>Ga0247611_10000005_pt1 | contig 406557 bp, 347 predicted proteins | sample 177DNAGHGhighgp2_FD_192422 | JGI IMG/M metagenome (GOLD analysis project Ga0247611, IMG submission 192422) | Sheep rumen microbial communities from Palmerston North, Manawatu-Wanganui, New Zealand - 1770 DNA GHGhigh gp2 | ecosystem: Host-associated > Mammals > Digestive system > Stomach >... | reverse complement strand
GAAATTCCATCAAAGGCGTCCGGGAGAACTGTTGGTGGTTCTATAGCAGAACAGGTTATGGAGGAAATATTGTGACATCCGCCAAAAGCTCCTTGACCTATACTCTGAAGTGTTGAAGGAAAGTCTATTGACGGTATATTAGAACAACCTTCAAAGGAACTTGTACCAATCGATATCAAACCGTCATTAAAGACTAAAGGTTTATTTATTGAATTACCATTTAGAGAACGCTCGCCAATATCTTTAAGACTTGTAGGAAACACAATGGACGTAAACTTATTACCACCGAAACAATACATTGGCAATGAGATTATTCCTTCTGGAATAATCAATTCACCATTAAGATTACATCCCCAAAAAGCGAAATAACCAATAGATTTTACATTATTTAAGATAACGGAACCAGAAAACTGCGTTCCACTAAATGCCTCCCCTTCTATGATTTGTACTTTTTCTGGAATCACAAGATTCCCAATAAAAGTACCAGCAGAATTAAATGAAGTCAAATTAATATGAGTGATATTACTTGGTAATTCAAGGAAACCATTAAAAGAACAATTAAAAAACGCCCCCCCCCCTATATCAGAAACAGAATCAGGTATTAGCAGAGAACCAGTTAACGATTTGCAATTGTGAAAGGCAAAGGTTCCAATCTTATTTAAAATTCTTGAAAACTGGACACTGCCAATAAAGGTATTTTCAAAAGCATTATCTTCTATATGTGTGACACCATTAGGACATATTAATGATCCTGATAAATGTGAGTCTTTAAAAGCGCTGTTACCGATTCTTGTAATCTTATCAGGAAATACATAAAACAATAATGACTGCTTCCCCAAAAAAGCACCATCTGGTATTTCAGAAATCTCACCATCATATTCCGTCTCCTTCATATTTACAGCCTCAAGTATTGCCATATGATCTCGCATATAATAGTAATCGTTGGCATTTACTTTACCCGTTATTTTGAGGTTGCGGATCTTGTCTGGATTCTTGTTGGCAGCCGCCAAAGCACTTTCAAGAGTTCCTGCTTCTGTGAGGTTAACTACAAAGTACTGTCTTGCTTCACCACCATGGGAGTTGAGGTCTTCCCTCCAGTCAGTAATCTGGGCATCAGCAAGCTGAAGTTCATATGTGCCGGTTGGAGTCTTTTTGTTCATATTGATGGTAACGGTAAGCTGCTTGCCAATCTGGTAGGCTACGTCTTGTGACTGCTTGAAAGAATATGAGACTCCATCAAGAGTGATCGCAAACAACTGAGTGCCTGCAGTTACCGTCTGAGGAATTACAATAGCTCTGAAAGAAGTTGTTTCTCCTGTCTGAGGACACATTACGATACCGTCTTTCTGAGGAGAACCGAGAGCTGTTGGAGTTCCTGTTGAGTAATTAAGAGTAGCCTTTCTTGTGGTATTGGTAAGGATGACACTCTTTGAGATAGACTCAAATTCTCCCTCTGAGAAACCAGTTCCCTCATTCAAAGTAACCTGGACAGCAGAAAGACGGTGGTTCATCATTATCCTTACGCTGGATTCCTGAGGAGTGATGTTCTCTGCCTTGCCCCACATCCAATCAGAAGCTTCATATCCTGAAAGTGCTGTTGAGGTGGCAGCAGAGCTTTGATCTTTTTGAACCTCAAAGTTTGCATTGTTTACATCTGATATAGATGACTGGAACGGGTAGTACAAGTAAAGGTCAACATTGGTGTTGATGTTCTTGTAATAAACCGGACGTATAGGAACCCACTTATGGTTGGATTCATCATAGTTATAACGTACGTTGTCTGCTTGGTTTCCGCTATTCATAAGTGTACCGGCAACAGTGTTGTTGCTCGTGTAATTGACAGCAAACAGACCAACCGCATCGTTGTTTACAAAGCCTTCAGATGTAACTTTTGTGTGTACTTGGTTAACCGCTCCGCTGATGTTCAGCGGTATCAGGCCCTCATCCTCAACTTTGAAGTTGCTGTCATCCTTCGCACATGAGAACAGAGCAAAAGCAAACAAAAAAACAAATACGAGTGTTCTTAAAGCTCTCATAATATGTGTCTAAATTTGTGTTTCAGATATTGTTTTGCTTTATAATCTATGGTGTATTGATTTTCCTTATAGCTTTTAGATAAAGACTATTCAGCATCTCCTCCAATGTTTCCACCATCTCCCCAATCGCCGACGATAAGACCAAGGGATTGCGGCACCTCGCTGAAAGAATTGCAGGTAAGGCCATATCTCTTTCCTGCTTCATAGGCTCTTGATGGGGTTTTCTTGCACTGGTATTCCTTCTTTTCACTGTTGAGAACACTGACTGTTACCTCTACACCGTTAAGATTGACTGGGGCTATCATCATGTAAACCCTAAAGGTTGTCTGTTCGGTAAGAGTTATTCCCTCCAGGTCTAACAGGAACTGATTGCTGTTTTCTGTTGAAACGATAGCCGGATTGGATGCTACAAGACTGTAATAGCCTTTTGAAGTGAAGGCCGCTGAAGGAGCGGTGATGGCAAGCTTTGTATAAGTTCCGGCAGGAAGAGTTGCGTTTACATAGAGCAATGTGCTCAAATGATGGAAGTTGAAAACCAGGTTTCCGGTTGAGGAAGAAGCGGGGTCGGTAAACATAAAGTCACATTGTCCGATATGGTCAACTCCCGTTGTCCCTGTTTGCTTCTGCCCCAGATAAGAAACCGGTATATGGGTTCTGTCCAAATACATATTTCCAATAAACGGATAATAGCTATAATATACCGCAGACGGTTTAAGGTCCCATCCTCCACCATCAAACTGGACAGTTGAGGCAGCACCTCCACCATCCATCGCAAAATAGACTTGGGAACCCGTGTTAGGATAAATTCCTATGGTATCGTTAGCACTCCAAAGGAAAGAAGTACCATCTTCCCCGATGTAAGTTTTTGTAGAAACATCTTCAACTACCGTGAATTTTGGGATGTTGAATGATATGGTTTTTATTTCACTCGGCGTGGTGGTTGTTTCTGTTGTCTTGCTGCAGCAGACAAACATCAATGCCAGGCATGGCAAACATAAAAAGTTACGAAGCATAATCATAGCTGTTCAGAATTGACATTTGGTTAATCTTCTCCACCATCTTCCCAATCATCACCATGGCCACTTGCTCCCATTATAGCAGATTCTGTTTTAATATATACAAGATCAACCTGTGGAGCCTCATAGTTATTCTTTTTCATATCAGTAATTATTAAGTGATTACTATTTTTGTTTTTGTTTTTTGCCTATAAGGAAAAGTGCATATTCTATACGGTCTGGTTCAACCTTCAGCTGCGGATCTTCAATCAAGATTGAAATCTGTTCTAAGAAACTGACATAAGAGGAACTGCTGTAGTATTTTGTAACCGCTCTTAATCTGTCAAATCTTTTATCATCAATGCATTTTATACCGTTAACCACATTGGAATCCAGAATGATACATTTATGACCATCAATAGATGCTTTTGCAAAATACATTAGCTTTGAGAAGAAAGCTATATCAACGTGATTACATTTTTTGATTTTTGGAAGATACTGATTCTTGTATTGCTCAGAAGTTATGTTTGGAGAAACTAAAAGATCAGATGCATAGGAACGTACCTCCTTCCAAGATTCAAACACATAGCGGCAACGGCCACGCTGGTTTTTGTTAAAGCCCCAAAAAAGCACCTTCAAAACAAATAAATCAACATCATCATTTAAAACACTATTAAACACATCCGTCCTCGACAATTGCACTATTTCATTTCCCCTGAAAAAAGCAGTGAATGCTCGCTTTAAAGATATTGGAGTCTGGGCGTAATGCTCAGCATTTAAAAACGAGCGACGCCTAACTTCAATAGGCCCTTGGTCTTTTAGAGGATCGTATTTATGCACCATTGAGACAAATTCTTTAAAACTTACCATAACCATTATGTGATAGTTACATAAATATTCTATTGTTAGTTGCAAATTTCCAAAAGCCAAAACATAGAATCAAGTTCACTTTGGTTCATTTGCTGCTTTTGCAAGAACATTTGCGAGTTTTCCAGATTCCAGGGGGATATTTTCTTTCTTGAGCAATGGCGGCGGTAGAGTTTTTAATATGGTGGTGGATGTTGTATCAGACCTAAGAAGCTCCAAGACAAGATGTAATAAAATCATGTTTTTAGATGGAATGTTTGTTATAATAAACAATTTTTATTGATATTGCACCCAATAAAATACAATTATGAGCAAGAATACATTTGGAAAAACGATGCCGCGGGCATTGAGCAAGAACTTGAAAATTATGGGCGAGCAAATCATGTTGGCCCGCAAGCGTAGGCATTTGTCTATGCAGGACATTGCAGACAGGGCTACCGTGACACGACTCACCGTCTCTAAAGTGGAGCATGGCAACCCTACGGTCTCCATGGGTATTTATGCACGAGTACTCTTTGCTCTTAATTTGGAAAACGACATCACCCTGCTTGCTGCCGACGATGCTCTCGGCAGGCAGCTTCAGGATGCTGAATTACTGGGGAAATGAAAAGAATAGCCGTTTACGCTGATTTTGATTTCCTTTCTTCTCCGCAGGAGATTGGCACCTTGGGGTATGAACGTCCCTTCGCTGCAATATCCTCGTGGAAGTGATAATATATTCGGTTTTGTCAAGGACTCCTTCCCAGACTGTTGTGGACATCTGCTGCTTGACTATAGGGAGAGGCTGATGGCACAATCGGAAGGAAGACCGAAACGGATGCTGACCAGTTGATTGACCCTGGAACTTCGCTTGGTGGCGCCCGTCCTAAGGCTAATGTGGTCGATACAGACGGCAGAATCTTCGCGAACTATATCGCAGAGTGGCATTCAATATCATTTTTGGCAACACAGACGACCACTTCCGTAATCATGGTCTTCTGCTTACCCCGAAAGGCTGGACACTCTCTCCTGCATACGATATAAATCCGGGAACAAAGTCACATCAATGCTTGCTTATAGACTCATACACAGAAGAGTCAGACATCAACATCCTGCTCTCCGCAAGTGAAAGCTATATGCTGGACAGGAAGGAAGCAACAGAAATTATAGAAGAGGTCCGCAACGCCATCAAAGACTGGCGCAAGACAGCAACAGAACTGCAAATATCCCCAAGACTGCTAGAATCATATTCAGCTCATTGGGATATTGAGACCGGGAAGTATGCCCGTGTGCGAAAGAATACTTAAACTGGATGCCGGACGCAATTTTTATATCAAGTATAAAGACAAGACGGGGGCGCACACCATTACAGGAGAATACCGGAACCTCTTTGATTGCGTTTACCGCTAGAATTGAAGCACCAGTTCCGGGCGGTACTCAAAGTGCATGGTGTCATAGTGATACCATCTGCCACCCCAGATGAAACCGTGCTTTTCAAATATCCTGACTATCTCAATCGGAATGCGGTTGCGGTATTTGATCTGGTCGGATTCCTTTGCTTTGGGGTTGGACCAGAGCCAGTAGTCAGAATATGAGACATTGATGTCTATCGCGATGCCATAGCTGTGAGTGCTTTGCCGCTTTGCTCCCCTGACTTTTCTCCAGTAGTAGGAAGTGGAGTTGGTCAGATACTTTTTAAGATGCGGCCGTTCAGCCAGTTCAGCTGCAACCTTTTCCAGTTGCCCGGCGGCACCGTTGACCTTGCTGAACTGGAGTTTACGCCCAAACCATTCAACAATCACAAGGTTTTTCCGGGCTTCGGAATCTTTGCTTCCGTACATCTTCTTGAAGAGTTCCTCGCAGCGGGCCCTGCCGCAATCGCTGAGATAAGAAGGAACAGTACTTATGGTATCATAATCCATTGAAAACATGTCCTCAACATCGCAGCTGTCCAGCATCCCGGTAAAGGTTTTCTCCTTGCCGTCATCGCACAAAATTGCGGAGCTGTCCGGGAATATGAGACGGTTGTCAGCATACCTTATCCTGAAATCCGGATAGGCGTCTATTATTCTCCTGGCATAAACGGGGATGGTGTCTGTCTTCAAAGTGGCTTCAACCTCTTCAGCAGACAACACCTTCGCCCCTTGCTGATTGTTGCCACAACAAGCCAAAAGCAGACATATAAGTATTGATACCATAGACCGAACCATTGTTTTTCAAACTTTGGATGAAATCAACGTTGTAAAATTACTATTATTCTTCCTTATTCATCCGACATACTTTATACAGTGACAGGTGTTTTATTTCTAAAATTCATTATTTTTACAGAGTTTCGGAAAGCAGCAAGATTCTCCGGTTCGGGGAGTTTGTTGAAAGTCTGTAAATATTCTAAACTTTGACGTTTGTGCAGCGGGATTAGAGCGGATTGTTATATTTTTGCGGAAAGTATGGGAAAAAGAAACTCTTACAGGAAAGACACACGCGGCCCCAGATATGAGGGCGTAAGAGCCAAGAAGGCTCTGGGACAGCATTTCCTCAGCGATGAGGATACTGCCATAGAGATTGTGGACTCTCTGCTCATCCCTGAGACGGGGCTGGATGAAAGCCCAACTGTTGACGGGGGCGTGAACGTGCTGGAGATAGGGCCGGGAACCGGAGTCCTGACCCAGTACCTGCTGATGGACAAGAGGATAAACTTGCAGCTTTGCGAGATAGACGAGGAGTCCATTGACAAGCTACGCGGGCGGTTTCCGCAGTTCCTCTACACCCTTCAGCAGCGGGACTTCCTCAAGACGGAGCTCAACGACATCTTCCCTGAAGTGGAAACGGCAAAGCCTGGAACCAACGGCAACGAGGTTTATGTCATCGGAAATTTCCCGTACAACATATCTTCCCAGATTTTCTTCAAGATACTGGAAGACAAGGACAGGGTTACACAGGTTGTGTGCATGCTGCAGAAAGAAGTGGCTGAAAGGCTGGCCGCCGGTCCGGGCGGAAAGGACTACGGGATTCTTTCCGTGTTGCTCCAGACCTGGTACGACATTGAATACCTGTTCACGGTAGATGAAACCGTGTTCGTTCCTCAGCCAAAGGTAAAAAGCGGCGTGATAAGGCTTTGGAGAAACACCAGGGAGAATCTTGAATGTGACTGGGAAATCTACAAGAACATCATCAAGACAACTTTCGGGCAGAGAAGGAAGACGCTGAGGAACTCCATCAGGCAGATCGTTTCTCCGGAAATCATCGCTGAGGACAAAGAGGCGGCACCGCTTCTTGACCTGAGGCCGGAACAGCTTGGAGTGGAAGAGTTCATACATCTGGCTCTCATTGTGGAGAACAACAAAAAGCCTGAGCAATAAAGAATACGAATTAAAAAAGGTTATGGATATGCTGAAGAGTCTGGCACGGAGGGGAAGAGTTGTTCTAATACAGCTCAGAGAAGGCATAACCTTCACTTGGAACGAGCTTAAAAACAACAAGTTCCGCACATTCCTGTCTCTGCTGGGGGTAAGCATAGGCATATTCACGATAGTTGCAATCTTCACTGCCATAGACGCCCTGAGGTCCAATGTCAAGAAAGGGTTTGAATCATTGGCAAGCAACCAGGTACAGGTATCAAAATGGCCTATGATGCCGGAAGATGAAAACGGAAATCCTATTACCGGGAACGACGGTCCTGGACGAGGGATGGTGGAATACCGCTGGTGGGACTATATGAAAAGGCCGGACATCACCATCAACGAATACAAATACCTGAAAGCCAATTCACATCTGGCGGACGACTTTTTCTTTTCCTACTCCGCCGGCAACAAAACCATAAAATACAACCGCAACTCCTCAGGTGGGGTAACGATTGTATGCGGAACAAGTGCCATGGACAAGGTGCTGAAGGTTTCCATAGACAAGGGAAGGATGATTACCAAGAACGAGTTTGACGCAGGAAGTTTTGTGTGCATCCTCGGAAACGACTTGGCCTCGTCATTGTTCCAAGGGGAGAACCCTATAGGCAAGACGGTGAAGATAAACGGATATCCGCTTACCGTTGTGGGGGTTACACAAAAGCAAGGCGGCAGCATGATAGACATTTTTGAAACAGACAAGACCGCTTTCACCACCTACTTGGCCGGACAAAGCTTATTCAGCTTCAGGGAGCCGGACGGTGAGCTGGACGCCCTTCCGAAAGAAGGAGTTTCACAGGAAGAGTTCACGGCAGAACTTATCCAGCTGATGAGGCAGTACAGAAGAATCCGTCCCGGCCAGAAGAACAACTTCTCAATCAACCAGTTCTCAACCCTGGAAGGAATGATAGACCAGATACTGGGCGTCATACGGACAGTGGGATGGATAATAGCCGCCTTCTCCCTTCTGATCGGAGGCTTCGGGATAGCAAACATAATGTTTGTGTCCGTAAAGGAAAGGACAAAGATCATCGGCATACAGAAAGCCCTGGGAGCCAAGAGATATTTCATTATGACACAGTTTCTTGCTGAAGCATTGATACTTGCCGTGGCCGGAGCTTTGGTGGGTGTTCTTATTGTGGCGTTGATTCTGTGGATTGCGCCTATCCCTGCAGAATACGATGTTCATCTGACACTGGGCAACATTCTCTCCGGAGTGGCCATAGCATCAGCGATAGGAATACTCAGCGGACTGCTCCCTGCCTGGAGCGCCGCACGCCTCAATCCGGTGGATGCGATAAACTCAAAGTAAACAGGTTTAAAATCGCTGCCTATAAACCCAATTCAGATTTGAGGCTTCGGAGGAGGTCGAAGGCCTGGAGCGGAGTCATGTTGTTCAGGTCAGACTCCTCGAGTTTGGTCTTGATGGCGGAAAGCGTAGGGTCATCAAGCTGGAAGAAAGACAGTTGCATGGAGTCTTCCTTTTTCCTCCGCGATGTGGTTTTCTGTCCGCCTTGCCATACGTCTTTCTTTTCCTCTTCCTGCTTTTCAAGGTCCGCCAGCATCTTTTCGGCCGAGGAAAGAAGAGGCTCAGGCATTCCTGCAAGCCTTGCCACATGGATTCCGAAACTGTGGGCCACTCCGCCCGGTCTTAGAAGACGGAGGAAGATGATTTCCTTCCCAGATTCCTTGACTTCTATATGGAAGTTCTTGACTCTCGGATATATGTTCTCCAGCTCGTTGAGCTCGTGATAATGTGTTGCGAATATGGTCTTTGGACGGCCCGTCTGGTTCTGGTGGAGATACTCCACTATAGCCCAGGCTATGCTCATCCCGTCAAACGTGGAGGTGCCTCTTCCTATCTCGTCCAGAAGCACAAGGCTCTTGTTGGTGATGTTGTGAAGTATGGCTGAAGTTTCCAGCATTTCAACCATGAAAGTTGACTCGCCCTGGGAGATGTTGTCAGAAGCCCCAACCCTTGTGAAGATCTTGTCAACAATTCCGATATGGGCGCTTTGGGCCGGAACAAAACTTCCGCACTGGGCCAGCAGGACTATAAGAGCCGTCTGCCTCAGCAGAGCAGATTTACCGGACATGTTTGGACCTGTCAGGATTATAATCTGCTGGTTTTCATTGTCCAGAAGGAGGTCGTTGGCCACATATTCCTGCCCCGGTTCCATACGGGTTTCAAGAACAGGATGACGGCCCTGCTTTATTTCAATCGCTGAGGAATCATCAACTACAGGACGGCAGTAGTTCCTCTCCTTTGCCAAAACCGCAAAACCGCACAGGCAGTCGATTTCGGAAATGAACCTGCAGCAGTCCTGGATGGTCTTGATGTTCTTCTGGATCTCAACTACGAGATCAAGGAAAATACGTTGCTCTATGGAAACGATCCTTTCCTCAGCCCCCAGGATTTTCTCCTCATATTCCTTGAGCTCCGGGGTTATGTATCTTTCAGCGTTTACCAAAGTCTGCTTGCGTATCCACTCCGGCGGAACAGAAGACTTGTATGTGTTCCTTACTTCCAGATAATACCCAAAGACGTTGTTGTAACTTACTTTCAAAGAAGGGATTCCGGTACGCTCACTTTCTCTCTGCTGCATCTGCATGAGGTAGTCCTTGCTGTCTCTGGATATCTTCCTCAGCTCGTCAAGCTCAGCATCCACGCCGTCCGTCACAATATCCCCCTTGCCGAATGTAGAAGCCGCATCCTCCTTGAGCGTCTTGAATATGAGCCTGTCCAGAGCCTCATATTTTTCCAGGTCGAGATAAAAATTCCGGGCGGACGGAATCTTCTCAAAAAGCCCCTCCATCCCTGCAACACAGCGCCTTCCCTCAACGCCCGCTACTCCCCCCGAAGATACATCAACACCGCGCCGGCCGTCAACGCCCGCTACCCCCTCAGGAGATACATCAACACCGCGTCGGCCGTCAACGCCCGCTTCTTCAGCAGCATTCACGGAACACTCAAGCGCCGTGGCAATCGGCCTCATCTGGGAAAGGGAACGGTGAAGCATCACCATCTCCCTCGGCGATATTTTCCCGGCAGAAGCCCTCGAGAGAATTCTTTCCATATCCCCCACCTCGTCAAGGCTTTGCCTTATCGCAGAGGAAACGTCCGGATGCTGAAGGAAAAACTCCACGGCATCGTATCTTTTACCTATTTGTTCAGAATCCAGAAGAGGCATCGCTATCCAGGACCTCAACAGACGGGCTCCCATAGGAGAAACCGTCTTGTCCACAACATCTATCAATGAAGCTCCGTCCTGTGAAAAAGAGCTGAACACTTCGAGGTTCTTTATCGTGAACCTGTCCAGCCACACGAACTTGCCACGGTCTATTCTGGAAATGGAATTGATGTGGAACGTTCCGCTCTGGCCTTTGATGACAACGGCGTCAAAACTCGCCAGATCAGATATTCTGTTCTGCTCCAGATAGAAAAGGATTGCACCCGCTGCTGTCTGTGCCAGGTTCATCTTCTCGATTCCAAAGCCTTTCAGAGCCTTGGCTCCGAACTGTTTTTCCAGCTTGTCAAGGCACGCTTCCTCCACAAAAGCCCACTCGTCCATCGGAGTTATGTACCAGCCTTCCCCGAAGTGTTTCCTGAAACCGGGCTCATACCCCTTGCAAAGAAGCACTTCCTTCGGAGAAAAATCGCTGAGGAGCACGTCCATGAAATCCAACTTGCCCTGAGCCACCTTGAATTCTCCGGTGGATACATCAAGGAAAGCCGCTCCGCACATATCCCCGTCAAAAGCAAAGGAAGCCAGATAGTTGTTGCTGCCCCTCTCCAGAATATCATCGTTATATGCCACTCCCGGAGTAACCAGCTCAGTAACTCCGCGCTTGACGAGAGTCTTGGTGGTCTTGGGATCTTCAAGCTGGTCGCATACCGCAACTTTGTAGCCGGCGCGCACCAGCTTCGGGAGATAGTTCTGGAGGCTGTGGTGCGGAAATCCGCAAAGCTCCATGGAATTCGGAACCCCGTTGCTACGCTTGGTAAGCACGATTCCCAGCACCTTGCTCACCGTAAGGGCATCGTCTCCGTACGCCTCATAGAAATCCCCCACCCTCATCAGCAGGACTGCCTGAGGGTACTGTGCCTTGAACTGCACATACTGCTTCATCAGCGGAGTATTCAGATTCCTTTCTCCCATACTGCAAATTTAACTATCTTTGGAGATAAAATAACATTGCACAAAATGAAAAAGTCTGTATTCAATTCTATCAGAAAGGCCGCAATGGTTTTTGCAGCTTTCGCAGTATGCTCAGTTTTCAGCACTGGCGCCTATGCCCAGTTCCAGCAGGACGACTATTCCGGCGGAATAGACAAGGGCATCGAGAAAATTATGAATGACCTTGACGTGATCGGTCTGGGAGTTGCCGTGGTGGCTAACGGAGAAATCATCTACAAGAACAGCTGGGGTTACAAGAATCTTGAGACAAAGACTCCGCTGGCAGAAGACGATATTTTCAGAATAGCCTCTATCTCAAAGTCTTTCACCGCCACCTCCATCATGCAGCTGGCAGAACGGGGAATGATAGACCTGGATGCCGACATTTCAGACCTGGTGGGCTTCAGGGTAAGGAACCCTCATTTTCCTGACGTGAAGATTACTCCTTACATGCTGCTTTCCCACACATCTTCCATCGGCGACATGCAGGGTTATTTCAGGATGGACGTGCTGGATCCGGCAAAGAACCCTAACTGGGAGAAATGCTACTACAAATTCCGCCCGGGAACAAAATACATCTATTGCAACCTCAACTACAACACACTCGGAACTGTACTGGAAAGGATAAGCCACATCAGGTTCGACCAGTATGTTGTGGGCAACGTGCTCAAGCCGCTCGGGCTCGGATATGCCGGCTACTGGGTGGAGAGCCTGGACCAGAGCAAGTTCGTGACCCTCTATGAGAAAGACAAGAACGGAAACTGGGAACCTCAGCCAGAGGCATACGCCCCAAGGACAAAGGAGATTGCAAACTACCAGTTCGGATATTCCGCTCCTATTTTCTCGCCGACCGGCGGAATGAAGATAAACCCTGTGGGCCTGGCAAAGGTGATGATGATGCACATGGGTCTGGGAACCTCTCCTGAAGGTGTAAAGATAATATCTTCTGAGAGCGCCCTTCTGATGCAGAGCCGCTTCACCGAAACAGGCAACGAAGAGGGCTATAAGGGAGGTAATCCCGTATATTACGGATTTGCTCTGTGGAACAACAAAGACCTCATCCCTGGAAAGACAATGGTCGGCCATACCGGCGGAGCATACGGAGTGCTTACCCTGATGACCTGGAACAAGGAAAGGACATTCGGCATCGTGATAATGACGAACGGATGCGCTGAAAAGAGGGAGAACGGCTTCCAGGCTATCCACAACAGAGTTGCAAACTGCCTGTACCAGAACCTGATCAAGGGCACCGACGCTGATAAATAAAAACTGGCAGGGAAAGGAGTCCGTTTTTGCTAATCGCCTTATAATAAACATATTATACAACTGAGGGGTGGTAAAAACGAATGGGGTTAAATATAACAAACTGTTGATTATAAGGAAGATACCGAAAACGCTAAATGTTTTATGAAAGTACTCGTCATAACATATTACTGGCCCCCGTCTGGTGGCAGTGGTGTTCAGCGATGGTTGAAGACCTCCAAGTACCTTCCGCAGTACGGATGGGAGCCGGTGATTTACACTCCGCTTAACCCGGATGTGAATTCTGTTGACGAGTCTCTTTTGAAAGATGTTTCCCCGGACCTCGAAGTCATAAAAAGGAAAATAGTGGAGCCTTACGGGTTCTACAAGATTTTGACCGGCAAGAAGAAGGGGGAACTTCTCCAGGCCAACCTAATTACTGGAGGCGGTGAGTCTGTATCGGGAGGCAGGAGTGTATCTGCTAAGGGCACGGGCAAGAAAAAATCCGGGAGTTTGGCTGAAAGGATTTCCAGATACATAAGAGCCAACTGGTTTATCCCCGATCCGAGAATCTGGTGGATAAGACCTTCTGTAAAATTCCTTTCAAAATACATACGCCAAAGCAATGCCCCCATTGCAGAGCAGAATGAGGGTTCTTCAGAAAAAAGGAACTGCAATGATGGTGCCTTGGAAAAAAGGAACCACAATGATGGTGCCTTGGAAAAAAGGAACCGCAATGAAGATGCTTGGGAAAAGAATGCCGGAGGGTGCTGTCAGGAAAAGATTGCTGCGATTATCAGCACCGGGCCGCCACATTCCATGCATCTGATAGCAAGGCAGCTCCATAGAGACCTGAACATTCCTTGGATTGCGGATTTCAGAGATCCGTGGACCAACATCTTCTACTTCAAGCATCTTGGGCTGAGTGCCAAATCGTTGAGAAAACACAAGGCCCTTGAAAGAAGCGTTCTGGAAGAAGCGAACAAGATTGTGGTGGTTTCCAACCAGATGAAGAAAGAGTTTGTCCACAGCTTCTCCTGCAAAGAGGCTTCTGAGAGGGGGCTGAAAGAAGAGGGTTCTTTGGATGGCGGCGGATGTCTGGACGGAAAGATCGTGGTGATTCCGAACGGATATGATCCGGATGACTTTGACGCCGGAAAGAACACTGAGCTTGCTGCAGCGGAAAAGGATGTAGCAAGAATGACATCTTCTTGGAATGATGTAGTTGAAAAGCATATTACAGGCAAGGTTGCGGACGGAGAGGATGACGGAAAGAAGATGGATGGAATGGCGGAAGATGGGAGAAAGTTTGTGGTGGCACACACGGGCCTGATGCCGGAAAGCGCCAATCCGGACAAGTTCTGGAAAGTACTCGGCGATATGGTAAAGTCTGACCGGGAGCTGAAGGAAAAGCTGCTGGTTGTCACGATGGGCCAGACGGACGGCATCGTAAAAAAAGACATTGCGGAGAACGGGCTTTCCGACAATTTCAAAGACCTTGGATATGTTCCTCACGCTCAAAGTGTGGCATGGCAGAAAAGGGCTGACATCCTGCTTCTTCCGCTGAGGAAGGAAGAGGAATCCAAGGCGATTCTTACCGGAAAGTTCTTTGAGTACCTTGCGGCAGGGAAACCAATACTCGCATTCGGCCCTACGGACGGAGATCTTGCAGACATTCTCAAGAAAACTTCCGCCGGAACAATATGTGAATTCGCAGATGAAGATTCTGTAAGGAAAGCTTTCACAAACCTTTGGGCCGGACGCGGAAAAATAACTGAAACAACCCCGGAAGCGGAAGAAGAAAGACAGAAGTTCTCCAGAAAAAAACAAGCAGGGGATTTTGCGGAAATGCTAAACCGCATTGCGTCCGGTACAATAAAAAAAGCGTGAAGATACAGACAAATAAGATTTTTGTTTGAAGACATTTAAACGTAAAGATATGGCAGAAAAGAAAGACAACGGATTCTTGAAGAAAATACTTCCATACATTCTGGCAATTGCAGCGTTCATTGTTTTGGGCTATGCATACGCTCCATATACCCTTAGCGGCAAGGTTGTAAACCAGAGCGACATATCATCCTGGAAAGGTATGAGCCGTGAGATTGTGGAATGGAACGAGGCCCATCCGGACGATCCTACCTACTGGACCAATTCCATGTTCTCCGGTATGCCGGCTACCACCATTTCCGTAATCTATCACGGAGATGTGACAAAGTATCTTTATGATGTTTTGTTTATCGGGCAGAGACCGGCAAGTTATCTGATCATCTGTATGGTTGGGGCGTTCCTGATGTTTCTGGCTTTCGGATGCAATATCTGGCTCGCGATTTTAGGGGCGGTTGCTGTTGCTTTCTGTTCTTATAACATGCAGATCATACAGGTTGGACACAACACCAAGATGGTGGCTATAGCATTCATGCCTTGGGTGATTGCCTCTTTGGTCTATGCATACAGGAAGAACTGGCTTCTTGGCGCCGCGCTGTTTGGTCTGGCCCTCAGCTTTCAGATAAAGGCCAATCATCCGCAGATTACATACTACCTGGCTCTGATTGTCATAGGTTTTGCGATTTGGCAGTTCTGCAAGGCTATAAAGGAAAAGGCTTTCAGAAAATTCTTAAAGACATCTGTTGCCGTTCTGGTTGCCGGATTGCTTGGGGCTGCGGCAAACATCAACCATCTGTGGCCCACATACGAATACGGACAACATACAATGAGAGGCGGTACAGAGCTGTCTGAGGGGGCGGACAATATGGCGGACAAGGCCCGCAGCGGACTCGACCTTGAATACGCCACCCAATGGTCATACGGAATAGAGGAAACTCCAAACCTTTTCATCCCTAATTTCAACGGAGGAGCTTCTTCCGGAGCATTGTCCACATCTTCCAATACCTACAAGCTCCTTACCCAAAAGTTCAACTACCCTCCGATGCAGGCAGCGCAGGCTGTGCAGAACCTCCCGCTTTACTGGGGTCCACAATCCTTTACTGCCGGCCCTATGTACATGGGGGCTGTTTTCATCTTCCTGTTTGTCCTCGGGCTGTTTGTGGTTAAAGGCGGTCTGAAATGGTGGCTGGTGGGGGTAAGCGCCCTGGCTGTAATCCTCTCCTGGGGATACCACTTCATGGCACCTACGGAATTCTTCTTCAACTATATGCCTATGTACAACAAGTTCCGTACGGTTTCAATGATTCTGGTTATCCTTCAAGTTACAGTTCCGGTGCTTGGAATCCTGGCTTTGGACAAGACGCTGAAATCGGTTGAAAACGGCACAAAGGAAGAGAAGAAAAAATTGCAGAAATCCCTTTTGTGGTCAACTGTAATATGCGGCGGTTTCGCCCTGCTTTTTGCCCTTGTTCCTACCCTGGCCGGAAACTTCTCCTCACCATACGACTCCCAGCTCCCTAAGGATATTGCCGGAGCCATATCTCAGGACAGGATAGGCCTGTTGAGGTCTGACGCTTTCAGGAGCTTGTTCTTCGTGCTTGTCTCCGCCCTTATGATTTATCTCACCATTGCAAAGAAACTGAAAAGAGGCTGGTTTTACGGAGCGATGATTGCTCTTGTCCTGATAGACATGTGGGCCATAGACAAACGCTACCTGTCCGGAAAGGATTTCGTCACTAACCAGGAGTTCACTTCCGTCCTCAACAAGAGAGCTGTCGATGACTACATACTGGAGAACGACAAGGATCCGGATTACAGGGTGCTTGACCTTACGGTCGATCCGTTCAACAATGCATACATCAGCTATCACCACAAGACAGTAGGAGGTTATTCCCCGGCCAAACTCCAGAGATACCAGGATCTAATAGACAGATATATCAGGAAAGAGATTTCAGACCTGGGAAGCGAGCTTCAGGGAGTTTCTACATACGACGAAGCCGCAACGGCAATAGGCTACCATCCTGTACTCAGCATGCTCAATACGCGTTACTTCATCATAAGCCCTGAGACCGCACCTCTTGCAAACCCTTATGCACAAGGCAACTGCTGGTTTGCTTCAAACATCGTTGAAGCAGAAAACGCAAATGATGAAATAGCAAAGCTCGGCACGATAGACCCTAGAAAACAAGCTGTGGTAAGCAAAGATTTCATCGCTGAGAATCAGGGGCTCAAGGAGATAAAAAGGGGTAGCGGGGCACAGCAGGATTCATTGACGGCAACAAGCGTGGCAAACGATTTCGCTTCCATATCCTTGACAAGCTACGCTCCTAACAAACTTACCTACCGCTACAGTTCAGATACTCCGCAAGCCGCCATATTCTCAGAGGTTTACTATCCTGGATGGAAGGCCGTTTTCAAAGCAGATGGCGGAAATGAAACAGAACTGAAAATCTACCGCGCCAACTGGATACTCAGAGGCCTGCTGCTTCCTGCCGGAAACGGAGAGATAACCTTCACCTTCCAGCCGGAAAGTTTCATCAAGGGAGAAAGATACTCAGCGATAGCTTCCATTGCACTTGTCATACTGCTGATTGCTGCTGTATTCTTTTCTGCAAGGAAGAAAAAAGAGGCTGAATAGTGAGTTCTAATTCCCTATCAGGGAGTTGACTATTATCGTAGCCACTACCAGAGGGGCTATGTATCTTACAAATACCCGGAGGGATTTAAGGATCCACTTCGGGATTTTGTATTTTCCGCCGCTGGTCAGCTCGTCATAGAAGTCTTCTTTCTTTATCTTCCATCCGGCAAATATGGCAGCAAGCAACGCTCCGATTGTCAGGAAGAGATTGGAGGATATGTAGTCGAAGAAATCAAAGAATGTCTTTCCGAACAGCTTCACGTTTGCCAGCAAGCCGAAGCTCAATGCGCATAAGACTGCAAACAGGAGCACGATGAAGAAAGAGGTTATGACTGCCTTCAGGCGGCTGGTCCGGAACTCCTCTTTCATGAACGCCACAACCGGTTCAGTTATGGAGATAGAAGAAGAAAGGGCTGCGGCAAAGAGTATGAAATAGAACAGGATGGAGATGATCTTGCCCATCGGCATGTTTGCAAATACATAAGGCAGGGAAACAAACGCCAGCCCCGCTCCTTCACTTGGATTCATTCCCGCGGAAAACACCGCCGGAAGTATTGCTATTCCTGCAATTATCGCGAAGGCGGTATCAGAAAGTGTCGTTATTGTCGTGGTCTTCAGAAGGTTGGTCTCTTTCCTTGTGTAAGAAGCATAGGTTATGATGGACCCGCATCCTATGCTCAGGCTGAGGAAACCCTGGCCGAGCGCATTGAGCGCTGTATCAAAATTGACCTTGGAAAAGTCCGGCTTGAACAAAAAGTCCAGACCCTGTTTTGCTCCCGGAAGGGTAAGCGAATAGACGGCAATCAAAACTATCAGCACAGCCAGCATGCTCATAAGATATTTGTTGGTACGCTCTATTCCTTTCCTCACTCCGGCAAGAATCACAATCCCGTTAATTACCAGAAACAAAACCGTAAAGGAAAGTATCTCGCCAGTGGATGAAACCATGTTGTTGAACTCTGCGGCAAAGTCTGTCTGCGGAGTGAACACCATCCTCAGCGATTTTACGAAATAGTCTATGGTCCAACCTCCTACAACCACGTAGAATGAAAGCAGCGTGATGCAGGTAAGCACTGCCAGTGCTCCCGTATGCTTCCACCCGCTGCCAGAGGAAAGTTTCTTGAAAGCCCCGAAAACATTGGCCTGGCTTCTTCTTCCGATCACAAACTCTCCCACCATGATAGGCATGCAGAGGAACACGATGCACACAAGGTAGATGATGATGAATGCGGCGCCACCATTGGTCCCCACAAGATACGGGAACCTCCAGAGATTGCCCAAGCCGATGGCGGAACCGATCAGAGCCAAAATCACTCCAAGGGAACTTTTGAACGAATCTCTTTCTTTTGCAGACATAGTACAAAACTATTAGGGCCCGCCAGAGCAATTTACACTCTGGCGCGGCAAAAGTTAACCTTATTTACGTGGTTTCTTCCTCTTGCAGGTGATGAACTGATAGTCTATATCGTTTTCCTCATCGTGTTGCAGAGGAGATGTTTCTGCTGTTTCCCACTCGTCTTCCTTTATCTCCGGGAAGAATGTGTCTGCTTTTTCAGGAGTGGCGAAAATCCTGGTGATGTAAAGCCGGTCTGCAAACTTGAAAGCTGCATTGTAAACGCTGCCTCCGCCTATGACAAAGTACTCCTCTTTTCCCTTCCTCCTCAGCGATTTGAGCAGCACCTCCAAGTCCTCCACCTGTTCTATGCTGGTGTTTGAAGGGGTTCCGTCTTTCTTGAACTTCGGGGGCTGCGGAAGTTCAAGTCTTGAGCGCGAGACAACGATGTTCCTTCTGCCCGGCAGCGGCCTTCCTATGCTCTCGAAAGTCTTTCTTCCCATTATCACGGGATGACCGGTAGTGACGGCCTTGAAATACTTCAGGTCACCTGCTATGTGCCAAAGGAGCTGGTTGCCGTTTCCGATGGCGTTGTTCTCTGCTACCGCTGCTATAAGTGAAATCATATTGCTGGATATTATTGTCAGACGGCAACCGGCGCCTTTATGGCAGGATATGGATCATATCCCACCAGTTCAAAATCTTCGTATTTGAAAGAGAATATATCTTTCTGGTCTCCGTGGATGATCATCTTCGGAAGTGGCCTCGGAGTGCGGGAAAGCTGCTCCTTAACCTGCTCAAAATGATTGAGATAGATGTGGGTATCGCCCGTGGTGTGCACAAAATCGCCGAGGGAGAAACCGCACACTTTTGCAATCATCATCGTAAGTAGGGCGTAAGATGCAATATTGAACGGAACTCCGAGGAATGTGTCCGCGCTTCTCTGGTAAAGCTGGCAGGAAAGCTTTCCGTCGGCAACATAGAACTGGAACAGGCTGTGGCAAGGCGGAAGGGCCATCTTGTCTATCTGGGCCACGTTCCAGGAAGAGATAATGATGCGGCGGGAGTCCGGATTGGTCTTAAGCGTGTCCATCACATTCTGGAGCTGGTCTATGGTCCGGCCGTTGCCGCAGTCCCATCTTCTCCACTGGGCTCCGTAAACGGGTCCAAGCTCTCCGTTCTCATCCGCCCATTCGTCCCAGATGCTTACACCGTGGTCTTTCAGATACTTGATGTTGGTATCTCCGTTGATAAACCACAAGAGCTCGTATATGATTGATTTCAAATGGACTTTCTTTGTGGTAAGAAGCGGGAACCCGGCACTGAGGTCAAACCTCATCTGATGGCCGAAGATGCTTTTTGTGCCTACTCCGGTGCGGTCTTTCTTTACCACACCATCCTCCATTATCTTCCTGAGTAAATCCAAATATTGCTTCATAGTTACAAATTTAATCAATTATTTTCAAAAGTATAGGCAGGTGGTCGCTGGCTCCGCCGTTGAAGCGTGGCCCGATGAAGGTTCTTTTTGTTTTGTATCCGAGGTACTTTTTGTCTTGCTGCAGAAGATGATCAAAGGAAAGGATTTGAATATTTCCGTTTATTGTTTTTGATACAAGGAACTGGTCAAGCATCTCCCATCTTCCTTTGTATCTGTGTGTTCCGGTTATAGGAGCCTTTGCTTTTTTCAGGGAGTCTTTCAACCTCAGCGACAAGTTCTCAAGAGATGTTATGCTTTGGAGGGAGGGTGACGAGGGGCTGTCGTTGAAATCTCCCGTCGCGATTATCCTGGCATCAGGATTTACCGTCTGGACAGAATCCACTATATGGCGGAGAAGGTTTGCCGCTTCCATCCTCCTGGGAAGTGATTTCTTCTCTCCTCCAAGTTTTGAAGGCCAGTGGTTTACCAGAAAATGGACGGTGTCTTTCAGTTCCACGGAAAGCATCTTTGCATAGAGGATATCTCTTGTTTTGAAGGATTTGATTTCAAAGAAGGAATACTCCAGAAGTATCATCCGGTCATCTCTGTACAGAAGGGCAACGTCTATGCCTCTGTTGTCCGGAGAATCCTTGTGCAGAATCCTGTAGCCGAGTCTGGAAAGCGGTGTGTCATAGACCAGGTTCCTGAGGGTCTTAAGGTTCTCCACCTCACAGACGCCTATCACTGAAGGATATGCTCCTTCTTTGTCTTTTATCGCGATGATGGTTTTTGATATAAGGTCCCGCTTTGCCCTGAATCTTTTCCAGGTGACAACCTTCTCTCCGGAAGAAAAATCCACGTCTTTCTGCGGATAGAAGAAATTCTCCAGATTCCAGAACATAATGAGCAGTGTGGCTATTCTGACTGTTGTTTCCATGATGATAAAAATAAGTCAGAAGCTTTTCTTTCGGAAGCCAAACCGTAAAATTGACAATGTCCGCCCCCTGCTTTTTCCTCCCTCGCCTCTTTTTGCTAAATTTGCAAGGTTTTAAAAACAAAAGATTATGAGCGTAAAATGTGGAATAGTGGGGCTTCCGAACGTGGGGAAGAGCACTCTTTTCAACTGCATAAGTTCAGCGAAGGCTGAGGCGGCAAATTTTCCTTTCTGCACAATCAATCCGCAGATCGGTTCTACGGCCGTTCCGGACAAGAGGCTGGAGAAACTGGTGGAGATGGTCCATCCGAGGAATGTGGTGCCGGCAACCGTGGAGATTGTGGACATAGCCGGGCTGGTGAAAGGGGCAAGCAAAGGAGAGGGTCTTGGTAACCAGTTCCTTGCAAACATCAGGGAGACTGATGCCATACTTCATGTGCTCAGATGCTTTGACGACCCTAACATCGCCCATGTGGACGGGAGCGTGGATCCGGTAAGAGACAAGGAGGTGATAGACACGGAGCTTCAGCTCAAAGACCTGGAGACTGTGGAAAACCGTCTGGCAAAAGTAGGGAAGCAGGCAAAGATGGGAGCCGACAAGGAAGCCCAGAAGATGTGCGCCGTTCTGGAACAGTACAAGGCCGTTCTGGAAAAAGGCCAGAACGCCCGTAGCGTTACATTTGACAAGCCGGATGACATCCGCCTTGCAAAGAGCCTTTTCCTGCTCACGGCAAAGCCGGTGATGTATGTCTGCAATGTGGATGAGGCCAGCGCCGCCAAGGGAAACGCATATGTGGATGCCGTAAGGGAGGCTGTAAAGGATGAGGGAGCGGAGATTCTGGTACTGGCTGCCAAGATAGAGTCAGACATCGCGGAGATGGAATCTTTTGAAGACAAGCAGATGTTCCTACAGGACCTGGGACTCCAGGAATCCGGCATCGTGCGTCTTGTCCAGAGCGCATACAGGCTTCTGGGGCTCCAGACCTACTTTACGCAAGGCGAGCCTGAAGTCAGGGCCTGGACTTTCAAGAAAGGCGACAAGGCTCCCCAGGCAGCCGGAGTCATACACTCGGATTTTGAAAGAGGGTTCATCAGGGCTGAGGTGATAAAGTTCGATGACTTTGTCAAGTACGGAAGCGAAAGCGCCTGCCGCGCCGCCGGCAAACTGGCCACGGAAGGTAAGGACTATGTGGTCCAGGACGGGGATATAATGCACTTTTTGTTCAACGTGTAATATCTTTCAGGGCTTATTTGAGGCTTTTTTGCTCCAGTTATTAGCACTTGCCCCTTTTTTTATTACTTTTGCAGTCCTTTGCACACGCGTGTGTGCGCGTACTTTGTTATTGATAAACTTTAGATGATTTAAATTATATGGCAGTTCTTGAAAAAATGCGCAAAAGGATGGGGGTTTTCATCTCCATCGTTATCGCACTTGCATTGTTGGCCTTCATCGTCAATCCGGACGATCTGCAGAGGGTAATGTCTATGTTCTCTTCAAAGTATGATGTTGGCAAGATTGCCGGCAAAAGCATCTCACATCAGGACTTTGACAAGAGGCGTGAATCTTACAACAGAATTCTCGGCCTTACCAACCCAAACATGGACAGAGAGGAAGAAACTGAGATGGTGAACAATGTCACCTGGCAGAGTTTCATAGCAGACAATGTACTCATCCCTGCATGCGAAAAAGCTGGCATCAAGGTCGGTGAAGAAGAAATGGTACAGATGACCAAAAATGGTTTGGACGTATCACCGGTGCTTTTGAGTGAAGGAGCTTTCATCAACGAGAACGGAATGCTTGATGAAGAGCGCCTCCAGCAGTTCGTGCAGAACATCCAGTATGATGAGAGCGGACAATACAACGAGTACTGGAACTACCTGCAGAACAATATGCTCCAGGACAGGATGTTCACAAAGTATTCAGTTATGCTTGCAAAAAGCGCTTACTCAAACAACCTCCAGGTTCGCAGAGACATCGCTGACAACAACAATTCGTTTGACGTTGACTTTATCCTCCAGCCGATACCTTTCACTCCGGATTCTACCGTAAAGGTTTCAAATGCTGAGATAAAGGAGTACTACGAGCAGATCAAGCCTTCTTTGAAGAAAGTTGAGACAAGAGATGCTGAAATCGTTGTCTTCGATATAGCTCCGTCTGAAAAGGACATAGCTGCAGCCAAGGCTGATATAGAAAAGCTCTATGCCGAGTTCACGGCTCTGCCAGATTCTGAGATAAAGAATTTCATCGAGAGAAATTCAGACACTCCTTTCAACGATTTTTATGTAAAGAACGGAGAGCTCAGGGAGTGGTCTGCAATCCTTGATGACTTTGTTTCTGCAAATTCAAAGGGAGCTTTGCTTGAACCTCAGCCTTATGACAACATCTTTGTATCTGCCAAGATACTGGATGTAGCACAGAGGCCTGACTCTGTTTACCTCAAGTACATCCCTGTTTCCGAGGAGAAGACCGCAGACAGTCTGATGTCCACAATCAAGACCAGCGAGGAATTCTCCTCTGTAGCTGCTTTGTATGCTCCTCAGCAGAGGGGCGTTGAGCCTGGAACTATCGGTTGGGTCAACGAGGCTGTGACATACGCCCAGCTTCCTGCAGAGTTTATGAAGGCTTTCACGTCCAAGAAGGGTGATATGTTCAAGGTAGAGAGCAACGGCGCTTACATTATCGTAAGGGTGGACAATGTTACAAGCCCTGTAAGAAAAGCAAAGGTAGCCGTGCTTTCAAGGCAGTCATCTGCAAGCCAGGAGACATTCTCAAACGTTTATGCTGAAGCCGGCAAACTCAAGGACGGAGCAAAGGCCGGTATGGCTGCTTTTGAAAAATATGCACTTGACAATCATCTCAACCTCATTCCGGTAGATAATATCGTAGGAGGTGCAAAGACCATGGGTTCTTATGACAAGATGAGTGAAGTAAGCCGTTGGGTGTTTGAGGCAAAGGAAGGCAACATCTCAGACGTGTTCACCATTGACAACAAGTATTATGTGATTGCCGCCCTGAAGAAGATACATCCTGCAGGATATGCTGAAATGAGCGAATTCTCAACTCAGATCAAAGAATTCCTGAACATGAAGAAGAGGGTTGCAAAGATGGCTGAGGAAACAAAGGCTAAGCTGGAAGGCGTTGAAAGCATTGAGGCTGCTTCTGAAAAACTTGCGCTTCCGGTAAGTTCCGTAAACGATGTTACCTTCTCCTCTCTTTCTGCCGGAAACCAGACAGACCCGATTCTCATCGGTTACATCTCAAAGGCCGGAGCTGAGAACAACCGTAACCTTGTCGGTCCTGTAAAGGGAAGCCTTGGAGTAGCTTACTTCCAGATAAAGGATGCAAAGAACGGAGCTTTCTACACAGAAAGCGACGCTCAGAAGAAGAACGAGCAGAAAATCTACAGCATCCTCAACGTACTGCCTCAGGTTATGAGTGATGATGCCGGAATAGAAGACCAGCGTTACAAGTTCTACTAGTCTATTTCAGAATTTTGAGGGAGACGGTTTCTATCCGCTTCTTTGAAGTTTTGAGAACTGTGAAGGAGATGTTTCCGATGCGGAACGTCTCCTTTTCCTTTGGTATGGAACCAAGGTTGTACAGAACAAGTCCGGCCAGTGTTTCATAGGCGTCATCTTCCGGAAGTGAAAGGTCGTGACGGCGGTTGATGTCCTTCACGTCCAGACGGGCGGAAAATACCCATTCGTTGTCAGATACCTGTTTTTCAACAAACTCATTGCGGTCAAGTTCATCATCAATCTCGCCGAAAATCTCCTCTATGAGGTCTTCCAGGGTGATGATTCCTTCTGTTCCGCCATATTCGTCAGAAACAGCCACTATATTTTCTTTCCGGGCTGTCATTTTCTCAAGCAAGGTTTTGGCATCCATATCCATTGGAACATGGGTGATGGGGCGCAGTATCTCCTTCACTGACCTTCTCTCGTCGCCGAGAAGATCCTTGCTCAAGACATAGCCTACAATATCATCCAGGGTTTCCCTGTAAACGATTATCCTTGAGTAACCTGTATCCACAAACAGAGACAAAAGGTCTTCTATGCTGTCTTCTATGTCAATGGCTGCAACTTCCGTCCTTGGTATGAGACACTCCTTGATTTTGGTTGAGGAAAAATCCATCGCATTCTGGAAAATCTCAATATCGGACGGCACGTCATCCCCTTGCGCATCCTCAACCTCTTCTGAAAGATTGAGCAAATCCGCGCGGTCAAATTTACCCGCAGGCTGCACATTCTGTTGGGCGGAAGATTTGCCTATCATCAGATAGGCAAGACGGTTGGTTATCCAGGTAAGCGGCCACAGCAGATAATAGAAAAACAGGATTATCCTGTATAGAGAAGAAAACACTCTGTTGGCGTTGAGCAGACAAAGAGCCTTTGGCAGATATTCCGCCGTTATCATCACTATAATTGTGGCAACAATGGTCTCTATTATTATTATCAGCGATGTGGAGCTGGTAATATGGGCTTGCAGGAAAGGGTTCAGAAGACGGGCTGCCGCTATACTGTAAATCACCACGAATATGTTGTTGCCCATCAGCAAGGATGATATCAGATCCCCTTCGTTGTTTATGAAGCGATCCATCGCTATGGCGTATTTCTTGCCCTCTTTTTTGTCAAGAGCCACCTTCAGGCGGTTGCAGTGCAGAAAAGCCATCTCGTACCCGGAAAACAAGGCACAAAAGCAAAGTGATACTACAACTATGATAATGTTTGCCAACATATTGTGCTATTTGGCTTTAGGATTTGTCTCAATCTTGGACGGATCCAGTATAGGCCCTACAAAATTGGCCGTGTCAACATAGGTTGAGTCTTCCGCCAGGCGGCTGAAAGAATCAAACGGACGGAGAATCTGGGCGTTGCGTGCCATCTCGTCACTCTCCATTCCATATCCCTGCATATATCCCTGAGGAGAGGACATCTTCACAAAACAGTGAGTGAATATACGGTGTCCGAATCTGTCCCAATACAAGGTATCTGTTTCCATCCTCTGCCCGTTGATGAAATTGGTTATGACGACATCGCCGAAGACCTCCCATTTTTCTTCCTTGCCCTTTACATCCGTATGCTTGGCAACTTTCGCGTGGATGTGGGTTTCTATGTCGGAACCTTTGTATGTATAAACATCAAAGCCGGCCGGAAAAAGTTCGTAGGAAGAAGTGTCGGTTTCGTATTTTTCCATCCTGGCCGCTTCCATCCTTAACGTGGTTTCCCCGTTAAGGCTCTGGGTGGCAAATATGCTGTCGCCGGTCTGCCTTGGAACAGAGCTCATATCCACCTGGTCCGCCACTTCTGTACCGGTGGAACAAGAATGAAAAACGAAAGCAGCAGCAGCCAAAAAGACCGCTGCTGCCCGTATTATTGCTCTCTGTCCGTCAGACTTAGCCATATTTATTTGATTGTCCTTACGGTTGTAGATGCGCTCATGCCGTTGCAGGATACAGAATAAGACTGACCGTTGACGATATCGTACATGAAAGCATCCTCAGCCTTAGGGAAGTAAGCGCTATAGCGTGCAATGTTTCTGTTGCACTCGTCTGCAAGAGAAGGATCCTTTGCCTTTGCCCTCTGCATATAATCTGTAGCAACCCAGAACTTTGCTCTCTTTGCAATCTCATCTCCACCGCAAGGGCTTGCTGCCCAAATGGTACCTATGAGCATCTCGGCCTTTCCGGCATACTTCGGATTGAGTTCAGCTGCCTGGCGTGCAACCTGTACAGCCTGGCCGAACTGGTGGTTGGAGTAATGGATTGTTGCGAGCTCGTACATGTAAGTACCCTTGTCAACTCCTGTGGCAACATTTGCAGCTTCCTTCAGATAGTTGAGCGCTTCTGCCTTGTCTCCCTTAGAATTGAAGAATCTGTAAAGATAATATGCAGATCCGGCGGTAGGCTCCAGCTTGTACATCTGGGCAACAACCTGGGAGAAAAGTTCGCTGTCCGTACATTCATTGCTGTTCAGAAGGCTGGATATAACCTTCAGGGCAGCCATATCCTCCTTGTTCTGCTCGAATCGCGGAGTAAACACTTTGATCAGGTTCTCGCAAGTTGCAACGCCTGAATTGATAAATGCGTTCTGGAGCATAGCCTCAGCTGCATCTATCGTGGTGTCGTTAGGCATTGCGGCACGTTTTGCCTCAAAGATATCATTGTACTTAGAGTACAGGTTCATTATATCCTCATCATTGAGCTGCTGTTCCTTGTAAAGTTCGGTAGCCTTGATCATGGCGTTTACTACCATTTCGTGGTCTGCCTCAGCTCCAAACTCGGTTGCATATTTGTCCAGATTCTCATAGATGAACTTTGTCTTTGCAGGATTCTGTCCGTAGAACACCATTATGTCTGACAACCTTCCTTCCATGGCCTTCTTGGCATTCTTCGGGAACAGGTTGGCTCTTTTTTGAGCCAATTCCAGAAGTGAATCTATCAGCACCTCTCTACCTGCAGCATCTCCGTTATAGTTGTTTATGCGGTGAAGCATAATCTTCCTTCCGTTGATGTACAAGTTCTGGGAAACCTTAGGAGGGCAATACTTCATGGCCTGTACCCAATTGGCATAAGCCTCATTCATATTTCCCTGTCTGAGGTAATCCTGGTAGAAATTAAGGTTGTTGACACAATCAGCACTGTCCTTGCCAAATCTTCCCTGAGCAGAAGAGTTGGCCGGAACAACAATCAGGGCTGCTGCCAAAAGATAGAAAGCTAGTCTTAACTTTTTCATAGTGTGATATTTTTAACAAATTTAATCAAATTACTGATACTTCGGCTTAATGAACCAGAGGTCATGCAGGCTTATGCTCAAAATGAAATTAATGTAATTCTCCCTTACCAGGTTGCCTGTCTTGGAGCCCCTCTGTCCGAAATCGACTGCAATGTTGAACGAGTTGTTCAAACGGTACACCGGAATTGAGGTTCCCAAGGTTATTCCCATCTGGTTTATGCTCTTCCCGTCCAAACTGACATAAGATTTGTCATAATGGAAACCTGCTCTGTAGGTCATCCGCTTATAACGGTATCTGATGTCATAACGGTTAGGTACAAATTCTATTCCAACCCTTACAGACTGGGCTGTCTGGGCCTTGTAAGCCACACCCGGGGTTTCTCCGAAGCCGGCTTTGGTCCAGTCTTGCCTTTCGTAATCCAATCCGGCCTTCCATTTGTCGCCCTTGGTCAAAACAACTCCTACGGCAAATCTGGAAGGTATTGACATACCGCTCTTTGAAGGGTTGAAGGCCACGGTGTCTGACACTTCTCCGTCTGTCAGGTAAGCATATCTTGTGACGGACCCTCTAAGCTTGTTTTTCATCCTGTATGAGGCGCCGGCTGTAAGAGTGTAATCCTCTGCCGGATTGAAAGTGCCTTGGACCGCTGCTTCAAAAGAGAAACTGTGAGGAGTGAACTTCCATCCGGTTACCAGCGAACGCATCTCGCTGTTTGAAAAAACAACATCGCTGTGGTTTGTCTGGCTTCCAAAGTAATAGATACCCTGTATGCCGGCGGATATGTTCTTGTTGATCTTTACCGCGCCGCCCAAAAACAGCTGGTTGATGTTTCCGTTTCCATACTTGCGGTATTTTATGTCTCCGTATTTGCTTATCAGGCCGGCGTCCGTCTCTTCTGTTTCAAATTTGTAACCCATATTTGAAAAAGGCATTACTCCAAACAGGAGGGAATGTTTGTCCTTGATCGGCACAGAAATCACAAAGTTGTTGATGTTGACGGAGTTGAATGCAGACTTCGTGTTCTTGTCCTTCAGGTACATGTTTTTGCCGTACATCCCGAAGTCAAGCATGAAAGACAGCGTGTCTCTTTCTGTAATTGATGCTATGTTCTTGACGTTTATGTATCTGGGATCCCTGATACCCATTCCTATTCCGCCCATTCCAAGCAATGATGCCGTGTTGGAACCGTGAAGGTCTCCCACTCCGAACAGTGAATATGGAGTAAAGGTACCAAGTGCATCCAGATCCTGGGCCGGAGCCTTGCTGCAGCAAACAATTGCAGCAAGAAGAATTAATATTGCTTTTCTTGCTTTCATCCTACTTCTTATAATAATCTGCTATAAAAGCCAATCCCTGCAGAACCATATCCTGGGTTGCAAAGACGGTGTTCTTTATCTTGTGGGCAAAATAGAACGCATCGCCGCCTGTAAAGATGATGGTATGCTGCGGAAATCTCTTTATATAGCCTTCTACTTCAAACATCAGGCCGAAAACCACTCCGGCGCTCATGGCTCCTGTGGTTGTAACTCCGACAGGTGGAAAATCCTCATCGGGAGTTATGAAAGGAAGCAAGCCGGTAAATTCGTTCAACGCGCGGAAACGGGAGCGCATGCCAAGAGAGATGTTTCCTCCAAGATAACGTCCGTTACGGTCTATGAAATCTATGGTCATGGCCGTGCCGAAGTCAAACTTTATGCAGTCCTGCCCCTTGAACATGCAGGCAACGGCAACGGCTGCCGCAATCCTGTCAGCTCCAAGTTCTGTGGCGTCAAACCCGTAATCCAAGTTTACCGGAAGCTCTGTCTTGTAATCCAGCATTATCAGACGGCGGCAAAGAGGTTTCAAAGCCTCCTCTACCGGAGCATTGGCTGTGCGCACATTGCTTACAACCATTGTATCTATTTGATAATCACCAGACTCTATAACAGACTTGACAAACTTCACCGCATTTCTTTCAGATGAACGGTGGAGTTTTCCCATAGTCCCGTTATAGTAGAAAACCACTTTGGCGTTGGTGTTTCCTATATCTACAAGAAGATTTGTTTCCATATAAGGCTCAAATATAGTGATAAAATAAATACGAATGAATTATATCATTTCAAAGAACGCAATATGTCATAAGCTTTGCTTATGGAGTCCACTCCCGGAACTTTTATCCAAAGTTTGTTCTGCTCCTGCTTGTAATTGACCTTTCCTATCCTCCGCGATGCCACAAGACTCATTATCCTCTGATACTGCTCTGTCTTGTAATAGGCTGAAGAAGCGTCAGAGATGAAATACATAAGCATCACTCCCTGCCGGAGGACTATTTTCTCAAAACCCATCTTGACTGCAAGATGCCTGATCCTTACAACAAATGAAAGCTGCTTCACTTCCTCAGGAGGAGGTCCGAACCTGTCTTCCAAAGAAGCCATGAAGGCATCTATGCCGTCATCTTCTTTCATTGCGTCAAGCTCCTTGTAGAGTTTTATCTTCTCGGTGGTCTGGGACACATAATCGTCTGGGATGTAAAGCTCCATATCGGTTTCCACTGCACAGTCAGCGACAAACTGCACGTCTTCCGAAGGAACATCCACAATATCCTGACGCTGGGAATTAATCTCTATGAACGCCTCGTTGAGTATCCTCTGGTATGTTTCAAATCCCATATCGGCGATGAATCCGCTCTGTTCCCCTCCCAAAAGGTTTCCGGCTCCTCTTATGTCCAGATCCTGCATCGCGATGTTGAATCCGCTGCCGAGTTCGCTGAAGGCTTCTATGGCTTTTATCCTTCTTCTGGCATCATCGCTGAGAGATGTGGCAGGAGGAACTATCAGATAGCAATAGGCCTTCACGCTGGAGCGGCCAACCCTTCCTCTGAGCTGATGCAGATCGCTCAGGCCGAACATTTGAGCCTGGTTGATTATCATGGTATTGGCGTTAGGAATATCTATGCCGTTCTCTATGATGGTGGTGGAGATAAGGACATCATAATCTCCCCTTATGAAATCCAGCATCCTGTTCTCCAGGAGGGTAGGTTCCATTTTGCCGTGCCCTGTTATGGTCTTGGCCTTTGGACATATACGGTTTATCATCTGTTCCACGGCTGCGATGTCTTCAACCCTGTTGTGCACGAAAAATACCTGACCTCCTCTTTCCAGCTCGTTGTCAATGGCCTGTTTTATATACTCCTCGTTGAAGTCTATTATGTCTGTCTGCACAGGAAGCCTGTTCGGCGGCGGAGTGTTGATTATGGAAAGGTCTCTGGCTCCCAGAAGCGAGAACTGCAGCGTGCGAGGAATAGGAGTGGCGGTAAGGGTAAGGGTATCAACCTCTACCTTCAGCTGCCTCAGCCTTTCCTTGGCGCTGACTCCAAACTTCTGTTCCTCGTCTATGATGAGAAGCCCAAGGTCCTTGAACTTGATGTTCTTGTTCAAAAGACGATGGGTTCCTATTATTATGTCTGTCTTCCCTGATTCCAGACTCTTTGTTATCTCCTTGATATCCTTTGCGCTTCTGAGACGGGAGATATAGTCTATCTTGCAGGGGAACTTCCCAAGCCTTTCCGTAAATGTCTTGTAGTGCTGGAGAGCCAGTATGGTGGTAGGAACCAGTACACATACCTGCTTGCTGTCGCACACGGCCTTGAACGCTGCACGTATGGCAACTTCTGTCTTGCCGAAGCCCACATCTCCGCACACCAGACGGTCCATCGGGTTGGGACTTTCCATATCGTGTTTAACTGCCTTGGTGGCGGCGGACTGGTCCGGAGTGTCTTCATACATGAATGATGCTTCCAGCTCGTCCTGCAGATAAGTGTCTGCAGAAAAGGCGAACCCTTTGGTACGCTTCCTTTCGGCATAAAGGGCTATAAGTTCTTTGGCAATATCCTTTATCTTGGCTTTAGTGGTGGTTTTCAGCTTGTTCCATGCACCGCTGCCAAGTTTGTAAATCTTTGGAGGAACCCCGTCTTTGCTCTTGTATTTGGATATCTTGTGCAGGCTGTGGACAGAGACGAATATGACATCTCCATCGCGATACATTATCTTGATGGCTTCCTGCACTTTGCCTCCTATATTGGTCTTGAGCAGGCCTCCGAAAACACCTACGCCGTGGTCTATGTGAACAATGTAGTCTCCGACATGGAAAGCGTTAAGGTCTTCAATTGCCAGACGTTCACTTCTTTCAACCTCCCTGCGTACCCTTACCCTGTGATATCTTTCAAATATCTGATGGTCCGTGTAAAGGCATATCTTGGTGTCCGGACACACAAACCCTTCGTGGACAGAATACCGGAGATGTTCAAAACGCGGATAATCTCCAGAGGACATTATATGGGAGGAATCCTTGAATATGCTCCTGACCCTCTCCGCCTGCTCTACGGAAGATGAACTTATATATACTGTGTAACCCTCTGCGTTCCTTTTCCTTATATCATCAGCCAAAAGGGCGAAGTTCTTGTTGAAACTCGGCTGCGGAGAACATGGAACCTCCACCTGCATCACATTCAAAGAAGAGCTGTCATCTTCAGAATATGTCTTTCTGCCGTTAAGGGAAATTACCCTGTAACCTTTATAGAGTTCTTCGATATGTTCAAACGTATCGTGCCAGATGACAGTGTTTTCCTCTCCTGCATATTCAAAGACAGTCTGGCCTCCCATAGCCATTACTGAACCGGAGGTATGTATATCAGGAAATATATCCACAGACTGCACTTTATCCGTGGATCTCTGGCTGTCTATGTTGAACTTGTGGATGGAGTCAACCTCATTGCCGAAGAAGTCTATCCTGTAAGGCACATTGTCTGAATAAGAGAATATGTCCACGATACCTCCCCTTACGGCAAACTGGCCCGGTTCTGAAACAAAATCCACCCTCTCGAATCCAGAAGAAGAGAGCTTTTCCTTCAGAAGTTCAAAGTCCAGTGTCTCTCCCGTCTTTATGCAGATAATGTTTTCTGTAACAGATCTTTTGTTGACTGTAAGCTCTTTGACTGAATCAGGATAGGTCACTATGAATATGTTTCCCTTTTCCGGAGAAAAACCGTTTATGGCTTCAAGGGTGATGCTTCTCTGGACTTTGTTGGAAGCATCCTTTATTGATATTACCTTTGAAGAACCTGAACGGGAAGACGGGAAATAGAACACGTTGTCACCCAAAAGAGGATAAAGGTCGTTGCACATGTATTCGGCAGCTTCTTTTGAGTCCTCAACTATGATATGGATGTGTCCTGAAGAAGATTTCCTGACGGCAGAGCACAAGAAATACCCTTTGGAAGAAGCGAAAAGGCCCTTTATCAAAACCGATGAATGATTATTTTCCTCATCGATGAACAAAGAGACCTTGCCTGCTGCCTCCAAACCGGAAAAAGCACCGACTATATCCTCAATCATTCCCATCTGGCGGCGCAAAGTTAAAAAATATGTTAGCAACCATGTTGAAAACTTTGTTGAAAATATGGGGAATAAAATAATTGGTGGAAAACACCTCAATTACCAACACTCCAACCAAAAGTTTTTCCACATCGCTGAGGGAGAAAAAAGCCTGTTCAAAATATATGAGAAGCCGTTTTTTAGACTTATCCACATTTTCCACAGCGTATTATTATCATCATTTGATTTAAAATAAAATAGATAATAATTATAGTTTGTGTAAAAGGGGATTTTATATCTTTGTCATATATGATTTCAGACAGAGAAGAAATAGAGAAATTCAATCCCAGAGAGATTGAACCCACTTCGGACCGCGAGCTTGAGACCTTGGTAAGGCCAAAGGAATTCCAGGACTTTTCCGGACAGGAGAAGGTTGTGGAGAACCTGAAGGTTTTCGTGAAGGCTGCCAGGATGAGAGGGGAAAGTCTGGACCATACGCTGCTGTTCGGGCCTCCGGGTCTTGGAAAGACAACCCTTGCCAACATCATAGCAAACGAGATGGGAGTTGACATGAAGGTCACCTCCGGCCCTATACTGGACAAACCGGGAGATCTTGCCGGCCTGCTGACTTCTCTTGAAACCGGAGACGTGCTTTTCATAGACGAGATCCACCGCCTTCCTAAAATCGTTGAGGAATATCTTTACTCAGCGATGGAGGATTTCCGGATAGACATAATGATAGACAAAGGGCCTGGCGCCAGAAGCGTTCAGATCACCCTCAACCCGTTCACCCTTGTCGGAGCCACGACAAGGAGCGGCCTGCTGTCTTCACCTTTGAGGGCAAGGTTCGGAATAAACTGTCACCTTGAATATTACAATACTGAAACGCTGAAAAAAATAGTCAAGCGTTCCGCAGGTATATTGGATATAGACATAGATGACCAGGCTGCCAAGGAAATCGCCTGCCGCAGCCGTGGAACTCCTCGTATAGCAAACTCACTCTTGAGAAGGGTAAGGGATTTTGCCCAGGTGAAAGGCAACGGAGATGTGGATCTTGAAATAACAAGATATTCCCTGGATGCCTTGAATATAGACAAGAGAGGTCTTGACCAGATGGACAACAAGATCCTGTCCACCATTATTTCCAAATTCAAAGGCGGACCTGTAGGTATTACCACAATAGCTACGGCTGTAGGAGAAGATGCGGGTACCATTGAGGAAGTTTATGAGCCTTTCCTCATACAGGAAGGCTTCATAAGAAGGACTCCGAGAGGAAGGGAAGTAACTGAATTAAGTTACAAACATCTCGGTATAGATATGTACCGGAACGACCTTTCACTCTTCTGACACTTTATCCTGCTTTAACAGACAAGTCTAAAAAAAGAATCTTAAATAGTAAAAGATTATGAAAAAGCTTCTTGCACTTATTCTCATCTCATTATTGTCAGCCGATATATTCGCCTGCACCTCAGCGATATTCACTGGCAAATGCACCAAGGACGGACGGCCTTTGATGTGGAAAAACCGCGATACCGGAGAGCTCAACAACCGTCTGGAATATTTCAAGGGAAAGAAATACACTTTCGTGGGACTTGTCAATTCTCCATCCAAAGGAGGAGAAGTCTGGGCAGGAAGCAATGAAGCCGGTTTCTGCATAATGAACACCGCAAGCTACAACCTTGCAATTCCTGAAGAGAAAGATCTTCAGGATGGAGAGGGTGAAGTGATGTTCAAGGCTCTTGGCATCTGCCGCACACTCAAGGATTTTGAAAAATTCCTGGACACGATAAGAAAGCCTCTGGCTGTTGAGGCTAACTTCGGAGTAATAGATGCGGAAGGCGGAGCTGCTTATTATGAGGTAAATACGAGAACCTGGAAGAAGTTTGACGCAAATGACGAAAAACTCGCTCCTGAAGGATACCTTATCTGGACCAACTATTCAAGGTCAGGAAAGACAGACCAAGGTATGGGATATGTAAGATGGGGCAACGCAACAGACATCGTTGACAAGGCTTACAAGGAGGGAGTGAAATTCACCCCTGAATGGATAATGGAAAACCTGTCAAGAAGCTTCTATCATTCAATTTTGAAGGCGGACCTGAGGAACTCTGACATCGCGGAGAAGACAAACGGATGGTTCATAGACCAGGATTTCATCCCAAGGAAATCCACAAGTGCTATCTCAATCTTCCAGGGAGTTGCAAAAGGAGAAAAGGCAAAACATACAATATTCTGGTGCGGAATGGGTTACGGCCCTCTTGCAGTTCTTGTTCCTGTTATTATGACACACACCAAACTTATTCCTGCAACCCTTGCAAAAGGCTCTTCAGTAGGAAAGGACAAGAAAAAAGGTAACCCAAATAACTGCTTCGTATGTGACCAGGTACTAAACCTTAAGAAAAAAATCTTCCCTATAAAGAGAGGAAACGGCAACAAGTACTTCAATTTCCACAAACTCTACAACCCTCAAGGAACAGGTTACAGCCAGCAGCTGAAGAAGACCGAAGAGGCCATACTTAAGAAATCTGCGGAGGCCATTGAAATCCTGAGAAACGGAGACCTTGACGAAAAGAAACACAAGCATTTCAACAGCGAGATTGACGAGATCCTCACTGCTGCATACAACAACCTTAAGTAAAACCTCAATAAATTTCTAATAAATCCTAAGCGGCGGCAGGAAGAAATTCTGGCCGTCGCTTTCTCCTGTTACAGTGATTCTTACACTCTTGACTTTAGTGTCTGGAGTAAGCACTATGCGGCTGCAGTCAACCTCTTTTCTGCCCTTGTAGTGGACACCGTCTTCAGAATACTCAGCATAGCCCTCGGTGAGCCCGTAGAAATCTACATTTGCCCTTCCTGTAACTATATCTATCACTGAACATTGTACTGGTTGGTCAAATATGAATGTTATGTAGTCTCCTTTCTTTGCTCTTCCGTCAAAACGGCAATATGCCTTATCCTTGTATTCCTTGAGGATTTTGAGATTCTTTTCTGAAGTATGCATATTTGTCTCGATGGTAAGGCTTGGCTGGATGAGAACCGGCTGAAGCGGAATGTTTGACACTGCAACTCCAACTGAATGCAAAGTGTCAGAGACGAAAGTAGCAAACCTGTAATTTGCTATATGCTTTGTAATTATAGGTTCCGTATAGACATACTTGTAATTGGTGGTATCTTTCTGGCCCCTTATGTTTCCGATTTCAGTCTGAGGGGAAACTATCGCGTATCTTATTTCAGCTCCTTCAAACGGTGGAGTGACAGTTATCTTGTAGGGCCTCATATAGGATTCACTTCTGAGGACATCAAGTTTGGTGAATGCTTCAGGTTCTGCAGTTACTTCCGGATATGGAACCCTGAACCTTATTCCCATATTCTCAAGCCTCGCAAAATGAGCCTGTGTCAGACGGTCATAGAAATACTTGTAATTGGCAGCACTGTCTGCGATAGTCCTGGAAGTTCCCCATCCGGTTTCCGCCAGGGCACAGAGTCTTGGGAACATCTGATATTCCACAAAATTCTCAGGTCTGTTTCCGAGTTCTTCCCAAAGTCCTGCCTGCACTCCAACCACGTGTTTACGTGCAAGTTCCAGATTTGAAGCAGCCTTGCCTGCATCTTTTACGGCAGAGGCAAGCTTTATAGGATCGTATGAATAGGTTATCTCCAGCGGAATCACCCTTGCCCAGTTATGTCCTCTTTCAATAGGAGACTGCTGCATATCCAGATAGACATATTCAGCCGCTTGCATCACGCAGTCAAATCCGTTCTGCACAGCCATCGGACCCCACTTCTTGCTGTGCCATACATAAATCAGAGAATTGTCCTTGATGTCATCGGCATACATTATCTCTTCCCATCCTGCAATCTTCTTCCCGTATTTTTTTGCAATGGCGTTCACCCTTGACTCGAAATAGAAATGGAGCTGCTCGTCATCCTTCATTCCCATCTTTTTCATAAGAGCCTGACAGTCCGGGCATTTCTGCCAGTTGAAACGGTTGACTTCGTCTCCTCCCATATTGATGATGCCGGAAGGAAACATCTCTGCCATCTCCTTTATGATTTTCTCGATAATCTCATAGTTACTCTCCTTTGCCACGCACCAGATTTCACGGCTGAATCCGGTCTCGTTGATAGATGTGTCTTCAGGAAATTCGCATAGGATTTCAGGATAGCTGCCGGCTATCGCGGCGCTGTGCCCCGGAGTCTCAATCTCAGGAATAATCTCTATTCCCCTGTCAGCTGCATACTTTACTATATCCTTGATCTGCTGCTGGGTATAGTATCCTCCATATCTCTTGTTCCCCGATCCGAAACTTGACGGAATCACTTCATCCGGTCCTCTCCACGCTCCCTTTTCCGTAAGCAGAGGCAGAGACTTTATCTCCACTCTCCATCCCTGGTCATCCGTAAGATGCCAGTGGAACTTGTTCAGCTTGTGATATGCCATCCAGTCCAGCACCTTGTAAATATCCTCGGCCGGCCTCCAAGTCCTGGAAACATCCAGTTCAAAACCCCTGTATGAAAATTCAGCGTAATCAGAAATTGTTCCTGCCGGAATGGCAAATTCTTTTATGTAATCTTTATTGTTGAAGTTATATACTTGAGCAGGAAGAAGTTGCAATAAAGATTGAACCCCATTGAAAAGGCCTTGATAAGAAGGAGACTCTATAAGTAACATTTTATCGGCGACACGTAGATTATAAGCACCTTCTGCAATATCTGAACAACCGACAGGAGAATGCAGATTATTGTATCCAATGATTATTACATTCTTTTTTATGTTCTGAGGATTTTTATTTTCGCTTATCGCTTTTATTTTTACTCCCAACAGATTTTTAATTCTTTTGGACAAGTAGTTTTCAATAAACGGATTTTCACACAGTATGACAGTATTCTTGTCCAGGACAAAAGGTTTGGCGTTCAGGTCGTAGGTTACACTCTTGGGCTGGGGTATCAGCTGGGTGTAAGGGTTGTCCTTATTGAAAGCAAATTCCCTGCTGTCAGTTTTTTGTGCGTCCTGGGCATAGGCTGCTCCGGAAACAAACATCACCGCAAGAGCGGTGATGAAAGTATATAATCGTCTGATAAACATATTATTGTATCGCGATAAAAATTATTTTTGTTTTGGTTCCGGCCTTGCTTCAAGCCTTCCGGTATAGGTTATCAGATCCCTGTACTGGCTTTCAACCTTTATGTAGCTTGTGCCGTTCTTGTACAGGTCTATCATGAAGTAGAATATCTCCGAGTTGTACTTGCTCTTGAAGGTAAATTCTATGAAAGCATAGCAGTTCTTGTGCGGAGGGTTCATCGTGACCTTCATGTTGACAGGAACGTTCTTGGCATCGATGGCAATGGCGTTGTCATTGGTGAAAGAATACCTTACCTCACCGATATAAGGCAAATAGCAGTTGAGTGTATTGTCCTTTATTGAGATTGTATAACCGTCCAGGGTTTCTTTCGGAGGCATCTTCTTTGGGACGATTCTTTCTATCTCTATGTAGAAATCTTTGTTGTCCAGGGCGGACGACACGGCAGCGGAAGCCGGAGAAGATGAATATGTAGGTTCGGCCGATGCCGGAAGAGGAATACCTCCACCTGCTTCGGCAGCGCTTCCAATCGCAGCTTTTCTGGATGTACCGCATCCGGAGAGAATGATTCCGGCAGAAAATACTGCCAGGCAAGCAATTGTCTTGAACAAATTATTTTTCATAGCCGTAATATAATGATTAGTCTGTCAGTGGATTACCTTCTTGTGGGGCAGGCCTTTCCATTACCTCTCCCTCGTATGACATTGACTCGAATCCAGGAATCTTTACCATTGCATATACCTTTCCTGAAGGGTATATCTGGATGGTGATGGTTACCTGCATGGCCATGGCGTTGTCTGTGTCCGTGTTGTTGTTCCAGAAAATGCACTGGAACAGATAGCTCTTCTGTTTTTCCTGCCAGCCACCCATTATGGTAGTAATTTGGTTTTCAGAGAAAATACTGATGTCAGTGTTGGTGTTGCTGTAAGCCTGGCGGGATTTTGTTTCTGCCAGAGCCTCGAACGGCAGGTTGCAGGAAATACGGTCTTTGTTCAGATCGATGTAATAGCTGTTGGCGCTGTTGATGGTCTGGAAGTTGAAGTTGAAATTGTTGTTCTTGTTGAAACTTCTGGAAATGCCGATGAAAACATCTTTCTTGTAGGCACCGTCGTTGACCATCTTGGCAATTCTTTCTTTCCTTTCTTTTGCAGTCTCCCTTTTCTTCTTCTGTGCATAAGAAGGTGAACAGATCATAATAGCGGCAGCAACGCAGGCTGCAATCATCAGAATCCTTTTCATATCGTTATATTTTAGAGTAATAATCACCTTTTTTTGTCAAGCCAAACAAATATAATGATTTAATCTTTTGAAATAAGGGAAAAAGTGGTTAAAATTGTGGATAAATTCAAAAACGTAAATATTTAACACAATACAAATGTCAGATACAAAACTTATATCCAACGTTCCTGACGGTCCTCTGTCGGAAAAATGGAAAAAGCGTAAGGCAGAAATAAAGGTTGTAAGCCCTGCCAACAAAAGGAAACTTGAAATAATAGTTGTTGGAACCGGACTTGCAGGTGCTTCTGCCGCCGCATCTCTGGGAGAGATGGGGTACAACGTCAAGATCTTTTGCATCAGCGATTCACCAAGAAGAGCGCACTCCATTGCAGCTCAGGGAGGTATCAATGCCGCAAAGAACTATCAGAACGACAATGACTCCATATATCGTCTGTTCGTAGATACCGTAAAAGGCGGTGATTTCCGCAGCCGCGAGGCTAACGTTTACCGTCTTGCCGAGGTAAGTAACCTCATTATAGACCATTGTGTTGCACAGGGAGTTCCTTTTGCAAGGGAATACGGCGGACTTCTTGCCAACCGTTCTTTCGGCGGAGCGCAGGTAAGCCGTACATTCTATGCAAGAGGCCAGACCGGTCAGCAGCTTCTTCTCGGAGCCTATGCTTCACTCAACAAGGAAATCAAGAACGGTACCGTAAAGAGCTATCCAAGGCATGAGATGCTGGACCTTGTGCTTATCAACGGCCAGGCAAAGGGTATTATTGCCCGTAACATCTCAACAGGCGAGATAGAAAGATTCGGCGCCCATGCAGTTGTCCTTGCTACAGGTGGTTACGGAAATGTTTATTTCCTTTCAACCAACGCCATGAACTCCAACGGATCAGCTGCTTGGCAGTGCTACAAGAAGGGGGCTTTCTTCGGAAACCCTTGCTTTGCCCAGATCCACCCTACCTGTATTCCTGTGCATGGAACACAGCAATGCAAGCTTACCCTGATGAGCGAGTCGCTGAGAAACGACGGCCGTATCTGGGTTCCTAAGAAGATGGAAGACGTGATGAAACTCCGCAAGGGAGAGATCAAGGCTTCCCAGATTCCAGAAGAAGACAGAGACTACTATCTTGAGAGAAGATATCCTGCGTTCGGAAACCTTGTTCCCCGTGACATAGCTTCCCGCGCAGCAAAGGAAAGATGCGATGCCGGATATGGCGTAAACGAGACCGGAAAGGCTGTTTTCCTTGACTTCAAGACTGCTATCGAGAGACTTGGAGAAGACAAGATAAGGGAGAGATACGGCAACCTCTTCCAGATGTATGAGGAAATCACGGACGTGAATGCTTACAAGGAACCGATGATGATTTATCCTGCCATCCACTACACTATGGGCGGTCTTTGGGTAGATTATGATCTCCAGACAACTATTCCGGGCCTGTTTGCTATCGGAGAGGCCAACTTCTCAGACCACGGCGGAAACCGTCTTGGTGCATCTGCTCTTATGCAGGGTCTGGCAGACGGATATTTCATCCTGCCTTACACCATCGGCGGATACCTTGCAAAGAAAATCCAGGAGCCTAAGACAGACATCAACGCTCCTGAATTTGACCAGGCTGAAAAAGCAGTCAAAGACAGGATTGCAAAACTGTTTGCAATCAAGGGCAAGAAATCTCCTGACGAAATCCACAAGGAACTTGGAAACATCATGTGGGAATATGTCGGAATGGGCCGTACAGAAGAGGGTCTGAAAAAGGCCATCGTTGAAATCAAGAAACTCAAGGAAGAGTTCTGGAAGAATGTTTATGTTTCAGGAGAAAACGGCGAGTTCAACCAGGAGCTTGAGAAGGCTATGAGACTTGCAGACTTCTTCGAGATCGGAGACCTTATGGCTCGCGACGCTCTCAACAGAAGGGAAAGCTGCGGCGGACACTTCAGGGAAGAGATGCAGACAGAAGAAGGCGAGGCCAAGCGTGACGACGAGAACTTCATGTATGTTTCAGCTTGGGAATACAAGGGAGAGGACAAGGAGCCAGAACTCCACAAAGAACCTCTTGTATATGAAGGAATAAAAGTAGCAACCAGAAATTATAAAGACTAGTCTATGAAATTCAAGATAAAAGTTTGGAGACAGAAAAATGCCAAGAGCAAAGGGCATTTCGAGACTTATGACATTGACAACATAAGTCCTGATTCTTCTTTCCTGGAAATGCTGGACATTCTCAACGACAAGCTGGTTCACCAGAATTCTGACCCTGTTGCTTTCAGCAAGGGCTGTGAAGGCGGCGAGGCTTGCTCAGGAGAGAAATACAAGCAGGCAAAGGCCGAAGGAAAGGCTCTTCCTATCAGTTTTGACCACGACTGCCGCGAGGGTATATGCGGAGCATGTTCGCTTTATATCAACGGCCGTGCACACGGACCTGAGAACGAGGTAACCACATGCCAGCTGTTCATGCGTAAATTCAAGGACGGCAGCACCATCACCATAGAACCTTGGAGAAGTGCCGCGTTCCCTGTAATCAAAGACCTGGTAGTTGACCGCAGCGCTCTTGACAAGATCATGCAGGCAGGCGGTTTTGTTGATGTACGTACAGGAAGCGCCCAGGATGCAAACAACATCCTCATCCCTAAAGAGAAGGCAGACGAGAGTATGGATGCAGCAAGCTGCATCGGTTGCGGTGCTTGCGTTGCAACCTGCAAGAACGGTTCTGCAATGTTGTTCATCGGAGCAAGGGTAAGTTCACTCGCTCTCCTTCCTCAGGGAAAGGTAGAGAGCACCAGAAGAGCTATGAACATGATAGCCAAGATGGACGAACTTGGATTCGGTAACTGCACCAACACCAGAGCCTGCGAAATGGAATGTCCTAAACACGTTACCATCAGCCATATCGCGAGACTCAACCGCGAGTTCCTCAAGGGCTGGCTCAAGAAATAACGATGCTTTGGCAAAAGAAAACGGGGTCTGTTCGCGGCCCCGTTTTTTTTATTCTTCGTCAAAGTTCTGCCAGAGGAAACCGGTGAAAGGATATCTTCCCCGGATGGTTTCCCCTACCATTTTGTAGAGGTCGTTCCTCAGCTTGTCTATTCCGGTTTTCTCTTTTGCTGAAATGAAGATGGCCGGAGAGTTTTCCTTGGCTATCCAGGATTCCTCAAGTTGTCTCAGCGATATTTTTCCCGGCCGGTCTTCCGCGAGGTCAAACTCACTCTTCGGAACGAACTTGTAGGCGTCTATCTTGTTGAAAACCATAAATACAGGCTTGTTGCCCGCTCCAATCTCCTCCAGAGTCCGCTTCACCACCTTTATCTGGTCCTCAAAGTTAGGGTGCGATACATCCACCACATGCATCAGGATGTCCGCTTCCCTGACTTCATCCAAAGTGCTCTTGAAAGATTCCACCAGCTGGTGCGGAAGCTTGCGTATGAAACCTACGGTATCGCTGAGGAGGAAAGGAGTATTGTCTATTACAACTTTCCTTACCGTGGTGTCCAGGGTTGCAAAGAGTTTGTTTTCTGCAAAGACATTGCTCTTGGAAAGGAGATTCATTATGGTGCTCTTTCCCACGTTGGTGTATCCTACAAGGGATACTCTGACCATTCTTCCGCGGTTGCTTCTCTGGGTGGCCATCTGACGGTCTATCTTCTTGAGCTGGTCTTTGAGCTGGCTTATCTTGTCCATTACGATACGGCGGTCTGTCTCCAGCTGCTTTTCACCGGCTCCGCCACGGGTTCCTCTTCCTCCCCTCTGCCTTTCAAGGTGGCTCCACATACCTGTCAGTCTTGGCAGTATGTACTGGTAACGGGCCAGTTGCACCTGAGTCTTTGCGTATGCAGTCTGCGCCCTCATGGCAAAAATATCCAGGATGAGGGAGGTGCGGTCAAGGATGGAGCAGCAGAGCTCCTTCTCAAGGTTTCTGACCTGGGCTCCTGAAAGTTCATCGTCGAACACGGCGAGAGGTATCTCGTTTTCAGCGATGTATTCCTTGATTTCCTGAAGCTTTCCCTTTCCTACGTATGTGCTTGAAATAGGTCTGTCAAGCCTTTGTGTGAATCTCTTGACGCCTTCTATGGATGCTGTCATTGCCAGGAATTCCAGTTCATCCAGATATTCATTTGCTTGAAGTTCAGTTATATCAGGTGTGACGGCACTGACGAGTACCGCCTTTTCCATTTTCTTCTCCGTCATTCTCCAAAATCTCTTAAACGGTGCAATTTACATTTTTTTCCTTTTAGAGAGGAATTCCTACCCGTTTAACTCCCAATTTGCATTATCTTTGAACAACAAATACACATGCTATGTCAAGAAAATCATTCTATTTAGTATTAGCTATCGCTGTTGTTATGGGAACATTTGCAGATTCATCCGCCCAGAAAAAGAGGATGAGAGACTATGGTCTTTCTTATGGAGTTTTCAAAACAGGAAAATACAACGCCATTACAGATGTGGCCGGAGTTACTGTCGGCCAGGTAACTCTTAACCAAGGAGATGACATGCGGACAGGTGTCACTGCCATACTTCCCCATCAGGGTAACATCTTCCGCAAGAAGGTTCCGGCAGCTATCTATCTTGGCAACGGGTTCGGAAAACTTGCCGGCTACAGCCAGGTAAAAGAACTTGGAAACATTGAAACCCCTATCATACTTACAAACACGCTGAGCATTGCCTCAGGATTGGACGGACTGATTACCTACACCATCAACCAGCCTGGAAACGAGAACGTAAGGAGCGTGAACGGAGTTGTGGGAGAGACCAACGACGGTGGCCTGAACAACATCAGGGCAAGATATGTGAAACCTGAACATGTGCTTCAAGCCATCTCCCAGGCAAAAGGCGGTCCTGTAGATGAGGGTTGCGTAGGCGCCGGCACCGGAACTATATGCTTCAGCTGGAAGGGGGGGATAGGAACATCTTCCAGGGTGCTTCCGGCAAATCTTGGCGGTTACACTATCGGAGTCCTGGTGCAGACAAATTATGGAGGAATCCTTGAGATATGCGGGGTTGAGGTAGGCCGTAAGCTCGGCGATTATTCATACCGCAAAAGCGTTGAAAACAAGGCATACAATGAAGAAGAAAAGAAAGGCGACGGTTCTTGCATGATAGTGGTTGCAACAGATGCACCTGTAGATGCCCGCCAGCTTGAGAGAATGGCAAAGAGAGCTTTCATGGCTCTTGCCAAGACCGGAAGCTTCGCCTCCAACGGAAGCGGTGACTATGTGATAGCTTTCTCAGCCAATCCTGACAATTTTGTTGAAGGGGAAGAAACCCATACCGTAAAAGTCCTGGATAATGACCAGATGTCTCCTCTGTTTGCCGCTACCGTGGAAGCTACAGCTGAGGCTCTCTGGAACAGCCTCTTTGCGGCGGAAACCACAAAAGGTGTGGGAGGAAAAGTGGTGGAGGCTTTGCCTGTTGAAAAAGTAGTCAAGATGATAAAGAAGGAGAAAGGGATAAAATAGCTTCCGTTTCCTGCATAAAAAAAGAGACCTTTTCAGGCCTCTTTTTTTGCATTGTACCAGAGATTAGTGCAACTGGAATATGATAGGGAATGTATATTTTACCTTTGCAGGTTTTCCCCTCTGCTTTCCAGGAGACCATTTAGGTGATTTCTGGATAACTCTTACTGCAGCATTGTCAAGTGAAGAGTCAACACCTCTGAGGACTTTGACGTCCTTTACGGTACCGTCCTTGTCTATGGTGAACTGTACGGTTACACGTCCCTGGATACCATTTTCCTTTGCAATTTCAGGATACTCGATGTTATTGTAAACCCATTTTGTGAATTCATTTGCATCCTTGCCCTGGAAGGTTGGCTTTTCCTCGATGATGGCAAAAGGAATTTCTTCCTCAACCTCAACCTCTTCCTCAACAGGTTTTGCTTCCACGTAAGGTTTGATTTCAATCTTCTGGTCAGAGTCATCATTACTGATGAAGTCTGTTTCAACCTTCACGTCGTTTTCAACGATCTGGAGCTCTTCGGTCATAACCGGCTCCCTGATCTGCTCTGGAGGTGGCGGAGGAGTCTCCTGGGTGATAGGAGCCTGCTCGTCTTCAATAGCTACTACCGGACCGGTAACCAGAGTAGCGGCTTCCTTATCGTGAGTAGTGTATTCGAAAAGGAAAAGTACCAGTCCGAGAGCCACGATAAGTCCAATCTCACGGAACAAGGTTTTCTTGTTCTCAAGGTTGGCTTTTGGAGATTTTTTGATTTCCATATAAAACTAGTTTAATTAGATAATATTCTGTTCCTTAAGCACGTTGGCTGTGTTTCTGGTAGCATCTGCGCTGGCCTTGAAGAGAGCCTTCTCTTCATCGTTGAGTTCAAGTTCAACGATTTTCTCCCAACCGTTCTTTCCTACGATTGCAGGAACGCCGATGCAGATGTCATTCTCGCCATATTCGCCTTCCAGATAGCAGCAGCAAGGGATCATCTTCCTTTCGTTCATGACGATGGATTTAGCCATTGTGGCTGCGCTCATTCCAGGAGCATACCATGCGCTGGTTCCCAGAAGCTTGGTGAGGGTAGCGCCACCGACCATAGTGTCAGCAACTACCTTGTCGCACTGTTCTTTGGTAAGGAGCTTGGTAACAGGAATTCCCTTGTAAGTTGCAAAGCGGATGAGAGGAATCATGGTCTTGTCTCCGTGTCCTCCGATAACCATGCACTCGATGTCACTTACCGGAACGTCCAGAGCCTGGGCGAGATAATAGGTGAAACGGCTTGAATCCAGCTGGCCGCCCATACCTACAACCTGATGTTTAGGAAGGTTGTTCTTCTTGAGTGTAAGGTAAGTCATAGGGTCCATAGGGTTAGCTATGACCATAATGACAGCCTTAGGAGAGAATTTGAGGACATTCTCAGTAACTCCTGAAACAATCTTTGAATTTACGCCGATTAGTTCCTCTCTTGTCATTCCCGGTTTTCTAGGAACGCCGGAGGTTATGATAACTACATCAGAATCAGCTGTTTTGGAATAATCGTTGGTTACTCCTGTTATTTTTGTGTTTGTTCCGTACTGCTTAGCAGCCTGCATCATATCCATAGCCTTTCCTTCAGAAATTCCTTCCTTTATATCAAGCAGAACTATTTCTGAGCAGAAATTGAGGTGAAGCATAGCTTCTACACATGAGGCGCCTACATTACCGGCACCAATGACAGATACTTTAGCCATAAACTCTTTTTTTTAAATTTGCGGTAGCAAAGTTATAACAATGCCAAAACCAGACAAGTTATCATTATCAATAAAACATCAATGTTACATTTTACAGACCAGGATACAAAGAGCGGGCTCAAAGGTAAGCGGATACTTTCAAAGTGGGTAGCCAACATTCTGAAAGCCAGAGGATACAGAGTAGGTGAAATCAATGTAGTGCTATGTTCTGACAAGTATATCCTCAACCTCAACAGAACTTCCTTGGGCCATGATTATTATACAGACATCATAACATTTGATTATGTAGAAGGGAATATTGTAAGTGGAGACCTTTTCATAAGTCTGGATACTGTCTCTGCAAACTCCCGGTCATATCGGCAGATGTTTTCTCCTGGCGTTGTATGTGAATTGTGCCGTGTCATCATTCACGGCGTACTTCATCTCAGCGGTGAAGACGATATTACGGACTATCAGAAGCGGAAGATGAGAAAAGCTGAAAATGATTCTCTGAAAGTTCTCTTGTCTGATTTTGGTATCAGCGGTATTTCACTTGGCTCCCGTTGGTCTGCTTTTTAGATTTATCCAGGAAATATGAATCCAACCAGGAAATTTGATGTCATTGTCATAGGCGCCGGACATGCGGGGTGTGAAGCCGCGTTGGCTGCTGCCAGGATGGGATGCAGCACATTGTTAGTTACGATGGACATGAACAAGATTGCCCAGATGTCTTGTAATCCTGCTGTTGGCGGTATAGCTAAAGGACAGATAGTCAGAGAAATAGACGCGCTTGGCGGTGGTATGGGCCTTGTTACCGATGCTTCAACGATCCAGTTCAGGATGCTCAACAGCTCCAAGGGACCTGCTGTCTGGAGCCCTCGCGCCCAGTGTGACCGTCAGTATTTTATCCTCAACTGGAGATACCTTCTTGAGCATACTCCGAACCTTCATATCTGGCAGGATACTGTAGCTTCCTTTTTGATAGAATCATATAAGCGGCCTTATAAGGGATATAGCCATGTTGTAAAGGGAGTGCGGACTGCTATGGGAGCGGAGTTTTCCGCATCAAAGGTAATTATTACGGCGGGGACATTTCTTAACGGCAGGCTCTTTATAGGTCAGAATTCCGCGGAAGGCGGAAGGATCGGCGAGCCATCATCCCTTTCCTTGACGCAGCAATTGTCTCTCTACGGAATCCTGAGCGGAAGGATGAAGACAGGTACTCCACCGCGTATAGATATCAAGTCTGTTGACATATCCAGGTTAGAGGTGCAACCCGGTAGTGATAACCCATCCAGATTTTCGTTTTTGAATGTGCCCTCTACTGTCCAGACCAATGTGCAGCAGAAATGCTGTTACCTTGTGCATACCAATCCAAAAGTGCACGCGGAGCTCAGGAAAGGATTCAAGGATTCCCCTCTTTTCTCAGGTAAGATCAAGGGTATTGGTCCGCGATATTGTCCGAGCATTGAAGACAAGCTGCGTACTTTTTCAGACAAGGACCAGCATCTTCTTTTTCTTGAGCCGGAGGGATGGAACACCAACGAGTATTATCTCCAGGGTTTTTCCTCTTCCCTACCGATGGATGTCCAGCTTAAGGCTCTTCATAGAATCGAGGGTCTTGAAGAGTGCGAAATATACCGCCCGGCCTATGCAGTGGAATATGATTATTTTCCGCCGACACAGCTTTGGCACAGTCTGGAATCCAAGTTTGTTTCCGGGCTGTATTTTGCCGGGCAGGTAAATGGAACAACCGGCTATGAAGAAGCCGCTGCGCAGGGATTGATGGCAGCCGTAAATGCGGTTCTTTCTATCAGAAAACAAGAGCCGCTGGTCCTCAGGAGAAATCAGTCTTATATTGGAGTCTTAATAGATGACCTTGTTACCAAAGGTGTGGACGAGCCATACAGAATGTTTACTTCAAGGGCTGAATATCGTATCCTTCTTCGTCAGGATAATGCTGACAAAAGGTTAACCCCTGTTGGATATGAAATAGGATTGGCATCCAAAGAGAGAATGGATCTCGTGAAAGACAAATATCACGTTATAGATGATATTGTTTCTGTTCTCGACGATGATACGGTTTCACCTGTTCCATTCAATGAAATGGTGAAATCTGCTACTGCAAAGATTACTGAAGGAAAGAAAGCCTCTTCTCTTCTGATGAGGCCAGACGTTTATTTAAGCGATCTTTTGGATATTGTTCCTCGTGGAACATTAATAAGAAATAAGCTTTCCGAGCTTGAAATAAAGCATCCTTCATCTGTTTTTGCAGACGGACTTGCACTTCCTTACCGTCCATACGGATTCACGGAGGAATACGGCAAAGATTTCAATTGTGGTTTGGCAGATCTTGTTCTGACTGATGTAGAAACGGCCGTCAAATATCGCGGATATGTGCAAAGAGAACAAGCAGTAGCTGACAGAATGATGCGCCTGGAGGCGTTAAAGATACCGCAAAACTTTGATTTTATGAAAGTTACCTCTATTTCTATGGAGGGTCGTCTGAAGCTTGTCAAGTACCGTCCGCAAACAATTGCACAGGCTTCTAGAATTCCTGGTGTTTCACCGGCAGACATTTCAGTCCTTTTAGTTTATTTTGGGCGTTAAATAAGCTTAAGTGTTACTCTCAATGATATTTTTAGTTTGCTTAAAAACAGCTTGATATATTTAATTATCTAAAGTAAAACTTTATTGTCTGTTTTTACCCGAAATCCGGCATTTTGAGAGTCGCTAAAAAATGCTTTCACATCAAGTATTGCTTTAATAAAATAGTATAAATACTTAAACGATAGCATTTTAATTAAAAATTGTTCCTCGTGGAACAAGGAAAAATCCGGCCTTCAAAAACGGCCCTATTTTAAGCGTTCTTCCTGTTTGGCAGGTAATCTTCCTATAACATAAAAATCGCCCGGATTTTAGCCTTTTTTGCCAAATCCGGGCTTTTTTGAGCTTTTGACGAGTCAAAAATTAATTCTTGAGGAGATTTTCAAGATCTTCAACAAAACAGTTTATGTCTTCTTCGGTAGTTCTGAAGGAGCACATCAGGCGGACTTCCTTGATGTTTTCTCTCCAGAAATAGAAAATGTACTTTTCCTGGAGGAAGGCCATCTGTTTGTCAGAAAGTGGAGCCAGGGAAATATAGACTCCGTTTGTTTCTACTTTCTGCGTGAAGTAAACTCCCTTCTGCATCGCTGAGGATTCTCTCAGTTTTTTCTCAAGATATTTGGCCATTGTGTTTGAATGTGCTGCCATCTTGAGATACAATTCGTCTTTGAGATAAGCTTCAAATTGGGCTGCGATAAATCTGTTTTTGGAATACAGCTGGGTGGCCTGCTTGCGTATGTAGATGAAATTGTCTGCAACCTCCCGGTTCTTTTCCAGGTTGAAAACAACCACAGCCTCCCCTATCAGAAGACCGTTTTTGGTGCCGCCGAAGCTGAGCACGTCCACCCCAGTGTCTGCTATCATCTCCTTGATGGAAACGTTCATTGCAGCTGCAGCGTTGGAAATCCTGGACCCGTCCACGTGGATATATCCACCAGCTGAATGCATCAGGTCCGCAAGGGCCTTGATTTCATCCGCGGTGTAGAGGGTTTCAAATTCCGTAGGCTGGGAAATCGAGAGGATTGCCGGCTGGACCTTGTGCTGGTCTCCGAATTTCAGGTACTCCTTTACGGTTTCAGGCTTCACCTTTCCGCCTTCTTGCGGCAGAGGAGTTATCCTGCAGGATGAAAATCTTTCTACCGCGCCACATTCATCCTCGATGATGTGAGCGCAGGATGGAGCAAGTATGGTGCTGAAAGGCTTCAGAAAAGAAGCCAGGGAGACTACGTTTGCACCGGTTCCGTTGAGAACAAAAAGGGCCTTGCAGTCACCACCGAGCAAGGCCTCAATTTGTCTCAGAACCCCTTCCGTGTATTCATCTTCTCCATAGCCGAAGCAATAGCCCTCGTTTGCACGCTCTATGGCCTCAAGTATGGAAGGATGGACACCGGAGTGATTGTCACTCCCGAAAGAGCATTTCTTCATAAACTGTTTATTTGCAGATACCCTCGTAAGCTGCAGCGTCAAGAAGAGCGTCAACCTCTGAAGGGTTTGTCATCTCAACCTTGATCAGCCAGCCGGCTCCGTAAGGATCTTTGTTTACGCTCTCCGGAGCACCCTCGAGGTCCGGGTTTATTTCTACAACCTTTCCGCTTACCGGCATCAGAGCGTCAGCCACGGTCTTTACGGCCTCGATGCTTCCGAACTGGTCTCCTGCCGCAAGGGTTTCACCCTCGCAGGTGATGTCGAGGAAGACGATGTCTCCCAGCTCGCTCTGAGCGAAATCTGTAATGCCTACAGTTGCAATGTTGCCCTCTACGCTAACCCACTCGTGGTCGTTAGAGTACTTGAGATTTGAAGGAATATTCATATTCAGAAATTATTTTATGTGATTGTCTGTAAATATTTTGTCTATGACAGAAGGCGAAGTTATGAAATATCAGCCATTAAACCAAAACTGCAATGTCAGAACCACAATGGAAGTTGTCAGTAACAGGCTGAAAATCAAAATGTTTTTAGATGTTTTGCCAAGGATGGCGTTTAATCCCCGACCTTGGTTTATCTGGACCATTTTCCTGTGTGCGGAATACAGGAATGGCAGAAACAGGAGGGGAATCAGAAGATGGAACGGAAAAAAGGACTCTATTTGCGGCCCGGTGCCGGAATAATATTTTTTCATCCAGCCCCCTATCAGGAGCGCACCGGCAACGGCAATACATCCGTTTATTAGGTAAAGCCACTCCGCCGCTTTTTTGCCAAGCCTGACCACCAACGTGTTCTTTCCGTTTTTACGGTCTTCTTCCACATCGCGATAATTATTGACAATAAGCAGATTGTCTGTTACAAAACCCATAGCGAAACCTGCTACGACAGCCAGCGCCCCGCAGAGAAGGTATGATACTAAGGAACCTTTGTCCGGTACGGATGCTGTGGATGTAAACCAGGTGAAAAACACAGGGACTATTCCGAAGTACAGAATCACCATTAGATCTCCCAGCCCCTGGTAAGAGAGCCTTGTGGTGTAAAGGAACGCTCCCAAAACGCAGAGTATGCCGACTATGAGCATTGCCCAGCCTCCGTAGAATATCAGCGGCAGTCCGCACAGGAAAGCCAGGATTGTGGTAACTGTTATTCCTGTTTTCATTGCAGCCGGAGTTATCCAGCCTTGCGTGCAAGCCCTTTCCGGCCCGAGTCTTTCAGAAGTGTCAGAACCTTTTTTGAAGTCGAAATAATCATTGATGAAGTTTGCGTCTATCTGCATCAGGAGGGCGAATACCAAACAGATGGAAGACGGAATTATCCAGGATGAAGAAAAGATGTTTCCGGATATGGATACAAGCGTAGCCCAGCTAAGCGCAGCTCCGACAATTACAGGGGCGGCCGCTCCCGCCAGGGTCTTTGGCCTTGAAGCCAGGACCCACGCTTTCAGAGAGTTGCATCTGACAGCAGTTGATGCGGTTTGCTTGCCGGTATCTGTGTTCATTGTGAGGGCAAAAACTTTCTTAGAGGCGTTTCAGAGCAAGTTTTATGAGCTGCTCCACGGAAGAATCCGGTTTTTCGCGGAGGATTTCACCTACCGCCTTTTCTGATGCCTGCTTGTTGAAACCGAGCATCATGAGAGCGCCGAGAGCTTCTTCTGCCACAGGAGATTTGGCGGCCGGACCGAGAGGCAGGGTTGCACTGTCCGCGCCCTTCTGGATTTTGTCCTTGAGCTCTATGATGATCTTCTGTGCGGTCTTGAGCCCGATTCCCTTGACGCCTTTTATCTTGCTCACGTCGTCTGAGAGAATCGCCGTTTTCAGCTCATTGGTGCTCAGCGATGAAAGTATCATCCTTGCAGTGTTTGGGCCCACTCCGTTGACGTTTATAAGTAAAAGGAAAAGAGCTCTTTCATCTTTGCTGGCAAAGCCGTACCACATTGCAATGTCTTCTTTTACATAGTAATAGATATACAGCTTTACTTCTTTGCTGTTCTGGATATCGGTGAATGTCTGGAGAGAAATCTCCAGCTTGTAGCCGATGCCGCCAGCTTCAACGATGGCCTGAGTCGGGGTTGCCTCAACCAACAGGCCCTTTATGTAATCGTACATAAATATTTGATATAAGTTTATTTGGAGTTATGGAGCCTATTCTTCCCTGAAGATTACGCTTCCGCTGGCCTGGTGTGTTGCCAGGATGAGCACCTCTGCTATCTGCACATGCTCAGGTGCGCTTGCAGCATAGAAAGCCACGTCTGCAATGTCTGCTCCGCTCAGAGGCTTTATACCCTTGTAAACCTTGTCTGCGCGGGCATTGTCTCCATGGAAGCGGGTGTTGCTGAAATTGGTTTCAACCAGACCCGGCTTGAGGTTGGTCACGCGGAGAGGAGTGTGGGCCAGATCTATGCGGAGGCCATCGCTGAGGGCCTTGACGGCAGCTTTGGTTGCACAATAGACATTGCCGTTTGCGTAAGCGGCGTCTCCGGCAACAGAGCCGATATTTATGATATGGCCTTTTTTTCTTGCCACCATACCAGGTACTATGAGCCTTGTCATGTACAGGAGACCCTTGATGTTGGTGTCTATCATCGTCTCCCAGTCGTCAATGTCTCCTTCGTATTCCGGATCGAGGCCTAATGCAAGGCCGGCGTTGTTTACCAGCACGTCTATGTCTGCCCAGTCTTTTGGCAGAGACATTACTGCCTTTTGTACAGCCTCTTTGTCTCTGACGTCAAAGATGAGAGGATAGGTCTCGATGTTAGGGCACAGGGATAGGATCTCCTTTTCTGCAGCAGAAACTTTTTCTTTGGTTCTTCCGGTGAGGATAATGTCATACCCTCCTTGCGCAAACCTTACGGCGCAGGCCTTGCCTATGCCGCTGGTTGCTCCTGTTATCAATACTGTCTTGTTCATATAGAGCAAAATTAAAACATTAAATCAAATATTCAGCTATCAGAAATCCGTTTTGAAATAATTTCAGACAATTCAAGGCGGTTTCTGGGCCGGATTAAGCCAAAAGATTGTATTTTTGTCTTTTGCATTATGGAAAGCGCAAGAGAAGAAATATTATCTGGTGTAAGAGCACACGTTCCGGCCCTGGGGCTGAAGATGAACGGAGAGCCCCTTGTGTATCTGGACAATGCGGCGACAACACAAAAGCCGTCAACTGTCCTGGATTTTCTCAGCGATGCTCTCCGTGAGGGCAATGCCAACGTACACCGTTCCATGTATGCTCTTTCCGACCGCTCAACAGAGGCTTATGAGGCGGCCAGGGAGAAAGTCCGTGCTTTCATCAACGCTCCTTCCAGGGAGAATGTGATTTTCACAAGCGGCACCACGGCATCCATCAATCTTGTCGCAGATACTTTCTGCCGCCGGCTTGGCAAGGGGGATGTTGTCCTGATAGAGGCTGATTCACATCACTCCAACATAGTTCCCTGGCAGCTGGCCGCAGAACGGACCGGCGCTTTTGTAAAGGTTATACCTACAGATGTGCTTTTGGGGATTGGACGTAGCGGAAGAGTTGCGGCCGAGGAAGTTGACAATCTGTTGGATGACAAAGTGAAGATCCTGGCAATCACCCAGATATCCAATATAACCGGATTCCTCAATCCTGTTTCTGAGATAATAGCCAAAGCTCATGCAAAGGGAATCCCCGTACTTGTGGACGGAGCCCAGGGAATAGTGCACGGCGGTGTGGATGTACGGGAGATGGACTGTGATTTCTACGCGTTCTCGGCCCACAAGATATATGGCGCCACCGGTGTCGGAATCCTTTACGGCAAGAAAGAAATGCTGGAAAGTCTCCCTCCATACATGGGCGGCGGTGATATGGTTGAAACCGTTACATACGCCAAGACAACATACGCTCCGCTTCCTTTGAGGTTTGAGGCGGGGACTCCTAACTTTATAGGCGCAGCGTCTTTGCTTCCCGCCCTTGAGTTTGCGGAATATCTTTCCTCCGGAGAAACAGGAAAGGTCATCAAGGAAGAAGAAGCTCGCATTACCGGCTATATGCTGGAGCGCTTGACCAAAGATCCGCTTGTTGAGCTTTATGGCAATCCGGCTCTATGTGAAGGCGTTCGCAAGGCTCCGATATTTACCTTCAACATTAAAGGCATCAATGCAGGTGATTTGGCTCAACTCCTTGATAAAATGGGGGTTGCGGTACGTTCTGGAATGATGTGTGCCGAGCCGCTTCTCAACAGTTTTGGAGTGCCGTCCGCCCTGCGCGCGTCGTTTTCTCCTTACAACACTTTGGAAGAGGCTGAATTTTTTGTGAGATGTCTTGACAGGGCAAGAGCGATGCTTCTGTGATAACATAAATGGAGCGTAGGGTATAAGAGCATCAGACACCTTGTGATAACAAATGACAATGAATATGAGTATAAAAGAAATAGAACAGCAGATAGTCGAGGAGTTTTCAATCTTTGACAACTGGATGGACAAATACCAGTATATCATAGATTTGGGTAAATCCATGCCGGTTATCGCTGAAGAAAAGAAAAAAGACGAGAACCTTATCAAGGGTTGTCAGAGCAGGGTATGGCTGGATTGCCGCCAGGAAGACGGAAAGCTTTACTTCTCCGCAGACAGCGATGCCATAATCACGAAGGGAATCATATCCCTCTTGATCCGTGTGTATGACGGGCACACTCCAAAAGAGATACTTGACTCGGAAATAGATTTCATAGACACGATCGGACTCCGGTCTAACCTTTCTCCAACAAGGGCTAACGGACTTGTATCAATGCTTAAACAAATTAAACTTTATGCGTTGGCTTTCAATGAGATAAATGAGGAAAGCACAGCCACCGCAGAGCCATCCAAGGAGAACGCGTCCGATGTGCCTTCTGATGAAAACGCCACGGCCGTGCAACATTCACCGGGAAAATATACGGTAGAGGAAGTGCAGAAAAATGTCATAAGAGCGCTCAAGCAGGTGTTTGATCCCGAGATACCAGTGAATGTCTATGACCTCGGGCTTATTTACGAGCTTAGGGTTGAAGACAACCTGAATGTCTATATAAAGATGACGATGACATCTCCCACCTGCCCTATGGCTGAGGATGTTGTCAACGATGTCAACAACGCCGTCAGCGATGCTCCGGGAGTTGCAGGCGTTCAGATAGAACTCACTTTTGAGCCGGAGTGGGATGAGAGCAGGATGACAGAGGAGGCCCGCCTTGAACTTGGGCTAATATAATGGAGAACAAGGTTTTATATAAGGTGATATTGCTTTTGGGGAGCAATCTTCCTCTTGGGAAAATGTCTCCGGAGCAGATAATAGAAGAGGCCGACAAGGAGCTTATTGACGCCCTTTTGCCGGATTACCTGGAGGTAGGGGCTTTGGAGGAGGCTGTTTTTACCACACCGGTCATACAGACAGAGCCGGTAGGGAAGTTTGAAGAAGAAAAGACCGCAGACGGGAGACCGGTTAAAACTCCTGTCTTTTCAAACCAGATACTTTTGTGTCTTACGGACAAGGATCCTATGGAAGTGCTGGATCAGATCCAGAGGATAGAGAATCTGTTCGGAAGGATGAGGACCTACAAGGAAAAAGGCCTGGTTTACCAGAGCCGGACACTGGATATAGACATACTGAAAGTCTTTAAAACAGCCATGGCGGACAAAATGGCGGACACGGTGGCGGACAAGCGGGCTTTTTGGACTGAGTTAGAGATAGATAACGAGAGGTTGACCATTCCTCATCCCCAGGTGGAAAGCAGGCCTTTCGTAAAGGAACTGCTGGAGATGCTGCCTCGCTGAGGAGGATTGAAGGCAAAAGATCAGGATAGTAAAATATAATAGATATGACACAGGAAGAAATTTTCAAGAATCTGATTTCCCATACCAAGGAGTATGGATTCATTTTCCCGTCCAGCGAAATATATGACGGGCTCAGCGCAGTTTATGATTACGGCCAGATGGGAAGCGAGCTGAAAAGCAATATAAAGAAGTACTGGTGGGATTCTATGGTAAAGCTCAACGAGAATATCGTGGGTATAGACTCCTGCATCTTCATGCACCCGAAAATCTGGAAGGCCTCCGGCCATGTGGATGCGTTCAACGATCCGCTTATAGACAACAAGGACTCGAAAAAGAGATACCGTGCAGACGTTCTTCTGGAAGACTATATCGCGAAGATAGAGGCCAAGATAGACAAGGAGGTGGCAAAGGGAAAGAAGAGGTTCGGCGATGCCTTTGACGAGGCCCAGTTCCGTGCCACAAATCCAAATGTGCTCCGCGAGCAGAAAAAGGCTGACGATGTCCGCCAGAAGATGGTCAAGGCTCTCAATGACAATGACCTTGCGGCTCTGCGCCAGCTTATCATAGATTGCGAGATTGTGGATCCTATTTCTGGAACCCGCAACTGGACAGACGTAAGGCAGTTCAACCTGATGTTCTCCACCCAGCTTGGAAACATTTCCGGTGAAGATGGTACACTTTATCTGCGCCCAGAAACCGCACAGGGAATTTTCGTTAACTTTCTCAATGTGCAGAAGAGCGGCAGGATGAAGATTCCTTTTGGAATAGCGCAGATAGGAAAGGCTTTCAGAAACGAGATTGTCGCCCGCCAGTTCATATTCAGGATGAGGGAGTTCGAGCAGATGGAAATGCAGTTCTTCGTTCGTCCGGGCCAGGAACTTGAATGGTTCCGCCACTGGAAGCAGAAGAGACTTGCCTGGCACCTTGCAATGGGAATGGGAGAGGAGAATTACCGATTCCACGACCACGAGAAACTGGCTCACTATGCAAACGCCGCCACCGATATCGAATTCAACTTCCCGTTTGGCTTCAAGGAGCTTGAGGGTGTCCACTCAAGAACGGACTTTGACCTTCGCCGCCATCAGGAATTCAGCGGAAGGAAGATACAGTACTTTGACCCTGAACTTAACGAGAGCTACATACCTTATGTAATAGAGACTTCTATCGGAGTTGACCGCACCGTGCTTGCCGTCCTTAGTTCTGCTTATCGTCAGGAAAAGCTCGAGAACGGAGAAGAGAGGGTTGTGATGAAGTTCCATCCTGCACTTGCTCCTGTTAAGGTGGCCGTTCTTCCTCTTGTCAAGAAAGAAGAACTTACCGCCGTAGCCCAGAAAATCATGGACGAGCTGAAATACGACTTCAACTGCCAGTACGAGGAAAAAGACACCATCGGACGCCGCTACCGCCGCCAGGACGCTATAGGAACCCCATATTGTGTTACAGTTGATTTTGACACAATTACAGACGGAAAGGTAACTCTCAGAGACAGAGATACCATGGAGCAGGAGAGGGTTCCGGTTGCTGATCTCCACTCAATTGTGGAAAAGAAGGTTTCCATGAAGAGGCTTCTGGAGAAGATCTGACATCGGTGACAAGGATATTTTTTGAAAAAAATTTGTTAATTCAAAAAAACCTTATACTTTTGCAGTCCCAATTAGGGAATCGGGGTGTGGCGCAGTTGGCTTAGCGCACCTGCTTTGGGAGCAGGGGGTCCTCCGTTCGAGTCGGAGTACCCCGACGAACAAGATCGTTTTCATACTATGTTTTTTTGACCAATTGCGGGTTCTCCGCAGTTGGTCTTTTTTTTATGAAAAACGGGATTTACAGCTTTGAGATAATATCCATAAGAGCATCCAGATCTTCGCATCCTATGTCTGTGCGGAGTCTTCTCTTACACCTTGCAACACTGTCTTTGCTTATGCTTAAAATGCGTCCGATCTGAGAGTTGTCCATTTTTATATAAAGCAACGCTGCAACTTTTTCGTAGGCAGGACTTGCCTTCTTGCCCAAGGCTTTGTCCAGGTTGGCAAAGAACTGGGGATATACTCCGGAGAACTTTTGGCGGAACTCTACCCAAGCGTCTTCTGATGACAAGTCTTTTAGGTCTCCGCCAATATCTATCAGTCCTTTATCCTTGAGGTCGGACGCCAGATGGCCAAGTTCTCCCTCTGCGATTCTTTTCTGCTTTTCTTCATGCTGAAGGGCGAGACGACGGTGTATTTTCATCCGGAACCTTTTTCTTCCGGCAACAAGCAATGCTATTATGCTCAGCAATATAAGAATCAAGACAATCAGCCACGACCAGCTGCGCTTGGAAACTTTTTCCTTATGGACTGTGTCAAGATCATTCTGTATCTGGAGCAGTTCGTGTTCCGTTTTGGTTTTCAGAAGTTCCAGGTTCTGCCTTGAGGCCTGGACCTTGTCGTCCAATATCTGGATTTTGCTTTTGCATACAGAGGCGCTGTCGTCCATATTTGCCTCTTCAAAAGCCCTCTCAAGTTCATCATAGACCTTTCTCTGAAGTGACGGGTGCCTTTTGGTGGTTGCAAACCGCCTTGCCTGCTTGAGTTCAGCCAGAGCCTTCTTGGCCTCTCCGCTTCCGGAATGCACCATTCCGAGTCCGATGTATGAGTATATGATGTTTGTGGTGTCTTTCTGCTGCAAGGATACTTTAAGGAAATCATCCAGGATCTCCTTTGCCTGGGACAGCTGCTGCCACTTGGCCAGTACTATGCCGGTTTTGCCGGTGGCGGTTTCCTTGAGCTTCTTTATGGCTTCAGAGGCTTTGGGGTTGTCTTCCCACAGGCTGTCTGCCTGAATCTCCATCATGTTTGTGAACATGGTGTGACAACTGTCCCACTGGTTGGTTTCCATATATGAGGTTCCGATGCAGTTCATTATGGCAAGCCTTGTCTGAAGGTCATAGAGAGAGGTGTCTTTAGCCTGCTTTTCCAGATACAGGTTTCCATATTTTATAGCATCGCGATAATCTTCCGCATCGAAGAATATTCTTGAAATCTCCGAGTATCTTTCTTTAGGGTAAAAGTCGTTTTCCTTGCCTTTTTTCATCAGCAGGTCAATGGCCTTTGAGTCATATATGGCAGAGCGAAGAGGTTCTTCTGAAGTCAGGTTGGCCATCATGCCATAGAGTTCGGCCAGCAGTGTCTGGTCATTGAGGGCGGCGGCTTTTTTCATAGCGTTAAGCCCTTCTTCTTCAAGATATTCCTTTTTGTCAGACCCGTAGAGTTTCTTGCCATATATTTCATACATGGTGTTGCGGATTTCCACCCTGGTGGAAGGATTGTTCTTGGCGTAATCTCTTACGGCATTCAAGGTGCCGAGGAATTCAAGATAGGATTCCTGAAAATCTTTGGATGTATCTGCTTGTTTTTTGTCCACAAGCTCTTGATAGAAGGCCTTGCAGACCGTTGTCTGGTTTTGGTCGGCCGTCTTCCAAGCCTCTATAATGCTTGTGATATCTTTGTCCGCCTTGTCTGAGGAGCACGCGGACAAAAGGATAAAAAAGGCGGACAAAACCCCGCACACGAAAGCTGACGAGGTTTTGCCCGAAACTATTTTAAAAAAACGTGTTTTCATATAACTCGGCAAATGAGGAATTTAAAGACAAAAAGTTTTTGTCCGCCCTCAAAGGCGAGTTAAAGATAAGCAAATATTATTCCGCGAAGTACTTTATGGTTCTCTTTTCAACAGTACCGTTGCTTGTCTTCCTTTCTGTCCAGTTGCCCATCTCGTCAACGGCGGTATATTCATAGGAAATGGAGTAGTTCTGGGTAACTGTCTTGCCCTCGTTCTCATAGTCCGGGTGAACCTCCTTTACATCCACCTTTATAGGATTCCTGTCTTTTCCATAGGTAAATGTATAATGGTATTCGGACTCTATGCCCATCATTCCATAGGCAGAAAAACTTACGACCCTGTCCTGATCGTCATATTTAATGTCGCTGAAACTGGACTCCCAGAATCCCGCAGAAACAAGTCTTCCCTTAGTGTCATACTTGCATTCAACATATTCTTCTCCACCTCCGTCTTCGTCATCCGTATCCAGCTTGAGAACCCGGAGGTCTCCCTCCTTCTCCTCTTTGTACTTGATACCGTTGACAAAAAACTGTCCCTCTTTGTTAAACTCAGGCTTCTGTCCGAGGAAAATAAATTCCTGATAGACATCTTCCAGATCTACGCACTCCACATTTCCGGCAACTTCATAGAATGCGCGGTCTCCTATCGGATAGGTCTGTTCCGCTTTTTTGTTTTCCGTGCATGCTGCCGCCAGAACAATGGCCAGAGCAGCAACAATTATTCTTTTCATAATTCAAGGTATTTATTAGTGACAAAAACAAAGATACAAAAAAGAAAAACGCACACCAAGCGGTATGCGTTTAAAATGCGGTGAGGGCGAGATTCGAACTCGCGGAACCGTAAACCGGTTCGGCAGTTTAGCAAACTGCTGGATTCAGCCACTCTCCCACCTCACCGGAGATTTCTCTGAATCAAATGGACTGCAAATATAACATTTTTTCAATAAACCGCTTCAACGGAAACTTTTTTGTCTGAAATATCTTTCAGCTTTTGAGCCAGAGCCTCCGCGTCTTTCTGTGAAGAGAAAGGCCCGGCGATGAATTTGAATCCGTCTTCGGAGGAAATCTTGGCTATGTCTTTTCCTCCGGAAGAGAGAACTTCCATCACGGAAGATTCCAAGCTGGATGATGGGGAAAGAATGGTAACATTATATGCAGAAACCCTGCCCTTGCTTTGGGTAGGCCTGTTCTTTTGGGCGGCTTCTTTCTTTCTCGCGATAGCCAGCGGAACGGCCTTTCCGTTTTCAAAGGCTGTTATGGCGGCATTGGCAAATCCGGATTTTTTCACACGGGCAAGATGTTTGTTGGCATCAGCATAAGACAGGAAGGCGCCTGCTCCATAGACAAATCTGCCGTTTTCCATACGCTCAAAAACAGGGGATATTCCCTTGAAGGCAGCTTCTGTCAGGCGGTTTGACGAGGTCTTCAGTTTAATCTGGTATCTCAGGCCGTCCGGAAAATCTTCCCAGTCTGCAAGAAGGGTTTTCTTCAGATATTTGAAATCGGTGTCTATGTTGGCTTTTGCACGCTCTATCTTGAAATCAGAATCGTTTGAAACCTTAGCCCTGGTATCCAGCATGGTGTTGAAGTCTATCTCCTGGTCCTCATCGTCATCATCGGCGGCTTCTGCGGCAAGTTCTGAAGAAGTCTTGAACAATGTGTTTTCAGGAACGGAGACTCCTGATGCGAGGAAAACCTCTTCCATTTTCCTGATCTGGGCTTCGGCTTCTCTGAGCTGCTGCGCCAGGGAAAGGGTTGAGGCTTCGCTTGAGGAAATGGATTCGGCAAGGGATGCTATGGAATCTTTCAGGTAGGCTTGGTCCAGGGTGTCTGATGTCCGGGAAAGCTCTTCTTCAAGATTTGCATACAAAACACGGTTCTGCTCCAGCCTTTTTTCTATAACCCCCAGATTCTTTTTCAGATGGCGGTACTTGAGAACAGCCTTTGTGTAATTTTCTGTTATCTGCCTTGTCTGAGGATCCATTTCTGAAATCCTGGTCTTCCGGTCCACATCCTGCAGTGCCTTGTCAACTCCTGCGTTGCTTATGGAATCTCTCTGTCTTTGTGTAAGGTTCTGGCCGTTTCTGAGCATAGAAAGTTCATAAGCCTCTTTTGCTGTGGCCGGATGTTTTACGGGATCGTTTTCAAATTCGACAACATAGCAAACAACCCTGGATTTCGAGTACAGACGGGAGGATGGATTGTCAAACATTCTCGTAGATGAAAAGGCGGCATATTTTCCGTCCGGTGTGATGTAGAAGAACAAATCGTCTCCCGTGGAAGAGTAAGGGAAACCCATGTTCTGGGCAAGCCCCCAGTCTTGCTTGTCTTCTTCCCAAATACTAACGTACAGGTCATATCCGCCAGCTCCATAATGTCCGTTGGATGAAAAATAAAGGCGTTTGCCGTCCGGAGAAACAAACGGAAAGATATCATTCCCCGAGCTTGTCACGTTGTTGCCAAGTATTTCAGCAGGGCTCCAGGAGCCGTCTGCCTGTTTCTTTGAAACATAGATGTTCCAAACGCCTTTGCTGTCTCTGGCGCTGTAGTAGAGGACGTTCTTGTTGGCTGGTATGAACAGGGTGTCGCTGAAGTCACTTTGATTTTCTGTTTTCACTGCAAAATGCCCGATGCTGCTTATTTCCGGATAATAGAGGAAGAAGTCTTTTTTGTCCAGAGTTTTTCGGGTCACCGTCTTGGGATTTGAAACATAGTGAAGCATCGCTTCTCCGTTCTGGCAGGAAATGGTCTTGATTTCCAGCCGCATTTTGTCGGCTGGAGAGGCGGTTTCCGCCATCTGCGAATAAATCTTTGCCGCGCGGGAAAACTCGTATGCCCTGTAAAGAGAATCCGCCCTTAACTCGTTTTGCCGGGCGCTTTCACTCATACCTTGGGCAAATCCTCTTGCGGCGGCAAGAAGGCTGGTGCATATTATTATCAGCGATATAATCTTCTTCATCTTTTGCATCTAAAGTTTATGAGATGGCCAAATGGCTGTAACAAAGGTATGAAATACTTTTTTTTTACGAAAAAATTGTACATTTGCATCCTATTATCAAAAATGAACTAAAAATGCAAAACAAAGGGCTCTTTAGAGTATTGGCAATCCTGATAGCACTTGCCTGCCTTTATCAGCTTTCATTCACATGGGCAACAAGGCATCAGGAAAAGAAGGCAGCCGAATATGCAACCAAGGCTGTTGAGGCAGAGCAGTTAAAGCCGGAGTTTGCCAAGGTTTCAGACCTTGACCAGGCATACTATTTGGACTCTGTCAATAAAGTAAAAAACAGATATTACCTGGATTCTGTAGCTGACCAGAAAGTATTTTTGGGCAACACCTACAAGCAGGTGAAAGAAAAGGAAATAAAGCTCGGCCTTGACCTTAAGGGCGGTATGAACGTGATGATGCAGGTGCAGGTAAAGGACCTTATCAAAGCCCTTTCCAACAACAACCAGTCTGAAGAGTTCGTCAAAGCTTTGAACCTTGCTACAGAGAGAGAAGTCACGAGCCGTCAGGATTTCATCACCCTCTTCGAGCAGGCTTGGGACGAGGTGGCTCCGGGAAAACCTCTTGCATCCGTGTTCTCAACCTACGAGATGAAGGACAAGATCAAGAGCGGAAGCAGCAACTCAGAGGTTATCTCTGTTATCAGGCAGGAAGCCGAGAGTGCTATCTCCAACTCGTTCAACGTGCTCCGCAGCCGTATCGACCGTTTCGGAGTTACAGCTCCAAACATCCAGAGGCTTGGTTCTTCAGGCAGAATCCTGGTTGAGCTGCCTGGTGTAAAGGAGCCGGAGCGTGTCAGGAAACTCCTTCAGGGTACAGCATCTCTGGAGTTCTGGCCGACATACGAGTTTACAGAAATCCGCGACGCCGTTTCCAAGGTTGACGCTTTGCTCAAGACTCTGAACGCATCTGATGTCCAGACAGCAGACAGCACAGCAGCTCCGGCCGCCGATTCTACAACTTTGGCAGAAGCAGTAAAGGAGCAGATAGGTGCAACAGACTCCCTGTCAACAGACCAGATAGCCCTTCTCAAAGAGCATCCTCTTTTGGCCATACTGAACCCTAACGGTTATGGTAAAGGCGCTCTCATCGGATATGCCCACTACAAGGATACCGCTACTATCAACAAGTATCTGAGCATGCCTCAGGTAAAGGCAATCCTGCCTTCTGACCTGGTTCCTATGTGGGGTGTAAAACCTACAGACAACGCAGGAACTGTGTTTGAGCTCGTGGCTATAAAATCTACAAGAGACGGCAAGGCCCCTCTGGACGGAAGCTGCATCAACGATGCCAGCATTTCCTACAGGGAGCAGGGCGGCATGCCAACCGTAAGCATGGCCATGAATCCTGACGGAGCAAAGACCTGGGCAAGGCTGACAACCGATAATGTAGGCCGCAGCGTGGCTGTTGTGCTTGACGGTATGGTTTATTCCTATCCTAATGTCAACGAGCCTATTACCGGTGGTAGAAGTGAAATCTCAGGACATTTTACGATTGAAGAGGCCACTGACCTTGCAAACGTGCTGAAATCCGGTAAACTTCCGGCTCCGGCTACCATTCTTCAGGAGCAGGTTGTAGGTCCTTCCCTCGGACAGGAATCCATCAACGCCGGTATGATCTCATTCCTGATAGCGTTCGTCCTGGTCCTCCTGTACATGCTGTTCTTCTACAGGGGTGCAGGCGTGGCAGCCAACATCGCCCTTATCTGCAACGTGGTATTCCTCTTCGGAGCCCTGATTTCCATAGGAGCGGTTCTTACCCTTCCTGGTATTGCTGGTATCGTCCTCACACTCGGTATGGCGGTTGACTCCAACGTTATCATCTATGAAAGAATAAAGGAGGAACTCCGCAGCGGAAAGCAGCTCAGGCTCGCCATCAAAGACGGTTACAGCAACGCTTACTCTGCTATCCTCGACGGTAACATCACAACAATCATCGTGGGTGTTGTTCTGGTGATCTTCGGAACAGGTCCTATCCAGGGATTTGCCACTACGCTGATCCTCGGTATCATCACCTCCCTGATTACCTCAATCTTCATCACCAGACTGTACTTCGAAGGCCGTCTTGCCCGTGGCAAGAACATTACCTTTGAAGGCAAGGCTACACGTAATTTCCTCACCAACACAAAGATAGACTTTATCGGAATGAGGAAGACCACATACGCCATAGCTGCTGTTGTAGTTCTTACCTGCCTGGCGTTCATATTCTTCAAGGGATTCTCCAAAGGTATCGACTTCAGCGGAGGCCGCACCTATGTTCTCAGGTTTGACAAGATTGTCAGCCCTGAGGATGTCAGAAAGGCAGCTGTCGCAGAGTTCGGCGGAGAAAGCGTGGAGGTTAAGCAGTTCGGTTCCGGCAGCCAGATGAAGGTTACCACCAAGTACAAGATCAATGACAACTCACAGGAGGTTGACCAGGAGGTTGAAGGCAAACTTTACAACGCTCTCAAGGGATTCTTCCAGACACCTCTTACACAGGAACAGTTCACAACCACTGTAGATAACCCTAACGGTATTGTAAGTTCTGACAAGGTAGGTCCTACAATCGCAAACGACATGAAGAGAAAGGGTGTATATGCTGTTGTAATAGCGCTCTTTGCTATCTTCCTCTACATTGCGGCAAGATTCTCCAACTGGTCTTGGGGTGCCGGCGGTGTCGCCGCACTGGCTCACGACTCCATCATCGTGATCGGATTCTACTCTATCTTTACAGGAGTGCTTCCGTTCACCCTTGACATAGACCAGACATTCATCGCTGCGGTCCTGACAATCATCGGTTACTCAATCAACGATACCGTGGTAATCTTTGACCGTATCCGTGAGTACAAGAGGATCTATCCGAAGAGAACCCTCAAGGACAACATCAACGGTGCCGTCAACAGCACTCTTGCCAGAACATTCAACACTTCCGCAACAACATTGGTTGTATTGCTTGCAATTGCAATCTTCGGTGGAGACACTATCAGGGGATTTGCCGTATCTCTGGCAATCGGTGTGGTAGTAGGTACATTCTCTTCTGTATTTATCGCTACTCCTATAATGTATGACATCAACAAGAAAAAAGTTGAAGCTCCGGTAAAGAAGTAGAGACAAAACGCAGTCAGACAAAAGCGGGGGAGGCATTTTGCCGCCCCCGTTTTTTTGTCAGGCAAACTGATTGTTTTATGCCGGATGATTTGTTAAATTTGTAGTTCAACACAAAAGATTCAGGACAAAAGATGGTAAGAAGAAACAAAGGAGGAAACAAGTCCTCATCGAGAAGAAAATCAGAAGTATATGGCTTGAAGAAAAGCCGCAGACGCTCTGGAATGACAATGGGAAGAGATGCCGAGAGAAAGGCTTCCGGGCGTTATGTAGAAAAAAGATCATCAGAGGTTGTGGAGGGGCTGCTTGAGGTGGCTTCAGGCGGTTACGGATTTGTCCGTCTGGCCCCAAAGGAGGGAGAAAAGCCTGGCGTAAAGAAAGACCAGAGGGAAGATGTGTTCATCCCGATAGGCAAGATGAGAGGGGCGCTCAACAATGATACGGTCCTTGTCGCGATAACAAAAAAGAATGTTGAAAAAGGCAATGAGGGAGAGATCATAAAAGTGGTAAGCCGCTCCACCAGGCCTTATGTCGGGCTTATGCAGATAACAGGAAAACACGCGTGGGTGATAATAGAGAACAGAAGTATGCCATACGATGTGGAGGTCCCTATAGATTCCGTCAAGAAAGAGTGGCAGGGCATGAAGGTGGCGGTTCTGGTAAAGGATTTTCCGAGAGGGTTCCAGACACCCGTAGGTGAGATTGTGGATGTTCTTGGAAAGCCTGGAGAGAACGACACCGAGATGCACGCCATACTTTCAGAATACGGATTGCCTTACAAGTTCCCGGCAGAGGTTGAGGCGGAGGCCAACAAGCTACCTAAGAAGATAACTTCCAAGGACCTTGAAGGCAGGAAGGATTTGCGCAAGGAATGTATTTTCACCATAGATCCTGCAGACGCCAAGGATTTTGACGACGCCGTCTCCTACAAGGTTCTGGACAACGGGCATCTGGAAATAGGAGTCCACATTGCTGATGTTTCATACTATGTAAGACCCAACTCCCTGCTGGACAAGGAGGCTTATGCCAGGGCAACTTCCGTCTATCTTGTGGACCGCACCATCCCTATGCTGCCGGAAGCGCTTTCCAACAACCTTTGCTCTCTCAGGCCGGGGGAGGACAAGCTTTGTTACTCAGCGATATTCGAGATGGATTCATCCGGCAAGATTTACAGCCAGTGGTTCGGTCGGACAGTCATCTGCTCAGCCTTCCGCTTTGCATACGAGGAAGCTCAGCAGATAATAGACAACAACGGAGACATGACTTCATATAAACCGGTTATGCCGGAAGGAAAAATACCTTCACGGGAAGTCATAACATCCGTGCTTGAACTTCACAAACTCGCAACCCTTCTCCGCAAGAAGAGATTCCAGAACGGTTCCATCAGCTTCGAACGGCCGGAGATGAAGGTTATGGTGGACGAAAAGGGAAAACCGGTGGATGTCGTTCAGAAGATAACCAAGAGCGCCAACTGGCTCATCGAGGAATATATGCTTCTGGCCAACCAGGCTGTTGCCACATACGTTTCCACTTCTATCCGCAAGCAGGCTCCGACCTTCGTATTCCGTGTCCACGACGAACCTAACATGGAGAAAGTGGCTGAATTGAAGACATTTGTAAAATACTTCGGTTACAAGATGGAGGCCGACACTCCTAAGCAGCTGGCCAAGAGCCTCAACAAACTCGTTGAACAGATTCACGGAAAACCTGAGTGCGACACCATAGAACTCCTGGCACTCAGATGCATGGCCCGCGCCCAGTACTCAACGGACAACATCGGCCATTATGGTCTGGGATTCCGCTACTACACCCACTTCACATCTCCTATCAGGAGGTATCCGGACATGATGGTACACCGCCTGCTGACACGCTACCTGAACGGTGACAAGAGTGCGGACAAGCAGACATTTGAAGAATACTGCATGCATTCTTCGCAGAGAGAACAGATTGCTACGGAAGCCGAAAGAGCCAGCATCAAGTACAAGATGGCTGAATATATGAAGGAAAGGGTAGGGCAGGTCTATGATGGCACGGTGACAGGAGTTACGGAGTGGGGAATCTATGTCCAGGTGGAACCTACACGCATAGAGGGAATGGTGGCTCTCAGGGAACTTACTGACGATTTCTACCAGTATGACGAGAAGACCTTCAGCGTGTTCGGGAAATCTTCCGGCAGGACCTTCACCCTTGGAGACAAGGTCAAGGTGAAGGTTGAGCGAGCATCTCTGGAACAGAAGACGATAGACTTCTCCCTGGTGCTGCCGGAAGAAGAAACCGTACCAGATGTTTTATTTGAAGAAAAACCTGAAAAAGATTCTTCAAAGGCCAAATCAAAAAAAACACTCTCTACAAAGAAATCAGAGGCAAAGAAAAAGCCGCTTCAGAAGAAAAATTGCCGATCAAAGAAATAGTTTTGCAGCACAATAAGCTGCACGGAAACAAAAACAGACAGAAATGGGAAAGAAAGTATTACTTATGATCCTCGACGGATGGGGATTGGGAAACCACACGAAATCAGACGCAATATATACTCAGGGCCAGCCGAACATAGACGCTCTCAGGGCAAAATATCCGCACTCGCAGCTAATGGCTTGCGGAGAGGATGTCGGCCTTCCTGCCGGGCAGATGGGAAACTCTGAAGTAGGACACCTCAACATCGGGGCTGGCAGGGTCGTGTATCAGGACCTTGTGAAGATAAACAAGGTTTGCGCAGAGCACAAGATGTTGGAGAACAAAGAAATAGCCTCAGCGATGGCTTATGCCAAAACCGGTAGTCCTGACGGAGGTTTCAATGCTGAGGGCCAGGCTCATGACTTGCACCTTCTTGGTTTGGTATCAAGAGGCGGGGTGCACAGCTCCCTGGAACATCTCTTCGCATTCTTGGACACAGCCAAGGAGTGCGGCCTGGAAAGGGTTTTCGTCCACTGTTTCATGGACGGAAGAGACACCGACCCACACAGCGGAAAGGGATTTGTCGCTGAGCTGGAAGAGCACATGGCAAAAAGCACGGGAAAGATCGCTTCCGTTTGCGGACGCTTCTATGCCATGGACCGAGACAAGCGCTGGAACAGGATAAAAGAAGCATACGACCTGCTTACTGAAGGCAAAGGTGCGCAGTTCAGCAGTGCCCAGGACGGCATCCAGGCTTCTTACGATGCGGATGTGACAGACGAATTCATCAAACCGATCTGCATTGTAGAAAACAATTTTGCCAATGCAGCAGATTTGGGAGTAAGCGGAGTGTCTGATCAGACACGCAGCGTACCTGTTGGGTTGATAAAAAAAGATGATGCTGTGATTTTCTTCAACTTCCGCAACGACAGGGCCAGAGAAATGACCTCCGTCCTCACCCAGAAAGATATGCCGGAAGAAGGTATGCACACCATTCCTCTGTACTACTGCTGCCTCACACCATACGATGACGAGTTCAAGGGCCTTCATATCCTGTTCGGAAAGGAACACGTGCAGAAGACGCTGGGAGAGGTGGTGTCAGCAGCCGGCAAGAGGCAGTTGAGAATCGCCGAGACGGAAAAATACGCCCACGTCACCTTCTTCTTCAACGGCGGAAGGGAAGAGCCTTTTGAGAACGAAGACAGGATACTGGTTGCTTCGCCGAAGGTTGCCACATACGATTTGCAGCCGGAAATGAGCGCCCCTGAAGTTGCGGAAAAACTTATTGAGGCAATCCGCACAGGCAAAGAAGACATGATCATCCTTAACTTCGCAAATGGAGATATGGTAGGCCATACAGGAGTCTATCCGGCTATCTGCAAGGCAGTTGAGTGCATTGACCACCTTACCGGAAAGGTTGTGGAAGAGGCCCGCAAAATGGGTTATTCGGTACTCATTACCGCAGACCACGGCAATGCAGACTACGCCATTAACGAAGACGGCACTCCAAACACTCAGCACTCACTGAATCCGGTTCAGTTTGTGGTTGTTGATGATGACGTGAAGACCGTTGAAAACGGAAGGCTCTGTGATATAGCCCCGACCATCCTCCACCTGATGGACATCCCTCAGCCTGAGGAAATGACAGGAAAAGTACTGATCGGCTGAAAGAGAACATAATCGCTGAGACAGAAGAGTAACAGATAAGGCAGAAAACAAAATGAGCATTCCTTTTGTACACCTTCACCTCCACAGCCACTATTCCATTCTGGACGGAATGGGAAAGATAGACGATTACATAGCCAGGGCGATGGAACTGGATATGCCGGCAATGGCGCTTACGGACCATGGAGCCATGTTCGGCATCAAGGACTTTCTGGATTCCATAAAGAAGGCTGAAAAGAAAACGGGAAAGAAACTGAAGCCGATAGTGGGCTGCGAGGTTTATGTGGCCCCGGAGAGCCGTCTGATTAAGAAAGCATACCCGGACAAAAGGAGCGCATACCACCTGATACTTCTGGCCAAGAACCTTGTCGGTTACCATAATCTCATGAAGATAGCCTCCATTGGTTACACGGAGGGATTCTACAACCGTCCGAGGGTGGACCACGAGATAATCCAGAAGTACCACGAGGGGCTGATTTGCTGCAGCGCCTGCCTTGCGGGAGAGGTGCCGCAGGCAATCCTTAAGGGCAACATCGAGGAAGCGCGCCAGACCGCAATGTGGTACAAGAGCATCTTCGGCGATGACTATTACTTTGAAATCCAGAATCATAACTGCCAGGTTCCCGGCCAGAGCAACATTGTGTTTGAGGAGCAGCAGAGGGTCAATCCGGTGCTGTACTCTTTCTCCCGGGAGCTTGGGATAAAGTGCGTTGCGACCAACGACTGCCACTTCGTCAAGAAGGAGGACGGTCCGGCCCACGATCTTTTCATCTGTATCAACACGGCCAGCAAGCTCACAGACCAGGGAAGGCTCCATTATACCCAGCAGGAGTATATGAAGAGCGGGGAGGAGATGGCGGAACTCAACTACGGGCATCCGGAGGTCATAACCAACACGCTGGAAGTTGCGGACAAGGTGGAGAGATACGAGGTGGATATTCCGCACATCCTGCCGCATTTCGACATTCCTTCCGAGTTTGCGGATTCCAACGAGTACCTTAAGCATCTGGTGTATGAGGGAGCAAAGAAGCGCTATGGAGACAACATACTTCCGTCAGTGCAGGAGAGGATAGACTTTGAGCTGGATACCATCCGCAAGATGGGGTTCCCGGACTACTTCCTTATTGTCCACGACTTCATAACCCACGCCCGTTCCCAGGGAATCTGGGTGGGCCCGGGAAGAGGTTCGGCCGCCGGCAGCGTTGTGGCCTACTGCCTGACCATCACCAATATGGATCCTATCAAGTACGACCTTCTGTTCGAGAGGTTCCTGAATCCGGACAGAATATCCATGCCTGATATAGACATAGACTTTGAGGAGGAAAGGAGGGGAGAGGTATATGAGTATGTGGAGCAGAAATACGGCAAGGATCATGTGTCTCATGTAGTGACGTTCGGTACAATGGCAACCAAGCAGGCCATCAAAGACGTTGCCAGGATAGAGGACCTTCCGCTCCCGGTTTCCAACCGTCTGGCCGGAATGGTTCCTGCCAGGCCTTTCCAGGTGGATGAAAAAACCAAGGACAAGAATGGTAAGGAAGTGGTTGAAACCAAAGACTACAAGCCGAATTTTACCAACTGCCTGAGGTTTGTGGAGGATTTCAGGAAAGAATACGAATCTTCCGAAGACCCGAAGGTAAGGGAAACCTTGCATTTCGCCCAGGAGCTTGAGGGTACGATCCGCCAGACCGGAGTCCACGCCTGTGCCGTGATCATAGGTCCGCATAACCTGATGGAGCATATCCCGGTTTCCATTGCAAAAGGGGTTGAGGGCTGGATTTCACAGTATGAGGGGACAAGGATAGAAGACGTAGGAATGCTCAAGATGGACTTCCTCGGGCTGAGGACGCTTTCCATACTGAAGGAGACTCTGGCAAACATAAAGAAACACAGAGGTATAGACATAGACATAGATTCCGTTCCGCTGGATGACAAGGCTACTTTCAAGCTCTTCGGCAAGGGAGATACGGTGGCCACGTTCCAGTTTGAAAGCCCCGGAATGCAGAAATATCTTAGAGAACTTCATCCTTCAAGGTTTGAAGACCTGATAGCGATGAACGCTCTCTACCGTCCGGGTCCTATGCAGTACATACCGAGTTTCATCAAAAGAAAGACAGGCAAGGAACCTATCACCTACGAGCTTCCCGAGATGGAGGAAATCCTCTCTGACACATATGGTGTTACCGTCTATCAGGAGCAGGTGATGCTTCTTTCCCAGAAGCTCGCCAAATTTACCAAAGGCCAGGCGGACACTCTCCGCAAGGCTATGGGAAAGAAGAACATAGAGAAGATGATGGAACTTGAGGACAAGTTCCTCAAGAATGGTGTGGAGCAAGGCTTTTCCAAGAATATTCTCGAGAAGATCTGGAATGACTGGAAGGAATTTGCAAAATACGCGTTCAACAAGTCCCACTCAACCTGCTATGCCTGGGTGGGTTACCTGACAGGATACTTCAAGGCTCATTATCCGGCGGAGTTCATGGCCGCCAACCTTACCAAGAACTCTACGGACACCAAGGAGATAACGGTCCTCATGGACGAGTGCAAGAGGATGGGGCTGAGTGTGTTAGGCCCGGATGTGAACGAAGGCGGAGTGAATGCCACCGTAACGGCGGACGGGTCTATAAGATTTGGATTGGCCGCTATCAAAGGTCTTGGCACCCAGGTGGCGGAGGACATCGTTTCACACGCTCCTTACAAGGATGTGTTTGACTTTGTGGAGAGGGCCAGCCGCCAGAACATGAACCGCAAGACCCTTGAAAGCCTGATCTATGCAGGGGCCTTTGACTCTTCCTTCAGCGATATACGCAGGGACCAGTATTTCCTGCCGGGAGCCAAGGGGGAGATATTCATCGATTCCCTGATCCGCTACTCCCAGGACTTCGGCTCAATAGACAACAGCGTGGCATCCTTGTTCGGAGACCAGGACGAGGGATTCCAGCTGAAGAAGCCTGATGTTCCGGCAAGGAACGGGGAAATCAACCTCATAGAGTTTCTGAAGAAAGAAAGAGAACTTGTGGGTATGTACATTTCCTCCCATCCTCTTGATGTCTATAGGTTTGAGCTGGAAAATTTCTGCACCGCCACTCCGGGTGAGATAGCTGCCATGCTGCAGGGCGGAGCGGAAGCCAACATAGACGAAAACCAGGAGTTGTTCACGGGTGGTCTTGTCACCTCAGTGGAAGAGAGGCTGTCAAAGACCGGGAGACCTTATGCAAGGTTCTCTCTAGAGGGCTTCTCCTCCAGCCTGCCGGTCACGCTTTTCGGCCGCACCTATGAACAGAGCATGGGATACATAAAAGACGGGAACGCCATATTCCTCAAACTGAAGATATTGCGCCGCAAGCAGGACAACTCCCTGGATCTCAAGATAGAGAAGATACTTTTCTTGGCCAACGTCAAGGAGACCGGGCTTGCGTCCCTTCAGCTGATAGTCCCCGCACGTTTGGTCACAAAAGAATTCCGCGTGGACCTTATGAAGCTGATAAAAGAATATCACTCTTCAAAGAGAAGTGACGGCGTGGGCAAGACCCCTCTGAAGATGAAAATCGTTGAAGAAGAAAAGGGCTTCTCTCTTGATTATGACACGAAATTCCTGGTAAGCGTGGAGAACTCCTTCCTGACCCAGCTCAAGAAAATGGGGGTGGATTACAAGGGAGAAGTCAATGCTTCCATGTTCTAGCTATTTCCAGCCTTGGGCTTGAATCTGAAGAGGGTTGCCGTCCGGAGAAACCAGATAGCAGCCTTCTTTCGTGGTGTGTCCTATGATTTCGAGGAAAGGATATTCCTTGCGGACCTTGTCGTGGAAATCCAGAGGGAAGACATACATCAGGCGGTAGTCGTCTCCGCCGTTGACAATGGCCGTGGTGATGTCTATGCCGATTTCCTCGGATATCATCCTGGCCTCCGGAGCTACCGGAATCTTGTCCAGGAAGATGTTGGCGCCGCAGCCGTTGTCCTTAGCCATCTGGAGGACGGAATCGCCGAGTCCTCTTGTTATGAAACAGCCGGTTGAAGGGTAGATGCCGGTTTCTTCAAAAGAATCCAGGATGGATGGATCAATCTCTGGCGTAAGGTACTGGGAAAGAGGGTATTTGTATTTATCCAGCTGAGGCTGGCTGCCGGTGAATGCGGCTTTTTCTCTCTCCAGCACGTAAAATCCCATGCAGGCGCTTCCCAAGTTTCCGTTAATACATATAAGGGAGTTTGGAGAAAGAGGCGTAATTTTTTCAGAGACGGAAACATCCATTCTTCCGGTAGCCGTGCAGCTGATCATCAGTCCGCTCATGGAAGGGACCAGATCCATCGTGAGGTTCTCCACCGAATGTGTCTTTGCGGCAGCCCTTATACCGGTCCAGAGCCAGTCTATGTGTTCAAAACTGAATTTTGAAGACACGCCTATCGTAAAATCCAGGGAATAAGGTTTGGCACACCTGGCGTAGATATATCCCATGGCGTTGAGAGCCGCCTTGTAGCCCAGGTACTTTATCGGAGTGTAGGTAAGGTCAAAATCCACTCCCTCCAGCATCATCTTGTTGGTGGTTATGTAGTTGCATCCGTCTTTGCTGTCAGGAAGCAGGGTGGTCTTGGCGTTTTTGAACCCGCTGCCCTCGAACAGGCGGTCAAGAGCCTTCACTCTTCCAAGCTCTTTTATTTCGGTTCTCGGTGTCTCTTTCCTTTTTGGCATATATCAGAATTTTATCGCGATAAAGATAGTGCAAATTTATTTATTATATTTGCCCGATATGAGCAATCAGAAGGAAATTCTGGAAGCAGTTGCTTCCTCCGAATATAAAGAGGGTTTTGTCACCGATGTGGAGCAGGAGTTTGCCCCCAAGGGGCTTACTGAAGATATCATCCGCCATATCTCCCTTAAGAAGGGTGAGCCGGAGTGGATGCTGGAGTTCCGTCTCAAGGCCTTCCGCAAGTGGCAGACCATGGAAACTCCTTCCTGGGGACACCTCAACCTTCCAAAGATCAATTACCAGGATATAATCTACTTTGCAGCTCCAAAGAAAAAGAAGGCAGATTCCCTGGATCCGGAACTTGAGGAAACTTTCGAGAAGTTGGGCATTCCGCTCAAAGAGAGGAACATGCTGGGCGGAGTTGCCGTGGACGCCGTGTTTGATTCCGTATCCGTAAAGACCACATTCAGGGAGAAGCTGGCGGAAAAAGGCATCATCTTCTGCTCTTTCTCCGAGGCGGTCAGGGATTATCCGGATCTGGTCAAGAAATATCTGGCAAGCGTGGTCCCTGTGGGGGACAATTATTTCTCCGCCCTCAACTCCGCGGTATTTTCAGACGGCTCCTTCTGCTACATACCCAAGAACACCAGGTGCCCGATGGAACTTTCCAGCTACTTCCGCATAAACGCCTCCGGTACAGGTCAGTTTGAGAGGACTCTCATTGTAGCTGACGAAGGCTCTTATGTAAGCTATCTGGAAGGATGCACGGCTCCCCAGAGAGACGAGAGCCAGCTTCATGCGGCCGTGGTGGAGATAGTTGTAAAGCAGGACGCGGAAGTCAAGTATTCCACTGTCCAGAACTGGTATCCCGGAAACAAGCAGGGAGAAGGCGGCATCTACAACCTCGTAACCAAAAGAGGTATTTGCGAAGGCTCCAACTCCAAGCTGTTCTGGGCGCAGGTGGAAACCGGTTCTGCCATAACCTGGAAATACCCGAGCACCATACTCAAAGGAGACAATTCGGTCAGCGAGTTTTACAGCGTTGCCGTGACAAACAATTACCAGCAGGCAGATACCGGAACCAAGATGATCCATATCGGGAAGAATACCAGAAGCCGCATCGTGAGCAAGGGCATTTCAGCCGGATGCAGCGAGAACAGCTACAGAGGTATGGTAAAAGTCCTTCCCGGAGCTGTAGGTGCGAGGAACCATTCCCAGTGCGACAGCCTCCTGCTCGGTTCACGCTGCGGAGCCCACACCTTCCCTCATATAGAGAGCGCCAATCCTTCAGCGATAATAGAACACGAGGCCACAACTTCCAAAATCGGCGAAGACCAGCTGTTCTATTGCCAGCAACGGGGTATTACCCAGGAAGATGCGGTTGGCCTTATAGTAAACGGCTATGCCCGTGACGTGTTGAACAAACTTCCTATGGAATTTGCCGTAGAGGCCCAGAAACTGCTTCAGGTTTCTTTGGAGGGAAGCATAGGATAAAAATTGACAAGTTATGATTGAAGAATACATCCAGACATTTGCTAACTGGTTCAGCATGGACAATGTGCTGTTCGAGTTCTTGGGGCAGAAGGTCAGCCTCTTGGAGTGTCTTTCAACTTTTACCGGACTTTTATGTGTTTTCCTGGCTGTCAGGGCAAAGGTTGCCAACTTTTGGATAGGCTACATCTATAATGTTTTCTTGTTTGTGATGTTTTATCAGCTGAGGCTCTACTCAAGCATGATACTTCAGCCTATATCACTTGGAATCAACTTTTTCGGCCATTACCGCTGGACCCACCCAAAAGAAAATGAGAAAGACGGCAAATCCCGTCTGAAGGTAACGGTATTCAACAACGGAGAGAGGGCTGTCGTCCTGGCCGTTGTGCTGATATTCACTTTCGTGTGGGGCTACATGCTTTCAAGGATAGACTTCTGGTTCCCTTCCGTGTTCACGCAGAAAGCCTCCCAGCCGTACTTTGACGCCTTTATCCTGGGAGTCATACTTATGGCCCAATACCTTTCTGCACAGAAAAAACTGGACTGCTGGGCATGTTGGCTGGTTGCCAACTTCAGCAATATAATTCTCCTGAACCGAAACGGATTGGGCATAATGCCATTAGTATATGCCGCCTATATCCTGCTTGCCATAGGAGGATTTCTGGCTTGGCTTAAAATGTACAAGAAACAGCATTATCTCGATTTGAGAAAGAAAATCGAGGAAAAATGGGCTGCTGAAAAACGATGATATGATGGACAATTTGCTTGAAATAAAAAATCTCCACGCCCGTATCGGTGACAAGGAAATACTGAAAGGCATAGACCTGGTCATCAAGCCGGGCGAGGTGCATGCCATAATGGGCCGTAACGGAAGCGGCAAAAGCACCCTTTCCGCCGTTTTGGCCGGAAATTCAAACTATGAGGTGACAGAAGGCAGCGTAAGATATATGGGAGAAGATCTTCTCAAGATGAGTCCGGAGGAGAGAAGTTGGGCTGGCGTTTTTCTGGGATTCCAGTATCCGGTTGAGATTCCGGGAGTTACAAATGTCAACTTCATGCGTACGGCAATCAACGAGCACCGCAAACACAAGAACCTTCCTCCTCTTTCCGCTGCGGAATACCTGAAACTGATGAGGGAGAAGATGGCCTATGTTGAGATGGACCCGTCTTTCTCTTCAAGAGGTGTGAACGTGGGATTCTCAGGGGGAGAAAAAAAGCGCAACGAGATATTCCAGATGGCTATGCTTTCTCCTTCTCTTGCAATTCTCGACGAGACGGACAGCGGACTTGACGTTGACGCTTTGAGGATAGTGGCCAACGGTGTGAACCGGCTTAAGACAAAGGACAACGCATTTGTGGTGATTACACATTACCAGAGACTTCTGGACTATATAGTTCCGGATGTGGTGCACGTCCTCTACAAAGGCCGTATAGTGAAGACCGCAGGAAAGGAACTGGCTGCAGAGGTTGAGGCTCACGGCTACGAAGAATTTGAATAGCGGCGATGGAAGGAATCAAGTACATACCTAAAAGCCAGCTTTTTGACTGCAGCGTGGAGCTTTCGTCCTCCCGCAAGTTTTTTGTCTGGGACGGTGTACCTGAGCACCCTCTCTTATCAGAGGAGACGGGGGTGCTGGACGTGGCCGCCAGCTTTGACGTTTCTTCAAAGATGGAAAGGCTTTCCTATTCTCCGTCTTTGGAAAACATCCCGCCAAAAGCCGTGGTCATTCGTCCGGAGGAAAAGGAGCTTACCCAGGTTATCTTTGTCAGAAGCACTTCCGCCCCGCTGAAAAGCAGGGTAAGGATAGAGTGCTCCAAAGCAGGCAATTATGAGGTTCTGCTTTGTTCCCATACAGCCGGTGGAGACAGATTCTACACAGAAGAGGTTGTGGAGGTGAACTTGTGCAAAGGAGCTAGACTGGATCTGGTTATAATGCAGAACGAGAACTCGCTTTCCCGCCACAGCTCAGACTTCAGGCTGAAGATAGAGGAAGGAGCCCTGCTGAAGATGAACACGATAACCCTGCACGCCGGCAACATATCCAACAACCTCCACGCGCTCTTGTGCGGGAAAAAGTCAGAGTGTCGGCTGAACGGTTTGTATCTTGCTGATGGCGAGCAGGTCATAGATACTGATGTAACTCTTGTCCATCAGGCTGAAGAGTGTGTAAGCCGGCAGCTTTTCAAGGGAATCCTGTCCGGCAATTCAAGGTCCAGGTTCACAGGAGAGGTAGTTGTGTGCCCCTCTGCCCAGAAGACAGAAGCCTATCAGGCAAACAACAACCTGTTGACCTCAGATTCCGCCAGGGCGTCTTCTGACCCCCATCTGGTAATTTATGCAGACGATGTGAAATGTTCGCACGGGTCCACAGCCGGAACCATCGGTGACGAAGAGCTTTTCTATATGAGGTCCAGGGGAATAAGTGAGTCAGAAGCCAGGATTCTGCAGCAACAGGCTTTTGCCGGCGCCGTCCTTGAGACCATTTCAAGAACTGAACTCAGAGACAGGCTCTCCCGTCTTGTGGAACGCAGGCTGAGGGGTGAAGATACCGTATGCGCCGGATGCGACAAGAGGTGCTGTTAGGAAAACAATCAGAAATCAAATCATAATCATGAATGTAGGTATAGTAGGAACAGGATATGTAGGGCTGGTTACCGGAGCCTGTTTTGCGGAAATGGGTATGAATGTAACCTGCATAGACATAGACGCAAAAAAAATAGACAGGCTCAAAAACGGGGAGATTCCTATCTATGAACCTGGCTTGAAGGAACTTGTAGGGAAAAACTCCAAGAAAGGACGTCTTCATTTTGCAACCGACCTGGCATCTGTTCTGGACAGCCTGAATGTAGTCTTTGTTGCTGTGGGAACCCCTCCGGGAGAAGACGGCAGCGCCGATCTGAGCCATGTGCTGGATGTGGCATCCCAATTTGGACGCAACATCAAGAAGTACACGCTTCTGGTTATAAAGAGCACTGTACCCGTGGGAACCAGCAATAAAGTGCGGCAGAGGGTAGAGCAGGAGCTTGAAGCAAGAGGCTCAAAAGTTGAATTCGACGTGGCTTCCAATCCTGAGTTCTTGAAAGAAGGAGCCGCCATAAAGGACTTCATGTCACCGGACAGGGTAGTGGTCGGCGTTTCCTCGGACAAGGCCCGTCACATCATGGAAAAGATCTACAAACCGTTCCAGATGTCAAATTACAGGATAATCTTCATGGACATAATGAGCGCCGAAATGACAAAGTACGCGTCCAACTCCATGCTTGCTACAAGAATCAGCTTCATGAACGAGATAGCCCGCCTGTGCGAAATCACCGGAGCGGACGTCCAGCAGGTAAGAGCCGGAATGGCGGCAGACACCAGAATAGGGAACAAGTTCCTTTATCCCGGCTGCGGTTACGGCGGAAGCTGTTTTCCAAAGGATGTGAAGGCTCTTATAAGGACAGGAGCTGAAAACGGATACAAGATGAAGATCATAAGCGCCGTAGAGGAAGTCAACGAAGACCAGAAGAAAGTTGTATTCCGGAAGCTCAAGACAGCTCTCGGCGATTTGAAAGGCAAGACGATAGCTCTTTGGGGCCTTTCTTTCAAACCGGAAACGGATGACATGAGAGAAGCTCCTTCCGTAGTCATAGCCACCCTTCTTCTCGAAGCTGGGGCCGCTGTCAAGGTCTATGACCCGGTGGCAATGGATGAATGCCGCAACCGTTATCTTGGAGACAGGGTTGTCTATGCCAAAGACATCTACGACTGTGTCCGGGATGCAGACGCCGTTGCTCTTGTCACCGAGTGGAAAGAGTTCAGGGTCCCGTCCTGGGATGCCGTCCACAAGGCTATGAAAGGTAATGTGGTTGTAGATGGAAGGGACATCTATACACCTTCTGAAGTCCAGTCCTTCGGGTTTGATTATTACAGCATCGGAAGATAGCCGTTTCAGAAGCTTTGCAACATAAAAAGCCGCCCCTTTTGAGAGCGGCTTTTTAAATACTAAAACCTAAACCTACACTATTAAGATGCTTATGGTCCAAAATTCGTTGCACCGAGGGTAAAAAATTGTTAAATTTGATTGCCAAGACACATATCGCTCATAATGTTGAACATATCCAATAACCGAACCATTGCCAAAAACTCCATAATGCTTTATGTGAGAACTTTTTTCATTATGGCGATTGGATTCTACACCTCCAGGGTGGTACTTGGCAAGTTGGGACAGGAAGATTATGCAATTTACAATCTTGTCGGTGGAATTGTTGCCATAATAGCGTTTCTTAATTCGGCGATGTATGGTGCCACCTCCCGTTTCCTTACAGTTGCCCTGGGAAAGGGAGACCCAGATTATCTGAAGAAGACCTTTGACTCTGCCATTGTGGTCCACTTTTGGATGGCGGTGGCTGTTTTTGTGATAGGTGAAACGGCTGGACTCTGGTTTGTCAACAGCAAGCTTATAATACCGGAGAACAGGATGTTGGCCGCCAACGTGGTTTATCAGACAGTTCTATTGACGCTACTCCTGAACATAATGCAGGTTCCTTTCGTCTCCTCCATCATATCTCACGAGAAGATGAGTATCTATGCCTATGTGGATATAATCAACTTTACCTTGAAGCTGGTCATAGTTTTCATAATGGCCGCTATGCCTTACGACCACTTGATATCTTTCAGTCTCCTTATGCTCGGGGTGGCGTTGGTGGTATTTCTGATATACTATGTTTACACTTTCAGAAAGTTTAGTGAATGCCGTTTTAGGGGAAAACACGAGAAGGAGATCTGCCGTCAACTCACTTCTTTCTTTGGCTTCAACATGATTGGCAACTTCGGGGCGATTTTCAATATGCAGGCCATAAACATCCTGATAAACAGGTTCTTTGACATACTCTACAATGCGGCAACCGGAATCGCCACTACAGTGTCCAATATGGTCAACGCCTTGACCGGGAACATGTTGGTAGCCTTCACACCTCCGATAACAAAGTCAGTCGCATCAGACGACAAAGAAAGAATGGCGTCTTTGACAAAACTCGGAATGGTGATGAGTCTTTTTTTCTTTGCCCTGTTCGGAATACCGGTGGTGGTGGAGACTGAAACGGTAATGGCTGTCTGGCTTGGGAAAGGGATGGTTCCTCCGATGAGCGAAGTGTTCTGCCGCCTGATAATAGCCGGTATGTTGTTTGAGACAATAAGGAGAATCGCGATAATAAGCATCCACGCCTGCGGAAGACTGAAAGCTGTGAGCCTCTGCATTGGAACGGTACTTACCGTCAATCCTTTCATCGTATGGCTTGTTTTTCGTCACTATCCCTACGCCCCGATGGCCTACGTCTGTACAATTGCTGCAAATGCACTTCTTGCGGCGGTGTCTATATTCATGATAAAGCGGTATTTCAAATGGTTTAATCCTTGGTTTCTGCTATGGATTGTGGCAAAGATGTTGGTTGTGATTGCAGTTACCTTGGTTACAACATTTTGGATCAGCACTCTTTTACCGCCGTCTTTATGGAGGATTTTGCTGTCGGCGGTTTGTTCCACCGTGACGCTCTCAGTTTTGACATACATTTTCTGCCTGACAAAAGCTAACAGGCGTATGGTAGTGGACTATATTGCAGGAAAGATTAAATTTGTGCCAAAGAAAGGGATAAGATGAAGAAGAGGATTTTCATAGCCATTCATTACCTTGAAATAGGCGGTGCGGAGACCAGCCTTATAGGCCTTCTTCAAAGCATAGACTATTCCAGATATGAAGTAGATCTTTTCCTGTACAGCCATAGGGGAGAGCTTATGGAGTTCGTGCCTTCTCAAGTGAATCTTCTGCCGGAAGACGGGACATACGCACACTATGAGGAACCTCTTGTCAAGACAATGGTTCACGGATATTTTTCTCTGGCGGCAAGACGCCTGTGGGCCAAGGTAAAATTCCGCTCCTATGTCCGCTCCCATCCAGGCTGTGGATCATATCCCCTCCACCACATTTTGGCGGAATGTGTTTTGCCGACAATGCCGTCGCTGAGAAAATACGGGAAATATGATCTTGCAATAAGTTTCCTCCAGCCCCATAATTTTGTGCTGGAAAAAGTTGATGCCGCCAAAAAGATATGCTGGATCCATACAGATTATTCCAGCATCAGCGCAGTCCACCAGGATGAAGGGAGGATATGGGGAGGGTATGACCACATAGTTTCCATATCTGATGCCGTTTCTGAGAGTTTTGTAAAGGTGTTCCCGGCTTTGAAAAAAAAGCTGATACTTGTTCACAATATGTTGTCAGCTGAATTTGTAAAGAGCCGGAGTGAAGCCCTCTCACAGGAAGAGGTGGAGAAGGAGATGCCGAAAGAGGAGGGGGTTGTTAACCTTTTGAGCGTAGGCCGTTTCTGTGAGGCCAAGAACTATGACAATGTGCCGGATATCTGCCGCAGGATTGTGGAAGGAGGTACCCGCGTACGGTGGTATCTGATAGGCTATGGCTCTGACGAGAGTCTTATCCGTCAGAAAATCAGAGAGTCCGGAATGGAAGAAAACGTTATCATCCTCGGCAAGAAGTCCAATCCTTATCCGTATATGAAAGCGTGTGACGTTTATGTCCAGCCATCCAGGTATGAGGGTAATTCAGTTACCGTCCGCGAGGCCCAGATACTAGGACGCAGCGTTGTCATAACGGATTATTCCACTGCGCGTTCACAGGTGGAGGACGGTGTTGACGGAATTATCGTACCTTTGGAAAACAAAGCCTGCGCGGAAGGCCTGAGAGCTTTTCTTTCCAACATAGAAAAAATAAAAGAAACAGAAAGGAACCTTTCCCGGCGAGATTACACAAACTGCCGGGAGGCTGGGTTTCTGGATAACATTTTGAGATAGATAAACATGTTCGGCGGTATTGATGCTGCGTTATATAATCCTTTGTATCTGCTTCTTATGGCAGCAGTTTCCGTGTTTCTCTTTGTAAGGCTCTCGCCTTTGGGAACGGACCGGGTCTTGGATGAAGACAAGGGTGAGTGGCAAGGCTTAATACTTACAATTATCCTTGTGCTTTTCCTTGGTCTGAGGCCACTTTCCGGAAGATATTTCGGAGATATGGGTTCTTACAACCACATGTACAAGATGATAGCCTCCGGAATGGAAACTGAGATGAAGGGTGGAGATATTCTGTTTACCGGCATAGTGTATTTTCTTGCCAGACTCTCTCTGCCTTCCTGGTTCTTTTTTCTTTTTATGGAAATAATCTATATAGTTCCTATATTTTTGGCTTGCCGCAGGTTATCTAAGGAAAATCAGCTGATCCTGATTGTCTTTGCATTTTCTGCAATGTCCTTTTTCACCTATGGAACCAACGGTATCAGAAACGGCGCTGCCTCCAGCCTTTTTCTGCTGGCAATTACTTATCTGCCAAGGAAAAGACCTTTGGACAAAGTGATATTTGCCTTCTTGGCTGCGTGCTCGTTCTTTATGCACGCGTCAATGATACTGCCTATAATGGCCTCTTTAGCTGCATATTTTGTCAGAAATCCAAAGGCTATGTTCTGGTTCTGGGGCGGTTCCTTTGTGGTTAGCTTGTTTGCGGGGGGGCTGGTTTCTGACATCTTCTCTTCTTGGGGATTTGAAGAGAGGCTAAGCTCGTATGTCAACGCCGGTGGAAATGTGGAAGAACACATGTTAAAGACCGGGTTCAGGTGGGACTTCCTCCTTTACTCTTCCATGCCCGTGCTTCTGGGCTGGTTTGTCATTTTCAAGAAAAGGATATACACAAGGACCTACGCTCTTCTTCTCGGAACCTATATGTATGCCAACGCTTTCTGGATAATGATTATAAGGGCTCCATACAGCAACCGTTTTGCCTATCTGAGCTGGTTTCTCTACCCTATAGCCCTGGCCTATCCTATGCTGGTGATGCCGGTCTGGAAAAAGGCGCCGGGCCTGATAATTGGAACAATAATGCTTGGGCACATGGCTTTTTCCATCCTTATGTGGTATATGACAGGAAGATATTAGTATGAAGATACTCTATGTGATAACATCTCTCCGTACCGGAGGTGCAGAAAAACTTGTGGTGGATCTGACCAAGAAGCTAAGAAGTCTTGGTCATCAGGTGGATGTTGCTCTTCTTGACGGTTATCAGACTGAGTTCAAGAAGGATCTGGCCCAAACCGGCTGCAAGATATATTCCCTGGCCACAGGCAAGGGCTATTATTCCGGCTACGGGTGGGCGATGTATTCCCCGCGGAGAATCTTCCAGCTAGCCCGGATAATGAAAGGCTATGACATAGTTCATACCCACAACTCTTCTCCTCAGTTCTTTGCCGCCATGGCGCATTTGTTTTCCAGCAAGCCAAAGCTGGTTACTACAGAGCATAATACAACCAACAGCCGTAGAAACAAGAAGTGGTTCCTTCCTTTGGACCGTTGGATGTACAACCGTTACAAGACAGTAATCTGCATCTCCCGTCAAGCATACAGCAACCTTGTGTCATATCTGGGGCGCTCCAAAGCTCAAATCAAGACCATTCTCAACGGTGTGGATATAGATCGGTTGAGAAACGCCTCAGCGATAGATGGATTCAAATCATCTTCTTCTGTTTTCGCTGTAACGATGGTGTCTGCCTTCCGTCCCCAGAAAGACCAGGCTACCCTTCTGAAAGCGATGGCTCTTCTGCCGGAAGAATTTGAACTTTTCCTTGTTGGTGACGGTGAAACCAGGCAGCAGATGGAGAAACTTGCATCAGACCTTGGTCTTGGAAGCCGTGTGCATTTCACCGGCAACAGAAATGATGTTCCACAGGTCTTGAAAAGCAGTGATGTGATTGTCATGTCTTCTCACTACGAGGGGCTTTCTCTTTCGAGCATAGAAGGCATGGCAGTTGGAAAACCGTTTGTAGCCAGCGATGTTGACGGTCTGCACGAAATAGTTGAGGGAGCCGGGATACTTGTTCCTCACCAGGATGAAAAGTCACTGGCTGAGGTGCTCCTTAGACTCAGGGAAGACACCTCTTACGCAGGACAGGTAGCCGCTTCCTGTATGGACAGGGCCCGGCAGTATGATTTCTCCAAGATGGCGGAAGCTTATCTTGAAGTTTATGAATCTTTGTTTTAGAGCTATGGAAAACAAAAAACCGAAGATTATAAGGATGTCTAACATTCCTCTGTCCTTGAACATTTTCTGCAAAGACCTGCTTAAGGAACTTTCCAAGGATTATGAGGTTGTGGTCTTGTCTTCTCCAGGAGAAGATATGGAGCAGATCAGGCAAAGGGAGAAGGTGAGATGCATAGAAGTGCCCATAGAGAGGAGAATGTCAATCTTCAAAGACCTTAAGACCTTGCGTTTGCTGATAAAGGTTTTCAGGGAAGAAAAGCCGGATATGGTGCACACTATGAATCCGAAGGCCGGATTGCTTGGTATGATAGCCGCAAAAAGGGCAGGGGTTCCAATCAGGGTTCATTCCTTCACGGGGCTTGTCTTTCCCACGGCAAAAGGTCTCAAGCGTTTTGTTCTCAAGACAACAGACAGGATAACATGCCGGTGCGCCACCCATATCCTCCCTGAGGGTAATGGGGTGAGAAGGGATCTGGTCCAGAACAGCATCACCTCCAAAACATTGCGCGTCTTGGGTTATGGAAATATAAGGGGGGTGGATATGTCTTGGTACAACCCGGAGTCTCCCGATCTGAAGCAGAGGGCGAAGGCCTTTGAAGACAAGTCCAGGTTCACGTTCGTTTTTGTGGGACGCCTTGCCAAAGACAAAGGTATAGAGGAACTGATAGATTCGTTTGTGGCTCTCCAGAAAACAAACAGCAACATAAGGTTGATTCTTGTTTCCTGGCTGGAGGAAGACGATGCCCCATCGGCGAGAATTCTCAAGGAAATAGAGACAAACAACAGCATAATGCAAACTGGTTTTGTCAACGATGTAAGGCCGTATCTGTTGGCTTCAGACTGCCTTGTGCTCCCGAGTTACAGGGAGGGGTTTCCTAACTCCCCGATAGAGGCCGGTGCAATGGGAAAACCTTGCATAGTAACTGATATAAACGGGGCCAACGAGATAATTTCCAACGGCGTTAACGGGCTCATCGTTCCTCCTGCTGACAGAGAGTCATTGTTTGAAGCTATGAGCAAGATTGCTTCTGACAAAGCCCTGTGTTCCCGTCTGGCTGCTTCCGCAAGACAGATGGCGGCAGACCGCTATGCCCGCAGCATAGTATGGGATAGCCTCAAGGAATTTTACAAAGAAACACTGCAAGAGAGGTAAATCATGTACAGGAAGTTTTTCAAGAGGTTTCTTGACATATCAGTTTCTTTGACAGCCCTTCTTCTTCTGGGGTGGCTTATTGTCCTGTTCATACTCCTTCTCCATTTCGCCAACAAGGGAGCGGGTGTGTTCTTTCTTCAGCCAAGACCTGGCAAGGATGCTAAGATATTCAAGGTCATAAAGTTCAAGACAATGACAGACGAGAGGGATGGAAACGGGAACCTGCTTCCTGACGCTGACCGTCTTACAAAAATCGGCAGGTTTGTGCGCAGCACATCCGTTGATGAGCTTCCGCAGCTGATAAATGTACTGAAGGGAGATATGTCTTTGATAGGTCCAAGGCCGCTTCTTGTCCAGTATCTTCCCCTCTACAGCAAAGAGCAGGCACGCCGCCACGAAGTCCGGCCCGGCATAACAGGATGGGCTCAATGCCACGGACGTAACGCCATAAGCTGGCAGGAGAAGTTCAAACTGGATGTATGGTATGTGGACCATCTCTCCTTTTGGGTAGATATCAAGATAATTTTAGTAACTTTGAAAAACGTTTTGTTACGGAAGGATATCAATTCCGTAACTTCGGCAACAATGGAACCATTTAAGGGAAATAACTGACTATGTATTTATATGGAGCAAGCGGCCATGGCAAAGTAGTGGCGGATATTTTGAGAAGCAAGGGTATTGTCGTTGATGGCTTTATAGATGACAATGCGGACCTTGTTTCCGTATATGGCATTCCAGTTTTCCACACTGCTGAAATGGCGGACGAACTGATTGTCAGCATCGGAGGCAATCAGCTAAGACGACAAATCGTCCAGAGGCTTGTCACGGACTTTCCGCACGTGGCTTTTGCTTCTGCCGTTCATTCAAGTTCCATTGTGTCTCCTTCCGCCATAATAGGAAAGGGGACGGTAGTTATGGGAGGTACCGTGATAAATGCAGAAGCTTGCATAGGAAACCATTGCATTGTCAATACCGGAGCATCCATAGACCACGAATGTATTCTGGGCGACTATGTCGATATAGCCCCACATTCCACCCTTTGCGGAAATGTCAGAGTTGGCGAAGGTTCCTGGATAGGAGCCGGTACAACCATAATACAGGGAGTTACCATAGGAAAATGGTGCATCATCGGCGCCGGCAGTGTGGTGACAAAGGACATACCGGACGGATATCTGGCGGTGGGCAACAGGTGTAAACTCTACAAGAAGATAAACCAGAATCTCTTATAGGATAATCAGATTTTTGTTCCCGGGGCCGGGAAAACAATGTATTTTGCCGTAGGGGAGGATTCCTTCCGGATCAGTTTGGCCGGATTGCCTATTGCTATGCTGTTGTCCGGCATGTCGAAGTTCACGAAAGCCCCCGGAGCGATAAGGCAATTGTCACCGATTGCCACTCCGCCTATGATGATGGAGTTGGCTCCCATGAAGACATTGTTGCCGATTGTCGGGACTCCGGCCTTCTTGCCTTGCGCATTCCCAACCAGACAGCCTTGAGCTATGTTGAAATTGTAGCCGATTCTGGCCCCCGGGTTCACCACGATGGTTCCGAAGTGGGCTATCTTCATACCTTTGCCGATATTTGTTCCTATCGGGATCTGGATTCCGGTCCGGAACTTTGCAAGATGGAAAAGCGGATAGTATATGAGTTTTCCGAAGATAGTTCTGCTGGCAGAGGCTTTGCGGAAATAATAGGTGAAACGGTATCCCGGCGTGAACAACCTGTAGCGCAGCCTTACACCTAATTTTCGTGATCGTTCTCCTTCATATCTGTAGAGGTCGTCTCTCGGTCTTAGCTTTTCCATTGTCAATCGTGATGATAATACTTTGCAAAGGTAAATATAAAAGGCAAAAGCAAGTTTCCCTTTTTTAGGATAGTTTTTATATCTTTGTGAAGTTAGACTTAATATGATTATGAACAACAAATATTCTTTTTTGACATTTGTTTTGTTGTCTGCCGTCTTGGCTCTTTCCGCCTGCCGTTCCGCCAAAGAGGTTGTGTATCTTCAGGACATACAGACAGAGGACATGCAGAAGATTCTCAATTATCAGGATATAAAAATAAAGCCGGGAGATCTGCTCAGCATTTTTGTCAGCCACAAGGAGCCGCAGCTTTCCGCTTTGTTCAACCCGCAAGGTGCAACCATGACCGAATTTGGCCAGACTGTTGCCGGTTATACGGTTGACCTTGAAGGAAATATAGATTTCCCGATAATAGGCCGTATCAAGGTTGCCGGTCTTACCAGGAGTCAGTTGTCTTCCATGATAAAGAACAGACTGGACGAAGACGGTTTGCTGAAAGATGCTGTGGTGACCGTAACATACAGGAACTTTAACGTTTCCGTTTTGGGAGAAGTAAACACGCCGGGGAAATTTACTGTACAGAGCGACAGGGTTTCTCTTCTGGATGCGCTGGCTCTGGCCGGGGATTTGACTATTTACGGGAGAAGAGACAGTATAATGGTTCTCAGGGAGAATGAAGGAGTAAGGACGGTGATGTTCGCAAATCTGCTGTCAAAAGACCTTCTCAACTCCCAGGCCTTCTATCTCCAACAGAATGATGTCGTGTATGTGAAGCCGAACAGGATAAAGGCCCAGCAGAGCGGCATCAACCAGAACAACAACGTGAATGTCTGGTTGAGTGCCATCTCTTTGCTGACCACCGTATTCATGCTCATCTTCAAATAATTGGAAAACTTTATGGCAAGAGAAGAAATATTAGAGGTTGACAAGAAGAAGGACAATGGCTCTCAGATAGTTCTCAGAGACATAGTAAACATGATGTGGGCCAACAGATGGTGGTTTGTAATATCTGTTTTCGTGTGTCTGGTTTTAGCCTTCCTTTACCTGAAGAAGACCCCAAAGGTATATTCAAGAACGGCTTCGGTTCTTGTCAAGAGCCAGAAAGGCGGGAACGGCTTCAGCCAGAGCGCCATGCTTCAGGATATGGGAGGAATCGGACTGATGACATCAGACGTGAACAACGAGTTCTATGTTTTCAGTTCCTATCAGCTGATGCAGTCTGTGGTCCAGAAACTTAACCTCACGGTCAATTATACCGTAAAGCGTGGCTTGCAGACGGTAAGTCTGTACAAATCCTCTCCAATATTCGTGGATTTCATAGATGCAAATCCAAATTATCCGTTTGCTCTCAAAGCCACCATACTGGACGATGGACACATACGGCTGTCTGACTACAGGGAGAGAGACAAAAAATTCAACGCAAATGGTGCCGCCCCGGTAACGGTAAATGTCAGAGATACCGTGGATACTCCAGTGGGAAGGGTCTTCATAGAACCTTCCGGATACATAAACGACTATAAGGGAGAGACCATCAGCATAACAAAGCGTGGCTTGAAAAGCACCATCTTGGATTATCAGGGAAAGATGGTGGTGTCCATTGCAGACCGCCAGGCCTCTGTGCTCAACCTTTCCATGAAAGATGTGTCTGAAGGCAGGGCTGAAGATGTGCTCAACGCTTTGATAGATGCTTATAATGAAGAATCTCTGAACGAGAAGAATGTGGTTTCCCGCAGTACAGAAAGGTTTATCAACGACAGGCTTGAGGTTATAAACGAGGAGCTTGGAGCCGTTGACGCTGATATAGCAAGCTACAAGTCTTCTACCGGACTCACTGATGTTGTCACAGCCACATCCGGTTATGCGGCAGAAGGCAGTGAATACCGCCGTACCGGTCTTGGGATAGAAAACCAGCTTGCTCTTGCAAAGCAGGTGCAAGGCTACCTTGGCAATCCTTCCAACAACAACCAGCCACTTCCTTCCAACCTTGGTCTTGATGCAGGAATAGAATCCCAGATCAACCAGTATAACAATCTTCTCCTCCAGCGCAACAAGTTGTATGCAAATTCCAGTGAGAATAACCCTCTGGTCAGGGACCTTGACGCACAGCTGATTCCGCTCAGGCAGACCATCTCTTCTTCTGTGGGTAATATGGTAAACTCCCTTACCATCCAGGCCGGTAACGTAAGAAGCCGTGAAGCCATTGCCCGCGGAAGGGTAGCCGCCATCCCTCAGCAGCAGAACAAGATCATGTCCAAGGAAAGGCAGCAGAAAATCAAGGAGGAACTTTACCTGTATCTGCTTAACAAGCGTGAGGAAAACGCTCTTTCCCTGGCGATGACAGAAAGTGCCATTCGCGTAATAGATAAAGCCAGAGGACCGCTGGCTCCTGTAGCTCCAAACAGTAAACTTGTGATGATGGCGGCCCTTCTTATCGGCTTGGCCATACCGGCGTTCTTGTTCTGGCTGCTTGGAATCCTTGATGTTTCAGTACGCGGAAGGAGAGATATTGAGAACGCCCTGTCAGCTCCTTTCCTGGGTGAAATCCCTAAGAAGGAAGATATTGAAGGCCGGCAGATTGTGGTAAGGGAAGACGGGCGAGACTCCATTTCGGAAGCCTTCCGTATCATCCGTACCAATATGGATTTCATGAATGTCAACAACGGCCAGAAGCAAGTCGTGATGTTCACCTCACAGACTCCTGGCAACGGAAAGACATTTGTCTCAACCAACCTTGCGGTAAGCTTTGCCCAGGCTAACAAGAAGATAATCCTTGTGGATACCGATATCCGCAAGGCTACTATAGAGACTTTGGTCAAGAAAGAAGGGGATAGCAAGATAGCTACCGGACTGACGACATACCTCAGCGGAAAGATAGATGATGTTTCCCAGATAATACATCGCGGAGCATTCTCCAGCAAACTGGATGTTATATTTGCCGGCCCTATTCCTCCTAATCCGACTGAACTTCTGATGACAGACAGGTTGGGTAACCTTATAAAAGAACTCAAGAAGAGCTACGATTATATTTTCCTGGACAATGTCCCTATGGGAATCGTTGCGGACGCTTCTATCGTGAACAAACTTTGCGACCTTACAATCTTTGTGGTGCGCGCAGGAGTGATGGACCGCCGTCTTCTTCCTGATGTTGAAAAGATGTACAAAGAAAAGACACTCAACAACCTGTGTGTTGTCCTCAATTCTACAGGCACCAAGAAATCCGGCTACGGCTATGGTTACGGCTATGGTTACGGCTATGGTTACGGCTACGGCTACGGCTATGGTTACGGATATGGCTATGGGCAGGATGAATATGAGGGCCGGAAGAAATCAAGATTACGCAAATTTTTAGAAAAGCTCCCGGTGATAGGTAACCGGATCAAATATCACCAGCATAGACACAAGTAAACTGAATATGTTCTGGTTTAAGAAAAAGAGTAAAAAAGGTCTTAAATTCCTGGAAGAAGCAACCGACATACATTGTCATCTTCTTGCCGGTGTAGATGATGGATTTGAAACGCTTTCAGATAGTTATGAACTCCTCGCCCAGCAGCAGAACGCTGGGTTGAAAAGAGTGTATCTGACACCTCACAGCATGGGTCTGGAAGGGGCTGTGGTGGACAGGGAGACGAGGCCTCATCATCACCATCATCACTCAGCTCAACCTCAAACGGAGGCTGAGGGTGCTATAGAGGACAACGGACTGGTTTCCAGTGCTGTCCTTATGGCAAGAAACGAGGCTAGCTACAAAGAGTCTGCAAAATCCAGCCAGTATGCATCAGAGCCTTTGGGTGGTTATTCCAACGCCCATCTCAAAGAGAGGTTTGAAGAATACAGGAAGTATTATACAGGGGGCGTGGAACTGAGGCTTGCTGCAGAATACATGATGAACAAGGAATTTCTTGCCAAAGTCCAGCAGAAAGATCTTTTGACTTACGCAGATGGAACCCATGTGCTTGTGGAGACATCTTACTTTGCTCCACCTGTGGATATGACAGAGATTCTTTACAGTCTTGCCGTAAGCGGATACAAGCCCATAATAGCTCATCCGGAAAGGTATCACTATATGACAAAGGCTGATTACAGGAGGCTGAAATCCACAGGATATGAATTCCAGCTCAATTATTTGAGCCTGACCGGATATTATGGAGAAGACGCTTATGAGAGGGCTATAGATCTTCTGGACAACGGGCTTTACAGCTTTACCGGAAGCGACTATCACCGCATATCCACGTTCTATCACCTGATGCCTCATTTCAAACTTAGCGCAAAGAGGGCTGATAAACTGCTGAAGCTTTTTGAAAACAACGGCACCATTTGACCATGATACCAAAGACCATACACTACTGCTGGTTCGGCAGGGGGCAGATGCCTCCTCTGGCGGTCAAGTGCATAGAAAGCTGGAAAAAGTTTCTTCCAGACTACTCTCTGAAAGAATGGAATGAAGACAACTTTGATGTCTCCGCCAACAAATATGTAAGGCAGGCATACGAAAACCGAAAGTTTGCTTTTGTTACTGACTATGTCCGCCTGTATGCCCTTTATACGGAGGGTGGGGTCTATATGGATACGGATGTGGAGGTTTTGGGCAGTTATGACAATTTCCTGCACCACACCGCCTTTTCCGGGTTTGAGACGGACGGGAACGTGCCTACAGGAATGATGGCTGCTGAAAAAGGTTCACTTTGGGCGAAGGAGCTTCTGGACGGGTATAAAGACAGGGTTTTCATAAAGGAAGACGGTTCGTTCGACACGACAACCAACACGTTTGTCATCACGCGGTATATGGTTGACAAAGGTTTGGTCCTGAACAACCGTTACCAGGATTTTCCCGGACTCTGCACTATGTATCCGGCAGATTTTTTCTGCCCCAAAGACCATCGTACCGGGAAGATAAGATGTACAAAAAACACAGTCTGCATCCACCATTTTGCCGGAAGCTGGATAGACCACACCTGGTGGAGCGCTCTAAGACACAAATCCAAGCTTTTCCTGGTGAAAATTTTTGGAGACAAGTTCATTTCGGGTTTGTCTGATATTGTTACTCTGCGATTTTTGAAGAAATGATAAAGATACTGTCTGTTTTCGGCACTCGTCCTGAAGCCATAAAAATGGCCCCTCTGGTAAAGGAACTTGAAGCCAGGAGCGAGGATTTCCAGAGCGTTGTATGCGTTACCGCCCAGCACCGCCAGATGCTGGACCAGGTTTTGGATATTTTTTCCATAAAGCCTGACTATGACCTTGATATAATGCGCCAGGGACAAGATCTTTACGATGTTACCTCAAGGGTTCTTCTCGGCATGAGGGATGTGTTGAGGAAAGAAGTTCCTGATATTGTCCTTGTCCACGGAGACACAACCACCAGTATGGCTGTGGCCCTGGCTTCATTCTACGAAAAAATACCGGTGGGTCATATTGAAGCCGGATTGCGGACCCATAACATATACAGCCCTTGGCCTGAGGAGATGAACCGTCAGATAACAGGCCGTATAGCATCCCTGCATTTTTCACCAACTCCTCTTTCAAGGCAGAATCTTCTGAATGAGAATGTTCCTTCGGAGAATATAACCGTGACCGGCAATACTGTCATAGACGCCCTTCAAATGGTTGTCTCCAAAATATCTGGAGACGAATCGCTGAAGACAGACCTTGCCATGAGGCTCCGCGATTCAGGATACGATGTTTCCCGCCTCTCAGAGCGCCGCAGACTGGTTCTGATAACCGGCCATCGCAGAGAAAATTTCGGAGAAGGCTTCCTTAATATCTGCCGGGCGATCAGGGATCTTGTTTCAAAATATCCTGATGTGGATTTCGTCTATCCGATGCATCTTAACCCTAATGTAAGAAAGCCTATTGCTGAAGTGTTTGGAGAAAAAACAGCCCCTAATGTGTTTTTTATTGAACCGCTGGAGTACCTGAGTTTTGTGTTCCTTATGGAGAAGAGCAGCATAGTGTTGACTGACAGCGGAGGCATCCAGGAGGAAGCTCCGGGACTGGGGAAACCGGTTCTTGTGATGAGAGACACGACAGAAAGGCCTGAAGCGGTGGATGCCGGGACGGTGAAGCTCGTCGGAACAGATTACCGTAAAATAGTTGACGGCGTTTCCCTCCTGCTGGACAGCAAGGCTGAATATGACAAGATGAGCCATTCCGTAAACCCGTACGGAGACGGCAAGGCTTGCGGAAGAATAGCCGGCTTCCTTCTTTCAAAACTTGGAAAATGAAAGTCTGCACCATAACCTGCCACGATGTTTACAACCAGGGGGCTTCTCTCCAGGCCCTGGCCTTGGCCACGTATCTGGACAAGATAGGGTGTGAGACAAAAATCATTGATTACAAGCCGGAATATTCCAACACATACTATAATCTTGGTAAAGTTGCCAATCCAAGATTTGACCGCCCTTTTTTAAAGCAGGCTTATCTGCTGGCAAAGATGCCAAGGAGGCTTGTCTCCATTTTTTTCAGAGCAAAGCCATTTGACCGGTTCAAGAACCGGTATCTTCCGCTTACAAAGCATTACACGACCTTGGAACAGCTTAAGGCGGATCCTCCGCAGGCTGATGTTTACATAGCTGGCAGCGACCAGATATGGAACACGTTTCTTCCCAACGGAAAAGACGGGGCTTTCTTTCTGGAATTCGCTCCAGAGGAATCCAGGAAGATTTCTTATGCAGCCAGCTTTGCCACGGAAACCGTTGATGCCCCATATCGGGATTTTGTGAAAGATTCCCTCAAGCGTTTTGATGCCGTTTCGCTGAGGGAGGCGTCATCCCTTTCTCTTTTGGAATCATTGGGCAGGAAAGACGGAGTGGCCGTATGTGATCCGGTGTTTCTTCTTCCAAAGGAGGAGTGGCTGGAGTTTATCGCAGAGGATAATCATCCGGTTTCGGGATATCGCAATTTGAAAAAGTTTCTTGAAGAGAAGTATCTTCTTGTATATGAGGCGGAAAAATCCGCCAACCTTGACAACATTGCCAAGTCCGTAGCCCGGGAAAGGGGGCTAAGGATTTTCTCGGTAAGCAATATCGCTACACCTTATGCGGACAAGTCTTTCTGGCACGCCTCTCCGTTAGATTTTGTAAGGCTTATAGCTAAAGCGGATTATGTTGTTTCCAATTCTTTCCACGCCACGGCTTTTTCTCTGATTTTCCACAGGGATTTTTGCGTTGTGGGAAGACAGGATAAGAGCAACTCCAGGATGCTTTCTCTTCTTGAGGATATGAATGTCAGCGACAAGTATGCCTCTTTCTTTTCTGCGGATCTTTGCCGGAGGACAGATTTCTCAATGACGGATACTAAACTTCAGAAAAAGAGAGAGGAGTCTTCATCATACCTGATATCAAATATTTACGCAGACAGAAAGATTTTGGAGAATGGGTGAAATGGCAGTACGTAAATCATATCTTGACATAATAAGACTTGCAGCCTGCCTGCTTGTGATTATTATGCATTCACCAATGGAAGGTGCCAGCGGAATGCTTCAGAACGCAATCTACACTTTCACGGCTCCTTGCATAGGTCTCTTCTTCATGGTTAGCGGAGCGTTGCTGTTACCGGCAGAAGGTGGAATCTCCTTTCTTAGGAAGAGATTCTCAAAAGTGCTGGTTCCAACCATATTATGGTCTTTATTCTATATTGGTGCGAATGTTGTTTTCAAGCGTCAGGATATCAGCGCTATTCCTAAACAGATTCTTTCTGTTCCGTTTTCTCCTCAGGGCCATAATGTACTTTGGTTTATGTACACACTCTGCGGCCTGTATATTCTTGCTCCGGTAATTTCACCGTGGCTCAAGTCGGCTTCGCGCAAAGAGATAGAGATCATCCTTTTTGTATGGGGAATAACTTTGCTTTACCCGGTCATTGAGGGATTTCTGGATATTTCAGAATCAACGTCCGCCCCATTGTACTATTTCACGGGTTATGCCGGCTATTTCCTTCTGGGGTATTACTTTACAAGGTTTGAGGTTTCGTGGGGACCGGCCAGGATATTTCTTGTTGCCGTTGTTGCGCTGGTCTGCCTTGCTGCAATAAGGTTCCTGCCGCTGGGAATACGTTTTGAAAAAGCCATAGGTTATCTCAGCATTTTTGCCGTAATGCTTACTATGGCGTATTTCAGCGCTCTGGAAAAGATAGGGAGAATGATAACCCCAGAGAGTTCTTCCGGAAAAATCCTGGCTGTTTTGAGCGGCCTGAGTTTTGGCGTTTATCTTGTCCACATCTTCTTCATCCGGTATTTGCTTTACGGCTTTATTCCAGGGGGGGTGAAACAAGTTGTATGCACGGTTGCAATAACCGTCACGATAAGTTTTTTGTGTGTCTGGTTGATAAGTTTTCTGCCCATATCACAATACATTATTGGATATAAGTGGCCCAAACGCAGTTCCACAAATAAATAGATTTTTTCAAGCTATAAAGAGTTGATTATGTTTTCCGCACTCAAAAAAAAATACCGTCTTTTCCGGTATGCCCGATGGAGAAAGAAATACTACCGCAGATATGCCTCTTTGGCTTCTTTGGGCTCAAATACTTACATCTGTGATGATGCCAGCCTGTATAATCTAGGGAACATAAGCCTCGGCAATCACGTGTGGATTGGGCACCAGTGTTATCTTGAAGGGTTGGGGGGAATAACCTTGGGATCTGGAACCATTGTCGGGAACAAGGTGGAAATCATCAGTGCAAACCATAATTTCAAAGGAGAGGACATTACTGAAGTGCCTTATGACAAAAGGTTCATAAAAAGGCCGGTGACTATAGGCGAGAATGTCTGGATAGGTATGCGGGCTCTGATTTTACCAGGCGTAACGGTTGGAGAAGGGGCTGTAATAGGTGCGGGCAGTGTGGTAACTGGAGAAGTGCCCCCGCTGGCGATTGTTGGAGGAAATCCTGCCAAAGTCCTCAAGTATCGCGATGCCGGACAGTACTATCGTCTCAAGGGGGAGGGAAAGATTTATCTCAAGGAAAACTACAACTATGAGGTTTCAGACGAACGCCTGAAATAGTGTTTCAGATAATATCTTGTATATCGGGCTATTCTCGCCGGCGTTTCGAGCAGGCGTGCCGTCCTGTGGATTGACTCTATACTTCTGTCTGTTGCCAATAACTTTCTGACAATCTTGCAAGAAGGGGATCTCCTTGCATTTTCCTTTTTCTGGAAATCTGAGGCGTCTTCCCAGTTTTCCGGGCAGATGTGGCAAACTCCGCTGTCTTCCAGTTCTTTCATCATTTGCTCACCCTTTTGGCTGAAGCAGACAACACTGCTTACGCCTTTGTCATCCTTGCGGTATTTCTTTCCCCAGAAGTCTCCGACCCTTATGTCTGCGGCCGATGCCGCCCCCTTGTATTTGCAGCTGTCATAACAAGCTTTGTTGAGGCACCGGTCGCCGAGGAAAAAAGCGAAAAACATATCTCCTTTAGTGAGCGGAGATACAAGGTGCCCCTTTTCTCCGTTTATTTCCACGGTAGTGCTCTCGTGCCAGCCTCCCACCTTGCTGCGGAAGAGGACTTTACTCTCTTTTCCGGTGGTTTTTCTGGCCCAAGCAAGATATTTTCTCCACATCAGAAGAGAAGGCACTCCGTGGCAGAAGAAATCAATGAAGACAAAATTATCCTCGATGCGCCTTTTGCGGGTTAGTCTCCTCAAAGAGTCTATTTGACAAGGAGTTCCAACAACCATATACTTTCTGTCCGCCTGGAGAGCGGAAAAAGCATCTGCGGTATAACTCTGGATATATTTGGAACTTAGACTAGGCAAAAGTTCTTCTTCTGTAGTGGCAAAATAATGTACGGCCCTTTCTTCAGAGATGCAGTATTTAACTCCGCAGTAAGTCACTCCCTTTGCCACGGCCTGTTTGGCCAGCGCATAAGCGACCCCACCACTGGTTGCCGCATACCTCATTTTCTCGTCTTTGAGATAAGCCGCATAACAACTTCCAGGGATGTTGCCATTTTTTGCCATCATGTTTCCGGTATTGAGGCCTTTATCCAGAGCACCTTTTTCAAGCCTTGTTACTTTGTCTTGGATCCGGCAGACCTCTTTGTGATTGAAAGAGCACACGCTCAGGCAGATGCCACACTCCACGCAGTTATCCTGATCAACCTGAGGAAAGTAGAATCCGCTACTTTCCTTCATCGTGATTACTTTCTTTGGACAGGAGGCAGAACACACTCCACATCCGTAGCAGTCTTTAAGTTTTCCTATGTTGTCTTTTTTCATAAAACAGATATCAATGGGAGGAAAAGAACTCATTGACAGCATTGCAGATGAACTCTATCTGTTCTTCTGTAAGGTTCGGATGCATCGGAAGGCTCAGCACGTGGTCTGCAAGGTATTCGGAATTCCTGAGGGAATCTTCCGCATCCGGATTGAGATCTTCTCTTTTCATCGCGATGGAGGAAAAGGCTGGCTGATCGCTCAGCGGAAGCGGATAGTATATCATGGAAGGAACGCCCTTTTCTGCCAGGAAAGCCTTGAGGGAATCCCTGGTAGAGAGTTCTTTTCCACTTTCTTGGCTAATCTGACCGACCCCGTTAGTGAGGCTGTCTTTTACAATAATCGTGTACTGATGGTATGTGTGGTTTGTGAAGTCAGATTCCAGCGGTGTATAGAAGTGTTTTTCCAGGGGATCTATGGCTTTCAGCTGCCTTGTGTAGGAAGCTGCGTTTTTCTTCCTGGCGGCGATGTATTCATCCAGATGCCTGAGCTTTACGCCCAGGACGGCTGCCTGGAGGGTGTCAAGCCTGGAGTTGCAGCCTATGACATCGTGATGATATTTTACCTTCTGCCCGTGGTTGGCTATCATGCGGATTCTCTGTGCCAGAGTGTCGTCATTTGTGAACAGGGCCCCTCCGTCTCCCATTCCTCCGAGGTTTTTGGTCGGGAAGAAAGAAGTGCAGCCGATATCGCCGAGGCATCCCGCCTTGATTCCCTTGAAATCAGAGCCAAGTGCCTGGGCGCAGTCTTCCACCACCTTAAGATGGTATTTCTCAGCGATGTAGAGCACGGTGTCCATATCAGAGCACTGGCCGAAAAGATGCACCGGCACGATTGCCCTGGTCTTTTCCGTAATCAGGTCTTCAATATGTTCGAAGGAAGTGCTGTCTGTGTTGAACGTCCTGGGGTTCACGTCATACATTACCGGGACAAGATGCAGCAGGGCTATGACTTCCGCGGTTGCCACGTATGTGAATGCCGGTACAAGCACCTGGTCTCCAGGCTCCAGCCCCAGGGCCATCAAGGCTATCTGTAGGGCGTCCGTGCCGTTGCCGCAACTGACTACATGCCTGACCTTTAGATATCTGGCAAGATTCTCTTCAAACTCTTTGACCTGCGGCCCGTTGATAAAAGAAGAAGAGTCTATCACCTTATATATCGCCGCGTCCAGTTCCTGCTTCACCGCACTGTGAGATGAGAGCAAATCGACCATCTGTATCTTTTCCATGTATGCAAAGATAGTTCAAATGGCCAGTAAACGTAAATAATTGTACTTTCAAAAAAATGGAAATAATTTGTAATCAAATAGGACGCGCTATAATTGTCAAATATTCAGTGATTTATAATAAGTTTTATTACGATTGTCTTATATCGTTGAGAAAAAGTTTTTTCAAAATGAAAATAATCACAATAAAAATAGTTATATTTGAAAAGTTATTTGTTACCCGAAAAGTTTGAAAATGCCTAACTTTGGGTATTGTGCAAAAGCAAAATGACGGTTTATTTTGCGGACCTCATAAAAGAACAATGTCAAACCAAATATTAATATCTATGAAGGAAACAAGATTAAAAGCAAGCAGCCTGCTGATGGCTTTGGCTCTGCTTCTGTTTTGCGGAAGCACTTGGGCACAGCGCCAGGGGTTGGTAACCATCAAGGGTACCATCACCGAGCAGGTGAGCGACGGATCATCAGCGCCCGTTCCTTATGCAACGGTTCAGATTCCGAGTGCAGGTATGAGCGCAGTTGCCAACGAGAAAGGAGAGTATGTCATCAAAGGCATAGCTCCGGCAACCTATGAATTCATAGTTGCCTCTCTCGGTTATGAGACTTTGAACTTGAAGGTGAACGTAACCGCCGCCAAGGAGGTTTACGACTTCAAACTGAGGATCGCCGACTTCCGTCTGGATGACGTTACCGTAACTGCCGAGGCTTCAAAGACCGGAGCGGCTACAGCATCCAAGATCAACAGGACAGCTATCGAGCACATCCAGGCAAGTTCTCTTGCAGATGTTATGGTTCTGCTTCCTGGTGCCGACATTACATCCAACACTTTCAAACCAGACCTTCAGGGTGTTAAAACACTCTCCGTACGTGGAGGCAACGCAATGGGAACAGCCATCATCATGGACGGCGCTCCTGTTTCCAACGCCGCCAACATGCAGACAATGTCTGCCGCTATCGGAGGTGCCGCTCCTGGTTCAGGCGGACAGAGTCCTACAACCGGTATCGACCTGAGAACCATCACCACAGACAACGTAGAGTCTGTTGAGGTTATCCAGGGTATCGCATCCGTTGAGTATGGTAATGCTTCAGCCGGTACGGTTATCGTTAACGCAAAGAGCGGTGTGGAACCTCTTTCAATAAAGTTCAACACCAACCCTAACGTTTATGCTATCGGCGCAACCCACGGCTTCAGCCTTGGAGAAGGCAACGGTTTCATCAACTACGGTGTTGACTATGCACGTTCAGTCGCAGATCCTAGAGAGGGTTACGACAAGTATCACAGGTCAACCGGAAGAATCGCCTATTCAAACACTTTCTTCGGCGGCAAGTTCTACACAAATACATCCCTGAACTACCTTTGGACAAAGGAAAAGGCAGAGCCTAACCCTGAGGACGAGACAGATTTCGAATACCGCAACAGGCGAGACCGTGGAGTCCGCATCACCCACAACGGAGAAATCAGACTCAATGCAGGATGGTTCAAGAACATAAAATATACGGCATCCTTCAACTACACCAACCGCTGGAGCTACTACAAGGATCAGGGAACCAACGCTGACGTTGCTTACTCTTACAGCAAGATAGACGGCTCCGTCCTTTCAAGCCGCCCGGGCGTTGTCATCTATGACGACGGCGGAAAGCCTCTGACCTGGTTTGGTCCAAACGATGAACTCGTCAACGACAAGAGCTGGATAACACCGGCTTCCTATACATACGAGTACAACGTTTACGGAAAGGAACTCAACACCTTCGCAAAGATGTTGCTCAACTTCTCCGGAAACATCGGAAAGTCCAGCCACCACATTATCCTCGGTGCCGACTTCTACAACGACGGTAACAAGGGTAAAGGTAAGGTGTTCGACTATGACAATCCTCCTTATCGTTCAGTGTCATACCGCTTCGCTACTCAGAGAGAGAGGCCTTATAAGGATATTCCTTTCATGAACAAGCTGGGTGTTTACGCCCAGGAAGACTTCCGCGTTCCTGTATGGGCCGGCGGAGAGTTCAAGGTAGTAGCCGGTGTTCGCTGGGACAAGGTTTGGAGCGTATCTGACGCGTTCTCTCCTAGAATCAACGCATCCCTGGATATCATTCCTGGTGTGTTCAGCATCAGAGGAGGCTACGGAGTCAGCGTAACAGCCCCTTCAATGGCTTACGTTTATCCGGACAACGCATACTTCGACATGGTCAACTTCAACAACTCGCTTCAGACTACAGTTCCTGACGCCCAGAAGTTCCAGTTGATCACAACTCACGTATATGACATCAAAAACCACGACCTCGAGCTTGCAAAGCAGAAGAAGGCCGAGGTTGGATTTGACCTCAAGATCAAGAAGGTTAAACTCTCCGTTACCGCTTACAAGGACAAGAGCAACAACGGCTACACCTTCTCAAGAGGTCTGAACGACTATCAGTGGGTTAACTGGTTACAGTACAAGGCCGCTGCATATCCTGCTGACGGATCAAGCCTTCCTGCACTTACTCTCGACAAAGACGGCAAGGTATTCCTTGAATATACCCGTCCTGGCAACAACCGCGCATACGAGCAGAAGGGTATTGAGTTTGTGCTTGATTTCGGAAGAATCAACGCCATCCGTACTTCCTTCCTGGTCAACGGAGAGTTCTATGACTACAAGAGCTGGTCAAAGGGCTATGTGTGGTACAACAAGAGAGGAAGCGAGGAGGAAAACATAGGTATCTATGAGTCCAAGATATCTTCCGGAACCAACAGGGACCAGAACCTGATTACCAACTTCATCATAACCCACAACATTCCTAAGATCGGTTTTGTGGTATCTCTTACCGCAAACGTAAACTGGAGGGAGAAGAGCTGGGTTACCTACGGAGCCTGTGACACCATCCCTACCAAGTATCTGAGCATAGAAGACGGACAAGTTCACGACTTTGACGCTAAGTGGGCAGATCCTTCAAATGCAGACTATGCAAAATGGCTTCCTATTCTCAGAAACGAGACCAACGGTGCTGTTGCAAAGAACAGAAGGCAGGTTGAACCTTCATACAATCCGGTTCTCTGCATCAACGTGAACGTTACCAAGCAGTTCAAGAACTTCGACGTATCGTTCTTCGCAAACAACATGTTTAGAAGTACTCCTCTGCAGTCTCTGGTCAAGAGTCCTGGAGACAAGGTTCGAAGGAACTCTAATGTGTTCTTCTTCGGACTGCAGTTGACTGCACGTATTAAATAACTTTTAGAAGATCGTGATTATGAAAAAGATATATACGATATTATTAGCAGCCACCTTCGCTTTCCTTTTCTCCTCATGTATCGACATGATGGATGACGTCAAGGACACGAAGAAGATAGAGCCCATCAGCGTCTCCTACAAGGTTTGTGCAGCCACGGGCTTCATCCCTAAGGGCGGTACGGTTACTCCTGACCCTAACTTCTCCACCGCCGGTGTTGACGTAGTTTTCACCAACGTGAAGACAGGACAGGTTTTCAGAGGCGTTACTGGTGCAAACAGTATTGCAATCGTGGACATTGAGCCAGGTGTTTACTCCATAAGCGTAACCGGACGTGCAACCCACGATGGTTACCAGTACTTCATAAACGGAAACGTTCCGAGCATCTCCATATTCGAGGATGTTACTCCAGAGCAGGCCAACACAGACGAGAAATACCGCCTGGTGGTTCGCCCTGCAAAGGTCGGATCTTTCTGTATCAGCGAAATTTACTATTGCGGTATCGCAAGCTACTACTTCAGGGACCAGACCTACCAGTTCACCAACAACTCAGACGAGGTCTTCTATTTGGACGGAACCTGCTTTGCTCAGCTGCATCCTAACATCGCTACCGCCAATCTTCCTACCTGGCCAGATGAGGACGGAGACGGAAACTTCGTATACAGCGTTATGGTTTGGCAGTTCCCTGGAACCGGCCACGATTATCCTGTAATGCCTGGCGAGAGCGTGGTTGTAGCCCAGGAGCCAAGAGACCATACGACCAACAATCCAAACTCCTACGACAACTCAATGGCAGATTTCCAGACCTGGACAGGAAACGCATCCCGCTACAATCCGGATGTTCCTAACCTGACCAGCATCTTTTATACATCTTGGAACAGCATGCAATGGCTTACCTCTGTATTCGGAGCAGCATTCTGTGTATTCAAGGCTCCTGAAGGAACTACCGTGGACGAGGATTATTACAAGGATGCCACTCATTATCAGAGCGAGGTTGGAAAGACTTCAAAGTACGCTAAGATTCCGGCAGACTGGATTCTTGACGGCGTAGAGCTTCTGACCAACATGAACGCCATGAATATGAAGAGAATTCCAGGTTTCGTAGATGCCGGCGGTACTTCCGTTGAGGCTACATACTGCGGAAAGACAGTTTCCAGGAAGGTTGTCGAGAAGAGAGCTGACGGAACTCCTAAGTATCAGGATACAAACAACTCTACCGAAGACTTCCAGGTTAATGACAAACCGGCTATCCGCCGTAACGGTGAAAAGGTTCCATCATGGACTTGGTACAAATAGTAACGCGTAAAAGATGATTGTTATGAAGAACAAGATATTCAAGATAGCGGCCATACTGGTTCCGGCTTTGTTTGCCGGTTATGTGGCCATGGCTCAGACAGGTACCAAGGCAGCCATTGAAAGGGCGGCTCTGGAAAACATCTGGACTAGCAATACCGAAAATGCTGCCGGAGGTATGGTAGACGCTCCTACCCTTATGGCCAACGCATTTGCCGGATACGACTACAAGAAGGGAGACTTCAAGCCTAAACAGGTCGGCGAAAAGATCAATTCCCTGGTATTCCATACCGACGGTGGCGGTATCTACAAGAACGTGGGCAATATGTACCTCTGGGGCGATTTCACTTATACCAAAGACAATATTGCAGGTGCTAAGTGGAACGCCACCCTTGCAGATCCTACCCGCGACATGCCTTTCTTCGTCGCCGATGAAAATGTCAGCAAATGGAAGAACCAGACTTATGAGATGGGCTTCAAGGCAGGTTTTCCTCGCCTTGTAAACGGACATCTGATACTCGGTGTGGCCGGATCTTACAAGGCGGCCATCGCAGCCAAGCAGTTGGATCCTCGTCCGCTGACCAGGGTTTCGGACCTGAACGTAATGCCGTCCGTCGTGTGGGAATTCAATCCTTCCAACAGTGTAGGTGCCGTGTTCCATTACACCAGCTACCGTGAGGACGGTTCTCCTGAGAACGTTAACCACCTGCACGACCAGAAGGGTTGGGAAATGGTTGCTCCTGGTTTCTTCAACGAAGGAGTGCTCGCATCTTTCGCTGGTATCAACAGGCTCAGAAACTATAATGCAAATGCACTGGGTGGAAGTCTTCAGTACAGCTTCAAGAACGAGAAGTTCAAGGCCCTGATTTCAGGAGACTATCTTTACAGGGTAGAAGATGTGCTTTGCAACTATACAAAGCCTCAGATGTCCGGTACCGTGAAGAAGACCGTTTGGGGAATCAACTTCGCCGCACAGCTGAACGCCACGGAGAAGGACCGCGTGTTCTTCCGCTACAGGTTTGACAACAACGACTTGAGAGGTATCGAGTACTTCCAGACCTACGACAACACATACGAGGTCCAGAGCTACATTACCGATGCAACTTTTGAGCGTTCAAAGTTCGAGAAGAAGAACCACTATTTCAATCTGGACTACCTGATTGCAGAAGGTGACGCATACACCTGGAAGTTCGGTCTGAACGCAAGACATTCTAAGGACAAGTTCATTTACTATGTTCCTGAGACCCACAAGCAGATCAACAATTTATTCTTTGGAGCGGACGTTACCGGAAACTGGGTATTTGCCGGAAAGCATAACTTGATGCTTAACCTGAACCTTGGAATCAACAACAACTCCAAGGGCTCGTTTGACTATGGCGGAGTGAAGGAAAACAACAAGGCCTTCACAGACTTTGCCCTGATGGACTTCATCTATCAGAGTTCAGACTACATCAAGGGAGGCTGCAACCTGACTTACGCTTTCTGTGGAATCAAGAGCATTTCCTCTTTGTTCGTTACCTTGAGCCTTGACAGCGTAAAGCCTAACGGAGACAACACAACTTGGGGAGATGCAATTAAAAAGTTCCCGTTCCTGAGCCCTTATCATGGAGCAGACCAGGACAAGAGCATTTTCGGCAAGCGAAATTACTTCTCAGTAAAGGTGGGTATAACCTTCTAAGTAAAAACGATTCAGACAAGGGGGCTGACCGTAAGGCCGGCCTCTCTTGTTCATAACAATTTTAAAATTGAAAATAATGACGAAAAGACTGATGCTGTTGGCATTGGCGCTGGTTTTGGTTACAGCGGGAGTATCTGCCCAGACAATAGAGAAACCATCCGTAACCGGCAAGACGTCCTTTGCTGTAATCATCGACAATCACACATTGGAGAAATGCGCACCCCAAGTGGCTGAATACAAGAAGACCATCGAGGGTGAGGGGCTTCCTACTTTCGTGGTTTCCTCAAAGTGGGAATCTCCTGAACAGGTAAAGCAAGTCCTTGAGAAACTCTACAAGGATAACAATCTTGAAGGTGCTGTTTTCATCGGCGACATTCCTGTGCCAATGGTAATGAAGGCCCAGTATATGACATCCGCCTACAAGATGGACGAGAGAAAGAACCCTCTCGAGGTTGTGGCCGTGCCTTCAGACCGTTTCTACGATGACTTCGACCTCAAGTTCAACAAGATCGCGGATTCCACAAAGGGACTGCACCATTTCTATGAACTGGCTCCTGACAGCACTCCTTACATCGAGTGCGACATCTACTCCGGCAGAATCCAGGCCCAGAAGAGCAACGGATGCGGCTGCAAGCAGATTGCCGCCTATCTGGAGAAAGCCGTAAGGGAGCACAAGTCTGGCAACAAGTTCGACCAGTTTGTTTCCTACACCGGCCACGGATCATATTCCAATTCCATCACGGCCTGGAGAGGCGAGCAGCAGATCGTCAACGAGCAGTTCCCGGACGTGTTCAAGAAGGAAGGCGAAGCCCGCTATCTGCGCTACAGCATGGAGGACTATATGAAGCCTTACGTGATCAAGGAACTCCGCCGTCCGGATGTGGACTTTATGGTGTTCCACGAGCACGGAGACTGGTTCAGGATGTATCTTTCCGGAGCTCCTGAAGACCAGAAGCCTTCTGACTATCTCCACAACTATCTGCGCACCATCGCCCGCAGGAATGTGGACCGCGCAAAGAAAATCTGCGAGGAGTGGGGACTTGACTCCACCTGGTATGCAGACTACAAGGATCCTAAGGCAATAGTCGCCGATTCACTGCTTGACCTTCAGGAAGGAATCATCCTTGAGGAGATCAACGATATCGCCCCTAATGCCAGGATGGTCATCTTTGACGCCTGCTACAACGGAGACTTCCGCAATCCTGACTTCATCGCCGGCAAGTTCATCATGGCCAAAGGCAGTTGCGTGGTTGGTTTCGCAAACAGCGTGAACGTTCTTCAGGACAAGAGCGCGTTCGACCTTCTCGGCCTTCTCGGAAACGGAGTTAGGGTAGGCCTCTGGGCTCAGCACATCAACATCCTTGAGAGCCATATCATCGGTGACCCTACATTCCATTTCGCAGCCGAAAGGACAGACGAGAACCTGAACGAGGTGCTCGCCATAAAGGACAACAACTATTGGGCAGGCCGTCTGGACGACCCTAATCCAGAGCTTCAGAACATGGCCGAGATTAAGTTGTTCGAGGGCAATTATCCCGGAATTTCAGACATTCTGCTGAAGAAGATGAAAGAGTCTCCTTACGCTATCGTAAGGTACAACTCCCTGAGGCTTCTGGAGAGAATCGCCGACAACAACTACCGCGAGGCTCTCAAGCTTGCCGCCACGGACAGCTTCGAGTACATCCGCCGTATTGCCGTCACCCGTATGGGCCAGATCGGCGATGAGCAGTTCCTGCCTTATCTGGTCGGCGCGTACGTGAACGACGTCCACGCTACAAGAGTTGTGTTCCAGGGTACACAGGCCCTGCTCTGCTTTGACAAGAACCAGGCTTCCGACGCCATCAACAACTACTTCCAGGACCGCCACTATTACAATGCCGACAAGGACAGGGCATTCCTGCTGAAACTTGTCGAGGACAATCCTGGAGCAGAGTCCATCAAGAACATCGTCGACAAGAGCAAGAAGTCCGGCTACAGGGTTTCCTACATCCAGTTCCTGAGGAACCGTCCTTATCACCAGAATCTGGACCAGTGCCTGAAGGTTATGGAAGATCCGGAGGATGACACTTTCATCCGTACCCTTATGGCCGAATCCCTTGCCTGGTGGAGACTCTCTTACCGCAAGCAGGACATCATCGATTCCTGCAACAAGCTTCTCAAGGACAGCAACACTCCTAAGGAGATGATTCCTGCCCTGACCGGCGCAGTTACTCGTTTAACATCAAAGAAATAAGGAGGCAGATATGAAAAAGATATTTTTAGCAATAGTTTCAGTTTGCCTCACCGTTTCCCTGATGGGGCAGAACATCAAGGTCGAGAAGCCTACGGTAAAGAAGGGCAACGCCTTCGTGATCGTTATCGACAACGCCACCTTCAACGCCTGCCAGAAACAGGTGTATGACTATCGCGATGCTACTCAGGCAGACGGCCTTTCCACTTACATTCTCAGAGGCGACTGGGAGAACCCTATGCAGCTGAGAAACGAGCTCAAGAAACTCTACAAGAAGGCAAAGAACATGGAGGGTATAGTGCTCATCGGCGACATCCCTGTCGCAATGGTGCGCAACGCCCAGCACATGACCACCGCCTTCAAGATGGACGAGGACAAGTTCGACCGCAACGAGTCCAGCGTGGGAAGCGACCGCTTCTACGATGACCTCAACCTCGACTTCGAATATATCGGAAGAGACAGCGTGGACACAGACTTCTTCTACTACAACCTGAAGACCGACTGCGCCCAGCATCTTAATCCTACCTACTATTCCGCCAGGATCAAGTATCCGGCAGAACTGGGCGGGGACAAGTATGAGGCAATCGCGACCTTCCTCGAGAAATGCGTGGAGGCCCACAAGATGCAGAACACACTGGACAACATCGTGACCTTCGCCGGCCACGGCTACAACAGCGACTGTCTGATCACCTGGATGGACGAGAGTATCACCCTGGAGGAAAACTTCCAGTTTGTCAAGAACTCTTCCCGCAACCTCAAGCAGCTGAATTTCCGTCACGAGGACTATATGAAGTACCGCCTGTTCGACGAGCTCCAGAGGCCTGAAGTTGACGCAATCTTCTTCAACGAGCACGGAAGCATCGACAAGCAGCACATCTCCGAGATTCCGAACAAGGAAACCCCTACAGACTATGCGGAGAAGTACCGCCACGGCTGGGGCTGGGATTCTGGCCCATACGACATTATGAGCAAGGAAACCGCCAAGAGGAAGAAAGCCGGAATGAGCGACGAGGAGGTTACCGAGTACGCCAAGAGACTTCAGGACACTCTCTGCAAAGACTTCCACGTAACTCCTAAGTTCTTCGACGAGTGGTGGAGAATCCGGAACTTTACTCCGGAAGAGAGAAAGGCTGCCGCCGAGAAGTCCAAGGAAGACAGAAGGCTCATCATCATCGACCTGAAGGACCTCAAGGGCTTCAATCCTCAGCCTTACTTCGTGATGTTCAACGCCTGCTACAACGGATCGTTCCACCGCAAGGGCAACATCAGCGGCTACTACATTTTCGGAAACGGAAGAACGATAGTATGCCAGGGCAACACCGTGAACGTTCTCCAGGACAAGTGGACCTACGAGTGCGTGGGAATCATCTCCCTGGGAGCCAGGATCGGCGAGTACAACCGCCTTGTCCCTACCCTGGAAGGTCATCTTATCGGCGACCCTACCTTCCACTTTGCCAGCGGTGCTGACACTGAATTCAGAGGAGTTATCGCCGCTAACCGCAACAATGGCGCCTTCTGGAGAAGCCAGCTCGACAGCCCTTATCCTGCAGTCCAGAACGTGGCTCTTCGCATGCTCAGAGACCTGAACCAGATTTCTTCAACAGAGATTCTGGAGAAGATGAAAGAGTCCAGGTTCGGAACCGTCAGGATGGAATGCCTGACCCTTCTCTCCCGTATGGACACCGACACCTTCGCAGAAGCCCTCAAGCTCGGCCTGAAAGACCGCTATGAGGTTGTAAGAAGACGTGCCGGAGACCTTTGCGGAAGGAGCGGAGACCCTAGGGTCATGGAAACCATGATGGATGTTTTCGTAAACTATCCTGAGGCAAAGAGAGTCAGCTATAACATCTCCACAAACTTCCTCAACATCAACCACGATGCCCTCAAGGCAGCGTTCGAGAAGGTTAAGCCAACCATGACCTACTTGGACAACGACGAGGTAGTCAAGGAAGTTGAAACCGCCATCGCCCGCAACGTGAAGCGTTACAACAGCACTATCAAGGAAATCTTTGACAAGTCCGCCAAGGAAAGCGACAGGATTTCCGACATCCGCATGACACGTAACTACAATCTCCACGAGGCGATACCTCAGTTCCTGGAGATGCTCACCGATAAGGACAACTCCCTCGAAATCCGCCTGAACGCGGCTGAGGCTCTTGGATGGTACATCTACTCTTACAAGAGGCAGGATATCATCGATGGCTGCCAGAAGATCCTCGCCACAAACTCAGATCTCGAGCCTGAACTCCGTGCGGAGATTGAACAGACCATCAACCGCCTGAAGTAAGACGGGGCTATGGTGCTCCGCAATGCACTGAACTTCAGCAAGATGCTAAAAGCACTCCCTGAAAAGCGGGGAGTGCTTTTTGTATATCGTTGAAAATAAAAAAGTTGTAAGAGACCATAGCCCCATCTCCCCAAAAACACCTATATTTGTGAAAACGATGCTTATGAAACGCTTTCCTTTTTTGATACTGACGGTTGCACTGCTGCTGGCGGCAACACCTCTTTCGGCGCAGAATGTTTCCATTGAAGAACCTGTCTCTGACAACGGGGTCAAGTTTGCCATAGTAATAGACAGCAAGACTTTTTCCAAGGTCAAGAACAATGTATTTGAGTATCGCGATGCCCTTTCAAAAGACGGGCTTGACGCATACATCATAAGTGGAGAATGGGAGAACCCCGACCAGGTAAGGGAGGAAATCAGAAAGGTCTATCTGGCAAACCAGAAGAACTTTGAGGGAATCGTGCTTGTGGGCGACATTCCGGTTGTCATGATAAGGAACGCCCAGAACATGACCAGAAGGTTCAAGATGAATGAGAACCTGTTTGAAAAAGGCCGTTCTTCAGTGCCTTCAGACAGGTTTTACGACGACCTGGGCCTTGAGTTCGAGTTTATCTCAAAGTCAAAGCGCGTAAACGGAGCTGACGGCAGGGAGCTCTTCTTCTACGACCTGAAACCTGAAAGCAGGCAATATCTGGCCCCCGATTTCTACAGCGGAAGGATAATGTATCCTGCAGGAATCGGAGGAGACAAGTACAAGGCCATCGGCGATTTTCTTGCCAGGGCGGCAGCCGCTCATCTGAATCCTCCAAAGATGCGGGATATGCTTCTGAGCAGAGGAGCCCTTAGCGAGGGAGAAGATCCACAGGCACGCTCCGGTGTGATTGAAATGCTTAAAGACCAGATACCATTCCTGGAACAACCCACAAGGCTTCTTTTGGTCGATTTTTCCGAGGATTATAATCCGGTAACAGATAATCTGCTTCGAGCGTTGAAAAATAACCGCTTCAGCATTTTCTATTACAGAGGGCACGGGAGCTATGGAGAAATGCAACCCGGTTGTTTTGGAAAAGGAGATTGGAAGATTACCGAAGACAGAATCCGCGCTCTTCCAGTTCAGATGAATTATATAATTCTGAATTCGTGTTTTAACGGAGCCCTTCATCGGGGAAAAGATATAGCGGGAGCGTTTCTTTTTTCCAAAGGAAATGTCCTTGCCGTACAGGCTGTGAGCATAAACAGCTGGCAGGACGAGTGGATGAGCCGTTATATGGGAATCATTTACGGTGGAGCCCGGGTGGGGGAATATCACAGGCTGGAGCCATTGCTTGAGAGAAACATCATCGGCGACCCTACTTTCCATTTTGCCACTTGCTATGATTATGACTTGAAAGACCAGACGGTCCTTAAAAGAGAGGATGAACAGTACTGGCTTGACTGTCTTGAAAGGGGAGTTCCCCCACAGGCAGAAGGGAGCCGGAACAACTCTCTTTCCTGCGTTGCCATAAACCGTCTGCAGGCTATTGGAAAACTGTCCTCGTCCGAAATTGTCCAAAGGAGCCTGAAGACAATTTCGCCGAGCGTCAGTCTTGAGTATATAATGCAGGTTTATGAAATGTTCGGCAGAGGATACAGTCCTGAAGTTTCAGAAGATCTGGTCAAGATGTTCAGATACGGACTGGGGAGCAATGCGGAGTTTGTTGTCCGCCAGACAGCTGTCATAGAACTGTTTTATTCCGATCCGGTACTTTGCCAGGCGTTGATAGAATCAATGAATTCCAGCATCAGACTAGGACGGAACAGGTGCAAGAGGTTCACGGAAGAAGCATTAGGCATGATGCCTCCTGAGGTTGTAGACAGTATTCTGGCAACTTCCCCGACAAGACAAAATGCAAAACTCTGCTCCGAAGTCAAAAAGGCGATGGAAGCCGGCCAGAAACACAAACGGACAGAGCTGATGATCCTGACAGACACCCACACGGAAACCGCCAGAAGAGTCCTTCACGCCATAGCCGTAAAGAACTGGCCTTATCCGGACCAGATACCGCTTTATCTTCAAATGATAGCCAATAAGTCCCTGAACACGGAAATCCGGCTGCATCTGGCCGACGGGTTAGGGTATTTCGATTACTCCTACAAGAAAGGGGAAGTAATTGACGGAGTAAAGAAACTGCTTGAAGACGAGACTATTGAGGCTACCATGAGAAACTCGATGAATACGAAAAGCTCTCTGCGCGACATGCTCAAAAAGACCCTCATCCGTCTTGAGGACTAACCGTATTATCTGCCCTTGAGAATCTATCTTATTTGCCTTTGAAATGCCATGGCCCCGCTTATGCCTTTACAGTTTTAAGTCTTATCAGGCAGTTATCGTAAGCGGATATCATTCCACTCCAGTAACGCCAGTCCTCGGGCGTGTATGTGTCCTGACCTTCCCGCACACGGGAACAGATTTTGAGGACGTAAACCCCATCTTCTTGAGAAACCTCAACCGGATTCGCGTCGTAATTCTCGGATCCGTCAGGTTCCTCCTCGTCAATATAACCCAGAATAACATCTTTGAACGGACTGTCCATCCTGCTTCTGTCGTCGAGATAATCCATCAGGGTAAATCCAGTCAGGAATTTTGATATATACTCATTAACAGCACGGATTTTGCCGTTGATGGCCTCTATAGAGTCATCATCGGCGATTTTGAAAGCCTGCCTTGAATTCATGCGGAAAGCCCTGTTGATAATCCGGATTATGGATTCCCGGGTTCCTGCTACAAATACGGTTGTTTCGGTTACAGATTCACTCATATCAGAACGGTAATTCTTCATCTTTTGGAGGCCAGATAATTTTTTGTTTTCCAACTTCATCCGAGTAGAATGTAATGTCCAACTCCCGGCCTGTTTTGTCTATGAAATAGCCCTTATCGCCGATATAAACACGGGCAAGTCCATCGTGGAAATCATTCGCCTGGTCATACTTGCACGGAATAACCACCCGGCCGGTCTTGTCTATATAACCACGCTTGCCCCCAACTTCAATAACGGCAGCGGCGAGTCCCTCGCTGAAATCCCAAGCGGCCAAGATCCCGTGTTCGGAGAAACTGAACACCTTTTTGCCGGACTTGTCAATAAAAAAGCAATCATTACCAATTGCCACTTGTGCAAGACCATCTTGAAAATCGTGAGCATAGTCGTACTGAAGAGGAATTACTTCAACGCCGGACTTGTCTATGAAACCTCTTTTCCCATCCAGTACCACCAGCGCTAACCCATCGTGAAAATCGTTGGCGCCACCATACTTACAAGGGGTTATTTCCCGGCCTGTCTTGTCTATGAAGCCAAATGTTTCACAAATACTATCCTCTTCGTCTGTTTCCGGGTCTGCGAGTGTTATAATGCCCTCGGTTACAGTTGCCAGTCCTTCGCAAAAATCAGCTGCATAGAAATACTCGGGAAGGTGAATGACTTCTTTGCCCGTTTTGTCAATAAAGCCATTGGGAACTCCGCGAAATATCCTGGCCATTCCTTCGTGGAAATCACCAAGACCAAAATCTTTGTGGCATACAGTCAAGATTTCACATCCCGTCTTATCGAAATAAACAGTCTTACCGTCTAGTTCAACCCTTGCCCAACCATCGCTAAAATGAGAGGTTTCATGATAATTACACGGTATTACCTCTCGTCCGGTATTGTCTATATATCCACGCTTGCCTTTCAACTGGACCTTTGCCCTTCCTTCGTGGAAATCCCAGGCATCGTCATATATGCACGGAATAACCTCTCTTCCGGAGGTATCTATGAAACCATATTTATTATCCTTCACGACCTTGGCCAGACCTTCGCTGAAATCCCAAGCTAAGTCGTATTTACAATTTTTGCTCATGATTTCTGTTTTTTGATTACAGAATAATACAGCGTTCCCCCGCAAATCACAAGGAGGACGATATACACTACAATCCACAGGATGCTTTCCCAGACTGGCTGCGTGCTGGCTATCAATGCTTTAATGTGATAGATAAGCCCCACAATTTCAGCTACTACAAGCACCGCCAGCACAATGGCATAGATCCGCTCGTTGCGTTTTTCTTTCCTTGTCTTTTCTGCCAGTTCCCGCTTCTCGGATTCTGTGAGCCATCCGGACGGTTCATACTTGTATTCGCCAAAGGCAAATGCGTCACATCCTACGGTTTCATCCTCGTCGTTTGGCTCAGAAAGAACACTGCCATCGTGATGAACATTGAAGGTGAAAAGCAACCCGCATCCTTCCATATAAACCCGGGTATTCTCGTCATAGCTCTCAAGATCATCGATGAGCATTTGAATGTCATAGTAACCCTCGTCCGGATCTTCATCAACCTCTATGCTCAGGTCACCGTCCCCGTCAAGACCCGTGCCCATAACATTAAGGACGCTTCCATCAGGAATCTCGACATTCAAGACATACTCCGGATAATCCTTCCCGTATTCCTTGAGTTCCTCCACCAGTTTTCCCACTGTAACAAAACTAATATCAGCTATATCTTTCATTTGTGATATTTTAATGTCATTACTTCATTGCTTTCCTTTCCCTCTCGACCTCGTTCTTCATCCGGCATATCCAGGTCTCGAAAAGGCGGATTTTCAGGGGACGGTATCTTTCTGGATTAAGATCTATAAGCCGATTAAACTCATGGGCGTAATCCTCCAATTTGTGTTCCGGCGCAATGCGGGTTTCCTTGACCGTGCCGTCCTCTGGTTCATACACTGTGGTGCCGCAGAAATCCTCAAAATCACCATTTCGGAACAACTCAACGTCCTCGAAAACTGTACACTCGTAGGCGCGGGCAATATCTCCCCAGTCCAGCCAATCTTCATAGACAGGTTCGTTCTCTATTTCCAACAGTTTAAACTCAATAGCAAAACCCGCATCAGTCTCGCTTGCGCTGATGAACTCAAACATCCTCCTGTTGGAGTATTCCTCCCCAATTGTATCTTCCAAATAGGCAAGATAATCCTTATCCTCGAGATCCTTTTCCGTAAGCTCTTTTTTCCTGCGTTCAAGCATGAAGCGCTTGAAGCCCAACTCGTCAAAATGGCGCTTCTTCTCCTGAAGAACGGGGTCTTTCATACACTCCTCATCCAGGAGATCCGGAAGAGCTATACCTCGGCCGATGGTTTTATCCACACCGAGATTCTTTTTTACGGCATCCAGAATCCGGCCCATCTTTCCATCAATCCAGTCAGGGAGATATGTGTCAAATAATTTAGAGTACTCATAAAACATGTCGTTTACATTCCTTCACTCCAAATTTTTCCATGAAATTGTGGAGTATGGTCGCAATTTTACTTAAAGAATTCGCAACAACAAACGCCTCTCCGGTGTTAAAATTTCCTTACTCATGTGCGGATAGAAGCGAATTTACTTTAAATTAAGTTTTCTATCTTATTACGCCTGCCACGGCGGTCTGCATATCTGTACAAAGCCTTCAATTTTACTTCATAAGACGACAGAATATTTTCAAAGATAGTATTTAGTTCTGCCCCTTGGGCAAAGGAAAACTCCACATTTCCTGATATATCCATCATCATTTTCTCCAGACTCGGTACACGAACGCCTCCAAAATCAATTAAAGGAGCCTACAGGTCGCAACTCATAAGACAAGTGCCTAAGAATATATCCAAACACAGAAATAGAAAACAATTAATGCCTATTTTGGGGTAAAAAACCTAGGTATTAAAACGCCTAACTTATCGACTCTTTGAAATGCGCAAATTCCTGTTATCAAAAGACGACCATTCGTTGTGCATACAGAATTGCAAAAAAGATTAACAGATGTCTGCGTTTTCGCCCAAAGGACTAATTTTGTAAAGTCTTGTCTAGAATATACGCTCTTAATAGGAATTTTTATATCTGGAATAGATATGTAACTGCTATAACTGTAAACTTCATGGTGAGTATATTTTCCATCAAGTGCTTTTTTTAATTCCTGATCCAACCAAGAGCGCTGTTTTACAAAAAACAACCTATCCCCCCAATCTTGACGGTATGTAAATTCATCAAGAGTAAAGACCTCTTCGATTGTTTGATGATGAGCCAGTATAAAACTCTTTAGAGCATCAGGAAGAGAATGACAGCCGACAAACGCCTTATCTCCTATAGTTATATTTTTGCTCATGTTAATGTAATCCAAATCGCTACACTTATAAAAGGCATGGCTACCAATATGTTCTAGGGGTTTCGATACGATTCGTTTAATTGAAGATTCACAAAAAGCACTATCTTCTATTTTTATAGCAGTATCAGGTAACGTCACTTGTAATAGATTAGTTAGGCCTCTTAAATTAACACTCTTAATATCACCCAAGAAAACTACTTTTAAAATCTCTTTACTATTATCCAATACATTTTCCCAGTTCAGCCCGGCTTCCGGCATATAACCATTCCCTTTAATAAACAGGATTTCTTGAGAAACGGCGTAAAATATTCCTCCACGATACTGATTAACCTCTAAGGCTTTCCATTTCAACATACCGTCTAAAACTTGTTCTGCAAACTTCAAATCGGATTTTGCCTTACGGGATGTAAAAATGTTAGCTTTAAGGAGAGCTGCAGATCTGGCATTGTATTCTTCCAGGGCTCTTCTTATTTTTCTTTCCTCTTCTTCACGTTTTAATCGTTCTTCTTTTTCTTTTCTCTCTTGCTCCTCGGCGAGAAGTTTTTTCTTCGCCTCACGTTTTTTTCTTTCTTCTTCTTTTTTTCGCTTGGCTTCTTCTTTTGCCTTAGCCTCAGCTTCACGTTCTTCTTTGGTGGGACCCGATATCATTTCTTTCATGTATGCCGATACTTCCGACGGCTTGACATTAAGAAGCATTGCCATGTCCATGATCTCATCCATCTGCGCGTCAGACGGATTCACACCCATACAGTATTTGTCAATGAGAGTTTTAATTTTTGCTGGTAACATATAAGTTAAGATTTTTTAATGATGTACTCAATTACTTGGTCTGGCCTTATCAGCCAGTCTACCGTCCATACGTGAATCAGATTCCACCCCAATATGTGCAGTACGGTGGGACTGACAACTTCCCTGTCACGGGCCGTTTTAAGTCGATAATAATTATCCCCGTCGATAATAATGCCTAAGGAGTAGCGGTTGGTATTGCTAAGATCAACTACAGCAACATCTACCCTGAAGGCGGAAGAACCAACTTCAGTATTGACGGTGTATCCTCTATTTCTTAAGGCCTCGGCCAATTGAATTGCTACAAGTTGACTATTGATAGAGTCTTTATCGTTTTCTTTCCCGATTTTGCCATTTTGGGCAAACTTCAAGAATTGTTTCAAGCCCATCATTCCCTCTGCTTGAGTACGGCGTTCATCAATTTGTTCAGGACGGAGGGTGGAAAACACTTTCATTTCATAGCGGGCGCGGCTAATGGCAACATTAAGGCGCCGCTCTCCACCAGCCTTGTTCAAAGGACCAAAATTCATTGAAACACGGCCGTCTTTGTCCGGACCGTATCCAATACTGAAGAGGATAACATCCCTCTCATCTCCCTGAACATTCTCAAGATTTTTAACAAAGAGTGGCTCTGCGGCCTCATTGTTTCTGGTTTCAATATCCGGATATTCTGCCAGGCGCTGATCCAGCAAATCTTCGATAATGTCACTCTGCTGCTTCGAGAAAGCAACTATGCCAATACTACGTTCCGGACACTCCCGCAATCGTTTAATAGTCTCTTCAACAATCGCTTCGGCTTCGGCCTTGTTAGTTCGCGTCTTTCCATAATCATAATATCCGTCAACATGCTGCCAGGATACATGCGAGACCATATCGTCTGCCGACGGGAATGTAACAAGGCGCCCTTCATAGTAATGTTCATTACTAAAGGAGATGAGACTCTCGTGTTTAGAACGGTAGTGCCACCCCAGATAGCGAGAAGGCATTGAAAGAGAAATGCAGTCATCCAGAATACTTTCCAGATCGGCGATTTCCGCATCGTTTTCGTCGGTCACGTCGGCCATGAAAAAGCTGGTAGGAGGCATCTGCTTAGGATCGCCAACAATTATGACAGACCGCCCTCTGCATATTGCCCCAACAGCCTCTCCTGTTGGTATTTGACTTGCCTCGTCAAATACCACAAGGTCGAATTTCGGCCCGTTAATATCTATGTATTTAGACACGCTAAGCGGGCTCATCAGCATAACCGGACAAAGCAAAGGCAGAATTGTTGGCATCTGATCAATGATGCTTCTGATGCTAGCTCCTCTTCCCTTGCTAGCAATTCGTTTACGAAGAAGGGTCAATTCACTGCTAAGCTGCGGATCGCGAGTATCAGTAGGTATGCGGGCGGACATGTGTGCCACAAGTTCCTCTCTAATAAGTTGTTGAAATTCACTTGTTAAACGGCGATACTTGTCTATTACCTGCGAAAAGGCTATTCCGTTGAATTGGTTCAGAGAAGTGTCGTGCTGGATGATATCCATCGCCATTTGCTTGTAGCAAGCAGCGCGCAAACCATCACAGATAGTATCTGTTGCTACACCAGAGTCAAACAGCATAAGAGCCTCATTCAATCCGGCGGTTTCCAGAGAAGAAACGATTCCTGCATACTGCTTCCAGGCGGGGAGCTTGTCTATTGCGGTATTCCACCTCGACACGGCATCCTTTAAGGCAGAAATATCATCTAACAAATCATCGCTGACAGAAGCCAGCGCACTGAATTTCTTCCACTTATAGTCGGCTTCTATATACTGCCTCACGGTCTTGTTTACAAACTTCAAAGTCTTTCCGCGTTCTATCTGTTGAGCGATGCCGTCAACAATCTGCGGTAACTGTGGAACCAACGTTTCTAAAGTATCCCCCATGATGACAAGTGATGTCTTTTGGGGCTTTGTCGGCTTTGGCAACATCCCTCGCAATGGATGTTCCTTAGGATCCATATTAAGGAGAATTTTACCGGAATCCAGAGACTTTATTGTATCACAAAAAGCCTCGATGTCTTCTTGTTTGAAGCCCTTTGTAAAACCCTCCGGTATCCTTAGACACTTTGCCTTGATAGAGAGATAACGGTTTATGTAGTCATGGAGCGACAATCCCGACGCCTTTTTTTGATGCATAGCCACCAAAACGCCGTCAATCTGAAGACGCAGAGAGTAGAGGGCGTCGGATGAGCGTTGAAAATCCTCCGGAGACTTTATCCCAGCAGAATCCAGTGCATTCTGCATTTGTTGCAGGAAGTGCTGCTTGTCCATCTTGTTGGAATGCAGTTCCAGACAAAATGGAGCTAGGCCTATTTTTGCTAGTCGCGACCGAACCACTTCAAGTGCAGCCTTCTTCTCTGCTACAAAAAGCACCCTCTTGTCGTGATATAATGCGTTGGCAATGATATTGGTAATCGTCTGGCTTTTCCCTGTACCAGGAGGCCCGAAAAGTATGAAAGAACGGCCTCTGTCTGATTCTGCCACCGCTTCAAGTTGTGACGAGTCTGCATCAACTGGTATGGCTATCTGGTCTGGGCGCACGGAAATGTCCATTTGACGGGCATCGGCGGCATCTCCCTCATCTGGCAATAAAAGCCGGCCTTCAACGAGAGATTGGATAAGGGGATTTTGCAGGACAGTTTCACTATTGTTGTGAATATCGTTCCACATTATAAACTTTGCGAAGGAGAAGATGCCAAGCACAGACTCGTCCTTTACCGCCCATTCTTCCTGTTCCCTTATTGCCTTGCGTACGTTGTGAATAACCAGATTAACATCCACGCCGTGAGCGTCCTGTGGAAGAGGTGACACCCCCTCCACATTAATCTCGAATTGCTGCTTAAGCAACTCCATCAGTGTCATATTCAGCATCACATCCTCGTCCCGCTTGCGGATAGCGTATGCTCCTTTTTTCAATGGAACTATATTCACCGGCACAAGAAGAATTGGGGCCTCATATTTGCGGCCGCCTTGAGTTTCGTTCCAAACAAGGGTGCCCAAGGTGAGAAACAGGGGGTTCACACCGCTTTCTTCCAAATAGCCACGTACTGCCCTATAGATACTTTTCAACTCCTTCTGTTCCAGGATAAACTCTTTTCCGGAGTCAAGATCATCCTCCAATAAGGCAATATCATCGTGTTTAAACGGAACGGTATTCTTGCCTGGGTGCATGTTCAGGAGCCCATTGCGGAGACTTAAGTCGAGCAACTTACGCTCCCAAAGGCGAAGTTTCATCAACGATTCCTTTGAAACATCAAGTGTTTCAAAACTTACAATTCTTTCTGCCTCGACAAGTGCTTCTCTTGCCGAACTAAGCAATGTTGACAACCGCGCTTGGCTTACAGCTGCCAAGTTCTGGTCATTAATCTCCCGTTCTAAAAAGGAAACCTGCTTCAGACAGGTTTCCATTGTTTTTTTGATTGTCACAGATGTATGGTTTTATTTTGTCTGTATTGCATCCAACAGGCGGCCCCTTCGGTCTACTTTAGCCTGAATGCGAGACTGGATCGGACCATTTGAATGCTGGTAATTATAGAGATAACCTTTCTCCTGGTTACCGTCAATGTTTGTGGTTTCGTAACACTCAACGCTTAACAGTTCACGAGGCTCTACTCCCAGAGCATTGTACAGATTCCGGGTAATGCTCTCGTGTATTAGACGAAGATTGCTGTCGACAAGGCCGCGTACCCCATCCAGGAGTGATTTGTGTCCTCCTTCTTGCTTCTTTGCCTTCATCACCACTTCTCGCTTCATCTTTCGGAACGGGACACGTACCTGCTTGGAACCGTCATCCTCCTGAATGTCTGCAATGGCATTCTTATCCGGTACCGTGCGGAGCTTTGGATTGCCATATAGGTTGAACATCAGCATAGTACCGAGGATATATTCATCCTGTTCCACCATACGGCTGCTATTGTAATAGTCGCACTTGGCCTTAAGGAAGGCCTCGCCGGCATTCATGGTACCAATGCATTCATACTCAGAGAAGCGGGCCATAAAAGATTCGCTATAGGCGGCAGGTTGGATGCGCCAGGTACCATCGCTTTGGAAATTGCCACACTTGCCTAGGGCTGGCACACAAGCTCCGCAATAGAGCGCTACATTGCTGTAGTACATAGCGTTTAAGAGCATGCTCTGTTTACGGGAGTACTTGATGTATCTTGCTCCCCAACAAGCAACAGTATTAAACACTTTTGCCCCGGTCGCCTGGACCAGCATTTCAATGTCAAATGCCAACCCTGTGCTGTAAAATCCTGAAGATTCGGGGCTACATGCGCCGTGCAGGTTGAAAACAAGCATGTCTGCAGCGGCAAGTTTATCACAATACCGTTCCTCCAGATCCTCGTCCATACCATGCATGATATTTGGAGAAAGGAACATATTGTCTAGCACTACATTCTCTTCATTTTCCATGTGCTCGGTAGGCAGGTTGCGGGACATTTCGCGGCTGGCTGGAATCCAGTCTGCGTTGGAAGTCATTACAGCCCGTCCTATCTTTATACCGCCGTTTTTTTCTATCTCGTTACTGTAATTCAGATATGTGCCTATATCATCCTCCGGCGTGGTTTCCAGTGCCCCACTCTCCAGAGGAAGTCTGGCCACATTGCACCGGGCTCGGCGGAAATCCAAAAAGTCCTTAGGCAGCTCACCGTAGAAGCAATATAAGATATCCGCATACACATGGTCCTCATAACTGTCTTCGTCCCATTCGGTGTTTCCGTTGCACGGATTGGCTACTGCTGGCTGTGGAATAACATCATTGCCGCCGATAATAAACAAAGATAGATGCGGTCCGGCCTTAATACCCTTTTCCTTTATAAATTGCTGCAGCGCAGTGCTGTAGTCCATCCAGGAATCTCCATCAAGAGGGATATCAGTATCTGCCATATCCAGAATATGCCAGACAATATCCCGCTCCTTTGTGTCAATAACGAAATCTATCAGAATATTATTTATATCCTCCGAATCACAATCGTATTTCTCGGCAAGCCTCTCAGTGTCAGTCCAAACAATACCCTCTTTCTCACTGCTTTCATTCCAGTCAGCGGGAACACTTTCCTCCCGACTTGAGGAAGGATTGTCTATATCATCTTCCGCATAAAAGTTGTATCCGCAGTTTGGACAAAAGTTGGCATCCGCATCTACCCGCGTTCCGCATTCTGGACAGAACATTTTGTCTTCTGAATCTTCTGGATTATCCGCAGGCTGCTGACCAACTCCAAACCTTGATAAATGACTGTCAAGGCTTTCCTGCAAATTATTTAAATATTCGTCAATATTCATATTTTCAGAATACTACTGTTGTTTGTCAAATAATAGATGTCTCTGGTAATTGGTTTTAATCAAGACTCGCGTAGTATGAAAGAATCTCATCGGTTTGCGGAATTGGTATATGCTCATCATCTGCAACACTGAACACCATTGCAATTATAAAGAGATCGTTTGAATATAAATGGTTTTGGATGGCATTCTGCACAAGTTCTAATATAACAGCCTTATTTTCAGAACTCAAATCGCCCTCACACAAACCTTGTAAAAATATGAGAGCATCCGCGTAAATAGGACTTATATTTATACACTCTTTAATGTCGTTCAGGATGTTGTTAATAATAATTTCATAACCATCGTTAAAGTTATTATCAAAGAATTCATCGAAAGAAACATCAATTACCTCCATTCTTATCAGATAATAACGCATAACCTTTGTAAAAACATTTCCTTCCCTTGAAGACACTTCCAAAGCTTTAACCCAATCATCTGTATTGGTTGTGATTTCAGCGCCACTGATATCATTTGCCGATGCTATAAATACTGAAAGAAAACCACATCTAGCAACAAATAACATACTATCTCTGTCTCCTTCCTTGGCTTTAGGAATAACTAATTCAAGGGCTTTTTGTAAATACTTAATAGCCTGTTTGCCATCTGCTTTGGTTTCTCCAAGGCCAAAGCCCAGACAGATGCCATAGTCAAACAGGGCCCTGGGATCGTTTTTCTGAGCGGCCGCTTTCCATAAGCGGAAGGCCTTGTTGAAATCTAAAGGCTTGTTGTTCCGGCCAAATGCATAATCTATTGCCTCTGAACATTCTTTCGTGCTTGGCGGGTAGCACACGGTGTAATCTGAAGAATATGTGTCTGTGGATTCTTCCACAGTTTCTATAGAAGATTTGTAATGGGTAGATAAGCCTCCGCCGTTTAACTTTTTTACGAGCTCATCAGCATTCTTTATTCCAATGACCGTGGAGGCAGCCGCCGGTAGTAAAGATGTGTTTTTGCGGAATTCTGAGCTGCTCCATCCGAATACCGAACGGGCGGTCATCATCGCAGTAATCATATCATCAATACTGTCTATATAAACAGTACATTCCGCTTTTTCTTCACGGGCCTTCCGCTCTGCGGCCTCCCTTACCTTTCTCTCCGCTTCTGCTTTAGCCTTCCGTTTTGCATCTTCTCTTGCTTTACGCTCAGCCTCCTCTTTGGCTTTCCGTTCCGCCTCTTCCTTAGCCTTACGTTCAGCTTCCTCTTTAGCTTTCCGTTCAGCTTCCTCTCTAGCTTTCCGTTCGGCCTCTTCTCTGGCTTTCCGTTCGGCCTCTTCTCTGGCTTTCCGTTCAGCCTCTTCTCTGGCTTTCCGTTCAGCCTCCTCTCTGGCTTTCCGTTCAGCTTCCTCCTTAGCCTTTCTTTCCGCCTCCTCTTTAGCTTTGCGTTCTGCTTCTTCTGCGGCTACCACTTTTGGATCTTTTTGTCCGAACATGTTAACTAGGTAGAACGTGCTGGCGATTGCATCCGCCCCCATTTCCTTAGCTGTATCCGGATCCAATACAAGGTACAAGCTGTCGACAAACCGCTGCAATTCTGGAGAGTAGTCGCCAGTTACTGCCTCTAATAATTCCCGAGCCTCATTTATTTGACCAGATATAAGCGCACCGGCAATGGCCAGAATAGTTCGATTGTCTTCTGGATAGTCCGCAAAACGGTCAAGCCCAGCCAGTAACATTTCCGCCTTATCTTTTTCGTTTTCCTTTATGTATGCCAAATAACACCAAAAGGATTTCCAATAACTGTCTACAAAGGAACTTTCTTTCAGTTCAATACTCTTCTTTGGATTAAGCACTGCCAGAGCGAGGAAATATTTACGTGATAGTTCATTGTGCTCGTATTTGTTGACAATTGCCTCCATATATCCAAGCTGTTCCTTCAGCTCGGCGATGTTATTGTTTTGTAAATTGTTAGTTAGAATTTTCAGTTTGACCTTTGCTACAGGACTAAGAAATGTTTTGCGATCTTTAAGATCGGCCAAACGTTTTTCCTCTTTTAATATCTCTTCTGCCTTTTCCTTTGAAAGGCCCAATTCATTACGTAATGCCTCCAATGCCGCTTCCTCATGAGGCTCAAGCTTATTATCTTCATACGCTTCCCGGCATGCCATTACGTAACGGTTTATTTTACCTTGCTCAATTTCCTCCTTTGTCTTTTGCGGAATTTGGGTATAGGTGTTGTTGTATGTTGTATTGTGTGAATCCGCGAGATGCACTCCACCGCTGATTGCATTAGCGTCTCCCATTTTAAAGCCAAACCCCTCAGGTTGGGTCTTGGGTGCTTCCACAAGAGGATGACCGCATTCTGGACAAAACTTCCCAGATCCTTCGGGCTCTTTATTGTAATTGATACAATCTTTATTTGTGCAAATCATAAAAAACTTTGTTCTTCGGACTTACAATCTATTTCCACACTCACCACAAAACGCTTCTCCTTCTGGCACTTCTGCTCCACAGGCTGGACAGTGACGCACCTGCGGTGCGACAGGCTGCTGAGGAGGATTCTGTTTATATGGTTGGTCAATGCTTATCTTAGTCTGAGATGTGCTGGTATTAAGATTGCTGGCAGCTGCTGTTGCCACCCCCCCCACGGCATTTAATGCTTGATCCTGGACGTGATCTTGGCGTTGCTGAGCATACTGGGCCTGCTGACGGTATTCATCAGCTCGCTGCTGCTGGGTGGCTAGTTGTGCACTGCCAACACCAATTGCTGTATCCTTTACCATTCCTGCCATTTCCTTTGCAAAGCCCATTAAATCTGCTTTATCTTTGGCCGCTCTCTCATCCGCGGCTTTGGCTTGCTCTCTTAGCAGTTCGGCTTCGCGATCTTTACTATATGAATTAGCCCAGGCTACTTGGGCATCCTTATCCAGATGTCGTGCTTGCGCCGCACGAATCTGCTCTGCAGACATGTTGGCGTAATTGATCTCAACATTTGTATCCATTTGGTGAATGGCTTCTGTTGAGCGATTCTTCTCGCGCAGTTCATTCATCTCGGCTTCTTTCATAGCCTGCATATTGCGCTGGGCAATACTGGCCTTACGTTCAAGAATATCCGCATCATCAAACTTATCCTGGCGGGCCAGTTCGTGTTCGCGAACACGCTGTTGCCAATCAAACTCACGCCGGCGTTCCTCCTGCTGCCAATCGAAGTCTGTCTCACGAATACGCTTCTGCCATGCATATTCATCTTCTTGCTGAGTGCGGGCCCAGTTGCGGTTGTATTCCTGTTCCTCGTGCATCCATTCGCGTTCTCGCTGCTCATCCTCAATACCCCAGTTGCGGCGGCGTTGGAGGTCTTCACGCTCCCAGTCATGATCCTGCTTCTGATCATCAAGTGCCCACTGAGCCTTAAGGCGGGCATCATCAACGCTCTGCTGGTGCTGGATGCGCATGATTTCAGTCACAGAGTCTCGCTGAATCTTGTTTTGGGACAAGGCATCTTCCAGAGCGGCCATCTCATCGTCTTTAACAAGTCGGCTCTTCTTGATGTCGATGAGAGCCTCGTATTCTTCTTCCTGGCTCTTTGCCTCGCGCAAACGCTTCTGAGCATTAAGCATGAGTACGAACTGCTCCATTTCATCATCATGAAGGAGCTGGTCGCGGTTAATCTGTTGAAGTGCGTAACGGAGATCCTCTTCACTTGTGGCCTTGTCTATTTCCTGTTTGTTGGTCTCTGAGGCTAAACGATTTCTAAATTCTCCGGTGCGCTGCAAATAGCCAAGTTCTTTCTCGGAGCAGAAGAGCTCACGCTCTACAGCGCGGAAACGCTCAAAGTCTGCTGAGCGGTCTGTAATCTGAAGAATTCTTATGCATTGGATGCCGAACAACTGCTGATTAATAGCCTGCTGGATACGGTTGCCCAAATTGGCAACGATCGGTTCCGGAAGGCCGTTTTGTTCATAGTCCAGATTGCGCAACATTTGGCCGATGGTGTTTTGCACCGTTGGCATGAGCATTTGCTGTATCTGGTTTGTGGTAATACTGGCTTGGTCTGCCAGATAGTTGCGCACAAACTCATTGATGTTGGAAATTTGCATCTGAAGAGATACTCCAACTTCGATATCCACAAATTTGGTGGCTATGTTATATGGCATAAAATCAATGCCGCCATCGGCATTTTCCTTTCCTCCGAAGGTAAGGTTGATAACACGATTGCTCACCAAATAGACGCGGAGAAGTTTGTACTGAGTTTTAGTTTTGAGAATCTTGTCAACTTTTTCCTTGCGTGCCTTTTGTTTCTGTTCGCTTTCGCCCTTCTTCTCTCCAAAGAGAAAGCGGCGAATTGTTCCAAGGCCAATTCCGATAGCCCCAACAAGACCCCTATTAGCAATGTTATCTTTCTTCTTGCGATCTTCAGAGTCTACCTTGCGTTCAGCTTCTTCACGCTCTTGCTTCTTTTCCGCAGCGCTCTTGACAGGGAATGAGTATGCTCCTCCGGAAAGTGAACCGACAAGCTCGCCGTCTACATATACAAGAGCCGAGCATCCTTCTTGGATGATTACGCCTTTGAGACCTTCCACTTCGTTGAATTCCGTCTCCGTGATAAGTCGTGCGATTTGTCCCGGCTGAATATTCCAGATGGCGCGGCCGCGTACAACATCTACTCCATCGATGGCTTCCTGATTTCGCCTGTCACGGGCTCGTTCTGCCTCTTCTTCTGCAGCACGCCGGGCGCGCTCTGCGGCTCGTTGATCTCGCTGAGCCAGAGTAATCTGTCCGCGATCCTCGCGGGCTTGATGGCGCACAGCCTGCTCTTGCTCCCGGGCAATCTCTCGGTTAAGGTTGCCACCCGTAACTGCATTAGCAACAGCGCGGACACCATCTGTGAACCAGCCTTTCTGTCCTGGCTGGCCCTGAGGCTGTTGGTTTACGGGTGTTCCGCATTTCGTACAGAACTTCTGATTTGGTTTAAGCTGTGTGCCGCATTTTGGGCAAACGGGGGATGACTCCATCTGCTTAGCAGCGGTTTTTGGAATAGCGTTTACTGGTTTTCCGCATTTCATGCAGAACTTTTGGCCTTCTTTCAGTTCGGCGCCACAATATGAACATTTCATAGTATGTTAAAAATAAGACACTCAAATTTAGCAAAAAAGTCAGAATTTAACAACTTAAACAAGTCCGTAGGATTGATTAGGAAATCTTCAGCACTCATTCCTTCATCGCCGACAACTAGTGTTAAACACGGTTTGTATAGATTTAAGTGCCGTTTTCTCTGATACGTAATTAATTAGCACCAATGTTTGAGATTTTACTCAATAGACTGAGTAAAATTGCCCAACCGGCCCGCTTAAATTACTCGGGCCAAATTATGATATCATCATCGCGGAAGAGATCTTCATCATCAAGCTCATGGTCTTCGGAAGTGTAAACGGGTTCTCCGAGACAGAAGGCGATGACATTTTCATCCCAAATCTTGTCCTCAAAGAAGATGCCCTTGTCCGTTTCCGCAATGGTGTAGTAAGACCCGTCAAGGAGTACAACAACTCCGCTCTGATCAAGAGTTAAATTGGTCAGGTCAGACACGTGGGCATCCTCGCCCTTATCTCCATCCATTATGCAGATGTAGTTCAAGCCGTGTTTGTCGAATAAATTATAAACACGCAGATATCTTCCGTTCTTATCACGACAGACAAGTCTTATGTCCCGGGCAAAATCCTTCACACTACACTGCAGTTCATCCGCAGAAATGAGCCTGATATCACAAGGCACAACTTCAAAATAATTGGCCTCGGTGTCTTCGTCGTACCAGAAAAACTTGCCACTATCAAGATTTGGACGGAGATTTCTCAGTTCCCAGCCGTTTTGCAGGAGAACTTCTGTATCTTCGCTCAAGTCATCCAACGCATTAAGAAGGTCTTCTACTGTATAATCGCAGTCATCTACATCTCCATAAGAACTCGTAGTGAGGAGAACAATGCCCTTCCACTCTTGGATACCGCTGATATAGCTATCGTTACACCAACCCCCGCCACTTTCGCTGTAACTTAAATAACTGTCGGGTGAGAGTTTGACGATCTCTTCCAAGTCCTTGCGGATTTGACCCACAGTCGCGAATACATTGGTTAGAAACACATGTTTTCTGTGGCAGGAGTCGTCGCCGCCGTCCGGCGTTTTCCCGTAAATGAAATTGATGTTTTCTGTGGACATAAAACTAGCAATGCGGGGAAGAATGATTAATAGTCATTTTTATTGACGCAAACGGGTCGGATGGGTAATCCTGCGTTACGAGCACAGCCAAACCACCTTTTCTCGTTTTCGCTGAACAGCAAAATTAGGGCATCATAATAGTCAGTATGCTCAGTACCATTACACATTTGATAACTATCATTTAAAGAAGAAGACCAATAGTTGCATTCATCCTCATACTTCAAATCCTCATCCCATTTGCTGCCTGCGGCCGGCAAAAAGATACAATGACCATTGGGCCCCATCACCTTTACCCCAAGAGATTGATTAAAAATCCCCCATGTGCACTCACAGTTATCTAACAACTCCTGAATATCGTCATTATTGGGCATCCTCCATAATCCTTTCCAGTTGACAGAGGCTGCATCATCTTCCGGTTTAAGTTTTCTCTTCCAGCCCTCTTCATTCTCTTTGATATCATCCATACCATAATTTATCATTTCATAGTATGAATAAAAATCCTCATCTTCATCTTCTTCCATATATTCCATTGCTTCTTCATCATACTCCTTTACGGAGAGTTCATACGAATCCTCACTGTACACCTTCTTTGGTGCCGTCTCGCCCCAGGCAAAATAATCGCCGTATTCTTCCGGGGAAGATGCGCCGATATTGCATGTGGCCCATTTCAGGCCAGACGGGAGGCCTAAGTTTACATAATCATGTCCATTGATATTTCCGGACGGGACAAAATCATCCTTTGAAAAAACAGGGATACTGTTTGTTTTCTTTTTCTGTGGCATAATAGATTTTATTAAACATGGTTAAACATTTGTTTTTTTTAATCCTTTTCAGTTCTTGAAACTAAAAGTTCAGCAATAAAATGGGGATTAATTCCGTTCTTTTCTGTTCTATTTTTCAAATATGAATAATTGAACTAATGTTATTTCTCGTTAGGGTTTACGTCCCGGATGATGACCTTTTTCAGGGAATCACACCCGGAGAAAGCATATTTGTCTATATGGGCATTTGAGGGAACAACCGCTTCCTGAAGGCCCTTGCAACAGGAGAATGCGGATGAACAAATCGTCTCCATCGATGCGGGGAGGTGAACTCTCTTCAGTTTGTTACAGCAGGTAAAGGCATTTCGCCAAATCCAACTGATACCTTCCGAGATAACGACTTCTCTAAGCGACTTGCAATTGGCAAAAGAATACTCACCTACGGAATCAACCGTGCCAGGCAGGATGACTTTCTTAATGTCATTCCTGCCTTTGAACTCCTCATCCTTAATCAAGGTTACGTCTTCCTTGAAAGTGAGCACACCATTTTCATCAAGGGTATAGCGATCTGTCTCCTCAATTGTGGCGACGTCTTTCGGAAACGGTTCCTCCGTCTGTGCTTTTTTCGGCCTTCTTCTGGGAGCGGACACTATCTTGACGTTTTCGCCGAAAGAAGAGCGGCCTATATACTCTATGGATTTGGGCATTGAGACATATAACAAGCCCTTACAGTACGCAAAGGCACCATCTCCGATTCTTTTGATTCCGTCTGGCAGTACGATGCCTTCCAGGTTATTGTAGTCCTTCAAGGTTTCGAACTTGCTGTTGAATGCTCCATCCGCAATCACTGTCGTTCCTTCCCGCACTTCGATGTAAGAATGCTCCGGAAGGTCACCATGATAGCCGTACAGGATATGTCCGAAATAGAGGACACCCCATTTCCAGGAATTGTCCACCAGGACAGTTCTGTGCAGTGCGTGATATCCGACCTGCTGGACGGAGGCCGGAATCGGCATATAACGGAGGTTTTCACACCACTCGAAGGCGGAATCGCCAATCTTCTTCAGGTTATTTCCAAGGTAAACGTCCCTGAGACAGTCACAGTTTTTGAATGCGTAATCCTTTATTTCCACAACCGAGTCGGGCAATACAATGGACCTGATTTTCATCCCATAGAAAGCCTCCCTGTCAATGACGGTGACGGGGTAGGACTTGCCTTCGTATTCCACCTGCGAGGGAACGACCACATCGCCCTCAACCTTTTCCGCGGGGCGGATGGATGCCCAGGCTCTGTCTGTCTTGATGTTGCAGATGGTGCCTATATAGTTGACTCCGTCTTCACCCTTGAGTTCACACTCTATTTTATTCCCGAATGCGTCTTCACTTATAGTAAGATCTTCCCTTTCGGGGAACTTGAAATTCTGGAGTTTGTCACATCTGGAAAAAGCACGTGACCTGATGGCCTCAACGGAGTCGGGAATCTTTATCGACTCGAGAGATATGCAACCGCTGAATGCACTCTCGGGAATAACACGGAAACCTTTAGGAAGAGCCACCTCCCTCAAACTGTCACATCCGCAGAAAACAGCGCCTCCGAGTTCTATTCCTTTCGGGAGGCTAATCTTTTCAAGGGCATCACAACCAATAAACACCCCATAACTGATTCTGGAAAGCGTCTTGGGAAGACGGAGACTCGATAGGGAGACGCAACCCCGGAACGCCTCTTCCCCAATTGTCGTGAGCCCCTCTGAAAAATGTATCTTTCTAAGGTTTCTGCAAAAGGCAAATGCTTCATTTCCAATTGCCTTAACGGAAGACGGCAGAGTCAGCTCTTCTAGTTCGTCAAAACCCTTAAAGTTTTCACTTCCAACATCATGTACACCTTCGTTAATAACGATATGACGGAATGTGGCTTTTGACTTGATGGGTATCTCGCAGCCGTCAAAGAGGCTGCCGTAAACCGTCAACACTCCGTCATCGGTTATACTGTACGTCATAACCGTTCCGTCCTTCCACGTTTTTTTTCCTTTGCTAACTATCTTTGCCATAGTATCATTTTTCTTCAATTCTGTCTTTCTCGCCAATCTCAAAATCTAACAACGTACAAAATTGGTATACCAATCCCATCACTCAACTTTTATAATTCCACACGCCGTAAGTCTCTTCACCAATTTCCCACTCATCATATTGAATGTCGCCTGTAGTTATAAGATGGCCAAGCACCCTACAGGTCTTGACCGGACCATATTTTTTAATCATTTCTTCTACGACACCGCCAATCATTCCGCGTTCATTACCAACTAGTTTTATAAAACCTTCGAAGGCATCGGATGTGTCAACAATCTCTGTCGGCTCTTCAAGACGAATAATCTTGCTGTTCTTGTCCAAGGAATAATAGGGGGTCATTATTTCCTCTCCCAGCAACTGGCAGGCCTGGGTGTATTCAGGATTAGGTTTTTCATACCGCAGATCCGGGGCCTTGCGCTGCCATTTGTATATAAAACGAGTATAATTATTGGTTAGTCCGTCAAACTGGTCAACCGGTTTTGACAAGAATTCCTTCCAGAGAAAAAGCTTCAAAGACCCACACTGGTACCAGGAGTCTTCAATGGTTTCACTATATTCCTCGAAACGGATGGTGTATCTTGAATTGTAATTGTTCCCGTAATCATACACTCTGGTCAGTGTGGCGAATCCCCATATCGTTGTTGACTCATTTAACGCAAGGGATTTCTCTGCTTTTACCAGTTCCTGCCACTCCGCACCGTAATCTTCATAATCTTTGTAGAAAGTTTTAATTGCTTCCAAGGGGAAGACTGCATCAGGCGACGACGATGGCAGGAAATCCACGATGTCGCTAACCAGTGAAGTGTAGTCCCGGCCCCAGAGATTACCAAGATTCCGATATGCATAACCGGCAGGAAGAACAACCTTTTTCAAAGCCTGACACCCCTCAAAGACATGGTCCTCAATCTTGCACCCGTTGCTTGTAAACACAACAGTTTCCAGAGATTCGCAATCTTTAAATGCCTCCCTACCAACATATTTAACCGTTGCAGGAAGCTCTATTTGCTTCAGAGATCTACATCTGCCAAACGCATGCTCCTCAATTCTTTCAATATTGGAAAGATTAACTTCCTCAAGGTTCCAGCAACTACTAAATGTCCCTAAGGGCAGGACCTTAAGATTACGGGGAAGAACGATTTTGTCTAAACCGTGGCATTCGGCAAATACGCCCTTCCCTAACTCGGTAATGGAGTCCGGCAGGGATAGAGACTTAAGGGAATGGCAACGACTAAACGCACTGCCATCTATTTTGGTCACAGTATTCGGTATCTGAATCGTATGCAAATTATAATGTTCACAAAAGACCAGATGCCCAATAACGGTTATCCCTTCAGCTATGACAACGTTTTTGGCAGGAAACCTGAAATGCAGAGGAGCGTCATCATTTTCAAGTTCACCGATACCCTTGATAGTAACCACTTGACTCTCCGAAATGGTGTATTTATATCTCTGAGCGATGACCCCCCGCTTAACTATTTTTTCTTTCTTCACAGCCATATCTTATATGGGTTCTATTATTAAAACAAATCGCATATCCAATTTGTATCGTCAACTACATATCTATTCTCAAAATCGGCAGCGCATGGGCAGCTAAATAATTAACGTGTAACGATTTGAAATTTTCCAAAGAAATGATGATTTTGATAGTCCCTTTCTGTTCCTTTTGGAACATGAAGGGTAATTCCATAATATACAAGGAACCTATCATTATTAAACTCTTTAGCAAGATACTCACTAAGTTCAATTGCTCCCGGCCCTCGCCCTCTAAATGCTCCATTGTCAAAAGCCTTAACCAGCGCTTCGTAATGATAGGAATCTGCAGAAAGGTAAAGGTCCTTTATGTCAGTTCCTGAGAAAGCCCCAGCCTTAATAGCCTTTATAGAACAAGGAATGTCCACAGATGTCAATTTACAGCAATCATAGAATGTTGAATCTTTTATCGTCGTGACGGTATTTGGAATCTTAATAGAAGATATAGCACAGCTGGCAAAAGCGCCGGATCCTATGTTTTTTACATTATTTCCAATAGAAATCTTGCTCAATTTTTTACACGAATCGAATGCTTCTTTTCCTATGGTTGTTACTTCATCTGGGATTATCACTTCTTTAAGCTCGTCACAACAGTAAAAGGCATTGGCGCCTATTTCTTTCAAACCCTTGGGAAGCTGGACCGATTCTAAAAGGATCTTATATTCAAATGCACATTGTCCAATGGATACTACGGTACTCGGTAAAATGAGCTTCTTATACTCTTCTTTTATTTGGTAAGCCTCTCTTTTACCAATCTTATAGATACCAGGCAAAATCCTGCAAGTGTCGCCTTTTATTTGATATTTGATTTTCATACTTTTTTATATAGTAATTCTATAAGATTCTAGGTCTTCACGAGTTGGAGATGGGTTTAGAGATGAGTTGATTTCCCTATCATATTGCTTCATCAGAGCAACGCCGTATCGATAACATGTTTTTTTGCTCTCGACATCTTTCTCTGCCCAATTGTAGTAAACCAGTAGGTTTGTCTCTTTTAAGTAAAGAAGCATACCAAACTCTGCAAGCGGCTCCTCTACAGGACGTACATAGGAAAAATAATTGTGTGGATAACGGTCGAAATATGCATGCATTGTTTCGTGGGCAAGAGTGGAAACCAAACGCTTGTTTCTTTCCTCCGCCATATTCTTTGGGAAAAGATGAATCTCTTTTTTCTCTGGTAGGTAGAGTCCTAGTAATGGCATGTTAATCCACCTTTTCTTCTTGTCTTTAAGACGCTTTAGAAGGTCTATCAACTCGAAGAATTTCGTCTTTTCTTCAAGATTTTCTAAATGACAGTCAGACTTCAGGTCTTCGAGATTATTGATTTCGGAGATTGGTGTTGTTGTCTTCCCTGTTATCTTCTTTATCCACACCTCTAACTCTTCCTCTAAATCGCTGATAGCGTTGTTGAGCCCTGTTGGCACCTCGTATACTGGCTTTTCTGGCCGTATAATTACCCGAACTCCCTGAATGGTCAGCACTTCTTCAAGAGAATTGTAATATTTTCCGAGTTTAAATGGAAGAATTAAAGCAGCTTGAAGAAGCAGCTTTTCGTCAGATGATAATAAATTGGAATCGTCCTCGATATTAAATAAAGTAAACGGTTTTAGCTTCTTTTTTAGCCCGTCCAAAATATTAGCCAAATCTCCTTTACGATTTGCTTCTTCTTTAAGAGCCTCTGCGAATTGCTCTTTGTCGAGAATATAATCTTCTTTCCTGACTACTTCTCCAGCGCCTCTTTTGTAAATGTCTGACCAAATACTCATAATAATATAGTTTTAAATTGTTAAAGATTCTTTAATCCAGCTGCATTAGCTTCAAAAATATATTTGTCTATAAGATTATTAAGATCCTCATCAAAGTCTATATAGACTATATTAAAATTTTCTTTAATGATGTCTTTTTTATTCAGTTTTTTTCCTTTGACATATGACTTACTCTTTAAATAGGATAATTATTTAACTATTTCTTTCAATGCTTCTAATACTTTTACCATTGCCCAGGTATCAAGCTTGCAGTATTCCAGAAGGGATTGGCGGGCAGCGGTGGCGTCGGCAGGGGCCATGTCTTTGATTTTTGGGAAGATAGTCATAGCCTCTGTGCCGTTGTGGACAGATCCTGCCAAGTTATGGTAATTCAAATCGGGATCATCGGGGAATAGGGCAGGAAGGACACTCTTGATGCTGAAGGAGCCATTCATGGCTGGCAGGTAATAGAAACCTGCCTGGAATGGGTCAAGTAGATCCTTGATGTTTTCCCTGATATTGAGCAGATGAGATTTCAAATGAGGAAAGGCATCTGCCATCTCCTTAATACGTGAACACTCAAAAGACTTGTTGTAGGCAAGAACGCAGACATTTTCGGGAATATCCTGGCAGAGCTGTTCTGCAAGGGCTGGCATGGGGTTGCTGCCATCACTTGGAGCCAGATACTCGCGGTGCTCAACAGGTCCGGATTCGCTCGTCATTATATGCAGGGAGTACTGGAAAGTAACCTGCTGATAAGGCTTGGTTTGGTCATATTCCGGAACAGCATACATCATGGTCTCGAAATCCAGGAAGTAAAGAGGATAGGAAAGGGTATCCAGGAAGGAGCGGATACCAGCCTTGTCTATGTGTTCCTTTCCTTCGACTTGAAGCTTCTGGATACGCCCTAATGGCTGGCTCTTAAGCTGGTCAAAAGAGACACGGCCGGCATAGTAGTTCTCCAATTTTTTGTCTAAGAAGAAACGGTCAATTCCAGAACGGGTATTTTTACCACCATACACGTCAAAGACCGAAGGCTCCGGAAGCCCTTTCTGCTGTTTGCAATACTGCCAGAAAGCACAGTGATAAGGCTTGAAACAATAATCGCCAAGATCCTTGGATGGCTCGGTTGTCTGTTTCAGGAGATCCTTGGCTTTGGAAATGCGCTCTGGTACTTTGGCGTATTCATCGGCGATGAACTCATCGAATTTCTCTTCGTGGAACAGTTTATTGAGATCAAGGTCGCCTTCACGCTTATAATTGGAATTCAAGCACACAAGATAGACGCCTGTGACATTGACTCCGCATTGCTCCAGCAGCCATTTCTGATAGGCTATATCAGGTGCGTATTTATTCAACTTGGAGGGTGAGCCTTTAAATTCCGGAAAGCTGGTGCTCTTGACTTCATAGATTGCCCAGCCACCTTGAGTCTTGACGAGAATATCCACGGCACAGTAGTTTCCATCATTGGAAAAAGCGGCTTCGTAAATAGGAGAAATGCCTCTTAGCATTGCTTCTTGTGTTTTGGCTATCATCGCGGCAATATCCAGCTTATCTCCGTTCTTTGTGGTCACGTCCACTCCGCCACCGAACCGTTGTCTTGCCAAAATTCCGACTTTTATTCCCTCATCGATTCGGGCTTGCACGCTTGGATCGATAGGTGTAGCCTTGTTCTGGTCGAAAACATTCAGCCAAAAAGCCTTTTCGCACTTGCATAATAGCGTGTAAAGTGATTTGGATATAGACATACTTCCCTTTTTTACTCAAAAACAGTACTTTTCTCAGATTTGTTTATTCAGTCGTTGTCATCAATGACAGTTTCCCATCCTTTTCATATCATTCAAACAAGAACAGGTGAAACATATAAATAATACGGCATTAAGAATTATCGTTACCTCGCGGGGCTCTATCTCTTGAAGATCCACGGCTTCTGCCAGTCGTAGGAGGCGCGCTTGAAAGGTACGGCTTCATCGCTGACAAGACGGAATAGGACAGGATCCTCCAACACGGCCCTCAGGTCGTATTCTTTTCCGTTGATCTTGATGGTGCGGTAGATGAGTCTGATTCCATGGCTGTAGTCAGAGTAGAAATTGCCGTGGCGGATGAACAGCGGCTGCTGAGGATGTCCGTCCGGATGATGCCATCCGTAAATGGCCACGTGGCGGTCAAAACCGGCCTCATTTTCAAGCCTTGTAGTCAGGACAACGTCTTTCTTCAGTCCGGAGACAAACTGGCCGAATTTAAGCCCTTTTGACCTCATCAGGGCGTTGATGGCGTTGTTGCTGTCTTCAAAGCAGAGCGGTTTCATGTTCCTGTCTCCCACCGGGCGGAATGGAAATATCTCAATCCTGCCTTCCGCCGCCTCGGCGATCCTGTCCACCAGGAAGGTGGTAGGGAGCGAGCAGTACAGGGAGTCGGCCACTCTCTGGGCCGCCAGAGGGCCCATAGGCATCCTCACATAATCGGCATCGTTGCCTATTGACAGGTAGTCCGGGAGCACCCACATCTCAACTTTATACTTATGCGTTTCGTTTTTCACGGGGCCATCCGGGAAACCTTCAAGAGTATAACTTTGATATCGATGGCGAATAGTTACTGTGTATGTAATTTTGCGGAACTTCTTCAGAGCTGAAGGCACGTTGCCGGCCAGAATCTGGGCAACGGTCTGTTCCTCCATATCCCAGAAGCCCATATCCTGGACTTTCTGAATGAACTCGTGTCCGGTCAGGGCAACGCTTTCATCGTTATGAGTCTGGAACCACGGGACATCCATATATCCCGCACTCTTGTCAATCTTCGCCTTCTTCTGGGCGGAAACAAATTGCGGCATAAGAGCCAAAACGGCGGCAGCAAACAATATCAGAAACTTTTTCATATAAGATTTTTTTAAGCTAAACAAAGATAATATTTATAGTTCTTGCAAACCGCAGTTTAGTTATTACTATTTTATGATTATCAAAAAGTGATAATTATTTTTTAATAACAAGGAAATAAAGAAAAACTATCACTGTTTTGTCGTTGACATTTATGCCACCAAGAATCTCAGCGACTTTGTGAATCTGCTGGGGAAGGCTGTAGTGGATGAACTTAGGCCAAAGGGAAAGCCTGTCTGGAAAAAGTTTTTGGACATTCTTTCATCGCTGAGATCCGAGATAACATTTGACAACAACGGAAATCCGGTTTGGGGTGTAGGTCTTGGAACCCTGGAGAATCCGTCAATAACTCTTGACGAGATTTTTGAATACTTCAACAAGGCAGACAAGCCTTGCCTTGTGGCTATAGATGAATTCCAGCAAATCACAAAATACTCAGACCAGACTATAGAAGCAACCCTAAGGACATACGTCCAGCAGTGCACAAACGCTCATTTCATTTTTTCCGGCTCACAGAGGCATCTTATGAACGGAATCTTCACATCTCCGTCCAGACCGTTCTACCAGTCGGTGACAATTATCAATCTTCATCCCCTTGACCTGAAAGTCTATACAGTTTTTGCGGCAAAGAAATTTGAAGAGAACGGAAAACACCTGGAAAGGAACGTTGTTTCAGATATTTATGAGAGGTTTTCAGGTGTCACCAGCTATATGCACCGGATCTTGAACATACTGTTTTCCAGAACTGAAAACGGTGGAACCTGTACCGTTTCAATGGTTGACGAAGCCATAAAAGGTCTTCTTGACAGAGACTTCATAACATACGATAAAGGCGTGTATTCTCCTTACGATAAATTCTTTGCCCTTTGGCTGAAGTACAAAGGCATCATTTAAGGAAGACCAGGTATTTTTCTTTTATCTCGATAGGGTGATATTCCATCTTTGCCTTGCGGAGGTTCTCGTCTCCGGAGTCGTCTTCGCGGTTGACAAGTGTGAAGGCCGGTGTTCCTTCAGGGATGTTCTCCCTTTGTCTGAGCACACCGTCCATGTAGCCCAGGAACTCCTGGCTCATTGCCTGGTATGCTCCGCGATACTCGGTAAGCGCTTTCTCAATGTGCACCAGCAGGGTGTCGGAACTGGTCCTTTCTCCAATGGTGAAGGCCACGACATTTCCGTCAACCCTCAGGAGCCCGCCGTCGAGGTCCAGGGCTTTGTAGTTGTTGAGTGCCACTCTCACGGCGCAGAATTCGTTGTTCTTCCAGAAGTCCTGTCCGCATCCGTTGCGGCGGCACCATTCATCGTTCATCTGGAGGCATTCCTCCATGTTGGATTCACAGATGGGCTCGAACCGCCACCTGTAAAGCCTGCGGAAGCCGTTGGCAAAGTTGCGCTTTGCCTGGTACTTCTTGCCGCTGAGAGTCTTCAGGGCCTGGGCGTCGTAGATGTAGTCGGCCCCCATGCGCGTCATCTCCGAGGTAAAGCGTCCGCCAAAATACCGTTCAAAGAAATCCATCTGGGACGGCAGCACTCCGTAGAAAACTAGCCTGCCGTCATCGCCGAGGAGTGAACTCTCGTTGAGCATTGAGTTTATGATGTCTGCAACCTGATGCTCATCCGCCCTTCCAACCGGCGTCAGATAACTTTTCCTGCCGTCCATATTGTACTGTATCAGCACCAGGTCTCCTATGCGTGCAACTTTGCTACGGAAAGTGTTTTTCCACAGGAACTGGAAGGTGAAGTTATAGTCTTCCGAGTTGTAGTCGGGGACGGAAAAGAGCTCTCTGATCCACTGTGCGTCAGAGAGTTCTATATCTTTAAATATCAGGTCGGTCATTGGAAAAATCAAGCAACTGAATAAAGTCCTTAATCCTTGAACACATCAAAGCTTTTATTTCAGCCACTCCTTGAGGGTGCGGATGGCTTCGTCTCTCATTTCCGGAGGAAGGTTGGAGATCCTAGCCCTGTGGCTTCCGCCCGGTGCGATGAAGAACTTGATGTTGTCGTGCCCTGGGTTGTTCGGCCTTACGGAAGACCAAGGGTCCCATTCGCCGTAGATGAACATCATCTTGTTGTCTGTGTTGGCTATGAAGCTGGTCAGGCTTTTGTAGAGGGTGTTGTCAAACTTGAACTTTCTTCCGCCAGGCAGGAAGATCTTCCTCAGATATCCCTTTGCGGACTTAATCTTCAGCAGGCCCTTGAACGGCTTGGTGTCATATCCGTAGTAGCCGAGTTCCTTGGCGGCCTGGACGAAGAACGGGGCGTTGTCATCCCAGCTCTGGAAGTAGTCTGGCCCGACGGCGTCAACGAAGTACTTGAACAGCACATCGTCAGATTCGGTAACGGCCGGAATGGTGGAAGTCTTCCTTCCCCACTGCCAGAAGGCGAACGGGAACTCCAGCACGCAGTAGTCCAGCACTTCAGGTATGGAGATGTTGTAGGTGAGGTTGCTTTTTTCGGAAAACTCGGCAAGCTTCTTTTCCATCACATCCCTTCTCTTGAGGATTTCCATCTGGAAGTTGTAGATGATGGAGCGGTCCTCCGCGGTTCCGGTTGAGTCTCTCAGGAAAGGCTCGTGCCTTCCGTCTTCCTGGGCTCTGGCAACAGGTCCCACATACGGAACGGACACGTCCACGTCCTTAGGGTAGAACATCGTGTAGCACATGCAGTTCTGGCCACCTTTGCTGATGCCGGTGGCTACCCATTTCCCGTAGAAGATATGGCTGAGGGCCTTCCTCACCTCGTGAAGGTCTGCGGCTTCCTGCTCCGCGGTCATATAGTCCCAGTTGAGGTTTTCCCAGGTAATCGTGGAGTCATCCTGCATGAAAGGCACGCTCTCGTTGAAATACCTGTGCTCCACCAGCACGAAGTTGCACTGCAGAAGGTACGCTACCTCTTCGTCATATCTCGGGTTAGCCCCGTACTTGGCGGTATATCCTTCGGTGATGATCACGGTAGGGGCCTTGAAGTTTGCAAAGCCCACTATCACCCTCTGCTTGAATAGTCCCTTCTCGGGATGCTTGTGGTCTATCGGCTGGGTGATGAACATCTTGTATTTAGCCTTCAGATGGCCCTGCAGCTGCTTTGCCACAGGAATTCTCTCTATGTCTGTAAATCTTGCCCACTGCTGGTCGGGCATCACATACCTGTTGCACCAGGCAAAGTCGTCCAGCACCAGGGAGTCCACATTGGAAGAGGCGAATCTCGGCCCTGCCAGATATCTGAGGCTATCCTCATTCTGGGCAAATGCGCTCCCGCAGCAAACAAGCAACATCATCGCTGAGGCAAATGCCACAGCAAAAGTTTTTCTCAAAGTCCTTATCTTCATTTCAAATGGTTTTAATCGCGATAATACTGTCAAAACAGAACAAATTTAATGATTTTCTGCTATTGGCAAAAAGCCCTATTTTGATGGAAAGCGAGATTTTTTAGTTTTGTCGCAGAAACAGAACAAATCTTATAAATAAAACGAGAAAATTCGTACTTTCATTAATGGCAGTGCTTGGTTTCGCTGGAACTACTGCTTTTGCCCAGACCTCCCTTTCCAAAGCCATTGCCGCCGGCAACAAGGTGTTTGTGCAGATTGTCAACGACAATGAGCATCCTCTTCCAGCAGATGAAGTGGCTGATGTTGTTCGTGAATTTTCAAATGCCGGCCAGTGGACTTCAGTGGAGACTGCAGAAGAGGCCGATTTCATTCTTCGTGTCGAGACCAGGAAGAAGGTGTTTTTCAACAGCCCTCGTACCTGGATGACTCTTTCCGTACTTGACAAGGAATCAAATGTTCTCTGGAAAGGAGGTCAGTTCAAGGCCGACGCCACCATGTTCAACGGTTATAAGTCAACCAACACCTGCATCCGCAAGGTGATAGAAAACGGTTTCTACAAGGAGCTTTTCAAGAAGGCAGGACGAAACGTGCCGGTAATAGAATAAGAACAATTCATAGTAATATTGGGCTCACCCAGCCTCGTGGATTCCATCAAGGTGAGCTCAATGGCAAAGTTTGATGGGTTTATCTGATATTTCGTGCCACATTTCCTAATTTATGGGAAACTTTTTCGATTTCTTTCCTAAAATTAAGGAAAGTTCTTATCTTTGCGAAAAAACAGAGTCATGACTATAAAAGAGACCATCAAATCGCTCATCGCCATCAAGCAACAGGAGATTCCTGTCGCATACAATCCTCGTGACGTTGAATTACCTATCAATTCAAAGAAGATAATTACTGTCGTGGGTGTCCGCCGATGTGGGAAATCCACACTGATGGAACTTTGTATCGAGCGTTTGTTAAAAGCGGGCATCAGTCCCAGGCAGATTGCCTGGATCGGCTTTGACGACGAGCGCTTTGATTCTATGCAGACCTCAGACTTCAATTCCATTCTTGAGGCGTATATGGAGATGTTTCCGGACATTCCCATAAAAGACGTCTACTTCTTCTTTGATGAGATTCAGCGGATCAAAGGATGGGAACTCTTTGTGCTGCGCCTTTCCAAGAATTACAGCAAGCATATCTTCATCTCGGGAAGCAACGCTGACATGCTCTCGGAAGAGTTGAATACAGCTCTTCGTGGTTGGCCTTTGGAATACAAGGAATATCCTTTGTCTTTCAAAGAGTATTGCCAGTTTACAGGTGTTCCTACTGATAGTTATCTTGAAAAGGACTTGGCTTTGATTCGCTCTTCCTTCGATTCTTTTGTTCGCGATGGGGGATATCCGGAAGTTGTGCTGGAGTCCAGCCGAGTAATGAAAGATAAACTACTGCAAGGTTATTTCAATGCAATGATCTTCAGGGATTTGATGGACCGCTATAAGTTATCTAACCCGGAACGTATCAAGTATGTTATTAAACGTTTGATGGCAGGAATGACCAAGCCTGCGTCAATCAATGCAATCTATAATGACATGCGTTCCCAAGGCAGAAAAGTGTCTAAAGACGATTTGTATGACATTGCCGATAAGACATGTTCCATCTTTCTCTTGTACAAAGTAACCAAGTTTGACCAATCTTTCAAGAAAGAAACAAGCGCCCTTCCCAAGTACTACTGTGTTGATAATGGTCTTCGCCAGTCAGTTCTTCTCCCCGGCAAGGACGATGACGGAATTCTTTTTGAGAACGCAGTGTTCCTTCATCTGTTGCGCAATCTTCCGGATGGTCATAAAATATGCTACTATCTTGGGGATAAGGAATGTGACTTTGTCGTCCAAAGCGATACGACGGTGAAGGAATTGATTCAAGTCTGTTGGGACATGAAAGAAAAAGAGACTCGCGATCGTGAAATAAACGGTATTCGTGAAGCAGCGTCTTTCACCGGTTGTAAGAAGATGACGATTGTGACTCACGAAGAGGAAGAGATTATCCAGGATACGCTTGGCACCATAAATATTGTGCCAGCCTGGAAATGGTTTTTAGGCCGCTGATTGTTGCGACAAGGCTTGATTTCGTGTAAACAATGTGTTCTGCTCCGTGTTCATCCTTTTATTATTGATAAAAAGCCGGTCGTATTATTGGGAGAACGCTCTGGACTTATAAGAAATACGCCAAGTATGCAGGTATATACCTGACCGATTCTTCATGGGCGTAATCCTTCGTATAAATCAGATATCGGTCATTAGTAATGCGAGAAGAGTATTTCAGATTCCATATCTTTTATTCTAGCAATGCGGATATAGCGTATATTCTAGCCTCCTCAAAATTTTATTTGAAGTTTTTCTCAAAATCCTCAAAAACTTGACGAGTCATTGCAATATGGAAAGGCTGAATCAAGGAGTTTTCATTAAGCGACTGAATCATAGCAATTTAGTCGCAGACGTTGCATTTTTTCCAACGAGTGTATCTGCTAACCAAAAATTGACCCATTTGCTAAAATAAAACTGACCCATATTCATTACTCCAAACTCAAGAATTTTGGTAACGTGTAATAATGCCATATTCTCTGATTTATGTCTATCGGCGGAAGGCTTGGATGCTGTTTGTACATTGGCTATTCGACATGTGACTAACCTCATCGGCACTCGTACCGGTCGCCGCACCGTCATCGTAAACACCCTATCCCTCGACATTACCCCGAACATTGTGACGAAATGGACCGGCCACTCCGACTACAAGGCCATGAAACCCTACATCGGCATCGTGGATTCCATCAAAGCGAGTTCAATGACGAAGTTTGATGGGCTGATTTAATCATCCCATACTAAGACTCCAGTCATAGACGGGCTGTACTTTGATATGGAAACCAGCCTGTTCAATCTCTTCGTAATTGTGATCGGTTAGAAGAAGCAGATTTTTGCAGCCGGTCGCTTTGGCTGCCATCAGAGCTCCATTGATTTCGCGCTTTCTGGTTCTCGGAGCTGAAATGTCATATGATACTTGTACGGCTTGTAGTACGTTATCGCCCTTGCAAACAATGAAGTCACACTCGCCCGAACGTTCCAGCATATAGTACAAATCCCATCCTTCAACCTTGCATTTCCTAAGAAGTTGGGCAAGAACGATAGTCTCTAGCCGCCAGCCCAAGTTGTCTCCGGAAAAAGCATCTTTCCGCTGATTCATCATTGCTACGTCAACTGCATAGACTTTCTCCTGTGTCGTTCTCACTTTGCTCTTGCGGGAGAATTTCTTTACGCCGGAGAGGAGGAATGCTTGCTTAAGATAGGAAACGTAGTTCTTTGCGGTATGCTCAGACTTGAAATGGAATAGTTCTGCAAGATCTGTTGTGACTACGGCGGTTGGCGAGACATTGAGCAGATGATGGGCCATCTGTTCGAAAGCTTCCTTGTAAGTCATCTTGTATCGCTTCTCAATGTCGCGCTTAAGGATGTTGTCCACCAAATCAGACACATAGGTCTTGGCATCGGTAATGGTCAGCAGCTCCGGAAAACCGCCCTGCTTCATATATTCGTCAAAAGCCCGGCGTCGAAGCCCTTCGGCCAACGTGGTCTTCTTCTGCGTATCAACGCCCGTCATCGTACAATATTCTTTGAATGAAAACGGATACAGGTGTATTTCTTTGTTGCGGCCGGAAAGATAAGTGGCCAGTTCACTACTGAGGAGTTTGGCGTTGGATCCCGTGATGATTACATGCATTTTGCGACGAAGCATACGGTTCACGAACAGATGCCATCCATCCACGTCTTGGACCTCATCCATAAACAAGTAGTGGAACTCGCCGTGAAGCTTGTAGAGGATTTCAAGTACGTCGTTGAGTTGGGAGGATTGTATACCCTCCAGTCGCTCATCGTCGAAGTCCACATAGCCATATTTAACTCCGGCAGCTTCCAGCGCTTGGAAACAAAGCGTGGATTTGCCGCAGCGCCGGACGCCAATTACGACCTGTGCCTGAGGGCTATTCATATCGATGAGATCCTGTTCAGGTCTCCGGCAGTAAGTCTCACTGCGTCTGGCTTCCAACTCTTCTAGCTGGTCTGCCAAAATAACTTCTAGAACCCGCTTGTCCAAGACCACCTCGTTCTTTTTCTTAGCCATAATTCAACATTTTTTATGGCACAAAGATAAGCATTTTCTGCTTAAATACGATATTCTACAGATTAGCAGAGGGGTAGAATACGATATTTTGCGTAGTATGGTGCCTTTTGAATACGATAAATTGGCATTTTATCGGATTTCGGATGTTATAGTGTCGCTGGATTCTACTCTGAAGTGCAACGCAATGAAGTCTGACAGTATAACTTTACTGTCATAAACAGAAAAGCGACAGAGGATGGGCTACAAGCATCACGGGCGCCGGAAACGAAGCGCTGCTACCCTACACGGATTTCAGCAAACTGACGGATAAGATGATTGAGGAGATTGAGTGGAAACTGAACAACAGGCCTCGCAAATCCCTCGGCTATCTGACTCCGTTGGAGTATTGTAAGAAAATGTTTAACTTTTACTTTGGAAGTCGTTGCACTTCTAATTAGAATTCACATACGATTATGCGAAGGCGAAGTTCACATAGCGATTAATACAGGAATCCGAAAAGCCAGAGAGGAATCTTGTTACCGCGACCGAACTCGACACCATCAATAGCCAGGAAGCTGTTCTCGACATCCTTGATCTGATTGAAACTCTTTTTGGGACCGCCCACCTCGAACAGATAGCGGTCATCTACGAGGAAATCACCTCTGTCCGGATAATTGACCTTGCACACGCGGCTTAACTGGTTGTAGAAAAAGGTTTCCCTGATTGTCCCGATCTCAGGAGTACTGGACAAGGCATACATCAGGTTGGGGTTGTCCAGGAACAATTTGTCGGGTGACGACATCTTCTTGACAGCCTTGACGCTGGTTTTGAGCTGTCCGATCAAAGCCGCCCTTTCCAACAAATCCAAGAGCTTGAGCCCCTGTTCGCGGTTGACCTCCAACTGGGTGTAGATATCTTCCATCTTCGGGATGAAAGGAACCTGCGCTGCGATGATATACAGCAACTTCTTCAGTTTCTGAACAGTTGCATACTCCACTTCCGAAACGGCGGGGATGTCCTGCTCGATAACCTGCTTGCATACCTCTGCGAGCCGTTCATCGAACCCTTCCGGGTCTTCTTTGTAGAAGGGATAGTAGCCCTGGCGCAGATAGTCATCGAAATAGTCAAGCACGTGGACCTTTTTCGTGATTTCAGTAGCGATTTCTACGTGTCGGGAGAGGATATCGTCCAAGCCGACCTTGTCCCAGGACAGGATACCCTCGAAGGCAAGATACTCCCGAAAGGACATCCCGTTGATGATATTCATTGTTGCCCGGCGTGACAGGTCTGCATTCCCTTCGTCAATCTGAAGCATCGAACTGCCCGTGAACACGACATTCAGGGAAGGATAGTTATCATAGATGTTTTTGATGCCCCACTGCCAATTCTTGTATTTGTGGACCTCGTCCAGGAACAGATGTGTCCCTCCGTGGATGTAGTGATACTCCACCAGGTCGTCCAGGCTGTTGCCGTTGAACCAGATATGGTCCAGCGAGGCATAAAGGACCTTGCTGTCATCGGGGAAGGCCTCCCGGATATGCTGCTTCAGCAGCGTGGACTTTCCCACGCCCTTTGGACCTTTGATGCCGATGATCCGGGGCTTCCAATTGATCCGGTCATAGATCTCGCGCTTGAAATCGAGGCTTACCTGGGAGACCAATCTATGTGAGTTTCTATACAGTACGTCAGGATTTAATTCCATAATAGATGCTTTAACGTCGAAGCAAATATACAAAACAATCTTGAAAGATTGAAATTTTGTTAAAAACAATCTTGGAGGATTGTTTTGATGCTGTCGCGACAAACTATTTTTAGTCTTTTAAAACCCTAGGAATCCTCAATGAGAAAGCGAAGTTCGCATGGGGATCAGGACAATTCAGGATCAATGCCCAGCTCACGACCCTTAAAGTTGCGAAGGTTACATATCAATTGGACGACAAGTCCGTCCTTGAGGTAAATGGCCTTCTTCTGGAAGTTCTTGCTGAGCATACATTGGGGTTAAGAAATACAAACTGGAGTTGAAGGAGGCCTTTTGTTGAATCTCTTGCCAACAACCAGGGCAACTTCTTTGACGGCTGGATGCAAAACCCAATGAGCGCCATGATCAGCTGCAACGATGGCTTCCGCCCGTTCTCTTTTTATCTGGAGGTGGTAAAGAGTAACAGTAGGTATACTCCGCGATTATAATATGTGAAAATCTCGAAATTTTGCACTCCAAAATAATTGTGCACATATATTGCACAATAGGTGAAGGATATTCGATTATTATTCGTATTTTTGGTGTTGCAAGTAACCCCCAAAAATAGAATTAATGGCAACAAATAAACATGCCATGATCAGGTATCAAGCACTTGATGCCTGCTTCTCGAATAAGTATAGGAAGTACTTTATTGAGGATCTTATAGAGGAGTGTAACACTGCTCTTGAGGCTTTCTATACCTCCAAAGAGGATAAAAAAAATGATGTTGAGTATTATGTGAAGAGGCGCACGATTTTCAATGACATAGCCTATATGGAGAGTTCAGAGGGCTGGAATGCTCCTATAAAGCGCTATTATGAAGGGCATCGGTGCTATTACAGATACGAAGATGAAAACTTCTCTATTAATAAACGGGATTTTTCTGAGGCGGAGCTTAATAAATTGGACGAGGCTCTTATAATGCTCAACCGCTTTAGTGGCGACGCTAGATTTGAGTGGGTGAGTGAGTTTATCGCCAATTTCGAAGACAAACTTGGTCGCAAAAAAAACACAGCTCCAGTCATTGGGTTTGAAAAAAATCCTTTTTTGACAGGGTTGGAAAACCTCTCAGTTCTATTTAATTACATTGTAAACAAGCAGGTATTAAGGATAACCTATAATCATTTTACTCAGGGCAAAATGATATACGTTATGCATCCATACTACCTAAAGCAGTACAATAATAGGTGGTTTTTGTTTGGCATTACTGAGAAAGAAAAGACAGTGCTAACTAATCTTCCTCTAGACCGCATTGTTAAAATAGAGCCCGTAAGTATTTCTTATATCCCTAATACAACTTTTGACTTTGAGGAATATTTTGATGATGTTGTCGGTGTCTCTGTTCCTCGTTCCGGAGAGCCTGAAACAGTTGAACTGAAATTTGATAAGAAACGATTTTCATACATTCTTACAAAACCTCTTCATCCATCTCAAATAGTCCTTGACAAAGATAAATGTATAGTGCAGATACTGGTGTTTCGTACGCTAGAACTAGAGTCTCTTATTTTATCTTTTGGTGACAATGTTGAGGTTCTAAAACCGGCAACTTTACGAAGACAGATAAAACAAATATCAGCAAATATGAGTAATAAGTACAATTGTGCAAAATGAGTGCACAATAGCTATATATTTTTGTCCCCGAAATCTAAATACATCAAGATTAGATGATACAGAGCGAAGCACAACTCGAGCAGCAGTTCCTGGAAAAACTGCAGGAAATGAAATACACCTATCGTAGCGATATCCGCAACTTGGATGCGCTCGAGAAGAATTTCCGTCAGAAGTTTGAACGACTGAACTTCGTTTCTCTCTCTGACGACGAATTCCGCAAGCTCCTGCAGGAGAACATAACCTCAGACGTGTTCACGGCCGCAAAGCGCCTCCGTGAGAAGCAGACATTCACGCGTAACGACGGTACGACCTTCGATTATAGTCTGGTGAATCTTCGCGACTGGTGCAAAAACGACTACGAGGTGGTGAACCAGCTCACAATTAACACCGCAAATAGCCACCATAGATACGATGTCATCATCCTCATCAATGGTCTACCCCTGGTCCAGATTGAGTTGAAGCGCCACAGCGTTTCTCCGATGAAGGCGGTTGAACAGATCGTAAACTACAAGCAGGATCGTGGCAATGGGTACACCAACACGTTGATGTGCTTCATGCAGTTGTTTATCGTCAGCAATGGCGGCAGCGACACCATGTATTTCGCCAACAACAACGACGAGCATTTCCATTTCGATGCGACCAACAACTATCTTCCGGTCTATCATGCCGCAGATCAGGACAACCATAAGATAGCCGAGTTATTTAACTTCAGCGATATGATGCTGCATAAGACGGCTTTAGGCCGTCTCCTCAGCCGCTATATGGTACTGGTCGAGACAGAACGGAAGATTCTCGTTATGCGCCCCTACCAGATTTACGCGGTGGAGAGCATCGTGAACTCGGTGTCGGAAGACAGCGGAAATGGTTTTATTTGGCACACTACCGGCAGTGGCAAGACCCTCACAAGCTTCAAAGCTTCCACGCTCCTGAAGTTCGACCCCAATATTGAGAAATGTGTCTTTGTTGTGGACCGTAAGGACCTGGACAAGCAGACACGTGACGAGTTCAACAAGTTCCAGGAAGGCTGCGTCGAGCAAAACGTCAACACAGCGGCATTGGTAAGTCGTCTGGAAAGTACTGACTATGCAGACAAGGTCATCGTGACAACCATCCAAAAACTGGGAATCGCCCTTGACCCTTCAAACAAGAATCGCTTTTACCAGAGGTTAGAGCGACTCAAAGACAAGCGCATCGTTTTCATCTTCGACGAATGCCACCGCAGCCAATTCGGTGAAAATCACGCTGCCATTAGGAACTTCTTCCCTAAGGCTCAGCTCTTCGGCTTTACCGGTACTCCGATATTCCAAGAGAACAGTAGCTATACCCGTATCAACGGCCAGCAAGCAGAGTATGTTACAACCGAGGACGTGTTCCAGAAATGCCTGCACCAGTACACCATTACGAACGCCATCACTGACAACAACGTTCTCCGTTTCAAGGTGGAGCACTATGGTAATACCGATGCTGACGGAAAACCGATAAAGGATCCACTGAATATCTGGCAAATCGTAAAACATATTCTCGACAACCACAACACCCTCACGGCAAACAGGCGATTCAACGCCCTGCTTGCAACGCCTTCCATCCCGGAAGCCATTATCTTCTACGATATTTTCAAGGAGTTGCAGGATGCGCTCGTTAAAGAGAATCCGGACTACGAGCCGCTCAACGTCACAGCCGTATTCACGCCCCCGATGCGCAATAACTCGGACGAAGACCTGCCCCAGGAGGAAGCCGATAACCAGGAGAGCCCTGAAGAGAACAAGAGCGAACTGGCAAAAATCATTGACGACTACAACGCGAAGTTCGGCACCAACTTCAGTGTTGACCTCTTCGACGAATACTATCGTGACGTGCAGGGGCGCATAAAAGACCAGAAGTATCCCAACAAAGACCTTCCGCACAGCAAGAAGTTAGACGTGGTTATTGTTGTGGAGATGATGCTCACCGGCTTTGACAGCAAGTTCCTGAACACGCTTTATGTGGCCAAGGACCTCAAGTGGCACGGCCTTATCCAGGCATTCAGCCGCACTAATAGAATCCTCGATGGCACTAAGCCTTACGGAAACATTATCTGTTATCGGGACCTTGAGAAGGAGATGGATGATGCCATGGTTCTCTTCAGCGGCTTCGACCGTGACAAAGGCAAGGAGTATTGGTTGGTGGAATCTCCCGAGTCCGTCGTGGAGAAGTATAAGAACGCCATCACTCAGTTGCAGGCAGTAATGAACGGGATGGGGCTGGAATGTAAGCCTGATGAAGTGGTCAACATCCCCCAGGGAGAGAACACCAACAACTTTATAGACGCCTTTAAGGATGTGCAGCGCCTGTCCATCAAGTTGGACCAGTACGTAGATCTGCCCGAAGAGCTCAAAACAGCAATCGAAACCGCTATGCCGGAAGACACCCTGCAGCAGTTCCGCACAGCTTATCTTGACCTTGCCCGCCGCAGGCGCAACGAGAAAGGTACTCAGTCAAGGGAAATACCGGAGGATGAACCCGACTTCGAGCTTTCCCTGTTCAGTTCTGCTCTGGTCGATTACGACTACATAATGAAACTGCTAGCAAAATACACCGATACGCACTTTGAGAAGGTGAAGATTACCAAGGAGCAGCTCCTGGAGATTCTTTCCAGCAGTGTGGACCTGATGAACGAGCGCGATTACTTAAAGTCCTTTATTGAGGAGGAGCTTCAGAAAGGTAGTGGCGTGAGTGAAGTGGAGATTCGGGAACGCTACAAGGCTTACAAGGATAAGATGCTCAACCAGAAGATTGTTTCCTTCGCCGATAAATATGGGATTGCTACCGCGGACCTCGAAGCGTTCTTTGTCGAAACGGTTAAACTTCGTCGTCTTGATGAAGATGCCTTGCGAGATTTGCTAAGTCACATAGAGAATTGGAAGTTTCGCAAAGCCGCCAAAGAAGAATTACTCGCACGATTAGCTCCGTTGTTTGCAATGATGACCAACGGCGGAACTATTGAGGGACTAAACGCATACGTGAAGTAATATAAAATAGCATATGGACAGCAAAATTAAAAATATCGGTTCTCCTCAGCTTCGTTTCCCGAGTTTTCATGGAGATTGGGTGGAAAAGAAGTTAGGGGACTTCTTTGAATTACGTAATGGATATGCCTTCAAAAGTGATTCTTACGTAGAGCGTGGCAAATACAAAATAATTACGATATCAAATGTCCAAAATGGCAAACTTGATATTAGTAATTGTAAATGTATAGACCAATTGCCGTCGAATATAGCTAAGCATCAATTGCTAAATATTGGAGATATTATCGTGTCAATGACTGGTAACGTAGGCCGTGTTTGCATTGTTGATAAGCCGAACTGTCTCTTAAATCAACGTGTTGGCCTTTTGGAACAGATTGATAATTCTATCTCTAGATCATACCTATACAGTTTGATTAATTCTGCGCAGTTTGAATCTGCAATGATTAAAAGCGGACAAGGCGCGGCTCAAGCAAATATATCGAAAGACAGTATAGAATCTTTCCCCATCCTACTTCCGCCTACGATTGGAGAAGAGGAGAAGATTGCATCCTGCCTAACAGAAATTGATAAGATGATCACATCCCAGTCACAGGAAGCAGAAGCTTTAGCAAACCACAAGAAGGGGCTTCTTCAACAGATCTTCCCTCGATCTGGTGAATCAATTCCAAGACTTCGTTTCCCCGGTTTCAATGGTGCATGGGAAGAGAAACCATTGTCGCACTTCTTGTACGAGCACAAGACAAAAAGTGATGGGAAGTGTGAGGTCCATTCGGTTTCTGTAGCAAAAGGTGTCATCAACCAGGTTGAGTATTTAGGGCGTTCGTTTGCAGCAGCTGACACATCAAAATATAATTTGGTTAAACCGAATGATATCATCTATACAAAAAGCCCCACGGGCTCTTTTCCGTATGGCATCATCAAGCAGAATAAGAATCCATACAATGTTATTGTTTCGCCATTGTATGCGGTCTATACACCTGTTAGCAAATACTTGGGCTACATCCTTGATTCGTATTTCGAGAACCCGGTAAATACGAACAACTATTTGTCATCTTTGGTGCAGAAGGGGGCTAAAAATACTATTCAGATTTCGAACGACACTTTTGTTTCGAAATCGATGCGGTTGCCTAGCGACCCTGAAGAGCAAAAGAAGATTGCAGAATGCCTGATGGCAATAGACGACAATATAACTGCTTCTATTGCGAAGCTAGATGCATTGAAAGCCCATAAAAAGGGATTAATGCAGCAATTGTTTCCTCAGGATAACCAATAAAAAGGGGTATTTATGGCATACAACGACGTTATTATTAAAGCTCTACGCAAGAGTTTCGAAGTGGATGATAGGGATCAGTTCACAAACTGTGCGCTGGTCTTTGCATACAACGGCACAGGAAAAACACGCCTGTCATATGATTTCGCCCATTATGGACGTAGTGAGGATACTCCTCAGCACACGCTGTATTATAACGCATACACAGAGGACCTATTTACATGGGATAACGACCTTGAAAACAATACTGATCACCATCTGCTAATAAATCAAAACTCTGCTTTAATTCAAGGTCTAGCAGGCTCAAACTTCAGTGAACCGCTTCGCAAGTACTTGCAGGTTTTCACGGATATTGATTTTGAGTTCCATTATGATGAGGAAAATTCAGAAATTCCTGATTACGTAGTCTTTAGTAAAAAGATAAAGCAACGGGAAAGAGTGAATGGCGTATGGACTGAATTCGAGAGCGAGATAGAGAACATAAAAATCTCTCGTGGAGAGGAACGCTTATTTGTCTGGTGCTTCTTCCGCTGCATTATCGACCAGGTTCTTGGTGGTATTGATGCTTACAAAAACATAGAGTATATCTATATAGATGACCCGATGTCGTCTCTCGACGACAATAACGTAATAGCCTTTGCTGAACAGTTATATAGTGTTATTCGTGGACAGATTAAGCAAGAGATTGATGCATCTCGTGCCGGAAGGAGAGATTTCCGGCGCATTAAGTTTGTTGTTTCATCACACCACGCGCTTTTCTTCCATACGATGCTTCATGGCTTGTCTGCTGACAGGAAACTCGGTAAGTATTACCTAAGTCGTGACAAACAGACAGACAGATTGGTTCTAAAGAGTATGAGCGACAGTACTCCTTTCTATTACAACGTTGCCATGATGAGTGAGATACAGCGGGCAATTAAGACAGGGAAACTTTATACCTATCACTTCACAGTGCTCCGCAGCGTTATGGAGAAGATAAAGGAATTTTTCGGTCATAATGACTTTGGCTACATACTTGAGGGCATTACTTATAGGGGCGATGTTCTGCAGCAAGATGAATTGGCTGAGTTCTACTCACGTGTCGTGAACGTTTTGACACATCAGGGCTCTATGTTCTCACCGACACTAATGAACGACGATAATAAAGAGCTTGCGACCACATTATTCAATCACCTAGTCAAGAAATACCAGTTCATTCTCCCCGATCTGAACGATTTCCACAGTGAGGCGTATATTGCAGCTCATTCTGACAGATAAGATATTGAAAACGAGAGTAATAGAAACAAAAACAAAATAGAACAATGGAAAAAACAGCGAATATCCAGCTGACTAAGCAAGAGAAAGAGCATCTGTTTCGCGCCCTTTGGAATGTGGCCGATGTGTTACGCGGAGCTATGACAGCGGACAATTTCCGCGACTATATGCTTTCGCTACTCTTTTACCGCTATATCAGCGCCCGCTATGAAACAGCAGCACGCCTTGAACTTGGGAGCGATCTACCTGCAGACAAGCCTCTCTACGCCTGGTACGAAGAGAATGAAGCGGACATAGCAGAATTCGAGGATATGATGCTCAAGGGTACGCATTATATCATTAAACCCCAATATCTGTGGAGCGCTATCTATGAGCTGGCACGCACACAAGATGATAGCCTCCTTACGGAACTGAAAGACAGTTTCCGCCACATCGAAGAGGAGTCATTCAAGGGCGCCTTCAAAGGGCTTTTCTCCGAAATCAATCTTGATAGCGAGAAGCTCGGTAAAGACCGAGCCGCCCGCAACAAGATGATGTCCAATGTCATCTCCAGGCTTGAAGAAAAGCTGATTGAGTTTGATGGGAAGGGCGACATACTCGGGGATGCTTACGAATACCTCATCGGCCAGTTCGCTGCCGGTAGCGGTAAAAAAGCGGGCGAGTTTTACACGCCTCAGCAGGTAAGCACAATCCTGTCCCGTATCGTCACACTCGACTGTCAGGACCCTTCCACTGGACATAAGAACGAATTGAGGAGCGTGCTCGATTTTGCCTGTGGTTCTGGTTCATTGTTGCTTAATGTCAACAACCAAATGAAGGAGCACGGCGGCAAGATTGGCAAGATTTACGGCCAAGAAAAAGAGGTCACCACCTTCAACCTTGCCCGAATGAACATGCTTCTCCACGGTCTGCACGACTCGGAGTTCGAGATTTTCCACGGCGACACTCTCACCAACGACTGGTCAATGCTCAAGGACAGCAATCCAGTAAAGCCTGTAGAATTTGATGCCGTGGTGGCTAATCCTCCTTTCAGCCTCAAATGGGAACCCGATGATGAGACCTCAAAGGACTCTCGTTTCCAGAACTATGGTGTCGCTCCAAAGAGCGCTGCGGACTTTGCCTTCCTGCTGCATGGTTTCCACTACCTGAGCGGCAGTGGCACAATGGCTATCATCCTGCCTCATGGTGTCCTGTTCCGTGGCGGTGCCGAGGCTTCTATCCGGCAGAAACTCCTCACCGACGATAACATAGACTGTATCATCGGTCTCCCAGCAAACTTGTTCTACTCCACCGGTATCCCTGTCTGCATCATTGTGCTGAAGAAATGCCGCAAGAGTGATGATGTGCTCTTCATTAACGCTGCAGAGTACTACACAAAGGACAAAAAGCAAAACACCCTTTTGCCGGAGCATATCGACAAGATAGTAGAAACATATCGTGAGCGCAAAGAGGAGGACCGCTATAGCCGTAGAGTTTCCTTACGTGAGATTGCAGAAAACGACTATAACCTCAATATCACCCGGTATGTCAGTCTGGCGCAGGAAGAGGCTCCTGTTAACCTGTCAGAGAATCATGACAAACTTGTCAAAATAGAAGAGAACTTGGCTGCATCTCGGGCTAAGTTAAACGGCTATCTTAGAGAACTTGGGCTGAAAGAAATATAGCCATTTTTATTGTGCAAATACGTTGCATAATTACACCTTACCTTTGTACCGTCATCAGGAAAAGCCCTGTTGACGGTATTTTTTGATAACCCTAAGAACAAGAAAAGATATGGCTACTTTCCGCGACCTTCTCTACTCTCTCCAGAACCTCACCAATGCTCAGCTTGATCAGGAGATCAAGATAAACTCCACCGGCTATTGTACCGAAGTACCTGTAGACATTGATGGCTATTCTCCCTTCTCTGGTAAGATTGAGCTTGCGATTTCGATGGGAAACGTTATATATGAGGAGGGCGCTGATTCACCGCAGTGTGGCAGTGGTTTCTGTGGATGCTCTGACACCGAAGAATGGGATATCCCAGCAAACGAACTGGAGGCCGGTCTTGAGCCTGGCGAACAGTTGTACTCCAAGGAGGCTGTAGTTCTCGGCCCTGGACTCCCTTACATCCGAATCGCAAATTTGCATGATTGATTTTATTATGCAAGTCTATTGCACAATACTATCTTACCTTTGTATTGTAATGAAAAACAGACATAATTAAACCATAAAAACAAACAAAAACATGCGAGAGCTCAAATGCCCCAAGTGCGGAAATGTGTTTTCCGTGGACGAAGCCGACTACGCTTCCATCGTCAATCAGGTCAAAGGCGCCGAATTCGACGCCGAGGTTAATCGCCGTATCGCCGAACTGCATCACCAGCAGGAAGCGGAAGAGAAGGCGCGTGCTGCTACAGCAGAAAAGGCTCACCAGAGCGAGCTGTTCAAGAAGGATCAGGCCATCAGCGCAAAGGATGGCGAGATTGCCCGGCTGAAAGAACAGATTTCAGCGATGGGTGACCGTCAGAAGCTCGCTGTGGGAACCGCAGTGGCCGACAAGGATAAGGAGATCGCTGCCCTCAAGGCTGCCATCAACAAGGGTTCCCAGGACCTGGAGATTGCTGTGCTGAAGGAGCGCCAGCAGGCGAAGGAGGCCGCCCAGGCCAAAGACGCCGAGATCGCAGAACTCCGTTCGCAGGCCAAGCTCGCAGCATCAGAGGCCTCACTCCGTGAGAAACAGATGCAGGCCGAATACGAAGGCAAACTGCAGGTGGTCAAATCCGAGGCCGCTTCCCGTCTGCGCGTTGCGGAAGAAGAGGTTGAACGCCTCAAGGATTTCAAGACCCGCCTGTCTACCAAGATGGTTGGCGAAAGCCTGGAGGTCCACTGTAGCACCGTTTTCGAAAGCGAACTGCGCGCTCTGCTTCCGAACGCCTACTTCGAGAAGGACAACGACGCCTCTGGTGGCAGCAAGGGAGATTTCATCTTCCGTGACACCGAGGATGGTCAGGAGTACATCTCCATTATGTTCGAGATGAAGAACGAAATGGAGGATACTGCCACCAAGCACAAGAACGAAGACTTCTTCAGGAAGCTCGATGCAGACCGCAACGCCAAGGGTTGTGAATACGCAGTGTTGGTGTCTCTTCTGGAGCCGGAAAGCGAGCTGTACAACGGTGGTATCGTGGATGTCTCCCATCGCTACCCGAAGATGTACGTCATCCGTCCCCAGTTCTTCAAGGCCATCATCACCCTCCTGGTGAACGCCGCCAAGAAGACCATCGATTACCAGCGCCAGCTTGCAATCGCACGCAGCCAGAGCATCGATGTGACCAACTTCGAGGGCCAGCTGGAAGCCTTCAAGGACGCCTTCGGCCGCAACTATCGCCTCGCAAGCGAGAAGTTCAAGACCGCCATCGACGAGATCGACAAGTCCATTGCCCATCTCCAGAAGATCAAGGACGCCCTCATCGGCTCAGAGAACAACCTCCGCCTTGCCAACGACAAGGCTGACAACCTCACCATCAAGCGGCTCACTCGTGGCAATCCCACGATGAAGGCCAAGTTCGATGAGGCCAAAAAGAATCAGCTGGACGAAGGACCAGAAGTCCAGGAGCCTTAGATGATGCTGGCTAGTACTTGGGAATGTAGTCGGTTTTTCCACTGACGGCATCATCCAAGATCGCTTCCACAAAATCGTCGGCTGCAAGGTTCAGGGTTGTTTCTTGGACCTTGCTTTCGTATTCGAACTTCACCTCACGAATCCTGACCGGCCCCCAGTACCGGGACTCCACCCAGCCATCTTCGAATGGGAAGATTCTCTCTGTACCTGGCTCTGGATTCTCCGGAAGTTGCCGTTCGAGTTCTTCAAGGGAGGATATCTTCTTTCCTTTGGCGTTCCTGGTAAAGTGATCCTTCGTCTCAATGGGGAGATGAGTAGCAGTTTTCCAGTAATCGGCTTTCTCGAACTGGAAGCTCGCATAGAACTTGCGTATCTTGTTCAGATCGAAATTATGATCTTTAACCCATTCGTCATCAAAGAGGTAAAGAGTGTGCCTGATATCGGCATGGACAACGGTTGTGATGGAGCCAATAATATCATTCCATCCCGGCCGGCGTAACTCCTTCAAAGAAATGCCGTATTCGGCTGCATATTTCTTAGCACCTTCTTGGAATCCCATTTTGGAGACCATAATGCCATTGACATTGTTTAGGTCAGAAAGAACGCCTTGGAAATCGCGCACTTTGCCCACAGGAACCAGCGAATCGTAGTTCTTGCACTCAATGGCCACCCGGTGCATATTGCCGGCAATCTCATATTCCCAGTAAACATCTATCTGATGCTCGCAACCAGACTTCCCTTTCAACTTCACATTATGCTGCACCGTCGTTGGCTTGAGGACATCATTATCCACAAGCTTTTGATAGATTCTTTGGGTGAAAAGTTCGAAATCCGTGCTCGGGTTCATAATCAAACCTCTTTAATCCTGCATTCAAAGTTAGGAATAAACCTTAACATCACGAAATTGGACGTCGAAACAAAGCCTTCAATCTGCGTATAACGGTGAGACCCTATTTTTAGTTCAGATTGTCGATTTTGGGGATACTTTTTACTAAAACTGCCTTGCAGAACGTTCTGCAAGGCAGTTCAGCGGAGAAGACGAGAATCGTAATCGGAAAAATCGCTGAGCTAAAACATACTCTCCTTATTTCTAACAATTTTACACGGATGTTTCCAGTTGTCTGTTCTGTCATTCATTGATTTTTGGAGAGTTGTTTAGGATATTTTTGTGATTTGTCGGGGTTGGCAGACAGGGTCAAATTTACCGCTTGACATCGGCCAAAAGTTGCAGAATAATGCAACCTTTGTTACTTTTGCGATGGAATGGTTAATAGAAATCGATAAAGCAAAGCAAGGCGAATAAAGAAAGCATATTATGAGAAATCATGTAAATGACAACAAGATAAGAGATTATGATAGTGTGTTGGATGCTGAGTTTGGAGCTCCTGGCAGTGAGGAAAGAATCAAGGCAGAAGAACAGGCTTATGCGTTCTATTCAGGGCAGGTCCTTAAGGATGCCCGTGTGGGAGTAAAAGTGACTCAAAATGAACTGGCCTCCAGAATAGGGAGTTCCAAAAGCTATATTTCCAAGATAGAGAACGGAGTAATGACACCAAGTGTAGGGACATTCTACCGGATAATAAATGCCCTTGGCCTTCAGGTGGAAATAACCAGGGCCAGGAAGTAGATGAAAGAATCGCTGAGCTAAAACTTAATCTTACTTAACGCATCTTCAATCTCAGGGCCACGGATGTCGTTGGCGATGATGTTGCCCTGTGGGTCGAAGAGGATGATTGTAGGGATACCGTTGATGTCGAATCTTTCAGTAAAGATCTGGGCAGGGTCAAGGAGCTGAGGATAGTAGATGTGGAGTTCTTTCATGGCAGCCTTGGTGTCGTTGAGGGCATCGTTGACAGGAATGCCAAGGACGATGAGGCCTTTGCTGCGGTACTTGTTGTAGGCAGCAACCACATTAGGAGTCTCCTTGCGGCAAGGACCGCACCAGGAAGCCCAGAAATCAATGAGGGTGTAGCTGCCGTTGCCGACAAAATCAGAGAACGAGCCGGTTGAGGTCCGGAAGGTGCCATCCTCAAAAAGACAGATGACGGAAGAAGCCAATGTGTCGGCAGTGCTGACCAGATGCTCGTACTGGCCGGTCAGGTGAGGGTCAGATTTGATGATGGAGCCACCCTCGCTGTAGAGGGAAAGGAAATCCTCGGGAGAGATGGCCGGAGTCATAAGGCTCAGGGCCTGGAGGCCGAGAGCGTCTTCTTTATGCTCGAGATAGACACTGCGGCAATGATCGGCGATGGCCTCGAGGGCGGTGCTGTCGCCGTAAGAATCCATGAAGGTGATTAAAGCCCACTGCTGGAGATTTTGGAGCTCATAGGAGAGAGGGCTGCCCTCGGTTGAAATGTTGTCGTCTTTTACGGAGACAGTGATTTTCCAGGAATCCGGAATCAGGTTGATCGGGTCGTAGCCTTCACCCCGCAGGATGGAAACGCCGGTGTAAGGGTTGAAAGGGCAGGTCAGGGAGAAAGCCCCGCCGGTGACCTGGGAGGCGTCTATGGTGTCTCCCTTTATGTTGACAAGGTAAACTATATCGACAGAATCGGAAATGTTGCCGGTGATGACGGTTTCTCCGGAATCGCAGGCGCAGAAAGCGATGGCCGCGGCAAGGCAAAGGACGAGTTTTTTCATAATCTGAGGTCTGTTGTGATATTCAAGGATATCTGTTGTGGTGTTCAAAGATAATGAAATCTTGTAATCAGGAGTATGTCCGCGATTTTTCCTACTTTTGTACGATTGACAGAAAAAAGTAAAAAAGATATAGATCATCCGATGAAGAACTTTGTAGAAGAACTCAAATGGAGAGGCATGATCCAGGATATCATGCCGGGAACTGAAGAAAAACTCATGGAAGGCCCGCAGGCAGCATACGTTGGAATAGATCCAACAGCAGACAGCCTGCATATAGGTCACCTGGTTAGCGTTATGATACTCAAGCACTTCCAGAAGTGCGGGCACAAACCATTCGCTCTGGTTGGCGGTGCTACGGGAATGATTGGAGATCCGTCTATGAAGAGCGCGGAGAGAAACCTGCTGGATGAGGAAACCCTGCGTCATAACGTGGAGTGCATAAAGGCCCAGCTGGGGCGGTTCCTGGATTTTGAGAGCGATGCTCCGAACAAGGCGGAGCTGGTGAACAACTATGACTGGATGAAAGACTATACGTTCATCAATTTCATCCGCGATATAGGAAAGCACATCACCGTGAACTACATGATGGCAAAGGATTCCGTGAAGAAAAGACTGAGTACGGAATCTCGTGAAGGAATGTCTTTTACGGAGTTCAGCTACCAGCTTCTGCAGGGCTATGACTTCTTGTGGCTGTACGAGCACAAGGGATGCGTGCTGCAGCTTGGCGGAAGCGACCAGTGGGGCAACATCACTACCGGAAGCGAACTGATCCGCAGGATCCTTGGCAAGGAAGCTTTTGCAATGACATGTCCGCTGATAAAGAAGGCGGACGGAACCAAGTTCGGAAAGACCGAGAAGGGAAACATCTGGCTGAGTGCCGAATATACAAGCCCTTACACGTTCTATCAGTTCTGGCTGAATGTCAGCGATGAGGATGCAGAAAGATACATCAAGATATTCACGATGCTGCCGAAGGAGGAGATAGAGGCCGCCATCGCCGAGCATCGTCAGGATCCGGGCAGACGAGTGCTGCAGAAGATCCTGGCAAAGGAAGTTACGATAATGGTGCACGGACAGGCAGAGTACGACAAGGCTTTGGACGCATCCAACATCCTCTTCGGAAAGGCTACCAGGGAGGCTCTCCAGAACCTGGACGAGAAGACCTTCCTGGCTGTGTTTGACGGAGTTCCGCAGTTTGCCCTGCCAAAGGACAAGCTCTCATCTCCGATTCTGGATCTGCTGGCTGTGGACACCCAGGTGTTCCCGTCCAAGGGCGAGGCCCGCAAGATGATCCAGGCCAACGGACTGAGCATAGACAAGGAGAAGTTCACGGATATCAACGGAACCCTCTCCGAGAACCATCTGGTCAACGGCAAGTATGTGCTGGTACAGAAGGGCAAGAAGAATTACTACATCCTTAAATTCGAATAGTTTATGGAAGAGGTCAGCAAACGAGTGCAGAAAGTTCAGCGCGAGGTGCAGAGGCATCTGGCGGAGATAGTGCGCAGCAAAGGCATGGCGTTTTTCGGCGGTGCCCTTGTTACTGTCAGTGAGGTGAGGATGAGTCCGGACCTTTCATACGCAAAGGTTTTCATAAGCTGCTTCCCGTCAGAGAAGCGGGCTGACGTGATGAAGATCCTTGAAGACAAGGCCAAAGCTATACGTGGCGACCTGGGGCGGATTGTGGCAAAGCAGCTGAGGATTGTGCCGGAGCTGGCATTCTTTGAAGATACTACACTGGACTATGCCCAGCACATAGACGATGTCCTTGCCCGGGACCCGGTAAGGTCTGAGGATGAAAGTGAAGAAGGCAAGGAAGAATAACCGCCGGGAAGAATGATATGCATCTGCCTTCCTTCATAGCCCGCAGATACCTTTTTTCAAAGGCTCACCGCAATGTGATAAACATAATATCCATTGTGAGTGCAGTGGCTATAGGAATCGGGTGTATGGCCCTGATAATCATACTTTCCGTATATAACGGATTCGACAATCTTGTCGAGTCTGCCTACAACAGCTACATACCCGATTATGTCATAGAACCCGCCAAAGGCAAGACCATATTCCTCAGCGATGAGGGAGTAAAGGCCGCAGTCAAGGAATTGCAGGAAGGCTTGGCGGTGGAAAGCGGAGGTCGTGATGCAGGTTCCGCTGTCTGCATATATCCCGTTCTGGAAGAGACAGTATATGTGCAGTATGATGTGGTTCAGTCTATTGCCCGGATAAAAGGAGTCCCTGCCGGGTATGATTCTCTGAAGCGGTTGCAGGACAACATCGTGGACGGGGATTTTGAGCTGTCTTTCGGCGACCTGCCGAGGGCTGTGGTGGAAGATGGCCTGGCGATAAGCCTGATGCTGAGGCCGCAGTTTTCCACTCCGCTGGAAATCTATCTGCCTTCCAGGACCGAGAACATATCGCTGATGATGCCTCAGAGCAGTCTGCTTTCCAGGGATATTCGTCCATCCGGAATCATCCAGCTTTCTTCCACAGATGACAAGGGGATCATCTATGTTCCGGTGGATATAGCCCGTGAGCTGATGGAATACGGAGAGAAAGAATGTACGAAGATAGAAGTGTTTGTGGAAAATGGCGCAGATGCCAATGGTGGAGTTTCTGAGTTTAAAGGTTCCCGCAAAGCAAAGGCCGCCGTCAGCAAAGCAAGAAAAGCCCTTGGAGAGAGCTGTGTGCTCAAAGACCGCTACCAACAGAACGAGACCGTTTACAAGATGATGAGGGCAGAGAAGTTCGCAATCTATATGATACTTCTGTTTGTGGTTGCGATTATATCGGTGAACCTCCTCTCCAGTCTTTCAATGTTGATAATTGAGAAGAAGGAAGATATCGGGACATACCAGGCTATGGGGATGAAAGACAGCACGATACGGAAGACTTTCTTGCTGCACGGGTGGCTGGTCTGCATTTCCGGCGCGCTTGTCGGAATCATTGTGGGGCTGATTCTTTGCTGGATACAGCACAGGTGGGGCGTGATACCTCTTCCGGGAAACTTTTTGGTGAACAGCTATCCGATAGAGGTTAAGCTGACCGATGTCCTCCTTGCCCTTGTGTCCGTAGCAGCTGTTGGGTTTGTAATGGCATACATTCCAACCAGAAGCATCAGCCGGGGTTGATTTGAGAAAAGAAAGATTCAATTGTTAAAATATTATCGCGATGAAAAAAGCAGTAAAGACTCTTGGCATTGTTGTCATTTCGGCTGTTATTCTCAGCTGCAGGAACAACTCCGGAAACAATCCGGCTGAAGGTACAAAAGACACCGTAGCCAATGCCGCACCATCAGCGGCACAGGTTGTGGAACAATCTGAGACACAGCAGATAGACACTCTTGCGGTATTTGACACAATCAATGGAATGTTGAAATCTCTTAAGGAGGAACAACTGTGGTCTAAAGAAATTTTCACCCCGTCTTATTATGAGGTTTGCCAGAAGCTGAATGAGTTCTCAGACGGGGACTCTCTTTGGGAGCTTGGCAGTATCCAGGAGGTAATGTCAGTGGAACTTACAGATGTAACAGAATTCAAGATGCTTGACCCCACCCACGCGGAAGCTGAGGCTATGCTCGAGTGCAAGGATATAGATTCAGAAAACAAGGGAACGGAGTTCCGCACTTTGAGCCTGGTGCTTGAAGGCGGAGCTTGGCTGATAGATGATGTGGCTGGCTCAAAGCAAGATAAGATACAAGCCGTTGCTGAACACGAGGCATCATCCAAATAATATATGGCGAGTTTCAACGATTTTCTCTGGACATACATCCTTGTGGCTGTGCTGCTTGGCTGTGCCGTCTGGTTTACTCTGCGAACCCGTGGAGTCCAGTTCCGGATGATAGGAGAGATGTTCCGTCTTCTTGGCGGCAGCCGCAAGAGCGGATATCGTGATATCGACAGGGCACGTGCCGTAGCAGGCAACAAGAGGAAGATCTCATCCTTCCAGGCTTTTGCCGTATCTCTGGCTTCCAGCGTGGGAACCGGTAATCTGGCCGGTGTCGCCATAGCCATTGCGGTTGGAGGGCCAGGGGCGGTTTTCTGGATGTGGGTTATCGCTATAATGGGAGCGGCCACGGCTTTTGTGGAGGCTACCTTGGCCCAGCTTTTCAAGCAGAAATCCGAAGGAGGTTTCATAGGAGGACCGGCATATTATATCCGCCGAGGTTTGAAGAATCCTTACCTTGCAGCATTGTTTGCGGTTCTTCTGACCGTCACTTTCGGGCTGAGCTACAATTCCATCCAGAGCAATACAATCGGCGATGCGGTGGTTGTAGCCCTCAACCTGGACAGCGTCCTTCCATATCAGGTAAGCCTTCTTGGAGTTACCGTTCCGGCGGCAAAGGTTATCGTAGGTGTTCTGCTTGCAGCTCTTTCTTTCACGGTGGTTTTCGGCGGCATAAAGCGTATAGCCAAAGTCAGCAGCGTACTTGTTCCGGTAATGGCGCTGGCATATCTGGCCTTGGCTTTGTTCGTGCTTCTGCGCCACATAGACCTTATCCCGTCTGTGTTCTCTCTTATCTTTGAAAACGCATTCGGGATTCAGCAGGTAACCGGAGGGGGACTCGGGGCTACTATGATGATAGGCATAAAGAGAGGTCTTTTCTCCAACGAGGCCGGAGAAGGATCTGCGCCTAACGTTGCCGCTACGGCAGATGTTTCCCATCCTGTAAAGCAGGGGCTTATGCAGGCCTTGGGGGTGTTCGTCGATACGCTTGTGGTGTGCAGCTGCACGGCGTTCATCATCCTTTTCAGCGGAACTCACGCATCCGGAGACCTGAACGGTATAGCCCTTACGCAGGCCGCTCTGGAGAGTGAAATCGGACGCTTCGGAACAATATTCATTGCGGTGGCTATCTTCCTGTTCGCCTTCTCCAGCATAATCGGGAACTACTACTACGGTGAAGCCAACATAAGGTTCCTGACCAAAGACCGTCACCGCTGGATTCTTTGGGCTTTCAGAGGGTTGTCCGGAGGTTTGGTGGTGTTTGCCGGAGTATGCGCTTCACTGGATATTGTCTGGACAATCGGTGACATCTGCATGGGACTTCTGACTCTGGTGAACATATTCGCGATAGTACAGCTCGGGAAATTCTCATTCCGTCTGCTGAAAGACTACAAGCGTCAGAAGAAAGAAGGAAAAGATCCCGTATTCAAGCGCAGCCAGATGCCGGAAGTTGATGTGGACTGCTGGGATTAGCCCTCCCGTCGCCGAGGACATCTCTTTCAAAAAAAATCTTTAACTTTAACATGATTTTAAAACCCAGGTTATGAAAAAGGTTTCTTTTGTTTCAACGATGTGTCTTTCTCTGGTTCTCGCGGGAGGGGCAATCTTGGCCAGCTCTATGGGGTGGCTGAAATCCAGCGATGTATCATACGAATCTTCCAACAGCGTTTACTCTGCTGACAGGCAAGGGGTTGATATCACCGGAGAAAATTGCTTCGCTATAATTGCCGGAAAGGCGACTACCGTAGATGGCAGCGTTTTGTTCGGGCACAATGAGGATGATTCCGGCGAGCAGATGCTTAATGTTTACATAGCTCCGGAAGGAAATCAACCGGCTGTAACCGACGGCGGGCTTAAAATCCCGGCTTCCGTTGTTAATGCCCGCAGCAAAAAGAGATATAACGGCAAGTTCATCTGGTGCGAGTTTCCTGGAATGAGCGTGGCAGACGCCGCCATCAACCAGTGGGGTGTCGCCATCGCTTCAGACGGCTGCAACTCAAGGGAAGACAGAGATGACTTTACAGACGGCGGCATTCTCTACGATGTGAGAATCAATGTTGCCAAGTACGCCCGCACCGCAAGGGAAGCCGTAAAGATCATCGGCGAAGCAGTAGAGCAGTTCGGATACAAGGGAAGCGGAAGAACTTATTCTGTCGCCGACCCTGAGGAAGGGTGGATTGTTTCCGTGGTCAAGGGACGCCACTGGGTAGCCCAGAGGGTTCCTGACGACAAGGTGATGGCGATCCCTAACTATTACACCATCACTAAGGTGGACCTCGAAGACACTGAGAACTTCATGGGAAGCAAAGATATAGTTGACTATGCCATAAGCCGTGGTTGGTATGACCCTCATTCCCGCCAGGAGTTCAACTTCCGCATGGCGTATGCAGACCCCGCAACCATTGAAAGAAGCGGCAACATACTCCGCCACAAGGATGTCATAGAATACATCACGGGGGCTCCTTGCCCATACGACCAGTATTCCATGCAGCCGATGTTCACCCCGGCAAAGAAACTTTCCGTCCAGGACCTTATAAACATGCTTTCCATCCACTCAGGCCCGGTCAAAGAAGTCGGTCCTCCAACCAGGGAACCGGCCAGAGGGCATCTGAATCCGAGACATCCGGGGAGAGTCTGCACAGACGTTACCATTGTATCCACAATCTTCCAGCTCAGACGCTGGATGCCACGGGAAACGGGCTGTATTATGTGGATGTGCCCGGGGAGGCCTTGCGTGGAAGTTTACGTGCCTTGGTATCTGGGTATGACAAAATCCCCAGCAGGATGGGCCCGCTACGATGACTGGCAGGAAGCCGAGCAGCACCACTTTTCAGACGCGAAGGACAAGCAGAAGAACTATCCTGAGCATCCTTACTGGAATTTCACCACACGCTGGAAGAACATAGAAGACAACTACATCTATGCCGCGGAGCATATAAGCAAGACCAAGCTCAACACCCAGCAGGACATTTTCTCAATGCAGCAGGAACTGGACAAGAAGTTGCCTTCCAAGCTCAGCAAGAGCAAAAACCGCAAAAAGGCTGAAGACATGATGAACCAGTTTACGGCAGACATTTACAAAATGATGATCTTATAACACGCATAAATCCAGGAAAAACAACTTCAGACAATTTGCCTTTTGAGTTATGAAAAGCATTACCCTGTATCCTGGAGCCAAAATTAACATTGGCCTGTATGTCTTTGAGAAGCGGGCTGACGGCTTCCACGAGCTGGAAAGCATTTTCTATCCCGTCGGACCGGAAAACAGCAACCTTGAACCGGATGTGCTTACCGTAACCGTGTTCAGTGACAAAGAAGAGTTCTGCTCTTGCCTCAGCGACGACTGCTGCAAGGAAAAGGACAGCCTTGGAAGTGGTTCGCAAAAAGTCCTGATGGTGGAAACCGGGCTGGAGTATCCCGGAAATCCGGAGGACAACATCTGCGTCAAGGCATACAATCTTCTGGATGCAGACTATCAGCTGCCTCCAGCTGTAATAGTCCTGGAGAAGCACCTTCCGGTAGGGGCAGGCCTGGGCGGAGGAAGCAGCGACGGAGTCTGCACCCTCAAGGCCCTGAACGAGCTCTGCAACTTGAACCTCACTCTGGAGCAGTTGACTTCATACGCCGGGAAGCTCGGCAGTGACTGTCCGTTCTTCGTCCGGAACAAACCGAGCCTTGTCACCGGAAGAGGGGAAAACCTCACTCCCCTTACGGACTTCATACTCGCTGTGAAAGAAGAAAAACAGAAAGAAAGCTCAAGAAGAGAAAGTTGTGGAGAATCGCCGATAAGCAAAGCCCTGAAAAACCTCAGCGAGAATTATTCCGTACAGATTGTCTTTTCTCCAGACTGCTTTGTCTCAACCAAGAAAGCTTACTCCATTGTTCCAAAGCGCAAGAAGATGCAGGCTCAAAGCTCTGCCCCGGCAGACTCCTCAGATTTTTCCGGTAAGCCGGACAAACCATATATAGCCTTGACAGAGTTGATTACAGAACCCGTTGAAAGGTGGCAGGGAAGGATCGTCAACGATTTTGAAGAACCGGTATTCAAAGAATTCCCGCAGCTTGAGAAAGTGAAAGCTTCAATGAAGGAAACCGGAGCTGTCTATGTATCGATGACAGGCAGCGGCTCTGCGATATTCGGCCTGTTCCCTAGCCGACCATCCAGACCATGACGTGGTCTTCGAAGACTTCGTAGTTCATCTCGAATTCTTCTTCATCGTTCTGTTCGCTTTTCGGATATTTGAACACAACGTCTATCTCTCCTTCTTCGCGGACTGAGAAACGGTCCACTTCCATATCTCTGGAGAAATCTACATTGTTGCGGTCCATGCGTTTGTAGAGGGCTTCCTTGGCGCACCAGTAGATGGCAAGCTGGGTGTTGCGTTCTTCCATCTGCTCGGGGTCTGTCTCATCCTTTTCTACAAGGTCTTCCCTCTCTTCTTCGCTGAGGGCCCTTTTCTCCACTGCGGCAAAATCCCTTTTTATGCTCTCGATGTCTATTCCCACTTCTTCTGACGGGTGGACTATTACAGCAGAGAACCGTTTCGTGTGGGTTATGCTTATACGGGTGCTGTCGTTCTCTATGTAAGGGCTTCCGTTCTCGTGGTGGCCGATGTGGACCGGACCCTGCGGGTACTGGGAGGATGGCTCGTTGAACAGTTCCTGGACAAGGCAGAGTACAGATAGCTTCTCACGTCTTGCCTGTTCGCTCTGGTAGAGAGAAATTTCCTCCAGTTCCTCGTCCCTGTCCTCTTCGTCCTTGGCGAGAATATCCAGGAGTTCCTTCTCCGTTTCGGTTATTTCCCAGACGGCGATTGTGCCGCCACCCTTCAAGTCCTTTCTAAGATAAAGTCCCATATATGTCTATGTTTTTGTATGTTCTTATTTGTTTTCCGCGGCATCACTTTCATCGGAAATTTCTCCCACGATTTCTTCAAGTATGTCTTCCATTGTCACGATGCCGTCCATTCCGCCGTATTCGTCAACAACTATTGCCAGATGCAGTTTCCTCTGCCTGAGTTCCTCCAGCAGATCGTTGATTTTCATGGATCCCGGAACAAAATAAGCCTGCCTGATATGTTTTCTCCAGTCAAACTTCTTGGAGCGGCTCATTATGTACGGGAGCATGTCCTTGATGTAGAGAAAGCCACGGATATCTTCAGGGTCTTCTTTATAGACAGGAAGTCTGGAATAGCCACATTCGTTTGCCGTGCGTATGACCTCGTCATTGTCCATATCCATGCTGATGGTTTCCACTTCCACTCTCGGCATCATTATTTCAGAAACGGATTTCTTTGGAAGTGTGAGTATCTTCTTGAGTAGCTTCTTCTGTCCGGCGTCCTCGGTGACAGTCATTTCCACTGCACCGCTAAGCATCTCGTAGGCGTCTTCCTCCTCTTCTTCGCTCATGACTTTAGCGTGCTTCTTCTTCTCAATCACCTTGTCCATGACTTTGTCGATAGGAATTGTCGTATGCTTGAGCAGGCTGAGCGGCAGGCTTGTAAACTTTGCAAAACCAACGGGATGCTGGGTTCCTATGATTTTAGGCATGGCTTCTCCGAACAGTACCAGTACAAAAGTCACTATGACGGTAGAAACAACGAATTCCAGTATAGGATGGCCGCTGAAGTCAAACAGTCTGCCGATAAGCAGGGAGCTGAGCAAGACCAGAAGGATGTTCACGATATTGTTGGCCTGAAGTATGGTTCCAAGCAGGCGGTTGGGAGAGGCGAGGAGCTTCATCACCCTCCGGCTGGAAGAGTCGTCATCGTCCTTCAGTTTCTGGGTTTCTTTCGGGTTGAGAGAAAAGAAAGCGGCCTCGCTTCCGCTCATCATCGCTGAGCAGAAAAGAAGCAAAAGAATCAAGACACCTATGAATATATTTTCCCACAAGTTACCCGACAAGGGTACTTCGTCCGGGGATGCGATAAGCATCATAAGTTGTGTACTGGGAGGTTCCAAGTATCTAAAAGTATTGGTTAGCGGTGCAAATATAATATATTTTCCGATATATGAATTAAGCGTCAGCGGCCCGTTGAAGAAGAAGCGGTATATGCCTGTCACCAATAGCCTTGACATTCTTCACTATACCGTCAGGGTTGCAGAGAACCCGTTATGTACCCGCCGCTGGTGTTTTTGGAGGTTGGGCGGTTGTATGTATTGGCGGGGCGTTTTTAGTAAAAGGTTGGTGGTGAGCAAATTAAACAAACGAGGGGTGCCGTTCCAAGCACCCCTTCATTTGCTTTGTTGATTGATAATCAAGCGATTGCTGAGAACACCCGATTACATCATGCCGCCCATTCCGCCGCCCATCTGAGGCATTGGAGCTGGATTCTCTTCTTTCTTGTCGGCGATGACGCACTCTGTGGTCAGGAACATGCCGGCTACGGATGCTGCGTTCTGCAGTGCTACTCTTGCAACCTTGGTTGGGTCAATGACGCCACCTGCGAGAAGGTTCTCGAACTTGTTCTCACGGGCATTGTAACCAAAGTCTGCCTTTCCTTCCTTAACCTTCTGGATGATAACGCTGCCTTCCTCGCCTGCGTTCTCGCAGATCATTCTCAGCGGCTCCTCCAGAGCGCGGACGATGATGTTGATACCTGTCTGCTCGTCGTCGTTTGCTCCCTTGAGTGTCTTCAGGTGCTCGATGGCGCGGATGTAAGCAACTCCACCACCTGCGATGATACCTTCCTCGACGGCTGCCCTGGTTGCGTTCAAAGCGTCCTCAACCCTGTCTTTCTTCTCCTTGAGTTCAACCTCGGAAGCTGCACCTACATAGAGGACTGCAACGCCACCTGCCAGTTTGGCAAGTCTTTCCTTCAGTTTCTCACGGTCGTAGTCAGATGTAGTGCTCTCAATCTGCTTCTTGATCTGGGCTACGCGGTCTGCAATCTGCTGCTTGTCACCAGCACCGTTCACGATAGTGGTGTTCTCCTTGTCTATGGTAACCTTCTCAGCCTTTCCGAGCATGTCAGGAGTGCAGTTCTCGAGGGTGAAACCTCTTTCCTCGGAAACTACGATGGCGCCAGTCAGTGTGGCTATATCCTGAAGCATTTCCTTCCTTCTGTCGCCGAAGCCTGGAGCCTTTACGGCAGCAACCTTCAGAGTACCTCTCAGGCGGTTTACTACCAGTGTAGTAAGAGCCTCTCCATCAACATCCTCAGCTATGATAAGCAGAGCCTTGCCCTCTCTTGCCAGCGGCTCGAGAATAGGGAGAAGATCCTTCATAGTGGAGATCTTCTTGTCGGTGATCAGGATAGCAGGCTGGTCAAGAACGGCCTCCATCTTGTCAGGGTTTGTCATGAAGTAAGGGGAAATGTAGCCGCGGTCGAACTGCATACCTTCCACAACCTTGACCTCGGTGGTTGTACCCTTTGCCTCCTCAACGGTGATGACACCTTCCTTCTTCACCTTGCTCATTGCATCGGCGATGAGCTTTCCGATAACTGCATCGTTGTTTGCGGAGATAGTACCAACCTGCTCAATCTTTGAGTAGTCGGTTCCAACGCTCTGGCTCTGCTTCTTCAGGTCCTCAACTACAGCTTCAACGGCCTTGTCGATACCTCTCTTCAGATCCATAGGGTTGGCGCCTGCGGTAACATTCTTCAGACCTACGTTGATGATAGCCTGTGCCAGAACGGTAGCGGTTGTTGTACCGTCACCTGCCTGGTCGTTGGTCTTGGAAGCAACTTCCTTTACCAGCTGTGCACCCATGTTCTTGAACTGGTCGTCCAGCTCTATCTCCTTTGCTACGGTAACACCGTCCTTGGTAATCTGCGGAGCACCGAACTTCTTCTCTATAACTACGTTGCGGCCCTTAGGACCAAGGGTAACCTTCACGGCGTTTGCCAGCTCATCTGCACCTTCCTTCATCAGTGCGCGGGCATCCATATTGAATTTAATCTCTTTTGCCATATCTGTAATGTTTTATTTTCTGACTGTTTGTTCCGAAACTGAATTCCAAAGGATCGGTCTTTGCGGAAGTGTCAGTTTCAGGTTGATTCTTTGTTTATGGTGATTAGCCTATTACTGCAAGGACATCGCTCTGGCGCATGATCATATAGGTCTTTCCGTCCGGGGCGTTAACTTCTGTGCCGGCATATTTTCCGTAAAGGACAACATCGCCGACCTTAAGTTCCATAGGTTCGTCTTTTTTGCCGGGACCTGCTGCTACAACAGTTCCTTCCTGTGGTTTTTCCTTTGCGTTGTCAGGAATGATGATTCCGCTTGCGGTCTTTTTCTCAGCCTCTTTGGGCTCTATCAGGACTCTGTCTGCTAATGGTTTGATATTCATAATTATACGTTTTTAATATTTTTATATTTAACACATTTGTCTAGTTCTTCGTCAGCTACTTGCAATCTGTCCCGTCTCTGACGGTAGGTTCCGTGGGGGTTAAGGCAAAGTATGTGCCACCTCATCGGCGACGCCTATTTCTGCCATTTTGTCGCATTTGGGTTTTCTAATGCACCGTTTGAGGTTGAAATATTGTCTGTTTGGGTTTGAAGTATTGTCTGTTTGGGTTGAAATGTTAACCGTTTGAGGTTGAAGTATTGTCTGTTTGGGTTTGAAATGGTGTCCGTTTTACGTATATTGCTGAAATACAATGTAATGTGTGTTTTAACCAGGGGCCTGTTTTAGTATGGCGAATTAAGCAAAACGCTCTTTTTCAGACGATTGCTTGTCACGCTTGTTTTGACAGATATTTTGTAACTTGCAGCATTATGGATATAGAACAGCTTAAGGCAGATGTGGATTTCATGATCCAGGCTTTGAAGGAAGCCCAGGCCGCCGCCGAGGAAGGAGAGGTTCCGGTAGGCTGCGTGATTGTGGCAAACGAGGAAGGCATTGTTGCTCAGCGAATGTCTTCCAGGGATAAAAAGGAAAAATCCCGGAGTAGCGTATCACTTGCGGCCGGTTCGCAGTCTGAGGCTGATGCCATGCCGCTAAAAAGCCCCGGAAGGATCATAGCCAGGGCTCACAATCTGGTTGAGACGCTCAACGATCCTACCGCCCACGCCGAGATGCAAGCCATAACCAGCGCTACGGCTTATCTTGGGGGAAAGTATCTGGGCAAGTGTACCTTGTATGTGACAGTAGAACCTTGCCCGATGTGCGCAGCCGCTCTCAACTGGGCCCAGATAGGGCGGGTTGTCTATGGGTGCCCGGACCCGAAGAGGGGCGCGGAGCTGTTTTCGCCGAGCCTTTACCACCCAAAGACCAAGGTGGAGGGGGGCGTGCTTGAAAAAGAGTGCGCCAAAGTCATGAAAGCCTTCTTCTCAAAGAAGCGTTGAGAGGGGGTGAAGTGCACCGGCGACACCAGCTTTGGACCACTGGCGCGTTTGGAGGGTTTGGAGAGTTTTATTACTTTTGCACCCTGCAACTGCGTTGTTGCGTGTATTGAGATATGGTGTAATGGTAGCACAACAGATTTTGGTTCTGTTTGTCCAGGTTCGAATCCTGGTATCTCAACAAATACCAAGAAACTGTCTTATGAAGCGTCTTGTCAATCCGACCCTTGCACTGTTTGTCCTTACAGTCATGGGTTTTTGTTTTTTTTCCGGTTGCAGGAACAAGGACGGCAACAATAATCCTTACCAGACAAACATTTTCCCGGCTGTAAAGGTTCCGGTTACATTATCCTCCAACAAAAAACTGTCTCAGGAGTTTGTTGCAAGACATTTTTGGGACGAGTTTCTCAAGGAGGACCGCCTGCTCCGTCTCTCTCCCGACACCTCTGCCGTTCTGGGCCTCAAACCCCAGGTTTTTGAAGAGACCTTTGATAACTACATCGTGAGTTTGTCGAGGGTTGATGACACTATAGCCCAATCCAGTATGGAAAAATTGGTTGACAGGGCTGTCAAGATGGCGGATGACGGGTATCCTTACTTTTTCAGCAAGATAATGCAGGTCTCCGAAAAGGTTCTGTTTGACGCTCATTCCCCGATGATAAACGAGGAGTTGTATATGCCTGTCCTTGACGGGATAGGACGCTGTACAGCCATTCCGGACAATGTAAAGGATTCTTTCCGTTGGCAGATGGCTATTTGCAACAAGAACCGTGTGGGGTCGATTGCCGCAGATTTCCGTTATGCAAATTCCTATGGCAGACAATCCGCCATGCACCTTATATCTTCCGACTATCTTCTTGTTTTCTTCAACGATCCGGATTGTCCTAACTGCCGTGACGCATTGGAAAAAATGAAAAAGTCCGGTGTTATCCGGGATCTTATAGGAATGGGTGTTTTGAAAGTTCTGGCCGTATCTCCGGGTGGAAAGACTAACTTGTGGGATGAGCGCCGTGAAGATTTCCCTAAGGAGTGGATCTACGCATATTCCCCTGACGGAGAGCTTGACCAAGGTACCATCTATACCCTCCGTACATCGCCGAGCATATATCTTCTGGATGAAGAAAAGAGGGTGGTGCTTAAGGATGCCTCTCTTCAGAGAGCGCTGAGGACACTGCGCGCCATCAGCGACCATTATGTGGACATTCAGTAAAAAGCCTTGAAGACAGGGCAAGACCTTCCTTGCCGGGCACTGTGTGCCGTTTGAATGTGGGTTGCCTTTCTCACATCAGGACAAGCTTTCCCGATATCTCAAATGTTTTGTAAAAATGGAACATCTGTTTAAACCGAATGTAACAGATGCCCGTTAAATCGTTGTTTACTTTTGCTTGACAGCTTCAGTAAATCTGGACAATGATTATTAAAACTATAGAGATGAAAAGAACATTCATTCAAAAGGAAGTTTACTCCGCACCCGAAACGAGAGTATTCGGAGTGAGGATGGAGACGGGGATTCTCGTTCTCAGCGACGGCGATGTTGACCTTACGGGGAGCGGCGTCGATGAAGGTGATGCAGACGATAACGGTAATAACATTTGGTAAGCTATGAAAAAGATATTCTTATTTGCTTCAGCAGTTTTCATGGCGACTATGTTTGCCGGCTGCGCAAAGGAGGGTCTGGACAATCAGCCAGCAGAAAATCCTTCAGTTAATGAGGGCAAGGCTATTACCCTTACGGTTTCGGCCGTTACCAAGAATCCTCAGACAGTTGCTTCTCAGGAGTTTGACGGCTCTCCGCTGACAAAGATTTCCTACGGTACGGCAGACGCCAACTGGGAAGAAGGTGACAAGATCTTCCTTGTCCGCAACGACGGAACCACAATTACCCTTACACTGACCAGCGGTGCCGGAACCGCCAGCGGTTCATTTGCTTCAACAGATCCTGTTTTGGCAGGAACATACATACCTTATGCGGTGAGCGCAGCATCCCTGTCCAAGGGTTATGTGAGTGTTGAATCCGGAACAATAACCCTCGACCTGTCCAGCCCGGGTGGCGGAACGCTCGCTGATGCTCTTTATCACGATATCCTCAAAGGAGAATCCTTGACTTTGTCAAACGACCAGGCTCAGGCTTCAGTCACAGGTCTGACCACTCACATTTTGAGTTACCTGAGATTCCGCTTCAATTGTTCCGGGAAGGCGGTCACAAACATTGGTGTCAGTTCTGCAGGCGGAATATCCAAGACTGTAACCATTGCGGCAAACGGGACGATAACCGGCAGCAACTCATCTACGGATACTTTCAGCGTTGAGGCTTCAGACGACGGAGCGGGATGCTATTCAGGATATTTTGCCGTTTACGACAAGACCACCACAAACCTGTTTGCTTATGCGGAGGATGAAGACGGGGGCAAATATACTCGTGTTGTTTCAACAAAGGATGCGGACTATGATGCCGGCAAGGTTTACGGCAAGACCTTTACTTTGAGTGGTGCAATGGTTACTGCGGAAGCTTCTGGAACCCTGTCTTCACATACCTGGAAGAACCTGGGCCTGAGCGTAAAGTGGGCCGAGTTCAATGTAGGCTCCAGCAGCGAGTATTCTTACGACAGGAATATTGACAACGGAACAAGCAGTTCAGCCGGAATCGCAGTGCCTTCAGACTGGGCCGGATGGCGTCTTCCGACCAGGGCTGAGGTTCAGGAACTGTTCTATGCCAGCAACAGGGAATGGGTTACCGGAGCTAACAACGGAGTGAAATTCAACAGCAACGGCAACTATGTGGCTATGGGAGCCGGTGGCTACGAGAGGTGGCGTGACGACGGCAGAGACTGGGATTACAACATAGGAAGCGTGGTTTACTTCTATATTGACGAAAACACCCCTAGCAACGGCTGGTATGCCCAGATTTGGGCAGTGGTAGGCACTCAAGGAAACTCTCTCGGTTTCGGTTCAGCCAACCTGGGCAATAACACGTTTGGCTTCAGCAACTATGCGGCCATGCGTCTTGTCTGCGACTACTAGTGGTTACTTGATTTCGATGATTGCTTCGGAGATGTTGATCATGAAGTCTCCGACGTGCTCACATTCGTTGATCATGTCTATGTAATAGACTCCGGTCAGGTAGCTGTAGGTATTGTTCTCCAGGTTGAGCAGATGCTCTTCCTTGAGGTTGTTGCGGTACTCGTTGATTTCCTGCTCCACATCCTGGGCGTTGGATATGTCTGTTATGCCCTCGTAGCCGAGTTCCAGATTTTTCTGCATAACATCAAAGCCCTTGAAGATGAGATCCATCATGAAGCCCAGACGGGTGGTCATGTCCTCGTCGAACGTAGCGTTGTGGATGTTGCGCCTCTGGAGGATTCTTCCGATGTTGAAGCCGCTGTCTCCTATGCTCTCAAGCTCGCCGATGACCTTGAACATGGCCTGTATCCTGCGTGAAGATTCTTCCGAGAGGTCCCACTCGGAGACTTCGTTCAGGTACTTGGCTATCTCAAACTCTATCTTGTCTGTAATCTGTTCATAGTGTTCCAGCTTGTGATAGAGCTCGTCAAATTTTTCAGGGTCTGTTGTGCTGATGCTTTCCCTGGCAAGTTCGTACTGCTGGCGGCATATCTGGACGAAGTGCAGGATTTCTCCCTTGGCCTGTCCAAGAGAAAGTTCGGCAGTGGAGAGAGGACCTCCGTGGATGAACTGCAGCCTGTAACCCTCTTCTTCCGGTTTGCCCGGCAGGAGTTTGGTCACGAACTTGACAATCTTGTTGGTGAAGCCTACAAGGATGCAGGTGTTGCTGACGTTGAACAGGGTATGCACCATTGCAATGGAGCAGAGGATGGAGAATGTGGAAGCACCGCTGACAAGCGGGTTGTCCAGCCCCAGGGCCATTATCACCTTGGAAACTACCCAGAGGAACGGATGGTAGAGGATAAGCACCCAAAGAACTCCGAACAGGTTGAAGAAAGCGTGTCCGGCGGCGGCTCTCCTTGCCGAGATGTTGGCTACAGATGCTGCCATGTTGGCGGTAAGGGTGGTTCCTATGTTTTCCCCGAGCACCAGTGCGGCTCCCAGTTCAAAGTTCAGGCCGTTGGAGCACATCATCAGCGTAAGGGCCATTGTGGCGGCAGAAGACTGGAGCATAATGGTTACAATGGTTCCGATGAGTACGCATATCAGCACGCTCCAGAACCCTAACCTGCTCCATCCGTTGATAAGTTCCTTGACCTTCTCCAGTATGGCCGGATCTACTGAGGTCTGGACCATGCTCAATCCCAGGAACATTATTGCAAAGCCCATGATCATCATTCCGAGGCTCTTGCGTTTCTTGCTCTTGCCCATCGTGATGACAAACCCTACGGCAATGAGAGGAACCGCTATTGTGGCAACTCCTCCCGAAAACCCTATCAGTGCAAAAAGCCAGGCGGACACCGTGGTCCCGATATTGGCTCCCATGATTACGCCTATGCTCTGGGCCAGGGTGAGCAGTCCGGCATTGACGAAACTGACCACCATAAGGGTAGTGGCTGCGGAAGACTGTATGCAAGCTGTTACGGTAAGACCCGTGAGCACCCTCTTGAAGGCGTTGGAGGTCATCATGGCCAGAAAACTCCTGAGTTTGTCACCCGCAACTTTCTGCAGGTTTTCGCTCATCATGCTCATTCCGAAGAGGAACAAGGCCAATGAGCCCAGGAGTTTGAATATAGACATTGCAATGTTCATCACAACAAAAATAATGTTAATCGTTGAGTATTAAAAATTAATCTGCTATTTTTGGAACAAATTATTCAACGATGAACAAAATTGTAACAACAGATACTGTTTTTCCAATACACCATAAAAGAACGGACAAATCATCTAAAAAAGCAATAAGGTTATCTATGAACTTTTCAGGACGCGTTTTGCTGGCCGCTATGGCTTTTGTTTTTCTTTTCTCGGCGACATCTTCAGCCCAGTATTATGATATAGGAAGCGAAAAGTCTTCCATCAAGTGGAAGACGATGAAAAGCAAAAACTTTCAGATAATCTATCCTGAGGGTCTTGGCAAAAATGCGGCGAGCTATCTTGGGAAGGTGGAGTCCATGTACGGCATCCACTCTGATTCAGTAAGATACAACTACGGTCTGCCAAAGAGGTTCCCGATGGTGCTTCACCCGTTCAACGCGGAGAGCAACGGTATAACCGTATGGGGGCCTCGCCAGATAGATTTCATTGCCCAGCCGCCGGTGAATCTGATTTCCACCGAGCCTTGGGATCTTTCCCTGGCAAGCCACGAAGGGCGTCACGCCTGGCAGATAGCTCATTTCAACCGGGGGTTGTTCAAAGTCCTTTCTTGGGGTTTCGGAGACCAGGTTGTGGGGGCCGCTTCCGCAGTCTATCCTTCCAGATGGTTCCTGGAGGGCGATGCCGTGGTTGCTGAAACCCAGATGAGCAAGGGCGGAAGGGGCCGCAGCGGTTTCTTCCTCTGCGAGGTCCTCAAGTGCATTGTTCCCGAGGACGGAGATGCCGGAAAGTATTTCTACGGCAAGAACCGCACCTGGGACCGCTGGCGCTTTGGTAGTGTAAAGGCTTATTCTCCGGATAGATACAGCGTGGGTTATATGATAAACGCTATGGCCCGTAAGCACAGCGGAGATGTGGACCTGGCAGACAAGATCCTCAACTATGAGACCCGCCATTTCATGAGCGCCAACGTGGTGGCTTCCGCTTTCAAGGAGTACAGCGGGCTGACTCACCGCAAATATGTCCAGGGCGATATGCTCAACGAATTCCTCGAGCTGAATGAGAACGAGGCTCTGGAGGAGCTTATTGAAAAGGCTGAGGAGGATTACCCTGAAGCATCCCAGACTATGGTGATAGACCAGGCCAAAAGGACCGGAGCCAGACATGGATACTTTACGGAATACGGCAATGTGGCTGTCGTGGGGAAAGATTCTCTTGTGGCCGTAGTGTCCGGAACCGGAATCCCGGGAGCTCTTGTCCTTCTTACCAAAGCTTCAGATTCACGGTGGAAAGAGAAGGTTCTCAGACCGTTCTCTGAAGAAGCGGGAAGGATCTGCCACTACAACGGCAAAATCTGGTGGAGCGAGTGCAATACGGACCCTCGTTGGGAGCAGCATGCAAGCAACGCGATTTTCAGCTATGATCTAAGGTCCGGACAGATGGAAGATTATTCTGACGAGAAACATTCTCTCCATCTTCCTTTTGTGGTGACTTATGACGGACGTCCGCTTCTTTGCTGCGTGGCATACGGGACAGACCATCTTTCAAGCACCGTAAAGTCTCTGATGTTCCTGGACAACGGAGCTTCATTCAACGGAGTAGAGATGAATGTAGCAGGCCAGATAACCTCCATAGCTTCCTCCGGTGAAGACTTCTGGTATTCTTCCCTGAATCCGGAAGAAGGGGGAATGGAAATCTGGAAAGTTTCTTCAGGAAAAGCAAACCGCGTTCACACTACAAGACACATAGTCAAGGATCTGCAGACCTTGGGCAATGACGTTTATTTCCAGACAGATATGTTCGGATGTCCTGTGGTCTGCCGGCTGGATCCTTCTACCGGAGCTATTTCCCTGGCATCTGTATCCGAAGACGTATGCTCCTTCAGCATAGCGGATTCAGGAAAGATGTTCGTCTCAAAAGACGCCAAGGACAAGGGTTCTGTACTTTCCTGCGACCAGATGCTGTCACTGCCTACAACTCCCGATATGGAGTTCAACTACCCTCTGGCAGAGGAACTTTCAAGGCAATATGAGCAGAAGTACGGGAAAATCGCCGAGCCGCAACAAAACAACTCAGATGCTGCAAGCTTCCATTTCAAGGAAGAGCCTTACCGCAAGGGAGCTCATCTTTTCAGGATTCACTCCTGGGCTCCTGTCTATGCCGAGTTCAGCGGTGTTGCGGAGGGTGAGTTCGAAGAGTTCTATGAGGAGGCTCTTCCGGGAGTCACCATTTATTCCCAGAATACCCTTGGAACGATGAGGGCGACTGCAGGCTATGCATACCAGCACAGAAACGGATTCCTCTCCACGTCAAAGAATCTCCATTCCGGACACGCTTCCCTTTCCTGGAGCGGATGGTATCCTGTGATTGAAGGAACTGTACATTTCAACGACAGGATAATGTACAAGAAAGACAAGTATTCTTTCAGGAGTTCCGTTGACGCTTATGTTCCTCTTTCATGGAGCGGGGCCGGCTGGGCCTCCGGAGTCACTCCTGCCGTGAGCTGGAGCTTCCGCAATGACCAGATCGTCCTGGACGAAGAGACTTCCGGCCCTTCCGAGGCATCGGAAGATGACGGCGAAGAACCGGAACATCGATATACCCTGTCACAGATAAAAAGGCATCAGGTAAACTTCTCCCTTGGCGCATACAAGATGCAGGAAATGGCTGAATCACAGGTTTATCCAAGATGGGGAATTGGCGGCAGGGTGGCAGCTTCCGTAAGCCCTCAAGGCGGCAAGTACTTCGGCTCGGAGTATTCGGCATACGTTTACGGATATGTTCCCGGCCTTGTGTTCAATCACGGTCTGAGGCTCTCGGCTTCATACCAGAGGCAGGACGTTGAAGGCAAGATGTACTGGCTGGACAACCATCTGGAAGGTCCTAGAGGCTTCACTGAAGATTTCTATGGCCGCAACATCTTGCGTGCAACGGCAGATTATGCAATTCCGATCTATCTCGGCGATGTCTCCCTCGGCCCTATTGCCTATCTACAGCAGCTCCAGGTAATCCCGTTTGTGGATTACAGCAAGGTGGACTTCCTCAGGAAGACAGGTCCGGCCAAGACAGATCCTTTCCACTACCAGTGGGAAGACCGCTATTCCTTCGGGGCTGACGTGATGTTAAGGGGGCATTTCCTGAGAATCGGCTTCCCTATGTACATAGGCGTAAGATATGCCCGCACCAACAAGCCGACCGACATCGGCAGCGTTTCTCCTGCCGCCTACGACGGAAAAGGCAGCAAGAACTTTGTCACCCTTCTTTTCGGTATAGAGTTCTATTAGACCATTTTGATTTTGTTACCGGTTTGATTCTTTCCACTCTTTGGGACTCATTCCGGTCTTGGCCTTGAATGTTCGCAAAAAGGATGTTCTGGATGAGAACCCGGATTGCTCAGCGATGTCCGAGTGTGACATCTTGGGTTGTTCCGCCATCAGTTTCTTTGCGTGTTCTATGCGGTAGCTGTTGATCAGATCCGAGAAGCTGGTTCCCAGAGAGCTGTTGATAATCAGGCTTACATAGGTCCTGTTGGTGGCAAGTTCCGATGCTATGTCGCTGAGGCGTATGTCTTTTTTCTTGAAGAGTTCTTTTTCCTCGATCAGCTTGGAAATCTGCTCCTGAAGTTCCTGATGGGATTTCTTTGCGGCTTCGGAGGTGACTATATCTTCCTCTTCCCCGGATTTTCTTGCCAGCAGGCGGTAAACCAGGAAGATACAGCCCGCAACAACAAGGATCCCGCTGCAGAACCAAAGCCAGGGACTCGTTGCGGGTTTTACCTGTGGCTGCGTGCTGAATACATATACATCCTGGCTCGTCCTGAAGTTATCCTGGACTATTGAATCTCCTTTCTTTTCTGCCGTTACTCCTCCGCAGAGGATAATCCTTCCGTCCTCCATCATATCCCAGCTATTGTCGGTGATGTAACAGTCACCCGGATTATCTGCATAGAACAATTCCAGGCTTGCCTTTCCTCCGTCCAGGGTTGCGTCATAGTTTATCTGCGCGATGTAGAAATAGTTGCCGCCCCCTGCTCCAAAAAGGGTTGCATTGCGTTTTTTGCGATTAATCTTGATTTTGTAGCTCCATCCAATCTTGTCTCCTCCAATTCCTTGAGACGGAATAGGTCTTTCCATATCGAGAATGGAGAAATGCTCTCCGGCAACTTTCATTATGACATCCTGCCCGTCTGCCTTTCTTTTGGCTCTAATCAGGTGGGTGTAGTCTCCAATGGAATTTTCTTGAAAACAATCATGATTAAAAACCAGGTATTCTTCCAGAAGCGGAACTTCAAAAGGCTCTCCGCTGAGGCGGTCCACGCAGCCTGCGATTTCTTTTCCCCTGATATCTTCAGAAGAAAAGATGATGGCATTGGAAGAATCTGTCTGAAGAATATGTGGCTTGCTTCTTTGGACGGTCACAGGTTTTACGAGGGAAAATCCCCTGCCAGGGATGTATTCTTCAATGCAGTCATCGCGATACCAGTTTCCGCTTACTATTACCCGTCCGTTTTCAAAAGACATTGCACTGGCCCCAGCCCTTTTGCTGTCAAGAACACCTGTGGCCTTGAAGGTATGTGTCTTAGGGTCATAGACTTCCACTCCCCAGCTCTGGCCTATGCCAAAATTCTCCGCAGCACCACCGCCCAGCATGACATTTCCGTCCGGCAGTCTTGCCGCAAAGCCGAAATCGTGGGGATAGAGCATCTGGATTTCAGTCCACTTTCCGTCCTTGAAGTACTCGGCAGTGTTTTCCAGCACAAAACCGTCTGTATGACCTCCGAAAACGGTGGGCTCTCCATTGATGCACAGCACCGCATGTCCTCCCCTGCTGTGGTTAAGGGAGGGAAGTTTCTCCACCTCCATCTTCCGGAAAACACCTCCGTCCACTTCAACCGCAGCCTGTCCGCTCTCCCGGTTGGTGGAGCAGGCTGCTGCCAGAAGTGATATTGCAAACATCAGCCAGGTTTTCATAGCGTTCATCAGACTGTCCTGAAACCAAAGTTAGCAAAATTACTGTTCCAAGTCCTGGAACTCTGTTCGTGGAGCTTCATAAAAAAGTTTGCCCTTAGTTTTCATATTCTGATGCTTTATTTATGTCATAGAAATCTTTATCACTCAAAAATAGAAGGTGTCTTCCTCCCGCCCCGCCACATTACAAATAAAAAGGTGTCTCAATTCGTAAAAAGATTTGAGACAAACGCTTCCGGATAGTGTTCTGAGGGGTTTAATTTGAAGAGAAGTGGCTGGAAACTTTCCTGGCGGCGGATTTGCCTATGACGGCTGAAAGTTCCTCCTCTGTGGCTTTTTTCACTCTTGCCACGCTCTTGAAATGCTGCAGGAGCTTTTGGGATGTTTTCTCGCCGATGCCTTTGATCTGTGACAGTTCGGTCTGAGTCTGGTGTTTGCTTCTGAGGCTGCGGTGGAAAGTGATGCCGAATCGGTGAGCCTCATCGCGGAGCTGCATTATTGTTTTCAGGCTCGGGGAGTTCTTGTCCAGAAAGAGCGGGTTAGGGTCTCCCGGGCGGATGAGTTCCTCAAGCCTTTTGGCGATGCCGATTATAGGCATTTTCCCGTCCAGCCCAAGATCCTTGAGAGCCTGGTATGCAAAGTCCAGCTGGCCTCTTCCGCCATCCACCACCACAAGCTGCGGCAGGTCTTCCGGAGCTTCAGCCATCAGTCTGGAGTAACGGCGGTAAACCACCTCGTACATGGATGCAAAGTCGTTGGCTCCCACCACGGTCTTGATGTTGAACTTGCGGTAGTCTTTCTTGGAAGGCTTGCCGTTCCGGAACACCACGCAAGATGCTACAGGATTGGTTCCCTGGATGTTGGAGTTGTCGAAGCACTCTATGTGGACCGGATACTCTTTCAGGTGAAGGTCTCTCTTGAGCATCTCCACTCCGATGTTTTTCTTGTCTTCAGGGTTCTTCAAGGCTTCCTGCTTGAGGGCCTGGAGCATGAACTCACGGGCGTTCTTTGTTGAAAGCTCAAGAAGAGAGAGCTTGTCGCCCTTCTGGGGAACGTGTATGTTGTGGTCCTCGGACAGGATTCCTGATGACGGGAGGAACGGTACGAGAATTTCCTTGCTCGGCTTTTCGTCGGCATCGCTGAGGATGTTATAGACACTCAGCATAAACTGGGTTAGCACTTCTTTCCGGCCTTTGTCTGCTGAGCTGTCCTGGAGGCCGCCTTCTTCCGGAATCTGGTCCGACAGGTCTCCCTGAGTCTTGAGTTCCAGGCTCAAAACCCTTGTTATGCAGCCGTTTGTTACTCTGAAGAAGTTTCCGAAAGCGGAGCCTTTCTTTGCGTTCTTGCCGATGCTGTCCGTGAACAGTATCGAGAACACATCCAGGTTGGTCAAGCTCGGCTGCACAATCAGAGACTTGTTGTAGTGGGTGGAGAGCATCTGCATCCTTTCCTTGTAGGCCTGGGCCTGCTCGAACTCCAGCGCCGAGGCGGCTTCCTCCATCTTTTCCCTGAAGAGCCTTATCATCTGCGACAGGTTTCCCTTGAGGATGTTCTTGGAAGCTTCAATCATTTCATTGTAAGCCTCTTCAGAGATTGTGCCTATGCAGGGGGCGCAGCATTTGTTGATATGATAGTTGAGGCACTCCCTGAACTTGCCGGCAGCAATGTCTTCCCTGTTGAGCTTGAGGGAACAGGTCCTCAGCCGGAACATGGAGTGGAACATATCCACCAGAGAGTGGGCATACATCGCTGAGGAATAGGGGCCGAAGTAAAGAGAACCGTCACGGGTAAGGGTCCTGGTTATGAATATCCTTGGAAACGGCTCCTTCTTGATGCAGATCCAGGGATAGGTCTTGCTGTCTTTCAGGAGGATGTTATACCGGGGCTGGTTCTCCTTTATCAGATTGTTTTCCAGGAGGAAAGCGTCCTGCTCGTTTTCCACCACCGTATATTTTACATCAGCGATTTTTGATACCAGCACCTGAGTCTTGGCATTGAGCCTGTTTTCCGAGACGAAGTATGAACTCACCCTCTTTTTGAGGTCTTTGGCCTTTCCGACATAGATGATTTTGCCGTCAGAGTCGAAGAAACGGTAAACGCCAGGCTGATGTGGAAGGAGTGATATTATCTCCTTTTTTATTGTATCTTTGTCTCTGATGCGCATACTGATATAGAGCTATGGGTGCAAAAATAATCAATAAAAGCGAAGTTAAGAAGTCTATGAAGATTCCGGGGATCCCGGGCAGTCTGCTGGCCGCCATGACAATGAAGATAGCCGGTCTGGACAAGCTTAACGAGCTTTATGACCGTCTGGCTGATTACAAGGGAGTGGAGTTTGCGGACAAAGTGCTGGAGTCTCTTGAGATAACCTTGAATGTCAACGCTTCCGCTCTTGAAAACATACCTAAGGAAGGTGGTGTTATCGTTACCGCCAACCATCCGTTCGGAGGCCTGGACGGGCTGGCGGCGCTCAGCATTCTGGGGAAGGTGCGCAAAGACGTGAAGATTCTCACGAACTTCATCCTTTCCAAAGTTCCGAACGTGCAGGATTATTTTATCCCGATCAACACTACCTATGGCTTCGGGAATTTTACTACTACAACCATATCCGGCTTGAGGCAGGCCGAAGAGCATCTCCAGAAAGGTGGGCTTCTGGTACTTTTCCCGGCGGGAGAAGTCTCTTCCTGGAACACTCAGGGAAAGGTGGTGGAAGACGCGGATTGGATGACTTACATCTGCCGCCAGGTCCGCCGTTCAAAATGTCCGGTATTCCCGATGTATTTCCACGGAAAGAACTCCAAGTATTTCCAGTGGCTGGGAAGGATAAGCACAAAACTCAGCGACCTGCGTTTTTCAGGCGAACTCTTTGACAAGAAAGGCAAAGAAATAAAGGTCAGGGTCGGTTCTGTCATCCAGCATGCGGAACTGGAGAAATTCACAGAGGACCGCATGGTTGCCAAATTCCTGAGGAGCCGTTCTTACGTCCTGGAAGCAGACACGGTGGAAAAAGACGTTAGCGTCTATACGACCAAACTCATAGATCCCGTTCCTGTACCTTCTATCCTGAAAGAGATGAAAGACAATCCCGACGCGCATCTCTTCGATGTGGGCACTCTGTCCTGCTACCTGTTCTCCCATAGCCAGATTCCTAACTTGATGAGAGAGGTTGCCCTCAAGAGAGAAGAGGCGTTCAGGGCCGTAGGCGAGGGGACCAACAAACCGATGGATACGGATTCCTACGATGAATACTACAAGCATCTGATTCTCTGGGACAACAGCAACCAGGACCTTGTAGGGGCTTACCGCATTGGCCTGGGCAAAGAGATTCTGGAACAGAAAGGCATCCACGGCTTCTATGCCGATTCTCTTTTCCGGTTCTCGGAAAAATTTACCGGGGTGCTGTCAAAAAGTGCTGAACTTGGCCGCTCGTTTGTGACTGTCAACCACCAGAAAGACACACTTGCCCTCATTCTTCTTCTCAAGGGTCTTCTTTATACGATGGTCAAATATCCGGAGTACAGGTACCTGATAGGTCCCGTAAGCATAAGTTCTTGGTATCCTATGCTTTACAGGAGCATTATGATACATTATCTGAGAGAGCATCACGGTAACCCTGACCTTGCCGGCATGGCTAACCCCAAAACACCTTTCCAGCCGGATTTCGGAAGGGTGGATTTCAACGCCCTGCTCTTCGGGAAGATGAACAATGTTGAGGCGTTCGACCGTTATATGCTGAAGATAAGCAACGGCAAATATCGTCTGCCGGCCCTTCTGAAAAAGTACATAAAGATGGGCGCTAAGATCATAGACTACAACGTGGACCCGGACTTCAACTACTGTGTGGATGGTCTGATAATGATTGCCCTGGAAGACATTCCAACTGACGACATAGACTCCCTGTCCAAGGAGTTTGAAGATAAAGATCCAATTTACCGCCGCTTCTACGGCTCTGACCTGTAATTGTTTTCAAGGAACCGGATCATAACCGTGCCCTCCCCAGGGATGGCATCTCAAGATGCGTCTTAGTGCAAGGTACAGCCCTTTGAACGGACCATGCTTCCTTAGAGCCTCTATTGCATACTGAGAGCAGGTCGGGGTAAATCTGCAGGTTGCAGGTTTGAGCGGGGAAATGCACACCTGATAGAACTTGACGAGAACAACAAGCGGGAAAATTGCAATTTTTTTCACGACGGACAAGACACTATTCCCTTTCCTTTCAGAATCCGGAACAGATGCTTCATTGTCCTTTCCGTCTTGCCCCACAGCTTTGACAGAAGTGTCAGCAGATTTTTGGCTGTCTTCAGGTTTCTGCTCAGCGATTGTTTTCAGTATGTTTTTTACAGCCTCTTCTATCTGTGAGTATTTGAGTTTTTCTTTTGCGATGTATTGGAAACTGATGTGAGCGCAACAGGGAGGAAGCAGTTCCTTGTTGAGGCGATAGGCTTCTCTCATCCTGCGTTTGAGCAGATTGCGGTCAACGGCTTTCTTGAAGAGCTTTTTAGGCGCAACCACCATGACCTTGTTAGTTGCAGCTCCTTCAGAAGGAAGAGGGTTGAAGGAATATTTCGCAAGAACCGGATAAGACTCCATACGATGCCCCCTGGACATAAGTCTCAGGATTTCTTTCCTGGACTTAAGCCTCTCGTTCTTCTTGAATGTCTTGGGAGCGGAGTTTTGCATCAATTATTTTTTGCCTGCTTTCTTTGCAGCAGGCTTCTTGGTTGCGGGTTTTGCTGCAGCAGGGGCGGCCTTCTTTGCAGGAGCAGCCTTCTTAGCAGGGGCTTTAGCAGCAGGCTTTGCGGCCGGAGCTTTAGCAGCAGCCTTCTTAGCCGGGGCTTTAGCGGCAGGCTTTGTGGCCGGAGCTGCTTTCTTTGCAGGTGCTTTTGCAGCAGGCTTTGCAGCCGGAGCTACCTTCTTAGCCGGAGCTTTAGCAGCAGGCTTTGCAGGTTCCGGATCTACGGGGAGCTGAGTCTGGACGAAATCCGGATTTTCTATGAGCTTTTCCAGAGCCTGGGCAAGTGCCGGGAACTCAGGAGTAGGACCTCCGATGGCGTATGTAAGCCCGGCTTCTCTCATGGCCTTGCGGATGCCGGCTCCGAAAGCCACAAACTTGGTGTCGTTCTGCTTGTAGGACGGGAAGTTGTTCTTCAGCGATGCAACATCCAGGGCGTTGTAGAAGGCGATAATCTGATAATCTTCAAGTTTGAGGTCTTTGAGGTCATTATCTACAAACTTTGCAACCACAGCCGGAGCAAACTTGAGTTTGGACTCCTTGAACATCTCTATCCACTCTGGATAGATGTGGTCAGGGGATGCTATCAGGACGCTCTCATTCTTGTGCTTGTCTGCCTTGGCCAGCTTTACCACGGAAGCAAAGGTACCATCGCCGAAGAATATCTTTCTCTTGCGGTAGATGATATGCTTCTGCAAGTAATAGGAAAGGCTTTCGGAGGTGCAGAAATACTTTTGTGAATCCGGAACTTTGATCCTGAGCTGAGCGCAGAGCTGGAAAAATGCGTCTATGGTTCCCTTTGAAGTGAAGACAATGGCGGAGTAGTCAGGGATTTCTATTTTCTGGGCTCTGAACTCACGTAGCGTAAGAGGAATCAAACTGAAGAAAGGCCTGAAGTCTATCTGCACGTTGTACTTCTTCATCAGGTTTGTGTAGTGGGGATTTGCACTAGCTACACCTGGCTGGGCTACAAGTATTTTCTTTATTTTCATTACAAAAACAATCTAATCATGAGAGCTGCCGGAAGCAGTTCAAGACTGCAAAGGTACAAAATGTAGAAAAAAACAGAAAAATTGTTTTTGAGTATGATTCTAGAGGCCATAACCAGATACATAACGGCCGGAATCACGCAAAGGACAGAAAGCCAAATGTTTATCTTGGCCAAAAACAATAAGGCTGTAGCGATGATGACATAATTCAGGAAAACCCTGCCAATGAACTTGAACACCGTTGTGCGGTTGACGTAATCCAATATGCAGAAGATTCCGAATTTGATTCCGAAATAACCCACGGCTCCTGCCGTCATGAACAAGAAATTCATCGGCGATGAGGAGACGGCAAACAGCGCCGCCGGCAAAAGGAAAAGGACAGCGATGTTTTTCGAGGACTTGAGAGAAAGGTCGTCATCTATTTCTTCTTGCCTTGAAATGAGGAAGGAAGCCCTGAACGCTCCGGCCAGTCCTTCCAGTATCCTTTCTGTGGCTACGATGAAGAATACGACGAGCAGGAGGACAATGCCCATATCCATATATCTCTCGGTAACCGTTTCCGTTTTCGCCACCTCTGAAGCCTTAGTCTGGGACGCTTTGGTTCCCCTCCAGACTTGGAGAATGGAAGTGTCTGTCTTTTTTGTGTGGTGATACAGATAGTATGTGTTTGCTGAAGGTGCAGGGAACTCGTCCGGATCGGGCATCCGGATAGGAGACAAGCTGTCCCTGGAGTTGTATATAGGCTCTTGAAGCATTAAGAATAAGCTAGTTGCCTCGTTTGGCGTTGTAGCCTTCCTGTTGCAGGAGTGCTACTATCTTGTCTCTGAAATCTCCCTGAATGATGATTTCTCCTTCCTTGACGCTTCCGCCGACCCCGCATTTGGTCTTGAGCTTCTTGCCGAGGGCGGAAAGGTCATCGTCGCTTCCGGCAAAGCCTTTGACTAGCGTCACCTGTTTCCCGGCGCGGCCGCTGCGGTCTATGGCAACGACCAGTCTCTGCTTTGAAGGCGGCAGGGTCTGGACCTCATCTTCCTGGTCTGATGAGCTGTATTTGAAGTCGGGATTGGTGGAGAATACCACGCCATCCCTCTTTTTCCAATCGTTTTTGCCCATATCGTCAAACTTTACCGCAAAGATAGTGCATAAAAGTGCTATATTTGTATTTTACACGAAAACAATTATACAGATGGAATTCAAGAAATTCAACCGTATCAACAATATCGTGGCAGCGGTGGTTCTGGCGATAGCGTCATATACCTACCTCTCCACCATAGAGCCGACAGCCAGTTTCTGGGACTGCGGAGAGTTCATCGCTTCATCATACAAGCTGGAAGTGGGGCACCCTCCCGGAAACCCTACCTTCCAGACTCTTGCAAGAGTCTTTACCATATTCGCCGACAAAGAGCATGCGGCCATGATGGTGAACGCTATGAGCGCAATCTGCTCCGCACTCACCATAATGCTCCTTTACCTGACCATCGTGCACCTGACCCGCCGTCTTCTGGAAAAGAAGAGGTATGGCGGCGCCTCCTTGGTTCAAAAGGAAGCTTCCGTTAGTTTTGAGACAGGAGATGTCATCAAGATGGTGGCTGCCGGATTGGTAGGTTCCCTGGCTTACTGCTGGTCAGACACTTTCTGGTTCTCAGCCGTGGAGGGAGAAGTTTACGCTATGAGTTCCTTTGCAACCGCGCTGGTATTCTGGGCCATGCTCAAGTGGGAGGAAAGGGCTGACGAACCTTACGCCAACCGTTGGCTTGTGCTGATTGCCTTTGTAATGGGGCTTTCCATCGGAGTCCATCTTTTGAACCTGCTAACCATCCCGGCATTGGGAATGATTTACTATTACCGCAAGTTCAAGGTTACTACCTGGGGAGCCTGGAAGGCGTTCTTCGTTTCCTGCTTTATCCTGCTGGTAATCAACTGGGGTATAATACCTTATATTCCAGCTTTGTCTGCCTGGGTGGACAGAATCTTCGTAAACGGATTCTCCCTGCCTAAAAACAGCGGTGCCGCTTTCTTCGTACTCCTTCTTATAGCCGGGTGCTTCTTCGGGGCATACAGGTCTTACAAGACAGGAAAGGCTTTGTGGAACAACGTTTTCCTATGTACGATGGCAATCATCATAGGATATTCGATCTTTGCAGTGGTGGTTATCCGTTCTTCAGTAAACACTCCTACAAACGAGTATCAGCCGGACAATCCTTATACGCTTGTAAGATACCTCAACCGTGAGCAGTATGGTTCCGCTCCGCTTTTGTACGGACAGACTTTCAAGTCCAGGATGAACAACGTTGAGACGCCGGATTACTACAACTATGACAACACCACCGGGAAATATGTAGAACTGGACGGACCGGCCCAGCCTGTTTACGGCGACAAGGTTCTTTTCCCGAGGATGTATTCCACCGCAGACCCTTCATACGAAAGCTTTTATCAGATTTATACAGACGGCAAGGGAACAGGGCCTAACAACGCTCCGACAGCTGGCGCCAACATCAAGTATTTCATAGGCTATCAGCTCAATTTCATGTACTGGAGATACTTCTTCTGGAATTTTGTCGGAAGGCAGAACGATCTCCACGCTTCAGTTCCTGGAGATATTTACAAAGGTAACTGGGAAAGCGGAATAGGATTCATAGACAGGGCTCATCACGGAGACCAGTCAGAAGGTCCGGACTATATTGTCAACAGCAGGGCCAAGAACCACTTCTACTTCCTGCCTCTGATCCTTGGAATAATCGGCCTTCTGTACCAGCTCCGTCACGACAAGCGCAATACGCTGGTTACGTTCCTGCTGTTCTTCCTTACCGGAATAGCAGTTGTGCTTTATCTTAACCAGCCTCCGTTCCAGCCGAGAGAGAGGGATTATGCTTATGCAGGCTCTTTCTATGCTTTCACTATCTGGATCGGTTTTGCTGCCGTTTGGCTCGGCGATGTTCTGGAGAAGCTCTTCAAATCCCGCAAGGCGGCTCCTTCCGTAGTGGCCGCGGCCCTGTGTCTGGCGGTTCCTGCACAGATGGTATCCCAGACTTGGGACGACCACGACCGCAGCGGCAGATACTCTGTACCGGAAATGGCTTACAATTATCTGGCGGCCCTGGGTCCTAACGCCATTCTTGTAACCCACGGAGACAACGACACCTTCCCTCTTTGGTACAGCCAGGAGGTGGAAGGAGTAAGGACAGATGTCAGGATAATGAACACCTCCCTCCTTGGAACCGACTGGTACATAGACCAGATGAAGTGCAAGCAGTACGAGAGCGAACCGGTGCCGTTCTCCCTCGAGAAGAAGGATTACTATTACGGAAAGAATGATTTTGTTCCAGTGGCAGACTATGTCAAGGAACCGGTCATGGCTTCCGAGCTCATAAAGATCCTTAAAGATCCTTCAGTGAGGGTCAAGATGGGAGACAACAAAGACCACAACCTCATTATCAGCCGTCATTATCTTGTTCCGGTCAACAAGGAGAATGCAATCAAATACGGAATAGTTTCCCCTAAGGACTGCGACAAGATACCCGACACAATCCAGCTGGATATACCGGACGGCGTGAACAGCATAGAAAAGACATCGCTGATGATTCTTGACTTGCTTGCCCATTACCAGTGGGACCGTCCTCTGTATTTCCTCCAGAGAGGTGGAGACATCAACATCGGAATCAAGGACTATCTGCAATGGGAAGGCTTCGGATTCAAGTTTGTCCCGATCAAGAGCCTCACCGGAAGAAGGAACGACAACATAGACCAGAATGCCGGGGCGGACACTCTGTACCACCGGGTAATGGACGTGTACAAGTTTGGTTCTCTGGCAGCTCCTGTGAACATAGACTACCAGAACCTTCTTACATTCAACTCTCTGATTTCCACTCGCGAACTTATGACCAACACTGCAAAGCTCCTGGCTCTGGAAGACAAGGCGGAAAAGGCCGTTGCCGTTCTTGACAGGATGCAGGAGGTTATGCCGGACAAGAATTTCCCGCTTAACAATTCTTTGATTTCCAGTGTCAACGATATGGCCGTCCTGGATGCCATAAGCGTATATTTGGCTTGCGGACAAAACGAGAAGGGAGTGGATCTTGCAGACCGTTTCGTGGAGGAGACCATGAAGCATATAAAGCTTCTTGCCAAACCTTACGGAGGATCGCTGTTCTCTTGGGAGAAACTTCAGAACAACCTTTACTATCTGATTTGGGTTGCAGACACTTACAAGACCGCCGGCCTCAGCGACAAGTCCAAAGACCTGCGCAGGATAGTGAACTCATATCTGAAGACATTGACCGGGCAGTCTATCCCTGAGGACGAAGAAGATGACAAAGACACTACCGCTGCCGTTTAGGGCCGGTAGTCCATTCATCGCAAGGGCTATTCTATAAGCATATTACAGCCGCGTAGTTCGGCATCTTTGATGCGTCCATCCACAGTAAAAGGCGGATGGATGCTTTTTTTGCCCTTGGAGGAACAACTGTTTTGCTGATAGCCATACAGGATTTTACCCCTGTCCTCGGTTTCTATGAAACAGCAGGAATTGATGTTTGCAAGGTCTATGATGTCAAGCCCTCCTTCCTGAAAGTTGTGTTTGTCTTGACCGGCGGACAATATCTTGAACGGGTCCTGAAGGTCTCTGGCAAGGACTCTCATCCACGGCGGACAGAAGAACATTCCCCTTTGCGAGAGTTGAATGAGGTCCGTTGGGTAGTGCTGAATGAGGTCCGTTGCAGGGAAGGAGTAGGCCTGGCTGAAAAGTTCACACATTCCATACTCGGAGTGAATCTCGTCCGTGCGGAAACCGTCTCTGAGCCTTCTGTGAAGCTCTTCTCTTGAAAGTTCCTCTCCACGGCCCTTCATTCCTCCGGTCTCCATTATTGTCACATCGCTGAAGAGAAGTCGTCTTTCCTCCACATCAGGTATATGATCGGCAACAAATTTTGCAAAATCCAGCAGGGCGAAGCTCACCCCGAGCAGGATAGTCCTGCGTCTTGTCTTGCCGCAAGAAGATGCCGGAAGGCTTTTTTGCAGAAGCCGGCCTTCAGCGGAGAGATTCTTTACAGTTTCAAGCAGCTTGTCGTGGTCATAGAGGAAGAAACCGCCTTCCGCCCCGTTTTCTTTTGCATCGGCGATGAGCTTGTCCGCCATATATACCAGGGAAGAACCTTCTCTTTCCAGATAAGACGGCAGCAGTGCCAGAAGGTTGTAAGTCCCGCTCTCTCCGTAGAACAGGCGGAAGCCCTCCCTGAAACTCCTTTCATAAATGGAGACGTCGGGAACCAGATGGCGGGAAGGAGTCATTCCGGTAGTGGCACTGGATGTAAATACGAGGCCAATTTCCTCTCCCGCCACTTTTTCCCGGAATAAATCCATCCTCCTGCAATAATCTTCATATTGTACGGACGGGTCGGTCAGGATGTTCCTGCTTTTGAACAAGCGGATGGGCAGAAAGGGAATCTCTTCAAAAGATGCCGGATGGAAATCTCCCTTTTCCACAAGGTTCAGATATTCACGGTAAACGGGGCAACACTCCCGCTGGATTTCAAAAGCCTCAAGCGCCAGTGAGTTGAACTCTTGTTGCGGGTCTTTGGAATCTTCAATCCTGAAGATCCTTTCCCGGAAACTCTTCCACCTTTCTTCCGTGTTGCCTGTCATCATGCTGCTTGTTTGTTGTTCTGCTTTCTTGCCCAACGGTTTGTTGTGCTTCTTCTTTCCTCGCTGCTTGCTGTTCTGCTTTCTTGCCCAGCTGCTTGTTTGTTGTGCTGCTTTCTTACTCAGCTGCTTGTTTGTTGTTGTAATTGCTGCTGTTTATCCTTTGTCCCTGATGGCTTTCAGCTGCTCTATGTACTTTTGGTCTTTCCAAAGGCGCGGAACCTTGTTCTGTCCTCCTGTTTTTCCTCGGCTTTCCATCCATTTGTAGAAAGTTCCGGGAGCCAAAGGAAGGATTCTGAGCCGTTGCATGGTTGAGCCTGGAGAACGCTTGGCTTCATAATCCGAATTGACCTTCTGGATTTCCTGGTCCAGAACATCGGCGAATTCGTCCACAGCCTTCTGGCTGAAGTCCGGACTGTCAGGATTGCGGAGAGGGTCTTTGAACTCAATGGCCCACAGATGGAATCCTTGTACGAGAGCGTTCTTTGGAGAAGCAGACTCGCCCACGCTCATGAACTGCGGTGCGGCCGTGTAGTCCGTGATTTGGAGCCCGCATTTTGCTGAAGCCGCGGCAATGGCCTGCTCGGCGTTGTTTATCATCAGCTCCTCACCGAAGGCGTTGATGAACATCTTTGTCCTTCCGGTAACAATAAGGCGGTATGGATTTGTGGAAGTGAACCTTACAAGGTCTTCCGGCATATATCTCCAGAGTCCGCCGACGGTGGATATGACAATGGCGTAGTCTATGCCGGTCTGCACGCCCTCGAGCGGCACTATGCAGGAGTTGTCTCCCTCAAGGGCGTCGTTGAACTTGCTGAACGGGATGAACTCGTAGAAAATGCCGTTGTTTACGGTCAGAAGCATGCCGTTCCCGCCTTCGAGAGTGTCCTGGAAGGCAAAGTAGCCTTCAGAGGCGTTGTAGTTCTCCAGATAGTGCATGTTGTCAGACGGGATCAGTTTCCTGTAGATTTCCCGGTAGGGCTCAAAGCTGATGCCTCCGTGCATGAACAGTTCCATCTGGGGCCACACTTCCAGCAGGTTGCTCTTGCCTGTATATTCCAGAACCTTGTTCATCAGTACCAGGTTCCAGCTCGGAACGCCTGAGAAGTTGGAAACGTTTTTCCTTGTGCTTTCCTTGCAGATCAGATCCACTTTTGTCTTGAAGTCCGCAACCAGAGCCGTCTTCTTTGAAGGAGTGCGGAGAAGTTCCACCGCAGCCGGAGAATTGCTCAGCATTACGGCCGACAGGTCTCCGTCAAACACATTGCTCCCGCCCCGATGTCTTGACACCGTATTGTCTGTATGAACGCTTTTTGCTTCAACTCCTCCGGCAAGGACATCAGGAGCCACGCTTCCACCGAGAGTCAGGGCGTAGGAAGAAAAGATGCGGCTGTCCGGGTTGAGATGCACATAGTTGAAGAGCATCATCTTCATTCCCTTGAAGTGCGTTCCGTAAAGAGAGTCTTTGGTTATAGGGATGAACTTGCTCTTGTCTGAAGAAGTTCCGCTGGACTTGGCAAACCATCTGACTTTCTGGTTCCAGAGTACATAGTCCTCTCCCTGTCTTATGCGGGTGATGTATGGAGCCATATCGTCATATTTTGAAAGCTTTACACGCTTTTGAAAATCGCTGAGGCTGTGTATGGAGTCAAAATCTCTCTCTCTGCCGAAGATGGTCTGCCGCCCGCCTTCCATCAGTTTCCCGAACACTTTCTGCTGCAGTTCAGGTGCCTTGGATCTGCTTTTTTCTATTTCATCCAAATATCCCTGGCCCCAGGTCAGGACGGCTTTGTTAATTATCCTTGCGGTTTGCTTTCCCATACAAGATATGTTTTGTCTTATTTGCCTGCTTGTTGTACTTCTGCGCTTGTCTCAAGAGCATTCCACTCGGCTATGGCCCTCCAGAGCTGAATGTCAAAGTCCAGGATGTGGCGGATCCTTGGCGCGGTGAGGGCGTATTTCTGGATGATTTCCTCTTCCACAAGAGGCTGTATTTCATCGCGATGAAGATTCAGAACCTCTTCCTTTGAGAGCTTGACCTTGGAGGACAGAAGGTCATAAGTATCCTGATTCTTGTCATAAATGCCTTCCTCCTTAGCTTCCCTGACCATCTGGTCAAAGATGATTTCCGCAGAAGAACGGTGGTCGAACTTCTTGCCGGAGGCATACTTTACAAAGTCCTCATATTCAGAGTCCGTCAGGCGGAAAGCTCCTGCGGTTTCCGTTTGCTGAGAAGCTCCGGCGGTTTCCGTTTGCTGAGAAGCTCCGGCGGTTTCCCGGGAGGTGAACTGCGGAACAGCAGGATGTTTGCGGTAGAACTCCACAGCATAATCTTCCAGGATGCCGCTCAGGCTCAGAGCCAGGGTAGGGCGGCTGTAGGTACGGCCTCTGACTTCTTTGTCAGGGGTGATTCCTCCACCGTCGTAAACCGTGCGTCCGTTCCTTGTCTTGAAGGCTTTTTTCAGAGAATCCGGAACAGACCCGACGCTACCGTCAGAGTTCCGGTGCGCATAGTCCATAATCTGGATGCATCTGCCGCTTGGCGTGTAATATTTGGCGATTGTGAGTTTGAGCTTGCCGTTATAGCCGACAGGCCGGAAACTCTGCACCAGGCCTTTGCCATAAGTACGGGTTCCCATTATCGTTGCCCTGTCCAGGTCCTGGAGAGCACCGGCAACAATCTCGGAAGAAGATGCTGATGAAGAGTTGGCCATGACCAGCAGAGGAATCAAAGTATCCACAGGTTCCTTGCTGGTTACGCAGGTGAAATTGCTTCCCTCGCCCCTTCCGCGGGCTGTGGCAACCAACGTTCCCTTAGGAACGAACAAGGACACTATATTGACGGCTTCGTCCATAAGTCCGCCACCGTTGCCCCTGAGGTCCAGAACAATCCTCATTGCCCCTTGCTGCTTGAGGTCTATCAGCGCCTTCTTAACGTCCTCGCTTCCGTTGAGAGTAAAACTGCTGAGCTTGATATATCCAGTAGCGATGTCTTGGAAGAAAGAGTTTGAGTCTATGTCATCGGTCTTGGTTCCGGATGTGTCTATGTGCCCTGAGAACAAAGCCTTGAACGATGCAGGCCGTTTCAGTATTCCGTAATAAGGAACATCTGATGTGTGGACCTTGTCTCTAGTGACCGTCTTTTCAACAACCTCTCCGGTGCGGCCTTTCTTTATCGTGAACTTGACCTGAGTCCCCGGATTGCCCCTCATCTTCTTGCTGCACTCGTCAACGGAGAGTTTGCTGATGTCCTGCCCGTCTATCTTCATTATGATGTCCCCGGGTTCTATTTTGAACTTCACGGCAGGGGAGTTTTCGTAGGTCTGCATTATCATCACTCCCAGGGAATCCTTGCGGATTGTAGCGCCAATGCCGCCGTAAGAGGCTGTTGTCATCAGCTCAATGGACTCCTCGTCCTCCTGCGGAACATATTCCGTATAAGGGTCTATGGATTCCAGCATGGCATCAATCCCGTAGTTGACCAGCTTGGAAAAATCTATGGTGTCCACATATTCAGTAGCCAGAGTCTTCAGGATGTTGTTTTGAATCTCAAGCCCTTGCAAAAGCTTGAAGTTGCGGCTCTGGGCCATGGAGCCCGACGGGCAGAAAAGCAGCAGAGCCAAAGCCAATGTCAGCGCAGGAACTATTCTTCTTCCCACTCCTCCGGAAACAAACCTGCCGGCATCCACAGCCAGGCGAGTCTCTCCGGAACCAAACCTGCCGGCATCCGGCCCTCCGGAAACCTTCCTTGAACAATAAAAATCAGACATAAATGTTTTGTTGTTTCGTATCTTCCAAAAATAATAAACTTTTGCTAACTTTGAGCAAGCAACCAAAGTGCATGGCTTTTTCGGCAAGCAAACCGAAGCACTTTGCGTTTGTACTGTTTGTTGGTCACCTTGCAACTAAAACTTTTTGTATGGAACTTATTTTTGCAACGGGCAACCCCCATAAACTCAAAGAAGCATCAGATATACTGGGCAAAGGTGTTACACTAATTATGCCAAAGAAGCTTGGCTACAAAGGAGAAATACCGGAAACCGGTGCAACGATTGATGCAAATTCCAAGATGAAGTGCCAGTTTATCTGGAACAAGTTCAACAAGACCTGCTTTGCTGATGATACCGCTCTGGAGGTGGAGTCCTTGGGAGGTGCACCGGGGGTTTATTCCGCCAGATATGCAGGCGAAGGCCATGATGATGCCGCCAACAGGGCCAAGCTTCTGGACGAACTGACCAAAGTTGACCGCCGGAAGAAGAACATCCGCGCGGCCAGATTCCGTACGGTGGTGACTCTCATCCACAAAGGTACTCTTTATACTTTCGAGGGGACGATGAAAGGAACAATCGCTGAGAAAGAAAGCGGAGAAGGAGGGTTCGGATATGATTCAATCTTCATCCCGGACGGTTGCAGCTGCACCTTTGCAGAGATGAGCGAAAATCAGAAAAACGCCATCTCCCATAGGGGTATCGCGATGAGGAAACTGGCCAACTTCCTTTCCCGCTTGAAGTAGAACCCGGCCAGGCTACTAGGCCGCCCCCCCTCCACACACTGCCCCTGAAGCCATCCTACCCCAAAACACTCCTCAGCAAGTGGCACCAAAGCCACCCCAACAGCCACCTCAACAAAACAACCAGTTACCAACAGAAACACACTGCAGAACAACCAACGCAAAGCACCTCACATTGACAGCAAGGAAGCTTTTCCTGCAATGTTTCTTCAATGCACTTGACAACATAAATGCTTACCAAAAGCCGCATCATAGTCCTTCATACAATCAAACACTCCGACTCAGGAATGGTTGTGCAGTGCTATTCTGATGTCAAGGGCCGCACCTCCTGCTACTTCTACGCCCGGGGAAAAAACTCCAGAAGCACTATGATGTTTCCGCTCAGCCTGCTGGACGTGGTTCTTCATTCACGGCATCAGGAAGGAAGTTCCATGCCGTTGATAAAGGAAGCAGTGCCAGCTATCCCGCTCCCTAACCTGAAGACCGATATACGCAAAGGTGCCATATCCATGTTCATGTGCGAGCTGCTGCTGAAAACCGTCAAGGAAAGCAGTCCGGATCCCAATCTTTTTGCTTTCCTGTCCAACTCCATTATGCTTCTTGAAGCCGTGGACGAAGGTGTGGAGAACTTCCACCTTCACTTTGCAGTGAACCTGTGCAAGATCTTGGGTTATATGCCGGAAGACAACTACTCCGGACCGTCCGTCCAACCCCAACCACACGCTCAGCCGCCCCTGCAAACCAACAAAGTAGCAGTATCAACCCCCTCCACCATCTCAGAATCCCGTCCCCACTTCAATTTTACAACAGGGAAATTTACCCACGATTACTCCGAAGCATTCTGCTTCCAGCCGGAAGAATCCCTGCTGTTGCACCAGATAATGTCCACCCCGCTGGCCGAGCTCCAGGAGATCAAATGCAGCGGCCAGATGCGCAACCGCTTCCTCGGCAAGATCATAGATTATCTTTCCTTCCACACATCGCTGAGGACAGAACTCAAATCCCTTGCCGTTCTCCGCGAACTTTTCGCCTGACCGCAACAAAGCTCAGTTCCAACGGCCCCCCATCTCCCACCTCCATCCCCATCCCAATCTCCGTCCCCATCCCATCCTACTTCCCCCCCATCTCTATCATCCCCACCTCTCCCACCTCCACCTCCATCTCCACCTCCATCTCCATCTCCATCATCCCCACCTCTCCCACCTCCATCTCCATCTCCACCTCCATCTCCATCTCCACCTCCACCTCCAACTCCGTCCCCATCTCCCCGTCTCCAGCACTGCGATTGGTGATATTTTGATTATTGATTTCTTTCAACGCAGGGCCCGTTTTTCGCAATAGACTGATACTCAGCGATATATTAACTTGAAGGGGGCGTAAAACAACACCCCTTCAAGTAAGCAAAGCGTTGATGTACAGACATTTCCAAGAAACGCCCAAAAGGCGGTCAACCCAAACAAAACGTATGTTTTGACGTTTTGGCAACTGCTTTCGATGAACCTGGCTTATATTTGCTCAGCTGCAATTATGATGTAGGGAAATAGTTATGTTAGGGAGAGGAGAAATGGATAGACAGTTGTTCTATCATGTCTATCAAAGGAGTTTGGACAAAAGCGTTGTTTTCAAGACATCTCTTGACGCGCTGGTTTTTGTGTCGATACTGTTTGTAAAGGCGCGTTGCTACAAAGTATCCATACCGGCATTGTGTCTGATGGAAAATCATTTTCACATTCTTGCAAGAGTCCATTCTGAAAGCAGTCTTGATCCATTTGTCTCAGAATCGGTATCCTTGTTTACAAGACTTTACAACAAAGAGCATTTAAGAAGAGGCTCTCTCTTCAAGGGACCTTTTGGAAAAGCTTTAAAGATGACAGACAAGTATATAAGGAATTGTATCTCGTACATCAACAATAATCCGGTAGAAGCTAAAAAGTGCAGTCGCATAGAAGATTATGTCTGGAATTTCACGGCATATTATTGTAACGATTATGCTTTTTCCAGTCCTGTAGTAGTAAGGAAATCAAGTTATAGGCTAAAGCAACGCTGGTACGAGGTAAAGGATTTGTCAGCGACAAACAAGCCGCTGAACTACACATTGCTCAGGCATTTGTTCGAAAGTTTGTCGGAGCAGGAGGCCCTGCAACTGAGAGACTTGCTGATATCTCGTTGTAATCCATTAGACTATGATTGCTTCATCAGATATTTCGGAACATACGAAAAGGCTTTGGTCGCGATAAACTCTTTTACCGGTTCTGAGCACCAGTTGAAGGAGGATGACCGTCGGTAAGAGTGTAATGGCTGAGCACCAGTTGAAGGAGGATGACCGGCGGTAAGGGTGTAATGGCTGAGAACCAAGTGAAGGAGGATGACCGGCGGTAAGAGTGTAATGGCTGAGCACCAGTTGAAGGAGGATGACCGGCGGTAAGGGTGTAATGGCTGAGAACCAGTTGAAGAAGGAAGACCGGCGGTAAGGGTGTAATGGCTGAGAACCAGGTGCCAGATGGTGGCGGTTGGAAGCGGAATGATGGAGCGTTTCTCGGGGTGTAATAAAGGTGTTTGAAACGTGCTGTTTGAAATGTGTTGTTGGTGGTGTTTGTTTGGTTGGAGACGTGCTGTTGGAGAAGTGTTGTTGATGTTGGTGGTTGGTTGGGTGGAAATGGGGCGTTTTTGATAAGTATCTGATAGTAAGTAATATAAAACATTGAGGGGTAGTGAAAACTACCACCTCTCAAGTATGTAAGTAATTGATTCTATGTCGTTTGTAAGAAACGCTCTCTGTTTAGCTTTGTGCTGTTTGCAAGAAACGCTCTCTGTTTGGCTTTGAGCTGTTTGCAAGAAAAACGCCCTACGCCCCCTGTTTAGTAGTAAGGGGTGTTGGTGGTTGGATGGGTGAAAATGGGGCGTTTTTGATAAGTATCTGATAGTTAGTAATATAAAACATTGAGGGGTAGCGAAAACTACCACCCCTCAAGTATGTAAGTAATTGATTCTATGTTGTTTGTAAGAAACGCCCTACGCCCCCTGTTTAGTAGTAAGGGGTGTTGGCGGTTGGTTGGGTGATTGGAAATGTGGTGGTTGGAGACGTATTGTTGGAGAAGTGTTGTTGGGGTTGGTGGTTGTTTGGGTGAAAATGGGGCGTTTTTGATAAGTGTCTGATAGTAAGTGATATAAAACATTGAGGGGTAGCGAAAACTACCACCCCTCAAGTATGTAAGTAATTGATTCTATGTTGTTTGTAAGAAACGCCCTCTATTTAGTTCTATGTTGTTTGTAAGAAACGCTCTCCGTTTAGCTTTGAGCTGTTTGCAAGAAAAACGCCCAACGCCCCCTGTTTAGTAGTAAGGGGTGTTGGTGGTTGTTTGGGTGGAAATGGGGCGTTTTTGATAAGTATCTGATAGTAAGTAATATAAAACACTGAGGGGTAGCGAAAACTACCACCCCTCAAGTATGTAAGTAATTGATTCTATGTTGTTTGTAAGAAACGCCCTCTATTTAGTTCCATGTTGTTTGCAAGAAACGCTCTCCGTTTAGCTTTGTGCTGTTTGCAAGAAACGCCCTACGCCCCCTGTTTAGTTGTAAGGGGTGTTGGCAGTTGGTTGGTTGGTTGGAAACATGGTGGTTGGAAACGTGCCGTTGGGGTCGTTGGTTAGGTGGTTGGATGGGTGAAAATGGGGCGTTTTTGATAAGTGCCTGATAGTTAGTAATATAAAACATTGAGGGGCGGCGAAAACCACCACCCCTTAAGTATGTAAGTAATTGATTCTATGTTGTTTGCAAGAAACGCTCTCTGTTTGGCTTTGAGACGTTTTGTAAGAAAAGCCCTATGCCCCCCTGTTTAGTAGTAGGGGGGCGGTGTTTAGGCTGGTTGCCAGAGGTATAGCTTGTCGGAGCGGCGGAGTTTCTCAGCGATAGGAATGGAGCAGAGGTCGCCTTTGACAGCTTTCTGGACCGGTTTGAGATCAACTCTTATCTCAGCGATTTTGTGCTCGATGCATCCTGTTGACGGACCGATGATGAGAATCTCGTCTCCGACATTGAGCTCGCCGGCCTCGACAAGAACTTCTGCTACGCCGAGCTTGGAGAAGTAGTTTGTGATTTTTGCGGCATAGACTTTCTTCCGGCTGGCCTTGTTGCCGTAAACTTCGCTCCACTCGCCGAGGCGGGCTCCCATGTAGTAGCCGTCCCAGAATCCGCGGTTGAACACTCCGGAGAGTTTGTCCTTGAGTTGAGCCTTCAGTTCCGGGGTATAGTTTCCCATGACCTCAGAAGAAGGGTTTGCAGCATCAGGTTCTGGAGAGTTTGCAGCGGAAGCATCAGGGGCACTGGTGACTGCGGATGTTTTGGATGTGCTTGCTGGTTCTGTGGCTGGGGTGTTGGTGTTGGAGCTGGTGTTAGAGCTTGTGGTGACTGCGGATGTTTTGGATGGGCTTGCTGGCTCTGTGGCTGGGGTGTTGGTGTTGGAGTTGGTGTTGGAGTTGGTGTTGGAGCTGGTGGTGGTGACTGCGGATGCTTCGGATGGGCTTGCTGGCTCTGTGGCTGGGGTGTTGGTGTTGGAGCTAGTGTTAGAGCTGGTGTTGGAGACTTCGGATGCTTTGGATGGGCTTGCTGGTTCTGTGGCTGGGGTGTTGGTGGTGGAACTGGTGGTGGTGAGTATGTCGGTGTTGGTGAGTGTGCCGGTGCTGGTGCAGGCGTCGGCGGCTTGACGATAGGCGGAGGTGACAATCTTCACGTACTCGGCGCTGCGGGCACGGCCTTCGATCTTGAACACGGATATTCCGGCATCGATGATCTTGTCTATGAACTCAATGGTGCAAAGGTCCTTTGGACTCATGATGTACTTGTTGTCAATCTCGAGCTCACGACCGGTTTCCAGATCGGTGACACGGTAGCCTCTGCGGCAAAGCTGATAGCAACTGCCTCGGTTTGCGGATGCTCCGTATTCCTGGAGGCTGAGGTAGCATTTCCCGGAAATGGACATGCACAGGGCTCCGTGGACGAAAAGCTCAAGACGCAACAGTTGCCCGCTTGGACCGCACACGTTCTCTTCTTTGATACGACGGCTTATGTCCTTGACCTGCGGGAGAGTAAGTTCGCGGGCCAGGACTATCACATCCGCAAACTGAGCGTAGAACTTGGCGGCCTCAAAGTTTGAGATGTTCATCTGGGTTGAGATGTGAATCTCTATGCCCAGGCTTCTGGCCATCTGGATCACTGCCATGTCGGATGCTATCACGGCTGATATTCCGGCATCGCGAGCCGCTTCCAGAGCTTTCCGCACATCTTCCATCTCCGTCTGGTAAACTACGATGTTGAGCGTAAGGTATGTCTTTACGCCGTGCTGTCGGCAAATGCGAACCACCTCTGCGAGGTCTTCATTGGTAAAGTTGTTTGCCGAGTGGCTCCTCATGTTGAGGTTCCCGACTCCGAAGTAAACGGAATCCGCTCCTCCTTGTATAGCCGCCATCAGGCACTCGAAGTTGCCGGCCGGCGCCATGATCTCTATATGCTGCTTTTCTGACATATTTCAACGCAAATCTTTGATCAGTCAAATATAGTGGATTTTTCTGCTCGGCGATGGACTTTTATAAGCGCTTCATTTTCAGAATCTCCACAAACAAGACGTGAAATAACAAACCTCTTGTTTCCGGGACTGCTGAGTGTCAGCTAGTTGTATAGCACTATCTCCGCCAGCCTTTTTTCGTCGAAACTTGTTATCTTTGAATGGTAAAAGTATCAGCAATCAAAGCATCACAGCTAAGTAAAAACATCATCAAGCCATCAGGTTATCAGTTGGACAAAAACTTATAAAACTTAATACTATGCTTATCACAACCACACAATCCGTAGAAGGTCACAGGATTCTTGAGTACAAGGGTATCGTAACCGGAGAAACCATCATCGGGGCAAACTTCTGGAAAGACTTCAAAGCCAGCATCCGCGACATAGTAGGAGGGCGCAGCGGTTCTTACGAAAAAGTTCTGATTGAGGCCCGTGAAACATCGCTGAACGAAATGGCACAGAGGGCAGCCTCCTGGGGAGCCAACGCAATAATCGGCGTTGACATAGATTACGAGACAGTCGGTCAGAACGGCTCTATGCTGATGGTTTCCGTCAGCGGCACAGCTGTGGTTATACAGTAATCTTCTTGATGAACTTGGCGGGAACGCCGCCCACCACGGTCATCGGAGGCACGTCTTTGGTAACCACCGCACCTGCAGCCACAATGGCTCCATCGCCGATGGAAACTCCCTGAAGGACAGTGGCATTTGAGCCAATCCACACATTCTTCCCGATGTGGATAGGGGCGGAGTGCATCCCGGCCCGCTTCGTGGGGTCTTCCGAGTGGTTGAGGGTTGCCAGCACCACATTGTGCCCTATGAGGCTTCCGTCGCCGATGAAAATGCCGCCCTGGTCCTGGAACTTGCATCCCATATTGATGAACACCCTCTCGCCGATGACAGTGTTCACCCCGCAGTCTGTGTAAAACGGCGGAAACATTCCGAGGTCCTTTGGCAACTCCCTCTGCATCAGTTCCTCCAGCAATGCGTGCAGCTCCTCCGGAGTGTGATATTTTCCGTTGATTTCAGCCGTGATCCTGAGAGCCCTCTGGCTCAGCGAATGGAACATCAGATGCACGTCGCTCCAGCCGCCGATTTCCCTCGGCACAGCCATATATTCCCTGAATTCCTGTATTGTCATATTGTAAGATTCGTTTCAAAAAGCGTTCAAGCAACCGATAGGAAGAACATACACGCCATCCTTTCTTCGATCTTCTGAGTGCCAAGGTACACCTTATTATTCGATTAAACCAAACATTCTTGCAAAAATCTCAAAAAGGTGTGAGATATGGAAGAGCAGAAATCTAAAAAAGGTGCGAATGACATCGTTTTGAAGCGTAAAATTTATCAGCAACTCCTTGATTGGAAAGAGAAAAGAAATGGTGAGGTGGCACTACTCGTAGAGGGAGCGCGACGTATCGGGAAGAGCTATATCGTAGAAGAATTCGCCAAGAATGAGTATGAGTCATACATTCTCATCGACTTCAACAAGGCTCCATGAGCGCAAGTCGCTCATTATCCTTGACGAGATTCAGTTATGCCCCAGAGCGAGAGCTGCCATCAAATTTCTGTTGGCTGACGGAAGGTATGACTATATTGAGACTGGGTCTTTGGTAAGCATCAAGAAAAATACCCAAGGAATCGTGCTCCCTTCAGAAGAACGTTCTATACAGATGTACCCAATGGACTTTGAAGAGTTTCTTTGGGCTACAGGTAACAATATGCTGATGGAGTTGATACGGAAAATGTATGCAGAGAAGAAACCGATGGGGCAGGCTTTCCATCGTCAGGCAATGGATGCTTTCCGTCTCTATATGATAGTTGGAGGAATGCCGCAAGCCGTCAAAAAGTATATTGAGACCAAAGACTTTGATGCCATAGATGCAGCAAAGCGCGACTTACTGACTATCTACCGTAATGATATCTTCAACTATGCAGGTGAGAAGGCAGGCAAGGTGGTGTCTATCTTCGACCAAATTCCTCCTCAGCTCTCCAAGCACGAAAAGAAGTTCCGCCTGTCATCCCTGAAACCAGGTGCGAAATACCGCGATTGGTACGATGCATTCTTCTGGCTGAAAGACGCGAGGGTTGTCAATATATGCTACAATTCGACAGAGCCGAATATCGGACTTAAGATGAACGAAGATCGTACGACATTGAAGTGTTATATGAATGATACGGGCTTGTTAATCAGCCATACTTTTGATGAAAAGGGCATCGTCTCATCTGAGATTTACCAAAAACTGCTCTTTGGAAAGCTGGATGTGAACGAGGGAATGCTCATTGAGAATATCGCGGCCCAGATGCTGACAGCCAGCGGTAACAAGCTTTTTTTCTATAGTAAGTCATCAGAAGAAGCCGGGGAACGAATGGAAATAGACTTCTTGCTTCAAAAGGACAAAGTGACAAGTCGCCACAATATCCGTCCTATAGAGGTCAAAAGCGGCAAGAACTACACGTTATCTTCCCTAAAGAAGTTTATGAATAAGTTTGGAGAGAATATAACCACTCCTACTGTTTTACATACATCTGACTATAAAGTAGAGAATGGTATCACCTATCTTCCGCTTTACATGACACCCTTATTGTAAGGTAAGCCTTCTGTAAATCACACGTTACTTCTTCAAACGTCTGATGATTCTGAAGGGAAGTCCCACCGCCAGTATGATTATGAACACCGCTATGAGGAAGCCTGGAGTCAACCACTTCTCCCTGTCTGTTACAAACAGCGCACAGGCCACCACCACAATTATTTCGATGAGAAATACGATTCCGATTATTTTCAAGATGGTTTTGAGCATACAGGTTTTAATGTTTAGGTGGAGGTCTGGACAAAACTCTTATAAGTGCGGCTTCGTTTCAGGTTCTTTAAGGTTATGTACATCAAGTCTTTATCTTTTCTGTGTCTAAAGGTATTAAAACCAATGCTTTTAACAAACCGATGTGCCCGCTGATTTGATTTTGCAATAGCGGTTCTCAATTTGATACCGTTTCTCAAAAGATGTTCTACGAGAAATACAAATGCCCTATAGTATAGATAAGGATTTTTCCACCCACCACCATGGATGGAGTATGTTTTACCTTCAAAATCCTCAGGCAAAAGATAAACGAAAGCAACAGGATTTAAGCTAGGCTGTTCTTTCAAGACCATGCACACAATGAAGTCAGGATACTTTTTAATGAGCTCTCTCCATTCCTGTTCAGACTCAATATCTGATGCTATTTTATGCCAATCATCAAGTGGAAACCTTTCAACAATAATATCGTTTGAAGAATATGGTTCCCACTTGAATGTTGGTGTTTCAGCGATACTTGCAAGAATGCTATTTAGGTGCATCTGGCAATTTGGCTTTGAGCTTTGCTATCTCAGCTTGTGCGTTTGAGATATTAACTCTTTCTGTATAAGCACTCCCTGTTTTATTGGCGATTCTAGCCTTAGCTGAGGCGATTTGGCCTTGCAATTCTGCAATTCTTGCTCTGATTTCAGATTTGGTTTTTGGTTCAGCTCCCATAATTTGAAAAGTTTAATTGTACCTACTCTTTTGAGGATTTTCGGTTTCCTCCTTTGTTGTATAATGTTCTATCTAAGTGAGCTTAAACATCGATAAGCAGGAAGTAGTATTTGTCTTTTTTGTTGCACGATTCCCACTTAAAAGTATAATTGCCAGATAATAAGACTTCTTTCCCGTTTTGTCTGATGCGTCCTCGGGCTATGGCTCCATTTCCAATGCATAGATTTAGGTTGGCTTTATTGATTGTATGATTAATATTGTCAGTGACAACTAACAAATAACATAAAGACTTCCCGTCATCTTTGTAATGCTCTAGATTCTCAATATCGCACATAACTGAAAACCTGTTTTCTGTAACAGTTTCGTTTGGCCCTCCTTTGAATAATTTAATTTCAATATAGGCCTTGCTTTCTAGTTTATTCTTATGATAAAACTGTAGCTCAATATCGCATCTAGCTTTTTTGTTAGGTGTTTTAGACGTTGGGGTTATTTCTTTTTTGGTTTCCAAAAGAATAATAAAACGATCATCTCTTGAGAATTCATACATTTTCCCAAGTTGTTGAAGGATAACGCCAAAATGTAATTGAAGAGAAATTTCGTTATTAATCTCTAGGCTTCCCTCCAATATTTTAAACATCAATAATTCAAAAGCTTGCCTTACAATCTTTTTTAATTTTTCTTTGCCCATGGTATTTATTGGTCATAGTGCAAAAACGAAAAGCGCAGGCGGTCATTTGTCTTAAGATGAGGGCTCTGGTAAGCCGTGGACTAAAACAAGCAACAACCCACGCATTTTTATCTATCGCTGAGGACAGATTGCATGAGAAGTTGGCTGTTCCAGTCCTTAAAAATTTACCAGATTTTCATCTTGGATCAGCCTGGCGCTTCTTGCGCCTATGTTTGACAAATATAACAAAAATCAATTATAATTTATCATACAGCGGCTTTCCGCCGGATGATTTTCTTGATTTTAGGACAGTTTGAACAGATGGTGTCCGTCAGTCATATCTGTTGATTTAAGAAAACTTCCCTGCGTGGGTGTTGCTTGAGGCTAAAAAGAGACCCGCCGGGGCGAGTCTCTTCGCTACTCAATCTATAGGAACACTGCTTGTTACAATAATGAGTTCAGTCCTGCTTTAGCTATTCTTGCGGTTAGCTTTGTGTATTTTGTGGTCTGGCTGGTGCTCATTTCATAATTTTCCAGCTCTTTTTCCAGCTTTTCTATGCTGTCCATCAGGTCTGCTGAACCTAAGGCTGCTCCAAGAAGTCCGTCTTCCTTGGACTCCTTTTCGTATTTGGCTACAGCTTTCTCCATATCATCCAGCAGCTTGTCAACTTTGGAAGGGTCTTTCTTCTTGCTGCCCACGTGGTCTTCAATATCTTTATCGGCTTCATCTTCATCTAAAACAGAAGACAGGCTTGAAGACAGACTTGACGAAGCTTTTTTCTTTACGATAAGGTCGAGATCGACCATTAAATACTTCATTTCTTCCGGATTGAAGCTGTCGTCGGGGGCGTACTCAAATCTTAGCTTATGTGCTATGTTGTTATAGCCTCTAAAAGTGGTTCCAAAGTCGTCTTTGTTGACACATTCAAATCTGAAAGATTTATTATTACCATCCTTTCCTTCCAAGAATTCCTTAAAAGACTCTTTGACATCTTTTTCACACAAGGTCAGGTGGAGGTCATCTACTTTGACCAACTCATATTCATCAGATATGTTTTGGGTGTTGTCTATGAATAGGCTGATTTCATAAAGACCTTTGGCTTTGTTAAGATTAAAGGACATACCTCTTATCTCAAAATAGTCTTCGGAATCTCCGACTTCATTTTCATTCTGGTCTTCAATGGTTCCGCTCAGGCCCATTTTTCCTGTGATCTTGTAGCTGTCGCTGCCGCAGCTTCCCAGGATTAATGCAAAGGCTGCAAGTGCAGCTAAGAACAATGTCTTTTTCATGGTAAATGAGCTTAACCAAGGATTATATATGGAAGAGCTATAGCCAGTAAGGACAGGACGATGCCTGTTATCGCCAAGCCTTTCTTCGGTCTGTTTACGCATACTCCTGCAATTGAAAGTCCGAGTCCCGGAAGGACAAAAATCCATCGCAGAACAGTAAGAATAATTACCAATCCGTCAGTAAGGCATAACAGTGCCGCCAGAAAAGCCAGAAGAGAAAGGATAAAACCAGCCACAGCTAGCCCGTTCCCTTTTTTCAAAGTTTGTTCCATGGTCAAATGTCACTGATTCGTGTCGTGCGCAACTTTTTAGGTGTTATAACAATTTCTTGCCAGGAACAAAGGTATATGGTTGTATGTCAGGAAAATTTGTCTTTTGTTGTCTTTTCCGGGAGAGGGTTATTGATTGCTGCCGTACAGCTTTTTGCTGAGCTTGTTCAACAGCTCAGAGCGTTTTTCGCAGAGTTCCTGATATTTTGGCCAACGTTCATCCGAAATTTGAATAACTTTTTTGTCGAGGGCGTTTGCGAGCTCCAGCTTTTTCCCGTCAGGGAGGTTTTGGGCTTGTGCTGTTTTGCTGTTCTTTAGCTGCTCTTCCCTGATCATTTCCAGCCAGTACATAACGCCTTTGTTTATTTTTTCGATGAATTGCGGTGTGTTGTTTTCTTCCACGGCTTTGTCTGACTGGAGATACTCAAAAGAGGCATTTATTTCAGCAAGGCTGTTGTTCCAGGCTCTATTCATGTCTTTTTCAACAATTTCCAGCAAGGAGTCTCTGAGATTGTTGTATTCTTCTTCTTTTTGCTTTTCCTTCATAAGCGATTCGGAAACGGTTCTCAGGGAATCTGCGGTCTTAGTGATGGATGTCAGGGAAGAGTCTGACTTGTGCCGGATCTCAGCGATGGATGCGCTTGCCTTTGCCAGCTTGGACCTTTCGCGGAGGAAGAGCACGGTAGGGAGAATGACCAGGGCAAGGAGCAGGGTTGCAACGAAGGCATAGAGGCTGCGGTTGCGGTTTTTCCAGGCCCTTTTCAGTTCTTCTGTGTTGGAATATCTTTTTTCGCGGTCTTTTTGGGTGCAGCGGCTGATGATTCTTTTGTGCCTGCCGGGGAAGATCTCCTTCATTATCATCCCGATGGAGTAGATGTCGCTGCGGGAGTCCAGGGGAAGGGGAGCGGCTGAAGAAGAGGAGCCGGTATTTGCCGTAGCAGGGTCTTCTGTGGAGGCAGCGGGAGACTCTGATGCCACTGAATCTGTGTGGCGGTATGCGAGCAGTTCCGGAGAGGCGTAGGATTCTGTGGCTCCGAGGTTCTTCTCAAGGTAGTTGGAGTCATCGTCGCTGAGGCCGAAGTCTATGAGTTTGAGGTCGTTGTCCTTGTTGGTAATGATGATGTTGGCGGGCTTGATATCGTTGTGGATCAGGCTGCTGCGGTGTATGTAACCTACGGCGTCCAGCAGCTGGAGAAAGACTCTTTCCCGGGCTTCTTTTGGAGGATTTTCCTTGAGGAACTTGTCAAGGGTGCGGCCTTCCAGATATTCCATCACAATGGCAGGGCCCACAGGAGAATTTTCATCAAAGGTATAGACTCCCGCTATGTGGGGGTGTGACAGTCTCACGTTAAGCTCGTACTCGCGTCTCAGAAGTTGGAGGCTTCTTGCGTCACTGCTTCCGGCGGTCTTGAGTATGAAGAACTTGCCGGCTTTACGGGTGCGGTAGATGTTGCCGGAAACCGGTGTAGTCTCCGTGTATGTTCCGTCGTATTGGGAGGGGGCATCTACCCGTACAAAGGATTCGCTTATCATTGTTCAGTCCAGGGATTAAAACTTTACATCATCAAAAGTAATATTTTTGACGTAAACACAGATGTAGTTCAAGACAATGTGGCTTTTCGGATGTCACCCTTTCGTCAAACCAAGTCACCTGCCCTGTAGCCAAGGCTTCCTTGTCAATTTATGTCTTTTTGCATAGAAAGAGGCTGTTGTGTTGCACCTGGTAAAGCGTTTTGCTAAATTTGGGTGATAATTTGTTTCAACGATTTATTTTTCAGCCATGCCTATTCAGTCAGACCTTCCGCAGATAGCAGCTCTGAAGCTGGGATTTGAAGAAATATACGGAATCCGTCCTGCAACCCATTCGGATTTTCTTGATATGGTTACAACCATAGAGAACGCTTTGAGAGAGCATGTTTCAGAGTCCACACTCGAAAGGCTCTGGGGCTATTCCACCAGAGAAAACAAAGAAGGAACCGTGTCGCTGAGGACACTCAACGTCCTGGCCCGCTTCTGCGGATATTCCGGCTGGGAGGATTTCTGCCGTTGGCTTAAAATAGACCAAAGAAAAGAGTCGGAAATGTTTGAAGGCCATGCGGTCTTGTCTTCTTCTCTGAAGGCCGGCGCAAGGTTGAAAATAGGTTGGCAGCCGGACCGGATTTGCATTCTCAGGTATCTCGGGGAATATGTGTTTGAGGTGGAGTCTGCTGAGAACACCTCCCTTGAAAAGGGCGACCGCTTCAAGGTGGTCCAGTTCCAGAAAGGCCGTCCTCTGTATCTGGAAGAGTTCCTTCCTGCAACCTCCTCAGCGATAGCCTCCGCTCCAGCTTCCTCCTCCCAGGCGTCCTCAACTCGAGCGTCCTCCGCTCCAGCTCCCTCCTCCGACGAGCTCTCTTCCGGGGAGACCATTGCTTCTCCAGTAAAAACTTCAACACCTATAGGAAAGTCCTATGCGGTAGGGCAGGAACACGGCCTTACCACCCTTCAGCTTCTTTAACATCCTCCTTCAAGTGCCCTCTCTGGCCAAAAGCGTGCCCAACGTCCCATTTCCAGTGTCGATAGCCACGCTTCTGCCCTAAAAACGTGCCCAACGTCCCATTTCCAGTGTCGATAGCCACGCTTCTGCCCTAAAAACGTGCCCAACGTCCCATTTCCAGTGTCGATAGCCACGCTTCTGCCCTAAAAACGTGCCCAACGTCCCATTTCCGGTGTCAATAGCCACGCTTCTGCCCTATAACCGTGCAAGGTGTCCCATTTCCAGCCCCACCTGGTGCACTTTAAGGCCAAAAGCGTGCAAGGTGTCCCATTCCAGACCCCACCTGGTACACTTTCCGGCCAAAAGCGTGCAAGGTGTCCCGTTTCCAGCCCCACCTGGTACACTTTTAGGCCAAAAGCGTTCAAGGTGTCCCATTTCCAGCCCCACCTGGTACAAAAAAAGAGGATACCGTGTGGCATCCTCTTTAAAGTTCATATTTGAACGGGATTATTCAGCTGGAGTCTCTTCAGCAGCTTCCTTGACTGCCTCTCCGATTTCCTGAACAGCCTCGTTAACTTTCTCCTGATCAACGTTCTTCAGGACTTCCTCAAGGCCTGACTTGAAAGCTTTGGTAACCTTAGGAGCAGTGTAGAACCTGTTTACGCAAACAGCTGCAATAGCGAGAATTACAGCGATGAAAGCGATGCTCTTGCTCTTCTTGTTGCCGAAGCAGCCTACAAGACCGAATACGAGAGCCAGGATTGCGAGAATCCACATCAGCCAACCCATCAGAGGAATGAAGCTGAATACTACAGCGAGGATACCGAGTACGAAACCGGCGATTCCAAGTCCGTTACCTTTTTTTGCAGTTTGTTCCATAGTTTTCAAGCACTGGTTTGTGTCGTGCGCAACCTTATGTTAAACTTAGATTGAGTAGTCCGCAATTGTTCAGTCAACGCAAATATAGCAATATTTTTTACAGCTTATGAATTATAAGCAGTTTTTTTTCAGCGATGTTTATCATTTGTTTCTTGAGACCAGGGTCTGGGCAAAGATTTCCATCTGCTTTTTCTGTTCCGGAGCAAGTTCTGTCTGCTCGAGGGTGTGGAGCGCGTCTTGGTAATATGAAACGATGGCTTTCTGAGCCATTGTGTCTATGCCGAGCTTTCTGTAAAAGTCCTTGACGGCCTGGATCTTTTTCTCTCCTTCACTTTCTTCAAGTTTCAGAAGATCTTCAAGTTCAGATGTAAAAGGCTTTTCTGTACCGCCGTCTCTTTTGCAGGTATTCTCTTCCGCAGCGTCTTTCTTGCAGGCTTCTTCGCGGCATCGTATCAGCAGCCAGGTCTTCTTGTTGTTGAGGATGTCTCCGCCGATTTTCTTGCCGAATGTCTTTTCGTCCCCGAAGCTGTCCAGATAGTCGTCCTGGATCTGGAAGGCCAGGCCCAGCTTGTATGCAAAGTCATACAGTCCTTTGCAGATATGGTCATCAGCTCCTGCAATGACGGCCCCCATCGCGGAGGAACAAGCCAGAAGGACACTGGTTTTCAGTCCGATCATCTTGATGTATTCATCCAGGGAAACATCCATCCTGTCTTCAAAGTCCATATCCATCTGCTGGCCTTCGCAGATTTCTATGGTGGTTTGGGAGAAGAGTTTCAGAACTTTGTCCAGTCTGTCGGCCGGAGCCTGCCCGAGCATTTTGAATGCCCAGATGCACATCGTGTCTCCTGACAGAATAGCGACATTGTTGTCCCACTTCCTGTAAACGGTTGGTCTGCCCCTTCTTATGTCTGCGTTGTCCATTATGTCATCGTGAATCAGAGTGAAGTTGTGGAACACTTCCAGCGCCAGTGCGGGAGAAAGTATGTGCTTTCCGATGTCATCCTTGAAGAGGTTGTAGGAAATAAGGCAAAGCCTTGGCCTTATTCTTTTTCCGCCCATATCCATCATATACTGGAGAGGGCCGTACAGTTTTTCTGGACGTTCCGGCCATTCTAGTTGGCGGACTTCCTGGTCTATGAGGTTGTATAATTGTTCCAGTTTCAGCATAAGCTAAGAAAAAATGATTTGCCAATCAAGGCTCTAAGTTACAACCAAATTTTCTTTTTGGGAAGAAAAGTTTTTGAAAACAGATTCTTAACTTTGGCAGTCGGATGGTTATGAAAGGAAAATTCAACAGACATACATCCAGCCGGGGACGAGGTCAGTCGGCTGAAGTTTCAGGAAGAGAGGGCTCTGCTTCTGGGGAGAGAGGTTTTTCTTCCGGAACGCACAGTTCTGCTTCTGGCGTGCAGGGTTCTGCTTCTGGGGTGCAGGGTTCTGCTTCTGGGGTGGCGGTTGTTGTCAAGCATACAGGAAGCCACTACCTGCTTTCCCGTCTTCCTGAGTGGAGGCCGTTTCTGGCTGTCATCAAAGGAAAGCTCCGTCTTGAAACGACAACTACCACCAATCCGATAGCTGTGGGTGATATTGTTGAATATGAGGGGTCTGCAGAGGCTGCTGCAGTCGTCTCCGGTACGGGGGCGGCCAACGAGAAACATTCTTTGGACATAGGGTCAAAGACATTTGGCGGGAGGGAGGCTGTATGTTCCATCAAAAAGGTTCTTCCGCGACGCAACTGCATTGTAAGACGTTCGGCTAACCTTTCGCGCCAAAACCATGTGATTGCTGCCAATATAGACCGAGTGTTCCTGGTGGTGACGCTCAGGGATCCGGAGGTCAAGCTGCAGTTCGTGGACCGTTTCCTGGTGACTTGCGAGGCTTACGGGGTGCCTGTTACCATTCTTCTCAACAAAGCGGATCTTTATCGCGGAGAAGAAGAGCCGGCTCCGGATGGAAACTTAGAAGCTTCAGCGACAGGGGATGAGGAGCTTGCAGATGAGGAACTTGCGCAGATGGCTGCCGGGTTCATGCAGATTTACGGGAATGCGGGCTATCAGGTGATGGAAACTTCCGTCAAGACCGGATTCAACATAGGCAATCTCAAACGGATGTGCCAAGGCAAGGTGGTGCTTTTCAGCGGGCAGAGCGGAGTGGGGAAGAGCTCTTTGGTAAACGCTTTGGACCCGAGCCTGAACCTCCGTACCGCCGAGATATCCCAGGCCCATCTCCAAGGGCGTCATACAACCACATTCTATCAGATGCATCCGCTTTCCTGCGGAGGCTTCGTGGTGGACACGCCGGGCATCAGGGGTTTCGGTCTGGTGGATTTCAACAAGGAAGAACTGAGCAACTATTTCCCTGAGATGCTTAGGGTTGAGGACAACTGCCGATTTGTTCCGTGCACGCATACCCACGAGCCGGGATGTGCGGTGAAAGAAGCCGTTGAGAAGGGAGAGATTTCTCCTCTGCGATACGCTTCCTACCTGGCGATGCTGGAGGATGACGGCAAATACCGCGAGGGCGACGACTGATTGCCTGCCTGTTACACCGATGCCTGGATATTTTCAGAATGACTGTATGGAAGAATCTCTTGTAAGACAGATGAACCGCAAGGTGCTTAAGCTGGCGCTTCCGAGCATCCTGGCAAACATCACCGTTCCGCTGGTGGGGATGGTGGATGTGGGGGTGAGCGGCCATATAGGAGATGCTGTGGCTATAGGCGGAATGGCCATATCCACAATGCTTTTTGACCTTTTGTACTGGAACATGGGCTTTCTTCGCGTGGGTACCGGAGGTATGATAGCCCAGGCTTTAGGAAGGAGAGACTTTAGCGGCATAATGAAGGTCTTTACGCAGGGGATAGGAACCGCTTTGGGCATTGCTTTTATAATCTTCGCGATACAATATCTCTACATAGATATAGCTTTGGGCTTCATCCAGTGTTCTCCGGAGGTTGCAGACTATGCCCGCCAGTATTATTTCATCAGGATCTGGGCAGCTCCTGCCACTCTTTCTCTGTTCGTGTTCAAGGGCTTTTTCATCGGGATGCAGAATGCCATAAGCCCTATGGCGGCGGACATTACCGTGAATGTCGCCAATCTTGGGCTCAGCCTGTTGTTTGCGGTAAAGATGGGGATGGGGTTCAAAGGTATAGCCTGGGCTGTGTTTACGGCCCAGTACACGGGGCTGTTTCTCTGCATAGCGCTTTTCCTGATATACTACCGGCGGCTTCTCAAGTATGCGGATCTGAGAAAATCGCTGAGACTGAAAGATCTCGGCAAATTCTTCTCCCTCAACGGGAACTTGTTCGTCAGGAGTGTCTGCTTTCTGTTTATTTATGTGGGATTTACCTCTCTTTCTGCCAAATACGGGGATGTGCAGCTGGCGGTTGGTACCATCATCATGAAGCTGATGATGCTGTTCTCATTCTTCATAGACGGGTTCGCATACGCAGGTGAAGCACTTGCCGGAAGGTATATCGGCGCTAGGGACAACGAAGGCCTTCATCTTTCAGTAAAGGTGATTTTCAGGTGGTGCTTCTGGATTGCGTTGGCTTCCACGGCGGTATATGTAGCGGGAGGTAAGCAGATGGTGATGCTGATGACAGACAAGGCGGATGTGATAGAGGCCTCTGTTCCGTACCTGGTATGGCTGTGGCTGATGCCGGCCCTCAGCACGTCAGCCTTCGTGTGGGATGGAATCTATGTCGGTGCAACCGCCGCCCGCCCGATAATGTTCGGGATGATCTGCGCCGCGGCTTCTTTCTTTGCTGCCTACTATGCTCTTGAGCAGATACTTGGAATCCAAGCTCTGTATGTGGCATATATGGTGCATGTTGTAGTCCGTAGCGTCTGGATGTATGCCTTCCGCCGCACTGCAGTCTATGCCCGGGTTGTGCAGGATACGAAACGCCGTGAAATGTGTCCAGGTGGTGCTGGAAATGGGACAGCTGGACATGAAATGCCGTGAAATGTGTCCAGGTGGTGCTGGAAATGGGACAGCTGGACATGAAATGCTGTGAAATGTGTCCAGGTGGTGCTGGAAATGGGACAGCTGGACATTCTTGTGGAGATCGCTCAGAGTTGGTATCTTTGAACTGCAGTCTGGCGAGGTATGTGTTGGCAAGGTATGCATATAGTTATGATTATGGAAGGAAGCTGGATATATAACCTGTTCTTTGGAAGTGGGGTCGCTCATTCCCTGCTTATCATCGCGATAGTTGTTGCGGTGGGTGTTTTTCTGGGGCATTTCAAGCTGAAGGGGCTCACTCTCGGAACTACTTGGGTGCTGTTCGTGGGTATTGTGATGTCACACTTCGGGCTTAGGGCGGATCCGGGTGTGCTGTCTTTTGTCAAGGATTTTGGTCTGATTCTGTTCGTGTACGCCATAGGTCTTTCGGTCGGCCCTAACTTTTTCTCTTCCTTCAAGAAGGGTGGATTGTCTCTGAACATGTGGGCTTTGATGATTGTCTTCCTGGCCTGTCTGTGTACCTACATCATACATGAGGTGACGGGAACCCCGCTTCTGACGATGGTTGGTGTGATGCAAGGGGCCGTAACCAACACTCCTGGTCTTGGTGCCGCACAGCAGACGGTTACCGATATGCTTTCAGCTTCATCTGTTGATGATGTAGCAGCAAGTGTAGTTTCTTCTGCCTCAGCAAGTGTAGTTTCTTCTGCCTCAGCGAGTGTTGTTTCTTCTGCCTCAGCGAGTGTTGTTTCTTCTGCCTCAGCAGATGTTGGCACTACGGCTGCTGACCTTGTGGGAGATTTGAGCCTTGGCTATGCGGTTGCTTATCCGCTGGGAGTTGTGGGCATCATCCTCTCGATACTGGTTTTGAAGATGATCTTTCGGGTAAATGTCAAGACTGAAACCCAGAAACTGGATTCCAGGGATTCGGCCAAGATTGCCCAGCCGCGGGTGCTTACCCTGGAGGTCATAAGCGGCAGTCTGGCTGACGGAAAGTCTGTGCTGGATTTCCACAACAGCTGCGGTTTCAACTTTGTTCTTTCCAGAATCCGCCGAAAGGATATGGCCGTGGAGATTCCAACCTCCAAAACAGTGCTTGCGGCCGGAGACCGTGTAAGGGCGGTAATATCGGGGAATGATCTCCCGAAAGCGGTTCCGGCTTTCGGTAAGGAGATCAAGAACATGGGAGAGCAGGACTGGAGTGTGCTGGACAAACATTTGATAGCCAAGAGAATATATGTCACAAAGCGCAGCGTGGACGGAAGGACGCTGGAGAGTCTGGCTATAAGGAGAGATTATGGAGTAAGTGTCACCAGGCTTTTGAGGACCGGTATAGAAATAGTGCCTACACCTAATACGATAATCTTTGTAGGAGACATTCTGGTTGCGGTGGGCAGCCATGAGGATGTGGAGAAGGTTGCGTCTTTGCTGGGGAACTCGCAGAAGAAACTTTATGCCCCGAGGATAGCTCCTATCTTCTTCGGCATTGCTCTGGGAATCCTGTTGGGAAGTCTTCCGATATACATTCCCGGTATGCCGCAGACAGTCAAGCTGGGCCTTGCCGGAGGGCCTCTGATCGTGGCCATCCTTCTCAGCTACTTCGGGCATAGGGTCGGTTTTGAAACATATACAACCCAGAGCGCTAACCTGATGGTCAGGGAAATGGGCCTTTGCCTGTTCCTTGCCGCAGTCGGGCTTGGAGCCGGGGAGAACTTTGTGGAAACCCTCCAGGGAGGCGGATACAGGTATGTGCTTTACGGCTTCCTGATAACTGTTCTTCCGCTTTTGGCTGTAGGCGTACTGGCAAGGGTATTCTCCAAGACAAACTACCTTACTCTGATGGGTCTTATAGCCGGCAGCACCACAGACCCGCCGGCTTTGGCGTTCGCTTCCGAAACCTCCGGCAACAGCTATCCGGCCCTGGGCTATGCAACCGTTTATCCGCTGTCCATGTTTCTCAGGGTGGTGGCCGCCCAGATCCTGACGCTTATCGCTCTTTCCTGAATTGCAGAGAAGTCCGGATCCTCCTCCTTTGGTTGGCGTCCTCCGCTTTCCTGCCTTTGTAGCCTTTTCCTGATTGTTGAAAACTTATGTTGTTTTTCTTTATCGCGATAAAGATTCTTTTGCCTATATTTGTAAGCGATAAAGTCAAAAGCTATATGCAGAATCGCAACTTAGTTTCGATCTCAGACCTGAGCAAGGATGAGATCATCGCGCTCCTGAAGCGTGCACAGGAATTTGAAAAGAACCCAAACCAGCACATCCTAGATGGAAAGGTAGTGGGTTCTTTATTTTTTGAGCCTTCTACGCGTACTCGTCTCAGCTTCGAGACTGCCGTAAACCGTCTTGGCGGACGTGTCATCGGTTTCAGCGATGCGAGGACCAGTAGTCAGTCAAAGGGTGAAACATTGAAGGATACCATCATGATGGTAGCCAACTATGCTGATCTGATTGTAATGCGCCATCCTCTGGAGGGTGCGGCCCGCTATGCCAGCGAGATTTCAAAGGTGCCTATCGTCAACGCCGGAGACGGCAGCAACCAGCACCCGTCCCAGACAATGCTGGACCTTTACACCATCTACCAGACTCAGGGTAAGCTCGACAATCTGACAATCACCATGGTAGGAGACCTTAAGTATGGACGTACGGTGCACTCCCTTCTGGAGGCCATGCACTTCTTCAATCCTAAATTCATCTTCGTTGCCTGCGACGAGCTGAAGATGCCGGCCCAGTACAAGGAATACTGCAAGAGTCTCGGCATCGAGTATGAAGAAACCAAGGAGTTCAACGAAGACATCATCAACCGCACAGACATCCTCTATATGACACGTGTCCAGAGGGAGCGCTTCAGCGATCTTATGGAATACGAGAGGGTCAAGAACATATACACCCTTACGGCAAGTATGCTGAAAGGTTGCCGCGACAATCTCAGGGTTCTCCATCCGCTGCCAAGGGTAACTGAAATCGCCCAGGATGTGGACGACACCCCTCAGGCATACTACTTTGAGCAGGCCCTCAACGGCCTCTATACCCGTGAGGCCATCATCTGCCGTGCACTCGGACTGTAAAAAAGATTTTAAGATACAGAAAAGTTAAACAGTAGAAACAATGACTATTCAGACAAAAAAAGAACTTGCCGTAGCAGCTTTGCAGAACGGTATAGTTATAGACCATATCCCTTGCTCTTCTTTGTTCAAGGTTGTCAACATTCTGGGAATAGAGAAGATGGAGAACGGGGTGTTCATAGGCAACAACCTCACCAGCCGCAGCATGGGAAGGAAGGGCCTCATCAAGATCGCTGACATTGATCTTCCAAAAGAGATACTTAACCGCATAGCGGTGGTTGCTCCAAACGCCGTGATAAACATTATCAAAGACTACGAAGTTGTAGAAAAGCACAAGGTTGAACTCCCTGAAGACCTGGTGGACATCATCAAGTGCAACAACCCTAAGTGCATCAGCAACAACGAGCCTATGGCTACCCACTTCCACGTGATAGACAAGGAAGCCAACCACTTCAAATGCCGCTACTGCGAGCGCATCGTTTCCCGTGAGGAAGTCGTGCTCAAATAACGTTTCTCTCTGGAATGTTGTAGTACTCAAGCTACTCTTTCAGGAAGAATAGTATCGGCTGAGTCTCAACGATACACTTAGGCGTCCCGACCATCTGGGCCGGGACGCTTTTCTTTTAGCTTGAGCGTGGCTATCGACACGGGAAATGGGACGTTGGGCACGTTTTCCCTGCTTGAGCGTGGCTATCGACACGTGAAACGGGACGTTGGGCACGTTTTCCCTGCAGAAGCGTGGCTATCGACACGGGAAACGGGACGTTGGGCACGTTTTTGAGCGGAACGTGTACCTGGTGGGGGTTGGAAGTAATCGCTGAGGAAAATGGTTGAATCTTTATAGGATTTGTGGGAAATATCGTAAAATATTATATCTTTGCGGCCTAATCATCAATAATTTTAAATTTATGCCTAGAAGTTTATCCGGTAGAAGTTTCCTCAAACTGTTGGACTTCACCACCGAAGAAATTCAATATCTCTTGAAACTCTCAGAGGATTTCAAGAACCTCAAGCGTACAAACACTCCTCATAAATACCTGCAGGGCAAGAACATCGTTCTTCTTTTCGAGAAGACTTCCACCCGTACCCGCTGCTCTTTCGAGGTAGCCGGCAACGATCTTGGAATGGGCGTTACCTATCTGGATCCTAACTCATCGCAGATGGGCAAGAAGGAGTCTCTGGAGGACACTGCAAAGGTTCTGGGAAGAATGTATGACGGTATCGAGTACCGCGGTTTTGACCAGAAGATTGTTGAGGATCTTGCCAAGTACGCCGGTGTTCCTGTATGGAACGGTCTTACCACCGAGTTCCATCCGACACAGATGCTTGCAGACGTTCTTACCATCAAGGAGAACTTCGGACACTACAAGGGCCTGACTATGGTATTCATGGGAGATGCCAGAAACAACGTTGCCAACTCCCTTATGGTGGTTTCCGCAAAACTCGGAATCAACTTTGTGGCTTGCGGTCCTAAGGCCAACATGCCTGCAAAGGAACTGGTTGACACCTGCAAGAAGATTGCAAAGGAGAACGGTTGCACAATCACCCTCACCGATGATGTTAAGAAGGGTACCAAGAACGCTGATGTCATCTACACGGACATTTGGGTTTCAATGGGTGAGCCTGCTGAGCTCTGGGAGAAGAGAATCAAACTCCTGAAGCCTTACCAGGTTAACGACGCTGTTATGAAGAACGCCAACCCTAATGCTATCTTCATGCATTGCCTGCCTTCTTTCCATGACCTCGAGACAACCGTAGCCAAGGACATCTACGAGAAATTCGGTCTGAAGGAAATGGAGGTTACCGACAAGGTGTTCCGCAGCAAGCAGTCAAAGGTATTTGACGAGGCTGAGAACCGTATGCACACCATCAAGGCTGTGATGTACGCAACTCTCAAGTAATTAACTGAAACACACAAGATTATCTGAGCTCCCACTCCTTATGGAATGGGAGTTTGGTTTTCTTTTTTTTCTGAATTTGGACAAAGTTTTATGGGAAAGAGATTAGTATTGGCGTTGGGAGGAAACGCTCTGGGAAACACTCCTGAGGAGCAGCTTAAACTGGTAGAAACTACAGCCTCGGCGATAGTGGACCTTGAGGAGGACGGGTATGATGTGGTAGTTGGCCACGGCAACGGCCCGCAGGTAGGTATGGTTAACCTGGCACTGGAATTTTCGGCAACTCACGGCGGAAAGACTCCGCTTATGCCGTTCCCGGAGTGCGGGGCAATGACTCAGGGCTACATAGGATATCATCTGCAGCAGGCTATCCAGAGGGAGCACGGCAGAAGGCACATGCCAAGGCCTTGCGCCGCTGTATTGACGCAGGTTGTGGTGGACGAGAATGATCCGGCCTTCCAGAACCCGACCAAGCCGATCGGTTCTTTCTACGGCAAGAACGAGGCCGAGGCCATTGCCAGAAAGACCGGATACACATTTGTAGAAGATGCCGGAAGGGGATGGCGCAGGGTAGTTCCTTCTCCTAAGCCGGTTAAGATAGTTGAACTTCCTGTTGTAAGGCGTCTTATAGAAGCCCACACCACGGTCATCACCGTTGGCGGTGGCGGCATACCTGTAGTCCAGAAGGGCTGGGACGACTTCCGCGGAGTGGCTGCCGTAATAGACAAAGACCGCGCCTGCGCCAAGCTGGCCATAGACCTCAAGGCGGATATGCTGGTCATCCTCACCGCCGTTGAGAAGGTTTCCATCAACTTCAACCAGCCGAACCAGTATGACCTGGACTCAATGTCAGTGGAAGAGGCCCAACAGTTCATGGCCGAGGGGCAGTTTGCTCCCGGCAGCATGCTTCCTAAGATAGAGTCCTGTGTGCATTTCCTTGAGAAACGTCCTTCCGGAATGGCCCTGATCACATCTCTGGAAAAGGCCCGTGAAGCCCTCTGGGGCAAGACCGGAACGATTATCGTTTCCAAGAAGAGATAAAAGAAAGAGCGGCGATTGCCGCTCTTTCTTTTTACTTGCTCATTTCCTCAAATGTCTTCTTGATGATTCCCACTGCCTGTTTGATCTCTTTTTCATTGATGCAAAGAGGCGGGGCGAAACGGATGATGTGGTCGTGGGTTGGCTTAGCCAGCAGGCCGTTGTCGCGGAGCTTGAGGCAGATGTCCCAGGCGGTCTTCTTGCCGATTGGCTTGGTGACGATGGCATTCAGAAGGCCGCGTCCTCTTACCTGGACGATGAATGGAGAGTTGATCTTGTTCACCTCATCGCGGAAGATCTTGCCCATCTTTTCTGCATTCTCAGTGAGTTTTTCTTCCTTGATTACTGTAAGGGCTGCGATGGCAACCTTTGCTGCCAGAGGGAATCCTCCGAAGGTTGAGCCGTGCTCGCCCGGCTTTACGTTGAGCATGATGTCGTCGTCAGCGAGGCAGGCTGAAACCGGCAGGACGCCTCCTCCGAGGGCTTTGCCAAGGATTACGATATCAGGACGGATGCCGTCGTGCATTGAGCAGAGCATCTTTCCTGTCCTTGCAATACCTGTCTGTACTTCATCGGCGATGAAAAGGACGTTGTGCTTGTGGCACAGGTCGTAGCATTTCTTCAGATAGCCGTCATCAGGAACAAACACTCCTGCTTCTCCCTGGATTGGCTCGGCGATGAATGCACAAACCTCCTTGCCGTACTTGTCGAGAGCTTTCTCGAGAGCCTTAGGATCGTTGTAAGGTATGCGGATGAAGCCAGGGGTCAGAGGACCGTACTGAGCGTAAGAAGAAGGGTCGTCGCTCATGGTGATGATGGTGACGGTTCTTCCGTGGAAGTTTCCACTGCAGCAGATGATCTTGATCTTGTCGTTAGGAATGCCTTTCTTTACGGCTCCCCAGCGGCGGGCGAGTTTCAGAGCTGTCTCAACTCCCTCGGCTCCGGTGTTCATCGGCAGAACCTTGTCATAGCCGAAATAGTTGTGCATGAACTTCTCGTACTCGCACAGGCAGTTGTTGTAGAATGCCCTGGATGTCAGGCACAGCTTGTCTGCCTGGTCTTTGAGGGCCTTCACGATTTTCGGATGGCAGTGGCCCTGGTTTACTGCCGAGTATGATGAGAGGAAGTCGAAGTACTTGTTACCCTCAACATCCCATACGTAGATTCCCTTTCCTCTTTCGAGAACGACTGGAAGCGGATGGTAGTTGTGTGCTCCGTACTTTTCCTCCATTGCCATGTAGCGCTTGCTAACGGCGGTTATCTTTGCCTTAGGCTGCACCTTCTTTGCTGCCGGCTTTGCAGCTTTCTTTGCAGGTGCCTTTGCGGTTTTGGTTTTTGTTGCCATATATCAGGTTTAAAAAGTCGTCTGCCATAGGGTTGTGCGTCATACAAATATAATAATTCTTTTGCACGGAAAGAAACTTTTACTATCTTTGCAACCCGCCAAAAACGGCGGTAAGTAAATTAAATTAAAGATTAACAGTATTTTAAATGCCAACAATCCAACAATTGGTAAGGAACGGACGCAAGAGAATCGTGACCAAGTCCAAGTCTCGCGCGTTGGATTCCAGCCCTCAGAAGAGAGGAGTTTGTGTACGTGTTTACACAACAACTCCTAAGAAGCCTAACTCAGCGATGAGAAAAGTTGCCAGAGTAAGGCTTACCAACCAGAAAGAGGTGAATGCCTACATCCCAGGAGAAGGCCACAACCTGCAGGAACACAGCATCGTGCTGGTTCGCGGCGGTCGTGTAAAGGACCTTCCTGGAGTACGTTATCACATTCTTAGGGGCGCCTTGGATACCGCAGGTGTTGACGGCCGCAAGCAGGGTCGTTCTCTCTACGGAGCCAAGAGGCCAAAGGCTAAGAAGTAAGTCATCAACTATTAAAACATTTCCAAAATGAGAAAAGCAAAGCCTAAAAAGAGGATTCTACTTCCAGATCCTAAGTATCACGATGTTATGGTTACCCGCTTCGTGAACAACCTTATGTTGCAGGGGAAGAAGAGTATCGCTTACGCTATTTTTTACGATTCTATCGACATGATCGGCGAGAAGATGAAAGATTCTGGCAAGGCTCCTATGGAAATTTGGAAGAAAGCGCTTGAAAACGTTACCCCTCAGATAGAGGTAAAGAGCCGCAGAGTCGGTGGCGCCAATTTCCAGGTTCCTACGGAAGTGCGTCCGGAGAGAAAGATATCGCTGAGTATGAAGAACATGATTCTTTACGCTCGCAAACGTCCGGGCAAGTCGATGGCTGAAAAGTTAGCGGCGGAGATAATGGCAGCATACAATAATGAAGGTGGTGCCTTCAAGAGAAAAGAGGATATGCACAAGATGGCTGAGGCCAACAAGGCATTCGCTCATTTCCGTTTCTAGTATTTTAAGGAAAGCAGCTTAAACAATGGCAAGAGACCTTAAATACACGAGAAACATCGGCATCATGGCCCACATAGATGCCGGCAAGACAACCACATCTGAAAGAATCCTTTACTACACTGGTAAGACTCACAAGATTGGTGAGGTTCACGACGGTGCCGCAACGATGGATTTCATGGTGCAGGAGCAGGAGAGGGGTATTACCATCACTTCTGCCGCCACCACCGCGTTCTGGCATTACGGCAGTGACAAATACCAGATTAACCTTATCGATACTCCGGGCCACGTGGACTTTACCGTTGAGGTAGAGCGTTCACTGCGTGTTCTGGACGGTACGGTTGCTACTTTCTGCGCTGTAGGGCGTGTCCAGCCTCAGAGCGAGACCGTCTGGAGACAGGCAGACAAGTACAATGTTCCTAAGATCGCCTATGTAAACAAGATGGACCGTGTAGGTGCAGACTTCATGGGCGTGGTAGATGACATCAAGAACAAGCTCGGTGCCCATCCGGTTCCTATCTGCCTGCCTATAGGTGCGGAAGAGAAGTTCCAGGGCCTAATTGACCTTATCGACATGAAGGCTTACTTCTACGATACGGACAACAAGGAGCTTGTAAACTATGAAATAAAGGATATTCCTGCAGAGCTTGTCGCTGAGGCGGAGGAGTGGAGGAACAACCTCCTTGAAACCGCCGCTGAGTTTGACGAGGCTCTGATGCAGAAATATTTCGACGATCCCCAGACAATTTCCAAGGAAGAGATAATTGCCGCTCTGCGCAAGGGAACCATTTCTATGGAGATAGTTCCTATCTGCTGCGGTTCTTCATTCAAGAACAAGGGTGTGCAGTTCCTTCTGGATGCAATCGTCAGATATCTGCCTAGTCCACTGGACAAGGGCAGCGTAAAGGGCATCAATCCAAGGAACAACGAGGAAGTGGAAAGGAAACCTTCCGCATCCGAGCCGTTCTGCGGTCTGGTGTTCAAGATTGCCACAGATCCTTTCGTTGGAAGACTGGCCTATATGAGAGCATATTCTGGCCGTCTGGATTCAGGATCCTATGTGCTCAACACAAGAAGCGTCAAGAAGGAGAGAGTTGCAAGGCTCTATCAGATGCACTCCAACAAGCAGAACCCTATAGATTTTGTAGAGGCTGGAGACATCTGCGCGGTTGTAGGATTCAAAGACCTGCGTACGGGTGATACCGTATGTGAGGAAAGCCATCCTATCGTACTGGAGTCTATGGTATTCCCTGATCCGGTCATCGGACTGGCAGTGGAGCCTAAGACCCAGGGTGACCTTGACAAACTCGGCATCGCTCTCGGCAAACTCGCCGAGGAAGATCCTACCTTCACCGTCAAGTCAGACCAGGAGACCGGCCAGACCGTCATCAGCGGAATGGGCGAGCTCCATCTGGAGATTCTTGTGGACCGCCTCAAGAGAGAGTTTGGTGTAGAGATCAACCAGGGTGCACCTCAGGTGAACTACAAGGAGGCTGTTACCCAGACTGTCCAGCACAGGGAGGTCTTCAAGAAGCAGACTGGAGGACGCGGAAAGTTTGCGGATATAATTGTGGAGCTTGGCCCGGCAGACGAGGGAGTTACCGGACTGCAGTTCGTGGATGAAGTCAAGGGTGGAAACATTCCGAGAGAGTTCATCCCTGCAGTTGAGAAGGGCTTCAAGGCTGCCATGCAGAACGGACCGCTCGCCGGATACGAGGTAACTTCAATGAAGGTTGTCCTCAAGGATGGTTCCTTCCACCCTGTGGATTCCGACCAGCTGTCATTCGAGATCTGCGCACGCCAGGCATTCCGCAAGGCTGCAAGAAAGGCAGCTCCGGTGATTATGGAACCTATCATGTCTTTGGAGGTTGTCACCCCTGAAGACTATATGGGTGACGTTATCGGAGACCTGAACAAGAGAAGAGGACAGATAACCAATATGGACTCCCGTGGCGGTGCCAGGATCATCAAGGCAAAGGTTCCGCTCAGCGAGCAGTTCGGTTATGTCACCGTCCTCAGGACCTTGTCTTCAGGACGTGCCACAAGTACAATGGAATTCTCTCATTATGCAGAGCTTCCTGCTAACCTTGCCAAGGAAATCGTGGATAAGGCCGGCACAAGGCTCGCGGATGATGAGGACTGATCGTCGATAACTGATAATAACAAAAACAAATATAAAAATGAGCCAAAAGATTAGAATCAAACTGAAGTCTTACGATCATGCTCTTGTTGACAAGTCAGCTGCACGTATCGTTGAGACCGTGAAATCTACAGGTGCTATAGTAAGTGGTCCTATTCCGCTTCCTACACACAAGAAGATATTCACAGTAAACCGCTCAACCTTCGTTAACAAGAAGGCAAGAGAGCAGTTCGAGCTCAATTCTTTCTGCCGTCTTCTGGATATCTATTCATCTTCAGCAAAGACTGTTGACGCTTTGATGAAGCTTGAACTTCCAAGCGGTGTTGAGGTTGAGATCAAGGTATGATGACATAAGCAAGATCTACCCGTTCAATTTCTTTGAAACTGAAAAAAAAGGTTTATCTTTGCATGCACATAGCGGAACCTGTCCGCTGGATTGGGGCTCATAGCTCAGTTGGTTAGAGCACCTGACTCATAATCAGGGGGTCGGAGGATCATGCCCTTCTGGGCCCACAATGGGGATTGTCTAAACAAGGTTTTCACCTGAAAGGACAATCCCCTTTTCCTATCTAAAATCCCATTTCTGGGTGCATAGAACAGGGATTTTCTATCAAATCAGGTCATCATCTCCCACTCTTCCCATTCACCCCAAAACTCCTGAAAAATGGGGGATTTTTTCCAATTCTGTCGCCTATGTGTCGCCAAAATTCTGTCAAAATACACTACCTTTGATAGAAACTAATGTGCTGTAAAAATGGGGAAGAGAACAAGGTATCTTAAATATCTTAAGTATGTTTTAATCATCTTAGCCGCACTGTTGGCTGTAAGAATCTTATTCAGCATTTGCATTAATTCCATAAATTACAGTAGGTTGAGACTGGAAGAGAATACTCAGCTGATAGACTTGAAATCATTACTAAATATTGACAGCAGCCGGATATCGTCCAGGGAAACGGCGTATTTCAAGAAAAAGGATATTTGTTTTAATTGCATTATTGATGAAAAGTACCTGCTTACTGTATTTAAGGCGGGGAAAGTTTCTGATGGTTTTAACTGGAACCGGATATCTTTAGATACACTTGAGAACATCAAAAATAAATACGACTATATCACCAGTATACCAACAAGTACATTTACTCAAGATAGTAAATCATTCCCTGTTGTTTATTTTTCAGAATTTAATTCCACTTCTATCTTAAATACAGTAATCGATGATATTAACCTGGATATTAACGGAAAGCTAATAGAAAGAAAAGAGTATGATGAGAAATTACTAATCCTTCAGATAGATTTAGATACTATCATTTTCACTTATAATAAACAGAAGAACAAACTTGATTTATGTTTTTCATACTCACTGGGTGGTATTTCACCCTCATTTATTGTTTTTAAAATAGATGAAGTAGGACAGTTGTATATCTGTGCAACAAATTATCCAATCGATTTTCATTAGGAGAATCCCCATCTTTTCCGTATTCGCATTCAAAGCGCGTTCGGGAAAGTGTTATAGAGCTTAGTACAGGTTGATAGGTTTTGGCGTTCCCTTGTCCAGTAGAAAATAATTATCTTTGAGTATATAAAACAGAAACAAGCTATGAAATATAGGTTATTAAGAAACTTTTTAAAGGGCTGTTCCCTGACAACGGCTTTGTTTGTATTTCAAGCCTGTTACGGCACTGCTCAGGGATTGGATTGGGAAGTTCGGGACATTAATTTCAGAGTTCTAAATACAGAAGGGGCCGCTCTTGAAAAGGCTAAAGTGCTGATGAAGGAAAACCGTACTTTCACGAAATGGAAAGACAGCGTGGAAACAGACAACAATGGTTTTGCCACCCTTACTTGCAACTATCTTCCCGCCTCCTCTCTCATGCCTTGTTTTAGAATTGAAGCAGAAGGCTATACTGGAAAAGATACTGTTGCAACTGCTAAAATGTTAGATGCAGATGAGGTTATAATTCGTCTGAAGAAATCCCCAACGTTTTAACGGCTATATTTGCTCAATTCTGTCGCCCATGTGTCGCCAAAATTGAAGCACAGAAATCTATCAAAAAAGAGGTGACACACCAGCTAAAGATGTGTCACCTTAGGATTAACGTATTATCTCTTCAACACGTTTCCCCATTATTTAAAATCTTCAGGATACAAGGATTTGAATTTTAGTGTTAAATCTTCCGCGATAGGAATAAGATTCTCTAATTCCTCTGGACTATTGTTTTTGACAGCATCAGAAATGCGATAGAGTATATCTACCAATATTCCGCAATTACTGTCAGGAGAGGAAGGGCTCCAGCCTTCAGCCATAATAATACTTCCGATACTTCCAAATCTTTCAGCATAAAATCTATAGTCATCTCCATCATTTCCCAAAGGGTCTGCTAGATATGATGAAGAGTTAATTGCGGATAAAAACAATTCCCTGAAGCATCTTGTTGCTTCAGGTGATATTGGGCAACGGTATTTTTCAATTTGGGCTTTAAGTTTTACCCTTCCTCCAAATAGCCTTTTTATCTTCCCGAATAAAGAGTTAGAAACAATGTCCTTATATATTTCTAAAACAAGGACAGAATCACTATCATCGTAATAACAAGTATATGATTTCAATTCATATTGAATATCAGGTAAAATTTGAAATGCAAAATTTCTTATTTTCCCGTTATTCTTATTCCAAGACAGGTATTTAATATCGTTAAAACTAGGAGGATAAAGTCTATTTTGTGCTTTTCCTTCCGTTGCCACCCCCAAGCAGAGTGTCAGCAATATTAGAAAGATCCTTTTCATACAGTCCTTATTATCTGTGCTAAATTGTAAAGTAGCACCAGTTAGCACAAAGATAGGATAATTGCTGGGATTTAGGGAGTAAATATCCATTCTATCCAACCTGACCTGGCAATCCCTTTTCCTATCTAAAATCCCCTTTCTAGGTGTCTGTGACAAGGATTTTGCAGAATTCTCTATCAATTCCCATTATCTTCCCATTCACCCCAGAAATCCTGAAAAATGGGGGATTTTTTCCAATTCTGTCGCCTATGTGTCGCCAAAATTGAAGCACAGAAATCTATCAACAGACCTTTCCCTGGATTGATAGATTTTGGTGTTCCCTTAAAACAGAGTATCTTTACATCTGATCATTTAATTTTGCTATGGATCAGGAAGAATACATCTATGAGCCGGGTCCCGAAGATGAATTAGCTTCTGCCAAGAAAAATATCAAAGCCGGAGTTATTGGGTGTATTGTCTGTTTTCTATTGACGGTTATCCTCTATCATTATTTTACAAACCACAAAATATTTCTCTTTGGGGCTATTGCTATTTTTGCATCCCTTCGCAGTGGTATAAGTAGCCTTGTGAAGTATCTGAAGCTAATGAAGCTTTTTGAAGATACGGGGAATTTCCGCAAGGGACTTGTCTTGGGCATTTTATTTTCTGTTGTTTTAGGAGCTTTAGGTGTATGGTGCTTAGGTCAATTCTTCTCGATTCACCCAAAAGATCCGGGACCAGTCCCCCAAGAACAGGTTATACAGGATGTTATGTCAGGAGTTGATATCACCATCCCTGCTAATTTTACACAAACTAAAGGCAAGGTGAATTGGGCGACTGACAGCACTTGTCTGGTGGCGTTTTATACAACCGAAGGACAGATAGACAGCACTGTTATTCATATCGGCGTGACTACACGTACTGATTTCGTCAAATTCCTAAAGTGTGATTTGATGGATTATTACAAGACGAGAGATAGCTTGATGTATAAACACAAAAAGTATGACTCAAGTGTTGATTGGGGAGATATGACATATTACAAGAGTGTCGGCATTTCTAACGATAGTACAGCTGTAATTATATATAGCACATTGAATTATGGTTCGTTAATAGAGGTCAGTGTTTTTTATACACACAAGAACGAAGAAGAAGACCTCCGAATGGAAAACTGGACAGAAGGCTGGATAAGAAACAAATTTACATATAAAATCCCGGCTTGTTTAGAAGATAGTTTAGCCGTTCAAAGGAACACCAGTTAGCACAAAGATAGGATAATCACAGGAAAGTGGAGTAAATATCCTATCCTTCCCCCACCCTTTCCGTATTCGCAGTCCAAGTGCGTTCGGAAAAGTGTTCTAGAGTTTAGTACAGGTTGATAGAATAGGGGTGCTTTGGTAGGATCAGCTGTCGGTAGTTTTGACTAGTATTCCAGAGCAAGATATCTCAGCAGGAAAACATCATAGACACGGTAAGAGGTTCGGTCTTTGGTTGTTTCCTTGAGAACAAGCTCTTTTTCGACCAGCGTGTCTAGCATCCGGCGGGCGTTGGTGGCCCCTCCAAGGTTATACTTTGAGAGAAACCTGGCAGAAGTGGGCTGTGTGAGTGTCTCTTCCTTTGCTATTGCTATCAGCATCTTCCACTGCTGCGGTGTAAGGAACTCGCGGAACTGGGCATAGTTGGCGCTCTCCCCATTCAGGATTTCTCTGCAAGAAGCCTTTACGTCATCTATAGTTATATCTTTCTGGCGGCGGAAAAGGTGGTTGCAAAGACATTGGGTGTAAAAGGTATGGAGCTTTGTCCAGTCAAGTACAAAGTCTATTGCTTCCGATGAAATGGACAACCCGTTCTCTTTGAATTTTTCTTTGATGAAGCCGAAATAATTGTCTCGGTCTATCTTGTCTATAGACAACGTGGATGTTGAGGAAAAGAACGGACGGTTTGGGCTATGGAACATCTCAGACATCAGTCTCCGCTTGCTGCCACAATATATGAATATGATGTTGTGCAGATTCTGGATTATGGTCCGGAGCAAAGCCTCCATGTTTTTTTCAGGATATTGGGCGATTTGCTGGAACTCGTCGATGGCAAGAACAATTGGTTTGTTTTGGGCGTTGAGATAATTCAACAAGTCCTTTAAGGTTGAAACCTTATCATTGTCTGAAGAATAGGCAAAAGAGACCTGAGGGGACCCACTAAGGCCATCGTAAGAGAATACAGGACGGAGGCTCTTCAGGAAATTGAGGAATTTCTTACCGGCAGATGATTTTTCCGGAAATGTTTCAAGTATGGAAGAAGAAAGTTCTTTGACAAAATCCTCTAGAGACAGAGTGGAATAAATATCAACATACAGAGTGTAGTACGGCAAGGATTTCTTTCTGATTTGATCAAATAAATGAAGAATCAACCCTGTCTTGCCATATTTTCTCGGCGATATAAGAGTGGTGTCCACACCATTGGCAACATTGGACAGAAGATCCTGTGTTTCCGCAAACCTGTCGCAGAAGAATTTCTCTGATTTATAACCTTTAATTATGAATGGATTTTCTTTCATAAAACTCTATATTTATGCAAATATACAATTATTTACACAATTATCAAAATTGGGTTACCTATTTTAGGTTACCTAATTTAGGCAATGCGGTGGTTTGGGAATGTGGTCTGCCTGCCGCCTATCTGTCGCAAAAACTGAAGCACAGAAGTCTATCAACTATCCTTTCCAGACACCTAGGAGAAGGATTTTGCAGTTTTCTCTATCATTTCTTACAGTCTTGATAGAATCCCCAAAACTCCTGAAAAATGGGGGAAAACTCCTAATATGTCGCCTGTGTCACCAGTTTTTTCTTATTCTTACTCTATCGGGATGTACATTGAAAACCTTCCGGTAGCTTTATAAAGGATGTTATTGCCATTTTTGTCCTTGGCAGGAAGGATTCTTGGGAAGTCTTTTATCTTTTGTGTCAGATAACTATCTAGTTCTTCATCCAATCCACGGATTATACTGAATGTGTTAAGGTATCCGTACATATTGATATAGAACTCAACGTGGAAATAGCCTTTTACAATGTTTCCGGAATAGCCTTCCGGTATTTTAACATTGTCTTTGCACCATTCCATAAAGCGTACGCAGAATGCTCTTTCTTGGAATGATAGAACATTGCTAATGGCTTGTAAGAAAATCGTGTCTCTGTTAAGAGAATCCTGAGGGAAACACGGCATTAATTTCACCTCGCTGTTAGTCATATCAATTCCTCCTTTGCACTTGAACCTATCTTCCACATCCACGGTGGAGTTCTTTATTGCAAAAAGGAAATCAGACCGCTTTTTCTCAGGAATCAGTTTTTTATACCTAAAAGCGTATTCTCCATCTTTACAGGTTACAATGTCATATTGGTCTGCTATTGTGAGTAAGCTATCGTTGAGCCTAATGTATCTATAATTGGATTTGAAGTCGTAGAAATTATTAGTGTATGCTATAGGTGCGTCAGCTCTTAACTCTTTCCTTGAATAACTACCCCTGAAGACAGGAATAAAAGAAAAGAAAACCTTATCTATATCTTTTCCTCTATAACTATGATAGCAGGTAGAAATGGAGTCTTTGGTTATTCTATAAACGATGCAGCTGAAATTGTTGTCCTGTTCCGGATTCTCGGTGTAAAAGTTAAAATGGCTCAAATACCAAGTGCCTTCGACTTTCTCTGCGTCAATGTTTTCCACCTTGACAGGAGGCAGTTTCCCCCTTTCAGAAAGCTGGGCGTATATGTTTTGCCCTGAAAGAAACAGAGCACAAACAAGAGTCAGAATAATATAGATTCGTTTCATAATTAATGACTTCTCAAATTTGTTGGCAAATTTATGTTTTTTTTATTTTTGCAAATGAAAGGGTCTTCTAAACATTAAAATTATAATTAGAATTATGAAACGATCATACAAATACTTTTTATCATTGCTGTTTATAATGACGGCCATACCTTTTCTCTGCATTGCCCAGACTCCAAAGAAACTGAAGAAAGCAGATGTTCTTGTTCGCTCGGACAAGGAGTTTTCAGTATCGGGGAAGAAGGTTTTTATAGTAGCGTATTCACCTTCTAATCTTTCTGAAGAAGAATTGTCATACAGAGATGCTCTACTTTCCGGATTCCTGACAAATCAAGGTGCAATTGTAGTTGATAAAGAGAGTGACGCTGAATGCATTGCAATAAGTGTCTTTAAGGATACGACCTGGACTAATTCCTGGGTGGATATGGATAAGAGCAATAGACTGGTTCTTTCAGAAAACAACAGTTTATACAAAGGCCAGTATTCTGGTCAAATGATTATCAAAGGGGAGAGAGTATCCCCATACCAAACTGTTGAAAAGAAACATGTTTATTCCACCAAGACTTCCAAAAAAGACAGGTTCCGCTATGACCACGGCCTCTATATCATTAATCGCGACAGAACGGACGATTCATATCTTTACTATTTCCAGAGTACTATTTTGCAGTCAAAGCCTTGTAGATTCGAGGATGTCTTGTCTTTAATGATGTCCGCATCTAAAGACAACTTTGGGAACAATATCGGAGACAAATACAAGCATATTAAGGTTAAGAACAGGGACAGTCAATACAATTACTATAGCGATGATGTTAGACAGGAACAACGGTGGTTGAGACTCAAGGAAAAGGGAAGGGGCTGGAATCCTGATATGAACAGAAAGAATATTCCGGTCAGCCCAACACTATATCCAGATTATAGCGCAAAATCTATCAAATAGGGATAATCTTTGGGGCCCTTGTGCGATACGATTTTAACGGCTATATTCGCTCAAGTTTGTCGCCTATGTGTCGCCAAAATTCCCCATCTTTTCCGTATTCGCCCCCCAAGCGCGTTCGGAAAGTGTTCAAGAGCTTAATACAGGTTGATAGAATGGGGGGGAGTGGTTGGATCAGCTGTCGGTAGAATCTTTGATATAATTGAATACACCCCATCCAGGATTGATAGATTGTGCTTAATCCGGTATGATGATTTCAATCTGCTCCAGCTTTTCCTGACCAATTCTCCAGTTTTTTCTTACAGCTTCGGGGAGTAGTACCCGATTGCATTTGAAATAACTGACCGGAATGCCCTTCCTTCTTCTTCTCAGTTTGCCATTCTGATAGAACTGTTTAATTACCTTGGTCCGAAAATAAAGAATAGGAGCAGGCGGGAGGCAACCAATGTCCATTATGCTCGTTCTCAACCAATCACAAGATTGGATGTCTGTGGGTTTTAGGTTATAGGCAATCAACACTCTTTCTATGAAGAACAGAGTGTCATTCTGGTCTGGTCCGAGATATCTGTAAAGACTATCTATCTCTGCGATTGGCTTCATTGGAATACCATCTACCACTATAACATATCTCTCCTGCCCACGAGCATAAAACACCTGTGTCAAAAGCAGAAATAGGAGGATTGTCTTATATGATAGAAGATGTCTTTTCACAACCTCAAAGTTAAGGAAATTGTAGAAGATAGAAGGGACTTCTAAATAACTTTTTGGGCTCCTTCCGGGAGTGATTTTACCATCAAAACTCACTTCATTCTGTCGCCTATGTGTTGCCAAAATTTCTATCTATCCAACTCCTTTTTGGGGACTTACTTTAGGAAATCAATACTTAAAGTGCTTTTTGTTTTCTTTTGCGTACTGGAGACTTAGAGCAGTTAAATTATCAGTAGAATCATAAAAAGCATTGTCACATTCGTTGAGCAATTCTAACTGTTCATCCAAATCTAAATGTTTAGCCTCAATCGCTATAGCTTTCTCACAAAGTTCAGCAACATTCCAAGCTTTAATGGCTTTCATAGAGGAAACAAGAATGTCGTTCCATCTATCATCGGTGTTGAAATAGAATTGGTCAAAACCTCCATTATTAACTTCCATTTCTAATTTCAATACGACCCAGACTACTTTTTCATAATCATTAAGGGCATCTCGATTTGTACCATAATTGCTCTTCTTGCACAAATTATCAAAGATTTCATCTCGCAGAAAATCATCATCTCTGTCCCAATGATAAATCTTATGAGTAGAGCATTGAACCCCCAACAGAATCGGGAGATTAAAGAAGGTATGCTTAAGTTTTGATATCAATCGCATAGGCGACACATAGTTTAGCACAAAGATAGGATAATCACTGGAAAGAGGAGTAAAATAGCACAGTCTCTATCTTCTCCCACTCTTCCCATTCACCCCAAAACTCCTGAAAAATGTGGGATTTTTTCCAAATCTGTCGCCTATGTGTCGCCTGTTTTTCTATTCCTATTGCTGAAGATATTGGTATAATAGAGGGAATGTCTTTTCAAGTTTTTGACCTTGATAGGGATTACTGCCATATTCTAATCCGGCATCTATATCTGCTTTAATACCCGATTTCTCCTCTATGGACAATTGCTCCCCGAGGGAAGATATGATTGTTTCTTCACCAAGGCGGTCTATTAATTGCACAACGACATCTCCATGATCATAACCTACTGCTCCACTTCCACTGAAATCTAACAGTATCAATTTTTTAATGTCTTCTTTACTGCCTTTTATCGCTTTTTTGAGCAATTTGCAATAATTGATACCCCAATTTCTCTCTGTGACAATCCTTATATCTTCTTCAACGTAAATACCATCAACATCTTTACCACTGAAATAGACATGATCATTCACCCAAAGACAACCTGCTATAATTGCCAGAACGAGCAAAAGAACAAACGCCAATTTCTTTATATGGGGTAAAACTCTATTCCGATTCATCAGATACAAATATACTTATAATATCTTTTTACCACAGTTAAACCACTTTTAAGAAGCCCATTCCCCATCTTTTCCGTATTCTCCCACCAAGCGCGTTCGGAAAAGTGTTCAAGAGCTTAATACAGGTTGATAGAATAGGGGTGGTGTGGTTGGATCAGCCGCCGATAGCATCTTTGATATAATTGAATACAGGGCCTCCAGAGTTGATAGATTTTGGGGTTTCCTTAAAACAGAGTATCTTTACAATTGACCACAAGATAGGAGCCAAATCCGTTTTAAAAGGATGAGAATAATCGAATATCTTTTAATTGATTATATCGGAGCTGGAATTCGCTTCCTTTATTTACGTTATATTAGGGGAGAGCAAGTTTCATTTAAGAATATTCGCGAAGGAAAAATGATAAACGGTATTAATATAGAAGGGTTAAAGAATTCTATATGTGGCATTTGTTCTATAATCGCGATAGTTTTCTTAGCCATTATGATAAAAAAAGGTTGTTTTAGTCTATCAAAACTCACTTGATTTTGTCGCCTATGTGTCGCCAAAAATTCTATCTATCATTTACTGTGAAGATGGAAAATGAAAGGATAATATTCTTCAACGATCTTTAGCGCCTTGCCTTCCGAAATGTCATCATCATAATTCATAATAGCTCCTTGAATGTGATCAAAGACACTATTCCACAGAGAATCACGCCTCTGCTTTTCCAAGCTACTGGCGTATGTATCAAGAACCTGAAACTTTTCCGGGTATCGGGCAAACATTATTGCCGTTCTATAACCTATATCTTCGCTTAGGCAAGAGTTATAATTGTATAGGTAGAACGAAGACGCCAAAGCATATTCTTTACTAGTAGAATACTTATTGTAGAAAAACTTGCTGTTATGTAAAGAGTCTTCGTATTCATCGAATCTGCTTCTGTCCAGACAAAACCCTTTGTACTGCTCCAGCTTCTGCAAATAGTTCTCAACATCAATGCTGTCTTCTATACCCCAAGATCTGCATTCGTGTATGTATTTAACGGTAAAACTGTCTCTGAATACGGGTGGTATCTTATAACCGTTTCCTTCCCAAATTTCGTTTTTTTCAACTCGATCGGCCCAAATAGAAAGGAACGTCAAACTTGCCGCACCCAATAAGAGCAACCCCAAGACTAAATAGTTACGCCAGTGGAAGTAAGGTTGATACTGCATTATTATGTGTGCATTTTTTGTTTCTTATTTGGAGAACAAATTACTGAAAAACAACAAGCAAATGGCCAAAACTGTTAGCGATGTTTTCATACCGCTAAGTTATAAATTTGAAAAGACTTAACGAAAAGTTGAGAAAGGCAATGGGATATGTGTCGCCAAAATTTAACCATCATTTGCTGTCTTCCTAGGAAACGTTTTGGAGATTTATTTGCATAAGTGCTTGGAAAATCGCTGTTTTTTTTATTTTGCAACCGAAGGTAGTGTCCTTCTGCAACAGAATAGAATAAGTGTGTTACAAACATAGAATAGATTAGTTATGAAACGATTTATCTGCTGTTCAATTATAATCTTGATATCAACCCTTCTGTGTCTGGGGCAGAGTAACAAGCAGAAACAAATAGAAAAGTTTATTACCAATGCCTTGAGCACCCCAGCTCCAAAAAACTATAAGCCTTGCTACCGTCCGGTTGTCAATTCAGAGGGAGATTATGATTTGAGAGGCAAGAAATTCTACATTGCTGAAATACAATATGATTCTGTGGGAACAGTTATTTCTGAATCTAGGCTTAAGACTTTCGGAAATTATGTTCGTCAAAGCCTTTCTCTTAAAGGAGCCGTAGAGGTTCAAGACAAACAGGAAGCGGATTTTTCTATCAATGCGTCTATTCGTTTTTGGAACGATGAGTCAGAGTCTGGGTATTCAGTTCCAACCCGAAGAGTTGGAGGAAAGGGAGCGCGGGCTGATGCTTGGAAATCTTTTAGAGACACGATTTCTATAGACTGGACCGAAAGAGATAAAAGATATCAGGAGAAGGTAGTATCAAAGAAGACACATCACCATAATTATTTTCACAAGATGATAGAGATAGTCGCTTTAGATAAGGATGAAAAGCCACTTTTTAAATCAACCGTTCGTAGCGACAACAGAGACTTTGGTTTCCGGGCGCTCAATCCAAATGAGGTAATGCTTTTCCTGGTGGCTGATTCTTATGGAAATACTGCAAGATACGGATTCAACCTTGATGCTTACAACAGTTATCTCGCCTTGTTCAAGAAAGGGGAGTTGGTCGGTGATTGTAATGTTACATATGCCCCAGAGGCCATATCACCTTCCAAGGATGTAAGTGTTTTCTTGGTTGACCGTCAAGAGGATAAAACCATTGTGGTTGTGAAGGATGAAGGAATACTGAAACTTGATCAGAACAAGAATAAAACTGCAATGCTGAAGGTTGGTGATATTCTTCTACCTTGTTCAAATATGTCATACAGTGCTACTAAGATAGCACAGGGAGTGCGTCTTCTTACTCTTGAGTTTCCTTCCCTCGGCGATGCAAATGAATTTGACTTGCTTTTCTGCAAGAAGAACAAGGAAATACTTGCCCTAAACATTAATCTGGATAGAAAAGAATTCAAGCAGATTAAGGTTAAGAACAGTGACAGCCATTACAATTACTATAGCGATGATGTAAGGCAGGAACAACGATGGTTGAGACTTAAGGAAAAGGGAAGGGGCTGGAATCCTGATATGAACAGAAATAATTTTCCAGTCAGCCCAACACTATATCCAGATTATAGCGCAATGTCTATCAAATAGGATAAATCTTTGGGCCCCTTGTGCGATACGATTTTAACGGCTATATTCGCTCAAGTTTGTCGCCCATATGTCGCCAGAGAGTCTTTTCTCTCCCATATAAGGAAGGTAAGAACTTGATAGATAGAAATATGTAAAAAGTCCCTTGGTGGTTCTTCTGGGCCAACAATTCAAAATCAAGCACTTGCGAACTATCGCAGGTGCTTGTTCTTTTTGATCAGAGTCCAACCGGAGGTGGTAATAGTGTCGTTGTTGAAAGAAAGCGTGTCTAGGCGAGGCAGTTCAATCCTGCGCCAGTCACTTGTCACTTTCAGCGGATGACCTTCTACAGAGCCCCAGTCGCAAAAAGCAGTGCAGCCATAGATGACCATACTCCCGTCATCCATTTTAATCATGCTGTCAGGGGAGAACTGAATGGAGAGATTGGGGCATTCAAGTGTGATGACGTTATCGGGAGCAAACAATTTGCGAAGCGTCTGATTCCTTTCTTCCAGTTTGCGCTGAAAAGCTTCTTCAGTTGCATCAATTGAATCAAAGTCATACTTGGCTTTGGCTGTTTCTACGGTTTCTTCCAGGTTTTCCGGAAGAGTTATTCCGTAAATCTCCATCGCTGAGGAGCCAAGATCACTGCCAGAGTTCATCTCTTTGTGCCACGGATGGGCGGACTGATCCAGAATCAAACCGTAAAGAGGTCCGGAAAGGTATGCAAAAGAGCGTGTCAGGTTGTCTGATTCATAGAGGTAGTCAAGGTCAGAAAGAGACTGCAGATATTCCTTGTCGGAAGGGATTGCAATGCGCCTTCCGGTGTACTCGGCGAGTCCTTCCAGAACCTCCAGGGCGTTCTCTTCTGCGGCAAAATCGGGATACAAATGTCTTCTCCCGGCGCGGAAACTCAAGGCATCTTTAAGAGCGGTTTTCTTTTGCTCGCCATCATAAGATGCAGCAGCCTTCAGCGCGTTCCACTCCAGCTTCAGAAGCGTACGGGCATCTCTGTTGGAAAGATGAGAGTTGTTAGGATCTTTATCCACCCAAAGCCCAAGCTCCGGCTGGTGATAGTGAAACATCTCGTGGACAAGAACAATCAGCTGGTGCTTCTCGTCTCCGGACAGAGGCCACAAAACCGTTGTCCAGCGCTTGCCGTCCAGTTCGATTGTAGAATTTGCAACCGGCTTGTCTGAGGGATATGATTTTGGCGCGTCAGAGACATTGCTGACAATATTCCTCAGCGAATCCACTCCAAGAACAGGAGCATAGAGGTTGATGCCCCAAAGTTTGCCATTGTCTTTATTGCACAGTTTCTCAACTTGATCAAAGATAGACACACGAGAAGTATGGCAGCAGATAAGCAGCATCAAGGCCACCATCAAATAAATACCCTTTTTCATATGAGCAAAATTACGAAACCTTTAAGAGAAGAGCACAATAACTATTCATATGTATCAGCGATGGAGCTGAATCATCTCAGCCAGTTGCAAGAAATAATCCGTTGACCATATATCAAGCTCGTGAGGATTGTTCAAGAATGGGAGAACATCTTCTTTTACCTGATTGATATCAGCTCCTGCTAAACGATTCTTCAGTTTTTCCTTGAATACATCAAAAGTAATGTCTTGATTGTTAAACTGATAAATTCTCTCATGAAGATGCTCCCAATCCAGTGGTATTCTATTGCGTACATACCACTCAAAGTCGTACCAGTCTCGCCCCTTTATCCTGTTTTTCCACACCCGATATACCAGAGCGTGAATTTTTCCTGCAAATAGGCTAGGAAGGGTGACACAGCGAGTCAAGAAAGATTTTGGCTGCAACAGCAATTTTTGTTCTGTCCTGAACTTTCCCGGAGGCACGGTATCCACTTCTATTTTAACCTTAATCGTTTTTTCCGTTTTAAATGAGACGTCATATACATCTGTAGTGTCCTTAAGAAAGGCAGACTCTACCTTGCCGAAATTCTTTTTGTCTTTCTTCTTAATCTCAACTTGGCGTCCGACAAGCGCAAACTGATCGATAATAGCCTGAAAGTACTCTTCGAATCTGAAAGAATCATCATTTTTAAGGAGCGTGAAGTCCATATCTTCGCTGAATCGGTTGAGTCCATGAAATATCCTCAGGCATGTTCCGCCATAGAAAGCCGCCTTGTCAAAGAAACCTCCATCAGAAAGTCCTGACAACACAATTTGCTGGCTCACTTCGTAAATGGCATTCCGTCTTGCTGCATCTGTGCTCTGGTCATAGGCCGATAGCATCTTTTCATAAAGTTCATTCATCTGTCAAGAAGTTTAATGATTGTTTCAATGGATCTGGCTTTTCTGCCTGCTTTTGCACATTGAATGAAAATATTCTTGTCTAAATTCAGGAAGGCTTCCATATTGAGTCTCAAATCTTCTTCAAGAAATACACGCGCCTGAGAAACATAACGAAGGCTTACCCCAGACGTGGAGATGATAAGATCACACAGCGCCTTCTCCGGACTGGCTATTATAAAAGAACCATATTCAGTCTGTTCTTGACGAATGCCAATATAGAAATAGTTCCTAGGTACACAGGTATAATCGAAAACACCTAATGAATTCTCAAACCTGCGTGAATGCTTTACAGTCATACTTTGAATCCTAAACACCCTCTCTGGAATAAGCCCATACCAGCGGAGAGCTGTTTGCAACGATATGTATGAAGGGGAGTAGATATGATTTGCAACTAATTCAAGGTTTAATCTTTTTTCGCTCCACTGCGGGTTCACAACATACAAACCCCGCTTTAGACGGAGTAATTTTCCGCTGTGCTCAAGGGCTGCAACTTTCTGGTTTACTCCAGACACATTTGGGTAAAGAGAAGCAATTGTCTCTTTAGTGGCAGGCACATTTCCCAGTATTTCTAGAACATCCTTCATATTGCAAATATAGTAAAATTTTGAACAATTAATAATATTTTACTTGTTTTTCTGTACTAAATATTACCTCGGCGATTGTTTCTGCAAAGCAATAAAAAAGCGCACCCGTTTAGGATGCGCTTTTATAGATGTCTTTGTGGTTTTCAACTATTCCTCTACAACAGTCCATCCGGAACGAATGCCATTGCTATCATTTGTCCAGGTTGTTACACCGGCTTTCTTTGTGAAAGTTCCTGTAGCAGGAACACCACTCAACCAACCCTTAGTATAAGGATTGTTAGAGGTCGCAGATGATGGATTTGTGGCCAAGCATTTTACTGAGGAAATCTTAGTGTTCATAAACATTGTTTCGTAACAGCACTTAACTAATGTAGCAGCTGGCAGATCAGGTGCATTTGTCAATTTTTCGCACTGGTAAAACATTGAAAAATAGCACTCTTCCTTAAGTTCTGTCACATGGCTTAGCAAATCCTGAGGTACGGTTTCCAAAAATTTGCACCTCCCAAACATCTGTCTATAACATCCTTTTGCAAGAGTTGTAGCCGGAAGAGTGGGAACTACTGTAAGGTGGCAATCCTCAAACATAGATTGGCAACAACCTTCTGCAAGTATAGTAGCCTTGATAACAGGAGCGGAAGTAAAGGCCGTGCAACCTTTGAACATACCGTTGCAGCAGTATGGAGCCATCTCGTAAGCTGATATAATAATATGCTTTCCTGTTGTAATGGAAGTGTTCGCCCTGAACATATTCTGATAGCAATTCTCTTTAAGATGCTGAGCGGAAAGCACTAAATATCTGGTTGGGTGTATATCAATATTATTAATGCCCCAGAAAGCGCCTCCAAACTCATAATCGTTATAAATAGTGGTTCCTCTTATATATTCATCGTCTTCATCTCCAGTACACTTTAGGCTCATTATGTCTCCAAATATGTACACTTTCTTGGAGAAAGTAAATATGGGTAAAGTACCTTGGGTCGGATATGAACCAGAATGATGAACTTGGTTTTCATAGGAAGCTGTCCTTTTGCTCCTGAATAGAACTGTAGTATTAGCAGAAGGAACTTCTAATACATCGCCCGGAGCATAATCAGCCCAGTCTGCGTCTCCCAATTTATACTGTGCGCCATCCCCTGAAGACACATGGTTAAATGTGATAGTTGTGTTAGCTTCTCTGGTCTGAACTGCAAACTCGCTGGACGAAATTCTTGAAACGTTATATTTCTTGTTGCCAGCCAAAGTTGCATTCGTAAGATAGAATGGCCTTTTAGGATAAGTTCCGCCTCCAACCTGGACAGTAATAATTGCTTCGCTGAGACTTGTGCCATCCGGGAAAGCTGCTACGAAATTTGTTACAATATCTTCTGCTTCCTTTTTAAGTACCATAGAGCCCGAACGGGAAGAAACAGGATCAGTAGTGTGGCCATCATTTAGATGATTGGTAAAATTTATTGCAACAGTCTTCTTATCCGTAGATTCATCAAGAATTGTCTCCGGAAGATCCACATACCTGACTGTGAAGTTCAGGAAAGCAGAATTCTGATGGAGGGTAAAACTCTTTTTTGAGTATTCGCTCTCTGCTGTAAAATCGCTGTACCACTCAACAGCTTCCTGCAAGGAAGAAGCAATGGCATCTACAGATGTAGGGTAAACGGTTGCATTTACAAATCCCGGGTTGGTTGTAATATCGTGTATCTTGTCTGTGGCGCTGACAAGCGTAGCGTTAATTATCAGCGTTGGAGAAGGTTCATCTCCTGATGGATAGGAAAGGTCTCCGGAAAAAGTGGCTGAACTGGTACCGGCACCGCTAACAAGATTCAGTATTCCATGAACATTGCCACCGTCTCCTGTAACATACAGTTTATCCTCTGCCTGGAAAATATAGGATGTTCCGTTCAATGAAGCACGTGTTGCTGTTCCATCTTTAACAGCTACGGTATAAGCAATTGTGTTTTCCTTTAGCTCAGGTTCTTGTTCCGGGGTATAGCGGTCTTCTTTTGAGCAGGAAGCGGAAAATATTGCCAAAAGCAAAGCGGTGTATAATAATACTCTTGATTTCATCTTCATCTTCTTTTTAAGTAAAACATAAACAACAAAAAGACTAGAGATCTCCTCCTTCTTCTGGACCCGGCTGATCGAATCCACCGGATCCGACGCAGACAATAGCTTCAAATTGGTAACTCAGTACCTTAATTTTAGGTGAATCATAAAGCTGCTTTTTCATATTTACCCTTTGATATTATAAAGTGGTGACTTTTATTTTCAAATGTTAATTTGTTGATTCTGAAGCCGAATCGGCATTTTTTTCGGTCAAAAAACTGCGCAAAGATAATACATTCTTTTAAAATAACAACAAAACAAGAAGAATTCCACACATTTTTTTGCGCGGAATCTTGATATAAAAGAGGAAGTTGCAGAAATGTTGCTAAATACTTATAGATACGTCCACGATACTCCTTCCCACATTGTAAGACTTGTTTGCTTGCAGAGTATTTGAACTGCCAAAGGAAACCACCTTGTGGTAATTGTTTGGAGAAAGAAACCAGTTGAGAGAAATGTTGGCATCTGCATCCAGCTTTGTTCCACCAGGGAAGGCTGCGGTAAACATAATCTTCTTGTACGATCCTGGCTGAACAACTACAAGGGAAGCTGAACGGCTTGTTGAAGGATCGGAATTAGGGGTAACGGCAACATCTACGATTTGACCCAGAGAAATCTTGTCTCCCACTTCAAATAAAATAGAAAAGGAGACAAAAGCAGAACTTTGCTGCAGAATGAAACTCTTGGTACCATAGAGGCCCGTAGAAGTAAAATCGCTGAACATGCTTACAGCTTCAGCCAAATCAGCGGCAATGGAAGAAGGGTAGGAAGTGCCCGTTATTGTAAAACCGTCTGAAGAAATGGAGTGAATCCTATCGTTAACACTAACAAGAGTAGCCTTTAAAGGAGTGTTGTCTGCCGGAGTGAAGCCATTCTTGGAATAGAGTGTGCCGTCGAAAGTAGCTGAACTGGTGCCTTCTCCAGTTGCAATGGTCAGATAACCGTAAACGTCTCCCTCATGGCCGCTGTCTGTGTTTTCTACGAAGAGTCTGTCTCCGGCCTGGAAGATATACTTCTTGCTGCTGTTTATTGTAGCGCGAGTTTGGGGAGCTGTAGAAGAGTCGGTATTGTCGCTCCCTACGGAAGCGGTATATGGAATAGCTACAACCTTTGTTTCAGGTTCTTCCGGATCCTGTACAATAGAAGACTTGCAGCAGGATTGGAAAGAAATGGCAAAAGCCGCTAATGCAGCACAGCAGGCAACTGATTTAATAAGGCTGACAGTTTTCATGACATTCCAAATTTGTGAAACAAAAAAAACAAAAAGATGTTTGAAACGACGGGCTATTTTGAAAGCTCTTTTATTGCTTTCTCAGCGATTTTCTTGTATTCCGGATCGGCTGTCTTGGAAAGAAGCTTGTAGTACTCGAGAGCCTTTGCGTTGTCCATTTTCAGCTGATAGGTGTAGGCGATGTTGTTGATGACAACAGGGTCTTCCGGATCTATCTTGTGAACCTTGAGGAAGTTCTCCAGGGCTCCGTCAATGTCTCCTGCAGTGTAAGCAATTACAGCTTTGTCGTTGAGGAAAATAACATTGTTCGGATAAAACTCCAGAACCAGGTCTGCAATCCGGTCGGCAAGGTTCAAGTTTTGTTCAAACACTTCCGAGAAATATCCCTGGAACGTGCTAAACAATTCAGCCTGACCGTCTCCCACCTTTTCGTCAAAGGTCCAGAGCCAGTTGTTCTTGTTTGCCACGGAGCGTTTCAGAATATCAGAAAGCACTGCTATAAAGTCTTCGTCCTCATAGAAACTCATTACCATATATGCCTTTCCAAACCATAGGTCAAGCCTGTCTGGATGTTTTTCAACTCCTTTTCCCAAAACATCTATGGACTTGTCTATCCACTCCATATCAACATCCAGCTTGCTGTACATATAATACTCCTTGCCGGTAGAGTCCACCGTAACAAACACTTCTTCATCTTCAGGCTTTTCCGCAGAAATAATTACGACCTCCTTTTCTGCCCTGAGCGTGTAAAGATTTGAATATAAGGCACATATTTGAGCATCCTGAGGATAGAGCTTTTCCCATTCGCCGATAATATTTTTAACAGAAGCAGAATCTTTTTCCTGCATTGCGCTTGTGAATCTGTCATAAAGTTCCTGCCTTGTCTGCGCTATGCAAACACTTGAAAATAAAAATGCCGCAGCGGCAAACAATAAAAACTTTGTTCTGTTCATAATGATATCCCGTGTTGTTTGTCAGAAAGTAAAATTACAATAAATCTATTAACTTTGGGAAAACAAAAGCAACGTTTCTATGAAAAGGTTTTTCCTTATATTCATTGCTCTGTGCTTTGCTCTGACGGCAGGAGCTCAGAAAATAAAGACTGCTTATCTTGCTCCGGCCGGGGCGGACCAGACGATTTTTTACTACAAAGTTCAGTACAGCACGGATCTAAACGTTCATCTTTACCGCAAAGACGGCAAGCTGATGCTCAATCTCTCCCATCCGCACGTAAAACGTCCGGAAAAGATTGTCAGATTGCTTAACCCGGACGGAACCCTGGAACCCCTGCCAGACACTCTTAGGGGAAAGGCCAAGGATTATGTGGACAGGGTTGTGTTTGTGGACGATTCCGTTGAAGTTACGGTAAGGCGGATGATAAAGCATATGAATGCGCGCAAGCTAAAGCCTTACTACGACAACAAATACAAAGACAACGAAATACAGCCGACAGGAGGATCTTTCTGGGAACTGCTGTTCCTGGACAAAAAAGACAAAGAACATCACAGCGGAGGCCGCTTCCTTGTTAATTCAGAGAAGCTTCAGAAAGAAATAGATTCCTATATGGAAGTAATCCGCGGAATTACCTTATACCTTTTGTCTGTTGACGTAAAGTATTGTCCCCAGGAAGGAGATTCCGGATAATTCTAGTAGTACTTGTAGAACAGGGCGATGGACTCCATTCCGCCGAAGAACTGCTTGAGAAGGTAGCTCTCGTTAGGGGAGTGGATGGTGTCTCTTTCCAGCCCGAATCCCATCAGAAGAGGGTCTGTGCCCAGGATCTTCTGCATGTCTGCCAGGACGGCTATGCTTCCGCCTCCGCGGCTTGGAACAGGCTCAATGCCCAGAACTTCCGTCATGGCCTTTGAGGCTGCCTGGAAGGCAGGGGATGTAATCGGGATAAGGAAACCGTTCCCGCCTTCTTTTTCCTCAACCTTCACTTTCACGTACTTAGGTGCGATAGCCAGGAAGTGCTGCTTGAAGAGCTTGGTTATCTTGGCGCTGTCCTGATTAGGAACGAGCCTCATGGATATCTTGGCGTGGGCTGTGGAAGGAAGCACGGTCTTGGCGCCTTCTCCGGTGTAGCCGCCCCAGATACCGCAGACGTCCAGGCAAGGACGGATGCCGGTTCTCTCGAGGGTGGTGTAGCCTTTTTCTCCCTTTACCTCGGCGATGCCTAGGAACTTCTTGTATTCTTTCAGGTTGAAAGGCGCTCTTGCGAGCTGGGCGCGGTCTGCCTTTGAGAGGTTGACCACATCGTCATAGAAGCCTTTTACCTTGACTTTTCCGTTCTTGTCTATCAGCGATGAAATCATATCGCAGAGGACATTGATAGGGTTGGCGACAGCTCCTCCGTAATGGCCGGAGTGGAGGTCTTTGTTAGGACCGGTGACGGTTACTTCCAGATAGGCAAGGCCTCTCATTCCGCAGTTGATGGAAGGGACCTTCTCGCTGATCATGGTGGTGTCGGAGACAAGGATGACATCGCTTTGGAGCATCTTCTTGTTCTTCTTCACCCATGCAGGAAGGGAAGGGCTTCCGATTTCCTCCTCTCCCTCGAAGATGAACTTGACGTTGTGCTTGAGCTGCTTTGTCTTTACCAGATATTCGAAGGCCTTGATGTGCATGAACAGCTGGCCCTTGTCGTCATTGGCGCCTCTTCCCCAGATGGCACCGTCGTGGATCTCGGGCTCGAACGGGTCTGAGTTCCACTTCTCCAGAGGTTCCGCAGGCTGCACGTCATAGTGTCCGTAAACCATGACGGTCTTGGCCTTCGGGTCTACTGTCTTCTTGCCGAAAACTACCGGATTGCCGGCTGTAGGATAGACATCGGCCTCGTCCGCTCCTGCTTTTTTGAGAAGCTCAACCAGCCTTTTGGCGCATTTGAGCATATCGCCTTTGTGTTCTTTTTTTGCGCTTATGGAAGGGATTCTGAGGATGGAGAAAAGTTCTTCAAAGAACCTGTCCTTGTTCTGCTCGATGTATTGTTTCATGTTGTGGAGATTTTTTACGTCACATTCTATCTTAATTCTTCTTTACCGGACGGGCCGGGAAGTACAGCGGTTGGATATCGTAGTTGTTTAACATGGCATAATCCGGAACACCGCATCTGCCGGAAAAGAAATTGATATCCGTACCATCGTAGTATGGATAAAAGGAGTCGTTATATGATGGGAAATGAAGGGTTGATGCAAAGTGATAACCCCAATGCCTGTCATCATATCCAAGAACATCTTTACGGTGATAGAGAAGATACGGATGACAACCTTTAGCCCAATAATGCCAGTTGTAGTTATAGCGCAATTCTGTCACGTCAGGATACATCTTGGCATAAAAGTAAAAATCGCTGTGGTTGGCAACCGGCAGGAAAATGAATTTTGAAAGATCATCCTGGTCCGCCACAATCCAACCCTTTATGCCCAAAATACTGACTAAACGATTGAAATAGTAGTCTGAATTGTGCCAGTTAAACGGCTCTGGCAATTGTGAGTTGTAGTCAAATGTAGCTTCGCTTAAACTCTTGGATACACGGTCATTGTCCCATTGGTTCGTGGTTGTCCACACCAGTTCTGCCGTTGTCCATGGATGAGGAAGCGGACTGTGCCTGTCGTCAGAGAGATTTGTAGACCACCAGGTTGTACCCCGCATAGTAACAAAAATGCCTTTGCCCACTTGAACCCAATCCTCGCCCTCGTCGGAAATTTCGGCGTGTGGGTAGGTTGTCCCTTTCAGGTTAAGGCGGGCGTTACCAATGTCGAACAAGTGATAATATGAATCAGGGTTGTCTACTGACGGAGAGTTTGCATGAAGAGCGTAATAATACACATAGTCAGGTGAATCTACCAACTTTGCGCATGCATAATGTGAAATTACATTAATCCACTGTCCGGCACTTCCTTCAACGTCGTTTACCGTACCGTCTGAAGAAACGGAGGCCAAACCTGCAGGAATCAGATTATTGCAGGCGAACTTGGTGAAGTATGTTCCTGTAATTCCGGGGTCAACCGCGATGGCATTGTATGATGGTGCTGAAATTGAAATGGATGAATTCAGTTCTATCTTCTGTGTTCCACCTACGGTAATTCCAGAAACCGAGAAAGGAACTTTGCTTGCACTCAAATACTTCCATCCCTCGGTCTGGCTGCTTCCTTTAAGGAAATTCCATTTTCCATTGGAATATGACACTGGATTGGAATCCAGTTGTTCTCCCCAGTCGAGGTATACGGCAGTAACCTTGCCACTTTCCAGAAGATCGGAAGCTTGAGTTCCGCCAAGGTCAACGAACTCTCCTTGCTGCCATCCATCCCATTCGTGTATTATTGCATAATATCCGGTTTCAACTCCATCAAAGAATACGAAAATTGGTCCTTCTTTGGTCCATTCCGAGCCATTTTCCGTAAAGTTGAAATTGAATACTATGTCATCAATACCGATGGACGGGTTTACGGTCATGTCGCTGAGCTTGACTTTTATCTCATAGTACTTTCCGGTTTGGAAGGTCGTTTCTGTATTTCTCTCGTAAACATAAGTGATTTGCTCACCGACAGATGCCACAAGTTTGAAAGAAGCTGCCGTTGAGGTTCCCATAAAGTTGAGAGCGGTGTATATCTCGTTGTGCGGCGTGGTCTGGTCTATGTTTATCTCAAGGTTTCCCGTATTAGAATTAGACCGAATCAAAAGGTCATGGTTTTGAGCGTCTTTTGCTGTTAATGTCAGCTTTGTTGGGTATACAGGATTACCGGTTGCATCAACCAGGGTGAATTTTACTATCGCCTGCTGGGCTGAGAATGTTAGCGGATCTATTGTTATCGTTGAACCTTCCACTGATTTGATGTAAGCATCTGCATAGGCGTAATCATATCGCTGAGCAATGGTCTCCAACGATCCGTCCTGGCCAGTGTAATCCCAGTTAAATGAAGATATTGGATAAGAAAAACAGAGATAATCTCCCGTATGTAGCGATCCGGAAATCTCACCGTCAAGATAGGCATTAGCCCCTTCAGATCTAGGATGAAGTGTTCCTATCGGGCTTCCGGTAGTGTATAAATGAACATAGATAGCATCGCCGGTTTCCCAAGAGGAAGCCAAATAGTGCTTTCCGTTTCTGTCTTCAATGGCGAGAGCCTTTGATGATGGGTCATCAGTGCCCTTGTCAGCCTTTACGGTCAGACGGTATTTAGTTGCGGCGTCATCCGGCAATATATTGTCATTTTTGCTGCATCCGCTCGCAAACGCGAGAGCAATAAGTGCCAGCAAACAGCAATTAACCACCTTTTTCATAATACAATTCCTGATTTTAATCGTGATTAATTCCAATCATCCGTTTCTGCTTCTCCATAATCCCCCTTACTGCCTTCAATAAGCAATGCGCCAGATGTCTGGATTAGATACTCTTTCGCTTTTGGAACTGAATAAATCTCTTTTTTTCTCATTTCTTGCGATGTTGTTTGGGATGAAGCTTAATGTCTAACTTGAAGTTTGCGCGTAGGTTCTTGAGTGTTGACTTCGAGAGATAAGCCCGGGCTTGGCGGTTGCCTTCCGGGAAGATGAACTGCAGGCGCTTGCCTCCAAGAGTCTTCTTTACTACCGTGCAGGTGGCAGTGACGGGTTCGCCGAGTTTGAAGCCGCTCGTTGCGGCACGGCCCTGAAACTCGACAGTGGTATGCACGTCCTTGTCGAAGAGGTCCAGGATAGTGCCGATGGTCTCCAGAGCTTCTTCTGTTGTGGATCCAAGGCGGATGGTGACCTCGTGGATGTTCTTCACTTCCATGCCAAGGATCTCGTCAGCACCGAGGAAGTCGGTGACGCGCCCCAGGCTGAGATAGTAGCCGAAAGATTCGGCATCGTCGCTGTCCTTATATTCAAAAATGCTGTATTCGCCATGGTCGGTTTCGTCCTCGGCCACTTCAACCCGCATTCCGGCAGGCAGGTTTTGTGCTTGTGCTGTGCCCAATATAATTGTGTTGAGCAAGAGTATGAAAATTAATTTTTTCATGATATTGGAATCTGTCTTTTGTACATATCAGTATGTTTAGAAGGCCCATTCAAATCCGAAGTTGATGGCGGCGTGGTGCTTGTTGCGGACTTTGACACCGTCAACAATCCTGTTGCGGTGTGTCATCCTCCAGAAGCAGTCCACGCGGAATACCCTGAAGATGTTGGTTATGCCAACGCCCATTTCCACATACGGTTTGCGCAGGGAGCTCATGCCTTCAGGGAAGAGCATACGGGCTTCCATACCTTCATATTTTTCCCCGACACCGGTGCCTGGAACAGGGCTGAGCGGGTTGCCTATCTTTCCGTCTGTGATGCCGTTGTTTACCTTGGAAAGTGTGCCGTATCCGGCTTTGAGCGTAAAGACCTCCCTCCACTGGAGTCTCTTCATGAGAGGAATCTTGCCCAGGAAGAAGCCTTTGAAGTTATGTTCGTAGAAGAGGGTGGTCCAGGTATCTGACGCAAACTCATAGAAATCCATGCAGGCGAAAGAGCTCTTGTCCAGGAAGTATGTTCCGTTTCCTTCGTGGAGCTTGAGGAAAGGGTATGGTACCTTGCCTATGATCTTGCCGCCGGTCAGGTGGAACTTGGAGGTTCCGAACGGAGGAAGCGGCAGAGTGTAATCCACGGTGGCCTCTGCCCTGAAGAATCCGAAGTCATTGTCAGAAAGTCCTTTGGCGGCGCCTATGAGGTCTATAGTAATCACCGGATAATGGGTGAGGACATAAATCTTGTCAAAGGTTCCCCTTGTAACGGTCTCGTCCCAGGAGAAGCGGGCCGTGTAGTGCAGCTGGCTTGCAGACACGCTTGTTATGTGTGTGCTGTCCGGGGAGAACATCGGCACGTAGCGGTTGGAGTAAATTCTCCGAGTCTCCAGTCCTATGCTGTTGTTGAAGCCCTCGTTCCACTCGTGTATATAGCTTATGGAATAGTCGTTTACCGGGCTGATTCTCTCGCTGTTGCCTTTGTTGAGCAACGAGGACATGATGTTGCCCTCGGTCAGCGCGTCAGTGCCTCTTCCCATCTGGACCATATCCCTGCTGGCGCTTGCCACGAGCTTTCTTGTAGGCATGTTGCTGAACATGTATTCAGCCATGATCTTGCCCTTGAACTTGTGGTCCTTGGTTCCGTAGGCTATGTGGCCGGAGAGCCTGAGCTTCTTGCTGAAGTCTTCCGTGGTGCGTCCGCCGAACTGGAACCTGGCGCCTTCCAGGTTGTTGAAGCTGAACAGTTTGAAATATGGTCCAACTCCAAAGTACTTGTAGTTGTAATAGCCGTTTACAAAGGTGTTTACTATAGTGTAAATGTTGCGGTACAGCGGAACGTTCTTTATGGAATCCACCATCTTGTAGATGTTGCTTTCCTTTTCGCTGAGGGCGTAAGGGCGGTTCTGCTGCCAGTAAGCCTCGTCGTTTACCAGAGGATCGCTGGACATTATCACGCTGCTCATCAGGCGGGCCACGCTGTCCGGCATCGGAGTGTCAAACCGTGGATCGATATAGTCGCACTGCCTTCTGCCGAGGAAAGACATCAGCTTGGAGGAATCTCTCATTGTTACGGAGAAGTCTGCATACATCTTGTCCTGCTTGAAGAACCACAGGGAATCCTTGCCCTCGTAAGAGCCTTTGCCTCCTACGATCTGGTATTCAGAGTCCAGTACAAGGTCTCTTATCCAGTTGACGTTTGAGCCTTTCTTGAGCTTCACGTGGATTTCCCTTACGGCCCAATCCTGGGCATCCACTCTCATTTCTCCGTCAAAGGTCGGCGATGAAACAAGTTTAGCGGGGTGGAAACGTATCTGGTAGGTTTTTCTTCCGTCAACATTGAGGCTGTCTATCAGGAAATAGTCATAGAACACGTTAGGGCCTTTGACAGGAGATGGAATCTGTATGTCAAAGAGGTTGATGAAATCGTCATAGAAGTTTGTGCGGATGTGCATGTTGCCGGTGAACTGGGCGAACGTGGCTTCATCCTTGACTCCGGAAATGCGGCTTGCCTTGATGACTTCCTTGGACATGGTCGGGTCTTTCTGCTTGTAGAACATGGAGTTGTTCTCCGATATCATTATCGGCAGATAAGGCTTTCCTGAAACAACGGAAGTGTCCATATAGTCGAACACGAATCCGAAGTTCTTCCTAAGAAGCTTGTTCTTGATCTGTGTGTCGGCATTGACCAGGTCCAGTTCCATCTTGGTGTACAGGCGGCACTGGTAGCGGTCTCTTTCTTCCGGGTTGTTGTATTTCTTGTTCTTCTCTATGTTGGAGAGAATCCATCTGATGTAGCGGTAGTCAGGCTTGACCACAATCTTGCTCAAAAGGTTTTCCTCCAGCTTCAGCTGGAAGTCCAGCTGGTTGAAGGCTCCCGGCTTGATTTTCTTTTCCTGGGGGATGTAGCTGACATATTCCACCCTGAGCAGATCTACATCCAGATTCCTGGTCTCCAGGGTGTAATAACCGTCATCATCTGTGGATACTCCTATGGAAGTACCTTTGAAAAACACGTTGGCATAAGGGAGAGGGTCTCCGGTTTCAGAATCGGTGACACGCCCTTTTATTCTTGTACTCTGCGAATATGAAACGGTGGACAGCAGGCAGCAAAACAATACGGCAGCCAGGGCCAAGAACCGCCGAGGCGTTGAGAAACCGTGTCTTTTACGAATGCGTTCCAATTTCAAATGTCATTTTTGCGGAGCCTAGTAATTGAACATGTCATTTGAGATGACGCCGTTGAACTCTTTGTCAAGAGTGTTGTATGTGGTTGTGTTTCCGTTTTTTTCCTCAAGTTTGAGTATGCACAGAGACATGTCTTTCTTGCTGTATGAAGCCTCGAGGTGGTTCCACCGTCCCTTGGTGTTCTTGGCTACGTCTATGTCAAAAACATAGTATTTGTCCGTAACCTTCATGTTGACTTCCGACTTGTTTACCTTGGCTGCCTCGTTCACCTGGCCCTTTATGCAGAAGAGCAGCGTCTGCTGGAGGAGCTTCATGTTGTGGTCGCTCTTGGTGTTGAAGACATTTCTGGCTCCACCGTTTATCTGCACGACTTTGTCTCCATTGATAATCAGCTGACTTCCCCTTTCCTTTCCGCTGGCCTTATGGTTGGTGAACTGCATCTTCATCTGGTTGTTTTCCCTGACAAAGTACATGGTGCCCTGGATGGTTACGTTCTTCTTCATGCCCTTCATGGTTTTCACTTGGGTGCAGGAAGAGACGATGGTCTTGTAGGCCTCGTTCTTTTTCTGGATGTCTGCCAGAGTCTTTTCCTTGCTCTGCGACCAGGAAGGAACAGAGGCAAATATCCCGAAAGCAAAAACAAGCACAGCGAGGACTCTCAGCTGTATTTTCTTGTGGTCAAAATAATTTCTTTTCATAACGGTGCAAATTTACTCCAAAAAAGATACCAACGGCTCTCTCCCTAAAATTTCCGAGCAGGTCATCAGCGATGTGATGGACACTCCCAGAACTCCGTGAAGGTTGAGGTTCTGCCCTGTGAAGAACAGGTTGGGAACTGGTGTCTTGGGAGCCAATAATGTTTTTATCAGGTTGTTGCAGTCTTTTCTTATGCCGTAAGCCGTGCCTTGTATGGCTCCGGTGTAGAACTGGTAAGTGAGCGGTGTGCTGGTATAGGTTTTCAGTATGGAATCTTTGAGGTTTGGAATAACGGAGCAAGCCATTCTGATGCACTCCTCCGCCATCTTGGCCTTGTATTCCTTATAGCTTTGAGGGCGGGTTGCGGGAGTGGTGTCTTTCCACTGCTTGACCGTTGCAAAGCTCATTGGAGCCAGAATGTCCAGGTGGGTTGCAAATCGGCCTTCATCCTGAGGAACTTGCTGGCTGACAAGCACTCCTTTGATCTTGCCCTGGTCTGCCAGAGATGAAATGTCCCATACAGTTTCAACATCTGGACTGTAGCAATAGAAGTTACGGTTGAAGTAGGGCACCTTACCTTCTTTGAGCAGGATGTTTACGGTGAAAAATCCGTAAGTCTGTTCCAGTTTTTCTATCCGGTGGCGGAAAACGGGTCTGATGCAGCTGCTCTCCTTGACAAGCTGCAGTGTCAGTTGCGGGCTGAGGTTGGAAATGAATGTGTCTGCGTAGATCTTCTCTCTCTCTCCGTCTTTCCGGTTTACCAGGATGTGCTCGATTTTTCCGTTTTTCTCAACGATTTCCACGGCTTCGGTCGAAGTGTAAACCTCTCCTCCAAAGGACTTTATGCCTTTTATAAGTGTCTCGGCGATAAGGGATCCGCTGCCTTTGAGCCTCCATGCGCTCTGGATGTAGGAGCTGTTTATCTGGGCGAAGGTGTAGAGCGGAAGTGTCTCTTTCTTCAGCTCCAGTTTGAGGGAATTGCCGCTGAGGACGTTTATCAGACAAGGATCCCGGAAGCTGTTCTGCAGGAAATCCCAGGCATTTTTGGACAGGAGCTTGTTGACAGAAAAAAAGCCGTCTCCGGGTTTTATGAGCGGGTCTGTGATTTTGCTTCCCACATCCTGCAGGAAGGAAGAATAGTCTCTTATCTGCTTTTCCTGATGAGGGAACAGCCTTGAAATGCCGTCTGCAAACCCTTCATATCCGTTGGGCAGGATATAGCTTTTGCCCTTGAGCACAATCTCGTCAAATCCGTCAGTATCAAGTTGGTGCCAAGGAAGTTCCATAAGGCCGAAATACCTGAACAGTTTCTCCAGAATCTGCCCGCGGCCCAAAGCTCCGACATAATGGAAGCCGGTATCGAATTCTTTCCCGCCACGGCGGAAACTCTGAAGGCATCCTCCGGGAACTCCGTTCTTCTCCACCACGCATACTTTCTTTCCGTTTTTGGCAAGTATGTATGCGCACTGGAGACCTCCCAGGCCGCTGCCGAGTATGACGGCGTCAAATGTCATCTGTTGTTGCGCTTAGCCCTGAAAGCCTCCCACTTGTAGTAAAGGTAAGGTTGCAGGGTGAAAGTGATGAGGATGGTGGAGACCATTCCGGCCAAAGTGGAAAGACCTATGGAAGACAAGGCTGGGTGTACTGCAAGAAGCAGGGATGATACCGCCAGGATCAGCATCACTGCCGAGAAGAATATGGCGCTGCGGTGGTATCTGAGAAGCTCCGTCTGGCTCTTGCCTTTGATGAGGCCGTCCATTACGAATATGCTGTAGTCCACTCCCATTCCGAAAATGAACGTGGAGATGACCATGTTTATCAGGTTGAACTCCATGTTGAAAAGTTTCATGAATCCCAGGACCAGGAACCAGCTCATGAACATCGGGAGGAAAGCTATTATGGCATGCACCACGTTCCTTAAGGCCAGGAGCAGTATCACCAGAACGAACAGGGAAGATATAAGAAGTACGGTATTGAAATCGTGCTCCATAATCTCCAGCATATCGGTTGTGTAGAACAATGGGTCTATCACAATCAGGCCGGAAGCCAGGGTTTTGTCCTCCCCTTGTCCGCCCTTGGCGAGAATCTCTGAAGCCTTCCAGAGAGCAAGGCTGTCCTTGTGCTTTATGGTTGTCAGGACAAGGTAGGTTCCGTCCTCGTTCTTCTCCATGAAGTTGCCAATGATTTCTTCCGGAATGACACCGCTTCCGAAGACATCCACCGGTTTATATTGTTTGTCCAGGGCTTCGTAGAAGCTGTCGAACATTTCCTTCTCAAATCCGTTTCTTTCAGCGGCAGCTGCGGTAAGGGCCTTGACCGTGGCTTTCTTTTCTGGAGTGAAATAGCGGTTCCATTCCTCAATCTGCCTGTTCTGCTGTTCGGATGTAAGCAGCAGGGAAGACAGGTTGTTGAAATCAGCCAGTTTGCCCTCGTCTTTGAGAATCTGGCATTGGTCGGCAAGCATCTGGTTGAGGGCTAGAGCACTGTCAAGATTCTTGGAATGGACGGCTATATACTTGCTCTGAAGCCCCTGCTGAGTTTTTTCCGTATAGAGGTTTCCCGCCTCGGTCAGCCGAGGTGAACTGTAGGAAAGATGAGACAGGTCAGTGTCAAAGTTGGCCTGTCCGCGAGTGAATACCACGCTGAGGACAAACAGTATGATAACCAGCACAATGAGCCAGGTATGCCTGTAGTACGGCTTTGTGGTGATCTTCTCTATTGAGGCAAAAGCTTTGTCGTTTTTCTTTCCCGTAGTGCTCTTGAAGAACTGAGGCAGGAAGAATATGGCGGCAATGGTGGTACCAACCATCACGAAAGAGGCCATGATGCCGAAATCTCGGAGCAAAGCTGACTTTGTGAAAATCAGGCCCAAGAGAGAACCTACGGTGGTGATGCAACCAAGGGTTACGGGTTTTGCCTGGTCTTTGATAACCTGCTCTACATCACCCACATACTTGTGATGTGTGATGATATGGATGCAGTAGCTCAGGGCCACTCCGATGACTATACATCCGATTCCCAGGGCTATGAAGGACATCTGCCCCTGTATCAGGTAAACGGCGGCAATCGCCATTACCACTCCCCACAGAAGAGGCATCAGCAGGTAGAACACGGTGTCCTTTGTCCTGAAGCAGAACCCTATGATGAGGATTATCAGTATCATCGCGATTGAAACCGTGATGACCAGATCCTTCTTGATTCTCTTGGATGTGTAAACGCTCTTGGCTGATTTTCCGCTTATGAGAACCTCCACGCCTGACTGCTCTTCCAATTGCCGGCCCTCTTCTTCAATCAGGTCTATGAGCCTGGAACCGGCCTTGCTGTCCATTGCCCTGAAGGCAGGGGAAATGAATACCAGGGCTGTGGTGCTGTCTGAGGAGAATAGATGGAAGTCTGTCAAGGTCAGTGAGCCTTCGCTCTTGCTGGCTGAACCTCCTGACATGTCAGCGGAAGAAGCAATGTTCTTCATCGCGATATTCCTGAAGGCCAGAGGGTCTTTGCAGACGATGTCGTACATCATGCCGGAAGCGTCGTCTTCCAGCAGATCCATATTCTCCCTCATCAGGGAATCCATACTGGCGGTATTGAGCATCTTGTCCAGCTGAGGATAGAACGTGCTGTCCAGAAAACAAGGGGCGTTGTCCAGAATCAAGGCGGCCCCATCCCCCAGGATGGAAGGATCCACCTTATAGAGAATGCCTTCTATGTCTGAATACTTGTCGTGTGCCAGAAGAGAATCGCAGAGACGGCTGGCAGCAGGGATAAGAGTATCCAGCATGTCTTGTTTAGGCATGCTTGGATCCTTTACCCTAAGTTCCACGAATATCTTGTCCTTGACCTTGAGTTTGTCAAAGACAAATCTTACGCCGCTGTTACCTTCTGTTGCCGGAAGAAGCTTGGTGATGTCTTCTTCATAATACATCCTGTTGGCCAGATAGGCCATAACCAGAAAACTTCCAAGCAGGATAAGGTAGAAAACGCTCTTGTGGCTTTTGAAAAAGCGATATACGGCCAGAGCAAGCTTGGTCATTTATTTTTCAGAAATTCTTTGGAACAGGAAATCGTAAAGCTGGCTGAATGTAGCAGTCTGGAGAAGGTCAGAGCCTTTGATCTTTATGTCAAAATTTTCCTCTATCAAAGCTACGAGATCTACCAGGGAGAGGCTGTCCAGGTCAAGGGTCTTCTTGATGTCAGCCTCAGGTGTGATTTCTTCCTTGTCAACTTCAAATTCTTCTGCCAGGATATCAACAGCCTTGGCAATCATTTCTTCTTTAGTCATATTTTCAGGTTTTGTTTATCGTAGTGTCTTACAGGTTCTTGATTATCAGAGTAGAGTTCGTGCCTCCAAATCCGAACGAGTTGGAAAGGAAGCAGTCAAAATGCTTCTCGATTCTCTTTGCCGGAATATTCAGCTTTGCCGAGTCTTCATCCGGGGTCTCGAAGTTGAGGTTTGCACCCACGAAGCCGTTTTTCATCATCAGGGTGGAGTAGATCACTTCACTGGCACCCGCCATCCACATTTCGTGTCCTGTCTGGCTCTTTGTGGATGTTACAGGTGGCATATTGTCTCCGAAAACCTGGTAGATTGCCTTGGCCTCGTTCTGGTCTCCTACCATGGTGCTGGTGGCGTGGGCGTTGATGTAGCCTATATCTGAAATCTTCAGTTCAGAATGAGCGAGAGCCATTCTGAGACTTCTTGCCGGACCGTCCACGTTAGGCACTGAGATGTGGTCTCCGTTGGAAGAGAATCCGTATCCGAGTACCTCAGCGATGATAGGGGCACCTCTTCTTACTGCACTCTCGTAATCTTCCAGGATTACAGTTGCAGCTCCGCCGGAAGGAACAAGCCCGTCCCTGTTCTTGTCAAACGGGCGGGAAGCTTTTTCGGGTTCGCTTTCTCTCTTGGAGAAGGCACCGATACCGTCAAAACTGCATACGGAATAAGGATTGACTTCCTGCGCTCCGCCGCAGATGACCATATCCTGAAGGCCGTTCTGGATGAGCATGGAACCCCATCCGATAGCGTGGGAGCCGCTGGCGCAAGCTCCTGATACGGTGAGATTTATACCTTTAAGTTTGAAGATGCAGGAAAGGTTCATCGTGACGGTGGAGTTCATACTCTTGAAAATGCCGCCGCTACCTATCATCGAGGTGTCATTCTTGGCCCTCATGGCATCTACGCTGGCTACGACAGGTTCCGCACTGGAATCGTTTCCGTAAAGCAGACCTACCTCGTGACTGTCCAGATAATCCTGTTCAATCTTTGCGGCTTTGAGGGCATCTGCCGTTGCGCAGTATGCGTACAAAGCCTCTTCCGGCATATATACTCTTTGGTTGCGGCTCAATACACCTTTCAGGTTGGGAATTTCCAGATGTCCCGTCAGGGCTGACAGAAACCCCATTTCTTTTCTTACGGGATCGAAAACGATGCCGCTTTTCCCGTTATAAAGGGAATCTCTCACCTCGTCCAAAGTCTTGCCAAGACAGGAGTAGATACCCATTCCTGTTATTACAACTCTTCTCTTCATTTCTTGAATATCGACCACAAACGGTCTTCTAATTTTTCACTGTTTTTCCTAAAACCTTGCAATATAGCAAAATTTGATTTCTTGGAAAGTCTCAATAAACGCAGCTCCTCCTTAACCTTGTCCCACCACTCGGTGTAATACCAGCAGAAGAGTGCCAGCGGAGGCATAAGAAGCAGGTAAATTACAGCCATATAGACTGTCATGAAGCACCACACGAGGACAAAGGAAATTATTGCAAACAACGGTATGGTCACCACCGCGTTGATACCTAGCAGGAAGGAAGATGAAAGCATCTTGTCCTTGACTCTTTTGGTAAGTTTCTTAGGGATCTGGTAGTTGAAGAAGTTCGGCCACAGCGAGAAGATCCACAGTGGAAGCAGCACAAACATTCCAGCCAGTTTGAGGATGGTGGAAGTCCAGGAGACTTTCTTGCTCAGTCCCTTGAAAGTGATCTTTTTATCTTCCAGGAAAGTGCGGATGTCTTCAGCCTCCTTGTACACTGAACTTCTGACCTGACCGTCCAATCCGGCGAGGGCTGCCACAAACTTTTTCTCCACCTCCAGCTTTTCAGGCAAAGTCTTGTATCCCATTTTGTTCAGCGATGCGAAAGTCCTGCCGTAGTTGGTGCGCAGAAAGTCTATGCTGTTGTAGTTCTCAAGATCCTGTATGTCCAGCATCATGGAAGAAACGGCTTTCCGTACCACCGCGTTCACCTCCCTCATTGCCGTCCTCGGCTTTTCCTTGTAGAGCTCGTAGTAAGGTTTAAGGGAAATCGGTGAGGAGAACATAACGCACATTTCCCTTCTCATTCCAAAGTAGTTGGTGTAGTGGTTTGCCACCGGAAGGATGAATATCTCCTTTTCCCAGTTTCCTTTTTCGGCGGTCTTGAAGGCCATCGTGGTGTAGCCTGTCGTGAAATGCCCCAGATATCTCTTGTCCTGGTGCCCGGCCTCGGGGAATATCATCACGCTCTGGCCGTGCAGCAGCAGATGGTAACTCTCGTCAAAGGAAGCGCTGTTCTTGCCCACATCTTCCAATCCTTCGTGGTCCATCCTGAATGCCGGCATCAGTCCCAGGAACCTCAGGTATTTTTCCAGAAGCTTATGGACTGCAAAAATGTCTGCACGTGCCCAGAAGTAAGGTTTTCTTCCCGCTCCCTTGAAAGACAGCATCACGGCGATTGCATCTACCAGACAGTTCTGGTGGTCAGAAACAATTACCTGCGGCTTGCCGTCTTCCAGTATCTTCTCAGTTCCGATGTAATAGACTTTCTTGTAGAGGAAGTGGTTGAAAAGAAGCCTGATAAACTCCTTGAACCACATATAGTACAAGCCACCCTTGAAAGTCTTCCTTAAATTGGCCTTCTCGTTCTGTATATTGCCTTCAGCCATAGCTGTATCTCTTTTCAGTAAAACAGAAAGTGATTTTCCCCGCGCGTTATTCCTGCTGAATCCAGTCCTGGATGTCAAACGGTTCTTTGTCGTTGAGGAAAAGAGACAAGACCTTGTTTGCAATGTCGTGGCCGGCTCCGCTGTTGGCGAAATAAACCAGGGTTTTCTTCTGGCTCGGGATTATCACGAACAAAGCTTTTGTGTTGCCGTTGTCTCCCCAGTGCCAGAGCACCCTTCCGTAATGAGGATTCTCCTCGATGCCGAGTCCAAGGCCCCAGAAGATTGTTTTCTTTTCATCCACCGGCCTTACCTTCGGAGGGAACTGTGTAGCAGGACCACTGCACGGAGTAATCATCAGTGCGTGGGATTTTTCGCTCAAGAGTTTGCCTTCCATGATTGCACGTATAAACTTTGAGTAATCTTCAGCACAGGTCCTCAGGGTGTATGCAACGTTCTGCCGAGGGAACTGCCTTACGCCCTGGCTCTCTCCGTTGCGTCTTACAGAAGCGGTGGTGATGCCCTCAAATTCAGGAATCCACTCGTATGAAGAAAGCGGCATGTCCAGAGGCTCAAACACATATTCCTTGGCTATGGACTGGATGTCTTTGCCCTTTATGGCTTCAACGGCTCTTTGCAGGAAAGCGTAGCCCTCACCGGAATATCCGAAGATGGAATCCACAGGGAAGGTGAACTTTATAGGAGAGGTAGGCCACTCATCTGAAGAAGGGGAAGCCGCCCAGTCGTCTATACCGCTGCGATGCATAAGTATCAGCCTGGCTGTGAGTTTCTTGGCCTGGTCTTTATCTACAAAGCGGTCTATGTCTGTATATTCGTAAAGCGGACGGTCAATGTCGATCTCCCCCTTGTCATACATCTTCATCACGATGTATGCAAACACCACCTTGCTCAGGCTTGCGGCCTGGAAAACGGCTTCTTTTTCATAGTCCGCCTTTCCGGTTTCCTTGTAGCTGAACTTCAGGCTTTTCCAAGCCTCTTCTCCGACGGCTGCGGAATCTATGGCTACCGGTTCTTCTGAAGACCAAGGGGTTACGCCCACCTGGCAGTAGATGCTGTCCCCGGGTTCAGTGTACTTGACCTGTATCATCGGGATATTGGCCTGCCTGATGATAGAGAGCAGGCTGTCCTCAAACACCGCCCGCTTTTCAGCCAAAGAACTGGTTTTCACCTTATCAGAACATCCCGAAAGGCACATGACAAATAAAAGTAATGAAACGAGCACGGAGACTGCACCAGTAACGTGGAATCGCTGAGACCGCAAGCGTTCTGTAAAAAATTCAGATATATTCATAGCCGAAAGATAACTCAGGCGATTTACAGGATGACGCCTATTGCCACATAACTGAGTTCAGGACCATATTTCTTCTGGAAAAGCTTGTGAGGAGCAACCTTCACGTAGAGCTTGATTTCCGGAAGGCCGATTGTCAGACGGTACTCAGGAGTGAACTTCTGTGTCTTCCAGTGCTTTCTCTTGATTTTTTCCTTTGAGCTGCCCTCCTTGTATTTGGTCACGCTCTTTGCCGAGAAGTTGTAGTTGCCTATTACATCAAGGCCAAGATTGAGGTCGTCGAGAACCTGTATGCTGTAGCCGACGGAAGCTCCAAGCTCATATACATCGAGCCTTGATTTTCTCTTGCTGTGGTTGAGGGCATCGCCTGTAAAAGGAAGTGGAGTGTAATGCCCATCCACATTCCAGATGATGTTCTTGTGACGGGTCTTGAAAAAGCGTGTGCCGAAGTTTGCAGCAAACTTCAACTGCTGGTTTTCATCAGGTTTGTAGGTAAGGTTCACTATGTCAAAACCAAGCTCCCAGCTCTTGAAAGCCTTCAGTCCCATCTCTTTCGGGGAGTCAATAGGAGCTAATGATCCGAAATAGACATTTTCCACGAAGTTTACGGTTACAGGAGATGTCTTGTCCTCGTCAGAAATGGGCAGGACATTCACCTCAACATCCTGGGCGCGCAGTCCGAAGAATGCAAAAGCCGCCAAAATTGTCAAAAACAGTTTTTTCATAAGTATCGATTATAGTTTTTTGCAGTCCCAAAAGCCGGACCGTAACTGCAAATATAGCAAATTGCGTTGCATTTAAAAGCTGCGGAACATTTCCCGCAACTTTTCCATAAAACTGCGGTAAACTTCCTGCAGTTTTATTATATTTGTGCCGGATAAATACCGCAATTTGTTATGCAATCACTCTACGAACAGTTTTATCAACTCCTGGAGCTTACTCCTATGGATTTTTTCCGGGAGCAGCACTGGACCATCAATTGGAATGTAAGAATACTCGGTATTCTCGGCCAGAAAGGTGTAGGAAAATCCACTCTCATCCTTCAGCACATAAAGAAAGAAAAACAGGAAAGCGGATCCCTCTATGTGCTGGCTGACGACATCTATTTTGGAGCCCATACCTTGATAGACCTTGCAAAAGCATTCTTTGCCCGCGGAGGCAAATACCTGTACATTGACGAAATACACAAATACCAGAATTGGAGCAGGGAAATAAAAAACATTTACGATACCCTGCCCCTGTTGAATGTTGTCTACTCGGGCAGTTCAATACTGGACCTGAAAGAAGGCGGGGCCGATCTCAGCCGCCGTGTTATTGAATATCATCTTTCGGTCTGGTCTTTCAGGGAATATCTCAATATCCGTAACGGTTGGAATCTGAAAACCGCTACGCTTGAGGAAATCCTTCAGGGAAAGGTAGATTTCCCATACGGAGAGCATCGTCCGATTAAATATTTCGAGGATTATATGAAAGAGGGCTGTTACCCTTTTTTCGCCGATGAAGAATTCCAGACCCGTTTGCGCCAGATTGTAAATACTACGGTGGAGGCAGATATCCCAAAGTATGCAAATATGACCATTGCCGCAACTCAGAAACTCAAGAAACTGATGTACTACATTTCCAAGAGCGTGCCTGTCAAAATCAACTTTTCAGCTATTGCCAGGGATCTGGAACTCGACCGTGACGAGCTGCCAAAATACCTTGAGTATTTGGAGAAAGCAGAGCTGGTTTCTGTTCTTAGGGTTAAGGCTAATGGTGATGCAATCCTTCGGAAGATGGATAAACTGTATCTTCAGAATCCCAACATAGCTTATGTTCTCTCAAAGGAAAGTCCTGAGACTGGAAATAGCCGTGAGACCATATTCTTCTGCTGGACAAAACAGGTCTTTGAAACGCTTGAATCCAAGGTTTCCGATTTCGAGATAGACGGAAGAACATTTGAGGTGGGAGGCCGTTCAAAAGGAAAGAAGCAAATTGAATCCGTTTCAGATGGGTATGTGGTAAAAGACAATATTGAGTACACATACGATAACCAAATCCCGCTTTGGATGTTCGGATTCCTTTATTAGCACTTGCAGATTTGAAACTATTTCATATCTTTGCAGTCCAAATCCCCCAAAGGGATACGGTAAAGATAACGGGAGATTCGTCTAACGGTTAGGACAAGGGATTCTCATTCCCTAAATAGGAGTTCGATTCTCCTATCTCCTACAGTAAACAAAAAGAACAGGCAGACAACCTGTTCTTTTTATTTTGCATATCCACATTAGTCTGGTATAGTTATTCATGAACCAGACGCACGGAATCCCAAGAGGATCCGCTTGCCGTATTCAGGAAGTTCCAGCCTTGTCCGGAAGGAAACATGTGCAGTCTTTTATAAAACGCAAAATTATGGAGAAAGAAAACCATAAAAACCGCCCCTTGGAGTAGTTCTTCATTATCCTTTGGGATAGAAATGCAGTTATTTGTGGATTATCGCGATAAAAATTACAGGAAAGCGAAGGCCTTGGAGACTATGAAGGAGACTATCCAGGCCAGGCAGAGGGTGTAGCAGACTGTGAACACAGCCCATTTCCAGCTGCCGGTTTCGGTCTTGATGGCTCCGATTGTAGCAATGCAAGGGAAGTAGATAAGAGTGAAGACCATGAAGGCAAGTGCCACGGCAGGGGTCAGGACCTGACCAATGATAAGGTTACCGTTTACGGTGTAGAGCATGTTCATTGTGCTGACCACTATTTCCTTGGCAGCCATACCGCTGAGCAGGGATACGCTCTCCTGCCAGTGGAATCCGATAGGAGAAAGGGCAGGAGCTATGAAGTTGCCTATGGCGGCAAGGTAAGAGTGCTGGAGCCTTGCAGCCGGATCCGGGTCGCAAGTAGGGAAGTAGCTCAGGGCCCATACGATGAGGGTTCCTATGAGGATTATGGTGGCTATTTTCTTCAGGTACTGCTTGCCCTTGTCCCAGGTGTCTCTTAAAAGAGATTTCCAGGTAGGGATCCTGTAAGGAGGAAGTTCCATAACAAACGGTGTCTCGTCGGAGTTGAAGAGGAACTTGCTAAAAAGCTTGGCCATAAGGGCAGCAAGCAACACCCCTCCAAGATAAATGCAGAAAATCACAAGTCCCGCGCTCTTGGGGAAGAAGATGCCTGCAAGCAGCAGGTAGATTGGAAGCCTTGCGTTGCAACTCATCAGCGGGTTTATCAAGATGGTAATCATCCTTGCATTGCGGTTCTCGATGGTTCTTGTGGCCATAACTGCCGGCACATTGCAACCGAAGCCCATCATCAGAGGAATGAAACTTCTTCCGTGGAGGCCGAAAAGGTGCATGATCTTGTCCATTATGAATGCGGCCCTGGCCATGTATCCGCTGGCTTCCAGTATCGAGATGAAGAAAAAGAGTATCAGAATGTTAGGAAGGAAGACCAGCACGCCTCCAACACCGGTGATGATGCCATCCACCAGCAAGTCTTTCAGCCAGCCGTCTTTCATCGCTGAGCCGATATATTCTCCAAGAGCGTTCACCCCGGCCTCTATCCAGTCCATCGGGTATTGTCCGAGAGTGAAGGTGGCCTGGAAAATAAGGTACATTGCAATGAGGAAGATAGGGAAACCCAACCATCGGCTTGTGACGATGTTGTCTATCTTTTCTGTCCTTGTCTTTCCGGGTTTTCTTTCTCCTCGGCGATAGGTTTCTCTCAAGGCGCCGTCAATGAAGCCGTACTTGGCGTCCATTATGGCGTTTTCAGGGGAATCGCCGAGTTCCCTCTCTATATTTTCAGCCTCACGGTCTCTGGTCCTCAGGATCTCCTCCTTGTTGGAAAAGGAATCCAGAACTTTTTCTATTTCCTTGTCGTGCTGGAGAATACGGATGGCGATGTAACGTGGCGTGTATTCGTCCATGGCATTGGGGTTCTTGTAGATTTCCTCCCTTATGCGGTCTATGCTCCTTTCAATTACAGAACCGTGGTTGATATGGATGTGCTTGAGGATGCCTCTAACATCTCCGTTTTTGTCGGCTTTTTGCCTGCCTCCCCGTCTGGTCTGGCGGGAAATCTCGGCAGTAGGATATTTTCCGGAAGCATCTGTGCTAGATACTGTATCTCCTTCTTCGTAAATGTCTATGATTGTGTCGAATAATGAGGGAATACCTCTTCCGGAAACGGAAACAGTCGGTATCATGGGAACTCCCAGCAGCCTCTCAAGTTCCTTGTAATCAAGAATATCCCCGCGGTGTTCCAGCTCATCGTACATATTGAGGGCTATTACCATCCTCAGGTTCATGTCTATCAGCTGGGTGGTAAGGAACAGGTTCCTTTCCAGGTTGGAGGAATCCACGACGTTCAGGATTACATCCGGCTTGTCGTTGATGATGGTATGCCTGACATACTTTTCCTCAGGGCTGTAGGCGGAGATTGAATAGGTGCCGGGAAGATCTATAAGGGTGAAACGGTAGCCTCTGTAGTACATCTTTCCCTTTACGGCATCTACGGTTACTCCACTGTAATTGCCCACTCGCTGATGACTGCCGCTGGCCTTGTTGAAAAGGCTTGTCTTGCCGCAGTTGGGATTTCCGACAAGTGCAACAGTAATCTCCTTGCTTTTTTCCCTTGCTCCGCGATAAAGGGCGTCTTCCTCTTCAGTTGTCTTCTGTATGCTGTCCCTGAACTTGCAGCCGGCTTCCTTGCAGCCTATGCAGGTGGGGGTGAAATTTCCTGTGACGGGGTTGTGTTCGGCGGCCAGATGTTCCGCCTCCTCAACAGATATGACCTCAATCTGGGAAGCCTCTTTCCTCCTCAGAGACACGTGATAGCCCAGGATCTGATACTCAACGGGATCCTGCAGGGGAGCCTTGTGGACAACCTCCACAGTCTTTCCCTGTAGGAAGCCCATCTCGATGATTCTCTTGCGGAACCCTCCGTGACCTTGAATCTTTACGATGACTCCTTTCTCTCCCGTATTGAGTTCAGACAACCTGCTCATTGTTCTTGCTTTATCTCAAGCGGCAAAAGTACAATTTTTCTCCCAAGCCCATAATACCCATTTATAGGTATAAACAGCAAGTTCCCTCCTGGAATTGGAGGGAACTCACGGATTCTGTATGTCTTTGGCTAGAGACCTGCCTAGTAGGTTTTCTCTTCAGGGTTGATAGGAGTCATCTCCTTGGAGATGGCGTCCAGCCACTTCTGAGGGTAGCCAGGCTGGTCAGGCATCACGGCGTTGTCTTCGTTGTAGATGGTCTTGAAGCTGCCGTCAGGGTTCTGCTTCTTGATGTTGCCGTCCATGTATTTGACGAGCAGATACTCGTCAAGTTTCTTGAACTTGCGGAACATACGGTCTGCAATCTTGTTGGACCAGTCTGTCAGATATGCCTTGACCTTCTGTTCATCGTTGCTCTCGCTGAGGATCCTTACAGCGTTGGCATCTACCTCCGGAATTATTTTCAAGGCTCCGTTCTCGTGCTCGTCAATGGCCTTGCGTACCTCAGGGGCTATATCCATATAGCGGGTGTAGGCAAAGTTGGATATGCGGTTGAACAGCCAGAAAGCGGAAGAATCCGAATATTTGACCATGCTTCCGTTTCCTACCCTGAAGCAAAGCGGGGTTTCAAGTCCGCTGGAATAGACAGGGGTGAGGGAGCTTGTTGCGGTGTCGTCCACGCCGAACCAGATTATGCCGCCTACAACATCAGGGAGCCAGCCCCTTGCCTGCCCCAAAAGCCAGAACCCTGTCTGCTGGGTGGCGACAGACCTTTCAAACTCGTACTTTTTCCCGTCTGAGACAAAAGACATAGGCCTCCATCTGTAAGGATTCTGGTAAGGGCCTGCGCCAAGATCATAACGGAAATCAAAAGGAGTGTCCTCGAAGTGGTCTCTCATTGCGTCAGCCACATCCTTGACAGTCAGAGGGTGAGCCGGTTTGATGTACAGAGGCATCTTGTTTGAAGGATTGGTTCCTGCGGCATAATCTACATAGAAGGAAGCGTCCTTGTCACCGATCTTTCCGCCGCCCAATATGTTGAAGAAACTCCATACCCTGGTTTCGCATCCTCTGAGGGTTCCGAAGGAAGCCGGGGCGAAGGCGTCACAGAAACTGAACTCGTTGTCCGGTCCGTCATAGTATCCGTTTTCCTTGGCAAACTTTATTATGTCTTTGGAATAGAGGCAGTTCTCAGGATCGTTGAGAGGGAAGGTGGAGATTCTGGAGCAGTTGGCATGGCCTGAGATATAGCCGTCCGGAATGCGGATTGCCACCCAGTTGGCTCCCTTGTTGAGGTTCTTGCCGTTCTTTCCAATCTTTACTCCCTTTCCCACGATTTCCATTATCCAGGCCTCGTTCTTGTCAGCGATGGAGAAACTTTCGCCCTCTGAGCAGTAGCCGTATGTTTCCATCAGCTCTGCCAGTACCTTGATGGCCTCCCTGGCGGTCTTGGCTCTCTGGAGGGTAATGTAAATCAGGGAGCCATAGTCTATTCCCCCGGTTGTATCTACCAGAGTCTCAAGGCCTCCGAAAGTAGTCTCGGTAATTATGAGCTGGAACTCGTTCATGTTGCCCATCGTGGAATAGGTTCTGGATACCTGAGGGATGTCCATAAGGTACTTTCCGCTGTCCCATTCATAGATCTTGATCATTGTCCCTTTAGGCCAGACTCCGCCGTTGTGGTGGTAGAGTTCTCCGTACTGCGTGTGGGAATCGGCCGCATAGGTTACCATCACGCTGCCGTCCTTTGAAGCTCCCTTGGTTACAATGATATTGGTGCAGGCCATTGCACTCTGGTAAGAAGCCAGAGCCAGCAAAGCTGCAACCATCGCGATAAAATGAAGTCTGTATCTCATAATTTTATAACTTTGTTTTCTGTCAGGTACATGTTTTGTGGTGTTAAAGATAATGTTTTTTGCTGTTTTACCCGCAAACCTGGCAAAAAGACCGATACATTAAATACTTGATGTTATGAAAAAAACTTTCTTTATGGCGTTGATGTTCCTGGTTTTCGGAGCTGTCTGTTCATACGCCCAGAACAATGACAAGGAGCCGACCATAGAAGAGATGGCTGAGAAACACACCAAGGACCTCGTCCGCCGGCTGGGGCTTAATGAATCTCAGGAATTTTATGTGGATTCCATTCTGGTCACAAATTATACAGGGGTGAAGTCAGCGCTTGAAGATCTTCAGCGTTCCGGTATGCAGGATCCCGAAAATTACCGTCATGTCAACGAGAGTTGGCAGCAGAAGACCTTGGACGCCCTGAAAAAAGTGCTGGATGAGCAGCAGTACATAGGATACCTCAGATACATAGGAAAAGGTAAAGACTACAAGAAGGGCAAAGACGGGAAGTGGTATCTGAAGTCAGAACTCAAGAAGCAGAGTAAGAATCCTCAATAGCAAGCCTGAGTTCCGTAATGGAACTTATGGTTCTTATTTCTCCGTCCTTTACAAAGGAAATTCCTCCGGTTTCTTCAGAAACCACAATGGCCGTGGCATCAGTTTCTTCCGTGACCCCTACAGCGGCACGGTGTCTCATTCCATATTGAGGCGGGATGTCCGGATTCTCTGATATGGGGAGCGTGCATCTGGCGGCAATGAGTTTTGTGGTATCCATGATCAAAGCGCCATCGTGAAGAGGGGAATTCTTGAAGAAAAGATTTTCCACAAGCCGGCGGTTTATTATTGCATCTATCCTGTCTCCTGTTTCTACTATGCTCTCAAGGGAGGATTTGTGGGTCATCACGATCAAAGCTCCTGTCTTGGTCTCGGACATTTTCCTGACAGCTTGGGTGAGCTCGTCCAGAGTTGTCAGCGGAACCTCTCTTGGCTTGCTGCCGAACAGCTTGCGGGTGAGGAAGTTGCTGTTGCGATGTATGGAGTTGTTTCCCAGATGCAGCAGGAACCTTCTGATCTCTTGCTGGAAGATGATGATCAGGGCCAGCACACCCACTCCCAGAACCTGGCCAAGGATGGCGGATATGAGTTCCATGTGCAGGGTCTTGACAACCAGCCACACAAAGTAAAGGATGATGATTCCGATGAATATGCTCATTGCGGCCGTACCGCGAATAAGCTTATAAATCTGGTAGATGAGCAATCCGACCAGGATGATGTCTATAATGTCTATCAGATGTATGTTTATAAAATCGAGCATATCTTTCCTTTGAATACCGGGCAAATTTAATAAGAATCTCTTTAACGGCACATTCCTTACGGGACATAAGCGAGGGTGGCTATGCTTATAGTGCAGTCCAGAGCCTCGAGAAGGTTGGTGGCGCAGGCGTCCAGAGTGGCCCCTGTAGTAAGCACATCATCCACGAGCAGGATATGGATTGGTCTTTCGCTCTGGCTCATCTGCAGGGCCTTGGCTCTTTTGGGGTTGATGCAGAACGCGTTTTTCACGTTTTCCCAACGGTCCGCCCTGTCTTTCTGTGTCTGGGTGCGGGTGAAATTCCGCCTTTCAAGCAGCTTGTTCTCTATCTCCGGATTGATATTGCCGACTCTAAGGGTTTCAGCTATTCCCTTGGCAATCAGTTCTGACTGGTTATATCCCCTCAGTCTTTTTTTACGCGGATGGAGAGGAACTGGAACTATTATGTCTGTTTCCTCAGCGATTCTTTCTCCCAGCATCTTCCCCAGCCTGACGGCAAGCCGGTGGTTGCCCTTGTATTTAATCGAGTAAATAAGTTTCTTGTATGGCCCCTTGTAGAGGAAAAGGGAGGTTACCTTGCCTGTGTTCACCCTTCCCCAGAAAGCCTTGTCCGCTCCGGAGGAAGGATCCTGCCATGTGAAAGACAGAGGCAAGTCTGCAAGACAAGATGTGCAGATGTCTGTCTCAAAGGCCAAAAGTTCTCTCCGGCAGCAGATACATTCCCTTTTGAAGAACAAGGAAGCAATGCTTCTGCCCCACAGTCTGATAGATTTATTTATATGAAGGTCTTTACGGTTGGACATCGCTTGTGGTTTTGCGGCAAAGGATGCGCAAGGTTGGAAGTTTTAAGTAAATTTGCACGCCATCCGGTAAAGACATCGCTTTGCTGTGGTAAATTGAAGTTTTTGCTCCGCTTTTGGATAGTTTTGGTATGCCTTTTTTTGACACACATACACATTCTGAGTTTTCTCCGGACAGCAAAGCCACGGTAGAGGGGCTTGTTCTGCGTGCCAGGGAATGTTGTGCAGGTGGAATTGCAATCACTGACCATCTGGATCTGGATGCGCCCAGGAATCCGGGACTGTTTGAATTTTCCATCGCTGAGCAGCAGCGAAAAATAGAAGAAAAGGCGAGGCAGGTTTTTCCTGGTGGAGAGTGCAAGGTGCTCAAGGGTATAGAGATAGGCCTTCAGCCTGAAAGCATCTCGCATAGCCGGGACTTTATTTCCGGGTTCAGCTTTGACCAGATTACGGCCTCAATCCATTTCGTGGACGGGGAGGATCCATACTACGGAAACTACTATGAGGGGAAGGACTTCCGCCACTCCTACGGCAGGGCTTTGGAACTTATATACCAGACCGCCAGAGAATTCGGGGATTTTGACATAATTGGCCATTTTGACTATGTGGCCAGATATGCTCCTTACAAAGTCAGGGACATCAGGTATTCGGACTTTCCGGACGAGCTGGACGCGATTCTCAGATTCCTTGCCCAGGAAGGCAAAGCCCTGGAGATAAACACCAAGACTTACGATATGCACGGGGATCATCTTCAGACACTTGACACGAATATCCTCAAAAGGTTCAAGGAACTTGGGGGAGAGTTTGTAACTTTGGGTTCGGACTCTCATTCAGCTGACCGCCTGATGGACAAGTTCGGGAAGTTCGCGGCGGTTTGCATCGAGTGCGGTTTTCCGTATCTGACGTATTTTGAGAAAAGGAAACCGCAGCTATACAGGCCGTAGGTGAAAGAGTGGCGGTTTTATACGGTATATTGAAGAAAACAGAAGCAAATGCAAGATACTTTACAGCTTGAAAGCAAGATAGGATTCACATTCATAAGAGAGAGGATCAAGGCTCACTGCACCACGCCGTATGCGGCTTCACGGGCTGAGGGAGAGGAGTTTTCTTCAGATGCCGAGGAAATAGTGCGCAGGCTTTCCCTGGTGGAAGAGATGATGGAGATCGCCGTCATGGAGAGCAAGTTTCCCCAGGGCGGTTTTACAGACTGCACCGTCTTCCTTCCGGCCTTGCAGAAGGAGAGCAGCATAATTTCAATCGAGAACATGAAGAGGCTGTCCGCCTTCATGGATGACCTCAGGATGGTAACTTCTTTTCTGAGCGGTACCAAAGAGGGCAAGTATCCGTTCCTGAAGACTCTGGCTCTTCCCGTCCAGTATTTTCCGAACCTCAGGACAAAGATAGATTCCATCCTGGACAAAAACGGGATGGTAAAGGAGACCGCCACCCCTGAACTCCACAAGATTTCTTCCGAACTGCGTCAGGCCCAGGTGTCCGTAAGCCGAAGGGTGGAGTCTCTTCTGAAAAAGGCAAAGGATGAGAACCTTGCAGACGAGGACGCCACCATATCCGTGCGTGACGGCAAGATGCTCATTCCGGTAAACGCCACCAGCAAGCGCAGCCTGCCGGGTATTGTTCAGGACGCCAGTGCCAGCGGCAAGACATTCTTCATTGAACCTATGGAGGTTGTGGAACTGAACAACCGCATCCGCCGCCTGATGTTCGACAGGCAGAGGGAAATCGAGCGCATCTTGCTGGACTTTACAAACTTCTTGAGACCGTATATCCCTGAACTGATGGAAGGTGCAAGATTCATCGGAGAAGTGGACTTCCTCAGGGCGAAGGCTGAATGTTCCCATCAGATGAGGGCGGGGAAGCCTGTCCTTTCTGAAGACGGTACGATGCGGATATACGAAGGGAGGCATCCGCTTCTGGAGTCCGCTCTAACCAAAGAGGGAAAGAAGATTGTTCCCATAGACTTGTTCTTGAGTCCTGAAAAGCATATCCTGGTGATTTCCGGGCCTAATGCAGGAGGCAAATCCGTGGCCTTGAAGACAACAGGCATTCTCCAGTATATGTTCCAGTGGGGCATGCCCACTTCATGCAGCCAGAAAAGTGAGTTCCCTATATTCGATAATATACTCATCGATATAGGAGACCAGCAGAGTATGGAGAACGATCTGAGCACATACTCATCCCATCTGCTGAACATGAGGAATCTGCTTAAAGAGGCAACTTCAAGGACTCTGGTCCTGATAGACGAGTTCGGAAGCGGGACCGAGCCTGCCGCCGGAGGTGCCATTGCCCAGACCATACTGGAGGAGCTTGAATCCAGAGGCACTTACGGGGTGATTACCACCCATTACACCAACCTCAAGGTTTATGCGGAAAGCAGCAGGGGAGTGGCAAACGGGGCAATGTTGTTTGACAGCGTGAACATCGCTCCGCTATACAAGCTGGAGATAGGAGTTCCCGGCAATTCATTCGCCTTTGACCTTGCCCGCAAGATGGGGCTTCCGGAGCATATCGTAAAGAGGGCTGAAGAGAAAGCCGGAGAAGACTTCATAGACCTTGAACGCCAGCTCCGAACCATTTCAAAGAACCGCCGCAAACTGGATGAGAAACTGGCCAGGATAAGGAATACGGACAAGACTCTTGAATCTGTGACAGAGAAATATTCAAAGGAACTGTCAGACATCCGCCAGGCCAAGAAGCAGATTTTGGAAGAGGCCAAGGAAGAGGCACGTCAGATTATCGCTGAGGCTAACAGGAAGGTGGAGTCAACCATCAAGAAGATAAAAGAAGCACAGGCCGAGAAGGAGGCTACGAAGAAAGCTCGGCAGGATTTGAAAGCCGCAGGAGAACATATTGAAAACAAAGGGGATACAGATAGAGACCGAAAGATAGAGGCAAAGATGAAGTCTTTGCAGCAGAGGAAAGAGCGGCAGATGGAGAGGAAGGCCAAAAGAGAGAAGGCCGGCAGCCTGGAAACCCATGAATCTCAGGAGCAGAAACCTCTTGTTCTGGAGGTGGGCAGCAAGGTTAAGGTGGAAGGCGGCAGCCTCATAGGAGAAGTCATGCAGATTGAGGGCAAATGGGTTACGATTTCTCTGGGCGACATTACCAGCCGCGTCAAGAAAGATTCCGTTACCGTCATTTCCAACAAGGAGTTCCAGAGCAAGACAGGGCCGTCTCCGGCGTCATCGCTGAGGAACTACAGCGTAACATTGGATGAGAGCATAAGCCGCCGCAAGCTGACTTTCAAAGACGAGATAGACATAAGGGGCCAGAGACTGGAGGAAGCGTTGGCAAATGTGTCAAGGTTCATGGATGATGCCATTCTGGTGGGGGCTTCAAAGGTGCGTATCCTGCACGGCAAAGGCACCGGCGTGCTTAAGGAAGAAATTCGCAAATGGCTTAAAACCAACCCCTCCGTCGTCAGCCTCAGCGATGAGGATGTCAGACTGGGAGGGGCAGGTATTACAGTAGTCAACCTTGACTGATCCGGCTGGTCCTGTTACTTCAGGCCGAAATGTCTGCGGATTGTCCCAACTGAATCTGTGAGTTCCCAACCGAAGAACTGCACCTTCTTTTTCAAGGTTTTACCGTTGCGCTCAAGTGTAACTTCCTTCACGTAAGGTTTTCTTCCCATGTGGCCGTATGCGGCGCAAGGCTCGTAGATAGGGTATTTCAGCCCCAGCTTCTCTATTATCTTGGCCGGACGGAGGTCGAAAATCTTTCCTACGGCTTCCGCTATCTGCCCGTTGGTCAGCACCTTGCCGTTTTTCTTCACCTTGGTTGTTCCGAATGTGTTTATGAAGATGCTCAGAGGCTTTGCCACTCCGATTGCATAAGATATCTGTATCTGGCACTCGTCGCAGACTCCGGCCGCAACCAGATTCTTGGCTATGTAACGGGCTGCATAGGCGGCGCTGCGGTCAACCTTGCTCGGGTCTTTTCCGCTGAGGGCTCCTCCGCCGTGGGCGCCTCTTCCTCCGTAAGTGTCCACGATTATCTTCCTTCCGGTAAGGCCGGTGTCCCCGTGCGGTCCTCCGATGACGAACTTTCCGGTAGGGTTGACATACAGCTTGTACGGTTTGCTGAAAAGGTTCCTGATACTCTCCGGCATGTCTTCCAGCATCATCGGGATGACGATGTTCTTCACGTCTTCCTTTATCTTCTTGAGCATGCGGGCGTCCTTGTCAAACTCATCGTGCTGGGTGGAGAGAACGATGGTGTGTACCCTGAGAGGCTTGCGGTCGTCTGAATACTCTATGGTGAACTGGCTCTTGGCGTCAGGCCTGAGGTAAGGCATCAGGTTTGTCTCCTTGCGGATATGGGCCAGAGTGAGCAGAAGATGGTGGCTGAGCCAGATAGGGAGCGGCATCAGGTCTTCGGTTTCCCGGCATGCGTAACCGAACATTATTCCCTGGTCTCCTGCACCCTGGTCTTCTTTCTTCTTGCGGTCAACTCCGCGGTTGATGTCGTCGCTCTGCTCGTGAAGGGCGGAAAGTATTCCGCAGGAAGAGCCGTCGAACTTGTACTCGGCCTTGGTGTAGCCGATCCGGTTTATCACGTCCCTTGCAGTTTTCTGTATATCCACATAAGCTTCTGAACGTACTTCTCCGCCTATGACTACAAGACCTGTACTTACAAATGTTTCGCAAGCAACCTTGCTGGATTCATCCTGGGAAAGGAACTGGTCAAGTATAGCGTCTGAAATCTGGTCCGCAACTTTGTCCGGATGTCCTTCTGACACGGATTCTGATGTAAACAAATAAGCCATAACACTAAATATTTTTGATTTTGACAAACCTCAGTGTCTGTGAAATGACGATACTTGCATCCGGAAGCGGGCTTAAAGAAACATCAGCCCTGTTCGTTTTAGCATTTTTTAATGTGGTTGCAAGCAGTCAAATCTCTCCACTAACGGTTATACGGCGGCAAAAGTATCATATTTTTGTACATCAAGCAAGAGAAATCAATTATATTTTTCTCCGCGAAATATTTTGTAGGGTCTTTGTTGGGAAATCTCTTTGCTATTTTGTATTTTCGCCCGTGGATTGAAACAACAAACAAAACCTTATATTTTAATTTTTATGAAAAAAACAATCAAGTTGTTTGCCTTAACGGTTTTGAGCATGTTTGTAGCCGGCAATGTACTTGCGCAGGTTACAACATCCTCAATGAGCGGTAAGGTAAGCGAAAAGGACGGAACAGGAGTTGCCGGTGCTACCGTCATAGCAACCCATACTCCTTCTGGAACAAAGTACTACTCCGTGACTGACAACAACGGAAACTACCGCATTCCAAACATGCGTGTCGGTGGTCCTTATGAAGTCACAGCTACTCTCCTGGGTTATGCAGATGCAAAGACAGAAGGAGCTTATCTGAAATTGGGTGAGAACTTCGTACGCAACATAACCATCAGCGAGCAGTCCGTAGCTTTGGATGCCATTGTGGTAAAGGGTGGGGTGAACAACCCTATGCTCAATTCTGACAAGAACGGTGCTTCAACTAACGTAAGCTCTGCCCAGCTCCGTCAGCTTCCTTCCATAAGCAGGGGCATTACAGACTTTACCAAGTTGACTCCTCAGGCAAACGGTACTTCCTTCGGCGGAAGAGACAACAGAATGAACACCATCACTATAGACGGTGCCGCATTCAACAACAATTTCGGTCTGAGCACAACCCAGATACTTCCTGGAGGACAGGCTCAGCCTATCGCCCTGGATGCTATCGAGGAAATCACCGTAAACCTTGCTCCGTTCGACATCCGTCAGAGCCAGTTTACCGGTGCTTCCATCAACGCTGTAACAAAGAGCGGTACAAATACCTTCGCAGGAAGTGTTTACACTTATTTCAGACCTAAATCTTTCACTGGAGACAAGGTTGGAAACAGCAAGGTTGCAGGAGCACACGATTCCAAGTCACAGACTTACGGTGTTACCTTCGGCGGCCCTATCGTCAAGGACAAGCTCTTCTTCTTCGTCAGCGGTGAGTATGAGAAGACCACCAGGCCTTCAGGTTCTTGGGAGCCTAGCACCACCGGAGTTGCCGACAACGCTACCAGAACTTCACGTACAACAGTTGCTGACCTTCAGAAGATGCACGATTATCTGCTTTCAACCTACGGATATGAGGCAGGTGCATACCAGAACTTCCGCAACTTCGAGGAGAAGAACCACAAGATCCTCGCGAGAATTGACTGGAACATCAACAAGAGCAACAAGTTCACTCTCCGTTACAACGAGGTTGTAGGAACTTCAGATGTTCTTACCAACGGAACATCAGCTCCTAACCCAAGAGGATCAAACCGTATCTCCGCACAGTCCATTGCTTTCCAGAATGCATGGTACGGCTTTGAGAATACGGTAAGAAGCATAACCGCCGAGCTCAACTCAAACTGGGGCAGGGTATCCAACAATTTCCTGGCTTCATATACCATGATAGAAGACAAGAGAACCACTGACTCTGACGTGTTCCCGTTCGTTGATATCTACAAGGGGGGTGACCAGTACATGTCTTTCGGTCTGGAGCTCTTCTCTTACAACAATGACGTGAAGAACAACACCCTTTCCATCAAGGATAACCTTTCTTTCTCTCTTGGAGCACACGACATTACAGTAGGTGCAAGCTATGACCAGCTCTACTTCAAGAACAACTATATGAGAGAGGGTACTTCTTACTACAGGTACAACTACAACAATACTGCAGACCCTGCAACAGGAATCGTCTATACAGACGGTATGGAAGCTTTCTACGCAGGTGCAACCCCAACAGCCTTTGCTATCCAGTATGCTTACAAGGCAGGCGAGATGCCAGGTGTTGAGCTCTCATTCGGAATGGCTTCTTTGTATGCACAGGACGAGTGGAAGGTTACAGACAACTTCAAACTCACTTACGGTTTGAGGGCAGAACTTCCTATCTACCTCAACAAGCTCGACGCCAACGCTGCTGTTGACGAAGTTGGTTTCAACAAGTGGAACAACAGCTGGAGAGACCACTACAAGGTAGGTGAGACTGCAGAGAAGAACTATCACATCCAGAGCGGCAAGTGGCCTAAGAGCAGAGTTCAGTTCTCTCCTAGGGTAGGTTTCAACTGGGATGTTATGGGCGACAGAAGCATCCAGGTTCGTGGAGGTACAGGTCTGTTCTCAGGCTTCCTTCCTTTCGTATGGTTCACCAACCAGCCTAACGGTGCCGGTATGATCCAGTCTCCTGAGGTTCTGATCACAAATGCTGCAACCCTTGCTGCCAACCACATCACATTCAACCCTGATTTCAGAAAGCAGATAGAGGCTAACCCTACACTTCTCCCTACAACTCCTGGCAAACTTCCTAACAGCCCTGCATTCGCTGAGGTTGACAAGAAGTTCCGTATGCCTCAGGTTTGGAGAACCAACGTTGCAGTTGACTTCGAGCTTCCTTGGAACATGGTATTCACCCTTGAGGAAATCTTCACCAAGGATATCAATGCAGTTATGCAGAAGAACATCAATATGGAGTATGCAGCCGGTTACTATTCAGGTTCAGACCGCAGACCTTACTGGACAACCCAGAAGATCAACAGCAACATCGGTTCTGCAATGCTGCTGACCAACACCAACAAGGGATTCCAGAACTCTCTGACCGCACAGCTGACCAAGAACGCCTCCAGAGGTTTGAGCGGTAGTATCGCCTATACATACACAATAGCAAAGGACGTTACTTCAAACCCTGGTTCTACTGCAGCTTCTGCATGGAGCTCCAACCCTGCAATCTACCAGCTCAACGATCCTGAACTCAGCTACTCCAACTTTGCAGTTCCTCACAGGGTAGTAGGAAACATCTCCTACAGGTTCGAGTGGGCAAGACATTTTGCAACCACCTTCTCACTCCTTTATACAGGAAGTGCTCAGGGAAGATGCAACTGGATGTACTCCAACGATATGAACAAGGACGGCTATTCCGCAGACCTTATGTACATTCCTCGCAATGCAAACGACATAAAGTTTGTTGACGCAACATACAGCTGGACAGACGGTACAGGAACAAAGCACAATGTCCTGGTTCCGGCTGCAAAGGCTCAGGCCGCTTTCTGGCAGTATGTCAACGACACCAAGTATCTGCGCAAGCACAAGGGAGAATATGCAAAGAGATTCGCATACACCGCTCCTTGGCACAACAGATGGGATTTCAAAGTTATGCAGGATATCTTCACCAACTTTGGAACCAACCGCAGATTCACTCTCCAGGCCAGCTTGGATATCGTTAACGTAGGTAACCTGATCAACAAGAAGTGGGGTGCTTACAAGAGCATGGCAAACCAGAGCTATGACAACCTCCGTCCTCTTACCTTCGTAAGCAATGCCGGTGGAGTTCCAACCTTCAGGCTCAATGCAAATGCTACTGCCAACGATCCTCAGAGTGTTATAGACAACTTCTATAGCAGCAACTCCTGGAAGAAGACAGTTTCAACAAGTTCAACTTGGGGAATGATGTTCGGTGTAAGACTTATCTTCTAAAGAAGGTCTGATCCTTGACAAAAAAAGGGAAGCATCACGCTTCCCTTTTTTTATATCCGTAAGTCCAAGACCACAAGCAGACGCGTAAGCCTCAGGCTATATATTATTACCCTAAAATCTTTCTCTAAAGGAACTTAATCGTTCATCACGGCAAATACCACTTCAACCGTAGGATAGTCAGTGTGCAGCGGCCCGTTGAGCTTTCCTATGAAGTAAGAAGTCAAATCAGTTGAGTAGGTTGTGGTCGTAGATGATGAATAATAGTTGCTGGAAGTGGATTCGCTGACCGGTGAGAACCACATTGCATATTCGGTCCAGTTGGCGGCTACGGCATCCTTGCTCAGGCCGATCAGTTTCTGGATGACGCTGGAGATGTTTCCTGTATAGCAGCTGAGAGACCTGTTTACGCTGCCTGCATTGTTGGATGCTGAATAAATGTCTCCTATAGGAGAATACATATAGCTGGTCTTGCTTGTGTTCCAGGTTTTGTTAAGAGGATAAAGGCTGGCAGGGAAACATCTGTTGATGAAACTTACGGTAGAGTTGTCTGTTACAAAAGGCAGCTTATAAGTAGCTTTTGCTACCAGAAGTTTGTCCGCATCATAGTTTTTCTTTGCAATCCAGTTGTCCAGGGTGTCTTTCAGCACGGATGGATCCACATAAGCCTTGAGCCCGCCGATTCCCTCTACATAGATGTACTCTTTCTCCTCTTCACTTTCAAGCGGCTGTGACTCATAGGTTGAGAAGTTCTGGGTGTAGGTATTGTCTCCCAGAGGAATCAGCACCGTAGTGTCTTTTACCGCAAGTCCGCTTTGCCAGGTTGGCTGGAATGAGAAGGTCAGGTAAATATATGCTCCGGTCGTCGAGAATATATTCAGTCTTCCTCCGGTTGTTCCCTCCTCAGGAGGATCGCAGGTAAAATACAGAGCCTTGAAGCGGTCCATGAACCTTGAGGAAGAATCCAACTCAAGTTGGGTAGCGTTGAGGAGATCCTGCCCGAAACTGTTTTTGAGCCATATCCTGAGAGTGTCTGATCCGGTATAGACCACGCTTCCGGTGTCAACCGGTGTATGGTTGTAGTCTGCCGGCTTGAGGTCCCCTGCGTATCTCGAGGTTGTGTCAACCACACGGTTCATCCTGTAAACATGGAAATTCTGAGGAAGGCCCTCTTGGGCATCATCAAGAATCTTGGTTGAAGACTTCTGTATGGTAAGGTAGGCGCTTTTAATCTTTCTGTTGGTTCCCCAGTTCAACTTTTTTGTGGTGTAATAAGGAGCATAGTTGGTGGCAAAGGAAAAATGGGCCAGACCGAACTCCTCGGTCCTGAACGCTCCGACGACAGCACTGCTGGTAGAGAGAGCCTGTATGTCATCCATCATCTTGGTTCTCAGAGGAAGATGAAAAGTAGCTGTCTGAAGGTGCAAAGCCTGTTCGTCTGGAACATTGTCTGCTCCGAGCGTCTTGTCAACAGTTATGCAGGATGTGGATATTAATGCCAGTGAAACTGTCATTGATAAGGCCAAAGCCTTGAAAACTGAATGCATTATTCTTTCAAAAATTTACCGTAAAACTTAATGTACTTGCTGGTATATGCAGCCGTGTTGCCTTCTGTTATCTCTGAATAAGCCAGGGAAGGAATCTTTTCCTTAGCGGCAAAATCAGTGATTTCCTTGCTTACGTTCTTGCTTCCGAAGATAACACCGTCTGCATACTTGACAGCGATTTTAGCAAGATTTGTACCAGTTGGCGTATTGAGCAGCTCAACATCGGATGGTTTGATGTTGTTTGCTATGATTTTCTTGGCAAAAGAGGAGGAAAAACGTTCCTTGCCGATTTCGTCGTAGATGGAGACTATTATCTTGCTGTCAGTAAATATAGGGTCTGCCTTGAAGGTCTTTTTCAGATAAAGCGGCACAAGAGCTGCCAGCCATCCGCTGCAGTGGATTATCGTTGGCTGCCACCTGAGTTTCTTGACGGTTTCCAATGTTCCTTTGGCAAAGAGGATGGCTCTTTCGTCACTGTCTGCAAAGAACTTGTCCTTTTCATCGCGGAAGACAAATTTCCTTTTGAAATAGTCTTCATTCTCAATGAAATAGACTTGGATCCTGGCCTGAGGAATAGAAGCCACCTTAATGACGAGCGGGCGGTCAACATCGTTCACCACGATATTCATGCCTGATAGGCGGATTACCTCATGGAGCTGGTTTCGGCGCTCGTTGATGCATCCGTACTTTGGCATAAAAGATCTTATCTCCATCCCGTTTTCCTGTGCAGCTTGAGGCATGTACCGGCCAACTGTTGCAGATGGACTCTCCGGAATGTAGGGAGTGATTTCTGAACTGATGTATAATATTCTTACAGGCGCTTTCATCCGTAAAATAGTTTATGCAAAGATAACAAATTTTTTTAAGAAAACATTATCTTTGTCTCTTGGTTATGAACAGGAAGGATAAGGGCATCTTGCGCCGGCGTTTCTGGCGTTCTTACATATCTTCTGTGATCAGCATCTCTTTGGTTCTTTTCATAGTTGGTCTGTTTGCAGTGCTGTTTTTCAGCACCAGGAGAATTTCGGCCTACTTCAAGGAAAACGTGAAGATTTCTGTTATCCTGGCAGACAACGTAGCCTCTTCCCAGGCAGAGGAGTTTTCCGCAAATCTTGCAAAGATGCCTCAGGTCATGTCGGCTGAACTGATCACTCAGGAGCAGGGCACGGAGGAGATGAAGAAAATCCTCGGCGAAGACTTTCTGGAGGAATTCGAGACCAATCCGTTGCCTTCCTGCGTGGAGCTTCAGCTCAAGGAAGCATATTTTGAAGCGGACAGCATAGCCAAGCTCAGGGATTTGCTCGTGGAGGACCCTATGGTTGACGGTGTCGAATATCAGGAAGACATGATCAGTTCCATAAACCGGAACCTCAGACGGGCTACCATAGCTTTCGTGTGTCTGGCTGCACTTCTGGCAATTATATCTATAGTCTTGATAAACAATACCGTACGCCTAAATATTTTTTCCAAGAGACATTCGGTCAGGACAATGCAGCTGGTGGGAGCCACTCCGGGGTTCATCCAGCGCCCGTTCCTTCTCAACTCCCTCCTTCAGGGAGTGCTTAGCGCTTTGGTGGCTATTGCCGCTCTTCTGGCCTTCGGGGTGCTGCTCAAAAAGCAGATTCCTCAGCTTTCAGCAATCATCGGAACGGAAACTTTCCTATATTGCAGCGCCGGATTGCTGGTCCTCGGCGTACTCATGTGCGTCGGGTGCACGTATTTGATAGTAAGAAAAATGACGGCCTTGTCCGTGGACAGGCTTTACATATAGTGTTTTATGGCTGACAACAACAATAAAGATTTTGCCCTTCCCAAGAGGAATCTCCTTTGGATAATCATCGGGTTTGCGGTGATGGTGCTGGGTTATATACTGCTTAGCGGTGGCGGCAGCTCAGATCCTTCTGAGTTTTCCCCGGCGATTTTCAGTTTCAGGAGGATGGTGGTGGCACCTCTGGTTATTGTATTGGGGTGCGCTCTGGTTGTCATCGCGATAATGCACAAAAACAAGAAGAATAATCAAAACAGTTAAAATATGGATTGGTGGCACGGTCTGATTTTGGGCCTGGTTCAAGGCCTTGCGGAGTTTCTTCCTATTAGCAGCAGCGGACATCTTACAATAATGCAGGAGACTCTGGGAATCGGAGGAGAAGGCAATCTGGCTTTTGACATAGCGGTTCATGTTGCTACGGTGCTCAGCACCCTGGTGATTTTCTGGAAGCCGATTTTCGGTATAGGAAAGGGGCTGTTTGCCAAAGGAATGAACAGGGAGAAAGATTATGTCTTGAAGATTCTCGTATCAATGATTCCTATTCTCCTGGTGGGTTTTCTTCTCAAGGATACGGTGGAGAGGATCTTTGATACGGAAAGAATAGCCCGTCATACCGGCAATCCTCTGCTTGTTGTGGGTATCTGTTTGATAGTTACAGCAATACTTCTTCTTATCAGTGAAATCATCTCTGCTGTAAGAGACCTCAAAAAAGGCAAGGATGCGGAAGACAAGGAACAGAAACTGGCAGACAGGATGACCGTCAATTCCGAAATGAACGGTCCGGAAAAACGCAAGATTTTCACTCTCCAGAACGGCATAAACTATTGGCAGGCATTTTTGGTTGGAGTGGCTCAGAGCATTGCTGTTCTGCCCGGCCTGTCCCGCTCCGGTTCCACTATAGCCACCGGTCTGATGGCAAAGGTCAGGAGGACTTCCCTGGCCCAGTTCGTGTTCATCATGGTGATAGTTCCGATTTTGGGCGAGGCTTTCCTGGAACTTCTGAAAGTGCTCCGCGGAAGTGACATGGGGCATTTCTTCACCATCCCTGTGCTCTGCGGGTTCTTTGCCGCATTTGTTTCAGGGCTTTTTGCATGTCGCCTGATGGTGGGTCTTCTCAAAAAGTTCAGGCTCTGGGGTTTTGCCGTTTACTGTTTCATAGCTGGCGTTCTTTGCATAGTCCTGCCATACGCTATCAGATAAATGGCTCTGTATTATTTCATAGCAGACACTCATCTGGGCCTGGATTACAAAGATTACAAGGCCAGGGAGAAGGCGTTCGCTTCTTTTCTGTACAATCTTCCCGCCGAGACTTCCGAGGTTTTTCTTCTCGGAGATATTTTTGACTTCTGGTACGAATACAAAAACGTGATACCAAGGCGTTTCACCCGTACCTTGGGGGCTTTGGCCAGTCTTTGCGACCGTGGCGTTAAAGTTCATTTCCTAAATGGGAACCACGATATCTGGACCTACAGTTACTTCCAGCAGGAGATAGGTGTCGTTTTCCACAAGCAGCCTTTGACGGTAGAGCTTGAAGGCCAGAGGTTCTGTCTGGGGCACGGAGATCTCCTCTGGGAGAGCAGCGGAACTTACAGGTCCCTCCAGAAAGTGTTCAAATGTCGTTTCGTGCAGGTTCTTTTCAGTGCCCTCCATCCTCGCTGGGCCTTCCTCTTCGGCAACTCCTGGAGCAAGCACAACAGGTTGACAAGATATGAAGGGGAAAATGACCAATCCCAGAAAGCTTATCGCGAAAAAATATTCAAGCTGAGCACGGAATGGGCTGCAAAGTACCAGTCTGTTCTTCCTGAAGGCCAGAAGATAGACCATTTCATTTTCGGGCACTATCACCTGCCGTTTACCGCCCAAATAGAAGGCGGAGGTGATTTTTCCATACTTGGAGACTGGATCCACAATCCTGAATACATGGTTTTTGACGGCAAGTCTGTTGAAAGGCATGCCTTCGGAGAGGCTTTGTAGGCACCGGTCCTGTTTATTCGTAGAACATGGAATAATACAATGCGTCAAATGCACCGGCGTTGTACAGCATGATGAGATCTTCCACCATGCGGTCTTCTCCGAACCTGTCGTACGGTTTCTTGAGGTCATTCCCGAAAACCCTGGCCACTGTCTGCCAGAACCCGGCCGCAAGCTTTCCCCGGTATTCCCGGATTATGTAGAAGGATGTTCTGCCCAATTCTCTGTCTATGAGTTTCATAAGCAGCTTGCCTTGGCTTATGGTCAGTTTTCTCAGAGGCTTTTCAAACTGTTTGAAGAGTTTTTTCTGGTATGAGGAAATGTATTCCTCCCGTTCAGAATCTGAAAATGCTCTGGTAGCCAGGACGCTGTCTGCCTCGTGGATTATTTCTTTGGCCTGCAGGGCATAAGGATAAGTCTTCTTGAAGTTATAGACTAGTCTTTTGTATTGTCTCCAGGATTTGCGGCTGCGGTTGCCCCTCATGCGGTCAAACTTGAAAACAGGGGTGAGGCTTCCTGTAAAAACAGTGTCTCCGTCTATTATCTGGTAGGTCATTGCCCATCCTGAAGCCGGGGCTCCTTTCCTGGCTTTCTCCCTTTCCAGCTGAAGGGCCCTTTTCTCTCTCTGTTTGATGCGTTTTTCTATGGCACGCTTGTCTTCAAGAGTCCTCTCGATGTCGGATTTGGAAATGTCTTTGAGGATGTCCGGCTCCTGCGCAGACAGAGAGGTCTGCATCAGAAGGCAAAGCAGAAGCATAAAGATCAATATGCCGTTTTTTTTTCTCATCCCTGGATTTTTCCACTGCAAATCTCGTACTTTTTTTGCTATCTTTATCATCGCTTTTGATTTGGCGTTATTTTTATCGAGATGAACAGTTTTTTTCATTTTGAAGAATTTACTCCATGGGGCTTTCTTGTGGATATGGGCTTTTTGTCCTGTCTTCTTCTTGTTGGAAAGCTCATAAGGGTTAAAGTGAAAGTTGTACAGCAGCTTTTCATCCCTCCAAGCCTTATTGCCGGGCTTTTGGGATTGGCCTTGGGGCCGCACGGCGTTGGATGGATTCCTTTTACGGGGCACCTCTCTTCTTATGCCGCCGTTCTTATAGCGCTGGTTTTCGCCACCCTTCCTTTTTCCTCACAAAAGGCTTCTGTCAAGGAGATTGTGACAAGAGTCGGACCGATGTGGGTATATGCCCAGCTTGGAATGTTGCTCCAGTGGGGCATAATGGGTCTTCTGGGAATCTATCTTTTCAAGACCGTATGGCCTGACCTTAACAGTGCATTCGGGGCAATGCTTCCTACTGGCTTCTACGGTGGACACGGTACGGCTGCGGCCATCGGCAGCGCCTTTTCAAATCTGGAAGGGGGGCTCAAGTGGGAAGATGCCATGACGCTTGGCATGACCACCGCCACGGTTGGTGTGGTTATGGCAATCGTAGTGGGGCTTCTTATCATAAAGTGGGGAGCCAGGCACAAGCATACAAAGTTCATCGCGGATTTCAATGACCTTCCTCCTGAGCTCAGGACCGGCCTCCTTCCAGAAGGAAAAAGAAACACCCTGGGAGAAGCCACTACCTCGTCTATTTCCATAGAGCACTTTACATTTCATTTTGCCATAGTTTTTTTTGTGGCTTTTCTGGGATATGCCCTGAGCGTCGCTGTAAAAAACTGGTGCAGTGGCCTGGAGGCTCCTTACAACGGACTTGAGCTTCCTGTTTTCTCCTGCGCTTTCGTAGCCGGTCTGATTCTCAAAAAATTCTTTGACCTTACCAAGGTTACCAGGTTTGTCAGCCATGAGACAATCCAGAGGGAAGGAAGCCTGTTCACTGATTTTCTTGTCACTTGCGGTGTGGCATCAATAAAAATAGGTGTGGTTGTCCAGTATTGGCTGCCGCTTCTGGTTCTGGTGCTTGTGGGAGTTCTCGTGGTCTTTCTGATCACTTTCTACTTCGGACGCCGGCTCAGCCCGTCTTACTGGTTTGAGCGTTCCATCTTCTCCTGGGGCTGGTGGACAGGCACTATGGCCATGGGAATAGCCTTGGAAAGAATAGTGGACCCTCAGATGAAGAGCAAGACAATGGATGATTACGCCTTGGCATATCTTCCTATAGCGCCGGTGGAAATCATTCTTATAACATTGGTTCCGATTGCCTTTACGGCTGGCTGGGGAGCGCTGCTGATGTGGATTTGCCTATTGTTCAGCGCAGTTTTGGTGCTGCTTTCATTCGCGATGAAGTGGTGGCACCCTGTCAGAAAGCATAGCTGAGGAATGAACTGGACGGATTAATGAACACAATTGTAAGTATTAAACAGGACAATAAAAGAAGATTCATGATTAAAAAAGCTTTCGTATTTGTAGCGGTTGCGGCTTTGCTTCTTGCCGGCAGCGCTTATGCACAGAATGAAGCTCATTGCGGAAAATGCAAAAGAAGCGGTGCGCTCAACCTGACAGACGCCGAGTATATGGCCCTGGCAGACAGCATCCATAAGGTAGCAATCTCATTTGACACGCATATAGACACCCCGACTTACACTCTTCATCCTGAAGGCCATTATACCGTGGCAAAGGGCCAGGTCAGTTTTGAGCTTATGCGCAGAGGAGGCCAGGACGGGGCTTTCTTCGCAATATATCTCGACCAGGGCCCGTGGCAGAACCAGAAGTCTCTGGATTCAGCATACAACTGGTGCCACAACGAAATCCAGAGCTGGAAAGACTATGTCTCCCTCCACAGCGACGAGGCCGAAGTGGCCTACTCCACTGACGATGTCTATCGCCTGAAGAAAGAAGGAAAGAGGATAGTGGTGCTCTGCATAGAGAACGGCTATCCTGTACGCACCTTGGAAGATCTGGACGAGTTCTACAAGATGGGGGTAAAGTATATAACCCTCTCCCACAACACCCCTAACCAGATCTGTGACGGAAGCCGTTATCCAAAAACATATTACTGGTACCCTAGTACCGGACACGGCCTGTCTCCGTTCGGCTACAAGGTTGTGGAGAGGATGCAGCAGCTGGGCATAATGGTGGATGTTTCCCACATCTCCTCAGAGTCTCTGGTGGATGTGCTAAAGGTAATCAAGGCTCCGGTTCTGGCCTCACACTCTTCCTGCAAAGCTCTCAAGCCTTCCCAGACCAGGAACCTCACGGATGATGAAATCCGCGCCATAGCCGCCGTTGACGGAGTCATCCAGGTAGGAACCGGCCGCTTTTTCCTCAGCGATGACCTTCCTTACTACAAGGTGGGCGTTGCCGTTCTGGCAAATCATATAGACCACATCAAGAACCTTGTCGGTTACCGCCACGTCGGCCTGGGCACCGACTTTGACGGAGGAGGCGGAATCGTCGGCCTGGACAACTCTTCCCAGATGAAGAATCTTACCGTGGAACTTCTCAAGCGCGGCTGGACAGCGGAAGAGCTCAAAGCCTTCTGGGGCGGAAACCTTCTCCGCGTGTGGAAAGCCTGCGAAGACTACGCCGCCCGGTTCAAGTAGGAAGCGAGATTTTCGGAAGCGCACACCCGTCTGCAAAAATGAGCAGGCGGGTGCTTTTTTTTGCAAAAAAAATCGCCGAGAAATCCAAAAGCGGGTTTTATGTAAGGTTTTTCATTTTTATAAATCGCTGAGAATTGGAGGGTTGACTATCAAAAAAATTTGGCCAAAACTTTGAAAAATTTTAGCGAAAAAATTTGCAGATTCAGATATTTGTTTTACCTTTGCGTCCCGACATTTCGGTTCCGTTACAGCCAAAGTGTTGAGAATTAACGAGATAAAGCAATTTTAGCTATGTTACAACCAAAGAAAACCAAATTCAGAAGAATGCAGAAGGGCCGTATGAAAGGACAGGCCCACAGAGGAACTCAGCTTGCGTTCGGTTCATTCGGCATCAAGACCATGGAGTCTTGCTGGATGACAGGTCAGCAGATCGAGGCTGCACGTCAGGCAGTGGTCCGTTATATGAAGCGTGAAGGATATGTTTGGATCCGTATATTCCCGGACAAGCCTTTCACCAAGAAACCTGCAGAAGTACGTATGGGTAAGGGTAAGGGTAGTCCTGAGGGATTCGTTGCTCCTGTAACCCCTGGTAGAATGCTTATTGAGGTAGAGGGTGTTCCTATGGAAATAGCCAAGGAAGCTCTCAGGCTCGGAGCCCAGAAACTCCCTGTTTCTACTAAGTTCGTAGTAAGAAGGGATTATGTTAAACAGTAAAAGAGATTAGTATTATGGATATCAAAGAAATACGTGAAATGAGCGAGAAGGACCTCAGAGAGCGCATCGAGACTAGCCGCGCAGCTCTGAACCAGATGCTTCTCAACCACGCTGTCTCTCCATTAGAGAATACGTCTCAGATTAAAAAGGCCAAGAAAGATATCACCAGGATGCTTACAGTCCTGACCGAGATCGAGAACAAAAAACAGAGCAAATAATGGAAAGGAAGCTTAGGAAAGTAAGAATAGGTGTTGTAGTCAGCAACAAGATGGACAAGAGTGCCGTCGTAGCTGTAAAGACCAAGGAGAAACACCCTATTTACGGCAAGTTCGTAAATAAAACCACAAAGTTTGTAGCGCATGACGAGAAGAACGAGTGCTCTGAAGGTGATACCGTAAAGATCATGGAGACCCGTCCTCTTTCAAAGACAAAGCGCTGGAGATTAGTTGAAATCGTTGAAAAAGTTAAATAAGCTATGATACAGCAGGAATCAAGATTAATGGTAGCCGATAACAGTGGTGCAAAGGAAGTTCTCTGCATCCGTGTCCTGGGAGGTACCAGACGCCGTTATGCCGGTGTCGGAGACAAGATAGTGGTAGCCGTAAAGAGCGCCATTCCAGGAGCAGACGCCAAGAAAGGCTCTGTGTCAAAGGCAGTTGTTGTAAGAACCAAGAAGGAAATCCGCCGTGCAGACGGTTCCTATATCAGATTTGACGAGAATGCTTGCGTTCTCCTTGACAACCAGGGAGAGGTAAGAGGAACCCGTATTTTCGGTCCTGTTGCAAGGGAACTCCGCGACAACTATATGAAGATTGTTTCACTTGCCCCTGAGGTACTTTAATCATAGGAGGTATTGCAATGAACGTAAAATTCCACGTAAAGAAAGGTGATATGGTCTTCGTGAACGCCGGTAATGAAAAAGGAAAGACCGGTAAAATCCTCAGAGTAGACCGCAAGAACATGCGCGCCATCGTTGAAGGTCTCAACATGGTAAGCAAGAACACTAAGCCTAATGCCAACAACCCTCAGGGTGGTATCATCAAGCAGGAGGCTCCTATACATATTTCCAACTTGCAGCTTGTAGATCCTGCAAAGGGTGGTCCTACAAGAATCGGACGCCGTCTGGACAGCAAGGGCAAGCTTGTACGTTATGCTAAAAAATCAGGGGAGGAAATCAAATAATGGCAAAGGAAGTTAAGAAAGAGCAGGCCGCCAAGAATGCAAAGCAGTCTAAGGGCGAGGCAAAGTCCAAGAAAGGCGGTGAGCAGGTAGTTCCTAAAGGATGGATTCCTAACCTGCAGAAAGAATACAAGGAAAGGATAGCCGGCGAACTCCAGAAGCAGTTCAACTTCAAGTCTGTCATGCAGATTCCAAGACTCGAGAAGATTACCATCAACCAGGGTGTCGGAGTCGGTGTTGCAGACAAGAAAATCGTTGAGAACGCAGCTGAGGAACTGGCTATGATTACAGGTCAGAAAGCGATTCTTACCTACTCAAGAAAGGATATCGCTTCCTTCAAACTGAGAAAGGGTATGCCTATCGGTTGCAAGGTTACTCTCAGAAGGGCTAAGATGTACGAGTTCATGGAGAGGCTCATCAAGGTTTCTCTTCCTCGAATCAGAGACTTCAAGGGAGTTGAGGAGAAGTTTGACGGCAAGGGCAACTATACTCTCGGACTCAAGGAGCAGATTATCTTCCCTGAGATTGATATAGATAAAGTATCAAAGGTTCTCGGAATGGAGATTACCTTCGTTACCAGCACAACCAAGGACGAAGAGGCTCGCGCTCTTCTTGCAGCCTTCGGAGTACCTTTCAAAAAGAAATAACAAAAGAGTAAGTATATGGCAAAAGAATCAATGAAGGCACGTGAAGTAAAACGTGCGAAGTTAGTAGCCAAGTATGCTGAAAAACGCAAGGCTCTCAAGGCTGAGGGTAACTATGCAGCTCTGGACAAGCTTCCTAAGAACGCTTCTCCTGTAAGGCTTCACAACCGCTGCTCTCTTACCGGAAGACCTAAAGGATACATGAGGGTTTTCGGAATCAGCAGAATACAGTTCAGAGAGATGGCTTCAAAGGGCCTCATCCCTGGCGTACGCAAGGCCAGCTGGTAAAAACAATTAACTAAAGGATATCGATTATTAAAACTAACAACAATGACTGATCCAATTTCAGATTTTTTGACTAGAATCAGGAACGCCTACAGGGCCAACCACAAGGTTGTTGAGATTCCTGCCTCCAAGATGAAGAAGGAGCTTACAAGAGTTCTCTTCGAAAAGGGTTACATCCTTAGCTACAAGGTTGTGGAGGGAAAGCCTGTGGCAACTATAAAGATAGCGCTCAAGTATCATCCTGAGACCAAGCTTCCTGCAATCAAGAAGATTGTCAGGGTAAGCCGTCCGGGTCTTAGGCAGTACAGGGGAGTGGAGAACATGCCAAGAGTTCTCAACGGACTCGGAATCGCAATCCTCTCAACTTCCAAGGGAATCATCACAGACAAGGAAGCCAGGCTGCAGAATGTAGGCGGCGAGGTGCTTTGCTACGTTTACTAACAGAATAACATTATTGATATGTCAAGAATAGGAAAATTACCTGTAAGCCTTCCACAAGGAGTTTCAGTCTCCGTAGATAACAATGTGGTAAAGGTTAAAGGCCCTAAGGGAGAGCTCTGCCAGAAGGTAGATCCGGACATGGAGGTCTCCGTTGAGGGAGGCGTGCTTACTGTAAAAAGACCTACAGACCAGCCGCGCCACAGAGCTATGCACGGGCTTTATCGTGCTCTCATCCACAATATGGTAGTTGGAGTTTCTGAAGGTTTCCAGACCAGCCAGGAACTCGTAGGTGTAGGTTACCGTGTTGAGGCCGCAGGCCAGCTTCTTAAGTTCAGCCTCGGTTATTCTCACGATATCTATCTCCAGCTCCCTGACGAGGTTACCGCTGAGGTTCCTCAGGTTAAGAAGGGTGCCAACCCGATACTTATTTTGAAGAGTTCTGACAAGCAGCTTCTCGGTATGGTTGCAGCCAAGATACGTTCACTGCGCAAGCCTGAACCTTACAAGGGCAAGGGTATCAAGTTCACAGGCGAAGTGCTTCGCAGAAAGGCTGGTAAGACTGCTGCAGCTAAATAATGGAGGATAGGATATGAATAAGATAGAAAGAAGACAGAGAATCCGTTACCGTATCCGCAAAGTTGTCAGCGGAACACCGGAAAGACCAAGGATGAGCGTGTTCAGATCTAACAAGCAGATCTATGTTCAGTTCATCGACGATGTTAATGGCGTAACTCTCGCCGCTGCTTCATCTCTTGACAAGGCTGTTGCCGCTCAGACCGAGGGCAAGACCAAGACAGAGGTTGCTGCTCTTGTAGGAGCTGAGGCTGCTAAGGTGGCTGCTTCCAAGGGTATCACTGAAGTAGCTTTCGACCGCGGAGGTTACCTCTATCACGGAAGAGTTAAAAGTTTGGCAGATGCCGCACGTAAAGGCGGTCTTAAATTCTAATGACTATGGCAGAGATCAATAACAAGAACAAAGATATAAGGACTACAGACCTTGAGCTCAAGGACAGGTTGGTAGCAATCAACAGGGTGACCAAGGTTACAAAAGGAGGTCGCCACTTCAGCTTCGCAGCCATAGTAGTTGTAGGAGACGAGAAGAGTGTTGTAGGATACGGACTTGGCAAGGCCAATGAAGTTACCACAGCCATCTCCAAGGCTATCGAGGATGCCAAGAAGAACCTTGTGAAGGTTCCTGTTTACAAGAACACTATTCCACACGAGCAGATTGCCAAATTCGGCGGCGCTGAGGTTTTCATGAAGCCTGCAGCTCCTGGTACCGGAGTAAAGGCCGGTGGTGCTATGCGTGCAGTGTTTGAGTCTGTCGGTATCCACGACATACTTGCAAAATCAAAGGGTTCTTCCAACCCTCACAACCTGGTGAAGGCTACCATCGCGGCTCTTTCACAGATGAGAGACGCTTACACCGTTGCAGGTTTGAGAGGTGTTCGTATGGACAAAGTTTTTAACGGATAAGGAGATTCAGATATGGCTAAAGTAAAAGTAACACTGGTCAGAGGAAAGAGCGGCGCTACAAAAAGGCAGATCGCTACGCTCGAGGCTTTAGGAATCAAGAAGATTCACCATTCCGTAGAAGTTGAACTGACCTCAGTCATCAAGGGTATGATAGAGAAAGTCCGTCACCTTGTAACGATTGAGGAAATTTAAGGAGGATTACAGATGAAACTCAATACATTAAAACCAGCTAAGGGCTCTTTGGGAAGAGAAAAGAGGATAGGTCGCGGAGAAGGATCCGGACATGGCGGAACTTCCACTCGTGGTATGAACGGTGCAAAGCAGCGCAGCGGATATTCCAACAAGATTGGATTCCAGGGAGGTCAGATGCCAATCCAGAGGCAGCTTCCTAAATTCGGTTTCACCAACACCCGCAAAATTATCTACAAGGTTATCAACCTTTCATCTCTTCAGTCTTTGAGCGAGAAGCTCGGAACTGACACCATCAGCCGCGAGACTTTGATCCAGAACGGTCTTGTTTCCAAGAATGACCTGGTGAAGATTCTCGGCAACGGTGCTCTTACAGCCAAACTCAATGTTTCTGCAAATGCTTTCTCCAAGTCAGCAATTGCCAAGATAGAGGCTTTGAGCGGAACCGCAACAGTAATCAAGTAACAAACAATGAAGAAATTAATAGAAACTATAAGGAACATTTTCAAGATCGAGGATCTGAGGAAGAGGATAATCTATACTTTCCTCCTCATTCTGGTCTATCGTTTTGGAAGCTTTGTAGTGATGCCGGGAATCAATCCGCACATGATTGCGGATTCCAACCTGACAGCTCAGACCTCTGAGGGTCTTCTCGGCTTGCTCAATATGTTCTCCGGAGGAGCCTTTGGAAACGCGTCCATATTTGCACTTGGTGTAATGCCTTACATCTCTGCATCTATCGTTCTCCAGCTCCTCGGCATTATGGTTCCATACTTCCAGAAGCTTCAGAAAGAAGGTGAGAGCGGAAGAAGGAAGATGAATCAGTGGACACGTTACCTGACCATAGTCATTTTGGCTATCCAGGGTCCTGCTTATCTTACCAACCTCCACAACCAGCTTCCTAGAGAAGCGTTCCTGCTTCAGGGCTTCTCCTTCAACCTGTTTGCCACTCTGGTGCTTATCGGAGGTACCATGTTTATCATGTGGCTCGGCGAGAGGATTACAGACCGTGGAATAGGAAACGGTATCTCTCTGATCATCATGATAGGTATCGTTGCCAGACTGCCACATGCCCTTGTAGCTGAGATTGGAACCAGGATGAGCGCAAGCATCGGAGGTCCTCTGATGCTCATTGTGGAATTCATACTCCTGTTTGTCGTATTCGCCCTCACAATTGCTCTTGTACAGGGAACCCGCAAGATTCCGGTACAGTATGCAAAGAGGATCGTTGGCAACAAGCAGTATGGTGGCGTTAGACAGTATATCCCTTTGAAGATAAATGCTGCCAACGTTATGCCTATCATATTTGCACAGGCTCTTATGATGTTCCCTCTCTTGTTCTCCCAGTTTGACGCAACAAGAGGATTTGCCGCAACATTCTCAGATGTCAAAGGTTTCTGGTATAATGCAGTGTTTGCATTCCTTATCATAATCTTCACATACTTCTACACAACTGTCATCATCAACCCGACTCAGATGGCAGACGAGATGAAGAAGAACGGCGGATTCATCCCTGGCGTAAAGCCTGGCAAGAATACCGCTGAGTACATAGACTCAGTAATGAGCCGTATCACTCTGCCTGGTTCCATCTTCCTGGCTATAGTAGGTATCCTTCCTGCACTGGCCATGATAGTTGGAGTAAACAACCAGTTTGCCCAGTTCTACGGCGGTACATCCCTGCTTATCATGGTAGGTGTTGTGCTGGATACATTGCAGCAGATAGAGAGTCATCTGCTCATGAGGCACTATGACGGCTTGACAAAGACCGGAAGATTGAAGGGAAGATAGCAGAAAGTTTTAAAGAGTCATTGAAGTCAGTAATATGATACACTATAAGACAGAGGAACAGATTCAGATTCTCAAAGAGAATGCTATCCTGGTGTCAAAGACATTGGCTGAAGTTGGAAAGCACGTTGCTCCGGGTGTGACTTTGAAGCAGCTGGACAAGGTGGCCGAGACTTTCATCCGCGACAACGGGGCTGTTCCTGGGTTTCTTGGGTACGGAGGTTTTCCGGCTACGCTCTGCCTGAGTGTAAACGACATGGTAGTGCACGGGATTCCCGATGGCTATGTACTCAAGGATGGTGATATCGTTTCAGTGGACTGCGGTACTGTCTATAAGGGCCTCTATGGAGATTCTGCCTACACTTTTCCTGTAGGCGAGGTTGACCAGGAGACGGCTTTTCTTCTCAAAACGACGGAGGAAAGCCTCTATCTGGGAGCCGCCCAGGCAGTGGACGGGAACAGGACAGGAGACATCGGACACGCTGTCCAGTCCTATTGTGAAGCTCGCGGCTTCTCTGTAGTAAGGGAGCTTGTAGGGCACGGAATAGGGGAAGACATGCACGAGGATCCTATGGTTCCCAACTATGGCAAGGCAGGAAGCGGCAAGAAACTCCGCGAAGGTATGGTCATCTGCATCGAACCGATGATCAATGCCGGAGGCAAAGAGGTCTATGAAAAGAGAGACGGTTGGGGAATCGCCACAGCAGACGGCAAGAAGTCTGCCCATTTTGAGTTCACCGTAGCGGTACGCAAAGGTAAACCTGAAATACTGACGACATTCGATTACATTAAAAAGATCAAGGAATATTGATATGTCAAAACAAGAAGCTATTGAAAGAGACGGCGTTATTCTGGAAGCACTTTCCAACGCCATGTTCAAGGTGGAGCTGGATAACGGTCCCATCATAATTGCCCACATCTCCGGAAAGATGAGGATGCACTACATCAAGATACTTCCTGGCGACAGGGTAAAGGTGGAGATGTCTCCGTATGACCTTACCAAGGGACGCATTTCCTTCAGGTACAAGTAATGTAATCGTTGAAAGAAAGATAATTAAAAAACTCAATACAATGAAAGTCAAAGCTTCAGTAAAAAAGCGCAGCGAGGATTGCAAGATCGTAAGACGCAAGGGACGCGTTTACATCATCTGCAAAAAGAACCCTAAGTTCAAGATGCGTCAGGGTTAATCGGGAGATTGCTCTGAAAACGTTTGTATAACAGAAAAATATAAAATCAAAGCAAAAAATTAGAATATGGCACGTATAGCCGGTGTAGATTTACCAAAAAACAAAAGGGGAGAGATAGGTCTTACCTATATCTTCGGAATTGGCCGCTCTTCTGCCCAAAAAATCCTTGACAAAAACAGCATTGACCGCAACATCAAGGTGCAGGATTGGACAGATGACCAGATTGCTGCAATAAGAAAGACGATTGCAGACGAGTATAAGATTGAGGGCGAGCTTCGTACCGCAACTCAGTTGAACATCAAACGTCTTATGGATATCGGATGCTACAGAGGTATCCGTCATAGACTAGGTCTGCCTGTAAGAGGGCAAAGCACTAAGAACAATGCCCGTACAAGAAAGGGAAAGAAGAAGACTGTTGCAAACAAGAAGAAGGCAACCAAATAAACGGACTTAGATTATGGCAAAGAAAGTAGTTTCAAACAGAAAGAGAGTTGTAAAGGTAGATGCAGTGGGCCAGGCTCACATTTCCTCTACATTCAACAACGTCATAGTTACGCTGACAAACTCTAAGGGTCAGGTAATAAGTTGGTCCTCAGCCGGAAAGATGGGCTTCAGAGGATCAAAGAAGAACACTCCTTACGCAGCTCAGGTAGCTGCAGAGGACTGCGCAAAGGTTGCATTCGACGCTGGCCTTCGCAGAGTAAAAGCATACGTTAAGGGTCCGGGCGCCGGCCGTGAGTCTGCAATCAGGACTATTCACAATGCAGGTATTGAAGTGACCGAGATAGTTGACGTTACTCCACTTCCTCACAATGGTTGCCGTCCAAAAGGCCGCCGTAGAGTTTAACTGATTAATCGTTTAAGAATATGGCTAGATATACTGGACCAAAGACAAAGATCGCCCGCAAGTTTGGCGAGCCTATATATGGACCTGACAAGGCTTATGAAAAGAGGGTAAGGGACAACAAGAATTACCCTTCAGGACAGCACGGTGCCGCAAAGAAGAGAAAGAAAGTATCTGAGTACGGTACCCAGCTGAAGGAAAAAGAGAAGGTAAAGTACACTTACGGAGTTCTCGAGAGACAGTTCCGTAACCTCTATGGCGAGGCTTCAAGGATGAAGGGAATCAAGGGTGTCAACCTGATCATGCTCCTTGAGTCAAGACTGGACAACATTGTTTACAGACTCGGCATCGCTCCTACCAGGGCAGCGGCAAGACAGCTGGTTAGCCACCGTCACATTGTTCTCAACGGCAATGTCACGGGTATTCCTTCTGCTCACGTTAAGCCTGGTGATATAGTTGGAGTAAGGGAAAGGTCAAAGAGCCTTGAAGTTGTTCAGGCTTCCCTGGCTGCATCTCCTGCTCATTATTCCTGGCTCGAGTGGAATCCTGAGAAGCTTGAGGGCAAGTTCCTCAACCTCCCTGAAAGATCTGAGATTCCTGAGAACATTAACGAGCAGCTCATCGTTGAACTCTACTCTAAATAATAATTAATATGGCGATATTAGCATTTCAAAAACCCGAAAAGCTTCTGGTGCTCGAATCTACGGATACCATCGGAAAGTTCGAGTTCAAACCTCTCGAACCAAGATATGGTATTACCATAGGTAACGCTCTGAGAAGGGTACTGCTCTCATCACTCGAAGGCTTTGCTATCACTTCAGTAAAGATCGAGGGTGTAGAACATGAGTTTGCAACCATCCCTGGAGTCATCGAGGGTGTCATTGATATCATCCTCAACCTCAAGAAGGTAAGATTCAAGAGAATGATAGGTACTGAAGAAGGAGAGAAAATAACCTTCACAGTAGGGGGTAAGAAAGAATTTACCGCCGAAGATATTTCAAAGAAGCTTTCTTCTTTCATGGTTCTGAACCCTGAGCAGCATATTTGCTCAATGGAGGAATCTGTAAAGCTGGTGATTACACTTACCATCGGCAAGGGTAGAGGTTGGGTGCCTGCAGAAGAGAACAAAGACGAGAACGCCCCTGTGGGAACTATCGCCATTGACTCCATCTTTACACCTATCATCAATGTCAAATACACTGTAGCTCCTTATCGTCTGGCTCAGAAGACTGACTATGAGAGTCTTTCTCTTGAGATTACCACAGACGGCAGCATCAACCCTAAAGATGCGCTTTTGGAGGCTGCCAAGATACTTATCTATCACTTCATGCTCTTCTCAGAAGAAAAGATAGAGATAGAGGATCCTGGCAAGACAGATGACAACCCTCTGGACGAGGACGAGATGAGGATGCGTCAGCTTCTCAATACCAAGCTGACAGACCAGGATCTTTCTGTAAGAGCAATCAACTGCCTTAAGGCTGCAGACATCGAGACTTTCGCGGACCTGGTATCCCACCAGAAGAGCGAGCTTATGAAGTTCAGAAACTTTGGCAAGAAGTCCATGACAGAAATCGAGGCTTTGGTAGAGAAGTACAACCTCCATTTTGGAATGGACATAAGCAAGTATAACATCGAAAAATAGTTTAAGAAATGAGACACAATAAGACAGTAAATCATCTTGGTCGCAAGAGCGGACACCGTAAGGCTATGCTCTCCAACATGGCTTGCTCACTGATCATGAACAAGCACATCGAGACAACACTTGCAAAGGCTAAGTCTCTGAGAGTTTATGTTGAGCCTCTTATCACCAAGAGCAAGAACGACACTACAGCAAACCGCCGTGTCGTATTCAGCTATTTGAAGCAGAAAGAGGCTGTTACAGAGCTTTTCCGTACAGTTGCTCCTAAGATCGCTGAGCGTCCTGGTGGATACACCCGTATCCTCAAGACCGGTTTCCGCGCCGGTGATGCAGCAGATATGGCTTACATTGAGTTGGTTGACTTTGCAGCTGCTCCTGTAGAGAAGGAAGTAAAGGCTGAGAAGAAGACTACTACAAGAAGAAGTCGCGCCAAGAAAGCTGCCCCTAAGGCTGAAGAGCCAAAGGCAGAGGAAAAGAAAGCCGAATAAGGCCAAGAAGGTCATAAAACCTGACCTACAAAAAAGAGGGAAGACTGATTCAGCCTTCCCTCTTTGTTTTAACGTTTTGGATTGTGTCTCAGCGACTGAAATTACGGGATGCAAAAGGCAGGGCGGTACGGAGGGCGGTGTGCCAGTATTCCCAGTTGTGGACACCATCCCGTATGCGAAGCTCCGCCTTGATTCTCTTTTCTCTCATTTTCTGGTAGAAGAGCACGTTCACGTTAAAAAGGATATCGTCATCACCACAGTCTATGAACCACTTTACGGATTTCAGTTTCTTTATGGTTTCCTCGTCTGCGTTTGCCACAAAATCCACTGCTGAATTGTCGCATACGCTCTGGCAGACTATATAGAGTTTGTTCTTTACCTTGTTCCCCTCTCCTACGATACCTTCCTTGTTGTCCAGCCAGGCGCTCATGGCATAGCAGGATGAGAACATGTCCGGATGTTTCTGGCTGTAAACCACGCTTCCGCCTCCTCCCATGGAAAGGCCCATTATGGCACGGTGCTCTTTGTCTCCGATAATCCTGTATTTCTTCTCCACCTCAGGCAGCAGTTCGTTGAAGAAGAAGTCCTCGTAAGGCCAGTCTTCAACATTGAAATATCCGTTCTGGTATTTGCGGGCATCAGATGCGCCGGCGTTTGGCATCACGATGACCATCTCGCGAGCTTCGCCGCTTGAAATCAACTCGTCTGCCACAAGTTTCATGCTTCCAGACTTTACCCAGTTGGAGTAATCGCCCCAAAGTCCGTGCAGGAGATAGACCACCGGATACTGCTTGCCGGATTTTTCAAACCCGTCCGGAAGGTACACGTTATATTTCTGCCAGCAATTGAGCTTCTTGGAGAATATGCTGTCTGTTACGATTTTGCTTGCACTGGCACCAATGGAGAAAGCCAGCAGGACAATCAGGGAAAGAATAAGCTTTTTCATAATCGCGATAAATGATTTACTATCTATAATTAAGAAAAAGCCTTACTGGATGAAGCTCCGCGATGCAAACGGCAGGGCAAGCCTGAGGGCTGTGTGCCAGTATTCCCAGTTGTGGCCGCTGTTGCGGACCCTGAGTTCAGCCTTGATTTTCTTTTCCCTCATTTTCTGGTAGAAGAGCACGTTCTGGTCCAGGAGGCTATCCTCGTCTCCGCAGTCTATGAACCATTTGACGCTCTTGAGAGCCTTTACCGTGTTTTCGTCTGCGTTGTCCACAAAGTCAAGGGCGGAATTCTGCCTGACGCTGCGGTTGAGCATGTGAAGCATATCTCCTTGGCGGGCTTTTTCCTCATCAGTGTATTTTGTGTCCAGCCAAGCGCTCATGGCATAGCAGGAGGAGAACATGTCCGGGTGCTTCTGGCAATAGACCACGCTTCCGCCTCCGCCCATTGAAAGGCCCATTATGGCGCGGTGTCCTTTGTCGCTGAGAACCCTGTATTTCTTTTCCACCTCAGGCATGAACTCTTTGAAAAAGAAATCTTCGTAGTTCCAGCCGGGTATATTGTAATATCCGTTCTGCACTTTGTAGATGTCCCAGTCTCCGGCATTTGGCATCACGATAACCATCTCGCAGGCTTCTCCGCTTGAAATCAGCTCGTCTGCCACAAGCTTCATCTTGCCCATCTCCTGCCAGTCAGAATATCCGCCATACATTCCGTGGAGCAGATATACAACCGGATATTTCTTGTCAGACCTGTCATATCCGTCCGGAAGGTAAACATTGTATTTGTGGGTGAAGTTCAGCGTCTTGGAGTAGATGCTGTCAGTTACTACCTTGCTTGCGCTGGCTGCAGCGGAGAACGCAAGGATCATGAGCAAAGAGATAAAAAGTCTTTTCATTGTAGTGTATATCTATTCAAACGCAATTTACAATTTATTTCAAGTAGTTGTTAAGGGTTGTTTACCTTATCAGATGATTGGAAGCTTTCCATTGCTTTAGGTTCATCTGCATCTTTTCTTTGCAGTCCTCAGAGATGAACGAGTCCGAGAATCTTTCAAAGATGTATTTGACAGCTGCCTCGGAAGGGTGGACCATATCTTCTCCGTACCAGCGGTAGTCTCGGAGTTCATCCATCATTATCTCGTATGAAGGAAAGTATTCCAGGTTGCATGGGGATGAGGTGCCGCCCGGTTCCTTCAGAGCTCCGTCCACTGCAAGGAGAAGGGCGGATTTAGATAGGTTGTTGCCGTGCGCTCCGTCTGCAAGATGCCGGATAGGGCTTACTGTAAAAACAAAACGTTTCTGCGGGAACATTCCCAGAATCTGAAGGATCATCTCTTTGGTGTCTTCAGATGGGACAAACACCCTCTCAAAATCCTTTGCCGGGAATTTGTGACAGTTGGAAACCACAAACTCAGTTCCTTTGAGCTTGAACACGTATGAGGTTCCGAGAGTTATGACCACAGTGTCTGCCTTGCAGAAAAAGTCTGCGGCAGCCTTAAGGTCTTCATTGGCCTTTTTGAGGAAATCTTCCGCCGTTCCGTCTGTCTGCCTCACTCCGCACCTTGAATGATGGCTCCAGGTGACAAACTTTCCGTCCGGGCGCAGGAAGACGTCTTCTTTGGAAAACAGCGGGTTGTCGCTGCTTCTGAGAAGGCCGGAGACCGCTCCCAGTCTCATCAGGGAGTTGAACACGGAGCAAATGTTGTACAGCGTGCCGAACGGGTTCACCAGGCAGTCAAATCCATACATCTTCAATTGTTCACCCATACTGTCTGCAAAGCAGCTTCCCAGGCACAGGATCTTTGAAGAAAAATCTATCCGTTTTTCAGGTTCAGGAATGTCAACGGTTGTAAGTATTTTCATCGCGATATGTTTTTTCTGATTTTATCAAGTCCGGCTCTAAGGAGCGGGGTGTCTTTGAAAGTGGACTTGAACTGTTCATCTGTCAGGTTTTCCCAGAACTCTCTTGTGCACTTTTCGAGCAACGGCCTGTTTGAGGTGAACTCAGGCCATCCATCCTTGTTGAAACGGTTCCACGGGCAGGCGTTCATGCAGTCGTCGCACCCGAATATCCACTTTTGTGAGGCTGTTCCAGAAAGCCGCTTTTCCCCTTCTCCTTCCAAATACCTTGTCCGCTCGTTGTCCGCCTCATCCAGAGGCGCTTCTATTGTCTTATATGATAAACATTTAGCCGCATCAACCTTAAATGGGGCATAGAGGGCTTTCCGGGTGCAGGCTTCCAGACATCTTGTACATTGTCCGCAACCGTTTGGAACCGTCTTGTCCGTATAAGGCAGTTCGGCAGTTGTTATTATCACGCCCAGGAAGTTCTTGATGCCTGCTTTGGGGCTTATCAGGAAGTTGTTCTTTCCTATGAACCCCAGTCCGGCCCTTACCGCCCAGGCACGTTCCATCACCGGAGCGGAATCGGTGAACACACGGCTGTGGCCTTCTATTAAAGATGCAATCCTGAACAGTTTGTCCTTGATGGCCGTATGGTAGTCCTGCCCCAGCGCAAACTCGGAGATCTTTAGCCCGTCTTCCGTCTTGCAGCATCCGCCGCTGGAGAAAGGAGCGAGGAACACTATGACGCTTTTTGCATCGGGGAGCAAAAGAGAGGGGTCCATCCTCTTGTCCACATTCCTTTTCAGATACTCCATCTGCCCGAACTGCCCCAGCCTTTCGGCTTCCAGGTAGCGACACTCCTCCTTGCTTCCGCCAAGCGGCGCCACCGGAGCGCATCCGCAGTCTGCAAAACCCGTTTCCCGGGCCATCTTGCAGATGCCCTTCCAAAGTTCTTCTTTATGGACCTTAGCCTCCAATGGTTTAATAAATAGAAGTTTTATGCAAACTTGTGTATTATTTTATTAATTTTGCGCCCAAATCAAGCAAATGCTTCAAGGTTTACGGCAACGCAGGTATAAACATCAAAATTGTTAACCCTCGTATCCTGGCCTATGAAGCAAAGACTCAATCGGGATATAAAGATAAGAGATATTTATGAAAAAGATATTGGTAGTAGGGGCAGGCGGACAGATCGGAACTGAACTGGTTCCTCACCTGCAGAAGACATACGGAAAAGATAACGTCATTGCAGCCGAGGTAAGGCCTGAGGTGGTCAAGAGACTTTCCGAGACCTGCGAGGCAATACAGCTGGACGCCCTTGACTTTGAAGGATATGGCAATGCCATAAAGAAATATGGCATAGACGGAATCTACAATCTTGTAGCCCTGCTTTCAGCCAAGGGAGAGATGAATCCGGACCTTGCCTGGAAGATAAACATGGGAGCACTGCTCAACTCGTTGAATCTTGCAAGAGAATTCAAGTGCGCCCTCTTCACTCCTTCATCCATAGGCGCTTTCGGAAACAACACCCCGCATTACAAGACTCCGCAGGACACTATAATGAGGCCTGACACCATCTATGGAGTATGCAAGGTAAGCGGCGAGCTCCTCAGCGATTACTATCACAAACGTTTCGGGGTTGATACCCGCAGCGTGCGCTTCCCTGGAATCATCTCCAACGGATGCCTTCCCGGCGGCGGCACGACAGACTATGCCGTTGAGGTTTTCTACGAGGTCGTCAAGAATGGCAGATATACCTGCGAAGTTCCTCAAGACGCTTATATGGACATGGTCTATATGCCTGACGCCCTGGAGGCTACAACCCAGCTGATGGAGGCCGACCCGAGCAAGCTCGTCCACCGCAACTCATTCAACATCGCATCCATGAGCTTTACCCCGGAGCAGCTCTTCACTGAGATAAAGAAGAGGATACCGTCCTTTACCTGGGACTACAAGATAGATCCTGTAAAGGCCGCCATAGCAGCCAGCTGGCCGGATATCATGGACGACAGTTGCGCAAGGCAGGAATGGGGCTGGAATCCTAAATGGGGCCTTCAGGAAATGATAGACGACATGCTTAAGGTCTGCAAAGCAAAAGTAGAAAGAGGAGAATACTAATCTCCTCTTTTTTATTTAGGAGCAATCCTGTAGAGGTAGATGGCTATGATCAGATACAGCACGTTCGGAAGCCACAGGGCAATGAACGGAGGCAGTGCTCCTGAATAGACGAACATCTGTGCAAACCTCATGAAGAGTATGTAGGAGAAGCTCAACGCTATGCCGATTCCTATGTTCAAACCGATTCCTCCTCTTCTTTTCACCGATGAAAGCGAAACTCCGATAAGTGTAAGGATGAATGCCGCAAAAGGCATGGACCATCTCTCGTTCTGCTCTATAAGTGAGAACATCACGTCTTTGTCTCCTCTTATTTTCTGGTCTCTGATGAGTCTTTTAAGCTGTCCGTTAGGAAGCGTCTGCACGGTATTCCTTCTCCTGTAGAAGTCTTCCACGGTTACTGTCAGGGCGGTGTCCAAGGCCCTGCCGGTCTTTACGGTCTCTACTCCATCTTCAAATGTACGGAGTACGTAATCCCTTAATTTCCAGGCCTGGAGGGTGGAATCCCACTGGGCTTCGGTAGAGGACAGCTTAGATTTGATTTCGTGTCCTTCTATGGTTTCCAGGGCAAAACCGTATGCCGTGTTGTTTGACGGTGCAAAGCTCTGGACATAGAGGAATGTACCAGGAGAAATCTGGTAGTGGACGTTTCTTGAGAATTCCGTGTATTTTTTCCTGACGTATTTCTGCTCGAAATCCAGCCTGCCCTTGTTACAAGGCGGTATGACATACAGGTTCAGTATCAGGGAGAAGATCACTATGGCGGTGGCGGAAATGAAGTACGGCCACATCAGCCTCTTGAAACTGATGCCTCCTGCCAGTATGGCAATGATCTCCGTGTTGGCGGCCATCTTGGACGTGAAGAAAATCACGGTAAGAAAGACGAACATCGGGGAGAACATGTTCACAAAGTAAGGAATGAAGTTGGCGTAATACTGGAAGATGATGAGCCTGAGGGGAGCCTGGTTGGTGACGAACTTATCTACTTTCTCGCTGAGGTCAAAGATTATCACGATGCCTATAATCAGCAGCAGGGCAACAATATAGGTGCCGATGAACTTCTTGATGATGTATCGGTCCATCGTTGTTATCTGGGGCTTGAAGTCTATGATGCCCTGTCTTATTTTCTCTTTGTTCAACTTCATTACTCTCAGAGATGTCTTGCTGTTCTTTGCACTCCTAACTTATCCTCCGCGATATCCTTTCTACCGTTTCTTCTTTCCACTTCTTGAAATCTCCCGCAACGATATGCTCTCTTGCCTTGGTTACCAGATCAAGGTAGAAGGCCAGGTTGTGATAGCTTGCAATTTCGGCTCCCAGCATTTCTCCTGCAACAAACATGTGCCTGAGGTATGCCTTGGTATAGGTACTATCTACAAAAGATGTTCCTTCTGGGTCTATCGGTGAGAAATCCTCCGCCCATTTCTTGTTCTTGATGTTGATGGTCCCTTCCCAGGTGAACAGCATTCCGTTTCTTCCGTTCCTTGTAGGCATCACGCAGTCAAACATATCCACTCCGCGGTCTATGCCCTCCAGTATGTTTGCCGGAGTTCCCACTCCCATAAGGTAGCGGGGCTTGCCGGTTGGAAGCTCTTCCTTGAGAACATCCAGCATCTCGTACATCTTTTCCGTAGGTTCTCCCACTGAAAGTCCTCCGATGGCGCATCCGTCCATATTTGCATCGGCGATGATCCTGGCCGCTTCTCTTCTCAAATCGGGATAGACGCATCCCTGGACTATCGGGAAGAAAAACTGCCGGTAGCCGTAAAGCGGCTCTGTCTCCTTGAACCTTGCGATGCATCTTTTCAGCCAGCGATGGGTGCGGTCCATAGACTTCTTGGCATACTGGAAATCAGCAGTTCCCGGGGTGCATTCGTCCAGGGCCATCACTATGTCCGCCCCGATCATCCTCTGCACATCCACATTGTTCTCCGGAGTGAATATGTGCCTTGATCCGTCTATGTGAGACTGGAATGTGCAGCCTTCTTCGGTGATCTTTCTTCTTGAAGCAAGTGAGAACACCTGGAATCCGCCGCTGTCGGTGAGGATAGGCCTGTCCCAGCTGACGAACTTGTGAAGACCTCCGGCCTTGTTTATCAGGTCCGTTCCGGGTCTTAGAAGCAGATGGTATGTGTTGCCAAGGATAATCTTTGCCTTGATGTCTTCTTTAAGGTCCCTGTGATAAACGCCCTTTACGCTTCCCACCGTGCCTACAGGCATGAAGATAGGGGTAGGAATGTCTCCGTGGTCCGTGTGGAGAATTCCTGCCCTTGCAAAGCTGTCGGGATTATTGTGTTCCAGTTCAAAAAACATACACGGCAAAAGTACGAAAAATTGTATATTTGTAATATCAATGCAGTTTGGAAAGACAAAACCAAATCTATATGAATAAAACTACAAAGAAAAGCGGGCCCAGGATTGGATTCATGGGGCCTAAGTTTCTGAAAGTTGCGCTGGTTATCATTGCCGTTGGGTTTGTATGCGGCATTGTTAATGCAGCGGTAACTACCCAGAATGAACCAACAGCTGCTGCACAGGTTGCAGAAGTCCAGTCTGCTCAGCCTCAGGCCGTTGCCGCTGAGCCGCAGGCTGCTGAACCTCAGGCCTCAGAGACTGCAGCTGAGGTTACCGGAGCAAATGCTGATGAAGGTGGAACTCCGGCACAGAGTATTTCAACAGGGAGTGATGATCCTGAAAAGGTAGCCAAAGACGAGGCTCTTGCAAAACGTAAGGAGATGTTCAGCCGCATCCTCCAGGAAAAGCAGCTGCATTTCAGTTTCGGATCCATTGCAAAGGGAGTCCTTGGAATCCTGGTGATTCTCTTTATCGCATGGATTTTCTCAACTGACCGCAAGAGGGTTAACTGGAAAACTGTTGGAATGGCACTGCTGCTCCAGTTCATCATAGCGTTCTGCGTGCTGATGTTCCCTGCAGTACAGAGGTTTTTCGAGGTGTTCGGAAAATGCTTCGTGGCTGTTCTGGGATGGACAAAGGCCGGGGCGGACTTTTTGTTCGGGCCTCTGATGGATACAACCGGAGTAGGTTACATCTTCGTGTTCCAGATTCTGCCAACAATCGTGTTCTTCTCAGCACTGACATCTCTGCTGTTCTATCTTGGAATCCTGCAGAAAGTTGTTTACGGAATGGGATGGGTAATGACAAAGCTGATGAATATCTCAGGAGCAGAGTCCCTTTCCTGCGCCGGTAACGTGTTCCTTGGCCAGACCGAGGCTCCTCTGATGGTCAAGGAGTATATTCCTAAGATGACCCGAAGCGAGCTGATGCTGATCATGGTTTCCGGTATGGCTACCATGAGTGGCGGAGTGCTGGCGGCTTATATCGGAATGCTGGGATGCGGAGATCCTGTGATGACAGTGGAGTTTGCAAAGCACCTTCTGAGTGCATCCGTAATGGCAGCTCCTGGAGCAATTGCAATGGCCAAGATCCTCAAGCCTGAGACCGAGGAGATAGACAGGTCTGTTCAGGTTTCCAAGGAGAAACTCGGAAGCAATGTTCTGGACGCAATATCAATTGGTACTACCCAGGGCCTGAAGCTTGCTGCAAATGTGGCAGCCATGCTTCTTGTGTTCTATGCTTTGATTGCAGGAGTGAACTACATTCTCAACATCATAAGCTTCCCTGCTATGGACCGCTGGATTGCAGCAGCCACTGACGGAAGATATACAGACCTCAGCCTTGAGTGCATACTCTCATATCTCTTCTATCCTGTAATATGGCTCATCGGAGTACCAAGTGCGGATATCGGATATGTGGGAAGACTTCTTGGAGAGAAGCTCATCCTCACCGAGTTCATCGGTTACGGTTCTCTTACCGAGATGCTGCAGACAAACGTATTCTCTTCTCCTAAGTCCATCGTGATGGCAACTTACGTGCTCTGCGGATTTGCGAACTTCGCTTCCATCGGTATCATAATCGGAGGTGTTGGAGGAATGGCTCCTAACAAGCAGTCCATACTTGGAGAATATGGTATAAGGGCATTGCTGGGCTCAGCGCTTGTAGCGCTCGTATCTGCTGCAATGGTAGGTATGTTCCTGGCTTAAAGGACTCCGCACCAGTCAGAAAGGAAAATACAAAAGAGCTTTGGCGGGATGGCTGAATCTAAGCAGCACATCCCGCTTTTTGAATGTGTTGAGTGTAGCCTTCCACCACATGTCAAAGACCACGTCGTCTGTCTTGTACTCCAGCCCCTCTGACTTTATCCGGAGGGTGTGGTCAAAGGCGAATATGGAGATACGGTCTCCCGGTTCTCCTTTAAGCCGTGTTGTGTCAAGTATGGGTAAAAATATTCCGTAATCGGTAACTGTAGAAATATTTGTTTTAAGTTTTGGGAATTTTTGACGCAGGGTCTGAGCATAATCAGGAAGGTAGGATATGTTGCCCAGAGTGTGGTCTTCTCTCTTTCCGGTTGCCCCTAAAATTATTATTCGGTATTCAGCGTATGATGAAGCTTCTTTCTCGGCGATGTGTTTTTCTATCAGCGACAGGGCAAACCTGAAAGCTTTTGTCTGGTCGTTGAAGTCCTGCTCACTCTCCTTGTAGATCTTGTCCTTTAACTTTGCCTGCCATTTCTTGGGAAGTGTGTCCATATCGCCCACGATATAGTCTGCGTCCATTCCGTTTTTCAGAAGGCTTAAGATGGCTCCGTCACAGGAGATTACCGTGTGGCTTTTCTTGGCTTTCTGCGCCTTTTCAAGAAGTTTTCTTGCAGGGCCTTTTGAAGGAAAGTCCCCGTCGCAGAGGATTATGAAAGTCTTGGCGGGTGTTTTGTCAGAAGAGGGCGTTTTCCTCATAGGATTAGATGAATAACAGGTTGTTGTCTTCCGTGAGAATCTTGTGGCCGTTGATAAAGTCCACGGCTCCCATCCTTTTCTTTCCGGCCGGTTGCAAAGATGTGATTTCCACCTCTCCGTCTTGGCAGCAAACAGTTATAGTCTTGCCTTTGATTCTGGCTTTTCCTGTGCTGCAATGTTCTCTGCCGCATTGGTTCTCAGAACTTTTGTTAGTGGAGAAGATTTTCATGTCTATTGTTTCTCCGCTTCCGGTTTTTAGGGTTGCAAGGGCTGCAGGGTATGGAGAAAGCCCTCTGACCAGAGCATCAACTTCCTCTGCGCTTTTAGTGAAATCTATATGGCAGTTTGTCTTGTTCAGCTTAGGTGCTTGCATAAGCTGCGGAGTCAGGCCTTCTGTATTCTGGGGAACAGGTGATATGGAACCGTCTTCAATGCCCTGTACAGTCTTGACCACCAGGCGGCTGCCCATTTCCATCAGGCGGTCATGGAGAGTTTCCACGGTTTCCCTTTCAGCTATCGGGGTTTTCTCCTGAAGCAGGATTTTTCCAGTATCTATTTTCTCGTCGATGAAGAAAGTGGTGACTCCTGTTTCCTTTTCTCTTTGTATAATAGCCCAGTTGATTGGGGCTGCGCCCCTGAACTTTGGCAGCAGTGAGGCGTGGAGATTGAATGTGCCAAGGCGCGGCATCTTCCATACAACTTCCGGAAGCATCCTGAAAGCCACAACGATGAAAAGGTCTGCATCATAGCTTTTGAGCTTTTCCAGAAAGTTCTCATCGCGGAGTTTCTCCGGTTGAAGGATATCAATTTGGGTCAAGGCGTTTCTCTCAAGTACGAACTTCTTGATGTCGCTTTGCGAAAGCTGGAGACCTCGGCCTTTCGGTTTGTCGGGTACGGTTACTACGGCAGGTATGTCGTATCCTGCGTCAAGCAATGCCTTCAAAGGGCCCACTGCAAATTCCGGGGTGCCCATATATATTATTCTCAGTCTGCTTCTCATTGTCTTACTTGTTACCGGCAGATTCTTCAGGATGGTCTGCCTCTTGGCTTTCCGTTACTGTCTTGTCAGGAACTTCTGTCACTTGCTGTGGATCGCTGGCGGAGAGTCTTTCATTCTCCTTTTCCTGTTCCTCCTTGAGGATCCTCTGCAGGTTGAGTCTGTGCTGGAGCCTCTTGGTCTTGCTGAAAAGTCTCTGGAAGAAGTCTTTTATGTTCTTGCCGAACTGCTCAATGTTGAATGTCACGGAGTCTTGCGTACACTTCCAGGTAAGATATGCGGCCAGCGGGGCAAGCACCACGGTGGAGATGAATGCTCCCAGGAACGGGGTTATCGCTCCGTCATTAGCCAGCTTCTTTCCGCTGATGTCAACAACCCAGTAAAGCACGAAGAACAGGATGGAGATTATGGCCGGGGTTCCCAGTCCTCCTTTCCTTACTATTGCTCCGATTGGCGCTCCTATGAAAAAGAAAATAAGACAGGCCAAGCTGAGAGTGAACTTGCGGTATCTTTCTATTATAGTCCTTCTGAGAGGATATGCGGTCTGGTATATCTGTGCGCTGTAGAAAGGACGGGAAACTTTCTCGTTGTTGAGAGCTCCGTAAACACTCTGGAGAGCATTGATTTTGTCGCCTTGTGTTTTCCAGTGGTACAGTTCCTCTTCCTTGAAACTTTTCCTGTAACCTTTGTTGCGGGCCGTGTCCAGCTGATCCAGATGTCCCAGGTAGTCTGCGTGCATAGCTCTCCTGGTGTGGAAGTTAAGGGAGGAGTCGTTGGCAATGGTAAGGGAGTCTTTGTCCTTGCTTAGCTGAGAGAGGTTCTTAGCCATAACTTCCGCCCCGTACTTTCCTTCTTTTGTCTGTGTAAATGCGTAGTTTTCAAGAGGAATGGCAATCTGCTGGAACTTGAACCTGATTCTCTGAAGCTGAAGGGAGGTGTCTGTGTAAGTGCGGGTGTTAGTCTCCTGATAATTGATTCCGTTGTGGAGAGTTATGAGGAAACCTTTCTTGTCGGGAGTGATCGAGAACCTTCCGGAATCTGCGATGGTCAGGTCGGAATTTCCGCTTTCCTTGGTGTGGTTGTAAATCATGATGTCGTGCATGAGATTGTCCTTGTCTCGTGCACCGACCCTGATAGAGAAGCCGTCGATTCCGTCGTAGAATATACCTACAGGTATCTTGATTTCCTCCTTGGTGTTGGTAATGTCTTCGCGGAGAGTATATATCTTGTTATAGGCCACAGGAATGAGGTTGTTGGAGGCAAAGAATGCACCTATGACAATGAATGCGGCCACATAGCTCAGAGGTCTGAGGATTCTCTGGAGAGAGATGCCGGCCGCCTTCATGGAAAGCAGTTCCGAATTTTCTCCCAGGTTTCCCATAGTCATGATGGATGCCAGAAGGGTGGCAAGCGGCAAAGCGTAAGGGATGAGCGTAGCTGAACCCCACATCAGGAACTGGAGTATTATCTTGAAGCTCAGACCCTTTCCCACAAGTTCATCTATATACAGCCACAAGAACTGCATCATCAGGATGAAGGTCACAATGGCAAACACGGCAATGAACGGCCCCAGGAAAGACTTCAGCATATACATGTCCAAAGTCTTCACGCCAAGTCTCTTCAGGAATCCCTTAAGAGATTCCTTGATTCTTTTCCCGACGGGCTGCCGTGCCTGGGTTTCTTCTGCCATCCCTTAAACTACTTGCTCAAACTTTCTTTTATGCTGTCCAAAGCTGCATCTATTCCTTCAACATTCTTGCCACCGGCGCTGGCGAAGAACGGCTGGCCGCCACCGCCTCCGTTAATGAACTTGGCGGCAGGGCGGATGTCCTTTCCTGCGTTCATTCCCTTTGCCACAAGATCGTCTGTGTACATCAGTACCAGGCCTGGTTTTGCAGAATCTGTGATACCCGCAGCAAATACGGTATTGGAACATTCACTTCTGAGCATGAAAGCCACAGTCTTCATAAGCTCCATAGGGAATTCACCCTTGAGGCGTATGAAGTCTATGCCGCTCACGCTGATTTTGTTCTGCTTAGCGCTGTCTTTGATGGCAACAGCTCTCTCCTTCATCATCTCCTCAGCCTGCTTGCGGAAGGTTTCGTTCTCCATCATCAGCTTCTTTGCGCTATCTATGACGTTAGGGGAGTTCTTGAAAAGCTCCCTGAGGCTGATCATCATATCTTCCGCGGCATAGATAAGGTTCTCTGCATTCTTTCCTGTTGTGGCCTCTATCCTCCTTATGCCAGCTGCTATTGCGCTTTCGGACATGATCTTGAAATATCCGATCATACCTGTTGAAGGTATGTGGGTTCCGCCGCAGAACTCCACGCTGTCTCCGAACTTGATGACCCTTACCTTGTCTCCGTACTTTTCTCCGAACAAGGCTATTGCACCCAGTTTCTTTGCCTCTTCAATAGGCATGTCCCTCATCTCCTCTTTCCTGATGTCCTTGCGGATAAGGGAGTTTACGAGCTTTTCCACTTCCCTGAGCTTGTCCGGCTGCACTTTCTCAAAGTGGGAGAAGTCGAACCTCAGCACCTGCGGGCTCACGAAGGAGCCTTTCTGCTCAATATGGGTTCCGAGAATCTTTCTCAGTGCATAGTCCAGAAGGTGTGTGGCGCTGTGATTTGCGGTTGTGGAGAGTCTCTTTTCCTCATCGATCTGTGCCGTGAACACTCCTTCCACATCTGAAGGAATCTTCTCTGAAACATGGATAGAGAGGCCGTTCTCTTTTACTGTATTGATTATCGCGATTTTTTCTCCTGCCTGGCTCTGGATATATCCGCTGTCTCCTACCTGTCCGCCGCTTTCCGCATAGAACGGAGTCTTGGACAGGACGATGTGGAACAGGTCCTTGCCCTTTGTCTTGACCTCCCTGTAGCGGAGTATCTTCACATCGTTCTCGCAGGTGTTGTCATAGCCTGTGAACACAGACTCCTCTTCCGGAGCAGAGACATATACCCAGTCTCCTTCTTTCTTGGCGTCTGCGTTGCGGCTTCTTTCTTTCTGCTTCTTGAGTTCAGCCTCAAAGCCCGGAAGATCCACTTCCAGGTTGTTCTCCTTGGCTATGAGTTCAGTAAGGTCTATCGGGAATCCGAAAGTGTCGTAGAGTACAAAAGCGTCCGCTCCCTTGATGGTTTTGCCTCCTTCTGCCCTGCACTTTGAAACCAGGTCGTCCATAAGGCGGATTCCTCTTTCCAATGTCCTGAGGAATGCGTCCTCCTCTTCTTTTATGACCTTGGAAATCAAGGCTTCCTGCTTTGCTATCTCTGGGTAGGAGCTTCCCATCTGCTCCACCAGTGTCGGTACCAGCTTGTAAAGCAGCGGCTCCTTCACTCCCAGGAAGGTGTAGGCATACCTTACCGCCCTCCTGAGGATCCTTCGGATTACATATCCGGCCTTGACGTTAGACGGAAGCTGTCCATCAGCGATAGAGAAAGTTATTGCCCTTACGTGGTCTGCAACCACCCTCATTGCAATCCTGACTTTCTCGTCTGCAGTTGCGTAGTCCTTTCCTGCAATCTCGCCGATCTTTGAAAGCAGCGGGGTGAACACGTCGGTGTCATAGTTGCTCTTCTTTCCCTGGAGGGCCATACAGAGCCTCTCGAATCCCATTCCGGTATCCACATTGTTGTGAGGGAGTTTCTCCAGGCTTCCGTCTGCCTTGCGGTTGAACTGCATGAACACCAGGTTCCATATCTCGATAACCAGCGGGTCGGACTTGTTTACCAGCTCCCTTCCCGGAACTCTCTGCCTTTCCGCATCATCGCGGAGATCTATATGGATTTCGCTGCAAGGGCCGCACGGTCCCTGCTCTCCCATTTCCCAGAAGTTGTCTTTGCGGTTTCCAAGTAGCACCCTGTCAGCCGGAAGGAACTTCAGCCAGTTGTCCCTGGCTTCCTCGTCCAGCCCGAGTCCGTCCGGTTCGTAGCCTTCGAATACTGTTGCATAGAGCCTTTCAGGATCTATCTTGAATACCTTGGTCAGCAGCTCCCAGCTCCACTCTATCGCCTCTTTCTTGAAGTAGTCTCCAAAGCTCCAGTTGCCCAGCATCTCAAACATCGTATGGTGGTAGGTGTCGTGCCCAACTTCCTCCAAGTCGTTGTGCTTTCCGCTGACTCTAAGGCATTTCTGCGTGTCAGCCGCTCTCTTTGCAAACGGTGCGGCATTGCCAAGGAAGATGTCCTTGAACTGGTTCATGCCGGCATTGGTGAACATAAGCGTAGGGTCGTTCTTTACGACCATCGGTGCAGACTGCACAATAGAGTGTTCCTTGCTGCGGAAAAACTCCAGAAACGTTTCTCTTATCTTTCTTGATTCCATAAAATTGCTATAAACATGCAAAAATAACATTTTTGCGGATATGTTCAGAGTTTATGCATGCTATGGAATGATAGTATCTTAGTAGTATCAGGTTGTTTCCGAACATAATCCCCATCCTACTGTGCCCTCCCCCATTTCAAATTTAATAATAATTGCGGAACATCTGGGATTTCTTGCTTAAATTTGCAGGACATGGTTTTGCATATTATGGAAGAAGGCAGCAAGCTATATTACACGGTAGGGGATGTTTCCAAGATACTTGGAGAGAACTCGTCTCTGGTAAGGTTCTGGTCAGACAAGTTTTCGTCATTCATCAAGCCGGTCCGCAACAAGAAGGGCAACCGCTTTTTCACCCAGAAAGACATAGGGACTTTCAAGATGATACACCATCTGGTAAAGGAGAGCGGTATGACCTTGGAAGGTGCCAAGGCGAGGCTCAAGCAGAACCTGTCCGGGGCAGACAGCAAGCTTGAGGTGATAGAGAAGCTGCGTTCCATAAGAGCTAAGCTTGTGGCGGTGATGCAGGACGAGGAGCTGTCAGAGGAACCGGAAGATGTTGAGGATCTTGAGACAGTTGAGCCAGTTGAGGCGGTTGAATCAGTTGAAGGAATTGGAGAAGGAGATAATCCGGATAGTCCAGATAACAATTTGACAGAAAGTGAGAGTTTATGAAACAGAAGAATCTGAAACCGGAAGTTTTTAAGGTAAAGGCCTCAGCGATTGCCGAGGCAATTGAGGAGTTTGCTCCGCTTTGTTTGCAGGCCGAGTGGGATAACAGCGGGTTTACAGTAGGAAATCCAAAGGCGGAGGTTTCTAAGGCACTGATTGCGCTGAACTGCTCTCTGGAAGTAGTCAGGGAGGCTGTGGAGAAAGAGTGTGACATGATAATCACCCACCATCCTCTGATTGTGCACAGGCCTTGCCTTTCCATTCTGGAAGGAGACTTGAGGTCTGATGCCATAATGCTTGCAATCCGTTCCGGGATAACGGTTTATTCTTCCCACACTCCTCTGGACAAGGCTCCGGGAGGGTTGAACGACATAATGGCTTCCCGGCTTGGTCTGGCCGATGTCTCCGTTCTGGGGGCTGACGGGTTCTCAAGGATAGGGAAACTTTCCCGTGGGGTTTCAACGATGGCATTTGTGGAGAGGGTGAAGAAGGCCTTCGGTGCCTCCAAAGTGAGAACTTCCGCTCTGATTGGAGGCAAGATAACTTCTGTGGCTGTGTCTTCAGGAGGAGGGCAGGGCGCAATCTCAGATGCGGTTCGTGCCGGAGCGCAAGTGCTTGTTACGGGGGATGTGACGCATCATAACTTCTATTGCCCGGAGGGGTTCATGGTAGTGGATGTAGGGCATCATTTCAGTGAACTTCCTGCAATCGGGCTTCTGGAAGCCATTGTTAAGAAAAATTTTCCTAAATTTGTGGCCTTATTGAGTGAGGCCGACAAAAGCCCGATATTTTATTTGTAATATGGCAACAAAGAATACGAAGAAAACAGTTGGCGGGGAAACCTTCACATCCCTGCAGATTTCTACAAAGAACGCGGATGCCGCTGAAATGGAAAAGAAGCTCCATCTTCTCTACCTTCTTCAGCAGACAGATTCCAAGATAGATTCCATCTATCTGCTCAGGGGAGAGCTTCCTCTGGAGGTTCGGGATCTGGAGGACGAGGTAGCTGGCTTCAAGACCAAGCAGGCTGCTATTCAGAAGGAAATCAAGGATATAGAGGCTTTTATCGCCGAGAAGAAGAATGAGATGGAGGAGAGGCGCCTTTCCATCAAGAAGTACGAGCAGCAGAGGAACAACGTCCGCAACAACCGTGAGTTCGAGTCCATTTCCAAGGAGATAGAGTTCCAGCAGCTGGAGGTTCAGCTTGCAGAGAAGAGGGCTAACGAAGGCACCAAGAAACTTGTTGAGAAGAAAGAGGAACTGGCACTTCTGGTAGAGGAGACAAAAGGCCGTGAGGCTGACCTTGAGAACAAGCGCAAGGAGCTGGATAACATAGAGAAAGAGACTGAGAAGGAAGTTGAGCAGCTTCAGCAGGTAAGCGCCGGATATCAGGAGCAGCTGGACGAGAGAATGCTTGCCGCCTACAACAAGGTAAGGAGCAATGTCCGCAACAAGATGGCTGTTGTTACCGTTGTCAGAGGTGCTTGCGGCGGATGCTTCAACAAGATACCGCCTCAGAGGGAGATTGATATAGACGAGAGCCGCAAGATTGTGGTATGCGAGTACTGCGGAAGGATTCTCGTAAGTTCAAGGTTTGCCGAAGGCGAGGCTTCAGAGCCGGAAGAAAAGACAGCCAAGAAGGCTACAGCAAAGAAAAAATAAGATATGGAGGATAGGTCCTATACTCTTAGGGATCTCTTCTTCAGACACGTAGGACAGACATCCTCTTCCCCGCTGGGATTACCCATAGTGAAGGCAGAGGGTGTTTTTTTGTACACGGAAGAAAGAAGATATCTCGATTTCATATCCGGAGTTTCCGTCAGCAACGTTGGGCACGGAAGGAGGGAGGTCATAGATGCCGTAAAGCAGCAGATGGAAAACTATGCGCACCTGATGGTTTACGGTGAGATGATAGAGTCTCCGCAGGTGCTTCACGCCCAGCTTCTTGCATCAATACTACCGGAATCTCTCCAGAGCGTGTACTATGTGAACAGCGGAAGCGAGGCCAACGAGGCCGCCATGAAACTGGCAAAGAGAATCACCGGCAGAAGGAAGCTGGTTTCTTGCCGGAATGCCTACCACGGCAGTACCCAAGGGGCACTGAGCCTTATGGACAGTGAGTATTTCAAGGGCTCTTTCCGTCCGCTTCTCCCTATGGTGGATCATATAGTGTTCAACGATGTGAGTTCTTTGGATGTGATTGATGACCAGACTGCCGCCGTAATCATAGAACCGGTTCAGGGAGAAGGTGGGGTTCAGGTTCCGCAGCCGGGATTCCTGGAGGAGCTGAGAAAAAAGTGCGATGAGACTGGGGCCCTGCTGGTGTTTGACGAGGTGCAGACCGGGTTCGGGCGCACCGGCAAGATGTTCGCCTTCCAGAAATATGGGGTTGTTCCCGATATATTAACCCTGGCGAAGGCCCTTGGCGGCGGGATGCCCCTTGGAGCGATGGTGACTTCCACAGAAAGGATGAGTGCCTGGCAGAGCAATCCGCATCTTGGGCACATCACAACCTTTGGCGGGCATCCGGTTTGTTGCGCGGCTGCTCTGGCATCGCTGAAGCTTCTTCTGGAAAAAGACTGGATAGGGGAAGTGGACCGCAAGTCAAAAAAAATATACGATGCCCTGATTTCCCATCCTGCTGTCAAAGAGATTCGTGCATCAGGCTTGCTGCTGGCGGTGGATGTAGGGGATGAGGAAATGGCGAAAAAAATGCTATATTTACTACTCGATGAGGGCGTGCTGACGGACTGGTTCCTTTTTCAGCCGACCTCATTCAGGATAGCTCCTCCGCTGTGCATCACGGACCAGGAGATTGAACTTGGCATTGAGGCGGTAAGGAGGGCGCTCGACAAACTGGAGAGATAGACTATGGCAAAGACAACAAGAAACAGGAAAGGCGAGGTTGACCTCGAAGTATCTGCCTTGGAGCACGGGATGAAAGTTCCTCAGGCTCCTGAGGTGGAGGCGTCTGTGCTGGGCGCGATGATGCTGGACCAGGACATTGTGGAAGATCTGATGACGGTTCTTCAGGAAGATTGTTTCTACAAGCCTGAGAACAGGATGATATTCAAAGCTATTAGCCAGCTCAGCTCAGCTTCTTCTCCGGTGGATATGATGACGGTGGCTGACCGTCTTAAATTCAACGGGGACTTTGACGCCGCAGGAGGGCTGGACTACCTAACCAGACTGACATCTGACATCGGCGCCGCAGTGCACGTTAACTACTACGCCAAGATTCTGGTGGACAAATATATACAGAGAGAGATGATCTCCATCACCAATGACTCCCTCCGCAAGTCCTACGACGAGAGCGAGCCGGTGGATGACCTTCTCAACTCACTACAGCAGAAACTTTTTGAGCTTGGAGAAAGGAACATGAGCCGCAAGGAGCAGTCCATTGCGGAAATCATAAAGAACAAGCTCACCTCACTTGAGGAGCTGCAGAGTCTTGAAGGTGGGCAGACAGGTCTCCAGAGCGGATACATGGCACTGGATAAGATAACATTCGGATGGCATCCTTCTGATCTTGTCATCATTGCAGGGCGTCCGGGTATGGGAAAGACAGCGTTCGTTCTGACAATGGCCAGGAACATGGCTGTGGATTTCAATATACCTATAGCGTTCTTCTCTTTGGAGCAGGCTCCTACACAGCTGATAGAGAGGCTTCTGGTAGCGGAGTCTGGCCTGCCGTCCGAGAAGATAAAGGGAAGTGTCAAGATGACCCAGGCAGACTGGACCCAGATGGACGACAGCATAAAGAGGCTGATAGAGGCGCCTATCTACATAGATGATACCCCGTCTCTCCCGATTGTGGATCTGAGGGCAAAAGCCCGCAGGCTTGTCAAAAGCCAGGGAGTGAAGCTTATAATCATAGACTACCTCCAGCTTATGACCGGTTCCAGGGAACTGAAGGGAAACCGTGAGCAGGAAGTTGCTGAAATCTCAAGGACTCTGAAGGCTATAGCCAAGGAGCTTAATGTCCCGATCATCGCCCTTGCCCAGCTCAACCGTCAGGGAGAATCCACAACTGGAGGGCAGAAGAAACCGCAGCTGACACATCTGAGAGAGTCCGGTGCCATAGAGCAGGATGCTGATATAATCCTTTTCCTCCACCGTCCTGAGTATTACGGACTTGAAGACTTGAATCTGGAGCCCGGCCTTACGGACGTGATTATTGCCAAGCACCGTAATGGTGCAACCGGAGAAGTCCAGCTCAAGTTCATAGCATCGCAGATGAAGTTTGTGGACAGAAACGATTCCTACGCTTCCATGCCTTCTTCCGGCCCGTCTCCTATCTCTTACCAGTCAAGGATAAATTCAGGAGGGCTCAACGAGTTTACAACCAATCCTGAAGACGAATATGACCCAATGGCATAGAAAATGATATAGTTTGTGATAAAACTTACAGATATGAAAAGATTTCTTGCAGCAGTTTCTTTGGCCCTGGCACTTTTTTCAGGAAGGATCAATGCCCAGGAGAACAACAATTATCCTTTCAAGTCTGGAGAAAGTCTGAATTTCGTCATGAATTACACTTGGGGAGGTGTAATCACTGATGTCGGCAGCGCAAACTGTACCGTCACATATACGGACGGCAAGTACAATGTGCTTCTGACCGGCCGTTCTTTCAAGTTTTTTGACGTTTTCTTCAAGGTTCGGGAAAGGTTTGAGGTGAAGTTTGACGAAAAGACCTTCCGTCCCGCGCGCTTTTTCAGAGAAGCTTTCGAAGGAAAGTACCACATGAAAAACACCCTCACTTTCAATTCTGACTACACTATTTCAAGCCGCACTCAGAAGAAGGACAGAGCTCCTGTTGACACTTTGCTCAGAGGCTCTGTCAACACCATGGACCTTCTGACCTTGTTTTTCAAGTACAGGACAATGGAGTTCACGGAGAGCAACATCGGCCAGAAGAGACCACTTGAGTTTGTGATAGACAAGGAGATATACAATCTTTATTTCATTTATCTGGGTAAAGAGAACAAGAAGATCCCGGGGTTCGGAACCTGCCGGACAATGAAGTTTGCCGCAAAGGTTGTAGCAGGCAATGTCTTTGACGGAAAGGAAGATCTTTTGATATGGGTGACTGACGACCAGAACAAGATACCTGTCTTTTTCGAATCTCCTGTCATAGTGGGTAAGGTGCAGGGCCGGATTTCATCAATAACCGGCAACAAATATCCTCTCACTTCCAAAATCAAATAATTTTTATCGCGATGAAAAAAGGTGTTGTAGGACACGATGGTGTGGTGTCAGAAGTGACAGCCACCGGTTACAAGGTTTCCATAGTGTCCAAGAGCGCATGTGCCGGCTGCCACGCAAAAGGTCTTTGTTCGGCCTCTGACATGGCAGACAAGATAATAGATGTCAAATCCCGGGATACCAGTGCTTTCAAAGTAGGAGACAGAGTCAGCGTAAATATGGAAGAATCAATGGGGATGAGGGCTGTCTGGCTGGTATATGCAATACCGGCAGTCATTTTAGTAACATTTTTGTTATATTTGCAGCGCTTGGGAGTGAGTGAACTGGCTACCGGATTGGCTGTTTTGGGGGCTATCGCGGTTTATTTCGTGATTCTCTTCCTTTTCAGAAAGAAAATCGGGCGTCATTTCAACTTTACCATTTCCCCGGCACAAGAAGACAACTAACAAACAATTAAATGAATACAATAATCTTTACTATCGCCACACTGGCAATTTTAGGGTTGCTGCTGGCGATTGTGCTCTACATTGTAGCTCAGAAGTTCAAGGTGGAAGAAGATCCCAGGATTGACACCGTTGAGTCTCTGATGCCTGGCGCCAACTGCGGAGGTTGCGGAAAGGCAGGTTGTAGAGCATTTGCGGAAGCTGCTGTAAAAGAGGGGGTTGGTTCATTGTTTTGCCCGGTGGGAGGCAATGCTGTAATGCAGAAAGTTGCCGAAGCCCTCGGACAGACCGTTGAAGAAAAGGCTCCTCAGGTGGCAGTGCTCAGATGCTCCGGCTCTTGCGATAAGCGCAAGAAGACCAGCGTCTATGAAGGAATTTCAACATGTGCCTCTGTAGCTGCACTTTATGGAGGGGAAACTGACTGTGCCTTCGGATGCCTCGGAAAAGGAGACTGCGAAGCAGCCTGCCAGTTCGGAGCCATCAAGGTAAACCCTGAGACCGGCCTCCCTGAAGTGGATGAGGAAAAATGTACGGCTTGCGGAGCCTGCGTAAAGGCTTGTCCGAAGCAGTTGCTTGAACTTAGGAACAAGGGTCCTAAGGGCAGGAGAATCTGGGTTGCTTGCCGCAACAAGGACAAGGGTGCTCCAGCCAGGAAGGCTTGCCTTGCAGCCTGCATCGGTTGTGGAAAGTGCGCCAAGGAATGTGCCTTTGGTGCTATCACAGTGGAGAACAACCTTGCGTACATCGATTTCACGAAGTGCCGCATGTGCCGCAAGTGCGTTGCAGCTTGTCCTACCGGAGCCATTCACGAGGTGAACTTCCCACCACGTCCGGCAGCAGCGGCAGCAACCAAACCGGTTGCACCAGCTGCTCAGGCCGCACCAGTTCAGAAGCCTGCAAGCCCAGTCGCTGAAGAAGTAAAGAAAGAAATACCGGTACAAAAGCAATAGAGTTATGAGAACATTCAGAATGGGAGGCGTTCATCCAGCAGACAAAAAAATCTCACAGAACGCACAGATAGAGAAACTTCCTATTCCAAAGATGGTGTATATCTCAATGGGACAGCATCTTGGTGCTCCTGCCGCTCCTTGTGTCCAGGTTGGCGACAAGGTTAAGGTGGGGCAGTTGATAGGAACTCCTACAGGCTTTGTTTCTGCTCCGGTACATTCTTCTGTAAGCGGAACTGTAAAGTCTATCGGAATGGTAAACGATCTTGCAAAAAGACCGGTAAACACAATAACTATTGAAGTTGAAGGTGACGAGTGGGTGGATACTATAGACAGGACAGATACTATAGTAAGAGACATTACTCTGGACCAGAAACAGATAGTTGAGCGCATCAAGGAATGTGGGGTAGTAGGTTTGGGAGGCGCTACCTTCCCTACGAACGTAAAACTTTCTCCTCCTCCTACCGCAAAACCGACCTGCGTCATCATCAACGGTGCGGAGTGCGAACCATATCTTACATCAGACTACAGGGTTATGATGGAGATGCCTGAGCAGGTGCTCATTGGCGGAACCATACTTATGAAGGCCCTTGGTGTCAACAAATGCTATGTGGGTATAGAGGAGAACAAGCCGGAGGCTATAAAGAAACTGAGCGCGCTTGCTCCAAAATATCCCGGAGTAGAGATAGTTCCTCTCAAGAAGAAATATCCTCAGGGCGGTGAAAAACAGCTCATTGACGCTGTTATCGGCAAGAAGGTTCCTTCCATGGGGCTTCCTGTTGATACGGGTGCTGTTGTCCAGAATGTAGGTACAGCCTTTGCCGTTTATGAGGCTGTCCAGAAAAACAAGCCTCTGTTCGAAGGCATCATGACCGTAACCGGAGACTGCGCCAAGACTCAGCGAAATTTCGTGCACAGGGTTGGAACTCCTTTGAGCTTCATCATGGAGTACAGCGGCGGAATTCCTGAAGATGCTGCCAAAATCATCAGCGGCGGTCCTATGATGGGCAAGGCCGTTTCCAACATAGACGCTCCAACTCTCAAAGGAACGTCCTCAATACTGTATCTTACATCAGCGCAGACAGAGAGAAAGCCTGAAAGCAACTGCATACGTTGCGGAAAGTGCGTGGCTGCTTGCCCTATGGGGCTGGAGCCATACCTGCTCAACAAGCTCGGCAGAGCTTCAAGAATGGATGAGCTGGAAGAGCATCATGTATATGACTGCATCGAATGTGGATGCTGCTCTTTCACTTGCCCGGCATATATACCTCTGCTGGACACCATCCGTCTGAGCAAGGCTGCAGTTATGAAGATCATGAAGAGCCGTCCAAAGAAGTAAAGGCTTCTTCAATACCAACGAGAATTATAAAACAGACAACAAATGAATACAATGATTGTATCTCCTTCCCCTCACGTTCACGGGAAGGAATCTACCAGGAAGCTGATGGGCGATGTGATAATAGCATTGCTGCCGGCTGTTCTGGTTTCAATCTGGTTCTTCGGCTTGAGTGCCATACATCTTGTATGCGTGAGCGTCCTTGCATGTGTGGTTTTCGAGTTTCTTATCCAGAAATTTCTGCTTAAGGGAAGAAGCACCGTAGGAGATCTTTCAGCAGTGGTTACCGGAGTGCTGCTGGCCCTGAACCTTCCGGTATGCTCTCCTTGGTGGCTCATTGTCATAGGTGCCCTTGTGGCAATCGGCATAGCCAAGATGACTTTCGGAGGACTCGGACAGAACTTGTTCAATCCGGCTCTGGTTGCCCGTGTGGTTCTGCTGGTTTCATTCCCTGTCCTTATGACCGGAACCGCATTCCACGCTCCTGAGACAGGTTATCTCTTTGGCAACGGAGACTTTGCTTCCGCAGCCCTTGACGCAACTTCCGGCGCAACTCCGCTGGGATTCGTGAAGGAGCAGCTGGCCAAAGGTGTGGCAATGGAAGAAATCATGGCTACCCCTGGTCTTTCCTACACGCAGCTTCTTTTCGCCAACATGGGCGGAAGTGCCGGAGAGCTTTCTGCAATAGCTCTGCTTCTGGGCTTTATCTATCTGCTCTGCAGAAGAGTCATAAAGCCTTGGATATCGCTGAGCATACTTGTTACGGTTTTCGTGTTTGCAGGAATTCTTTACCTTGCAAATCCTGCAAAGTTCGTAGATCCTGTTTTCCATATACTTAACGGAGGTCTGCTCTTGGGAGCATTCTTCATGGCAACAGACTATGTAACCTCTCCTATGGTAACCAAGGGGCAGGTGATCTTCGGTATAGGCATCGGTATCATAACGGTTCTTATCAGAACTTTCGGAGCTTATCCGGAAGGCGTTTCATTCGCTATCCTGATAATGAACGCTACCGTTCCGCTGTTGAATAAAATCCAACCTAAGAGATTTGCGGTGGAGGCGCAGAAAAAGTAATGGCTATCAAATCATCACTCAGAAACATGGTACTTGTGCTCACTCTGGTATGTTTGGGCGCATCTGCCGCCGTGGCAGTAGTTTACGCTGTCACTAAAGATCCTATTGCCGCTGCTTCCGTCGCCAAGACCAACAAGGCGATAGAAGAAGTTGTTCCTCAGTTTGACAACAATCCTTCCGAGGAAGTTCTTATGGTTGCAGCCGATCTCCAGAAACCTGAGGAGACCAACAAGGTTTATGTGGCCAAAAAAGGTGGAGAGGTTGTCGGCTACGCAGTTGAGAGCACAACCAAGAAAGGTTTCGGAGGAGCCTTCTCTATCATGGTGGGCTTCACTCCGGACGGAAAAGTGTTCAACACTTCAGTTCTCTCTCATTCCGAGACTCCTGGCCTGGGTGCCAAGATCACAGACAAAGGCAGTCATTTCATTACACAGTGGAAAGGCAAGAACCTTACAGACGGAAGCGTTAACCTCTCCGTCAAGAAAGATGGTGGAGACATTGATGCCATCACAGCATCTACAATATCTTCAAGAGCTTTCTGCGATGCCATGGAAAGGGCAGCCAATACTTTCAGCAATATCAACACAGAAAATCAATAGGTTATGAGCAAGTTCAGATATCTTATAGACGGTATTGTAAAGAACAACCCGACCTTCGTTCTGGTTCTGGGTATGTGCCCTACTCTTGCAACAACAACATCTGCTGTAAACGGTATGGGTATGGGACTTGCCACCATGGCGGTTCTGATTTGTTCTAACATGGTTATATCTCTCCTTGCTCCGGTTATCCCGAACAAGGTCAGGATACCTTGCTACATTGTGGTGATTGCTGCGTTTGTAACTGTTGTACAGTTTGTCATGCAGGCTTTCACACCTGGTTTGTATGAGACTTTGGGTATATTCATCCCTCTGATTGTGGTAAACTGCATCGTGCTAGGAAGAGCCGAGGCTTTCGCAAACAAGCACTCCGTAGGAGAGAGCGCGCTGGACGGCCTCGGAATCGGAATCGGATTTACCCTGGCTCTGACCTGCATAGGTCTGGTAAGAGAAATCCTCGGAAACCTTTCCGTATTCGAGAACAAATTCTCTTCCTCAGACGGAATGTTGGTATTTGTACTGGCTCCCGGAGCTTTCCTGGTGCTCGGTTATCTTATGGTATTGTTCAACAAGCTTAAAGACCGCAAGAAGAAGGCCTAGGCAGTTAAATAGAAAAGATTATGGAATATTTGATTATCATAATTTCGGCAGTATTCGTAAACAACGTGGTACTTAGCCAGTTCTTGGGAATTTGCCCGTTCCTGGGCGTTTCCAAGAAAGTCTCCACTGCTTTCGGAATGAGCCTTGCGCTGGTGCTTGTGATGGGACTTGCTACATTGGTGACTTACCTTATCCAGAACTATGTTCTCATCAACACCTGGTTCGGAGAAAAGATGGACATCACCTTCATGCAGACCATAGTGTTCATCCTCGTTATTGCAGCACTGGTACAGATGGTGGAAATCATCCTCAAGAAGATAAACCCTACACTTTATCAGGCATTGGGAATCTTCCTTCCTCTGATTACCACAAACTGCGCGGTTCTGGGAGCCGCCCTCCTGGTTGTAACCAAGGAGTTCTCAGCCAAGGGTGTCGAGTCTCACATGATGAACCTTGGAGAAAGCGTGGTTTATTCAATGAGCCTTGCCATAGGTTTTGGAATAGCCATCATACTCTTTGCGGGAATGAGGGAGCAGCTTGAACTGAGCAATGTTCCAAAGTCTCTGAAGGGAACCCCTATAGCTCTGATCACAGCCGGCCTTCTGGCTCTTGCTTTCATGGGCTTCCAGGGAATCGTCTAAAAGCAGAAGCAGGGACCTTGCAGAAATGTTTAGAATAAGCAGAACATAAATTGGAAGACAAAAAGAAAATACTTGGACAGATAATCTCCGCCGTGGAGATTGAGGCTCTTATGAGAGAGGGGAAAAACGAGGAGGCGCACTCCAACCTTTCCAACCTTCTGAAGAAGGAGCCGAAGAATTCCTATGCCTGGTATCTTCTCGGAAACCTCTACAGCCGTCAGCAACTTTACAGAGAAGCTCTTGAGGCCTACAACAATGCAAAGTTGCTTGAACCAGACGGACCTGCCGCCGCTGCCGTTGACTGGGTGGTGGAGCAGATGTCTGCCAGTGGCGGGCTGTAGGAGATTTTCCCAATCGGCGATGGTCCTTTGTAACATTCAGAGAATCAGCACATTCTAAAAAGCACCCTTGTAAAAGCGGGGGTGCTTTTTGTATATCCTTGAGAATCATCTACATACAAGGCACCATCGCCGAGAAGCAGAATGACTTTCCTTTTAGCTCGGGAAAGAGTCTAACAATAACGTTAACTGCATTACTTTTTGTATATTTGAGTGTTATTAATCGCGACAAATAATCAATCCAAAAATAACTGTCAATATGAGATCAACAACTAAAGCACGTCTGACAACTCTTGTGTCAGCCCTATGTATCGCTGCTGTAATGTGCCTGAGCGTATCCCAGGCTTCAGCTCAGAGAAAGAACAGGGACGCCAAGAAGGACGCTCCAACTGCCCAGACTCCTCCTAAGGACGGACAGACCCCAGGTCAGCCTCCAAAGAAGAAAGGTCCTGAATCTCTCGAAAAATTCGTAAAGAAAGACGCCAAGGTAATGAAAGGCCTTACCACCGTCTATAACCAGGACGACAAGTGGTACATTTCCATCAACGATTCCATTATCGGAAGAGACCTCGAACTGGTATCCAGAATCGGAAAGAGCGCCGAGGGTGGAAGAAGGGGCTTCAACGGCTATGCCGGAGACCAGGTTTCAGAGAGCATGGTCAGATTCTCCAAAGGCCCGGGCAACAAGATTTTCCTCCATCAGGTAATGCTCCGCGAGAGGGCTACCGGAAGAATGGCCGAGAACGTGAAGAATTCAAATACAACTGCTATAGTAGCTTCATTTGACATTGCGGCTTGGAACAACGACAAGAGCGAGAACGTGATTGACGTGACAAACTTCCTGCTTACCGAGAATCCGATGCTTCACTTCAACAAGTATATCAAGCGCAGCTTTACCCTTCAGAACTTCATCAAGGACCGTTGCTATGTTTCCGGCATAAACACATATCCTATAAACACCGAGTTCAAGACAGTCATCACATACGGAAAAGAGAACGGCCAGAGCGCAACCTACGAGTACAACGCTTCCCTTGTCATGCTTCCTAAGGAGCCTATGATGGGCCGTATCGTGGATCCTAGGGTCGGATACTTCACCGTCAGATATACAGACTTTGACATGAACCCTCAGGGCGTAGAATCAGTTGCTCTTGCAGCACGCTGGAGACTGGAACCAAAACCGGAGGATCTGCAGAAATATATCAACGGGGAACTTGTAGAGCCTCAGAAGCCTATCGTGATATACATAGACCCTACAACTCCAAAGGAGTGGGTTCCATATCTGATAGCCGGCGTCAACGACTGGCAGGTTGCATTTGAAAAGGCCGGTTTCAAGAACGCGATCATGGCAAAGGTGGCTCCAACCAAGGAAGAGGACCCGACATGGTCTTTGGACGATGCTACCCATTCAGCTATTGTCTATAAGCCGTCAGACGTAGCCAACGCCAGCGGTCCTCACGTATCCGACCCGAGGAGCGGTGAGATCATAGAGACCCATATCAACTGGTACCATAACGTGATGAGCCTTCTTAGAAACTGGTACTTTGTACAGTGCTCTCCTTCAGACCCTATGGCCAGGAAGATGGAACTTCCTACCGAACTCATGGGAGAACTCATCCGCTTCGTGTCTTCTCACGAGGTTGGCCACACCCTTGGTTTGAGACACAACTTCACAGGCAGCAACTGCCCTATCTATACAGTTGACAACCTCAAGAATGTTGAGTTCCTCAAGAAATACGGCCATGCTTCATCCATTATGGACTATGCACGTTTCCTCTACCTGGCCGAGGCCAAGGACAACATTCCTCAGAACCTTCTCTTCCCTAACATAGGCCCTTACGACAAGTGGGCAATAGAGTGGGGCTACAGGTACTATCCTCAGTTCAAGACTCCGAAGGAAGAAAGCGAATATCTGAAGAAAGTGGTTACGGAGAAGCTGAAGGATCCTACAGGTATCTACAAGTTCGGAACCGAGAGCGATCCTTCCGACCCTCGTTACCAGAGCGAGGACCTTGGCGTTAACCAGATCGAGAGCAACGAGGTCGGTATGCGCAACCTCAAGGTCATCATGGACAACATCGAAGACTGGACTGCCACTCCAAACGAGCCTTACACAAACCTTTCAACCATTTATGATCAGGTTGTGAACCAGTACAAGAGATATGTCAACCATGTAGCCAAGTACATCGGCGGTATCTACACTGAGGTCAAGCTCGCCGAGGAACCGGGCAACATCCGCACATTCGTGGACAAGGCAAAGCAGCAGGAAGCTCTCAACTTCCTCAAGAAGCATTTCTTTACCGCACCTAAGTGGCTCCTTAAGGACGAAGTCTTCAACAAGACACGCAAGGACAAGCTTACTGTCATGCAGGGAATCTACAACGGAACCCTCGGCAAGCTCGTTGACAACCGTGTTCTTGACAACATGTGCAGTGCAGAGGTGGCTCTCGGAAAGAACGCTTATACCATCGAGAATTATTTCAACGATCTGAACAACATCATATTCGCTCCTATCCCTGCAGATCCTCAGGATGCTGCTTACCGCAGGCTGATGCAGAAGATATATGTCCAGAAGCTCTGCGACATGTACACAGGATCAGGCAACGGCAACTCTTCCGGTGGAATGATCGTAATCTACACTCCTGAAGAGAAGGGTAATTCCGATGTTTCTTCAATGATTCTCGGCCAGCTGGAGATGCTCCAGAACAAGTTCAAGGCAGCATCCACCAACACTACAACCCTCAACGGAGCCCACAACCGCTTCCTCTACGAGAGGGTAAGGAGAGCCATCACAGACCAGAGGCAGAAGGCTTCAACTCCTTCAGCATCACCGTTCGGCATCGCTGAGGAAGAAGGTGCGGCATCTGAAGAATTCGGCACCGCCTGTACACTTGGCCTTTAGCATCGGCGAATTGTATCAGGCTCGCTCACTCTCAGCCTGATACGCTGCTGCCGCTTAAATGCTTGATACTCAATAAAATGCTAGAAGTAGTTCCTGCGTTTTTGCGGGAACTACTTTTTGTATAACTCTTATATTCAATATGTTAAGGGGCAGCCTCTAAAGGGTTTCCGAAAAGCTTTTTTTGTATCGCTGAGGAATAATCTTGAGTTTATTCATATATTTGAGTACTGTAATCGCGAAATAGTTCCAAGGTCTTATGAAGTCAATTATGAAGTCAAGTCTGTCATCGTTAATGTCAGCTTTCCTGATAGCTGCGGTTCTGTGTCTGAGTGCATCACAAGTTTCAGCCCAGAGAAGGAGCAAGGATTCCAGGAAAGACACTCCAGCTGCCGGGGCTATTGCCAAGGACGGGAATATTCCTGCCAAGGACGGACAGCTCACAAAGAGGAAAGGTCCGGAATCTCTGGACAAGTTCATAAAGAAAGACGCCAGGGTAATGAAGGGCCTTACCACTGTCTATAACCAGGATGACAAATGGTACATTTCCATCAGCGATTCCATAATCGGAAGAGACCTTGAGCTGGTATCCAGGATTTCAAAGAGCGCCGAGGGCGGAAGAAAAGGTTCCGAAGGCTATGCAGGTGACATCCTAAGCCACGAAATGGTAAGATTCTCCAAAGGCCCCGGCAACAAGATTTTCCTCCATCACGTGATGCTTGAGGAAAGAGCCGCCAAAAGCATGGCTGAGAATGTGAAAAACTCCAACACTGCGGCCATAGTGGCTTCCTTTGACATCGCTGCCTGGAACGGCGACAAGAGCGAGAATGTGATTGATGTCACCAATTTCCTGCTTACGGAAAACCCATTGCTGCACTTTGACAAATCCATGAAGCGGACATTCACCCTGCAGAACATGGTGAAGGAGCGCAGCTATGTTTCCGATATCAAGACTTACCCGATCAACACAGAGTTCCGCAGCGTGATTACCTATGGCAATGAGAACGGCCAGAGCGCAACCTACGAGTACAACGCATCTCTGGTTCTTCTGCCAAAGGAGCCGATGATGGGCCGTATAATGGACCCCCGGGTAGGGTATTTCACAGAAAGTTTCACGGACTTTGACATGAATCCCCAAGGCGTTGAGAAAGTAAGTTTTGCAGCTCGCTGGAGGCTGGAACCCAAGCCGGAGGATCTCCAGAAATACCTCAATGGAGAATTGGTAGAGCCCAAGAAACCTATCGTGATATACATAGACCCGACAACTCCAAAGGAGTGGGTTCCTTATCTGATTGCCGGCGTCAATGACTGGCAGGCTGCATTTGAAGCAGCAGGATTCAAGAATGCCATAATGGCAAAAGAGGCTCCGTCAGCGGAGGAGGATCCTGCCTGGTCTCTGGACGACGCCACACATTCGGCAATCGTCTATAAGCCTTCCACCGTTGCCAACGCCAGCGGACCTCACGTGTCCGATCCAAGGAGCGGCGAGATCATCGAGACCCACATCAACTGGTACCACAACGTCATGGACTTGTTGAGGAAATGGTATTTCATACAGTGCGCACCTTCAGACCCTATGGCAAGGAGCATGCAGCTTCCTACGGAGCTTATGGGACAGCTCATCCGCTTTGTCTCTTCGCACGAGGTCGGGCACACACTCGGACTGATGCATAACTTTGGCGGCAGCAACTGCCCGATCTACACCGTTGACAATCTCAAGAGTGTTGAGTTCCTGAAAAAGTACGGCCACTCGTCTTCCATTATGGACTATGCCCGTTTCCTGTATCTTGCAGAAGAGAAGGACAATATTCCCCAGGAACTTCTCTTTCCGTGCATAGGCCCTTACGACAAATGGGCGATTGAGTGGGGATACAGATATTATCCTCAGTTCAAGACTCCTCAGGAGGAAAGCGAATACCTGAAAAAGGTTGTCACTGAAAAGCTCAAGGACCCTTCCGGAATATACAAGTACGGAACCGATATAGATCCTTCCGACCCTCGTTACCAGAGCGAGGACCTTGGTGCCAACCAGATGGAGAGCAACGAGCTCGGTATCAATAACCTCAAGGTTGTGATGGACAACATCGAGAATTGGACTGCAACTCCCAACGAGCCTTTCACCAATCTCAGCGATATCTACGACCAGGTGGTGGACCAGTACAAGAGATACATCAACCATGTCGCCAAGTATATAGGCGGAGTAATGACTGAAGAGAAACTGGAGGAAGAGCCTGGCAGCGTCATAACATTTGTATCCAAGGCAAAGCAGCAGGAAGCCCTCAGTTTTCTCAAGAAGCATTTCTTCACCACTCCCAAGTGGCTGCTCAAGGAGGAGATCTTCACCAAGACCAAGAAGGACAAACTCAACATAATGCAGGGCATCTACAACGCAGTCCTCACAAGACTTGTGGACAGCCGCGTCCTGGGCAACATCTGCAAGGCAGAAGAATCTCTTGGCAAGAACGCCTACACCATAGAGAACTACTTCACGGACCTCAACAGCATCATCTTCGCCCCTATACCTTCTGACCCCCAGGAGGCAGCTTTCCGCCGAATGATGCAGAAAATCTATGTCCAGAAACTCTGCGATATGTACTCCGGACGCAGCTTCATTGCCCGTGGCTCAACCGCAGTTTACAGTCCTGGCGAGAAAGGCAATTCAGATGTTTCTTCAATGATTCTCGGCCAGTTGGAGATGCTCCAGAACAAGTTCAAGGCAGCATCCTCCAGCACCACCACCCTCAACGGAGCCCACAACCGCTTCATCTACGAGAGAGTAAGACGCGCTATCACAGACCAGCGGCAGGGTAATCCGCGGTAGCGTAACTCGTGGCGGCTAAGTGCTTGTTGTATAATGGGTTAAATATAAGACCCCGCGGCGATATCACCGCAGGGTCTTATATGTTTTGCCTTGAGAATAAGCAGGTTAGCTGCCACGCCTTCCGATATCATGGCAGGTTAGCTGCCACGATTACCGCTTAAGTTTTCAGAAGTTGTAGCGGATGCCGACAAGGATTGCACCTTGCTCTCCCATTCCGAACTCAGCGAAGCCGCGGAGCTGTCCGCCTGCCTCTATGCCTATCAGCGATGCCTGCCAGTTGAACATCCAGTTTTTGTCTTGTTCGTGAGCAGCTCCCTCCACGTACTGGTGGAGTTTGGTGTTTACGAAGCTGACACCGGCGGCTACCTTGGAGTACATCCCGAAGTGCTCTTTCCTGAGCCAGTTGAACTTGGCGGCTGGCATAAGCGTGAAATAAGAACGGGTATAGTCTCCGGTTTTGACCTCTGCTTCACCGCTTCCCGGAACTTCCCCCAGCATATCTTCCTTGAAGGAAGCCGCTACTCCTACAGCTCCTACCGCAACTACGGGAGAAACCCGGTAAAAGTACTCTGCGGAAATTGGACCAACGGCGCTGCTCTGCTTTGTTTTTCCGCCGAACATGACCGTGACAACCTCCCCGAAAGCTTCAATCCAATCTGAGTTGGAAAGGGCTCCGTATGAAACTGAGATTTCATTCTTTGTCTTGATGTCTTTTCCTATAACCTGCGCATAGGAATCTGTGGCAAACATCAGTGCCAGAGTCAGTGCCGAAGCGGCAACAACAAAAAATTTCTTCATAATCCTTAATTTAAATCATGCGGGATAAATTCTTCTCAAATACCTTGCCGCTCAAGGATAACGCACCGGTGACACCAAGTTTGGACCACTGGCGCAGTTGGATGTATTCTTAAAGCTGGCTGTAAGGGATGTTGTAGGTGTCTCCGTAGCGGAGGTCTCCTGTCTGGAGGCCACGCTTGAGCCACTTTTCTCTCTGTGCGCTGGTTCCGTGGGTGAAGGCGTCAGGAACAACGCGGCCCTGGGCTTTCCTCTGGAGATAATCGTCTCCGATAACCTTTGAGCAGTTGATGGCATTGAGGATGTCCTGCTGGTCTATGGAGTTGAACATCTTGTCCTCGTGATGGCCCCAAACGCCTGCCAGGAAGTCTGCCTGGAGTTCAAGCCTTACGCTCCAGTTGTTTGCGGTGGTCTTGTCTGACTGCTGCATCTTCTGGTGAACCTGTCCGAGGGTTCCAAGAAGGTTCTCTACATGGTGTCCTACCTCGTGGGCGATAACATAGGCGTATGCAAACTCACCGTCTGCACCCAGCTGCTGCTTCATCTGGGAGAAGAAAGACAGGTCTATGTAGAGAGATTTGTCTGCAGAGCAGTAGAAAGGCCCAACCGCAGCGCTCGCTCCGCCGCATCCGGTCTGGACGGCGTTGGTAAAGAGCACCATCTTTGGAGGTTCGTATTCAGCACCGACCTGCTCGCGGAATATCTTTGACCAAACATCTTCCGTAGAAGCCAGTATCTGCTTTGAGAACTCAGCGAGGGCTTCTTCCTCAGCTGTAGGCTGGTAGTCCTGGGATGTTTCAACTCCGCCTCCAGTCAGAAGTCCTCCGTTATTAGCGGCATCTTGGATTACGCTGAGAGGATTACCTCCCATAATCCATGTTATCAGTCCGATGATGATGATGCCGCCGATTCCCATTCCGGCAGCCTTGCCAGCTGACATTCCCCTGCGGTCGTCCACATTGGAGCTGGTCCTTCTTCCATCCATTCTCATAGTGCTATGATATTTTAGTTGTTAAATTCCGGTTGATGGATATGCCCTTTGCAGGCAAAAACAAATATAAGCAATTATTTCAGGAACACATTCAAACTTTGCCCATCTTCTTGAGAAATTCCCACAGGACGACTCCTATGCATACGGAGACGTTGAGGGAGTGCTTGGTTCCGAACTGCGGAATCTCGATGCTTCCATCGCTGAGGTCCACCACTTCCTGCTGAACTCCGTGCACCTCGTTCCCGAAGACAAGGGCATACTTTTCCCCGTCTGAGGTTTTGAAATCGCTGAGCATTATGGAGTTTTCTGTCTGCTCAATGCTGAAGACCCGGTATCCTTCTTGCTTGAGTTTGAGGACTGCATCTTCAGTCTTTTCAAAGTATTCCCAGCCGACGGAGAACTCTGCTCCCAGTGCGGATTTGTGGATTTCTGCGGATGGAGGAGTGGCGCTGATTCCGCAGAGTATGATTTTCTCCGCGATAAATGCATCGCTGGAGCGGAACACGCTTCCTATGTTGAACTGGCTGCGCACGTTGTCGAGGACAACCACCAGCGGCACTTTCTCTTTTTTCTTGAATTCTTCTATGTCCGGCCTTCCGAGTTCGCTGTTGAGAAGTTTGCGGTTAGTCATTTTCAGAATAATTGAGGTTGTTGATCGGGACAAAGTTAATGCAATAGGTTCTTTGTCGATGAATAATTTTGAGAAGTTGGCTAAAAACGTTATATTTGTTCAGATATCTTAAATCAAAAACATTTGTACTATGAAAAAAGCAATCGGAATTTTTATGGCACTGTTGGTTTCTGTCGTTGCTTTCGGGCAAAACAGAGAGAACTACAAGGAATCTGTATTCGGAATAGAGATCCCTATGGTTTATGTAGAGGGCGGTGAGTTCATGATGGGCGGTACTTCTGAGCAGGGCAAAGAAGCTGACAAGGACGAAGTTCTGCACAGGGTAACTGTGAAGGATTTTTATATCGGCCAGTTTGAAATCACCCAGGCCCAGTGGGAAGCTGTTATGGAAACAAGTGTAGTCCAGCAGAGCAAGAAAGCTGACGCTAAGCTTACTCTCGACAAGCTTAACGGTGTAGGCCCTGACTATCCAATGTATTACATCACTTGGGAAGAGGCTATGGAGTTCTGCAAGGTCCTCAGCAAGAAGACCGGCAAGAAATACACTCTTCCTACAGAAGCCGAGTGGGAGTTTGCTGCAAGGGGAGGAGTGAAATCCGATCCTAGAAGCCGCACCAAATATGCAGGCAGCAATCTGATAGACAGGGTTGCTTGGTATGACCGTGGTTCTACTCATCCTGTCGGTCAGCTCGAGCCTAACGAACTGGATCTTTATGATATGAGCGGAAATGTATGGGAATGGTGCTATGACTGGTACGGTGCTTACAGCAAGATTGAAACTTTCAACCCGGAGGGTCCTGCAATGGGAGAGGAGCGTGTCCTCAGAGGTGGAAGCTTCCACAATCCTGCATCCCGCTGCCGTGTCTCTTATCGCGGACACAACTCTCCTGAGAGGCGTGCCGGCTACAGAGGTTTCCGTATTGTCTGCCACATAGAACCATCTGCCGGCAGTGAAGACTGATAATTTCCGAGGCTTTGCCCAGGCAAGTCTGGAAAATTTTCTCCGGTGAGTCAGGTTTTTCTCGGCTCACCGGAGTTTTTTGTGCCTGCCGCCAAACGGGCAACGGTGAGCTAAATGGCTAAAGTCTTTTCCTCTCTGTATTTTATGCAGTCTTCTTTAAGGATTTTGTAATTAAATTGTTATATTTGCCCGTCTTATGCAATCCGTTTTGGGAGGCATAGGTGTTTTTGATAAAATTAACAACGTTTATACAATATGAAACAAGATCTCGAAATATCCGAACTCATTAAAAGAGAGGAAAATCGTCAGTCCAGAGGCGTAGAACTGATTGCTTCTGAAAACTTTGTGAGCGACCAGGTGCTTGCCGCCCTTGGAAGCGTTTGTACTAACAAGTATGCCGAGGGCTATCCTGGTCACAGATACTATGGGGGATGCCAGGAAGTTGACAAGATAGAGCAGGTAGCTATAGACCGTATCTGCAAGCTTTTTGACGCAGAATATGCAAATGTTCAGCCACATTCAGGAGCACAGGCAAATATGGCCGTTATGATGGCCTGCATCAATCCTGGTGACACTTTCATGGGTCTGAACCTGGATATGGGAGGACACCTGACTCACGGTTCCCCGGTAAATGTGTCAGGTAAGATGTACCACGCTGTAGCTTACGGTTTGAATAAGGAGACAGGGCTGATTGATTACGACGATATGGAGAAGAAGGCTCTTGAGAACAAGCCAAAGCTCATAATCGGCGGTGCCAGCGCTTATTCCAGAGAGTGGGATTGGGAGAGGATGAGAGCCATTGCAGACAAGGTCGGAGCTATCCTTTGGGTAGATATGGCTCATCCTGCAGGACTGATAGCTAAAGGTCTTCTGAAGAACCCTGTAAAGTACGCTCACATAGTAACTTCTACAACTCACAAGACACTGAGAGGACCTCGCGGAGGTATAATCTTGGTAGGTAAGGATTTCGAGAATCCTTGGGGGCAGAAGACTCCTAAAGGGGAAATCAAGAAGATGAGCGCAATCCTGAACTCTTCCGTATTCCCTGGAATCCAGGGCGGTCCGCTGGAGCATTGCATCGCTGCCAAGGCTGTTGCTTTCTTCGAGGCCCTGCAGCCTGAGTTCAAGACTTACGTTGAGCAGGTTCACAAGAACGCAGTCGTCATGGCTGATGAGTTCATGGCACGCGGCTACAAGGTTGTCAGCGGCGGTACAGACAACCACATGATGCTGATTGACCTGAGGACCAAGTTCCCGGATCTTACAGGAAAGGTCGTTGAAAATACTTTGGTTCAGGCAGACATTACCGTAAACAAGAATATGGTTCCGTTTGATACACGTTCTCCGTTCCAGACATCAGGAATCAGGGTAGGTACTCCTGCTGTTACCACAAGGGGTCTGAAAGAAAATGATATCAAGCATATTGTAGAACTGATAGACAAGGTTCTCAACAATATAACCGACGAGAAGGTTCTCGAGGATGTTCGCCACCAGGTAGAGCAGCTTATGGTTGGTCGTCCGCTGAACATCTGGTAGTGACGGATTTCCCAAAGCACTTGCTTTCCGGCAGGTGCTTTGCTTTTTGAGGCAATACAAGAACATTTAGTAGAGATTATGAATATTATAAAGAAAACAATCCAGCTCGCAGACGGACGTACCATTGAGATTGAGACTGGAAAACTGGCCAAGCAGGCAGATGGCTCGGCCGTAGTTAAGATGGGTGGCACAATGCTTCTTGCCACCGTGACATGCGCCAAGGAAGCAGAAGAGGACGTGGACTTTCTTCCATTGCAGGTAGATTACAAGGAGAAGTTCTATTCCGCCGGAAGATTCCCGGGAGGTTTTATGAAGAGAGAAGGTAAGGCAAGTGACTATGAGATTCTGATAGCCAGGCTTATAGATCGTGCTCTCAGACCACTTTTCCCGGATGATTTCCATGCAGCCGTATTTGTAACCGTTAATCTTATTTCAGCAGACAAGGACACCCAGCCTGATGCTCTTGCAGGACTTGCAGCAGCATCAGCTCTGGCGGTTTCAGATATACCTTTCAACGGACCTATTTCCGAGGTCAGAGTTGCCCGCATAGACGGACAGTACTGCATCAATCCTGGTTTCAAGGATCTTGAGAGAGCAGACCTGGAACTGATGGTCGGTGCGACAGCCAAGAACATAATGATGGTAGAGGGTGAGATGAAGGAAGTTTCCGAGGAAGTCATGCTCGGAGCCATCATGTTCGCACACCAGGAAATCAAGAAGCACTGTGCTGTTCTTGAGGAGCTCACCGATGCTGTAGGAAAGCGCGTTAAGAGAGAGTATTGCCACGAGGTCAACGACGAGACAATCCGTGAGGCTTGTGCAAAGTTCTGCTATGACCGCTGCTATCAGATAGCCAAGAGCGCCCTGCCTAAGCAGGAACGCACAGAAGCTTTCGACAACCTGAAGGAAGAATTCATGCAGACGATTCCTGAAGAGGAAAGAGAGGAAAAGACGGCTATGGTAAACCGTTACTATGCAGCTGTTGAGAAGAAGGCCATGAGAGACCTCATCCTCAACGAAGGCCGCCGTCTGGACGGACGTGCAACCACGGATGTGCGCCCTATCTGGTGCGAGGTGGACTATCTGCCTTGTGCGCACGGCAGTGCAATCTTCACTCGCGGAGAAACCCAGAGCCTTGCTACGGTAACACTTGGAACCAAGCTGGATATGAAGGAGATGGATGAGGTGCTCATTGAGCGTACAGAGCCTTTTGTTCTCCACTACAACTTCCCTCCGTTCGCAACCGGAGAGGCAAGGGCTTCCAGAGGAACTTCCAGAAGAGAAGTCGGGCATGGTAATCTTGCTATGCGAGCCCTGAAGCCAATGATTCCTACAGGAGAGGACAACCCTTATGCAATCAGAGTTGTTTCAGATATTTTGGAGAGCAACGGATCTTCTTCAATGGCAAGTGTTTGCGCCGGATGCCTTGCCCTTATGGATGCCGGTATCCAGATCAAGAAGCCGGTTGCAGGTGTTGCAATGGGACTCATAGAGCAGGACGGCAAGTTCGCCATCCTTTCTGATATTCTCGGCGATGAGGATCACCTCGGCGATATGGACTTCAAGGTAGCGGGAACCAAGGACGGCATCACCGCCACCCAGATGGACATCAAGTGCGACGGTCTTTCTGAAGAGATTATGGCAAAAGCTCTTGCACAGGCCAAGCAGGCACGCCAGCACATTATGGGCGAGATGATGAAGACTCTCGACGCACCGCGTCCTGAGCTCAAGCCATACGCTCCAAGGATCGTCCAGATCAGAATCCCTGGAGACTTCATCGGTGCCGTTATCGGAAAGGGTGGAGAAGTTATCCAGAAGATCCAGAAGGAGACCGGTACAACAGTTACAATCACAGAGGAGAAGCAGGACGACGGAACCAGCATCGGAGCCGTTGACATCTTCGGTACGGACAAGGATTCCATGGAGAAAGCTCTCAACTGGATCAAGGGTATTACCACAGTCCCTGAGCCAGGTCAGGTTTACCACGGAAAGGTAACTTCCATCCAGGACTTCGGAGCCTTTGTAGAGATACTTCCTGGCAAGGAAGGCCTGCTCCACATTTCCGAGATGGCTTGGAAGAAGACCGAAAAGGTCGAGGATGTTGTAAAGCTCGGCGATGAGGTAGATGTCAAGCTCCTCGAGATCGACGAGAAGACCGGCAAGATGCGTCTTTCTTTGAAGGCCCTGCTTCCTAAACCGGAAGGCTATGTTGAGCCTCAGAGGCGTCCGCGTCCGGAAGGCGGCAGCCGCAATGGCGGTAACGGACATTCCAACGGAAACCGTCCGGCCGGTGGCAACCGCAACGGCGGCAACAACCGTAACGGTAACGGACATTCAAACGAAAACCGTTCTGGTGGCAGCCGCAATGGAAGCAACAACCACAACGACCATCAGGAACGCCACGGCAACGGCCATGAGAACCACGGCCACAGCCAGGAAGGTGACCAACAAAACGGCGAATAATAACCGTTTTTAGCAAATGGCTGACAATTAGCAGATTGATTGTTTGAGGGGTAGGCTGAACGCATACCCCTCAAATTATTAAAACACTGATAGTCAAGCAGTAGCAGAAAACGCTCACCTACGGAGGTAATCGCTGATCAAAGAAAAATAACGCTGTACCTATGGAAGAAATCACTGGCATCGCTGATAAGATTAAGGAGAACAACGCTCGCCAACGGAGGTAATCGCTGATCAAGGGAAATAACGCTCACCAACGGAGGTAATCGCTGATCGAGGGAAATAACGCTGTACCTATGGAAGAAATCACTGGCATCGCTGATAGAAAGTCACGCTTCAACGACAAGAAGTTCAACTTCTGGTTCAACATGTTCATCCTGGTGGGGATGATCACTGCTGTCCTGGTGGTAAACATCTTCAAGATCCAGGCCCAGCATGCTGTGACAGTCAAGCAGATTGTGGTTACTGTCGGAGCCATAATGGGTGTTGTTAACACAGTCCTTAGCGCCAACGGAAACATCTGGACGTTCCTGTTCGGAGTGCTGGATGTGAGCATCGGAGCCTACGCCAACTACGACAGCGGCAACATGGGCCAGTTCGCCCAGCACGCCTTCTATTTCCTACCGATGCAGTTCATCGGCTGGTGGCAGTGGAGGAAGCGCGGAGCCGGCAAAGTTTCCAAAGTCAAGGCGGAAGTCTCTGGGAGCAATGTAGAAACCGCTAAGGTCAAGACGGAGATTTCCAAGGTCAAGGCCCGCAGGCTTACCGGAAAGCAATGGGTGTATGTGGGAATATCCATTGTTCTAGGTACGGCCATCTGCTACGGAATACTCTACTGGGTGGACCTTAGGCTGCTTGAAGCCGGAAAGATTGCCGAGATAGACAAGGCCAAGCTCTTCCTGGACGCCTTTGTCCTGGTGCTTAACCTGATCGGCCAGATACTTATGTCCTGGGCCTATATGGACCAGTGGTACCTGTGGAACCTGGTCAACGTCTTCTCGATCCTTCTTTGGACCAACCGCCTGATGAGCGCCGGAAGCGACAGCTACACCATCGTGATGGTGATCAAGTACTCGTTCTACCTGCTAAACTCCATCAACGGCCTTAGAATATGGCTCAAGCTCAGCCGCCCGGAACCGGAATCCCGCGGTGGTGGACAAATCGCTGAGAATCAGTAAAATAATAAAACACCCTCCTGCGGTTTCCCGGGAGGGTGTTTTCGTATTTCGCGGTGTTTAAGGCATTTAGCTGCCACCGCCAAAATTGAAGGAGTCTTACTTTCTAAGATTAAGCTCCTTGACGATGTTCCTGTATCTCTCGATGTCAACTTCCTTAAGATAGTCCAGGAAGCGGCGTCTCTTACCAACGAGCATAAGAAGTGCACGCTGTGTTGCGTGGTCTTTCTTATTCCTCTTCATATGCTCGGTAAGGTGAGCGATACGGTAGGAAAATAAAGCAATCTGACTTTCAGCAGAACCTGTGTCTTTATTAGACTTTCCGTACTTGCCAAATATCTCTTGCTTCTTGTCTGAATTCAAATACTCAGCCATTTGCTTAAGATTTTTGTGTGTTAATAATTGTTTTGCTCACCGATACAAGCCTGTAAAGGCTGACATCGGGGCTGCAAAGATATAAAAGTTTTCTTTATTTCAAACTATGGCTCACCTTTCTTCCATGAACAATTCGCCTTTGATGTAATCCAGGTTCTCCTTGGCGAATTCATAGCCTTTGGTTCCGGGGCGGACAAGCTTCAGGTACTTTTCATACCATTCGATTGCCTGTCTGTAGTCTTTCTTTACCTGATAGCAATAGGCAATGGTAGACAGGGCTGGTAAATACTTCGGATTATACCGGTAGGCTTCCTTGTAATGCTCGATAGCCTTGTCCCAGGAGTTCTGTTTACGGTAATATCCCAGCCCGTAGAGCTGATGCACGCGGGACATCATGGCCGGGTCCGGCTGAAGCATATCCATTACCTTGTCCAGCCAAGGCTTCACGACTTCCTCGAATGGATACAGGAATTCTGATTTGACCGAGGCTATCGTATAAGCAAGGTTCACGTCGCTGGAATCGATCTGCCAGGCTGCGTGTAGCTCCTGCTCGGCCCGATACTTGGCCTGGGTCTGCCAATAGCTCTGCCCCAGGAAGAAGTGGATGGGGTAAGAGTCGTTTCCCAGATCCTCCTGTCTCTGGAAAACACTGATTGCGGCATCATAATCTCCTTTCCTGTAATGGGCTACACCTTGAAGGGGCGCAATGGTTGGATTGTCTGGATTTTCCGCAAGGAAAGGCTCGCTGATGGCTATTACCCCGTCATAATCCTTGACGTCCAGAAGAAGGCCCATCGCCTTGGACAGGACAGTCTCGTTCATAGGTTTCATAGCCAAGGCCCTGCGGTAGTACCAGAGAGCTGAATCCGTCTGTTTTATCTGACGGTAGCCGTCACCGATATAGCTGACCACGGCGGGAATGGAGTCCAGCTGCAGCACAGCCTTTCCGGCCTGGATGCTCTGTGGATAGGCCTTCAGCCGGTAGAAGGTTTGCATCAGCCTGACCTTGTAGAGGATATTGTCCGGCTTAAGAGACGAAAGCAGGAAATATGTCCCCGACGCATTTTCAAAGTCCCCGCTCTGGAAATGGCAGTCGGCCAGCTCGGCCAGCACAACCTCGTCCATAGCCTCCGGCTGCACCAGGCCAGACAGTTTTTCAATGGCGTCGTCCGTGCGGTATATGCTATTCAGGTACCGGGCTTCGGCCAGAAGGGAATCGCGATGGGAGGTCTGCGCCCACAGCGGAACGCAGGCCATCATCCATATCGCGATAAGAAGGAATTTTCTCATTATTGAAGCTTGAAGACTACCGGGAAGGAATAGGTGACAGGAACGGCTTTTCCGTCTTGAGTGCCTGGCTTCCATTTCGGAGAGGATTCAACCACTCTCAGGACTTCTGCATCCAGGTCATCACGCACTCCTTTCTGAAGTTTCACATCGCGGACAGCACCATCGGTTCCAATGGTAAACTGTACCAGAACGCGTCCTTGAACTTTGTCTTTGATGGCCTGCTCCGGATATTTTATCTGGCTGTAGAACCATTTTGCAAACTCGCTGTCATCACCTCCGTTAAATGAAGGTTTGATCTCGATGGTGTTAAACGGAAGAGCATCTTGTTCTGGAGCTTCTGAAGCCTGGGCTTCAAAGTTTCCTTGAGCCTGAGGTTCAAATGTCCCTTGTGCCTGTGGTTCACTTCCGTCAGCCGGGGCTGGCTCGGCAGTGTTCTTGGAAGGGTTGCAGGCGAACATGAAGGCAGCCAGCACAGGGATAAGTACAAGATACGACCAGCGCATCCAGGTAGAAGAAGAATGTTTGAGCATCATTTCAATTCGGTTTTTGAGGTTGGTGTGCTGGAAGCCGCTGGCCAGGGAGAAACGATGTTCCCCCACGGCTTTTCGCACAAGAAGTAGTTGATATTGAGTTGCATCGATGCCTTTTTTAATAACACCCTCGTCGGCCTCGTATTCGTGGACCAGGCGGAGTTCTTCGTTGATTATCCAAACCAGCGGATTCCACCAGAATATAATCTGGAGGGGCAGGAAAAGGAGCAGATCAAGAGAATGCCTTCTCTGCACGTGCATCAGCTCATGGGTGAAGATTGCAGGGTTTTCTTGCAGGTCTTTCCGGCTTATGACAACCTTTCTGCCCCAGCTGAAGGACGGTACATCCTCTTCCAGGACTATCAGGCTACAGTCTTCCCGTTTAGCGGATTTCCCTTTTCTGATTATCTGGAGCATCTTCAAGGCCGATACCAGATAGATGGAAAGAGTGACGGCCGCTCCGATGGCAAATACTGCCAAGAGGACCTCATTCCAAGGGAAAGGCGCCTGGGTTGCCTCCGGTTCCGTTCCCACTTTCACCATAGTCAGTTCCGTGGCACCGCCGACAAAAGCCGAGACTGTCCTGACCTTTATAAGCGGCAGCAGAAAGCAGAGATAGCTTAATGAGAGCAGCAGCCCGCGGTTCAGCCTGAAGAACGTAGTCCGGCGCATTGCCAGCAGGTAAAAGGCGTAGAACAGGCTAAGATATAGCCCGGCTCGCGCGATATATAGAAGGAATGGTGTCATTTCTTGTTCTTTTCTATTTGGGCAATGAGGTTTTTAAGCTCCTGCAGGTTCATCTTGTCTTCCTCAACGAACTGGGAAACCAGACGCAGATAAGAATTGTCGTAATAGCGGGCAACCACCTCGGAAACGGTATCTCCGTGATACTGGCTTTCACTTATTTTAACCTTGTAGCGGAAGGAGTTTGCCATCGGTTCCCTTTCCAGAAACCCTTTTTCCTCCAGGAACTTCACGAGCGTTGCCACTGTGTTGTAATGGGGTTTGGGGTCTGGGAGATAACTGATCAAATCTCTGATAAACAAGGGTTCATGAGCCCAGAATATGTTCATCAACATCTCTTCTTTTGCCGTCAGTTTCTGTTTCATCGTCAATCGGACAGTTGGTTTTACAATGCAAATATAGCAATTATTTTCATATCTCCTAAAAATTTTAGTAGATATCCTTTATTTTTTAGGAGAAAATTCTTGATACTTTTGCAGAGCAGACTATGGCATTACAGAGCAAAACGGTCAAATATGACAACGGCCTTGGGGAGGTTACTTACACCAAGTACCCTCAGAGCCGCAGCGTAAGGGTTATGGTTTCTTCCAAGGGGGAGATAAAGGTAACTCTGCCGACATACACGTCTTATCAGGAAGCCGAACGGTTCCTGTTCTCTGTCGGGGGCAGTATGGTTGCCAAGCGCAAGGAAATCCTCAGCCGTCTTGAAACGGCCAGGCAGACCGGCGCACCTTCCTTGTACGAGATTAACAAACTTGCACACAAGATTCTTCCGCAGCGTACACGGCAGATGTATGAGCTTATGAGCAGCAAGGTCAAGATACGGGACAGCCGTGGAAACATCGTTGAGGACCCTTTCCGGTACAACAGGGTTGCCATCAAGAACAACTCTTCCAACTGGGGCAGCTGCTCAACTCTCAGGAACATCAATCTGAACATGAATCTTGTGAGACTGCCGCAGGAACTGATGGATTACGTCATCGCACACGAACTCTGCCATCTGGTCTATCCCAACCACAGCGACAGGTTCCACAAACTGCTGAACGCAATAACGGACGGAAAGGAAAAGGTCCTGTCCGCCCGTCTGAAGAGAGTCAAACTCTGAAGCTCTTGCCTTTAAATCTTGAAAAGAGCCGAGTTTCGGAGCTGTTATCTCTGAGTCTTGACGAAAGTTGTTCCGTTAAACTGGTATTCAACCGGTTTTGCAAGTTCCCAAAGCCTGTCATCGGCGATGTAGCTAGGTCTTAGCAAAAGCACATTGTCATCCTGCTCCCCGAACCTCAGGTCCAGGCCGTGGAGTGAGTTCTTCTCCCTGTCATACTCACGCTTCATTTCCTTGAGAGAAGATTTCAGGTCTTCAGGCACATCCACACCGTCGAAGAACTCGTTGAAATCAGGAGCTTTGATAGGGTTCTCCACCTCAGTCAGCAAGCCGTTGCGGTAGGTGTAGGTCTTCATTATGTCCAGTACGGCACCATCTACTCCGGCTTCCGTGTAATAAAGCACAAAGAGGCCGTTGTCGTTGAGCATGTGGTAGCAGTTGACATAAGCAATGTTGTAGATGCCTCCCTCGCCGTTCATGCAGCTGATCCTGTTTGGAGAGGTGTACTCGTCAAACACGCGCTTTGTCTCTGTGGCTTCCTTGTAGATTGAGTCGTTGATTCTTTCCGGAATCAGACTGCGGTCTATCAGGCAGAGAACTTCCTGGGCGTAGTCCGGACCGGTATAGGCCTGGTCTGGCTCAACCTCACCCTCCGGAGCCTGGACTGCGGAAACCTGTGTGGAGTCTGTCTCTGTAACCTGAACTTCGTTAGTTTTGCCTTTGCATCCGGCAAGAATGGCGAGGCAGACTGTGGAAACTGTCAAAAAACATGCTTTCATAATATAAGTTTGATTGTTTGTAATTACTTCTTGCTGAGGGCGCTCAGCCTTTCATAAAGAGCATCGATGCCTTCAACCAGTTCCTTGGAAACTCCCTTGTAGTACTTGTCGGCCTTGATCTCCTCAGGGCGATGGTTGATCTTGTCTATCATGTCATCCTGAAGGTCAAGGGCATCGCCGATGATTTCACCGACTTTTTCCATCTTTTCCTCTCCGTTGAGTTCAAGGTAGATGAAGCAGTCATCTACAAGTTCTGCCACCAAAAATTCAACGTCTTTCTTTATAGTCCTTAAATTTCTCATATACTTTGTTTTTAAGGTATTTGTTGTTAATTTGATTCATTTTTAATCGGGGAGTAGCCCAAAACTCCGGTAGCTCCAGGCTCTGGACCGGTTTCTCCCCGATGTGTAACCGTTTATTCTTCAGCTACGTATTTGAGGTCAACGCCTTTGTTCATCTCCAGTCCGAGACCTGGTTTTGAAGATGGAACTATTCTTCCGTCCTCTACGGTTGAAGAATGGAACACGTCATTGGCTATCAGCCAGTTTCCGTCGAGGTCAGTCCATTCGCATACGGGAGCTATCTGGGCGCCCGCAGCAATGGCTACGGAAGTTTCCGTCATACATCCTACCATCAGCTTCATGCCCAGAGCCTGCGCCAGGGATACCATCTCCCTTGCCTCGTGAAGTCCGGTGCATTTCATAAGCTTGATGTTGATGCCGGTATAGTGGCCGTAGAGCTTGCGTACATCGGTGAGCCTCTGGCAAGCCTCGTCTGCCATGATTGGAAGCGGGCTTCTCTCTGTCAGCCAGCCGGTTTCCTCGAGCATCAGCTTAGGCATAGGCTGCTCAATCATATTCACGTTCTTGGTAGCCAGCCAGTTGATCATGTCCAGTGCGTAGAACTTGTCTTTCCAGCCCTGGTTTGCGTCTATGCAGATGGTGGTGTCTGTAACCTCACGTATGGTGTTGATCATCATCTTGTCCTGCTCCTCGGTTCTGCCGAGTTTCACCTTGATCAGGTGGCCTTCAGAGGCAGCCTCCTTGGCTTTCTCCCTTACTTCTTCCTTTGAAGCCAGACCTACGGTGAATGAGTTGTAAGGGCAGTTCTTAGGGTCGAATCCCCAGATTTTCCACCAAGGCTGTCCCAGCATCTGGCCAACCAGATCGTGGAGAGCTATATCAATGGAAGCCTTTGCTGCACAGTTGTTTGTAGTGATGGCATCCATTTCTGCCATGATAGCGCCAATCATCCAAGGATCTTTGAACTTCTTCAATACAGGTCTTGCCTTTTTCAGATAGTCGATTGCAGAATTGGTGGTTTCACCAAGATAAGGAGGCATGGCAGCCTCACCATATCCGGTATATCCGTCATAAGTGATTCTGGTGAGGACGATAGGGGTTGTGCTTCTGGAGTTGTTGGAGATGGTGAACACGTGTTTCATCTTGGCGGTGAAAGGGCACCATTCGAGTTCCAGCTCCTTTTTCCCGGAAGGTTTTGATACTCCCTTTGCGCGTGCAAAAATCTGGGATGGACTCAGAAGAGCGGCTGCTGCTGTAAGCAGGCCTGCACTCTTCAGGAATGTTCTTCTGTCGGTCATTGTGTGTATGTTTTAAATGTTGTTCTTTCTTTTTGATTCTCAGCGATTTTTCTTTGCTTCAGCTTTCTGCAAATTTGCTTTCAGCGATAGGGACTACTTCGTAAGCCCGGCGTTCTTGACGCTGACGACGCCTTTGCCCTGGTCTGCCGTGCCGATTATCCTGCGGGCCTTGAGCAGCCTCTTGGCTCCGGCGTAGTAGTCTTTCTCCCCAGGAATCAGGCTGTTGATCCTGACTATGTTGGAAGAATGGATGATCTTGCCGTCTCCCATATATATGGCCACGTGGGTGACTCTTTCCTTGCGGCCGTTCTCAGCCTTGCGTCCGAAGAACAGGAGGTCTCCGGGCCTGAGGTTGGCAAGAGCAGCCTTGGTGTAGGTCCCTTCCACGAACTTGTGTACATCTACGCTGTCTCCGGTCTTGCACTGCTGGGAAGCATCTCTCCTGAGGACATATCCGTTAAGGAAATATGCGCTCTTGGTAAGGCCGCTGCAATCAACTCCCTTGATGGAAGTTCCGCCCCACACATAAGGAAATCCGCAGAACTGCTTGGCTGTCTCAACGATGTTCTTCTCCGTTGGAACAGCGTTGTCCATCCATTTGTGGAGATCTATGACATCCTCCTCCGGAACATATCCGGTGCGGCCGTCGGCTACGGAAACCTTCCTCCAGACTCCCTGCCTGCCTTCATCGATGAGTATGCAGCCCCAGACAAGGTCACTTACAGGAAGGCTGCTTACGTTCTTCTCAGAGTAGAGGGTTGAATATTTCTTGTTTACGAATACCTTCGGCTTTGCCAGATATTCTTCGTATTCGGCTTTGGTCATGGCCTTTACGCTGCGGGTTATTACCCAAGCGGTATAGCCTTCCATGTTGATGCAGCGGTACCAGTCGTCGTCATTTTCCTCAAGTATCCTGACCGGCATTCCCATCAGGGCCTGCGTTCCGGACTCTCCGCTGAACCTTCCGTCGCAGTTGAAGCTTGCAGTGGACATGCAGACGATACCGTAAGTCTTGCCTTTCAGACTATTGCTTGGCAGCAGGTCTATCCTGTTCTGAGCCGTGATCCCGGCATCGGCGAGCCTGGAAACCAGAGCCTCAACGGCCTCCTTCTCAGTGGTAGAGCCAACCAGCATCAGCTTTCCATCCTTCTCTATCAGAGAGACATCGTAGGTCTTGTCCCTCTCGTCGGGAGCGTACTTGTTCATCACATCATTGCTGATTTTGTTGAAAAGAGCGTTCACGTTCTGCCCGAAGGCTCCGATATTCAGCAGCAGGGCTGCAGACAGCAGCAAGTAGATTTTTTTCATCGCGATGGATATTTACATAAAATTTACAGATAACAAATATACAAATTTTGGTAACTTTGTAAAAACACTGATTACTATGAAAAGAATACTTTCCCTTTCAGCCATTTTTGCGGTGGCCGCATTGTCCGTCTGCTGCAAGTCCAACACCCAGACTATGCCGTCTGTGGTGAAAACTCCTTCAGCCGGAACTTTGACCGCATACTACGCTACTGAAGATTTCAGCGATGTAACAAGCGCCTACAATTTCCGGAAGGGAGATTTGATCTGCGATGACAACAATGAATTCATCTCCATCCTTGACTACGATGCAGACAACTACAAATTTATGCCGGAAGAAGCCGAAGACGGCAACGTATATGGCGCTTTCGTCTTCCCCAAGTCCAAGGCAGAAAAGGTAGTCTATAACCAGAACCAGCTTACAACGGAACTCGTAGGGGACAGGATTGTCTTCAAAGACAAGGACGGCAACCTGGCCACCATCTTCAAGTCCAGCAGAAACGGCCAGCCTCTGTACATAATGAATGATGAGAAATGGGAATTTGAGCCAGGCCCGGAGGAGCTTCTGAAAAAGTATGACAGCTGCTATGTGATCAGTGTCCATTTCTCTGACGCTCTGTTTGAAGAGCCGCTGGAAACCGACGGAGACATCATCAAACTCTACCAATATGAAGAGGATGCCGCCAATCCTGTCTATTCCGGGTCCATTGAAGACGGGTGGTACATCAAAGGCGACTGGGACTACAAGAAATCAGCCTATGACGAAAACGGAAATCTTCTGACTCCGCTGGAAAGGACGGTAGATATTCCGGTTTCCTATTCCGTTGCATACATCGGAGAAAAGGACGCCCTCTACGTGAACGGCACCCTGTACTACAGAGTCAAGTAATTCTCGTATGAGAAAGCATACAGTCCTCAGCTTATTCATGACACTTTGCCTTCTGGCATCGTGCAGCCCTAGGTTCTCGGAGTTCACTTTCGTCCAGATGACTGATCCGCAGATCGGGTTCAGGGACACCACTCCAGGCTTCAGGAAGTCCGACTCTCTTTTCAGCAGGGCCGCTGAGGCGGTCAACACCCTTTCCGAGGTCGGTTCCGCTGATAACGCTCGTGGTCCCAAGTGCGTGATCATTACCGGAGACCTCATCAACGATGCCTATGACACATTGCAGGATTCCATCTACAGGGCCAACCGAGCCAAGATAAAAGCACCGGTGTATGAAGTCCCCGGCAACCACGACATCCGCCCGTGGAACCCTGAAAATCACGCCCACTATCTTCAGCAGAGAGGCTATGAAAGATTCTCCTTCCGGCTGGGCGGCTGCGCCTTCATCGGCTTTGACTCCAACTGCATCAAAGACGGTCAGGAAAAGGCTGAGGAACAGCAGTTCAAGTGGCTGGAAAGGGAACTCCGGAAATCCCGCCGCTACAAATACATCTTCGTGTTCCTTCACTGCCCGGTAATCCGTGAGAGCATCGATGAAGAAAATGATTACTTCAATTTCCATAAAGATCCGGATACTCCCGGAAGCGCTGATGCCGCAATCGGAGGTCCCAGGGGAAAATACATGGCACTGTTCAAGAAATATGGGGTAGATGTGGTCTTCGCCGGGCACACCCACATGGATTACGACAATACCGTTGAGGGCATACGGTTCGTCACTGCCGGGCCGGTGGGAATGCCCCTCGGCCGCGGCTATTCCGGCTTCGAAGTAGTCAAGGTTACCAAAGAAGGCATAGACTGCCGCTTCGTCCCAACCCCCTGAGGAAGCTGCTCCAGCCTCTGTTTTGGAACCGGATACTTAGGTTTCAGAGGGCGGAGATATTTGATAACTTTGCCCCGGGATGTTTGGTTTTTGGTTGGGGTGGCGTTGTTTATTTATGGGTAGCTTGGTTTATTGGGTTATATGGCTGAACTGAATTCGTTTGTGGATTATTTCCGTAGGAAGTACGGTGCGCGGTTGCAGAAGGTTGTGATCGATGCGGGTTTCACGTGTCCGAACCGGGATGGCTCAAAGGGCGTGGGCGGCTGCACTTTCTGCCTTAACAACGCTTTCCATCCCAACTACTGCACACCTGAAAAGCCTTTGTTCCAGCAGATAGAGGAGGGGATTGAGTTTCACCGTGTGCGTTATCGCCATGCTCAGCGATATATTGCATATTTCCAACCCTATACCAATACCTATGCGCCTGTGGAAAAGCTCCGGGAACTCTATGGTTTGGCGTTGAGCCATCCTCAGATAGAGGGCATAGTGGTGGGAACCCGCCCGGACTGTGTGGACGAAGAAAAGCTTGACCTCCTTTCCGGCATCCATGATTCAGGGAAGATTGTGATTGTGGAGTACGGCATTGAAAGCTGCTACGACCGGACTTTGAAACGGATCAACCGTGGGCACGACTTCGCTTGCGCCAGAAAGGCTGTGGAGATGACTGCGGAGAGAGGCCTTACCCAGTGCGCACACTTCATCTTCGGGCTGCCGGGAGAATCCCTGGGCGAAATGATGGATGAGGCGGAAATCATCAACTCCCTGCCGCTGACTTCAGTCAAGTTCCACCAGCTGCAGATCATCCGGGGTACGGCTATGGAGCAGGAGTTCAAGGAGCATCGGGAAGACTTCCACGAGTTCACGCTTGACGGTTATCTGGACTTTATGGCGGAGTTCATTCCCCGCCTGAGGCCGGACATCTACATAGACCGCTTTGCCAGTGAGGTTCCTCCGCGATACCTTTCTCCTTTGCAGAGGGGCTGGGGCCTGATCCGTTACCAGGAGCTTTTGGATATGCTCCGCAAGCGTATGGCTATGCAGCAGGGTTGAGTGGCACTGAGTGGGGGCGGCGGGTTTTCTTGTTTGGGCTTTTGGGAAGAATTGAGTATATTCGCCCAATTATTCTATCGCGAGAAAAACAGTTTGCCTTATGCAGAAGAAAGTTAACAAAACCAACCCGGCAGACCAGATTGTTCTTGAAGGTCTGACATTTGACGATGTCCTTTTGGTTCCAGCTCATTCTGACGTGCTTCCAAGGGAAGTGGATATTGCTTCCAAGTTTACCAGAGAAATTACATTGCAGGTTCCTATAGTTTCTTCTGCGATGGATACTGTGACGGATTACCGAATGGCTATCGCCATTGCCCGTGAAGGTGGTATCGGTGTGATACACAAGAATATGCCTATTGAAGTTCAGGCTGACCAGGTTCGCCGCGTGAAGAGGGCCGAGAACGGGATGATCTTTGATCCGATAACCATTTCTCCGGACGCTGTGGTTGCCGATGCTCTGCGTCTTATGGCAGAAAACCACATTGGAGGTATTCCGGTGGTGGATTCAGGCAAGAAGCTGATTGGTATTGTTACCAACAGGGACCTCCGTTTCGTGGCCAACAAGAAGACTCCGATACATAAGGTGATGACGAGCGAGAACCTTGTGACAACTACCCGTACGGATCTGGCAGAGGCCACTCGTCTGCTCCAGAAATACAGGATCGAGAAACTTCCTGTAGTCAACAAGCAGGGCGTTCTGATAGGTCTGATAACTTACAAGGACATAAATCAGATTAAAGACAACCCTAACGCCAGCAAGGACTCGATGGGAAGATTGATGACTGCTGCTGCCGTGGGGGTTACTGCGGATGTTAACGACAGGGTTTCAATGCTTACGGAAGCTGGGGTTGACGCTATAGTGATAGATACCGCTCACGGACATTCCGAGGGAGTGCTGAAGACTCTCAAAGCAGTGCGTAAAGCGTTCCCTAAGCTCCAGATAGTAGCAGGCAACGTGGCTACGGCTGAAGGTGCTTTGGCTTTGGCAGAATGTGGAGTGGATGCTGTAAAGGTGGGTATAGGGCCTGGCTCTATATGTACGACAAGAGTGGTTGCCGGAGTGGGTGTTCCTCAGCTTACGGCAGTGATGCTGGCTTCAAATGCGCTCAAGGGTACTGGAATCCCGGTAATCGCTGACGGTGGTATCCGCTATTCCGGAGACATCGTAAAGGCTCTTGCGGCAGGTGCAAGTACCATTATGGCAGGGTCTTTGTTTGCAGGTGTTGAGGAATCTCCGGGAGAAACCATCATCCTCAACGGCAGGAAGTTCAAATCCTACCGCGGAATGGGCTCTCTGGAAGCCATGCAGCAGGGCAGCAAGGACCGTTACTTCCAGGATATGGAGGACGATGTGAAGAAGCTTGTTCCTGAAGGAATTGTAGCCCAGGTTCCATACAAAGGGCAGCTCAACGAGGTCATTTACCAGCTTGCAGGAGGCTTGAGGGCAGGTATGGGATATTGCGGAGCAAAGGACATCGAGACCCTGCGTTCCGCCAAGTTTGTAAGGATAACTTCAGCTGGCGTGAGGGAGAACCATCCTCACGACGTGACCATTACGCGGGAGGCTCCTAACTATAGCCGCGGCCTGTAGGTGCTGCAGTTGGCCAGACTGGAGTTTGTGTTGAATTTGTTAGAAATAATTTAGAAGAAATATGTTCCTTAAGAAGATTTATTCATTTGCCTCATTTGTAAAGAGTGTTGTGGCTGTGGCAGCGCTGTCTGTGTTGTTTCCCGCCCAGAATGCAAATGCGCAGGTTTACAAGAACGGACTGATAGACAAGACAGTGGCTTTGATAGGCAACGAGTCCATACTTCTTTCACAGATAGAGGAGCAGGTGCAGCTCATGCTGGCCAACGGCACTCCTATGACTGATGAGAAGAAAATGCGTTGCCAAATATTGGAGCAGACCTTGCAGCAGAAACTTTTCCTCAATCAGGCAAAACTGGACAGTCTCACGATTAGTTCCGATATGGTGGAAGCGCAGCTTCAGGAAAGAGTGGACAATGTTTTGTTCCGTCTTGGCGGCGAGCAGAATGTTGAGGAGTATTTCCGCAAGCCGCTTTTCAGATTGAAAGAAGACTGGCGGGCCATTTTGGGAGAGCAGAACCTCATTGGCCAGGAGCAGAGGCAGATAGTTTCAACTGTGCCGCAGCTTACCCCAAGCGAGGTGCGCAGGTTCTACAAGAACGTAAACAAGGACACTCTTCCTGAAATCTCAACTCAGTACCGTTTGAGGCATATAGTTCTCTATCCGGCTAAGGAAGATGCTGTTATGCAGGTAAAGGAAAGACTTCTGGAGTTCCGCCAGAGGATTCTCAACGGCGAGAGATTTTCTTCTTTGGCGGCTTTGTATTCAGACGACAAGGAAACTGCTTTAAGAGGCGGAGAACTGGGAATGGCTCCAAAGAATCTTTACTGGCCGGCCTTTACTGACGCGGCTGTCAGTCTGAAGGAAGGACAGATTTCCCAGATAGTTGAAACTCCGGACGGCTTTCACCTTATCCAGATGATAGAGAAGAACGGGGATATGTTCAATGCCCGCCATATACTTCTCAGGCCAAATTATTCGGTTGAGGCAAAACAGAAATGCATCACTCGTCTGGACAGTATCCGCAATGCCATACTTATGGACAGCATAACCTTTGAGAAGGCTGCGCTTACCTATTCAGAGGATCCCAAGTCTCTCCTTAACGGTGGGCAGATGGTGGAAGAGAGTACCGGCAGCATCTATTTTGAGAAAGATATGCTCAAGCCATCAGATTATGCTGTTCTCAAAGACATGAAGGTAGGGGATATCTCCACTCCGTTCGAGAGCCAGGACAATGAGGGCAGGGGGCAGATCATTTTCAAGATTATCAAGCTTGAGGAGATAATTCCGGCTCACGTTGCCAACATAGACCAGGACTTCCTGGCAGTCCAGAACTTCGCCCAGACAATAAAGCAGGAAGAGGCTATCAAAAAGTTCATTGAAGAAAAGCAGCAGACTACATTCATCCGCATAGATGATATGTTCAAGGACTGCGATTTCCAGATGGACGGCTGGGTAAAGAACAGTCAGGACAAAAAGAAGTAGGATTCTGTCCGGATGCTTGCATCATCTAACATAAAGAGCGGAAGGTTCAGGGGAGTGTTCCTCTGTATAGCCCTTTTTGTCTTTGGTGCGGTAACTTCTTATGCCCAGGACTTGACAGAAGACAGGGACAGCCTGGTCCGTCTGGTTTCCGCCAAAGCCATCAAGCTTACCGAAATAGACGGGAATCCTTTCAGGATAGTGCAGGGCCCTGCCCGTTTCCTTCACAACAATACTTATCTTCTCTGCGACAGTGCAGCCTGGGATGTCAACTCCAACGTCATAGACGCGATGGGCAATGTCAAGATTATCCAGAACGACACTTACCTGGAGAGCGAGTTTGCCACCTATATCGCTGATGACAATCTTGTGCAGTTCAGGGGAACTGTAGTAAAACTTTACAACAAGAAGGGGGATCAGCTCAAAACACAGTTCCTTGACTACAACACTGCGGACAGCGTGGCCACTTTCTATAATGGCGGTGCCATGCGTTCTGCCAAGGGAGACATTGTGGAGGGGCTTGAAGGCATCTATGACGCAACTGACAGGCTGTTTTTGTTCAACGATGATGTCTGCATGTATTCAGACTCCGTCTTTGTCTCTTCCGATGCCGCTGAATACCATTCAGCCGTGGAGATTGCGATGTTCAGCGAGAATACCGTGGCCTGGAAGGAGAGAGACACTCTGTTTTCCAACAACGTGGAGTACAATGTCCAGAACAAGACCCTTGCCTTGAAGGCGGACAACTACATTGCCACCAAGGACCAGGAACTCTGGGCAGGATGGATTGACTACCACCGTGAATCTGGCAACGCTGAACTGTATGACAACGTGCAGGTCAGGGACCAGGCCCAGTCTGCCATCATAATGGGAGACAAAGGTGTTTATGTACAGAATCCGATGCTTGTCTATATGACCGACAATGCTGTTGCCGGAATGTACTCGGAAGAGAAGACGGGGGTGGATTCTCTGACCAACCGCCCTATCTACAAGCGTGACACCCTGTTTCTTGGAGGAGATACGCTGAAGATGTGGCAGGTGCCTATGTATCAGATAGATTCCAGTGAAGTCTCAGCCGCCAGGCAGCGTCGCGAGCTTGCGGATCTGGACCCTATGGTGGAGATTGACCGCCAGAATCGGGAATGGTTTGCCGCCTACCGCCGCAACAAAGCCAACGAGGGCAAGATTCCTCCTCCGCCGAACCCTGCCAAACAGCCTCAGGAAGAAAACTCTCCTCAGCAGGAACACCCGGAAACGCCATCCTTTGAAGGGCATATCCAGAATCCGTCCTTTGCAGGTAAGCCGGACAAGGCAGCATTGTTGAAGAACCGTCAGACTAAAGATACACTTTCCGTCCTCAGCGATTCACTCTCCCTGGCAGACTCACTTTCTCTGGCGCAGGACAGCATACCTGCCGTGGACAGCACTGCGGTAACTTTCATGAGCGTGTTCCACAAGGTAAAACTTTTCAGAAGCGATCTTAGAGGCGTGTGTGATTCTTTGATTTACACCACTATAGACAGCATAGCCCGTTTCTACCACAACCCTGCTCTCTGGAATGAGGACAAGAACCAGTTCACGGCAGACAGCATCCAGCTTTCTGTCCGCAACAATGAAATCTACAAGGCCAATCTCATTGAACACGCGTTCATCATAAGCCAGGAGGATTCCATCCACTTCCATCAGATAAAGAGCACTGAGATGGTGGCCTATTTCAAGGACAACGATGTCTATCGCTTTGACGCTATGGGCGGAGTGCAGGCATTGCTGTTCCTCCGCGAAAAGGACAGCAGCGTGACCCTCATGAACCAGAAAGAATGTAAGCTCCTGACGGCAAAAATCGCTGACCAGACCATCGAGAGGGTACGCTACATCCAGGATGTGAAAAGCGATATCCACCCTACATACGGGCTTCCTCTGGAGAAGAAGCGTCTGAGAGATTTCAAGTGGCGTGTGGATGAGATGCCTAAAACACGCAACGAGCTGACAGAAAGGAAGGTTAAACCTTCCGCCAGGGGCTTTATGCGCAAAAAGCATTTTCCGCGTTTCTACCATACCAAAGATTTCTTCCCTGAGTCTTTCCGCCAGATAAACGAACTGTCAAAATCCATAACCCGGAAGATAAGGGAAGAGGACCGTGCAGAAAGGGAGCGGCAGCAGGCCAAGGACCTTGAAAAACGCCGCAGGGAGGATGCTGAGAGCATGGAATCCCGGGAAGAGGAAGAAAGACCCCGGGAAGAAATCGCTGAGAAGGAAGGTTCTGTAATGATTTACAACCGGAAGGAGCAGAGTGAAACAAAGTAGTTGCCGGATAGTAACTTAAGATATATGTCAAACAATCAGTTATCAGATAGGTCTTGCAGAAAGGTTTTTCCAAGAGGCTGTTTTTCATTTGTATTCCGCAACGGGCATCAGGTATGCGGTTTGATGGCTGTTGTGCTTTTGACCGCGTTTTCGTTCACCTTTTCAGCACCGTATGCCGGGGCCCAGAGCAAAGACCTTCTGGCCACCAACGGAGAAAAGGTTGAACGGCTCAGGAAAATGAACCCGTTCAAAGACAAGGTGGTAAAGCAGTATGTCAAAGACAGCCTTCAGACTCTCATCCAAAGATGCGAGGTTGTCCTCAAGGCTGCATATATGAAGGGAGAATATGTCGCTACGCATTATGATGTGCCTGGCTGGGAAGGCTTCCCGGTAGAAGAATATACCTACTATACATCCAAGGATGTTAAGACCGGTCGCCCGAAAAAAGGCAGGGTGTATCTTCTGATGCCTACAGCTGAGCAGCTTGCATACTGGACTATCTCTGCTTGCTGGAAAACCGTCCACAGCCTGGATTATGTTTATACCAACACCCTGCTGAGGTTTATCCGCTGGCAGAGCGGGGCCCAGTTTGCCGTAAGGGGTGTGGTTTATGAAGCTATGTACACGGCAGGTTATTATGAGCCATATATTTTCAAAGACGGCATAACGGTGTATGTAAAGGATCCGAAGATGAAAGCAGGAGACGAGCAACTGGCCGAATGCACTGAAGAGCAGCTGGAATTCTATCTCAATCTGACAGATGACGATCTCAAGCCCTATACAGGTTCCTATGCCCGCATCTGCTCCACTACCAGGGAGATGTACTACAGCTGGGGCGGAGGGGAAGACGTAGGCACCAGTTCCTTCCGAGAGGGCCGTTCCCTTAACTTCATGAAAATCATCCGAGAGCAGTACAAACGCGCCCTCAAGAGCAAAGACAACGAACTGATGGACGCCTGGTGCAACATCAACCTCAAGGATTATCCGTACAAAGGCCGAGACTGATATGCTTTCATACGTAATCATAGGACTTGCCATCTTCCTCGGAATTGTAGGTATCATCGGCTGCGTGCTGCCTGTCATCCCGGGTCCTCCTATCAGCTGGGCCGGTATGATGATCCTCTATTTCTGGGGCAAGGGGACAGACTCTTCGGGAGATACGATGTCCACCCGCCTTCTTCTCATCTGGCTTGTCATCACGATTGTTGTAACTGTCCTGGATTATCTTGTGCCTTCATACCTGACCAAGGTCTCCGGTGGCAGCAAATACGCTTCCCGTGGCGCACTTGCCGGAGTTCTTGTCGGATTGTTCTTCGCTCCTTGGGGAATCGTACTTGGCCCTATGCTGGGTGCTTTCATCTGCGAAGCCGCCTTCTCCGGTAAAAAGGCCGGCCAGAGCATAGTCCCGGCCCTCGGTGCCTTTGCAGGCTTTGTCTGCGGCACTCTCCTGAAGCTCATTTCCTGCGGTTTCATGATGTACTACATTGTAGTTTACTGTTTCTGACCAGAGTGCACTTCTGGCATCATTTCTCGGCGATTTTGAAAATATCTCAAAAATAATGTCGCTGAGTATTGTTTTATTTCATAACTTTGAAAGCTCTATGGTTCATTGCCCAGAGAGTACATTAGAATATTTGCAAATATCGTATATTATGAAACAACTCATTAAAGTTCAAGAAACAAAGGAGTTCTACCGGACTCCTGCGGTTGAGTTCCTCAATCTCGAATCTGAGGGTATCATCTGCGCAAGCGGAGATGGTATCATTGAAGATTGGGAAGAGGACGATGATCCTATCACTATCTAAAAATCAGCAGTTATGACAAAGAATTTCAAATCTTACATTTTGGGTGCTTTGGCAGTAGCTGCCGTAGCACTTTCCGGTTGTTCAAAGAACGATGCGGGAATGCCTGAGGAAAAGGCTAAAACTTTTGAGGTCAGCCTTACAATGGCGGACACAAAGACAGAGAACAACGTTCTTCACACCAATTGGGTGCCTGACGATGCCATCAATCTCTTCCATTGCGTTACGGGAGCTAGTACGCTGGACTATAAAAATGACGGCAAGTTCACAACCAGCTCCGACTCCGGCACATTTACCGGTGATCTCGCTGAAGCTCTTGATGACACCAAGGCTTACAACTGGTATGCTTTCTATCCTTATACCCGTCAGATAACAACTCCTGAAAACAAAGACGGTTATGTTACAGTAGGCAGCAGTGCCGGTGTCGCCCAGGTGCAGGAAGGCTACAACAACATGTCTCACCTTGCAGGAACTAATTTTCCTTTAGCTGGAACTTTGGAAAAATACCCTGGCTCAGAAAAGCCAGTCATCAACATGAGAAACCTTGCCAGTGTGGTTCGTTTCAAAATCAAGAACGCCACTTCTGAAGATATTGAGATTTCCAGTGTTTCCCTGGTTACTGACGGTGCTAAAATTTCAGGTACCTATTATATCGATTTCAGTCATTACACTCCTGTGTTTACTCCAAGCGGAGAAAGGTATGTAAGCAACACCGCTACAGTAAACATCAACAGTTCTACCCCAAGAGCAGAAACTGTAGCCCCTAATGAAGTAGTTGACATATATCTTGGTATCGTACCTTTCATGTTAAACGAGGGCGATGACCTTACTGTCAGGATTTCAGGAACAAACGGAGTTTGTGAAAAGGTCATTTCTGCATCAAAAGACTATGTCTTCTCTCCGGGTTCAATCAAGACCATCAATGCCAGCTATGATCTTTCATCAGTTACATACGACTTCACCACAGTCGCTGAGCTGAATGCAATTGCAGCAGAAGTAGGAACAACCGCAACCGCCAAGTTCGGAAAGCTTTCAAGCGCAATCGTCTCATTCGTTCCTCAGACTAATACTGCTATAATTACAGACGGTACAGGTTCTATCATGTACTACAAGACCAATCACGGCCTCAAGCAAGGCCAGACATTTTCCGGTGACGTAAACGTAACTGTTCAGAACTATAACAGTTTATACTCAGAGGTAACTGTCATTGACGCAACGTTCGAGGGAGACGGTCAGGTTGTAGAGCCTCAGAGGCTGGCTTTGGAGCAGGTAATCGGCCACTATGCTACATATCAGAACGCTTATGTAAAGATGGAAAATCTTGAGGTTACAGAAATTGACGGCAAGAACATTTCCGTTAAAGACGGTTCCAACACTTACGTTGTTTACCTCAACGGCAGCACTACCACCACAGCCATTGTCGGAGACAAGATAACCGCAATTGGCACCATCACCAAGCACGGCACTACCGAGGAACTCAAGGTCTGGAAGTCTGCAGACATCATCATTACCAGCCACACCGCCGCAAAACATGCCATCACCTTTACCCAACCTGCTGCTGGCGGTTCAGTAAAAGTGACAGTTGGAGGATCGGAAATCACTTCAGGCACAGAGGTTATGGAAGGTACTGAAGTCAAGGCCGAGATAGTCTTGACAGGTGGTTATAATTTCACAACCTGGGATATCACCGGCGCTGTAAATCTCAGCAGCAAACTCTCACACGTTGTAACCTTCGAAGTAGGAACTGAAGACATAACTATTAAAGCTAACCTTGTCTCCGCTTCATCAACTACATACACTCTTACCTCAAATGATATAAAGGCAGCTCATAGCTCTGCATGGCAATATGATAGTGGAAAAAAGACAATAACTGCTACAGATGGTTCTGTATGGACCGCCTATAATACTTATGGAAACACAAATCAGGTTACCATTCAGATGAATTCCGGTAAGGGCTGTTATGTTTTGACTCCAGATGTAGGCACAAAGAAAATTACAAAAATTACAATTGATCTTAGTACTAAGGCAGACGGAACCGGCCAAGGCACGCGCAATTTGATTATCTCTAAGGCAGATGGTTCCAGCTCAGCTACAGTAAGTGCCTCATCTCTTATATCTGGCTATACTCCAACGGTCAGCGAGTCTCAACTTAAGATTGAACCATCTACAGATGGTGCTGTGTACATAAAGTCTATCACAATTCAATTTGAGTAGTTACGAGTATTGTTAGCTATTAAAGACGGGTGGGACGCAAATCCCACCCGTTTTTTGTTGTGCACCGGTGACACCACACCTGGACCACCAGCGCGTTTGGGTGTTTTTTGGAAAATTGTCAAAAATGGCTAATTTTTTCTCGGAAAATTGCACAAAACAACTATAAATAATCTTGGATTTTTGTAATATGATAGCCAGGAATCTAGACAAATTCATTGATGTTTCCGGGGCGGATGATTTAAAATTAAGGCTTTCTGCGTATGCCCGTCGTCCTCTTTCTCCTGAAAAAACATTCATATTCTTTGATGAAATTCAGAAATGTCCTGAAGCAGTTACAATGATAAAATTCCTTGTAGATAAAACTCCGTATAAATAATTGCTCATATTAATAAAGCCTTTGAAACTCATACGCCTGTAGATGTATATGTTCATAAGACAATTATGAAACTGCTCTATCTATATTTAGTGGTGGGAGGAATGCCTGCTGCGGTTCAAACATATATTGACAAAAAAGACATTTCTTCTGTCCAGATGAAACAGAAAGAAATTCTCTCTCTCTACAAATGGGATATCAGCCAATATGATACTGGCAGCAAACTTTTTATTAATGAAATATTCAATCTCATACCATCTGAATTGAATTCTAAAAATAAAAGATTCATTCTGAAGAACTTGAATGAAGGATCACGCTTTTCTAAATACGAAAATGGATTTATTTGGCTGGAGAATGCGGGTTCCGCAATTCCTGTTTACAATGTCAAGGAAGCTCAGTTCCCATTGCTGTTGAACAAGCAGCGCAACTTGATGAAACTATTCCAGAACGATGTTGGACTACTTACTAGCCAGTATGCAGATGGCTCAGCTCTTTCTATTTTGTCTGGAAATGTGAACATCAATTATGGGGCTATTTACGAAAACTTTGTTGCACAGGAACTTCTTTCTCACGGATTTGGGCAGCTCTATTATTTCAATAGCAAAAAGTTGGGAGAACTTGACTTCTTAATAGAGACGGGTGATGGCAATGTTATACCCATAGAGGTGAAATCCGGAAAAAACTATGAGCAGCACAAAGCAATGGACAATGTGCTGAAGGTAAGGCAGTATAACATTAGAGACGCCTATGTTTTCTGCAACGATAATGTGGCTATAAAGAATAATGTTATTTACCTTCCGGTATATATGGTTTCTTTATTACAGCGAAACCGTTATTCAATTGGAAAATATGAGATAGACCTTACCGGTCTTTCTGCAAAAAATGTCCGGTGAGACAGACTGTGGAGGAGGTCTTGCTCCATTTTAGGCCGCGGCGCCCTAGCCGGCCTTCTCATCGGCCTTCTTTTCTTCGGCCCCCTGGGCATCATCCTCGGCCCGATGCTCGGAGCCTTCCTCTGCGAAATCATCTTCGCCCGTAAAACCGCCGGAGAGTCCATCCTCCCGGCCCTTGGAGCCTTCGCCGGCTTCATCTGCGGCACCGGCCTCAAGCTCATCGCCTCCGGAATGATGATGTATTACATCTTTGTTTATATCCGCTAGCTTTCACACTAAACTCCAAACAAAGCAAGTAGTGATGCTCTGCGATACCCTGCTGGTTCATCCTTCATTTAATTAATCTGTAAGGATATTCATCAAATCAGTGTTAAACCAGATATACTCTTTGCCCACCTTCTCTTTTGAGAGCAATCCTAGTACTTCGAGCATTGACAAATACTTTTTGGCCGTATTCACGCTCTTGATTTTGTCAGATAACAAGTTCTTAGGACGAATATATGGCTGCTCGAATAATTTTTGAAGTTCAAGTCTTGACATTGATTTCTTTTGACTGCGGACAAGGCTCTCAGTTTTTTTCATAAGAGACAGGATTCTGAGAATTTTGTCTGTAGTGTACTCTGCGGTTTGAGACACAGCTTCCAGCATATACAAAATAAATCCTTTCCAGTCCCGCATACCGGTAACACCGCTCAATGTTTGATAATAAGCATCCTTGTTTTGAAGAATATATGCACTAAGATATAATATTGGAAGATCCAGCATCTTTTTCTGAATCAGATATATAATACACATAATTCTTCCTGTTCTGCCGTTTCCGTCTCTGAATGGATGGATTGCTTCAAATTGGTAGTGAGCCAATATCATCTTCAAAAGCGGATCTACAGGATAAGTATCATCATCATTCATAAACTGTAATAGTTCCGCCATCTTCTTCTCCACAACCCCCTTCCCCCGAGGTGGAGTATATACTGTATCTGCTACTAAAGATCCCCATCCTCGCTTTTTAATAACTATTTCCGCCTGATAGGGGCGAATGCTGTCCATTGTATTCTTTACTGCCCGATAAATATCAACAACAGTCTGCATTGTTATCTCCTTATGCCCGACAAGACACTGGTAACCTTTCCAAAGAGCCTCTCTGTAATGAAGAATCTCCTTGGCCGGTCCTTCCAGATAATCATCTTCTTGATATGAGAGAGATCTGTACAGCTCATCATCTGTTGTGAATATATTCTCAATGGCGCTACTTGCCTTTGCTTCCCTCAGTGCGATAGTGTTGACAAATATTGATTGATTTGGCAATGTAGAAGCAAGTCCTTTAAGCTCAGATAGCCTCCTGCTGGCCTCTACGAGCTTCTTGGTCACATCATCATCCAGATATATACTTTTATCTGGCGGAAGAGCCGGCAACGCATTGTAAGGAGTATGTCTATCGTAAGGTTCCATATTTTGACAGATTTCATTCAAGTGTCAAAAATATCAAAATTTTGACAGATAGCAAAATTTTTGTCATTTTTTCTCAGCGATGAAAAAGCCGATGAAGCACAGCAAAAAAAGCGGGGCCGGATTACTCCCGCCCCGCTAAAGAAAGAATGTTTAGCTTAAATCACTTGTTATTCGTAAGTAACAGTTATATTATATACCTTCACACCCTTAGCAATATTTGTAACGGTTACTGTCAACACCGTACCAGAAGCAGTAACAGTTGACTGAACCGTAACATCATTACTAGCATTAAGAGCTCCTGTTCCTACCTCTGTATCGCCAACCTTCAGTATAACATCACCGGCAGTTCCGCTAAATCCACCAAATTTTGCTGAAAAACTCTTAACGTTAACAGATGAAGGAAGAGTTGTAGTGAAAGTAATGCTGGAGGCAGGATTCTTTGAAGATCCAACTTGTGAATACTCAGCTGATTGGGTAAACGATGTCGTACCTACTGTTGTTACAGTCCAATTGTTGTTTTGGGAATCACTTCCAGTAACTGATACCTTATCAATGTTTGTTCCGTTGTTACCAAACAGTATTGTCGCTGTTTTTTCACCGGTTTGAGATGAGAATGCAGCAGCTATAGTAACATCAGATGTTCCCATAGTGAAGTTTGCATTAGCAGTGTTTCCACTTACAGTTGCACCAGTCACGGTCCAACCGGTAAAGTTGAAACCATCTTCAGCTGTTGCCGTAAGTGTAACAATCGTTCCTTCTTCAACCTCAGCTCCTGATTCAAGTGTTGATCCATTGGCTGTAACAGTGAATGAACCACCAGTTGTTGGCTGAGTAAACGTAACTGTATGTTTAGGTACAGCTGGAGTTCCAACAACGAGATTAAAGTCATCGACACGAGCATTAGAGGAGTTGGTGTTAGTAAATGTTAATGAGAAAGAATCAACACTACTTCCAACAGTAATGGTTGCCCTAAACACTCCAGAATTATAAGATGGTTCGCTTATAATAACGCCTGTTGAAGATGATACAGTAATATACTCAGGATGATTAGACTTAAAAGTAAGCGTCATTGTTGATGCGGCTCCAGTTGGTATATCTGAAACGGTAAAACTACCATTACTCTTTGAAACCAGTAATTCAGGAGAAGATCCTCCGGCAAGAGCTCCGGAGTAAACTTTTGTCGCTCCGACACATATATAAGTTAAGATACCGTCACCATATACGGTTGTTTGGGAGTTGCTTGCGCTTGGAACATCATTTGCGGAAAAACCTGAGAAAGATTCAGCCCATAGAATTGTTCCATCACTTGCAGGAGGTAAACTACCACAAACCTGTGTAACAATATAACTATTTAAATAACCTGAAAGACCTCCAGAAATTGCCTTAACGGTTGTTTGCCCAGAAATGGTAAAAGGTCCTTCATATAAAATAGTAGTTCCCGTTGGTCCATTATTGTCAGTTGTCGGATCTGTACCATCAAGAGTGTAAGCAATTTTAGCTCCTTCTGTAGCACAAGTAATAGTTACTTCTTCAGTGTCTTCATTATATGAAATTACAGGATCTGCACAACGAGGTTCAACAACTGCTTTTAACATATAAATCTTAGTTTGCGTTCCTTCGTAGAAAACAAATCGCGGGCTGCCATAATTGAACATGAGCACTCGACTTGTAAAGACATTACTCTTTATGACCGCTTCGCTTTCATCTGTTATTGTTAAAGAGAATGCCTCAGGTGTTTCTGATTCATTGGCTTGATTTGCATTATCAGTCAAAGCAAGGTATTTGTTTGAACCATTATTCTTAAATGAATAGCCTCCATCTTCTTTGCTTACGGTCCATACATAGTTGTCTATGTTTGGCACGTTAGAGAAATCATCAAATGTCAAGTCTGAGGCATTTTGAGTATTAATTGTCGTCGGGACGTTTTGGTATAAGTAGACAAGAGAGCCTTGTTTATTTGTATAAGAGTTATAGGATCCCATTACCTGCCAGGAATCCTTAAAAGCAAGAATTAAATAATTGCCAGATAAATCATCAATATCCTCGACAACAACATCATCCGCCCCCATATTAATAGAAAGTGTATTAAGATAACCTTCTTTAAAACTAATTCCATTTGTTCTTGCAGTAATCTCACGAGTATACTTCTTTGTAGCGGATTTTGCTACTATCTTTAATTTAGATCCTGAAGGAATAACAGTTTCCCAAGAAGTAAACCAAACTACTTTGTTATCTCCAGAAAGATTTGCTTTTACTTCAATAGTTTCTGTTCTGGTGTCTCCATAGAGATCTCCACTTTCTCCAGTTGTCAAATTAATATTTCTACGACCTGCCATATAAGTCTCAGCAGGAGCTGTAAACTCAACTGAAACTATATCCTCTGGGATGTTTGTAAGAGTAACTTTATTCAAAGCAGTAGCACGACGATATGATGCCATCCATGATGGTGTAAGAGTACTGAACTGTTTTGGTTGACATACCATGATATATGCTGACGGGTCGTATGAGGTTGCTGTAGCATTCTGAGTAGAAGGCAAGTACACCTTATATACGGCCGGGTCATTATTGTTTGTTGTAACGGCTGCTGATGAAGGGTACATTCCCATATAAGTATACTCAGAAGCGGTCTGATCTATTTCGGAAACATCAAAACCAAAGGTTGCCTGAGCTTCACCATTAAATGCATCTGCTGAAGCATCGTTAGACTTAGCAAATACTGTATTTTCACCAGAAGCAATAGCGATGTTCATATATTCGCCAGTACCCCATATAATGGTATTTGTACCATCAATGTATGTTTTAGTACCAGGTTCTCCAGCGAGGTCCTGAACATTGGCCTTAACCGTAATGTGAACGGTTTCTGAATCAGAAGCAGGTGCATTCTGATCATTCTTGCTACATCCAGCAAGTGTAAATACAGCAATTGCTGCAATCGCGAATAAATTGAATAACTTCCTCATAACTTGCTAGTTTTTAATAATCACCATTGTCATTAGTGTCGTCATCGCCGTAGTTTCCGCCGCCGCCTTGATTAGTCTGGGCTGCGATAACACCTTCTAACCGAACCTCAAAGACCTTTGAGGCCGGAGCTGTGTAAAACAATTTCTTGTTCATTGCTTGTTAAAATTTCGTTATAAATATTATTAGTTTATTCTGTTTTAGAACCTACGCGTGCCCCAGAGGGCTATTACGCATAGCCGGACCAAATATAGGGAAAAAAACAATATGGTCCGAAAAATCGCCGAGAATTATTTTTAAGGGTAGGCCTGGAGATGAATTCCTTTGAGCGACATTAACAAAAATGAAATATCGGTGTAAAAAAAGAATGAAGGCCTCTCAAATAGCAAAAACACGTCTAGAATTACTTGAAATTGGGTTTTTGTGAAAAAGGACAGGGCGGGAGGGGATAAGAGGTGCCGTATATATATTGAATACTTATAATATAGGTTCTGTGAACAGAACTGCCGGGCCTTTTGCTGTTATATCTGATCGGAGGCTCAAATAAACAGGATTCCATTGAGGGTCTCTGCTTGAGGGCTTAACATATTATAAAGAGCGTCCGGCATTTGGATTCTGCCGGACACTTTTATAAGAGACTTTTGGGTGTTAGAGTTTAAGAGTTTTTGAGAGAGGAGATCTCTTCTGGTGTCAGGCCTGTGCAAATAGATATTGTCTCGAGTGAAATGCCTTGCTCAAGCATTTTAGCAGCTTTTTCTCTGAGAAATATCCTGTGTCCTATTTCAAGGCCTTCAAGATACCCCTCAATATATGAGTCTACGTAATCATCCGTGTATTCTATAGGATCATTTGGTAATGCGGGCTTTGCAAAGTTCTGAATTGTCACGATTATATTAGAACCGTCTGTGCATTTGCAGTACACGTCAACACTCATTTTGCAGATAGACTTCAGTGGTATGGGTACGTCTCCGTCTAGGTATTCCAGCTCTTTTATATTCTTGTCGTCAATAAATTTGTTTAAAAGGCTGATAAGCAATTTCTTATTAAGCTCGGGGCCGAAGAGTTTATTGAAGCCCCAGTCTGAGGTCGGAATGATGTACCGTTGCCTTTCGTTGTAGATTTGTGACACCATAGTAACACTATGTTAATGAGTTAAACAAATCCGGAACGGCAAGTGCCGCCCGGCAATGTTACTATTAGTGCCCTGAATCAGGAATCTCAGCAGATTGGCAAAAAATCAAACGGGGCTCCCCGTAACAGGGTCTCTAAACGACTCCACTCTGCCTCAGCGATTCCCGAAACGCTTGGTGCAAAGATAATGAAAAAACAGAGATAATGGCGTGCTATATTCTGCGGAATCTATGAAATTTTTGGAGATTCCGCAGATTATAAATATCTTTACGGCATAGAAATTTTGTTTATGCTTATCGGGAGAACTGAGGAAATACGTTTATTGAAAGAAGCTTACAAGTCAAGGGAGTCAGAATTTGTTGCAGTGTATGGAAGAAGGCGTGTTGGCAAGACATTTCTCGTAAGAGAAGTGTTTGACTATTCATTTACTTTTCAGCATTCAGGCATTGCCAACGAATCCATGCGGGTACAACTTGAAGCATTCAAGAGATCTTTAATATCGTCAGGGGATAAATGCTGTCCTGATATAAAGTCATGGATGGACGCCTTTGAGAGACTAAAGGAGCTGATACGTGCATCCAAGCAGAAAAAGAAGATAGTATTCATAGATGAAGCCGCTTGGATTGACACTCCAAAATCCGGGTTTGTTTCAGCCCTCGAAAATTTTTGGAATGGCTGGGCCACTGCACGAAAAGACATACTTCTGGTGATTTGTGCGTCAGCTACATCGTGGATAATCAAGAAAGTTTTCAGAAATAGAGGAGGCCTGCACAATAGAGTTACATACAAAATACCACTGGCCCCATTCACTTTGAAGGAGTGCGAATTGTACGCAAAAATGCAGGGTTTAAGGCTTAACAGATACCAGTTGCTGAACTTGTATCTGGCAATGGGTGGAGTTGCTTTGTATTGGAAAATGTTGGACAAGAGGTTTTCCGCAGCTCAGAATATAGACCTCCTTTTCTTTGGCCCTAAAGCCAAATTGCGGGGCGAATTCAATGAACTCTATGACTCATTATACAAGAATCCCGAGCCTTATAAGGCTATTATCAATATGCTTGGTCGTACTTCCGGAGGACTTTCTAGGCAGGAGCTCATATCTAAGTTGGGGGTAAATGACAACGGAGCGTTCTCTGAGAAATTGGAAGAACTGGAAGAGTGCGGATTTATCATCTGCAGCAAGGATTATCCGAAAAACAAGAGAGATTCCATTTACAAGTTATTTGACAATTACACGATCTTTTATTTCAAGTATATAAAAGAAAACGAGAATATTGACGGGTTTTGGACATCCGCTGCCAACAGTCAGGGGGTCAAGGCTTGGAGTGGATTGGCTTTTGAACGAGTATGCTTGCAGCATGTGCCTCAGATAAAGAAAGCTTTAGGAATAGCCGCGGTTGCTTCCAGGCAACATGGCTGGCATTCAGATTCATCCCAGCTGGAAAAAGGCGAGCATGGAGTTCAAATAGACTTGATCATCGATAGAGCTGACAATATTGTCAATTTGTGTGAAATGAAATGGGCGTCGGATGAATATGTCATAGACAAAAAGTATGATGAAGAGCTTAGGCATAAATCTGACGTGTTCTGCAGGCAGACAAAAATCAAAAAGGCTGTGCATTTGACAATGATTACAACATTTGGGGTAAAGCATAATATCTATTTCGACAGTATTCAGTCCCAGGTAGTGCTAGACCAGCTTTTTGAATAATTATAATCTGCGGAATCTATGAAATTTTTAGAGATTCCGCAGATTATAATTTCTGAAATCAGTTTTTGGCCGGGATTCCGTTGGGTCCCTGCTTTTGTTTTGTGTTTGAGATTTTATAACTTGCGAACCTGTATTAGAAGTGTTTATCGCGATGAAAAAAATATTTTTGGAAGAAAATGGCGTTAAAAGCGCTCCCAAGGCCTTTTATGAAGCTCCTCAGGTAGAGGTAAGCCCTCTTGAGGCCGAAAGTTCCATAATGACAGCAAGCCCGGGGGAACCGGGAGAAGATGAAGATTACAACGATTTAGGTGACATTTAACGGATAGGAGAAACGGTTATGAAAAGGTTTATATCTGGATGGTTCAAGACATCAGGTCTTTCAGGAATAGTCGTGGCTCTTGCCGTTATGGGGCTGGTTGCTTCAGGCTGCGGCAAGGATAAGGGAGAAGAGCCTAAGCAGGCGTTCAAGAGGACGGTCAAGGTGGAACTGGCCAAAGGGCTGGACACCAAGACGGCAGTGGTAGAAGGAGAGGACAATGCCCAGTTCGTGTGGACCGAAGGAGACGACAACAATTTCTTTGTATATGAGAACGGAATTGAGGGTACGGTAGAGGATGTGGAGTTCACTGATGATATGCGCAAGGCCACTCTCAGCGTGAGCTTTACGACTGCCGCCGCTGACAAGTATGTCTATACGGCCAAGTTTGCGGATAATATATCCAACCACGGCAACCCGAAACTTTCTGCGGTACAGTATCCGTCTTTGACTTCCTATGACCAGTTTGCAGATATACTTGTGTCCGAACCTCTGGAGAAAGAGGAAGCGGCTACTTCCCTCAAGTTTTTCCTCAAACGCAAGGTGGCAGTCAACAAGATGACTCTCAAGGGTCTGGAAGCCGGGGAGATGGTTTCAAAAGTAGAGATAGAGCTGGACAAGGTTGTAGCTGGAACTCTCCAGGAAGACGGACATTTTGACGGAGAGGACAAGAAGATAGTGCTCAACTACAGCGGAATGGAAGTGGGGACGGATGGCACCTTCCCTGTATATTTCAACTGTGCTCCGGTAGAGGAGGCTGCTGTTTTGGGCGTTACGGTTACAACTGACCAGTCTTCATACAACCGTCCTGCAAGTTCATTCGGGAGAAAGCTGACCCTGCCGCTGGGCAAGATGACCAGGTTCAACGTGGATATGACCGGCTACAGAGAATCAGCATCTTCAGCCAACACCTACACCCTTGTAGAAGCAGAGTCTGAACTTACTGAGGGCGTGTATATTGTGGTGGCTGCCGGATACGACCGGGCAATGGCAGGCTGGAACGGGGAAAAGTTCCACGATTATGACGCTGTGGTAAAGACAGATGAGGGAAAGACCATACAACTGGATGCAGATTCTGAAGTTGTGCCGTTCACTCTCAAGAAGAACGGCAGCTACTGGACATTCCAGAACAGCAGCTCCAGCGATTCCTATTACGGCTATTATCTGGCCTGGTCTTCCGGCAACACAAGCACAGAACAGACCTCTTCATACAATTGGTCTATATCTATAACCAGCAAGGGAACAGTGATATCAGCGTCTTCAGACAACACAAGGATGCTCCAGTATAATCCTGATTCTCCGCGATTTGCTTGCTACATAGCCAAGTCTGCCCAGAAGCCGGTTGTGCTCTACAAGAAGACAGGAAGTTCTGACATAACGCCTCCAGGTCCGGTGGACGCTCCGGTGATCAATGTCAGCAGCAACTCTATAGATGTTGAATACACTGGCGGATCCCAGTACTTTGAATACACCATTACAAATCCTGTGGACGAAGCCAGTCTGACAGCTGCACCGAATGTGTCCTGGATAAAAAATGTCAGCGTAAGTGCAACGGCTGTGACCTTCTATGTAGATTATCAGGGAGAGAACACCTCTTCAAGAGCAGGAGCTATAACTCTCAAGTATCCAGGTGCTGAAGATGTGGTGGTATCAGTCAACCAGGGAGCAGGCCCGGGTGGTGACCAGGCTGCCAACGGATGGCTTGAACTTCCGGCTGCAACCAGCGGGAGCGACTATTTCTCCGGAACTTTCAAAGCCGGCAAAGACCGCAATTACACATACCTGTACCAGTACAGCACATATACAGCTCTCTGGACAGCGTATCCGCTGTATTCTGAAACAGCCACCGGTTCAGCACCTCAAGCCAGCCAGAATCACGGAGACCTCGGCCCGTACAACAGGCAATATCCTACAATGTACAGCGAGGCAACCAGCTGGAACTACAACCCTCAGATAGACAAGAGCAAGCAGGTTTACCTCAAGTCCAGTTACGGGGTGAGTGTGGCAGGCACCATCTACTCCCGCGGACACCAGATACCTAACGGAGACCGCAAGGCCAATGGTACTATGCAGAGCCAGACCTACTATTTTACGAACAGTACTCCGCAGATCCAGAACGGATTCAACGGAACCATCTGGAGCGCTCTGGAGAACGGCATCAGGGGCCAGCTTGGCTCAGACACAACCTATGTAGTCACAGGAGCCGCGTTCCGCAAAGTAGGCGGCAGCGAGAGCATCAAGACCATCAAGCCTAAGGGAGATCCGGACAAAAACGTTCCAGTACCGAACTACTACTGGAAAGTTCTCTTGAAAGTCAAAAGGAATGGCTCCAACATTACATCAGCCTCAGCGATAGGATTCTGGTTGGAGCACAAGCAGTACAGCAACAATGATTACACTCCTTATGCTGTAAGTGTGGATCAGATAGAGGCCTGGACCGGTTTCAACTTCTTCGTTAACCTGCCGGAAAATCTCCAGACAACGGCTGAGAAGAACACCAGCTGGACCACCTTCAAGAACTTTTAAACCTCTTCCTTGAGTTAAGCATGAAATTATTAAACATTGAAGAAATGAACACATGGATTTTTTGGGGAGCAATGATGCTCTGTGCTTCTGTTGCAGCAGGTTGCGGTGGAGGTGGAGCTAAAGAGGCTGAGAATGCCGAGTCCAAAGCCCCCGTAGCAGGAACCGGCGGAGACAAGTATGTGCCGTATGAGGAGAGGACCGGAGAAGAGTCTGTAGTGTATTTCACTCGCGATCTGTCTGCCGCAGGACTGATAAAGGCATACGAGCAGGTATGTGAGGATATAACCGGAAAGGTTGCCGTGAAGCTGCATACCGGGGAGCCGAACGGACCGAACATCATCCCGAGAGAGTGGGTGAAGGCTCTTCTGGAGAAGGACCTCAAGGATGCCACAATCGTTGAGACAAACACCTACTACGAAGGTGACCGCTACACCACAGAGCAGCACCGCAAGACACTGGAGGTGAACGGATGGACTTTCTGTCCGGTGGACATTATGGATGCCGAGGACACCGTTACCATCCCGGTGGTAGGAGGAAAGTGGTTTGACAAGATGTCCGTAGGAAAGAATATGCTGAACTACGAGTCTCTGGTAGCGCTGACTCACTTCAAGGGTCACACGATGGGAGGTTTCGGAGGCAGCAACAAGAACATCGGAATCGGCTGTGCGGACGGCAGAGTAGGAAAGGCCTGGATACATACCGTCAAGGGCTCAGACGACCAGTGGAGCATCTCTGAGGAAGAGTTTATGGAAAGGATGACAGAATCCACCAAGGCTACGATAGACCACTTCGGCAAACACGTGACTTATGTTAACGTGATGCGCAATATGTCTGTTTCCTGTGACTGTGAGGGCGTTGCAGCAGAGCCTGTGGTAACTCCAAACGTAGGAATCCTTTCTTCCAAGGATATTCTGGCTGTAGATCAGGCTTGCGTGGACATCATCTACGCCATGACTGCGGAAGAGCATGCGGCGATGGTAGAGCGTATGGAAACCCGCCACGGACTGCGCCAGCTCTCCTACATGAAGGAGCTTGGAATGGGCAACAACCGCTATAAGCTCATCGACCTTGACAACGGCGGAAAGGAAATCACAGCTGCCGAGGCTGCAAAGGACCTCAAGCCATTTGTCCAGTAGTTTTTGTACCCCCGAGGCGAATCGAACGCCTATCAATGGAACCGGAATCCATCGTTTTATCCGTTAAACTACGGGGGCATTCCCTACGAGGCGCTTTTGCCGTCTCTTTGGGTGTGCAAAGTTATAAATATTCTTATCTTTGCCCAAATATCGGAATCCGGATAGATTAGAATAATACTAAAACCTTATAGAAGATGAAAGCATTTGTTTTTCCGGGCCAGGGTGCCCAGTTTACAGGAATGGGTAAGGAACTCTACGAAAGCGAGGCTCTTGCCCATGATTTGTTTGAAAGGGCCAACGAGATTTTGGGATGGAGGATTTCAGACGTTATGTTCACGGGAAGTGCCGAGGACCTCAAACAGACGAAGGTTACCCAGCCTGCAATTTTCATACATTCAGTTGTTTTGGCAAAATGCCTTGCTGAGTGTGCTCCTGAGAGCGATTTCAGAAAGAGAGCCGCTGAAGCAGGTATCCTTGGATTTGATCCTGATATGGTTGCCGGCCATTCTCTTGGAGAGTTCTCCGCTTTGACTGCTGCCGGTGCCTTGAGCTTTGACGAAGGTCTTACGCTGGTTTCAAAGCGTGCGTTTGCAATGCAGAAGGCTTGCGAAATCAAGCCTTCCACCATGGCCGCCGTCCTTGGCCTTGAGGACAAAGTCATTGAGGATGTGTGCGCAGAAGTTACGGCAAGGGGAACCTGCAAGGACGGTGGTGAAAGTGCTGCGGGTGGCTGTGGCGTGGTTGTGGCTGCAAACTACAACTCTCACGGACAGGTTGTTATCAGCGGGGACATTGACGCTGTTGCAGCTGCCGGAGCTATTCTCAAGGACAAGGGTGCGCGCAGGGTACTTCCTCTGCAGGTAGGCGGAGCTTTCCATTCTCCTCTGATGGATCCGGCAAGGGTAGAACTCGCTGAGGCGATAGAGAAGGCGGTTATCGTAAAGCCGATATGCCCGGTTTACCAGAATGTGGACGCAATGCCTCATACAGACCCGGAGGAAATCAAGAAGAACCTTCTCATCCAGCTTACAAATCCTGTAAGATGGTCTCATATCGTTGAGAAAATGGTTGAGGATGGGGCCAACGAGTTTGTGGAGCTTGGTCCAGGCAGTGTGCTTCAGGGTCTGGTCAAGAAACTTGCACCGGCAGAGACTCTTATCAAAGGCCTTCAGTAAGAAATCTTTGCTTAAGCCCTTATTATTTGCTATCTTTGAACGCCTGAAAACATGATTTGTGTGGCATAAGTATTTGGTGGACAATAACATACACCTTCTTACGCATTTTTAACATCTGCTTTAGGCGTTTATGACAACTGTTTTAGGCATTAATTTGAACTGAATTTTTATTTATCAGCGATATTTAATTAAAGTATATAACAACTAACGACATGTCAAAAGAAAAAGTGTTTTTAACCTGCGACGGTAATCAGGCAGCCGCTCATGTAGCTTATCTTTTCAGCGAGATGGCAGCTATTTATCCTATCACGCCTTCTTCTCCTATGGCGGAGCACGTAGATGAATGGTCCGCTTTCGGAAGAAAGAACCTCTTCGGAGAGACTGTAAAGGTTGTTGAGATGGAAAGCGAAGCCGGTGCCGCCGGAGCTGTTCACGGTTCCCTTCAGGCAGGTGTACTTACTTCAACATTTACTGCATCTCAGGGATTGCTGCTGATGATCCCTAATATGTACAAGATAGCTGGCGAGATGCTTCCGGCTGTTTTCCATGTTACTGCAAGAAGCCTTGCAACTCATGCACTGAGTATCTTCGGAGACCAGCAGGATGTTATGGCCGTAAGGCAGACAGGATTTGCAATGCTGGCTTCTGCAAGCGTCCAGGAAGCTATGGACCTGGCAGCTGTAGCCCATCTTTCAACTATCAAGTCTTCCATTCCTTTTGTTCATTTCTTTGACGGATTCCGCACTTCTCACGAAATCCAGAAGATAGAGGTTCTTCCTGAAGAAGGATTGAAGAAGATGATCAGCACAAAGGCTCTGGCAGCTTTCCGCAAGAGAGCTCTCAACCCTAATGCTCCTGTAACAAAGGGAACTGCCCAGAACGCAGATGTATATTTCCAGGAGACCGAGTCCAGGAACCAGTACTATGCAGAGGTTCCTAATATCGTGGCCAGATACATGGGTGAGGTTGGCGAACTTTGCGGCCGTCACTATCTGCCTTTTGATTATTATGGAGACCCTGAAGCAGAGAGAGTTGTCATTGCTATGGGTTCTGTCACCGATACTGTCCGCGAGGTTGTTGAGTATCTCAACAACAAGGGCGAAAAGGTTGGTGTAGTAGTCGTAAGGCTTTACAGACCTTTCAGCACCCAGTACTTCCTCAGGGCACTGCCTAAGAGCGTGAAGAGGATAGCTGTCCTTGACCGCTGCAAGGAGCCGGGAGCAGTCGGAGAGCCTCTGTACGTGGATGTAAAGAGTGCACTTGCTGACACAGCCTTTGCCGGAAAGGTTAAGATCGTAGGCGGACGTTATGGTCTTTCTTCAAAGGACACTTCCCCTGCACAGATCCTGGCCGTATTCCAGAACCTGAAGGCCAAGGAGCCTAAGAACTCCTTCACTATCGGTATCGTTGATGACGTCACCTTCCTCTCCCTTCCTCAGAAGGAGGAGATTTCTCTTGCAAAGCCTGGAACTTACGAACTCAAGTTCTTCGGACTTGGTTCAGACGGAACCGTTGGCGCAAACAAAAACACTATCAAGATAATCGGCGGAACCACAGACAAATACTGCCAGGCTTACTTTGACTATGATTCAAAGAAGAGTGGCGGATTCACCTGTTCTCACCTCCGTTTCGGAGACAATCCTATCAACTCTCCATACCTGGTGTCAACTCCTGACTTCGTGGCTTGCCACGTGCCTTCATACCTTACCAAGTATGATGTCTTGAGAGGTATCAAGAAGGGTGGTACATTCCTTCTCAACAGCCTCTGGGATACTGAAGAAACCCTGAAGAGACTTCCTGATTTCATCAAGTATCAGATTGTCAGCAAGAAGCTTAACTTCTACATCATCAACGCCACCAAGATCGCTGAGGAAATAGGTCTGGGCAACCGTACCAACTCCATCCTCCAGAGCGCTTTCTTCAAGATTACCGGCATCATCCCTTATGAGGATGCTGTAAAGGAAATGAAGAAGATGATAGAGAAGAGCTACGGAAAGAAGGGCGAGAATGTTGTCAAGATGAACTATGCAGCCGTTGACCGCGGCGGAGAGTATGTTAAGGTTGAGATTCCGTTCGAGTGGAAGAACCTTTCTCCAAGCAAGTTCGTTCCGGACAGCTACAACCGTCTGGCTCCGGATTGGGTAAGGCAGATTGCTGACCCTGTGAACGCACAGTGCGGCAACGATCTTCCAGTGAGCGCATTCCAGAACTTCCCGGACGGAACTATTCCTGCCGGAACAGCAGCTTACGAGAAGAGAGGCATTGCAACCCACGTTCCTGAGTGGAATCCTGCAAACTGTATCCAGTGCAACCAGTGCGCTACCATCTGCCCTCACGCAGCTATCCGTCCGTTCCTTCTCACTGAAGAGGAAGTCGGCAAGGCACCTAAGGGCGTTGCCAAGGTTCTCAAACTGGCTGACGGTAAGGCAAACCTCAAGGATTACAAGTTTGTAATGCAGGTAGATCCGGCAGACTGTACCGGTTGCGCCAACTGCGCTGACATCTGCCCGGCCAAGGAAAAGGCTCTGGTCATGAAACCTGCTGATACCCAGACAGACCAGCAGAAGGCATTTGACTGGCTGCACAGCAAGGTAGGCTACAAAGATGAGGTTATGAAGAAGGACAGCAACGTCAAGGCATCCCAGTTCTCTCAGCCTCTGTTTGAATTCTCAGGAGCTTGTGCAGGTTGCGGAGAGACACCTTACATCAAACTGATAAGCCAGCTCTTCGGCGACAGGATGATGGTTGCTAATGCAACAGGATGTACTTCCATCTACAGCGGAAGCTTCCCTGCATCTCCTTACTGCAAGGACCGTAACGGCAGAGGCCCGGCTTGGGCAAACTCCTTGTTCGAGGACAACGCTGAGTTCGGTCTTGGTCAGAGACTCGGATTTGCAAGACTGCGCTCAACCCTGGAAGAGAGGGCAAAGGCAGCCATCGCAGACGAGCACTGCTCTGAGGATGTAAAGAACCTTCTCAAGAAGTGGCTTGAGAATCTCCGCGATGTAGCTGTATGCAAAGAGATTGCAGCAGCTCTTCCTGCAGCTCTGAAGGAGTGCAAGTGCGCTTCCTGCAAGGCCGTGGCCGAGTACATAGACTGCATAATCCCTCGTTCACAGTGGATTATCGGCGGAGACGGTTGGGGATATGATATCGGATACGGCGGACTTGACCACGTGCTTGCTTCCGGCGAGAACGTCAATGTCCTGGTCGTTGATACTGAGGTTTACTCCAACACCGGCGGACAGTCATCCAAGAGTACTCCTGCAGGAGCGGTTGCCAAGTTTGCAACCAGCGGCAAGAAGATCCGCAAGAAGGATCTCGGAATGATGGCCATGAGTTATGGCTATGTATATGTAGCCCAGGTTGCTACAGGTGCAAGCCAGGCTCAGTACCTGAACGCTTTGAAAGAGGCTGAGGCTCACGACGGACCATCTCTGATCATCGCCTACGCTCCTTGTATCAATCATGGCCTGAAAGCCGGAATGGGACACAGTCAGCTGGAAGAGAAGAAAGCCGTTGAGTGCGGTTACTGGCATCTTTTCAGGTTTAATCCTGATGCTCCGGAGGGAACAAATCCGTTTACCCTGGACAGCAAAGAGCCAGACTGGAGCAAGTTCCAGGACTTCATCAAGGGCGAGGTAAGATACGCTTCCCTTCTGAAGACCTTCCCTCAGGAAGCAGAGGAGCTCTTCTCACTTACAGAGAAGTACGCTAAACTCCGCTACGAAGGCTACAAGAAACTCGCCGGCAAGTAGCACGCAGTCTGCAGAGCCCCCCAGCACACTGAGCAAAACTGCCAGTTGAGCTCTGCAATGAAAGTCTTTTTTAGAGCGTCCGCATATTCCTGTATGCGGGCGCTTTTTTGTTGCCTTCAGCACTGCGATGGTGCTTGGGATGCACCGCAACTTCGGCGATGGTGCCTTGTAAAACCTTGATTATGAGCACTCCCCTAAAAGCACCCTGCGTTTTTGGGTGGGCACTTTTGGGAATCGCCTGATAATCAATGTAATACAGACCACAATCGCCGAGTGGCTAAAATTGCTATCTTTGCATCTGTTTTCTTTGAACGGATTAATATGAATGCTTGTAATAAACTAAAAATCAAAATATTATTTTCAACGATAACTCTATCGTCCCTTTGCTGGACCGGTAATCAAGGTTTTGCAGCTGATAGGGCAAGAGGTTCAGTCTTTCACGAAACCTATCCGTCAAGGCTTTTAGGCGGCGGAAGAGAAAATGGAGGTTCTTTTGACGGGCGCGCATCTGGAGTTAAGAAGGATAGCGTTGTTGTGGACACTTCTACGGTATATCTTTCTCAGATCAGCGTTCTGGCCTCAAGGGTGCCGATTGTCTGGCACAAACAGGCCCGCATGACAACCACTATAGAGGCTAAGGCTATACAGAAAACTCCATCGCAGAGCATAAATGACGTGTTGAAATATTCGGCCAGCGTGGATGTAAGGCAGCGTGGGCCGATAGGGGCCCAGACAGATGTGGGTATCAGGGGCGGTACCAGCGAGCAGTCTGCAGTGCTGTTGAACGGCATCAACATTTCTGATCCGCAGACAGCTCACAATTCCTTTGACCTGCCATTGACTATGATGCAGATAGACGGGATTGACATTCTTGAGGGTCCGTCCGGCAAGATTACCGGAAGTTCATCTTTGATGGGAGCAATAAACATCCGCACCCGCATATCTGATGTCAACAGACTTTTTGCCAATGTGGAGACGGGTTCCTACGGCTATCTCAGCGTAGGACTCAGGTATGACCTTGTCAACCTTTCAGGCAAATCTGCGGAGAGAAGTGTTTCAAGGGTACCATCCGGCGGCGGGGCTTATGATGCAGTTGCTTCCGGGGTGTCCAGTAGTGCGGCTGCCGGGCATTTCAGAAATTCAATCTCAGCCAGCTACACCCGCAGTGACGGTTACTCCAGAAGCGCGGACAACCATCTGAACATGGACTACAAGACGGTTAAGGCTTACTACGAAGGCCGTTATCAGAACGAGGACGTTGAGCTTGACTGGTTTGCAGGTTTGAGTTCAAAGGATTGGGGCTCCAACCGTTTCTATGCAAAGTATGACGAGCAGTTTGAGCATACCTTCAAGACGTTTGCAGCCGTCAAGGGGCATAATACCAAGGGCTTTGTAACAATCAGTCCTTCCATATACTGGAACCATACCAACGACAGATTTGAACTTTTCAGGAACAATCCGGACGCCTATCCCTTCAACTATCACAAGACGGATGTCTATGGACTGAATCTGAACAACTACTTCAGATGGGTGGGCGGAACCACGGCCTTTGGTGGAGAAATCCGTAACGAAGATCTATTGAGCGGTAATCTTGGGGAGCCTAAGGACCATCCCAAACATATCAAGGGAACAGACCGTTACTATGACCATGGACTGAACCGTACCAACACAAGTTTCTTTCTGGAACATAACATCATACAGGAGCGTTTCTCTGTTTCGGCCGCACTTCTTGCCATAAAGAACAGTTGGGCTGAGATGAACATGAAGGTTTATCCGTCCGCAGACTTGTCCGTGTCTTTGTACAAGAAAGACAACAGGCTCCTCAGACTTTTTGCCTCGTACAACTCATCTCTGAGGATGCCTTCAGTAACGGAACTTTACTACTCTGTAGGCGGTTTCAAGGCTGACAAACACCTTAAACCTGAAGAGGTGAAGGCGTGGGAACTGGGGCTCAAATACAATTCCTCAGCGATAACCTCTTCCGCCAGTGTTTTCCGTAACCGCCTGACTAACCTCATTGACTGGATAAGAAATACAGCCGATGGAGAAGATGCTGTTTGGCAGAGTGTGAACTTCGGGAAGATAATCTCCAAAGGAGTGCTTCTCCAGACGAACCTGAGTCCAAACCTTCACGGCCATTACCTGAACCTCAAAGGCATCAACCTTTCTTACAGCTACATAGACCAGACCAAGAACCAGGACAAGGATATCCAGAGCACTTACGCCATAGAATACCTCAGGCACAAGTTTGTAGCCGGTGTTGATGTAGAGATTGTCAAGAACCTGACACTTTCCGTGTTCTACCGTTTCCAGGATAGGGTCGGTACATATACGGATTCCGAAGGCCAGGTCAAGAGCTACAAACCATACAGTGTGCTGGATGCAAGAGCGGGATACCTGTGGAAGGGTTTTGACTTTTACATAGAGGCCAACAACCTTACTGATGCCAGATATACCGACTTCGGAAGAATTCCTCAACCCGGGTTCTGGTTCATGGCGGGAGTGAAGTTCCGCCTGTAGCCGTTTCCCTGCCTGGCGGGGCATCGGATAACACGGGATTTTGACAAAAATTTCCGGGGCTGCGTCATCTCACCGGCAATCTTTTTGGGATTCTCGTTTTTTTCCTTAACTTTATAATCGCAGAGAAAAGGAAAAAGCAATAAAATATATTATGAAAACAAGTACATACAACTCTTTCTACACCCCGATGGGGCTTTTGAACATTGAGCATCTGGCACATGGTTCGGTTCACATGGAATGGGAGGGTATGCATATCTATGTAGATCCTTGTTCAGATTTCTTTGACTTCACCGGCTGCAAGAAAGCTGACCTGATTCTTCTTACACATGCTCACACAGACCATTACGATACCAAGGCCATTGAAGAGATAGCCATGCCTAACACTACCTTCATCGTAAGCCGTGGTGTAAGGACAGTCCTCCAGAATGATCTTCTTGCAATGCGCAGCGGTACTGCCCGTGACAAGGACGGAAAGCTTCTCCCTAAACTGGACTTGGACAACAATCCGCTGAATGTTGACCCTTCAACCAACCTTGTGAACATGCTCAACATCCCTAAGCTCCGTCACTGCAAGGTAGTGACTTTGGAGAACGGAGACAGTGTGTCATCCATAGGTCTGACTATAACTGCTATACCAGCCTACAACATCAACCGCCGCAGGGAAAACGGCCATCCGTTCCACATCAAAGGAGAAGGCAACGGCTACCTGATTTCCATGCAGGGTTTTGACATATACTTTGCCGGAGATACAGAACCAATCCCTGAAATGAACGAGCTGGCTCCGGGGGCAGTCAGAGCTCATTCCTGGGCCAAATTCCTCCAGGGAGAAATAGACGTGGCTTTCCTGCCTAAGAACCTTCCTTACACGATGAGTGACGAGGAGTTCATCAAAGCCGCCAACCTTATCCGCCCGAAGAACCTTTTCCCGATCCACTACTTTGAAATTGACGCAAAGGCTCTGAGCCGTCAGCTGGATACCGGTATCTGCCTCTACGTGGGCGGCAAGCAAATCTGACCTCAAAGAAACCGGAGCGCGCCAGGGCCCTGCATCAAAGAAGCAGCCGTTCCAACCTGAATGTCCTATTGGAGGGCGTCCAGAGTACAACTTCAAACCATCAAGGGCTTGGATGCGTTTTTGGTAATTATCAGATATTCAACGATATAAATAAATGAGGGGTGCTCTTTTTCGATACCCCTCATTTTCTTAGTCAGCTAATACTCAGCGACTTACAGGAAACGCCCTCCGCTTACACCACCACACTAAACTCCCGACGTTTGTACGTACTACCCGCCACTGCTTCATCGCTGAGCAAAATTACTGCACAAAGGCGATGATCTCGTCCTTGACAACCTTCTGGCCCTGCTTTGCACATACAGCAACGAGCTTGCCGTCTGCCGGGCAGATGATCTCTTCCATTCCGTAGAAAGCCTGGATGTTGCAGAGGGTCTGGCCCATCTTGACATCGCTTCCTTCTGCAGGAGCTGAAGACTTGTCCTCAACGTCGTACTGCCAAACCACTTCTCCCTTTACGGTAGCGTGTACTGGCTTAGCGTCAGGGTACTTGGCAAGAATCTTGTCAACGTCGAACGCAGGAACCTCAACTACCGGACGGGTAATCACGATAGGAGCGCCTGCCTTTGCACGGTTGGCTTCCAGTTCTTTCTCGAACCTCTCCTTTGCGATGCCGCTCTTGTAGTCTCTGTACTGGGTCTCGTGCATAGCAAACTCGAAGAGTTCCTCGTCGTCCTGGCCTCTGTCCCAACCTTCCTCTTCCATCATCTTGATGTAGCGAGGCAGATCGTTAGGGAATGCGTCCTGAGGAACGCCGGTGTAGAACTCAAGACCCTTCTGCTTGACAATTTCCTTGATCTCAGGAGCAAGTTCTCCAGGAAGCTTACCCATCTTGCCGAGGATCATGTTCATAGTATCCTTGTCTATGGTCTTCCATCTAGGCTCGCCCTTGAGCATGTGCATCAGGTTCATCAATGCAGTATTCTTCACGTACTGGCTGAATGGGGTTACCAATGGAGGGTAACCAAGTCTTGGCCATACATATTCTACCTCCTGGAACAGCATGACAACCAGAGTGTTGAGATCCAGCTCCTTCTTTCCCTGGTTTCTCAGCGATGCGTTGATCGCACCCTGGAATCCCTTGAGGTCTGCCATCATTGAGCCCATCATTCCGCCAGGAAGTCCGCAACCTACGAGAAGGCTGCTCATCTGGTGGTTGCCCGGAGCGATCCAGTATCCGAGGAAGTCATCTATGAACTTCTGGGTCAGAGCCCTTGCCTCCATATAGGCGTTCATGTTGATGTCCTTAACAAGGAATCCGGCATCCTTGAGCATGGCCTGAATAGTAATTACATCCGGATGGATCTTACCCCATGACAGAGGTTCCATAGCTACGTCTATGTACTCGGCGCCGGCTCTTGCAACTTCCAGCATGGAAGCTACAGAGAAACCAGGTCCTGAGTGACCGTGATACTGGACCTTGATGTGAGGATATTTGTCCTTGATAGCCTTTACAAGGCGGCCAAGGAAAGCAGGCCTTCCGATACCGGCCATATCCTTCAGGCAGATTTCGTCTGCACCGTACTCAACAACTTTGTCCACAACACCCATGTAGTACTCGACGGTGTGGATAGGGGAATAGGTGATACTCAAAGCAGCCTGAGCAATCATTCCGGCCTCCTTGGCGTGGATTACGGAACCTTTGAGGTTGCGATGGTCGTTAAGACCGCAGAAAGAACGCATGATGTTGGTTCCCTGAGCTTTCTTGACCTTAGCCATCAAAGCCCTGACATCATCCGGAACCGGGAACATTCTCAGAGCGTTCAGACCTCTTTCGAGCATGTGGGTCTGAATTCCGACCTTGTTGAAAGGAGCGGTCCACTCGCGGACAGCCTTGTTAGGATTCTCTCCGAAAAGGAGATTAACCTGCTCAAAGGCTCCACCGTTTGTTTCAACACGGTCAAAGCATCCCATTTCGATGATAACTGGTGCAATCTCCTTAAGCATAGCTACTTTCGGCACATACTTGCCGGAAGACTGCCACATGTCCCTGTAAAGAAGGGAGAATTTTATTTCTCTTGCCATATAGTTTTTAAGTGAATTAGATTCGTAGTCCACTGCATGTAAAAAACGAGAAATCGTAAGCAACCTCGGTTTTACAGAAGGTAAATTTAAGAAAAGATTGCTGACTCACAAACGATTTCTTCCAATAAATCTGAAGATTGTCCAAAGATTTGACCAACTGTTGTTGCAGTTTGGCAAAAAGATTTTATCTTTGCATCCCCGACGGAAGCGGCATCGCTAAGTTTAGTGCCCCCGCCGGCTTCAGCCGAAAGGCTTTCGACATATATGGTGGCTGTAGCTCAGTTGGCTAGAGCGCCAGATTGTGGCTCTGGAGGTCGTGGGTTCGAGACCCACCAGCCACCCTCCCAAACGCTTCGGATTTCCGGGGCGTTTTTCCTTTTCTCAAAAGCTCCTTACCGTGTCCAACGTCCCAATCTCTGTGTCGATAGCCACGTTTCGGGGCTTGAATGTGTCCAACGTCCCAATTCCTGTGTCGATAGCCACGTTTCGGGGCTTGAATGTGTCCAACGTCCCAATCTCTGTGCCGATAGCCACGTTTCGGGGCTTGAATGTGTCCAACGTCCCAATTCCTGTGTCGATAGCCACGTTTCGGGGCTTTACCGCTGAATGAAAGAGTCGAGGAGCATTAAAACTCTCTCCTGTTCTATGCCCGTTACTCTGGCCAGTTGCTTGGAGTCTGCGGAGAACCTGTATCTCAACTGGATATACTTGTTGGCTGCTGCCTTCTTTCTACCTTGACTTACATCCCAGTTTCCTATCGAGTTCAGTGGGATTTTCACAAAACTCAAACATATGACTCATATTCTTAACATTCCTCACGTCCCAGTTCCGCTGATTTTTTAGACGGCAAAGTATATTGTTTTCTTCTTTTATCTTTATGTGATTACCTTTGCTGAAAGGTTTGATGTCCGGGGCGGTATATTATAGCGGATGATTGTTGAATTCAGATTAAATTCGGGGCCTTCAGATGAAGAGAATCAGGAAGAAATCGGTGATTGCCGCGGTCAAGGCTGTGGACCGGCAGTTGGAGATCAAGAAGTTCGGGAAGTTGATCTCCACCCGTCCTACACGCATAGCCAAGAGCAAGAAGAAGTACGACCGCAAGACGGCCAAGCGCCAGATGCGGCAGATCTTGGCTCATTGACTTTCAGATATGGCGGATGAGCATGGCTAACGTCCTGGAGTCTGTGTTGATAGCCATGCTGAGGATGCTCTGTTTTGACGGGCTTGGATCTGGGGGTGTTTGATGATTTCTTGGCAGTGGACTTCATCTTTGTTATCTTTGAATGTTTTTTTCTGAAGTCCGTTATGAAGACACTTACGGTTTTTACTCCGGCATACAACAGGGCCCATACGATAGTGAGGACTTATGAGAGCCTGCTCAGGCAGACTTGCAAGGATTTCGAGTGGCTGGTGGTGGATGACGGATCTTCTGACAACACTCGTGAACTTGTGGAAGGTTGGGCTTCTGAAGGCAAGATTCCGATCCATTACATTTATCAGCAGAACCAGGGCATGCACGGAGCGCACAACACCGCTTATGCCAATATTTCCACGGAACTCAACGTCTGCATAGATTCCGATGACTACATGCCGGATGATGCGGTGGAAAAGATAGTGTCTTTCTGGAAGGATAATTATCGCGATGAAGACAAGGACCGCATTGCGGGTATCATCGGGCTGGATGCTGACACTTCCGGCAAGGTGATCGGAAAGGAGTTTCCTCAGGGTCTGAAAGAAACCACGCTTAGGGACTACTATGAGGTTCTTGGTGGCATCGGTGACAAGAAGCTTGTTTACAGGACGGAAGTCGTTAAGAAATATCCTCCTTATCCTTTGTTCGAGGGGGAGCGGTATGTGGGGCTGGCCTTGCTCTACAATATGATTGATGAGGACTACAAGCTGCTGGTTTGCAATCATGTAATGGTGAATGTGGACTATCAGCCGGAGGGTTCCTCGTTCAGCATGTGGAAGCAGTACTGGAACAATCCTAAAGGTTTTGCCCATTGCCGCAAGTTTGATATGCAGCATGCCAGGAGCCTCAAACGGCGTTTCCAGCTCAATGTTCACTATGTGAACCACTCCATACGTTCGCGGAACGGAAAATTTTTGAAAGAATCGCCGAAAAAACTCTTGACATTACTTGCGATCCCGTTCGGATGTGGGCTTTATCTTATAAATCGCCATAAGGTGAAAACCGGAGCTAAATTTAAGATATCTAAATAGTTATAGTTTGGAAACCAGAAGGATAACACGGAGAGAGATTCTGGCGCGCATGAGGGACAGGATTCTTGTCCTTGATGGAGAGCTTCTTGCGTTATCTGTCATCGGAGCCGGCCATTGCCCGTGTTCCGTTCATGATTGATTCTTCTGACTGGAACACCATTCTTGCAGGGGTCAAGAATTCTCCAGGCCGTCCTATAGTAAATTCCATCAGTCTCAAGGACGGGGAGGATGAATTTGTCAGAAGAGCAACTGAGCTGTTTGACCTGGGAGCTTCCGTCATAGTGATGGCGTTTGACGAGGAGGGCCAGGCTACCACATTCCAAAGGAAGACAGAAATTTGCAGCCGCGCCTATAAACTGCTTGCAGACATAGGTTTTGCTCCTTCTGACATTATCTTTGACTGCAACATTCTGACAGTTGCAACAGGGATGAAAGAGCACGACAGCTATGCTGCAGATTTCATTAAGGCCGTCAGATGGATAAAGAAAAACCTTCCGGGGGTGAAGACTTCCGGGGGTGTATCAAATCTTTCCTTTGCTTTCCGCGGAAACAATTCCGTAAGGCGGGCGATGCATTCCGTTTTCCTCTATCATGCGATTTCCGCAGGCCTTTACGTCCGAGATAGCTTTTATCAGGAAAAACAGTTCTTCAGATGCGGACTTTGAAACCAAATTGTATTCTTTCGGCATAGAGTGGAGCGTGAACCAGTGCAAGGAACTTGTGAAAAGCGGCGTTCCGGCCATCCATTTCTACACGATGGGCAAGGCCGAGAATATCCGCAGCATAGTTTCTCAGGTGTTCTGAAATGTCTGCTGCCTGTTAACCAAAACGGATTCTTGCTATATTTGCTGAAAGAACCTCAGCGATCCTAGGAAATAATGTCGCTGAGAACAAACAGTGAAATTGTTAATAGTAAAGATATATGTTAAAGAGTATTTTAAGAGGACTTCTTGTATTCCTCGTCGGTCTTTGTCTTGTCGTCTGGTCTAACCAGGCCGGTGTGGTTCTTCTTAAAGCCTTGGGAATTTTCATGATTCTCTCAGCCGTTGTAACTGTGGTTTACGGTTTGGCCACAAACTCCTTCCAGGATTTCAAGGGTATGAGTATCATTACAATAGCAAGTGCGCTTTTGTTTACGATTGTGGGATTGATGCTGCTTTTGAAGACAGATTTCTTCATGCAGTTCATAGGGTTTGTCCTCGGTTTCCTTCTGGCTCTTTACGGTCTGGTCCAGCTGGTTCTTGCGGTCCGTTCTTCAAAGGGCATCAGGGAGAGGTTCTGGTTCTTCCTGGTTCCTTGCCTGATATTTGTTGTGGGAATAGTTTTCTGCTTCTACCCTAAGGAAAACATTTCCGTCCTGTGTATCATTTTCGGAATCTGCCTGATGCTTTTAGGTCTGTCGGAGATGTTCATGGCTTACAAGGTTCATCAGCTGGCCAAGAGACTCCGTGCCGCAGCGCAGCAGGAGGCTGAGCAGATGAGGCAGAACCAACAGACGATTGTTGTTGAACCAATCGAACCAGACCAGGAGCCGGCCCAGACAGATTTTGACGATGAGCCTGTGCAGGCAGAACCGTCAGAGCAAGTCTTCGAAGAGAACTCTGATGAGGAAATCGCTGAGGAAGAAGACGGAAGCGGCTTTGGCTCTTCAGAAGAATAGCACAGCGTCAGTATATTGCAAGGCCTATTAGACCTCCTGCCAGAATTACCCAGATAGGGCTTATTTTCAAGAATTTGCAGCTTATAAAAGCTCCTGCCAGAAGAAGCCAGCTGCTCCAGTGGAAGAAGTTCTGCGGAGTAACGAGGATTCCGGCCGCCGCTGCTATCATTCCTATTATAAGTGGCCTTATGTCTTTCATCAGCGATGCAAACAGATTGCTTTTCCTTACCTTCTGGTAGAGCCAGCAGATAGATAGCACGATTACGAAAGACGGCAGTACCACGGCCAATGAAGCAAGTGCCGAACCTCCTATGCAGGCCCATTCGCTGTAACCCAGGTTATGAGTTACGGTATAGCCCATATATGTTGCTGTGTTTATTCCCACAGGCCCCGGCGTTGCCTGGGAAATGGCCACTATGTCCGTGAATTGTTCGGCCGTTATCCATGCGTGTTCAGTCACAACCTTGCTCTGGATGAGAGACAGCATGGCATATCCTCCTCCGAAGGAGAAAATCCCGATTACCAGGAATGTCCAGAACAGTTCCAGGAATATCATACGCCATCCTCCTTTTCTGAATTTTTCTTACCGTGCCCTTTAACGTATCTTATGCAGAAAAAGCAAGTGAAGAACACCAGCAATATGTACACAGGGGATACCTTCAGGAATATGATGGCCGCTGCCGTTCCAACAGCCAGCAGTGCCCTGAAGATGTTCAGATGTGATTTCTGGATCATATCCACCACCGGCACGGCAATCAGAGCCACCACTACAGGCCTTATGCCTTTGAATATCTTCTCCACATATATATTGTCGCGATAACCGGCAAAGAATATGGCTATAGCCAGGATTATCAGAAAAGACGGAAGGCAGGTGCCTATCGTGGCTGCTATGCTGCCCTTGTTGCCTCTTACCCGGTATCCGGCAAAGATGGAAATGTTCACGGCCAGCAGCCCCGGGGCGCTCTGTGCAATGGCAAGTATGTCATAGAACTCGTCAGATTCCAGCCAGCGTCGTTTCTGCACCACTTCCCGGTCTATCAGCGGAATCATGGCATAGCCCCCGCCCAGGGTGAACATTCCAACCTTGGTGAAAGTGGTTGCCAGACTCCACAAAGACACCTTCCTCTCCTTTACGGGAGCGGTAGGTTCAGGATTATCCTTTACCAGATCCGTGTCTTTGCGGGGAAACTTCTTCATTGCAAGGCTCAAAAATACTCTTTTTAAAACTTTTGGAAAAAAATTTTGCACAATTGGAAAAATCGTTTACCTTTGCAACCCCATTGAGACAGTGGGGTGTCAGTCAAACCTGACAATACTTGTTCATTATAGGCTCGTAGCTCAGTTTGGTTAGAGCACCACACTGATAATGTGGGGGTCCGCGGTTCAAATCCGCGCGGGCCTACAGATTGGGGGACTAGCTCAGTTGGCTAGAGCACCTGCTTTGCAAGCAGGGGGTCAAGGGTTCGACTCCCTTGTTCTCCACAAAAAGAGATGTCAAAAAGGCATCTCTTTTTTTTTATGCTATCTTTGACCTTCCAAAGTAATTAACATTTAGCAAAATAACCTATGAAAAAGCTATTTGCAGCAGCATTGGTTCTGGCATTGTTTTCCTGCCGCGGTGGCGAGAACGGCCAGGGAACCGGGAACCAGACTGAGAACGAGGGCAATAAGGGTATAGCCCTGCAGCTTGAAAGAATCTATACACAGAGTCCATTCAATATGTCGGCGACAATTTATCCCGACAGCATTGTTGTGGTTAAGGACAGCGTTTGCAGCACTTACATCATAGACAAGGAGAAGAGCTATGAGACGGTTGAGATTCAAAAGTACATATGGAACTTTATCGTGTCCGGAAAGGGAGAAACTTCTCTGCCTTGTGACACTATTGTCGTGGATAAATACAGGACGGAGATTTTCGGGGAAAAGAGAAAGTGGGATATGGACCGTTTCATCTTAAAGACCAAGGAGGGGCATTACTTCCAAATCCAGAATGAGTTTGATCTCCAGAGGCGGATGTTTGCTAACTATCCCGAGTCCAAGCCGTTCCCGGAACTTTTGATGGAGAACGCCAAGTTCTATAACATTTACCGCAAGGATTCTTCTGAAATTCCGTCTTTCCTGTGGCCGGTAAACCGTGTTGTTATCAAGGACAACAAAATCACTTTCAGCGGCGGGGCGAATGATGTTGTGCTCGAGATGGTCCCTCTCTCAGATTATGAGCAAGTTTATTCTGAAGGTTACAACTGGGTTTTCACTACAAAGGCAACCGACAAGTATCCGGCAATCAGGGTTACACTTAATGCAGGTTTTGACTTTGAAAAGAAAGAGCTCAAGCCTAAGGAGAGATGGATATCACTGTTCCTGGACGATATAGGGGAGATTCAGTTTGACTTCCAGTCGTGGGACAATCTGAAGAGAAGGATTTGTGTAACCTACCCGACCGAGGAAGAATTCCAGTCGACGATGGAAGAGGGAATCCTTCCGGACGCGAGCGAGTAAAAAGAATAGTAAAATATCGTACTGTATAAAATTTTATTATCTTTGCGGCTGTTATGCTCATCGCGATAATAAATTTTTAGAGAAAGATATTTATGAAAAAACTGTTTTTGGCCGCTGTGGCCATTATGATTTGTGCAGTTTCCTATGCGCAGAATGAAACTGAACCAAAGACCCTTGAGGAGAGGGTGGCTTCCCTGGAGAAAACCGTAAAGACAAGAACCTCTTCCTGGGACAAGATCAGCCGGTATATCACACCTAGCGGATATCTGATTGGCGGATATGACTGGAACGATGCCGGGACATCCACTTTCAAGATCAAGAACGTGAACCTTACACTTGCCGGAAACCTCTACAAGGGAGATTACGGATCTGTTGACTACAAACTCCAGTTTGCGTTTGCAGGAACCCCTAAGGTAATAGACGCGTTCGCGACCTATATGCCTGTGAAGGAATTTGGAGCCAAGTTCGGACAGTTCAAGAGTCCGCTGACTTGGGAGAACTCAATGAGGAGTCCAACATCGTTGGAGTTTGTCAATTACTCTCTTGCTGTACAGAGGCTTGCAAGAATGTCTGACCAGGATATCTGCGGACTGTCCGCTTCTGGACGAGACCTCGGATTCTCCTTCCTCGGAAGTGCACTTGAAAGAGACGGGTTCAGCATCATCAACTACGAACTGGCGGTATTCAACGGCTACAAACTCAACACCACGGACAACAACAAGAGCAAGGACATTGTGGGCCGTCTGATTGTCAATCCTATCAAGCCTCTCTCCCTCTTCGGTTACTTCCAGAGGGGAGAAGGTGCTTATCCTACATTCGATGACGAAACCCAAAAGTACACTCCGCAGGATGAGAACAAGTATCTGAAGATGTTCCGTTACGGTGGAGGCTTTTCCTATACCGATTCCTGGGGTTTTGCAAGAGCTGAACTGATAGGAGGCCATACAGATAACCTCACCAGAAACTTCAACAGCCTCGGAGGTTATTTTGCAGCAGGAGCCAACATCACGGACCATTGGAAATTTGTGGCCAGATATGACTATATGGACGAGGATACAGATTCAAAGAAGATCAACGAGATGGACTATACCGCCGGTATTACCTACGCTCCTTTGAAGTATCTGGACCTCAAGCTTAACTACACTTATCGTCAGCTGGGCGGCGGCTTCCGGGACAAGAACTGCATCTATGTCCAGCTGACCGTCAAGTTCTAAAAACGATACAATACAGCTAGTTTGTTCCGCCGGGCAAATGTTTGATGCTCAGCGATTTGTTAAATCTCCCTCGCTCAATTTCCAGCGAGGGAGATTGTTTAATGTGCAGATAACTAAGCTTTTATCCGGCAGGGCTTCTTGCAGTCCAAAATCTGCCTGTGTATCTGCCGTAGGCTTTTACACATATTTTTCGTAACTTTGAATGTTTATTTGTTCTGGCTGGAGAACCGGAGCGTTTTAGATGTAAATATTTATTTTAGTTTTATTATGATAAAGATCAATTGTTTTGTTCCTTTCACCTCCAAGAAGCAGGTGGAGAATACTGTCAAGAGCCTCAAGGAAAGCGCTCTGGTTAATGAGATTGTGACTCTGGACGCAAAGAAGGAGCCGATGGCCCTTACTTCAACGATGAGAAAGATTGCCCAGAAGGCAGACTGCGACTATGTATTGCTTTACACCAAGCAGACAACTCTCAGCCTTGGTTATCTGGCCCTTGAGAGAATGGTTGAGGTTGCAGACGCTACTGGTGCCGCAATGCTCTATGCAGACCACTATGCATTCATGAACGGTGAGAGAACCAACAAGCCTGTGATAGATTATCAGTTCGGAAGCCTCAGGAACGACTTTGACTTCGGTTCCGTTCTGCTTTACAAGGCTTCTGCTTTCAAGGCTGCAGTAAAGAGGATGAAGGTGGACTACAAGTTTGCCGCCCTGTATGACCTCAGGCTGAAGGTTAGCCAGAAGGGCCGCCTTGTCCATATCAACGAGTACCTGTATTCTGAAATCGAGGAAGATACAAGAAAGACCGGAGAGAAACTCTTCGATTATGTTGACCCTCGCAACCGTGAGGTTCAGGTGGAGATGGAGAAGTGCTGCACTCAGCATCTGAAGGATATAGGAGGCTATCTTGCCCCTGTTTTCCCTAAGGTTCCTTTCGGAAGGGAGAAGTTTGAGTATGAGGCATCTGTAGTGATTCCTGTCCTCAACAGGGTAAAGACTATCAAGGACGCCGTTGAGAGCGCTCTCAGCCAGAAGACCAACTTCAAGTTCAATGTCATTGTTGTTGAGAACGGCCCGAGATGCCACTCCTGGGACGGAACAACGGAGGTTCTCAAGTCTATCAAGGACAAGAGGCTGGTACACGTTATCCCTACAAGAAAGGATATCGGCGTGGGCGGTGCATGGAACATGGCACTCAACCATCCTAAGTGCGGAAAGTTTGCCGTGCAGCTTGACTCAGATGACGTTTACTCAGACGAGAACACTCTGCAGAAGGTTGTTGACGCTTTCTACGAGCAGAAATGTGCTATGGTTATCGGAAGCTATATGCTCACCGACATCAACCTCAAGATGCTGCCTCCGGGAAAGGTTGACCACCGCGAGTGGACTCCTGAGAACGGACGCAACAACGCCCTCCGTATCAACGGTCTGGGAGCTCCTAGAGCATTCTTCACTCCGGTTGCAAGAAAGGTGATGTTCCCTAATGTCAACTACGGAGAAGACTACGCCGTGGGTCTTGCCATCAGCCGCCGCTATCAGATCGGCCGTATCTATGACGTGCTCTACTTCTGCCGCCGTCACGACGAGAACTCTGATGCATCGCTGAGCGTTGAGAAGGAGAATATGAACAACACTTACAAAGACAGGGTGCGCACCTGGGAGCTTGAAGCCCGTATCGCATTGAATGCCAAGAAAAAGTAAGTGAAGTTCCTGCTGCATCAAGCCTTGGATGAATTCTTTCTCTAACATAGTGCTTAATCAGGCTGCCCTGGACCGGCTGTTTGAAGACCAGCTGGAAAGATGGCCTCTTGCAAGAGAAAACTATTCGGCGCTGGAAGATGTCAAGCTGCGGTCTTTCCCTCTGGATGACGGGGAGTTGAATCCTGTGGAGATACAGGTTCAGTTCAACCCTTCCAGAATGGTTTCTTCCACGGCCAAGATTGATGCGCAGACCATCAAGAACCGCAAGTGCTTCTTCTGCAAGGAAGGCCGTCCAAAGGAGCAGGTGGGAATAAGGTTTGAAGGGGTCACCACGGACTATATCGTCCAGGTGAACCCTTATCCTATTTTCCGCCGCCATCTGGTAATTCAGAGCCAGTCACACTCCCGCCAGGAGCTGGATTCTTCCAGGATGGTGGATATGCTGAACCTGGCCAAGGCTCTTCCGGACTATGTTGTTTTCTACAACGGTCCTAACAGCGGAGCCTCCGTTCCGGACCATTTCCATTTCCAGGCAGGTTTGAAAGGAGTGCTTCCTATACAGGCTCAGTACCAGAAATTCAAGAAAGAGGTCATTCTTTCCTCCGGACCGGCTTGCAAGCCGTCAGAAACAGTTTCCCGCAACTATGTGAGGCTGTATCGCCTGACAAACTATGCCAGGGGAAGTTTCATCATAGAGGCGGCTTCTCCAAAAGTCGTGATTCTTGCCGTAGGAAAAATCTACACCATACTTTCCGCACTTACCGGGAGAGGCAACGGGCGGTTTGACCCGGACGATATCGTTTCTTCAGACATGAAGGTGTTCCAGGAAGGCGGAATGTGGGAGCCGATGATGAACATAATCTGCTGGTGGGAAAAAGGTCTTTGGAAGATAGCTCTTTTTGCAAGAGGGGAACTCCGCCCTTCATGCTACTTTGCCGAAGGGGCTGACCACTTCCTCGTGTCTCCTGCTTGCGTGGAGATGGGAGGGCTTATCATAACTCCTGTGGAAGACGATTTCCTCCGTCTCCGGGCGGAGAACGTCAAGAAAATCTTTGACGATGTTTCCATTTCAAAAGACATAGAAGAAAAACTTATTAGAAAGATGAGAAACCAACCTAAGGTGAGCGTGGGTATCATGCACGCGGACAAGATCAGATTCACGCTCAACAATCCTTACCTCCTTGTTGAGAAAAATGGCATAAACAACATTAAAGGCCCTGTGTATGATGGAGATTTAGAGGTCTCTCTCAAAGACGGCAAACTTCTGTTTGAAGGTGGCCTTTTTGATGAACTTTTGTTTGAACCTGTCCAGACTCTTGGTCATGGTTCTTTCTGGCTCCGCGATGTAGTCATTGGAGTCAATTTCCATTGGGAAAGGAAAGAAGACCAGATGTTTGCCGGAAATCTTAAATTCATCGTTGAAAACGGTCAGGTATGCCCGATAAACATTCTGGGAGTGGAGGACTACCTTACAAGCGTAATATCTTCAGAGATGAGTGCGACTGCTAACGAGAACCTGCTCAAAGCGCATGCGGTCATCTCCAGAAGCTGGCTTCTTGCCCAGATGCAACATTCTGAAAAAGAGAAGCAACCTTCCTGCACTCTGAAAGATAATCCTGAACACGGGTGTCCTGAACTCATCAAGTGGTATGACAGGGACGACCACCACAACTTTGATGTCTGTGCGGATGACCATTGCCAAAGGTATCAAGGCCTTACGCGCGCTTCCACTGAAACTGTGAAGAAAGCCATAGACCAGACCTGGGGAGAAGTCCTTTCCTACGAAGGAGAAATCTGCGACGCCCGCTTCTACAAATGCTGCGGAGGAATGTTGGAAGAGTTCGAGAATGCTTGGGAGGATGACCATCACGATTATCTTGAGGTAGTAAGAGACAGCGAAGAAAGTGCAAAGGTTGAAGTGGCTGCCCGTGAGGAGGCTTTGAAGAAAAAAGATGCGTCCAAGATGAAATACGGCAAGGACGCGGCAACCATTATCGACCTTACTGACGAGGGTAAGGCAGAGGCCTGGATCTTTGCAAATCCGGATGCCTTCTGCAACACCAAAGACGCTGAAATCTTGTCACAGGTTCTGAACAACTATGACCAGGAGACAGCCAACTTCTACCGCTGGAAGGTAGAATATACTCAGGATGAGATAGCAAATCTGGTTAACTCCAAGAGCGGGGAAGATTTCGGGCAGATAGTGAATCTTGTCCCGATAGAAAGAGGCAAAAGCGGAAGACTTGTGCGCCTGAAAATCGTTGGTACAAAGAAGACTATGATAATAGGCAAGGAACTGGAGATAAGGAGAATCCTCTCTTCCAGCCACCTCTACAGCTCAGCTTTTGTTGCCAAGAGACTCAACGCTGCCGGAAAGTATCTTCCTGAAGAGTCAAATGAAGTTCCGGCCAAGTTTGAGCTTTACGGAGCCGGCTGGGGGCACGGAGTTGGCCTCTGCCAGATAGGAGCCGCCGTAATGGGGGCAAAAGGTTATGCCTATGACTCCATCCTCTACCACTATTACCCTAATGCTGAAATTGTGAAGAAGTACTGATTTCAGAAAAGCAACAGAGATTGCCCAGACAAAGCTGATCAGCCGAGAAATTGGAGAAAGTCTGAAAATCGCTGAGGAAAAGACAATTTGAAAAAGTTTTAAATAATAGATTATGAATAAGATAGACGCACATTCTGATGTGAAGGAGACAAAGAGAAATCCTTGGCTCTGGGTTCCTACACTTTATTTTGCGGAGGGAATCCCTTATTTCATCGTGAATACCATCTCAGTTCTGATGTTCACCAACCTGGGTGTTCCGAACGACCAGAACGCAAGGTTCACAAGTCTTCTGTACCTGCCTTGGCTTCTGAAGTTTGCCTGGGGGCCATTTGTGGATATCGTGAAGACCAAGAGATGGTGGATTTTGTTTATGCAGATTCTGATTTCTGCGGCGTTCATCCTCTTGGCGGTTACCTTGCCGAGGCCTGACGCAGCTACCATAGCAGCTAAATCCACCAGCATAAGCCTGTTCTACACAACTCTTATCATCTTCCTTATAACAGCTTTTGCTTCAGCTACTCACGACATTGCCGCAGACGGTTTCTACATGCTTGCGCTGCCTCAGAACCAGCAAAGTGCGTTTGTCGGCATCAGGAGCACATTCTACAGGATTTCTTCAGTGTTCGGACAGGGTGTTCTGGTGTTCATAGCCGGCCTTCTGGAGAAGAAGGGAGACATTCCGAGAGCATGGTTCTGGACTATGGTGATCACTGCTGTAATCTTTGGACTCGTGACACTCTACCACACATTTGCAATTCCTCGTTCCAAGAGCGACAAGCCTAATATCCAGTACGACGAGAACGGGAAGAAGAAAGGAATCTGGTCAGACTTCGGACAGTCTTTCGCCACTTTCTTCAAGAAACCTCTCGTATGGCTTGGCATAGCTTTCATGCTTCTTTACAGGCTTCCTGAAGCATTCCTGATCAAGATGATAATGCCGTTCCTCAAAGATGCCCGTGCAGAGAACCTCGTTGACGGATCTTTCATTGGCGGAGGTCTTGAACTGCGTACTGAGACCATAGGCCTGGCATACGGTACGATTGGAGTTGTGGCACTTCTTGCCGGCGGAATCCTGGGCGGCATCTATGCTTCCAAGGTTGGACTTAAGAAGTCTCTCTGGCCTATGGCCGCCTGCATGATCCTGCCTTGCCTTACCTTCTGCTACCTGGCTATCTTCCAGCCTACCAATGTAGTTGCCATCATCGTGGCAATTGCTATAGAGCAGTTCGGCTATGGTTTCGGATTCACCGCTTACATGCTGTTCATGATGTACCTTTCAGAAGGCTCTTTCAAGACATCCCACTATGCAATCTGCACAGCCTTCATGGCTGCAAGCATGATGGTTCCGGGCTTCTTTGCCGGAGACCTCCAGATGGCAGTGGGCTACAAGGCCTTCTTCTGGATTGTGGTTGCCTGCGGTATTGCAACTATGATGGTTACCTTCCTGGCAAAGAGAAAGGTAGATCCGAACTACGGAAAGAAATAATCGCTGAGTAAATAGAATTATTGAATTTGATATAGTTTTGAGATGAAGACAATACTGATAACTGTAATTGCGTTGGTGATGGTTCTTCCTATGGCCAACTGCCAGAGCGGCAAGCATCACAGCGAAGGCTGTGCTGAGCGCAAGGAACAAAAATGCTCTCACTCTCATAGGGTGAAATCTGGTATTGAGGTTCTCCGCGACCGTGGATTTGATATTCTCAAAGGTAAGAGGGTAGGTCTTCTGACCAACCCTACCGGAGTTGATTCAGACCTCAATTCAACAATAGACATCCTCCACAATGCCAAGGATGTGAAGCTGGTGGCTCTTTACGCTCCTGAGCATGGAGTAAGGGGAGACATCTACGCCGGAGCAGCCGTGAAAGACCAGAAAGATTCCGCCACCGGAATTCCTGTCTATTCAGTTTACGGCAAGAACCGCAAGCCGTCTCCGGAGTTCTTGAGCAATGTAGATGCAGTTGTCTTTGACATCCAGGATATAGGCTGCCGCAGCTACACATTCGTCAGTTCAATGGGGCTTATGATGGAAGCTTGTGCTGAGGCCGGCAAAGAGTTCGTTGTCCTGGACCGTCCTAACCCGCTAGGCGGAGAGAGAGTGGAGGGCAACTTGGTGGAAGACGGATTCTATTCCTTTGTTAGCCAGTTCAAAATCCCTTATGTTTACGGACTTACACTTGGAGAACTTGCACGTATGCTCAACGGCGAGAAAATGCTCAAGAACGGTGTGCAGTGCAAGCTGACTGTTGTCCCGATGGAAGGATGGAAGAGAAACATGCTCTATGAAGACACCAAGCTGCCTTGGATACTGCCTTCTCCTCAGGTGCCACAGATCGTGAATGCTTACTATTATCCTGTAAGCGGTATCATGGGAGAGCTTGGCTACATATCAGAAGGAGTTGGCTATACCCTTCCTTTCCAGCTCTTTGTGGCAGAATGGATAGACGGAAAGAAACTGTGTGAGAGAATGAACGCCCTCAACCTTCCGGGTATCCGCTTCCGCACAATCTACGAGACCCCGTATTTCGGAAAGAAGCAGGGCATATCCTGCTCCGGTGTTCAGGTATTCATCACCGATTATTCCAAGGCTCGCCTTGTTGAGATCCAGTTCCTTGTAATGCAGGAACTTGCAAAGCTGTATCCGGACAAGAAGACCTTTGAGAACTGCGATAAGGGCCGGTTCCGCATGTTCGATATCGTATGCGGTTCGGACTACATCCGCAAGACTTTCTCCAAGACCTACACTTGGGAGAGCATCAAAGAGTTTTTCGAGAAGGACGAAAAGGCTTTCAAGGAAAGGAGCAGCAAGTATTACCTTTACAAATAGTTGTTTAGGGAGTTCTGCGACAGCACCCTGTTTCCGTCTGGAGGCAGGGTGTCTTGTTTTGGCAAGGTGTTTGCTGTATTTGGTATAAAGTTTAACCACTTAAACCAAAAAGCTATGAAAACCAACACCATCTACACTGCTTTCGTTGCAATCGTTGCAACCGTGCTGACAGTTTCGGTTTCAGCTACCGCCTCAGCACAGTCTTCCAGCAGGAGAAACAACTCCGGTGGCAACAGTTCAGCTACAACCCAGCGTTCCTCAGACAGCAGGCAGAAGGCGGCTCCGGTTTCACAGCCTTCATCCCGCAGCACTGCCACTCCTCAGAACAGGAACACTTCAACCTCCAACGGCAACGTTTCAGGTAGCAGAAGCACTTCCTCTTCCGGGAACCGCAGCACTGCCACTCCTCAGAACAGGAACACTTCTTCCGGCAATGTATCTTCCAGCAGGAACTCAACCGGTTCTGCAGACCGTCAGGCAACTCAGAGCCGCGGCAACTCTTCTGGAGTAAATACCGGCAGAAACTATAACGACCACATGGGCAATATCCGCACAGAAAGCGGAATCGGCTCTAACAACCGCCCGAACAACGGCAATGTCAACCGCCCGGACAACAACCGCCCGAACAACGGCAATTTCAACCGTCCGGACAACAACCGCCCGAACAACGGCAACGTCAACCGCCCTAACAACAATGGTCCTCGTCCTACTTACTACGCGGGCCGCGGAGGAGATGCCGCAACCAAGCTCCCTCCACCTCCGAAGTATGACAGGATGAATCCAAACCGTCACCTGGGCTACAATCCGTTCCGCGACGGCCGCCTTATCCACCGTCCGGCTCCAATTCCAACCTACTTCGATTACGGCTACCGTGTCGTTTCTCGCCCAAGACATTATTTCAAAGTGAGAATCAACGGAATGAGCATGTATTTCTGGGGAGGCGTCTGGTACTGGCACGCTTACGGATACTACAATATCCACAGGCCTCCGGTAGGAACCAGGGTTCCGATCTCATACATCGCGGAGTCTCTCTACCCTGTAGATTTTGAATATAGCTCCGGCTTATTTGCACAAAACTACTACGTGGATTCTTACGCTAACTTCTATGTTCAGGTCAGCAACTACCAGCTTGAAGTAGTAGATGCTCCGGATGGTGCCATCCTCTACGACATGCCAAGTGACTACAAGGAGATAGTGTATTACGGAAGAACCTACTACGTTGTGGGCAACTCCATATTCGAGTACGTGTACACGAATGCCAACAGCTGGTACTTCCGCGCCGTTGGAATTTACAGATAGAGGGTGGAGAAAGAGGCGATGGTCCTCTGTAAGTGTCTTAAAACTAAATAGTTATAAAAAGTACCCCTCGTTTTCGGAGGGGTGCTTTTTGTATGTGGCTGTGTATTAGTTATTTGCAGTCCACCATCGCCGGCCCTCTGTTGCTATCTGGCCTCGGCGATGTTGAGGATTACCTGCACTGCCTTTTCCATGCTTTCTACAGGAACATATTCCAGCTTGCCGTGGAAGTTGAGTCCGCCGGCAAAGATGTTAGGGCAAGGCAGGCCTCTGAAAGAGAGCATTGCGCCGTCAGTACCGCCTCTGATAGGCTGGATCTTTGGCTTTACACCGGCTTTCTTCATTGCGTCTATGGCCCTTTGTACGATGTAATACTTAGGCTCCACAATCTTGCGCATGTTGTAGTACTGGTCCTTGACCGTAATCTTCACCACGCCCTTGCCGTACTTTCTGTCCATCTTGCCCTGGATGGTTTCAAAGAGCTTTTTTCTGGCGTTGAATATCTTGGTGTCGTGGTCTCTGATTATGATGTTCACCGATGCGTTTTCCACGCTTCCGCTGATTCCTACCACATGGTAGAATCCCTGGTACTTGGCCGTATGCTCAGGCCTTTCCTTTGGCGGCAGGAGTGAGAGGATTTCGTTGGCCACGATGATGGCGTTAATCATCTTTCCTTTGGCGTAGCCCGGATGGATGTTGCAGCCCTGGATTTCTATCTTGGCTGATGCGGCGTTGAAGTTCTCAAACTCCAGTTCCCCGACATCTCCGCCGTCCATAGTGTAGGCGAAGTCTGCGCCGAAATCCTTGACGGAGAAGTTCTCCACCCCGCGTCCGACTTCCTCGTCCGGAGTGAAGGCTATCTTTATGGTACCGTGCTTGAATTCAGGGTGGTTTACCATATAATCGGCGGCGCACATTATCTCGGCGACTCCGGCCTTGTCGTCAGCTCCCAGAAGGGTGGTTCCGTCCGTGGTGATCAGAGTCTGGCCCTTGAAGTTTTTCAGTTCCGGGAACATTGCGGTAGAAAGCTTGACTTTCTTTGCCTTGTTGAGGATGATGTCCTTGCCGTTGTAGTCAGGGATGATTTGAGGCTTGATGTCCTTGCCCTCTGCATCCGGAGCCGTATCCACGTGCGCAATGAATCCGATGGCCGGAAGCGGCTTCTCGCCCTTCTTTGCCTTTACGTTTGATGGAATGGTTGCCATAAGCACACCTTTGGCGGAAACTTTTACCTTGACGCCCAGAGCCTTGAGTTCATCGCTGAGCATGTTCAGAAGGTCGAACTGCCTTTTGGTAGAAGGGGCTTCAGTGGATTCAGGATCGGAAGTGGTCCATACGCCCACGTATCTGAGGAATTTATCTTGTACTTTTTCCATATTGAATGATTTTAACTAGTCTTTCTTAGGGGCTTTGGCTCTCAGCGACGAGAATAACAGGAAGGCGGCAACCGCAAGGTAAGCCACGATGGCAACGGCCTGGGCGCTGCCGGTCTCAGCCCATTCCTTGGCGAAGAAGTCTTTGCCGGCAAACTTGAGTATAGCTGAAACAACTCCCATAAGCGCTCCGCCTGCGATGAATCCGGAAGCGAGCAAGGTTCCTTTGTTGACGCGAGCTTCGTTGAGGGCTTTGTCCTTGCTTCTTGAGCCTACATACCAGGCGATTGCTCCACCTGCCAGAAGCGGGAGGTTGAGGTCTATCGGGATGAACATTCCAAGGGCGAAGGCCAGAGCCGGCACTTTGCAGAAATTGAGGATTAGGGCGATTATGGCTCCTATCCCGTACAGTACCCAAGGGGCTCCCTGGCCGCTCATAAGAGGCTCTATGACAGCGGCCATTGCATTTGCCTGTGGTGCTACCAGGGCTTCTTCTCCTGTAAATCCGTATGTCTTGTTGAGCACGATCATCACTCCGCCCACGGTTGCAGCGGCTACGAGTGTTCCTATGAACTTCCAGCTTTCCTGAACCTTAGGGGTACTGCCTATCCAATATCCGATCTTCAGGTCAGTGATGAAGCTTCCGGCCACGGAGAGTGCTGTACATACCACGCCGCCTATTATCAGAGAAGCTACCATTCCGGGAACTCCCTTCAGACCGCAGGCTACAAGGACTACAGAGCCTAGAATCAATGTCATAAGTGTCATTCCGCTTACCGGGTTGCTGCCCACGATAGCTATGGCATTGGCGGCAACGGTTGTGAACAGGAACGCGATGATGGCCACTATAAGCAGAGCAACTATTGCAAGCAGAAGCTTGTTGCCGTCTGGAATCACTCCAAAGTAGAAGAAGATGAAAGTTGCTGCAAGGGCGAGTATGACTCCCCAGGCTATTATCTTCATGCTGAGGTCTCTCTGAGTTCTTATCTCTTCTGTCTGGGCTCCGCCTTTCTTTGAGAAGCTCTTGGTGGCCAGGCCGAAAGCGGACTTGATCACTCCGGAAGACTTGATGATTCCTATTATGCCGGCTACGGCTATGCCTCCGATACCTATCTGCCTGGCGTATGTCTTGAATATCATTTCAGGACCCATCTGGGAAACCCCCTCGAAAGTGGTTCCGAGGAAAGATACGGTATCAGGGCCGCAGAGCCAGCTCATTAGCGGGATGATTACAAACCAGACAAGCATTGAGCCACAGCAGATTATGAACGCATACTTGAGTCCGATGATGTAGCCAAGGCCCATGACGGCTGCTCCCACGTTGTATTTCAACATAAGTTTGGTCTTGGCCGCCAGTACTGAGCCCCAATGGGTTGCGGTGGTGTAGATGGTTTCGCTCCACCAGCCGAAAGACGAAACGATGAAGTCGTAGATACCGCCGATAAGACCGCTTATCAGCAGCAGCTTGGCTCCGCCGCTGTCTCCTTCTCCGCTCTTGATTACCTGGGTAGTGGCCGTTGCCTCAGGGAACGGATAGTCTCCATCCTTCTCTTTGACAAAGTATTTGCGGAAAGGAATCAGGAAGAGGATTCCAAGCACTCCGCCCAAGAGGCTGGACAAAAACACTTTGATGAAATCCACCTGGATCTCAGGATATTTCGCCTGAAGGATGTAGAGCGCAGGAAGAGTGAAAATCGCACCTGCAACTATACCACCGGAACAGGCTCCGATAGACTGGATGATTACGTTTTCACCGAGTGCGTTCTTTCTTTTCAGTGCAGTTGACAGACCCACTGCTATAATCGCGATAGGGATAGCAGCTTCAAACACCTGTCCTACTTTAAGCCCGAGGTAAGCGGCGGCGGCAGAGAAGATTATGGTCATGACAAGACCAATGGTAACACTGTACGCTGTTGCTTCCTTGTGCTTTTTTTGAGGGTCAAGAAGTGGTTTGTACTCCGGCTTCTTCTGGTTTTTCTTATCTTCTGACATATCTTTTTATTTGTTGATTTTCCGCAAATCAGATGCAGAGCGAATTTACAAAAAATCGCTGAGTATAATGTATTTTGTTGTCAGACAATTTTATTACATTTGCTTTTACAACAAACGCGGGCAGGGGTTATGCTGCCTGATGATTTGCATCAATTATAAGGCAAGGATATGGCTTACAGGAAAAATATAGTTTCAACTTTTCTGTTTTTGTTCCTGCTGTTTGCTGCAGGAAATTTGCACGCTCAGTTTTCAGGTGATGTAAAAGATTCATTAAGAGTTCTTTGTGTCCGTTATGACAATTGTTCCTCCGGCGTGGACGGGGTAGTTTCTATTTCAGCTATCATGGAGTGTGACAGCATAAAGATGCCAACCTATATGGTAGGAGACTCCATAGTTACTTTCTTCAGCGACATAAAATTGGACTGCATAAGGGGAATACAGTTTCTCCATGGCAAGACCCTCCCGAAGAAACTGCAGAAATCTTTTCCAAATGGCCTGATTTCCATTACATTGAAAGATGGTGAGGACCTGAACAGCAGCCAGGTTTTTCCTGGCGGCGACAACCTTACACGCAAAGCTTTTGTGACTCGTATGGCTCTTTCTGATCTGGTGCTTGAGGATAAATTTGCATCCAGGCTTGAGGCGTATGTTGACAATTACGGTACGGATGACATTTCATTCCGGAACTTCAAGTTCTTCAACCCAAACCGTGCGACTCCTATTCTGGCGATTGATTCGCTTAACCGCAAGGCATTTGTCAGAAGTTTCAACGACTTCAAGCCTGAAGCGATAGGGGAAGTTGTAATCTACAATTCAGATGAGGCTCAAGAGCTTGTGGGAGAACGCGGAGTGAATGGTCTTGTCATAGTTGACATTAATCCGAAATATACTTTGCAGCAGGCACTTGTAGGGCCGTTTGAAAAAGCTGTCCTTCTTATAGCCCAAATGTATGGTGTCAATTTTGAGGCAATGATGATGAGGGAAATACTTTATGTAAAATAACTGTTCCGGGCAAACAGACCTCAGACAAACAAACTGTTGGGAATTACAAATTTTAAAACAATAAGGTTATGGGAAAACTTCTTAAAGAATTCAAGGAATTTGCAGTAAAGGGCAATGCCGTTGATATGGCGGTTGCTGTTGTAATCGGCGGTGCTTTCGGAGCTATCGTGACTTCTCTTGTCAACGATTTGATAATGCCTTGCATCGGCGTTTTGATAGGCGGAGCTGATTTTGCCAACTTGGCCGTTACCCTCAAGGCCGCAGTTCCCGAGGTTGTCAACGATGCCGGTGAGGTTATAACTCCGGCAAAGGATGCTGTGCTGTTCAAGTATGGCCAGTTCATCAACACTATTATTTCATTTCTGATTGTAACCTTCTCTATTTTCCTTGTAATTAAGGGTTTGAACAAGATGAAGAGAAAGAAGGAAGAGGCGCCTGCAGCTCCTGCAGAACCATCTGCTGAGGAAAAGCTTCTGACAGAAATAAGAGATCTTCTTAAAGAAAAGAAATAGTTATACCTATTATATAAGGCATAGAAGTGTTTTGAAAATCTTCCGCAAAACTTGCGGAAGATTTTTTTATTCACTTAATATGCTGATTAATAATGTTTTGATATTTGACTCAAAAAAAATTTCAAAAAAAGATTTGGAAATTCAGAATAAGGTTTTACCTTTGCAGCCCGTTTCGGAAAAACGCCTCTTCCGGGGGGCGGAAAAAACCAGGAACGAAAAGGGCGCACAAAAAAAAGTTTGAAAAAAATTTGCAAAGCAAGAAAAAGTTTCTACCTTTGCAGCCCGTTTCGCCAAAACCGGAACGCAGTCCATTGACATATTGAAGACAAGCAGCAAACCTACAAGGTTTAGAAAAGAAGAGCGTTAAATTCCTTTGACAAAGCGAGC